>Ga0307514_10000011_pt1 | contig 479070 bp, 418 predicted proteins | sample 16_EM_MG_FD_203088 | JGI IMG/M metagenome (GOLD analysis project Ga0307514, IMG submission 203088) | Populus trichocarpa ectomycorrhiza microbial communities from riparian zone in the Pacific Northwest, United States - 16_EM | ecosystem: Host-associated > Plants > Roots > Unclassified...
TAATGCTTCAAAACCACATTATATGAACACGGTAACCTGAGGGAAACGTGGCAATCAATTATTGGGCGCGTTCAGTAGAATGTAAGACGCAACGATAACATTGCAATTATATGATAAGCGGACTCATAGCATGGAAGTATGGGCGATAAGAATACTGTCCCTCGAACATGACTATAAAGAGATCACGATTGTCCAGGCAATTTGAAAGAACAAGCTCTAGCAGCGAACAGTCAGAAACCTACCAGCGAAAGAAGACCTTTATTTATTATTGAGTTTTTATGATACCTATTATTATTATATAAAATCTATTAGCTTTTTGTAGAGGCAGCCCCGCACCTTCGTTAAGTATTCATATGAATGCCTACCACCTTTGAGAACGATTCCGACCTCATTGTTTACGCTCTCGAGAAAATTATATCCTTTGCTAGAAATATTCAATACTTATTTGTGGCAAATTGTGTCTGGTGGATAGCCGGAATTATAGGATTGGACGACGACCTAAGAATACATATCAATAACCTTATATTACGGGAAAGGACAATACGAGGAGTATCCTCAACCCCTCGGGGTATAGCTAGGAATATCAGCCTTGATTTAGATAAGCAAGCATTATCCTCTTCTGCTCATTACGTTAGCGATACTTTGAGGAGAACTAGGAAGGGACGAGTCAACCCTTTACCTCAATCGCAAAAGCAACTTAAAAAGGCTAGGCAAGCGGAAGCCAGACGAATCCAACTACAAGCGAAACCTCAATCGGAAAAGCAACTTCAAAAGGCTAAGCAAGCGGAAGCCAGACGAATCCAACTTCAAGCGAAATCAAAATACTAGGCTTGCCAATATACGTGAGAAGTTTATTAGTAATCTCAGATAGGAATGGGATCTACGGCTGTACTAGTACCTATACTTGGTACCTAAGTATTCCCGTAACACAAAATGCACTGCTAATCTCAATTGGGTCGGAGTGGTAATCATTGAAATTCTGATAAATCTGGCAATACTTTTTGGCAATTCTGGGGGTGAATTATAATAGAGCATGGTGGTGGTCAATAGGTGTGCTATGTGATCGCTTTGTCTGGGAGTGGTTTCAGCCAGATTTTTAGACATTAAGTAATTTTCATCATTGCTGGACAAATTATATAAAACGAACGAAAATGGACCAGATCATGAAGCCATTGCAGAAGTAAAGCGATTGATGCGTGGTACACTTTCAGATTGAATGACCGGCATATGTGTATGTTTGAAACAATATACCTTCCCTTGATACTCCAGAAACACCTCTGACTATTAGATAGTATCTGACATCTCGTCCTCAGGATTAATATCCATTCCGTAGCATCATGTCATAAATGATTGCAACTTGCCGAAAGAATTGAGGCTATGCGTTGAAATCAGCAGCATACATGTCGTTAGAGTCACTTCAGTATAATATTTGGACAGCTTCAGTCATCAGCAACAACCCAAGTTTCAGTCTGAAACTCCCAGGTGATCTGGTCGGCTCTGACAGCTCTGACGGAATCTTGTACCCTTGCACTGAGCAATACATGCTTCGCGTTGCAGACATTCATCCTTTACTTTGCGCCCGGATTGTGGTGACATATACGTACGATCAGAATGACACGTGTGTTACACTATTTGCAGGGGCTTCAGGTATGCTGTAGCCGTTTACACAATGCCTGGCGATGTTTATTCCGTGCTACGGCCGAGTGCCACATTTTACCTCTCCGCTATTGCTATATATCGGATGCCGCACTTTCCCCATCCATGTTTAGCTTTGAAATGTTGTCACTTATTACAATACAGTCTTCGCTTCGGATACATCACTTGCCGTTGCATTTGATTCGCGATTATCATATTTTACAGGTCTGAAATATACTGTCAACTCTTGACACTCTCTAGTACTATGCCATCAGTCCTCCACATTCTGGATCGATCCATCGTCAGCTTGCAATGCTTCTTCCTCCTCATCCCTATCATCACCATCCTCACCCTTATAGCCATCGACATTACTGGTTCCCAGGTCAAACCTACTGCGCCCTCAGTCCGCTCCATTCGGCATTGATCCATCATGAGCTTACGATGCTTCTTCCTCCTCATCCGCGTCCACATGGTTGCCATTCTCGCCCTCATACCCGTCGACATCACATGTTCCCATGTCACACCTCTTGTGTTCAGTTGTGGTCCGTCGTCGCTGGCTGGTGGTGGGGATGGCATCGCCCTCGTCGCTCTCATCACCTTGATCCTCGTAATTCCCGGTGCCCTCTTGCATCCAGAAATGCATTTTGTCATCCATGCAAGTGTTGTCTATTGGAATGGTTGGTTCAGTGCTGCTGATCTCAGCTTCCTCAAGCGCTACTTTGCAGGTCAAATAGTCAAGAAGTATAGCATTGTCAACACCCACTACTTGCACGCTGATGACCATGGCAGACATTGGGTTCTCCGCCTGTTGGATCTGATGCTTCACTGTAGCAAGAGTGTATTTATACACCCTCTGTTGGTAGTTCTCTGTTAGTGTGTTCCAGGTATTCATTAAAAATGAATATGTGTGTGCAATGCCTGGCGAGGTTAACAACTTGCGATCCATTGCAGCGCACCAGGATGGGTTCTTACCACCATCATTCTTGTAATTGAAGTAGTTCGAGTGATCAGGTCTGTCCGCTTTCAGCTTTGATTTCGAAGCTTTCGGATTAACACCTTTGTCCTTTTGGCACTCCAGGAGAGCATGGCACTACGAGGTGCAGGTAAACATGATCAGTGGTGAGGGTATATGACCTTCCTTGCCGTTAATTATGGAATTACAAAATCCTTCATCATACTTACCGCGGTTATTCGCCTGATGGTAAAATTTGAGGTTGATACTCCGCAGGATTGCTTCTGCCTGGAAGTAAAGTGGACACTGGCCATTCGTTGGCAGCATTCTACTCTCTCTGCATTGGATTTGGGCTGTTTATACCACCTTCCACATGCTCTGCTCCAGGAAAAAGATAATTATTGTCTGCCAGAAGGGAATCAATGAATTCCAGATGCGCTGCATTGGATTCAATGCGGTGGAGATCATAAAGCTCTGCTATGTTTTCCCTTGATGTTTGAAAGAGATGGGATTTAACATTGTCGACTTGTGCTCAAAGCTGGTACCAGTTTCAGCATGTAATATCCAATGTGGGCCGTTGCTTCAGCATACCACTTTCAAGATCACCTTTGTGCGTGCCTCGAATGCTATGGACCAAATGTTGTTTCGCTGCATAGCGGTATTTGAGTACGTCTCTGTTATCTGCCAGTGTGGGGCTTCGACTAATGCTTTCGCGATTTGTCATGTTGCATTACTTACGATCTCCAAGTTGCTTGCACTCCGACACAGCCATCTTTGCCACATGTAGAGCTCCAGGAGTCTGCCCATTGCATATACAGGACGAGTCATGTCTCAGTAACCAAATCCAGGGATGCTGGGACTGCCGGACACTATTTTTCGAGGTGTAGCCACCGCCTGCGGTTGCAATTGCCACAGTGTTGGTATCTGATTCTTTTCTGTAGCTCTTGTTCACTGTGGATTTGTAATGATTGCGTGGGCTTCTGGATTAGAGATAGGGGTAGGCAGGTTTTGAAGACCACTGAGAGGAGTGGGAGTGCTAGCAATGGCGAATGCGGGACTGGATACAGTGCGACGAGTTGAGTCTGTCTGGAAGGTTCATTCGGATACTGGTGCGCTACGACTCCTTGGACCCGCCATGGCAGTTGGAGTATGAATTTACCATCGCAGTGCAGCGGACATGGTGGCAATAACGAATTGAGTGATATCTGCATCCCGAGAATTGTACAGCGAATGAGAGGGCATAGAGTTCCGACCTTGGATTGTAGAGGCTACGGAACTCTCTCCTTGAGCGGAATTCCTTGTGCCAGCCAGTAGGGAAACGAGTCTCTTAGCAGGCGGACGTTGAGATGTCCCCAGAGGCCCACCCTTCTGTTGATTGTAACGATTAGGATACCGTCGAACATTTTGTACGACCAGAATCGTGCCAGGGTGAGGGCATTTTGAAGGCATAGTCTGATATCGATGTTCGACCTTAGTAAGGTAGGAATAAGTTCCTCTGCATGCATAGGCAATGGCAGGCGAGGTAGACTCCTATTGGAGCAACCTTGGAGGGATTCGACAAAAAAGCGTGGCGCAGTGTAGCCCATGTTAGGCTCTCAACCCTGACAATACTCGGGGACGAGATTTCTTCAAAAGCATTCAATTCTGGGGTTAACTGCCATCAGATGAAACTCAGGGTTGAAAATCACTGTTACGGCAACGTCTGAAGGTCTATTTGCACTGCATGAGAAGTGTTGATGCCTTCTGGGTGCGACTAGCATAGTATTGCACTTGTTCTTGGGACAATAATTCGAACCATCGAGTGTATATATCTTCAGCTTTCCGGGGGAAGTCCAACTTTCGCAGAGCTAAAAGCATCGCAATACAAACAATGATGTATTTTCTATTCTATGACAACAGTTGCATGTGCTTTTTCCGCTGCTAGGTGTCAGTAGTCGTGTTGGATAGTTGTACAGTTGGGACAACCAGAGAACTACTCAGCTTGCTCCAAGACGCACGAGGTCTAAGCAGTAAAAGTGAGATGCAATGCCAAAGCAACGCCTGGCGTCGTACACTGTGCTCACTGGGAGTACTAAATCTTGTTGCGAGGCTCCTCATTCATGCGGTGCCTGGTAGTTGGGCAACATGATGGTTGCGCAGTTTTGTGTTTGTTAACCAACAAACCATGTTAAACCAAGAAATCACAGGAACTCGAGTATATATATCCCTTCTACCCACCTTCACCTCCATTCTCTTTTCCTCCTGTTGTAAACACAGAACCAGCATCTTGAACTTTCTCAACATCACGTGACTTGCACAAAACAACTCTTCTTATTTTACAACACACCCGATGACCTACACCACTTTGCATGTTCCCTCTGGGCTTGTTTCCGGTACATGCAACTGTATCATAATGCTAATGCCTTGGATGTAGATTCATTTTCAACTCACAGCGATGGTACCAAAGGGCAGCCAAAAAGAAAAGGGAAAGCAACTGTAAGGGGAAAAATGCCAACATCAGTTATAAATTGACGCCAGTCATTGGATTGTGCCCATATAAAGAGATTCATCTCGGAACCCATCAGTGGACTCATATGGATATAAAATGTTTCCGGCATCAAGGATGAGAGGACATGAGATCTCTTTCATGTTACAATCTTTCTTGATCCAGTTACGAATCGCCACTTTCCAAAATTCAAGCTAAGGTGGCAACACCGCAGGAGCAGGAGTTCGCCTTTGCGGGAGTGCTGCGCAGCCTTCCGCTGATATATGGGGTAAATGATTGACAAAAACCGCAACCAAATGAACATTTCAAGGTGGCATAACCCCCATGCGTTCGGGGATCAAGTCAAGCACTCCAATCCGCAGACCACCCGCTCGGGGAAGGTGAAATGCACTGGCGAACGTTTCTCTTGGTACAGTAGCAATAATCTCAAGGCAATGATTGAGCCACCAAGCTGCTGGCAGCACAAGCCAGGTGACTTCCCGGCTGTTAGACCACTGAATTGGTATAAGGTAATCGATGAGGATGATGATGATGAGAAGTGGGTGGATCCCGGAGCACCGAGCGGTGGAAGGAGTTGTCCTAGCAATGGCAATGACAATGATAACGGCGAGGGTGAGGAGGACCCACAGGGCAGTGAGAAAGGAACCTGGAGGGGGAAGGGTACCAAGAATGGGAAAGGGAAACGGAAGGGGAAGGAAACGGAGGAAAGGTAGGGGAAGGGGAAGAGAAACAGTAAACGGAACGGTATTGTTGAATGAAGCCCAGGAGAAGATGATATCTCTCGTGCCATTGCTTGCCAGTTGCAAAAGGAAACGTATGAGGCAGACTCGGACACGGAGGCCTAACCAGAGAGGGTATATTTAGAGCCGGAAGCATCGCCCACCGTGTCGATATCCTCACGTAATGATATCGACTCTACTGAGGAGTCGGACGGTGAATATGACCCAGGACATGATTTCGATGCGGATATGCGCATGGAGGATGATGTGGACGCACTGGACAGCATTGATTTAGACAGCAATGTGGATATGGAAAGAGATGGTGGCGATGAAGACCAGGACGATGAAGAAGAGGACAATGAAGAGGAGGACGATGAGGAGGAGGAGGAGGCGGATAAGGATGAGGAGGACCAGGCGGATGAAGATGATAGCAAAGAACCTCGGACGATTGGCCAGGGAGAGATGGTAAATACATCTGCTGACAATGTAGATACCATGGTAGACGATCAGCCAAACGTGCTACCTGAGCAAGGCCACGAGATGGAGGAGCATACCCCATGGCCACAACCGCCGGCACCTGCCCCACGTCCACAAACCCCAGAGCCTCGTGCACAACCAAGATCTCCCAAGACTCATCCCCTGAGTAGCCTGCAGCATTTGGGGCTTATGATGCCGTGAAAACCTCGCCCGGCGGTGATAACTTTGCGACCAGCTGAGGCAGCTAGAATCAGCTTGGATGTGGATGTAGATCAGCAGTTGCTGATTGAATCGGCAGGTGGTGACAGTCTCCCTGATGTCCCTCTCCCCAATGTCCCTCTCCCTGATGTCCCTCTCCCCAATGTCCCTCTCCCCAATGTCCCTCTCCCCAATGTCCCTCTCACTGAGGTGCGCCTGGATGGTTTGGTAGGCGAGGAGTGAACCAGTGCTCTCGTTGCAGAGAAGGCGATGGTTGTTGTGTTCCGGTTAGGGTCAGGTTCTTGTCTTGTTTGTTTCCTTTCTTCTAATGTATTGATGTCAGGCAATGTTTATTACATGTGTTGCGAGGTTTTTGGATCACTCAGGGTTTGTTTCATTTCCGGGTTATGTATTGATTTGATTTTATTGGTTTGATTTTATTCATAGTATTATGGGACATCGCGCAGGCAGCGTTTTTGCAACTCCTGGCGTGTAAGGAACCTCCTTGTGATATTGTTGAGGCTGAATAAGTTAGCTGAAAGTATGGTGAGCTTACACACCAGGCTGCTCAGGCCCAGCACCAACTTTCATCCCTTTGTACAGTGTATACCCCAATCCTCGCGTGTCGTCAACAATGCCAGAGAATCCCCCTTTCCATTGCCCCGAATTTTCGTGCTGAAAGAAGTTCACCTCAGACAGCTGGCGACTTAAACATATCAAAGAACACCATCCTGAACACCTTCATGTTGCCCGCCATAAGAATCTGACCATTCGCAGCCCGCCCCAAAGCGTTGAATCTGCTCAGTTTCATGAATTCAATGCTAAGAATGATTCAGTCGAACACTTGGATGCGTTTCTCTACCTCAAACACATTGAAAACATCGCATACTTGGAGTCACAACCACCGCCACCTCCTCTGCCGCAGACGGAAATGTACCCGGGCGCCGGTGCTCTGCTGAGTCATTACATTGCTGAGCTATGGGAATACAATGGTCAGGGTTTTCTTGAGACGAACCTACAAAACAATCCCTACTACCCGTTTGCAACCCATGATGAGTACAAATATATTTAGTGTGGGATCAACAAGAAGGGCATGAAGATGTACTATGACAACATACTGAAGAAAGAAAACACCACTCTGTGTTTCCGAAGCTTCGAAAACGGGGATGGTGTCCAGACGCTCATGGCTAGCATGCCAGATGAACACGCTCTCAGGGAGTGGGAACTACACACTCTCGAGGATGTGAGATGGATTGACAATTACCAATGCCGTATCAAATACTGGAGTCGAGACATCATGAAAAGCATGAGATCATGGTTGCGGCAGGCAGCCTACACTGAGCATCTCATTTACGCCCCTCAGCGTTGCATTAACAGCGATGCTCCACAGAAACGCCTCTGTACCGATATGCACACTGCGGACTGGTGGTGGGATACACAGGTAAGGAGAGATACTTGAGGATAATAACATGCTAATCGACGTTTAGACAACGCAGAGAGTGGGGGATACAACGGTTCTCTTCATCTTCACGTCCGACTGAACACATCTCTCGAATTTTGCTGGCGACAAGAAAGAGTGGGCTGTATATATAACATTTGGCAATCTATCTTCGCAGATCCGCCAGATGCCCTCAATGCACAGCGTCGTAATGGTCGCTCTCTTACCGATTCCATTGCAGAACGGCATTGTTTCTCATGAGTAGCTGGTTGAGCAGCAGCAAACAAACCGAGAGGTGCTGAACAAAGTACTCCAGCCGATACTACCGCCACTCACCTTTAAACAAAATCCCAGCCCCGAGAGCGGGTATTACAACGTTTTCAGTGCAGATGGTAATTTTGGGCGTTGCAAACTGGTTTTAGCAGCATGGGTTGCGGATTGCCCAGAGTATAGCAACCTACATCATCTCGAGCGGCATGTCTGTGTTTGGTGCGAGTGTCCAAAGAACGAACTTGAAGATTATGTGCCTCCCCGGTGGGATCAAAACCTATATAGAGTGCTCAGCGATGCCAACACCAACGCAGCCAATGGTGAACACTCATTGCACCATGTTCACCGAGAATTCAACGTGTTTCAACATATTCCCTGGATTGTGAGCGACCTCCCTCAGCCCGACCTCCTCCATACATTGCATATCCGCATGCTAGACCACGTCTCGAAGTGGATTTTCCACTTCATCAAGACGCACGAAAGGCTCGACAAGTACAATGCAATCTGGTTATCTGTTCCTGCTTACCACGACCTCACACCAAAGATAAGTTATATGGGGAAGTCTCTCAATGGAATGGGAAAGAGACGAACGAAATGAGCCGGTACCTGCTTGGAGTTGTAACCCAGTCTCTACATGGTGTAAGCCCCGCTGAGCATCCCATATTCAATTGCGCAATTGAGTGCACAGAGGCATTGTTTCAATTCTATATGTATGCTCAAAATATATCTCACGATGATGCAACATTGAGGTATATGGCGGATGCCTTGCGTTGTTTTCACACCTGGAAAGATGTTTTCTTACTCAGGCGAGCAAGCAACAAGGCGATGACCAAAGCCAATGGCCTACAAATGGAACTTCTAAAGAAGCGAAAGGTAGACGACGAAACAAATGCTGAAACTTGTACGCCGTTCAAGAAGTGGCACAAAATGAATGCCTGGCGGGATTATATCAGCCACAAGATAGATGTTTCCAATGAGTTGGATGCAGACTTCAACTTTCCAAAAATCCACTTGACGTCTCATTGGTCCAAACAGATTCGTTCATATGGAGCCTTGCAAAAGTGTTCTGCTGAGAGACATGAGCCAGTACATCAAACAAACCTCAATGACGGTTGGAACCCCTTCAATCACAATCTCAACTACCTGCCACAAGTAATCACATTTCAGCGTCGAATTCTCTCTTTCAAAATCAGAAAGTTCAATCTCCAAGCCCTCGCTCAGCGTTGGGGGAACAGCACAGCCACCTGCAAGGTATTCCTTTCTGGTGACAATCTGGCTGCCACTCTGAGATCCCAGTCATATGTGAAGACTGAATTCAGGTGACTGCAAAACTGCCGTGATGGAAATCATCCTGACGCTATGATCAAAGACTTCAGAGCATTACTTGACAATACACAAGATGCAACCTACCTCGTGGCAACATTCAGCAGCACGCGGTAGTTCATCAATCACAAGAGTCGTAAGACGACTTATATATTGGATGAACAACTGCACACAATAGAGCTCTGTATTTACCATGGTATTAAGATTGAAGTTGAGGGTTTAGAAAGTGAACACATATCTCAGATGTGTCAATGCACAGGAAGCCAGAGCTGGCACGGAGGGGATCAATGAAACTACTGAGTGTGGGTGAAGTAACAGCCAGGGAGGTGTTATGGTGCAATGAATGGGTGTCTCCCGTGGCAACTGCAATGACTATTGAAAATCCAGCTCTGAAACAAAGATCGAGTTTTCATTGTGTCCTGATTTCCCCTGGCGCTAACCACAATACCTGAAAACTTAGGTAACTTAGATCCCGTCTCGAAATTTGTACAAGTGAGAAAACCACCTGCAGCCAATGCTTTCCAAGTTTTCAGCATGGGAAACATTGATGGCTGCGCACACGTAATTCCATGGATAGCAACTAGTAGTAAGACAGGAGATGGATGGAACGAGTGATGGATTGTCAATAGCCACATAGATTTGGCGAGTTGGAATGATGTGTACAATTAGTGAAGAGAGAATTCCATTTTGTGCGCAGGTAGAACGAACGCGAGGAGAGATTTTTTCACAATATTACCCATTGCATCACAATCCCGATGCAGCATGTACTCAATGAACCCATTCTGACATATGGTCACAGTTGGTCACAACGCAAAAGTGTTTATTTAATATAGAAAACCAACAGAGGGAGAAGAAATGGTGAAACTGCAATCGGAGGGCGATATGCAACCCAACGCATGTTATGGATGCTAGGCGTGAAGTAATCCGCCCCGGGGGTCTCTGTGACGGCTCTGACCGAGCATGTCGACTCTGATGGTGCCATTCCGCCCGGATGAAAACATTCTTTGCTGATAGTCGTGCTAACTTCACAGTGAAGATCAAGTCTTCCTTCCATTAAGTCATCTTTTTAGTTAAAGTTTCCATAACGTCATCAAAATGATTGAATCTGTAGTTGTTGTCAGTGATAACGTCATAGAATGACACTGTATGCCTCTTCGACATCCACACAGTCCAGTATCAGAAGGGCCTCCAATCTTGCCTAACATACTTGACAATAGTCCATTCATTCAGCGTTGTGAAGAGATGCTGGTAATCTATGTATTTTAGATTGTTAAGCCACTCGCTGGTGAATTCCGATAAGAGGTAGGCTCACTCAAGCAACCCCAATGTTGAATTCCACTGTGTCTCCACAGCCATAATAGATAGTACTGTGATCTGGACTGTAGCTATTTGATAGTGAATGAACTCATTTCGACGACCAAGAGTCACTATAATCTAAACAGCAAACAGTCTCTGCTATCGGAAGTTTTCTTTCAGGACTTTCAAAATTGCTTGTAATACATACTTTCTCAATTAGCTTTGTGATACCTTGGCTCATCGCCCACACCTTCTTGATTCTTGCAGTGCCCTCTGTTCGAAGTCATTGACTATTCCCATTGTCCATGCTTTCATTCTCTCCAAATTGCTGATTGCACTCATGGCCTTCCTAAGACTTGGTGCAGCCTTTTACATTGAGACTGCTCAGTCATGCAGCTAAAGCCAGCTGTAGGACGTGTGCCATGCGTGGTATGTAGTTTCTCAATGCAGGCCGCTGCATTCCGGCGGCTTCAAGCATTGATTGCAGCTCATAATTCATCGAGTAATTGGAGCAAAAGTTATCATTTGTAATTCCTGGCTAGCAGCCATCAGTAAGCTCCAAACAAACAAGAAAGTCTTTCAAATATATGGCTAGCCTTGCTCTAGTGTGTTGCCCCTTGACTAATCATGCATAATTAGCTTTCAAAATGGATATGTATTGGCAATCAATCTCTGAGAACATAAGTCATACTTCTCGCAATGCCCAATTTCCATCCATATACTAAGCAATGCCCAATGTTATCGCTTGTTTATTTATTGATGTCCACCAGTTCAATGCCAAAGTGACTGAATTTCGTAACAGCAATTAGTTCATCAGTTTATCCATGTTGAGTGAGGATTGCCACCACCAAATATTGCACAGGGTGATTGCGGATGGCAGCACTAGGACATTTCCTAATGCTTGATATGACCATCATAGCTTGACGATTGATACAGCGTTCCGAACAATACAAGCTTAACCAATTCCTGAGATGATGTGGCGATTCCTCATGATTTGTTGAAATTCAGCAGTTTCAATGTCCTTAGCTGCTAGTTTCGAGTGGTTTGTGTGTCATTTCAGTTAAAGTGAATCAACCATGAATGTCAAACCTGAATTTCCTATGTGAACTTACTATTGTAATTTCTCAACTTCCTTGTCTTGTCAGGATGGCCAAAACTGTTTCATCAACCATTGTACTAGGCAAATCAGTAACTTAGAAAAACTTGGACCATTGCATTTGGGCCAGTTTCCACCTCAACAACCTGGCGTTTGCAAGCCCAGATATTTCGCTCCATTTAAGTATTTGAGTTCTGATTGTAGCATAACATGTTCAATATGTAGATTGGGCAGTTTACGCCGCTCTTTCGCCTGCCACTTTCAGATTTGCGATCGGACCAATATTGGTTGAGTCGCTATCGAAAACCCGCAAATTTCACAGCCACTCAATGAATATCAGTCGGATCGTAAATCTGAAATCAGGATGTGGAACAGCAGCTAATACTGCACAATCTACATATACATCATGTTGTGATATAATAAGAACTCGAAAACTCAATTGCAGCCAAAATTGTACGAACTGCAAACTGAACCTGAGGTCCAGTTTGTACCCGGCCAGAAACCACAGGGTTTCAGTCCAATCCAGGTAATGACCCACCTCTAGTTGCCCGATTTGGTTCCTTGGTGGTTCCTAACCTGAACTGGAGTCTCGGTTCCGATTCCAACCCAGACCAAAGCCGGGTAACCTGGAACCATTGGTCACACTACCAACTCTGTTGATTTGTTTCACTTTGGAATGTGATCTTTTGCCTGCAAGTGTTTCCGCATTGAGCTAGTCCCATGTTCTGATAGATGGCAAAGAACTTGATGATAAGCAATACAGATGATGCCAGGAATGCCGGTCTCCTCAATTCTGCAGTGCAAATATAATCACCATGAAGGCGCATGTTTGGATTGATTGCAAGTAACAGAATACTCCAATCTTAGAATTATCGAAGCAAACATAGCATCGAGGATGATTTGGGAAGGAAGATCACTCAAATCACAAACAGAGACACATTCATTATTGGCACAGATTATTACCTCTTGCAAAGAGGTATTTAGAGATAGTGAATTCTACATCATGACAGGAATTTGAAACTTGGGTAATCTGACTTGAAAGACTGCCAAAAGTTACATTACATTCAAGTAGAAAGTGGGTTCTTAAATATTGACTCTAGATTTTCAAGGAAAACAAGTCAAATCTGTGAGACATTGCATACATATTTGTGAAGTTTTATACAGAGAGATATTGAAATGACTGACTGCATTAAACACAATTTATGAACAATGTAATGCATTTCATTCCTGTGTAGCTTACTGAGCACCAACAAAGACTGAAGATACTCTTTGCGCACCCAGGTTTAGGAGGTGAATGCGATATCTTCAATAGCATTTCTGCCCCTAAAGGTAGCCAATAGGTTGGTTATGAGTTATTACCTTTCTGTAGCCCTTAGATAATCCAAGATACAAGACCAAAAATCCTTCATGATCTAATGACTGTCAATTGTACAAGGTGGTAGCGATATCATCAGTAGCATGTTTTTCCCAGAACGGTGGCCGATGCGTTGATGATATGTTACTGCCTTCTCACAGCGGTTTTATTATCCCCTACGTAAAAGCAAAACTCATTAACCTTCCATTAATGCTGATTTTTGGGGGTGGTCGGAATATTATCCAATGTATATTTGCGAATAGAGGCAGCCGATAGTATGATAAAGAGTTGACCTCATCGCACTACCCTATAATAATCGAAGATGCAAAACCAAGAATCATGTACGCTCAGTTACAACTCATTTTTAAGAAGTGATAGCGATATACCATGGTTGCCCATAAAGGCGGCCAATAGTTCAATTATGTTTAATGTTATGACACAGCACTATGATTATCGAAGATGCAATAACAGAGATAGTTGACACTTCGTTGACATTCATTTTTAGGAGATAGTGTTCATGTTGTCACTAGCATTGTTGGGTGTAAACGCGACCAATACATTGATTATGTGTCACAGCAATGAAGTCATTTTGTAACTATCAGACTCACAAGACCAAAAATTGTTGACGCATTGTTGACGCATATTTCCAGGATTGGGGAATGAGTGTGTCATTCCCCTGTGTACCTATAAAAAGGGCCAATACAATGACTTTGGAACGATGTGACTATGCAGCTTTTTGATTGCGGAAAATGTATGACCAAAAATCATTGGCACTCCTTTGATGCTCACCTTAATAACCTACTAATAGCCATTGGATGCTCAACAACTGTATGCAAAAATGCATACAGTAGTTAATGGTAGCCAATATATCGTTTCAATGTATAAACATTTGCATCCAAAACCCTCAAGACCATTCAATTTCTGATCTCCTACTAGGCATGATATCTGGGTGATATATGGGATCAGGCTTTCACATTACAGTGCTTTCAGCCAACATTTACCCGCATGTGGATCCATCCGCTAGTTTTGGATATACATAGCCCAATCTTATCAACTTTCCTCAACTAGCTCATGGTCTGCAATTTCAATTGGCTACCATACATACTTTTCAAAATCTTGACCACTAGAAAAAGGTCTGTGCAGAGAGTCATACAGGTGGAAGCCGACATGAAAACAGTATGACAGTCGTCATTCATCCCGGTTTGCATTGTACTGTGACCCTTCCATTCATGACTCATATGATATGACTAACTTAAATTTTGTTGGTGATTTTCATCTCTAATTTAGATTCAGCTTTCTGACTTGACAGTAACAGACAGGACAATGTCAAGTCCATTTGACATCATTCAATGTGTCATGGAGTCTTCAACATTGGCATGGCATATCGGACACTGGCACAGGCGCAGACGAATTATCATATCTCACAATTTGTTTATTGAAGTCATGTAACAGCTGACACATAGCAAAATAACTACATGAATTGCATTTCGAAGAGACATGTGGGCAAGATACCAATTTGCCTATGTACTGCTCCCACGATTCAAGAGCGGTCACCATTACTTCATCTGGATGATTTGTCTATATAGTATTTTACTTGGGAAGCTATATGCAGCAGTAAAAGCTTATGGAATCAACAGGATTTGATTACTTAATCGGTGACAAATCTGGCACTGCATCAGGCAGGAGAGGAGGAATGCATTTGTGTGTGCGGGGTCACTGGGAACATATCCCCATATGACAACTTCCTGGTCAAGAAGTCACCAGCTACATTTGTGACTTTCCGGGGGTGCTGTCAAGAATCTCCATAGGCTCACCCAATGTCATTGGTGCAGATGAGACTGCATTGTCTGCCATTTGTTGTTGAACAACTGCTGGAATGTTGGATTCGGTGTTACTGTATGTTGTATGTCTCTCACTGAAGTAGTCGGCCGCGTCTCCCCAGCCTGGTTGCATCACTTCATTACAGATTGTTGACTTTTCCAGACAATGCTCCATGGTATGCTATACTGTTTGGGAGATTGTGTCCATTACCCAGCCAGGTTCATCATCTTCGCTCAACTTGCCCAACTCGGTATCATCTTTATCATCATCCTTGTCTTCAGCATCCTCCGTATCGTCAGAAGATGCAAGATTACACAGACTTTCTCCGATGGCATTCCACATCTGCTCAAATGTTCTTTCAGACGTTCTGGTTGTCAATTCCACCTTTTCAGCAGCTCTCATATCTTCCTGCTCCTGCTTCATTGCTGTCTCTGCATCTTGAACTCACATTCTTCCCACGACAGTACCTGTATCTGCATAATCCTTCATTGATTTCTCATGCTGTTCGTTGCATACATTGTACATTTCTCATTGATTCCCAGCTGCAAGCTGTATTTTAGCTCACAAGTTGTGCATTGCTCCATTGGCTCGGACCCTTTCTGCTTCCGAGCTGCTCATCACTTCATTTAGTCCAAGACATTGTTGTATGGAGCGCTTGGTAGATTGGACGTACTAACCTGTCAGTTGCGGCAACTGTTCCTTTTCAGAGCATTAACTATTGTATTTTGTTGTGACTTTGTTGATAGGCAAGATGTTAGATGTTGCAAGATATGAACCACATGGAGGCAAGCTGCACCTTTTATATTGCGGTTGTTATGCTTAATTGACTTGAACAATGCAATAACTGTGTTTTGACTGTCAGTTCATTAGGAATAGTAATGCAAACCATACAACATTGCATGACGTTTAGCATCAGATCTATGTAAGATTCCGGAGATTTCTTGAGACTAATATCAGCAGACATCCTTTCCCTCGAAGAATGTGCTGTATATGTCTCACAAACATCAAACTTTGATAGTCATTCACATCAATTTATCCCTGTACACAAACACACCAAATTGGGCCAACATGGTGCAAATTGCAGGTCAGTCGGAAAGCCGTGCAACCTGCGGCTATAAGCAGCATACTTTATGTTCTGTGGAACATGCAAGTTGGGTGTTACCCATTCCATTTTGTCTTGAAGCTAACAATATATTCCACAGGACTTGCCACTTCTTTTCATTATTATCTTTCTCCTGACTTCCCACATCTTTTCATTATAATGCTGATCTTCACTTCCCCACCGGCAAACAATGGGTCCACAAAAGCTTCAGCAACACACGAGCAGATCGGAATCGAGCAGACCAACAGGTTCTTCATTCAATACACCACCCCCTGAGAGACAACTACAATGTAGACACCACTTAGTTGATGGTGATACTGCAAATGCAGCCACCGAAGATTTAAAACTGCATGCACATTTATCAATCGTCCTAAAGACCAGAAGCAGCAGGAAAAATAAGCAGCACACGGTCAGATGTGTGTATATCTGGATCAAGGTAAGCAGGCATCAACTTATGACATCCTACACAGCTGGTGTACAAAGAGAGCTGCGTAACCAATGTATGGCTACCTGGAATGGAGAATCTCCACGGTCAATGAAGGCATTTGTCTAAACACTCTGAGAGTTAGAACATCCTGATGTTGTTAGCTCTGGGTTTTTCGCATACAAATTTAGTGATAAATGGCCCCCAGAGTACACAAACAAGGCTGTAACCACCTTAAAAGATGCTACGGAAGCATATATCGTGGAGGTATTTGCTGAATCTCATAAGATGAAGCAGAAACACATTTCTTGAAGGCTTTCACCATGTCTGCTACTATGGCAAAGCAAGGAGGTTGGATACAGCGAGAACAGTCTGACATGCGCATTGCCTTAAATATAGCCAAAATGGCCAATTGAGGGGTTTCATGCACCGCAATAGTGGAAAGGTAATACCTGACCAAAAAGCCTTCGGCTAAAGTCCAAGATGAGAAACGGCAAGGGGTTCAGTTTACAGGGCATAAAAATTTAAAAGCTATGATCGAAAGAGATCTCGCTATGCTTGCGGAAAATCACACAGATGGCTGCCTTCCACGCTAGAAATGCACAGGACAGATTCACAAGACATGCCAGAGGCGTAAAAGCACTGGTGTACCACCACCTGACCAACTTAAACAACTGACACCAGAATTGTCCCCACGTTTGCCCAGAATACCCCCTGTGTCACCAGGTAACAATGATGGAGCTGACGCTTCTGAAATTGAATGTGTGCCACTCCGATATTTGTACATATATACTCCTCTACCCCGCACTCAATGTTTTGATCTTGTTGCATACGCCAAGGATCGCAAGCACAACAAAGATTTTAATCCAGATTTGCTGACTGATGCAGCAACATCCAGTGGTTAGTACACTATCTGCTGTGTGGTAATTAAGCTGACATTGATCTCACAGACACCAGGTGCCTACTGAGCAAACCTGAAAGTGAAGACAAGTTGTGATAGAATCGAGTGTGATTTTGATTGACATATTATCCACAATTAGTGGACACTTTGAAGTATATTTTGAGGGATATTCATTCGTATGTATTATGAAAGAACATTGTAGCAATGAAGGAGAAAGTACATGAAGACGGTACAAAGGCTACCAAACCACCATCAATGATATACTCTGCGAAATGAAATGATAACATATTGTACATACACCCATGGCAAAATGAGGGTCAATGGATGGTCAACAATGATTGGTTTTGCTTCATGGGTGATCTGAGTGGCGATTGATTGCAGCCATTCATAAATGAGGTACTAACTGGCTTGATACGCCAAAGAGTAGTGACACGTTCCATGTCACATTCTGAAAATGAGTGTCAACAGAGCCACAACAAAGTTTGGTCTTGCAAGTCAGTGCAAGTGCATGTACCCTTACGCTTGACAGCAGATGTATGATATGGTAATATGGTTGCACATGACTGCAACGGAGTAGATATGGAAGGTATAGTGGTAAGATATTCTATACAGATCTTAGTGTCACAGCAGCGACATACATATAACGGCGCCTACCCGGCCGTGGATCATGTGTCGCCGTTACATTATCCCCCTCTTTAGGTGCAGACCTCCTGGACTGCCAAAGGCAGTATTTAAGAGACATGAACGAAAGGGAAACAAAGAATGAAACAATCTGTCTACTTACGCAATTGTACAAACCCATAGGTCACACAACCAATCTGTACAGCTGAATTGTGACCTTTTGGTTGTTTTGGCACACGTGGAAACTCCACTTCCATTGTTAGGCAGTATAACCCATACCGACACCACATATACAGGGCTGAAATCCAACCACAAGAGATGAGAAGGAGATGAAAAAAATAGTACAATGAAATGTCCAAACTTCTTCCGTGTTCTCTGTACCTCCACCCCTGGACTCTATACCTCTACTCCTGTACCTGATCCGGACGCTTGTGGCGAAACTAGTTAAACAGATCAAGGCCAAGCTCAAGGGGCTCTGCCGGTTCCCAGTTTGTGCGTATGCAGTTGTAACCAGCCCATTGGATGAGATAATGTTGCTTCCGATAGTGTCGCCTACAGTCAAGTATGCAGTCGACTTCCTATTCCTTTGTTTCCTCTACGATCACTGGGTGTGGTTCTGAAGATGGTTGACCTCTGACTGGCGAGGTATAATTATCGAGAACCGACACATGGAAAACTCTGTGGTTCAGCATGATACTCCGCAGGTCGATATTGTAAGACATCTGATTGATGAACTTACTTACCTTATTCAGTCCTGCGTGTTTGTAATCCAACTTCTTTGGAGTCCTGGATGGTTTCCAGTACCTAGTCGAGAGGGATACTTTGCCTCCAACCGCAAATTTCATCTCTGTTCTACCCGCATACATCGTTGGTCGCTTCTGAGCCGTTGTTGATATCTTCCAGCAGAATTCGGTGAGTCTCGTCCACCCCTGCCATCCATGAGTCTGGCTGCACCTGTGATCTGAAACTGGGGACTTTGGGAGGCTGAAAGTTTATTGTAGGATGGTAATGGTAGTTCGCCCAGAAGGGTGTCATCAGTACGCAATGATGGATGGAGTTGCTGTGCGTAAAATCCGCCAGCGGTAACAATTTGACCCAGTTGTCCTGCTTGTTGTTGCAGAATGCTCGGAGGGTCTGCTCGATCATTTGGCTGTGCCGCTCATTTTCACCGTCTGTGTACAGGTGGAAAGCAGTCGAGAGTCAGTGGTTGATAGTGAGGTGGATGCAAACCATGCCCCAAAATTGACTGGTAATCTCTTCGCTGTAATCGGTGGTGATATTGTCTGGTTCACTCCGTTTGCAGATCACATGTTCGAATAACATTTGTGCTAGGTCTGGTGAGTCAATGTCCATTCTGCAGGAGAGTTATGTCACCCTGTTAGTCAAATGGCTGACGATTTCCAAGATCCCGTTGTATTCTAATGCTGTTCAGTCTAGTAAGTTCGTAACGACATCCATGGTAAGTCCATCCCAGGGATGAGGAGGCGGTGGCAGTGGCATGATGAGTCCATAGCGTATGCGACTCTGTGATTGGATTTGGCATCAAAACTCGCAGCCGGAAATATCCTTCTGTATCTCTGACTCCATCGCCTGCCATCAAAAATCTCATTATACGAGCTCGGCAGTCTTCAGGGCTTGGAAGTGACTGGATCAGGTGTAGTTGTTGAAACGGCTACTTACTCTACTATGGAGTGCCGTAGGCAGGTATTTCCTCCTCTCGTTGGTCTGAGCTCCATCGATTAATCACCATTAACTCTCAACTGCGATTGAAAAATTGCCCATGGTTGGCTGTATTTCTGTGGCAATGAAGTTAGTCACCTGGGCGGCCTGGATTCCTGGTAGCAGGTCACCATATGATTTGGTGATGGTTGTTGCTGCTAAAGTTGCCAGGAACCTTGCTGTAAATGATCTCATTACCGATCTCGTAGTTGGGTCTTCTTGATATTTGGTCTCCTGGGTTCTTCTTACCTTCCCGGTGTTTGGTAACGATGTGGTACAAAGCGTGGATGTCCACCCATCTAGCCTGCCGTTGGGAGAGCACTTTTGACATTGGGTATTACTTGAAGGTCTAATGGTCACATTGTATGAGGACGTTATGATTCACTCCCTCGAGGTAGTGACCCCATTGCTTCATACTCACCATGATGACCAATGGTTCCTGGTAGTACATGTCCTACTTCGGTTTAGCACCTGAGTATTTTTGAGAGTGGAAGTTCACCGGTCAGAGAATCCCAAAACCGTTCTACTAGTTAAAAATACCGGCTATGGTGAAGCCGCTTGCATTGATCTGTTGAATAATTTGCTCAGTTGGTTCGAAACGCCTGAGGATGGGTGCATCACTGAAGGCTCATTTGAACTTCCAGAATGCGAGTTCGGTGTCTCGAGTTCATTCCCATTAAACCTGTTTAAACATCCTCGTATTGTCTGCATTATCTACTAGGTCTGATATCGGTGTTGTTACCTTCGCATATTTCTTGATCAACTGCTGGTAACAGTTCATAAATCCAAATAGCACCTTCACCTCCCGAACGGACTCCGCGGTTGGCCAATGTCCAGTTGCTGCTATGCTGACCGATTGCAGGGCACACTTATTGGGGCTAATAACATATTCAAGAATGCCAACCTTCGAGATACCAAAACAGCACTGTTCGGCTTCGCTGTAAAGACCAAATTTTAGTTGTTATTCCAGAACTTTTCATATCTACTCTTCGTGCTTCTCCTTATTGATCTAGTTGATCATTATATCATCAAGCGAGTACACTGTGAAGTCGTCAATGTAAGGCTGTAGGCAGTTGTCCATATAAGCTTGGAAAGTAGGTGGTGTATTCGTCAACCCGATTGGTATGACTCCATATTCCCACTGCCCATACCGAGTGCAGCCCGCAGTTTTGTACTTGTCAGATTCCTTCATTTCGATGAGGCAATTGGCATTCCGGAGGTCCAGTTTGGTGAAGATTCGGGCTCCATGCAACCTGTTGAGCATCTCTGTGATCAATGGGAGATGGTATTGGTGCTTCACCATGGCTATATTGAAAGCTTGGTAGTCTACACACAGCTGCAGTCCGCTGTCCTTCATCTTTGCATACACAACTTATGCTGCTGCAGGCGATGATAACTGTTGAAAGAATCCATTGGATAGGTATGTTTCGATGTAGGACTTGAGGGTTTTCAACTCGACATTCGAAAGGTTGTAGATTCAGCCATATGGTAAATTACAGCCTGGTTCCAGTTCAATTGTGTGGGCAATTGGTAAGTGGGGTGTGAGAATCTCTGCCATATCATTGCTGAACACGTGCAGATAGTCCTTCAATCTCACCGAGATATGACCTCCATTATCTGTAGGTAGAGTACCTGTTTCAGCATCTGTACATTAGCCACTATCTCCGACTTGAGATTTGGAAACATAATGGGGAAGCAAAACCAGGGACCTGCGGATCAAGCGGTTCACCCAGGAATGAACCAAACCCCACTAGTCCAACAACCTCCCATTGTGACTCAGCAAGTTGGTTGCAGTCATTCCAGGATACACAAGTGAAATTTTTCTTCTGCTGCAACGAGCACGGCTGGTCACTGCGTGCTCGTCCAGCACGTTGGGTCAATAATCCCAAACTCCGCTGCAACTTACTAAGTGGTGACCTCCATAGTCATTGCCAGCAATCCACTGCATTGGCCAATTTGGAAGGCGATTGTCTGGATGGTCTCACTGCTAGCTGAGAGATCGTTCAATGCTACTGCTCTGTGTGTTTCGATATCTGGAGTAGGACTCTCCTCACCGCTCTCCCTTGGATTTCCATCTGGATCCACAGGAATCCCCGACATTGAGTTGCTTGTCGGCATACACCCACTAATGTCTGGTAGGCATTCATTAGCACTTTTATCATCCATACCTTTGTACCACTGCACTATCATACCAGATCTGTGTGTCACCCAATGGCCACTTAGGTTGCTTAACGAAGATAATCCACCGTTAGCCCAGTTGATCTCCGGCTTGGGGGTTTTGAACCATTGGAATCACAGTACCAGATCGTATGCCCATATTCGGACGACCAGCACCCATTGTTTGTGGACCGTGGCTAAATGATGAATATTTTAGACCTACAGTGCCATTGTGCCGCTCTCCGTTGAATGCGTGCTAACCTGGCCATCAAGGGTGTGAGTGGTGATGTGCGCTGCTTCGTGGGGAAGTCTGAGTCTATTGAGAGGTTGTGGAGATATGAAAATGCTTGTAGCGCTGCAGTCAATGAGTGCTTGTAGTCATTCAATTTCTCTGTGTTGATCTCATATCTGGACTTCGTGCGCAATGTGTGATCAATCTGGTCTTGCTGTTCAACATAAATATTGACTTGACATGAGAGCTTTCAGACTGTCTAATGAAATTCTCGGCCTGAATGAAGTCTGATCACGGTGAATTTCCTCTAAGGTTGAGATCAACGCCCTCGTACTAGAATGCGGCATTCCAAGATCCAATTCCTCCAGCCTCTCCCACCGGGCTAGATACTGTAAGAGGTAAGCTAGTCTGTTGGTTGCTGACTGTCGAAGGAGCTTTGCGGTTTGATTTGTTTTCCATCTTCTGGAGAAGTAAGTATTTGGGGGAAATTGGTGCATGTATATTGTATGCACCTGAATGTTTTATGTTTGGGTGACCTGCAGCATAGACATTTTCCATCCAACTTTCAAGTTTCATAGAGTTCTGGCGAGACCGAAGGCACAGGATACCGTTTATCATCCTTGTCTGACATTGACTTCTCGGGCATTGGTGCTTCAGCCAGCTCGGATATGGATGGTCGGAAATTGAATTTCTTGCCGCCTTGTGGAGATGATTCTGCTGACAGCATTTGCTATTCCGGTGGCTGCCGCTGTTGGGGCTCATTACTGTCGGACCATGTGGAGATGTGGCATGCATTCAGAGACCGACTTATGAAGTCCTCATCAACAGTCAGCTGTGCCAAGGTTCTGCAAAATTTCATTGCCTCTGAACCATCGCCAGATAAAGTAGTAACCCAGTACTTTACCAAACTAATTGCCTTATACAACAAACTGAACAGCAGCACCAAAAATATTACTGATAATCCCATAAAGACACATATATATTCAAGACCCTATTTGTACTATATGACACAATGATCCAAATCGTTGAACAGTGCATCCCCACCCCAACAACCCAGCAGTGGATGGATGCAATCTATCAATATGCCAAGCGAACATCCCTAACCAAAGTCATTGGAGGTGAATCAACCAGAGCCACTGTATACATCCGAGGCTGATATTGTGGTGGTGGCAGACACGGTGGCGGATGAGTAAGCGGGCAAGGGAACGAATGCCAGAAGCACAAATACACGTACTACAAAATGGACAATCATACCTCCAAAGCATGTGGAAAGAGACATTACACTGAAGATGACAGCAACAAGGGCGATAAACACATCTGCAGGAACAATGAACAAGCCCACTTTATAAAGAAGAAAGAACAAAAAAGAAAGAGTATCATACTTCACACATACCACCATACCATCAATGACTCACTCCACCAAGTCTACAACAAGCTCACTCCACAGCGCCTCTCCAAGTACAGCCAGCACCATACCTTGATGTACATCTGCCACTAAATTTCTAAAATCTACTTGGAACCATCTCACATTTACCAAATTACATCTGTGTCATCGCCATCTAGCCTGCATTCAACCTATTGCTCTATGATCTCTCACTGATGGGTATACACCAGAAGAATCAATATGTACTGCATGTATTCAGGCCTAGCACAAGCAGAAGATTATCAAAGTGAAGACCAAGTCCACTGCATTGCCATTCAAATACATACATTTGGATGTGTGTGGACCACTCTCCATGTCTACCTCTGCTGTCCATTACTACTATATGCTATTCATCGATGATTGTACACACAACAACTCCATTTTGGACCTCCCTGATAAAAATTCTGAAACAAACACCTCATCTTACCAACTACCTCCGGCCCAAGGTGAGTCCATGGGATATGAAGCGAATCCATTTCCGTGCCACAATGGCCATAGAGTATACAATGCAGACATAGCAGCTGGTGTTTGCTGATCATGGTACAATGTATGAACAATGGACTCAAAAGTTTCATCATAAGAATGGGGTTGCCAAACACATAATCCAGACCATCACCAAGAAAACACAATCTATGTTGATCAACTCCCAGGCACCATGTCTTTTTTGGAGAGAAGTAGTCAATACTACTATCTACCTCCACCAGCCACCTCCAAATGAAGGGTTAACGAAAAAAGAGAATTCCAACAGGTATCGAACACCATTTTCGACTCCATCTGAAATACTGCAGCCATTTGTCAAGCCCACTTACAACAAATGCAGCAATCTGATATTGTATAAGGCCCCTCTTTACCATCTTCAATGATTTGGTTGCCATGCCAGTCCAATTAGTCCTGAATGGCTATCCAATGGAAAATTCAGCCAAAGATCCAATCCAGGTATAATGGTCGGTTAGGTGTACAATTCAACTACAGTTTGGAGCATATGTGACCTGGTATTTCAAATGGTAAGATCACAATTGGGTGTCATTTTTGACAAAGTGAGGAATGCGCATGCATCATACCTGCAAAGAGACAAACAGATATCTGTTAGCTACCATAAAGAATGGAATATATTGAGGATACCGACAGTGGAGATAGACATCTCCAAGGGGAAGACATCCGAACAGGAGGAGTGGGACCTTTCGTTGACCACGCAGGAATCAGTCAACCAGGTGATGGCTACAGATGTGGTGATCATCACTGTACTGACAATGATACAGATCGCAATCTGCCTGAAACTTACAACTATCGAAGTCTCCCTGCAAGTACATGTGTGCGACCACATCTCCCAATGTGCAGCTAGCTAGTGATGATTGGGGATGTAGAAAGGAAATGTCTTGCGGAAGTGGGGAGGGAGTGGTATTACAACAATGCGGAGACATTGGTAGAGGTGAAGGTGGTGCAGAATGGGGCGAGTGGGTGGTGCTACAGTATGTTATGATAAGGAAGTGGTCTGAGGTATTTGGACATTGGACGATGTGGCATGGTTGTGTTGATAAGACAAAAGTTGGTGGGGTGTAAAACCGAGAGAAGGTGTTCAGATGGTACATCTGAGCATGAGGAATCATTCAAGGGTAGCAGACCAACTGAATATCAAGAGAGGTTGTTGGCAGTGGAGGATTTCCATTTCTTCTCTCATTACTTATTATCATGCAGAGCAAAGCAAATTGCAACATCGCAACATATGCGACTTTTGTCGTACATTGACTCTTTGAAACGAACCTCAAGCACCTTTGTCTTGGGTATGATCCCAGATTATCAGTTACCAAATATCACCTACATCCGGCCTCACCCGTTGTACTAGAACCAGTCCCTATATGATTTACCTGATGTTGAATATGCTTACGACAATCCACTGGGTTTAAGTATTGTTCCGAACCTTGTTCGGTTGTCTGTTGGTTTTACCTACTACAAATTTGGTGTAGGATACATCTTTGCGACGATTCCATCAAGGAGTTCTTGCAAATTGCCCGAATTGATATCAGTCATTACCCACATAGATCACCTTGGTCGAATGTACCCGTTTGACAGTCACTGAACTTCTTGAACTAATTGGTTTGATCTTGCTTGAACCCCATGTCATGTTTTTCTGCCAGAAGCTTTTAATGCCTTGGAGAGGATCAAATCCATTTTCACAGCAACTTTGTTAGAGCAGCAGTTGGAAGCTGATTGTTGGATACAATTGGACGGCCCATCCCCTTGGAATACTTATTGGACCAACGCCGCCAGAGAAGACGGAGGTGTGGATATCAATGATCCAGTATTTGGATAATATTGGACTAAGAACAGGGGAGTTTATTTTGGATTATTGACAGATTCCAATTTGGAGAAACCCTGTGATTGTAAAGAACATAATTGTCTAGGAGCACCATCAACAATTGGACATGCAGTAGCAGCAGCAATAACAGCAAAGTCTCATGGGATTCTGCAAATTGTTGTAGTACATCCAACCTCGACCCCCTTTGAGATCAACCCATATAACTGACACTCGTGGATGTGTATGATTCGTGGTAATGTCATGATTATAGCAACAGAAGCAGCTGGCGCTTGTGTCTATGGACAACCAAGCCATCATAGGAGGAATTCTCAATAACAACCTACAGAAGATAGACTTCGGGAGGAGACTGATAATACTGGAAGTAGGAAATGAGAAGCTGAGGGGCGTGGCACAGTACACCGAACCTGCAAGCACAGTATGGAGGGTACCCGATCGCTTGGCAAAGATAATCGTATTACTGGCAGAAATTACGAAATTGAGGGAACAGACATTTCTACCACCTGGGTGCAACCATACCAAGTTGGAGAACTGAATCCAAGTGCTGACAAATGAACGGGACATAGCCAGATTCAGGCCCATAGCCCCAGGGACACACAAGAAGCTATGGGATGAACCAGCAGTGATGACCTGAGATGCACAGCAATCTGGGGGGGAGGTCCGAGGTTCGAGGATGCAGTGAGCCAATGCTTACTCGTTTGTGGCCAGGGTGGTTCCGGCTGCTCCCCAGGCTCTGGAAGCCACAGGCCAGAAATATGCCGACTCACCAGGCTTTTCAGTGTCAGATCAAACTCAGTTCAGAGGCTGAATTCTTCAACTCCAGATGTTCATTGAAGATAAGCCTGCCAGCTTTCCAGAGGAACAGTCGAGCATGAGGTACACATTCAACCTCCCGAGAGGTGTAGGATTCGGCCAGATCTTACCACTCATCGTAAAGGACGGAACAACTGGGCTGGAAGACCTACCTGCTTTGATACAACTCCCAGAAGCAGCTTTTTGGAATCCCAACCGAATGGCCACTGTTGAATGGAAAATGCTGGAAATTAAACAATGATCCATGAGTTCTCTCAGTAAAATGCTCAGTTCCATGTTATTGCCAGCGATCTTCAGTGGAGTTTCTTGGCCCTGGGGACTGCTCTCCTGATGAGGTTGTCTGAGGAGATGATGGACTGTTTCGCCTACAGTGATATGCATGAGGAGCTTCGCACATTTGTAACGGTTTGCCACAAGTAGGACAATCAAATTCACAAATGACTTGGGGAATACCCCGCACAGAATACAGGACGCGGGACTAGTGTCGCCTCTCCCCGAATACTGCCAGCTCCCCCGAAAGATGCTGCAAGTGCCCCTGCTGCAATAGTTGTGTGATATATTAAACCTGTGCCTATGGATCTCCACACAGGTGAGAGGAGGATTTGGGCGGAAGAGAGGTTAAAATAGTTTGCAGATAGGAGGTGTTTGTACTGTGTTGGGTTTAACCACAGGGAGGCAAATTGTGTGGCGACAAATAAGGCTCAGATCTTCAAGGCGGCTGGAGCGGAGAAAAAGGAAGTAGGGACCGGGACAGGTTCTGAGGAATCGGGAAAAGAATAAGTCAGTCAAAGATAGATAGCTCATTGATTGGCAGAAACAGTTGTGTTTTAAATACTTAAAAATGTTTTGGAATTTCACGTCTTTCAGTTAGCAAGGTGGAGGTATTAGAGGGATCATTGGAAGGGAAACATTTAGTTATAACCTGCACACTTACTGTGAATAATCAAGAGATACCAACAAACATGCTAATCGAGTGTGGAGCTATAGGCGTTGCATTTATGGATCAAGATTTCACTCGCGATCATCAAATACTACTGCATAAGATAACAGAGAAAACACTAGTCAAGGTTATCGACAGGAGACCTAGCGAGGGAGGGGATATTGCACAGATTTCCATAGTTGGCATGACGATACATGATCATAAGAAGCAATTGCCAATATTTGTTACAAAGTTAGGACATTATCCAATTGTCCTTGGCATGTCTTGGCTGAGATTGGAGGATGTGGCTATGAGTTTTGCATCAAATACTGTTACAGTTAAATCACATCACTGCATGACACATTGCCATGATGGGCCAGTTACAGTACAAGGAGTTATAGAGGAACCCCTGGAACCCCTTGAACCAGTCTAACCAGTCATAGGGGACATATTCGAACCATAGATACGACCATAAAGGCCATTTTGGGGCAATATTGTAATGCTCTATAGAGCTTGCATCTTCTGTACAGTAACGAAACAATGACTTACAGTTGTTACAGCATCTTTATACAATATTAATAAGGCGATTGAGGCAATAGATCCTACAGAATGACACCTGGAGGAGATTGTTCTGGAACTTTATCATGAGTTTTTACCACTGTTTTATAAGGTTTTGCCAGATCATCATCCACCAAATTGACCAGGAATTGATCATGAGGTACAGGCCACAGTGGGCAAAGCACCAATATAGGGCCCTCTTTATTCAATGTCGAGGGCAGAATTGGTGGTTCTTAAGGAAAGGTGGGAAGATAATAGCTCAAAGGGATTTATAAGCCAGTCATTGTCACCTTTTGCAGCACCTGTCATTTTTACGAAGAGACCAGATGGGGGGTTACAATTTTTCATTGATTACCGCAATATACCCAATATGACTATTAAGAATTGACATCTGTTACCTCTTATATGAGAATCTTTGAATTTACTTCAAAGGGCTAAGTTACATATGAAGCTTGATGTCTGCGGGGCTGATAACCTATTGAGGGTGTAAGAATGAGATGAATATAAGTTAGCGTTCCAGACGAAATATGGGCTGTTTGAACCTACGGTTGTGTAATTTGGAACAATAAATGCTGCTGCAAATTTCCATCCATACATCAGGAATTCAATTAGGGAGGCCTGTGATAACTTTGTGTCTGCCTATTTGAATGATATTCTAATATATAGTAATTCAGAAAAAGGAACATGAGAAGAATGTTAAGTGCAGTATGCAATGTTTTTTGCAAGCTGGGCTTTATTTGTAGCCTGAGAAAGGTGAGTTTCTCAAGGAAACCATGAGATAACTGGGCTCGATAATATTAATGATTGGTAATACAATAGACCTGGATAAGGTTGAGACGATCAGGAATTGGAGCCACATGAAAAACATGAAAAATGGCAGTCTAAACAATATGTTTGCAGTACAACTATATGTTGGCTTTTCCAATTACTATCAACGCTTCATCCCCAAGTATTCCGAGAAACCATAGCCAAAGACATTACTAACTAAGAAGGATGAAGCTTTTGTGCCGAAATCAGAATAACAGTTGACCTTTGAGCCAATGGTGAATGTGTTCACAACAGCACCAGTCCTCTGGCATTTGAATCATACGGGAGAAGTATTTATTGTAATGGATGCCACCAATTATGCTTCTGTGGGAGTTTCATCTCGGTATGATAATAAGCGGGTAATACATCAAATGGCAGATTTTTTCAAGAAATATACATCTGCAGAGCGCAATTATACTATGTATGATATGGAACTAATGGCACTTATTAAAGAACTCAGAGAATGGAGAGTCCAATGTGAAGGGGCCGTGTATTTCCATCAGCTGGTAACTGACCATAAGAAAATTGAATATGTCATGGGAAAGAAACTTCTAAATTGAAGACAGGTATGATGGTCAGAGTTCTTAACTCAATGTAATTACTAAATTCATAATATGCCAGGAAAGTGGAACGGAAAAGTCGATGTTCTAATGTGAAGGGCAGGAAACATTTCCGATGGGGTGGATGAAGGATTCAAAAATATAGCGCAGCGGATTCTAAAGCCACAGAACCTACCAGAACAATTGCGTGTATTAGCAGACAGCCCGCCCGCAGAGGGCCATCCATCCATTCCTGATATCATGGCCGAAGCATATGTAACCCACTTTCTACCAGGGAAGATACTGGAAGCTATTCGAACAAAGAGCAGATGAATGGAAATCAAAATGTTGTAATGCATACAAAAGGGAGTGACAATACTGTGTTGAGGGAATCTGTACATGCCGGAGAGCCACGCCTTGGGCCTATAGGCAATAGAGGAGAATCATGATACAATGTTGGTGGAACATCCTGCACAAGCCAAACTTTCAAACTGTTGGATGATCAATATTATTGGGAACAGATGCAGAAGGATGTCAACCAGTTTGTACAACATTGCCACAGGTGTCAGCCATTCCACAGTTTACAACATTCCTCATTTGTGGTCCTTTGACTGTTGCCAGTTACTAAATGACAATGGAAAGATATCTTAATGGATTTTGTGGCAGGACTACCCAAGTGCGAGCAGTTTGATGTAATCTGGGTAGTAGTGGACAGGCTTTGCAACATCAGCAAAATGTATTTTAGTCACTGGAAGCCTTCAGGAGTGTCTGAGAGGATGTGGAGTGTAAACTTAGATGCATCAATGTCAGGAGAGTATTGGACCCTACAAGGGCATTCCAGCCAGCCTTCGGAGTAACTGGGATCTCTGATGACACGAACCGGAGTGACATGAGAGTGATGGTGATAAGTTTCAGAACACCTCGGAGCGCCGGAGAGAACCTAGAGTGCACCTGGGAGCACCTCCGAGCGCCAGCGACAAGTCTGGGAGCACCAGCGAGAAGTCTGAGAGTGCCGACAACAAGCGTCGGATCACCCGGGAGCGCCAGTAACAAACCTGGGAGCACCTGAAATCACTGTAAAACAGTTTGGGAAAAACGACATTTTCTTTGGGAACATTGCTGGAGTACCTGGGAATTGTAGCTACTATGTATCATAGAATGATTTTTGAAACTCATCTATTCAGTTTGTATTCACATCTATCTATCTATGTTGCTACTCATCTGTACGCGGTATATCTGGAGTGGCTGCAGGTGGTGCTTGAGAGCAATTCAAGCTGCGCCTAAAAATGACAACCGAGTGAACTCAGAGATACACTCTGAGGCCGAGTTCTAGTGAGTTTTCAGATGCTCTTGGAGGTGGTAATCGAGTGTATGTGGAGACACAATTGGAGGCCGGGATCGAGTCAACTTAGAGATGCACTCCGAGATCTTGATCAAGCAAGTGTGGAGATACATTTGGAGGCAGGATTCGAGCGTATTTAAAGATACACTTGGAGGTCCTGATCGACTGAACTCGGAGATACACTCCGAGATTGTGATCGAGCAAGTGTGGAGATGCACTTGGAGACCGATAGATCGAGTGAACTTAGAGATGCACTTGCCGGCCGTGATTGAGCAAGATTGGAGATGCACTTGGAGGCCATGATCATGCAAACTTGGAGGCCATAATTGAGCGAGTTTGGTGATACACTTTGCAAAATGTAATAGAGTGAGTTTGGACAAGTACTTGGAGATGGTCGATGGAGGGCATGCCGGGTGCTGAGACTATATTCATAAGTTTGTTGACTCACAAACTTGGCAATATGGCAAGGTGATATGACCTTTGAGCTCTCATGGCGACCTAGCTGAAGGTGGTCGATCATATAGGGAGTCAGGCCAGAAGCTTCATTCAGGAGTCAAGATGTAATCATGGGAATGAAGAAAAGAGAACCAATGTTGTCCGGTTGCTATACTCGGTGTATGCTGTACTCGGTGAATGCTGTACTCGGTGTATGCTGTAGTCGCTGTATGCTGTACTGGGTGTATGTTGTACTGGGTGTATGCTGCACTCGGCGTATGCTGCACTCGGTGTATGCTGCACTCGGTGTATACTGCACTCGGTGTATGCTGCACTCGGTGTATGCTGCACTCGGTGTATGCTGCACTCGGTGTATGCTGCACTCGGTGTATGCTGCACTCGGTGTATGCTGCACTCGGTGTATGCTGTACTCGGTGTATGCTGCACTCGGTGTATGCTGCACTCGGTGTATGCTGCACACGGTGTATGGTGCACTCGGTGTATGGTGCACTCGGTGTATGCTGCACTCGGTGTCAGCTCATGATGATGGCATGGAGAGATAGCCGGGGATGACTAAAATTTGTGTTCTGCGATGATGGTAGAGTTGTGGATGAGAAACAGAAATAGGGCATGAAGATGAGAACAATGTGGAGGATACGAGTGGATATGACAAATCAGGGGTACAAGTCACCGGATTGGGTTGGGAAGACCTCGTGTTGGTGTGAATACCCACCGGATTGGGACTGGTAGCTGCCGTATCGGGGATCGTAAATTAACTCCCACACGCAATTCTCTAAGTCCCAGTTTCTCATGCTGATATGCCCCATCAATGCTCATTACTCTTCTTCTTGTCCTCACCTCTACCGTCACCTAAAAACACCAAGTTAAGTCATCACGGTCTATCTCTCCATGCCATGATTAAGTGTGAACACTGAGTACAGCATACACCGAGTACAACATACACTGGGTACAGCATATACCAAGTACTGCATACACTGAGTACTGCATCATCGAATAATCAGCTGTCCCCAGCCTCCAGCCAGTCTCTCAGCTCGCAGCGGACCATGTTGAACTCAATTCTCTACATTCCCACAATTATGAATTTGCCAATGAAATGAGTCTCAGCCTGCATCGCACATGCCTCCCGATCTACCACCTCCAGATTCACTTGCTCTAGATTGACTGCCCCCAGATTGACCGCCTTCACATCAATTGCCTCCAGATCAACCGCCTCCATGTACTCCTCCAATTGTGATTGATCATGGCCTCAAAATCTGACTCCTAACACGCTCAATTACAGCTTCCAACTGCATCTCTGAGTTCACTCGATCTCAGCCTCCAAGAGCATCTCCAAACTCGGTGAAACATGACCTCCCAGTGCATCTCTGAGTACAGTCAATCTCTCAATCTCTAAGTGCATCTCCAAACTCACTCGATCCTGGCCTCCAAGCGCTTCTCTCAGTTCAGTCAATCTCAGTCTCTCAGTCAATTTCGAAACACGCTCAATCACGGCCTCAGGTACATCTTCAAAGGGCGAGGGTGGTTGTACGGAGATGCAGGGGAAATGGAGGTGTACAGAGTGATGGGGAGTATATATTCGGAAGTCCCTGGAGTAGATAGACATCATCTTATTTCTATCGTATCTTATGATGCAATGAAAATACACACTCTATCTTTTCCAACATTTGATCTCACTAGCTCTGTCCGAGATCGGTCCAAGATTTTGTGGATCCACAATGCCGGGTAGTATTATATCTTCTCCCCCAATCCCTACTCACTTTGAACCAGAACCGCTCTGTCACATTAATATCATTTCAATGACACCAGTGGTGAGGCGGAGTGTTGGCGGTCGGCACTCTGCCTTCTTGCTCCATCATTTCACCCCGACGGCCTCCAAGTGGTGCATCTCTCTCAGATGGCGTGTCGAGGTGCTACACCAGTTATGCTCGAGTACCATCTGCGGCCAGATTGAATGTATATATTTATGTAGAGAAACATACATATTGCATGCCATATTATGATGTAGCAAATCTTGTGACTGTGACTGTGACAAATATAATAAGATGAAATGCCTCGAGGTTCTGAGAGAACCACTGCTGTGAGAATATGGCATCAAATCTCCCGCAGAGCTGCACAGCAGTCTCAGCTGCTCTCGATGTATTGCGCAGTGGTCTCAGCATCCCTTAAAGTCTTTCACAGATCTGCACAGAGGTCTCAGCAGCTCCAAAATTTGACTATTATATAACTCAAATCTTGTAGCATCCTTAATGCACCTCTATAACTGCAGGTGCTTTCAGGAGCACCTGACAATACTCTTGGAGAGTCTGGGAGCACTTTGCTTAGCTCCAGGGGGGTCTTGGAGCATCTAGAAGTACTTAGAAGCACTGGTGAGGTTGCCCGGAGTATCTGGGAGAATTGGGTGTTGCTTCTGGACCGATTTCCATTTTGCCGATGGTCAATCAAAGCGCCATCTTTCTTTGACTGAGTTAAATCCATTCCCGATTACTCGGAACCTGTCCCAGTTTCTACTTCCCAAATATCCACCCCTTCCACCTTAAATGTCTGAGCCTTTTTCCTAGCTGCACAATCTGCCCCGCAGTGGTTATACCCACCACAGTTCAAACACCTTTCATCTGCAAACCTCATTGCTTTCTCCTCTGCAGAAATCCTCCTCTTGTCTGCACTGAGATGCATAAGTGCTGGTGCAGTATATCTGGCAACTGTTCCTGCATGAGTGCCTGAGGGATCCTTGGGGGAAGCTGGCAGTCTAGGGGATGGGTCAAAATCTGTCCCTCCTCCCTGTTTCTATGTGCCCAGCTCCACCCGTTATTGTTGAATTTGATTATTCTGCTTCTGACCAACCGTCACGAATGCAGGGACTTCTTCATGTATATCACCCTACGTAAATATGTCCTTCATTTCTTGAGACACCTCCATTTGATGGGCATTTCACAGGGCTAAAGGTTGCAGGTCAAGTTTGGTGGCCATCACTTGGAATTGAGTATATGAATGAGGGAACTCACGGTTGTTTTGTTGAATTTGCCACATCTTCCATTTAGTTGTGTCTACCCGGTGGGGGTCCCCAATTCTGCTTCCAGGAGTTGTTTATGTGGTGGGTAGTCATCCAGCCCTATCTTTCCGTCTTTCCGGATGTGTGGCATGATCAGGCCCAAGGCTACGGCCGACAGGTTTTTGTATGCAAACCACATCGTTCATTGTTAGTTGGGAAAGCTGGCGGGCAAGTGTCAAATTGCCATCTGCAGTTAAGCAATCTAGCCTCTCAACTTAGTTCGATTTGATGCTGAAAAGTCCAGGGAGTCAAGAAATTTCTGGTCTCAGTCATTTGGAGCCTTGGGAGCTGCCAGAGCGGCCCTGGCTGCTAATCTCAGATATGGGCAAATAGCCTTTTCGAATGTATAGAAGTAAATGTTATTTATGATCGAACTGACATCTCGCTAGAACAAACTACTACATGAGCCTCCCACAGAGCTCCACTAATGCTACAGAGCCGCACATAAGGCAACCGAGCCGCACCATCTCATGACCAGAGCCGTCCACCTACAACACAACCTGTTACCATTATCTTCGAGAAAGCTCTCGAAGAAACATAACACTCTGATCCAAAAACAAATATGACTTCCGCCATGTCACTCAACCATCCAAAAGAAACCTGCTTCTCACGCCTTCCTCTATGTTGTTTTTCTCTTCTCTTTTGGCCCCCCTCCTATCCTTCCAATACTGCTTCACCATTTCTTTTGCTTTTGCCATATTGTCCTCTGGCTCCCATGTGTTATCCTTCTCATCCCAACCTTCCCATTTCACTTTGTATTCCCAACATATTCCCTGACAGCTTGGTCGGTGGTTTGAGATTGACTGGATAACATAACTTGTGCCTGTGCAGCTTGTCCATACTGGCGGAGGCGGTGGCCACCGTGTGATTCTAGAATTCAGTGTACGATCAACTTGAAGCCTACTGACATTAACGGTGTCGTAGATCATCATGTTGTTTGGGAGGTCTAGTTTGACCGCGTTCCCGTGTATTCAGACAGTTTCGTATGGACCAATGTAACCATGTACTAGTTTGCATCGCGTAGCATCGACACTGGCGTATGTGATTGGCAGATCCTTTGACTTTGAAATACCTTCGCGCCGGCAGTGATGGCGGGGTCAATTGGATGTAGAGCCTGATTACCGTCAGCCATCTGTTCATTGTGAGCATCGCGCAGCTCATCCCTGGGGACTCCCCAAGTGCGCTGCAATGGTTCAACGAATCCGCGGCCTTGTAATGTTGTTGCTGACTTATTGGCTTGCGGCCGCTGGAGATCAGCAATTAAGTCCAGCAGCAAAGATGGCTCATAACCAGGATCAAGTTCAAAAGACATCAGCATCGTCGAACGGTGTACTGGGGAATTGTATACATACACCGCTAGAGGGAGGTAGTCGTCCCAATTGGCTTGTTCGTGAGTGACGAAGCTATGCAAATAGCGTTCAACTGTCATGTTTGAGTTCTCGGAGAGACCATCTGTTTCTAGATGGAACGCCGTAGACATGAGCAGCTTCGTCTGCAGAATCCTAGCATCTTGTCTCCAATAGTCTACTGCGAAGCGTACATCACAGTCCAACACAACCTCTTGAGGAACTCCATGTAGACAGATGATGTCCTCAATGAATATGTGTCCAAAGGCCGGGGCGTCAATTGTTCTTCTGCAGGCTCGCTAATATCCTCTACTTGTCATGTCGTCCACAAACGTTACAATGCAGTCGTGGCCACTTCCCGAAACCGGCAGGTTGGTTATAAAGTCAATGCTGATTCTTTGCCAGCGGCCTTTGGCTACAGGACGTGGTTGTAGGAGGCCAATGGGTTTCCCGCTCCGGTAGTTGGTTTGATGGCAAATGTCGCAGCCTGCTACGTAACACTGGCTTTCCCCCCACATTTGCTTCCAGAAATACTGGTCTTTCATACCTAAGTACATTTTGTTCACACTGAAGTGTCCCCCTGCTGGAGTGTCGTGGGCCTCCTGGAGGATTGGACGCCACGTCGTCTTTGGAATACACAACCATCCTCTCTTCTCTGCCTTTCCCTCTTCCTCCTTCCCTGCCTTTCAGTTTTCCTCCTTCTCTTTTGCTCTTACCATTATCTCCCCTTCCTCTTCATCCTTCTTCTTTTCCCTTGCCTTTTTCTCCGCCTGTTTCCTTTCCAAAACTCCGGGTAACCACAGTAGGACATTCTCTTCCAAATAGAATCGTTGTACTGACACCCATAATTTGAGTTCTTTTGCGGACAAGGTGGATGGCGGGGGGCAGCGACTTGGGAAGGCCAAGGAATGTGCAATAGGCCCAAACCATTCGTCGTCAACTATATCCTGCCTTGATGTCCTCAATCCATTCCCCGGCCGCAGTACCTTCCATTGCCATTACATTACATCGCTCCCGTCACAAATTCGGACTACGAGATAGCGTGTCCACGACCTGATTCTTAACACCCGCGATGTGCTTGACCTCCCAGTCAAAATTTTGGATAACCGTCAGGATATCCATTTGACGTACAGTGAGGTGTGGTTGTGTGAGGATCCAACGCAAGGTCGCATGATCTGTGTGTACCAGAAATGGTTGCTTGGCTCCGTGTAGGTTGAATTTCCAGTATAATATTGTGTCCCAGATGCCCAATAATTCTCTGTCATATGCAGGGTATCTCGTCTCCGCATTGTGTAATTTACAGCTGAAATAACCCAGGACTTTCTCTGCCTTCCCTTGCATCTGGGAGAGCACAGCGCCAAATGCATACTGGCTACCTTCAATGTGCAGCCAATATTTGGCTTCGGGATCCGGTAGAGCCAGGACTGGAGCATTGCAGAGTGCTCTTTTGTGGGTGTCAGAAGCATGCTGGCATTCTCTATCCCAGGCAAATAGAGTGCTCTGGACCGTGCTCGGCTCTCCATGTCGCCGCCCAACGTCCCCGTTTCCATTCAGTGGGGTGCCAATGGCATACAACGGCATTGCAATGTCAGCGTAGTGTTCAATGAATATTCTGTAGTAGCTGGTGAGACCCAGGAAGCCTCTGACATCCTTACTATTTTCAGGTTGAGGCCAATGCATTACCGCACGTGTCTTATGTTCCTGGGCGTAGATGCCGTTCTTGTCAATGTCAAACCCTCAAAAATCAACTTTCTGACAAGCCCAGGCACATTTTGCACATTTGGCTTTGAGGCCATGTTCCATTAGTAAGGTAAGCACTTCACGCACAAGTATGACATGCTCCGCCATGGTACGGCTGTGAATCATAATATTGTCAAGGTATACGATGATGAATTTTCGTTTCATAGGCTCCAAGATGCCGTTCATCATGCGGATGAACTGGCTGGGTGCGTTCGCCAGGACAAATGGCAGGACTCGCCACTCGTACAAGTCAAATTTAGTGGTAGAGGCCCTCCTTTGCCTGTCGGCTGTTGCGATACGAATTTGGTGTGAACCAGCCGCCAAGTCCAGTTTTGTGAACCAGTAGAAGCCATGCATGGAGTTGAGTAAGTCCTCGATGTGTGGGAGAGGATGACAATCTTTGACGGTCATGGCGTTTACTGCACAATAGTCTATGCACATACGCAGCATACCATCAGGCTTTCGCAAGAATAGTACTGCTGAGCCGAAGTTGCTTCGACAGGGCTGAATATAACCGCTGCAAATCCCCTTTGGTATCTGCCTCCGAAGCTCTTCTTCTTCACGTGGAGAGATGCTGTATGATGAGCGGAGGGGTATTTTGCCATTCGGGTCCGTTTTAATTTCGAAATCGGTCTGCCTTTCTTTCTGCAAATTTGCACAAGTTGACTCCCCGAAAAGACCCTGGAATTCTTTCAACATGTCTTGAAGCTCCCCCGGTGGTTCTGTTGGAAGTGTGTTCCGATCGCTACGGTGGTGGACTGTGATCCAGAAGGCCCGTTTCAACAGGCGGGTACATACGTTTTTGAGCTCTGGCTTCGGTATGATGTGGATGCCCAGAAATTCGGCCTCTTTCACTATTTCTTCGTCAACGTCCAAGGGGCGTAGACCAGGCAAGCAATGTACTCGGCCATCTCCTCTATCCTCCCAGAGGTTATCAGCAATCCAAATTCCATTGCTGTCATGGTCGATTTGATATCGTTGGTTTATATCACGCATCCATCTTTTACCTAGCCCAATATCAAAGCCCTTGATGTCGTGGATCATGAATTCGGCCTCATGGACATATGACGCACCGAGTAGTAGTTTAAATTTGACTCTTTGGTGTTTCTTGATGCCATCCTCTGCCTTGATATTGGCAGTCTCCACAATCATCCATCCCGCCTCCTTTGCCTGCAGGGCAGCCCATTGAAGTTTTAGTTCATCAATAAACTTCCGCCCCACATAGTTCTCTGATGCACCATCGTCCTTCACTACCATTGCCTTTTTGCTGCTCCACCATCCGCCTTTAGTTTGGTATCCTATTCTCCCATTCAACCTTAGTAGGGCAACCACTGAGTCATCTAGTTTACTATCTTTCAAGTGGTGGTAATGGGTGAAAAATTTGAATTGACTATCTGGCACCAATTTGCCACCCTTTTTGTTTGACGATACCACACATGATGGTGTTTTTATGGGAGGTACAGCCGCATCTACTGACCTCCTTTGCCTTTTCCCGCATGAGAGTCTGAGTCTGACAGACTCTCCAACTCGCCCTCCGTCTCACTGTCAGTCTCCTGCTTAGCCTCTTTTTCCTCTGCATGCCACCAACTCTCCGTTCTACCAGTTGGTGCTCCTCCCCGGTTCTTGTCTTTACGTGGGCATCCAGACTGGGCCTTTGGGGCATCTTTGCCGACCAAAGCCTGTTTGAGTAGCTTCTGCATCAAGTCACGGTTTGGACAATTGCAGGAGATATGACCCACCTGGCCACCGTTATAGCAGGTTAAACAGCCATCTCTGGCTGGGCCGGTCAGAGTGCCAGTTGTACCACCATTTTTGAAGTCCATTTTCCTAGGTGAAGCTTTCGTAGTTGAGTTAGTGTTCGTATTGAAGCTACTTCCAGGTTGAGATTTGTTAAGAGACGTATCCAACACGGCGAGGTGCTCCATGCACTGTTCGAGAGTTGGAGTTCTATTGGGAATGCCAATATATCAGACCAAGTCTTTATAAACACCGTGGTTGCCCTTTTCGATCTTATACTCATAAGCATCCTCTAACATCTCCGCAGGCATTGAATGGTGCGGGTCTAGCTTCGAACGTAGGTGGCGGAAACGTTCGTTAAACTCTGTGACACGTTCTCCCTTCCTTAGGCTCAGTTCTTCCCATTCGCATTTGAACAGGTCCAAAGCATTGAATGGAATATACTTAGCTTTCAACTCAGTGCAACAAGTGGACCATTCGATGGGCGTACTCATTGGGAAGTGGTGCATGGCCCACACTGCTGTGTCGCCTTTCTGTTGTAGCACTGCTTGCTCTCCCCAGCACTTTGTACCGACCCATCCAATGGCCTGGGCTGCATTCATGAAGTGTCGTTCCAATGCAAAAAGGAAGGGGGTGACATTGTCCAAGGTGTGTTTGCCCTCATACATTGCAGGATTAGATGACTTGTCAGAGAAGCCACGTCTCCCAGACGGGGCAGGGGTTGGTTCGGTGGAGCCACGGGTTCCGAAAAACCCCGGTGGAGGGAAGATGAACCACTGATCCGGAATGGGCCTGGAGGCAGTGCCGGAGTTGCCTGCATATGGATCGTCGTCAGTTGTTGAATGACGCGTTCGAACGCTCTCAACTCGGATTCCAGGCTGCTCTTTTCTCACCAGAGATATTTGACTTGGTGCAGCAGCATTTCTTTCTCCAGCCGGAGCTGTGCGATGTCTGTCTGCTCCGTTGTCTCCGGCTCTGACTTGCATTTGTCGAGCCGTCTTTCCAACTTGGTGGAGCAACGCTTCTTGATCTGGAGCTCTTCTTCCAATTCCTCAATTTCTTGCTGAGTGGCCACTACTTCACTGCTCAGGCCCTCTTCGATGGACCCAGTAGCCTCCAAGTCCTTGACTTTAGCAGCCAAGCTCTCGTTGAGGTCACAAATCTTGCACAATTTCTCGGCTTCATCAAGGCTGTCGGAGAGGTTACCATCAATAATCTCCCTTTGGACATCCTCCGTAGCCTTGATCCAGTTGATTTCTTGGCCAGACAAGAGCCCGGGGCCATACTTGATGATGTTCATTCGGTTTGTGACGTATTCTGTTGTGCGAAGTTCTGTAGGTTGAAAGCCCATGGTTGCTAAGGTCTGAAATCTGCTTCTAAATCTAATTGACTCGGCTTTGTAGATTTTCTCAGTAAAACTGACATCTTGGGCATCGTGTGGGTTGTGCGTGTTATGGGTAACATGTGTAACAGAAAGGGCTGCGAAGTCGGAAGATTCGTGCAATGTCTCCGAGCTGCCGGCAGTCCACCGGTTCGAAGTCAAATGAAGTAAATCTGCCATCGTGCGTTGTATTTCGATCGCTTCTGATGGTTGTGACACCATCAGCTGTCAGGTGTTGCTACCAATGTGGGCAAATGGCCTCTTCATATGTATAGAAGTGAAGGTTATTTATGATCGAACTGACATCTCACTAGAACTATCTACTACATGAGCCTCCCGCAGAGCCGCACTAATGCAACAGAGCTGCACCTAATGCAACAGAGCCGCACCTTATCATGACCAGAGCCGTTCACCTACATTAAAGCATTGCCTAACTACATCCTCAAACCTCAAACCTTCTATCCAGATTGCTGTGCGTCCTGGGTTGTCACTGCCAGGTCTTCCCGTAGCTCCTTATCCGGTCCTGGGTCTGCAGTCCTCTTCCTGCCATCGCTATGTGCATCTGTCAGAGCTCAGATTCTGTTCTCGAGCTCGGTATGATTACACTCTGGCGGTAGGAAGACCTGTGGCATCAGGTTCTGGATCTACGCCTGTGGCATGACTATCTGTGCCAGGTGCTCGCACACACTGTGTACCGTGCTCCCGGGTTTGGGGTATTCCTCAACTCTTCTCAGCACCTCTTGTGCGGTTTCTAACATTGTCTGCCTCTCTGCGAAGTCTATCTGAAGTATATTTCTATTGACGAGTCCTCCTGGGATGGCGTGGTCATCGACATACACCTGCGCCACCTAGTCGTGTTGGTCTGATCCTGACATCACACTCCACTAAGAACATCTGCCAATGGCAGTTATATGCATCAATCTCACAGGGGGCCGGGGATGGAGCTTCTACAACACTTTGCAGGATCCCTAAGAACCTAGCTGGTGTTGCTGCTGCCGCAGCGTGTCCAACTATTGACTATGCTCCTACACATTTATGTCCTTCATAATTACACAGTTTCTCCAAGTTGTAATCTGTCAATAGCCCAAAATCAAATCCCCTGTACTCAGTCCAGTATTGTCCAAAGATAGGGTCGTGAATGTCCTGACATCAGCCTTCCCTGGCTGGCTCTGTCCAACAAATATTCCAAGAGGTTGGGATGTCCAACTGTTCCCAAAAATATGCTTCTAAGTGTTCTTCCACAAAGTTGCTATCCAAATGGCTTCAATACTCATGAAGGTGTTTAATGGTTCTAGTTTGAAAACAAGACAAAAAGTTCTGGCACAATTGAACCAAGTTGTTGGAGAAGTACAGTTACTGTCATACTTTTGCATTCAAATATGGTGGTTGAGGAGGGTACTAATAGATATCAAATCCAGAAAGTCGTAGTATCTCATGGACGCAATCACTGCAGACGTGTACCTAAAGGTGGTTTGGTGCTATGTGAACCCAAAAGGGGACAGAGCAACTTTCAAACAAATACTTACACCTGGTGGAGGGATGTAGGTATGTTCAATATCAGGTATGTTGTGTGTGGACTCATTCCAGTGTAATGGGCGGGGTCAGGCATAAGTGATATTGGTATGAAATAGTGTTGTATCGTAAACCAAACAAAGGCGCTTGAGGTTTGTTTCAAGGGATCAGGGCAGAACAACAATTGAAGCTATGTGAACGTCGTAACTTGCTTTGCTGTACAACAGAACAAGTAAAAGAAAGAAGAAAAGAATATCCTCCAACACCAAACAACCTCTCTTTATATGCTGTTTGTATACTACTCTTAAATGATTCCTCATGCTCTGATGTACCAGCTGAATCTTTTCCTATTATAGTACACACCACCAGCATAACTCTTGTCAACACAACCACACCACATCATCCGACAACGCAAAACCTAATGCCACTATCTTATTGTAATAAATTATATCGCCTCCATCTCGCCCCATTTTCACACCCTCTCTGCATCTCCCAAAGTCTACACCATTCCCTAACCCCTGTTTCTTCCTGCTTCCCCTGAAACCATTGCTTTGTATATCCCCTGCAATCATTCATGGGCTGTGCCATGGTACTTGGTTTCTATGCTGCTACAACTGCAGACAATGGAGAATTAAGGGTAAAGGCTTGAGGTTGCTTCTTTCGAGGTATAGTGGGAAAAGTAATATCTCGCCATGGGTTGTCCACTGGTAGGTGGGTCTATGTAGTGTGAGCAATGGGTCTGGGTAACTCGCCAGCAGTGAGGGTTTGGACTGCATGAACGGGTTGGTTTGGTTCCTGACCTGTCCAAAAACCAGGCCTGCTGAGTTGTGGTGGGCCAGACCCAGACCTGTACCAGTCAACAAGCCGGTTTCGCCAGGATTGGTTAAACCTGTCGCTATCAATCTCTGGTTCTGCGTTGCAGGTTTCACATTCATGGTTGCATTCAGATATGCTACTGTTAATCACAAATGATTGACATTAGTACGTCACAGTTTATTTTCAATGTATTAGCCGCCATAATGATCAAAACGAAGGAACAAACACCCCCTACCACATCCTGAAAATGAGTGTCAATGGAGCATCAATGATTGTTGGTTGTGTATTTTGGGTAATCTGGGGGGGCGTCTGGTTAAATACAGTCATAGACAAAGTATTGGCCACCTTTATAGCAAAAACAGAATGTGAAACACTCCCTACCCCATCTTCAAAATGAGTGTCAATAGAGTGTCAACCATTTTGAGTCTTACATTTTCGGTAATGCCAGTCACGCTTGATCACAAGCATTCATCAACAAGGATATCGCAGCTTTTATAGGCAGACACATACGGGATATTCCCGCCACATCCTCCGGGACATCAACAACTCATTATGTTTACACTGCTACCACTAAGTATTCGTGAGCCTTTTAGCGTACCAAAACAGTCAAAACCATGTATATGGACCATAACGGCCACATCGCACTGCGATTGACCATAATGGAAGGCCAACAATTGTTGACACTCAGTTGACGTTCATTTTCATGATGGGGCAGGGAGCGTTTCACTTTGTCTTTGCCTATAAAGATGGCCAATACTTCATTTATAACTATTCCCAACCTGTTGCTCCCCAGGGTACCCAAGATACATGACCAAGAATCGATGCCGCTCCGTTGATGTTCATTTTGCCATGGGTGTATCCATAATATCCAATTATGTGATATGGCATTGTCCATCATTCACGTTGATTTGGCAGCCTTTCTAGCATTTTCATTTACTTACTTTTTGATCACTACATTGTTCTTTAATAATACATATAAATATATCCGTTAAAATATACTTTACAGTATCCTCTAGTTCAGGATAATAATAATCTGCAAAATCCTGTGCCATTCGATCAATGCTAGTCATTACTGCCAGGTTCGCTCAATAGGCTACTCTGGTCTTCAAATGAATGTTAGCTGCATTACCACACAGCAGATAGTGTACTAAGCAGTGGATATTCCTTCATCAGTCAGCATATCTGGATCAGAATCTGTATCATGCTGGCTATCCTGGGCAGATGCATAGAGAGTTAAAGATCCAGCAGAGGGAAGGAATGGTTGTGAATACACATATCCGGCTGGAATATCCACGATTTGGGAATGTTGAGCTCCAGAAGTGTTACCGGTTGGGCCCGGTGGTGTTCCAGGCAGAGGTGGCATCAGCACTGGAGTCGGCTCTGGCGTCAGTTGTCTGTGTCGGTTGGGTAGAGGTGCACCTGTTCCTTTGTGTCTCCAGTGTGTCTGCAGAATCTTTGCATTGCCATTTTGGCAAGGAAGGCATCCAGCAGGGTGGTTTTGACGAACCATAGCCGGGTGTCTTTCTATTGCAGCCTTCACCTAGTTACGCGCAGAAAACTCAACACACCACTCCATCTCTTCTCGGACATCAGCGCTAGGTTTCCTGATCACATATGTTGTTTCCTCTATTGCAGTACTCGAAAACCCCCCTTTTGCTATTTCGCAATATTCAAGGCCAGGTGAATGTCGGACTGTTCCAGCTGTACCCGGCCTCCTTGTCTTGCCATCATAGCAGACATGTTGAATACCTACAACAAATTAGTTGCTGCTTCCAACAATGAGATTCAGCTATTACCTCGACCATATACGCTTCCGTAGCCTCCTCTACAGTGATTGAAGCGTATGTCGTCCACTCATGGGGATGCTTATCACGAAATTCAACAACTAAAATCCCAGAGCTGTCACCATCATGATGTTCGATTTCGCAGACTGTGTGGACAAATGCCTTGGTCAACAGTGGAGGTTTCCCTGTACATTCAACAATAGATTGCTCACATAGCTCTCTACGTACGCATGCTGTACGTTATACAACGAAATGATGGCCATTCACCACCGTATGGATATACTCACATCCAACTGCATGCTGCTTCTTCTACGTGTTACTTCCAGTCTTACTGACGAGTTTTAAATGTGCATTCTGGGTCATTGTTTTGGTGGCTGCATTGGTAGTGTTGCGGTGCACTAACTGGTGACTGCGTTCTTGCTGTGTGCCGATGAGTGACGTATTTGATGAAGCGCATGCCAATTGGTTTGATTTGGATCAGCTATCACCTGTCTGGGTTGGTTGTGTATCCATGATTTGCTGGTCTGGAATAGGAGAGGAAGATGATAATGAAAAGAAGTGGGAAGTCCTAAGGGTTATATCGTTAGCCTCATGTCAGAATGGAATACGTAGCAGCCAACATGTTACTTATACTCAAGATGAATCATACTGCGTATAGCTGCAGGTTGCAGGGGTTTCCCACAGCCCCAAGGTGTGCAATAAGTCAGACCAATGTGGTTTGTTTGTTAACAGGGATAAATTGGAGTGTACGACAGCCAAAATTCCATGATTGTCATCTACAAATAGCACATTGTTCGAGGGGAAGGACGTCCGCTGATGGTCATCTCAAATCATCTGAGTGATGATACATGAAACTGACGCTAACAATCAGGATTTGTTGCACGGTTAGCCTAACTATTACCGTTTTATTGACAGTCAAACCGGAGATATTGCTTTGTTCATGATGAGTAAACATACCAATCTTGACATAAATGATGCAGCTTGCCTCCATTTTGTCCATATCTTGCAACGTCCTAGATTTCACCCAACAGCAAACTCAACGCACACTACAATGGTCAGTGTTCCGAAAATGAACTGTTTGCCACTTCTGGTGGGCAAATATGGCAAATCGACAAAGCATTCCACCTAATGACGTCATCAAGCGAATGAAGGCAAGAGCGGCTTCAAGTCAGAAAGAGTCGGAGACACTGGGCCATTGCGCAGCTTGCGATCCAAAAAGAAGCCTGAGGCCGGAAAATGATGAGAAATGCACCTCTTAAGCGATGAAAGAGAAATGGATGGAGGATTATAATGAGAGAGAAACCGCTGGGGCAAGAAAGCGAGTTGAAGACGCCGAGGCAGCGGTTCAGCAAGAGCAGCAAGATATGAAGAATGCTGAAAATGCGGCATTGATGAACAGAGTGCCGAAAAAGTCTTTGCAGGAGATGATGGTTGCAGTCAGAGAGAATCTGAGTGATAGTGCATGTTCCGACGATGGGGAGGTTGGGGAAGATACGGATGATGAGGAGACAGAGCAGCACAAGCTGAGCGAAGATGGCAAACCGGGCTGGGTGATGGGTGCAGACTCCAAATCAGTAGAGTAGCGCATCGAGCGGTTTCAGCAGAAGCAGATGACGCTTGACCAATTGATACAACTGGGATGGGACGATGCAGCTGACAACTTCTGTGAAAGAGATAAGAAGAACAGCACATCCAAATGGAGGATTCCGGCAGTCATTCAACCACAAATGGATGATGATAAAGTGGCACCTGCACCGACAACATTTGGAGTGCTTATGTTGTGTCTTGACATTGTCCGCAGAATATTGCAAATGCTGCAAGGGACAAGTTGACCAGGATGTAGTCATATTTGATTAAGCTCAGTGAAGCCACAGTAGCATATGAGTATACCCGATCTTGAGCTCACCGCGGTGCCCAATTCGTCACCTTTGCTGAAACCGATGCCTGTTGAACCTGTAAGCCTTTACCTCAGCATATTACCTCCAGCTAATTACCATGCAGATTTTGGATTTGGACTAAGACATGGAGAAGGCTCCTGCATCAGCGGAGGAATTGATAGGCATACTGCAATTTTTGACATCATGTCTCGGTGAAAAGCAGTGTGTTTACCAATATTGCTATGTGTCAGCTTGTTCTTGATTTCAGTGACCAAATTGTGAGACATGATATTTCGTCTGTGCATGTGCAAGGGTCGAACACACCATCTGAAAGTTCTAGAATTCAAATCAGGCACTAAGACAGCCGACAGGTTTGATTTCTATCTGCAAGTTACTGTTAAGTGACAAAGTAAAAGCTATATTAGTGACGAAATATACTAACAAAATTTGACTGGGTGATGTCATACGTGTCATAGAAAGAGCAGTCAGTGCTGAAGATGACTCAGTCTGAATGATGACCGTCATGCTGCATTCATCCATGTATCCATCTTCGTAACTCTCCACACAGACCTTGTGCACATCATTGAGATATTTGACAGTGCGTATGGTACATCATCGAAATTGTGGAGAATGAGCTGGATACGGAAAGATGAGGAAGTTTAGCTATATTTACCAGAAACTAGTTAAATGTTCTACATGCTGTGAATTGACAGCCGGAAGCGCAGAAATGTGATTGGGCCATGTCATCTCTCACTCAGATAGCGTGGATAGCAGTTGATCAGAAATTAAGAGGTAACAAATCTTCTGGATATAAACGACAATACATACACACACAATATTTGATGTCAATATTGTGTATATGATTGGTTGCATACAATTATTGAGTGTACAAAGGCTGTTTCACTGTGATTAATATGAGCATCAACAGAGTGTCGATAATTTTTAGTCTTACACATTCGGCAATCGAAGGGCTGCATTGTCAAATCTTTCCAAAGTGAATGTTTTGGTCGGCATTATAGTGACAGTGGCAAATGACACACTCATAGCCACATCAAAAAAATGAGCGTCAACAATGTGTCAATGATTTTTAGAGTTAAATCCTGGAAAATCCAGAGGCCTGCTCACGGACATTAAATCATAATCGAACTATCGGTCGCCTTTCTAGGCAAACATGGTTGCGACATCATCGCTACTATGTTCTAAAGATGAGGGTCAATGTAGCATCCATGACTTTTCGCCTTGCATCTTGGAAAATGCAACGGCTGTGTGGCAAGATTAACCTATAATCGAACAATCGGCCGCCTTTCTGGGCCAAAATGCTTTCGACAACCTCAACACCATGCCTTGAAAATGACCGTCAACGGAGCTTTAACAATTTCAGGCCTTGCATCTTGGAAAATCATGGGGCTGTGTGGCTACATGTATCCAGAATCAAACTATCGGCCTCCTTTCTAGGCAATAATGAATACGCTAACATCGTAACTATGTTCCAAAATGAGCGTCAACGGAACCTCAATGGAGTACCAACAGAGTGTTAATGGAGCATCAACGATGTTTGATCTTGCATCTTTGATAATAAAACGGCAATGGAATACGGTTAACCCACAATGAATTTATTGGCAGCCGTTATTGGCAAAAATGCTAGTGATGATATTGCGTATACCTCCTACAATTAAGCGCCCATGGAGCATCAGCAATTTGTGTAGAGGATCAGTACGCTATACAGCATGGAACTGCATTGTGCTGTTGCTAAGTTGAGTTTTATGTGGTCAGTCTTTTCAATCCGTCCTTCTATACAACTTTACAAATATGCATCCACTGTCTCACAGATCTGATTTTTTTGCTTGTAGCTTGAGCATCAATATTCAAGAACCTGCAGTCTGTATTACTTTGATGTTACTTTCGGCAGTCTCTTGAGTCAGATTACCCAGCATTCTAATTTCTAACCCCATGTAAGATTTATAATCTTTGAACACCTTATTGATAGAGGTCATGATCTCTTCCAAAATGAATGCGTCTTTATTCGTCACTTGTGTGACCTTACTTTACGGATCATCTTCGATGCTTAGTGGGCTTCACTGAATGTAGACCCGAAGCATCCTATTGCTAGTAATCATTCTAGACGTGGGTCTTCATGGCAATTTTATTTGCACTGCGTAACAGAGGAGACCAGCAGCTCTGGAATAATATGTATCATTTGTCATCGAGTTCTTCGCCATCCATCAGAACATGGGACCAGCTCAATAGGAGAATACTTGCTGCGAAAAGCTCACATCACAAAGTTGAACGAATTAACAGAGCCAGAGGTTACGCAATTAACTAGTTCGACAGTTCATGAAACAGCTTTGGCCAGCATAATGAGGCCAGGAAGTCAAGGAATTACAATAGTAAGTTCTCAGAGGAAAATAATATTTGACATCCAGTTTAATCCATATTGACTGAAATGGCAGACAAAATGCTCCAAAGTGGCAGCTAACGACTTTCAAACTTCCAAATTTCACCAAGACACATGGAGTCGCTACCTCATGTTAGGATACATTTCAACTAATAATCCATAGAATACTGTGTCAAATCTCGCACTACGATGGTCATATACAGCATTACGAAGTGACCTTGTGCTGCCGTCCACTACGACCCATCGCAATATTTGCTAGAGGCAATATGCACTGACTGTGGATGCAATTAAGAAGCACTTGCCATCACGAAATAATATTTGTTCAGCTCTGGACAGATGGACATAAACAAGCAAACTAGCCATGATGTCGGTCACTACTTCCTCTATGGATCGACATTGAGCATTGCGTGAAGTTCAACTCGCTTCCAATGAGGTTGATCGCCTATTCTTTTCGGCTTTCAAAAGCCAATTAAGAATGATAGGTCAAGTGCCAACATACTGGAGCAAGGCTAGCCATATATTTGAAGGGTGCGCTTGATTGTTTTGAGCTTACCGATGGCCGTTTGCATGGCATTACGACTTATAATGCTTCGTCAAATTACTCGATGACACGCGTGCTGCAATCAACACTTGAGGCCTCCAAAATCGGGTGGCCTGCATTGCGGAACCACATACCAAGCACTGTGCAAGTCATACCAATAGCGTTAGGTGCGTTCATGAGCAGTCATGTTGTAAAAGACCGCACCAAGTCTTGGAAAGCCATGAGCATGATCAGCAATTTCGAGAGAATGAAAGCATAGCCATTGGGAAGAGTCAAAGACTTCTGAAAGTGGGAAATGGTAGAATCAATAAGGTGTCGGCCATGAGACCAGGTTTAGCAAGGATAATTGAGACTGTACATATTTCAAGATATTTTGAAAGTCCTGTCACGGACGTTAATATAGCATGGAATACTTGCTGTATTGATTACGCTGACACCTGGTGGTCGAAAGAATTTCATGGACTGTCAAAAACCCAAAGTCTGCATCGCTGTACTTCCAATTATGGATGGGAAGACTCATTTGAACTCCACACTGGAGTAGCTCACGCACACCTACCGATTATGGGAATTCACGCGCAAGTGGCTCCAAAATTCAAAATACAGTGATTACCGGCCACTCTTTACAACAGAAGATGAATGGACTATTGTGAAGTATATCATAGAAGTATTCAGGCCATTCCGATATTGGACTATGTGGATGTCGAAGAGGCATACTGCCACATTGCATCACGACATCAAGGTCTACAATGACATGTTCAATCATTTTGATGGTGTTATGTGAGCTCTGATTAAGAAGAAGACTCAATGGAAGGAACACTGATTCTTCGCTGTGAAGTTAGCTCGACTGAAGCTGTTCAATTATTACTCTGAAGTGACTCCAACAATGGGTATGTTTCTCATTTCTGCACATAACCATGATCCTTTCCAGAAGTTGCGATCATGTAGAAAGTGGGACAAGGGAATGGATATTCATCCAGAGGACAAGTCATCCTATACTACCCAATACCAAGAGCCATTTTTAAAGTAAGTGGAGAATGAATACTATGCTAAACTTCAACATGTGCCGGTCAATATACTTGAAAGCTTAGCGAGCAGCAATCTTATCCCCTCTGCAACAGCTTCAGTATGCTGTCAATCATCCTTGCATCCATATGATTTGTCCAGCGATGATGAACAATACATAACTCCTAACAATGTGGCCGAGATGACACCAGGATGAAGCGATTGCGCAGCACGCTGGTTGGCCGCCACCAGGCTCAATTTGAATTCGCTGCCTGAAGCACCAAAGAACTCAGGCCAAATTATTCCAAATCTCAATGATTACAACTCACACCCAATGGAGATTAGCAGCACATTTTGGATACTGGACATAACCGACTGGTAGCGCCAACATGAGGAAACACAGACGACGTATCCTAATCTCCCCAATGTGACACGCGATACATTTTCGATCATACCACATGGTCTCAGAGTGGAAGCCAGTTTCTCCCTTCGGTGAGATGTTATTTGCTGGAGGCAGTCAACAACCACAGGCTAGACCCTTCGCGAGAAAGTCGTTGTAAGGAAGTTAGCTCGCGCCAATAACTGGATTGTGGCAGGCCATGACTTATCATTGGATACGACGAACTCACAAACCGACTCACATCAGCAAAATGTAAAATGGTTTGGAAGTTATAACACAACGACTCAGCTATTCTGAACAGCAACACCGATTCTTCCAGGAAGTCCCAGAGGCACCCGAACAGGCTGGATGCAAAACGATGTGCTTCTCAGGTGCTCTGGGAAGTACTTTCAGGTGCTCCTCAACGCTTCTGAAGTGGCGGAACAGAATACAAGAATATTCTAAGGAGTATGAAGTCGTCTTCAGAATGCTATAAAATCATGTCTTTAAGTTGGTAAAATTTCGGAGCTGCTGGGACTACAACACTGGTCGCCAAGACCATTCCGGTGCACCTGGAGCCAGACTCTCCGGGAGTGATAATATATATTGTCTATGCCGAATAGTACAATTCGATAAACTATCTCACTGCTATACACCTAAATCACGCATTCTAATCTAATCAATATACAGTCCAGTAGGTATCTAAATCAACATGATTATTTACATGCCATATGCTATCAAGGCCACCTGATACAGCATTCTCCCACACCAAATGTGCCGGTCCAACTATTGCTCCAACGGGTACAATATGCATCTTATTCGTCTGTTTGACAACCCGGATGAACACGTCAACACAATCAGCCCAACCATGAAGATCTTTGAACTTCATTGACATCACCACCGCGTAATCTTGAGGTTGAGGATGTAATACCCATTGTTGAGTCTGTTTGCACCTCTTAGAAAAGGTCGATATTGATTTACCGGCTGGCAGGTGCTCCTGAAATTGGAGGATCTGATTCAGGGGAGTCCAGCAGAAGTATAATATAGGAAAAAAAGAAATTCATCCTTCGAAGGTGTTATCGAGGTCATTCTCTTGACTTTGCGTATACTGGACCCAGATGTTATGAGCTTCAGGCATAATCGCTTGGTTGGCATTGGTATATTCTACGTTGCAATCAAGTCCCAGACTCACAACAGAAGTAGGGTTGTAATATGGTTGACGGTAGTCCAACAGCCCATTTTGGGGTTTAATAAATATACTGTCAATGAGTACATTCTGATCATATCCGAGCACGAGTCCACAAACTTCGTGTCCCCAGTCCTCTTCAATCTGAGCACGGAATAGCTGTCTAAAGTTGGGAATTCTGAAATCTTCTGATGCATCTCTGAGTGAGGTTAATTTGATACTTCTGCACACTGCGCGGACATGAGTTTCTCTCAAATGATATACCTGCTGTAATATGGGGCAGATAATGGGCTCATCCTGAATTGTTTAGAGATGTACCAGATGGGCTCTATGTGAACTTCACTATTTATCGGTAGCGGACAGAATGTTGAAAACTTGTGCAGAGTCAATATCGTAGCAGCCTTGGAGTGCAAGATATGACAGTGTCTCCTCCATATAGTCAAGACCGGTACACTGGTCATGATGCTTACGCAACTGTCGAATGTAATTGACTTTGTTGCTCGATCGATCTGCCTCTTTCACGTTGGCGATATGTAGCCTTTCAGAAATATCAGTGCTGAAATTGTCACCGGAACCCATTCCACGAATTGACTCTGATATATGGCTCACAAGATGCATCTGTGGATATCAAGAATGTATTACGCGCTGTTGAATGGTTTTCGGGAGCTCCTCAATGCTGATTGTCTCCTACCAAGATTCAAACTTGATCAAGCGGATGGAGAATTCCTTGTTGAACCGCTTCTGTTCATTCCAGGTGATGCCAGAAATTTCTCTCTCCAGCTGGATAGTGACACGCTCCGAATCAGCCAAGCTCCCGGTCCTGGCTTCTGTCCCAGAATTGGATAGGCGGTTCTGAAATTGCAGTCTCTTGTCAGTAGTCATGTTTGCCGCCCCGTAAGCCCTATCTTTGGCAGCAGTGTTTATTAGTGCATGTTGTTTGGCGAATATACTTCTGGGACCGGGTGTCTTGGTTCCGACTTCCAGCAATAGTTGTCGCTCATGATATTGGAATGATTTATTCAAACGCTTGCATTTAGCAGGTGTCACGTGATGGATTTCGCGCACCAATCACTCTATCGCCTTCTGACGATCACCATCTGACCAAGTGGTTGCTGCTTGCTGGGCTCTATTCAGGCACACCTGAAGTTGCCTAGGTTTTATTGAGATAACCTTTTCAGCACCATACACAAGGGCCTCCATTGCAACACAAATGTTATGTATCTTTAGTTCACGTAACTGATGTGATTCCATTGCCAAAAGGTCATATAGTTTGGCCTTCGCAGATTTCGACATTTTCTGTTCTCGAAAAATTGTTATCTTCTGGTAAGATCAGTCGAGTGCATTGTCTAGTGCTGTGAGGAATAGATCCGAGTGATTTTGTTGACTGACAGGTAGAGAGAATACACATATTGCACATGCTGCTCCCATTGCCATTTCATCGGTGACTGTTTCCGCTGCAGTTTTCCCATCATTTTTGGAACAGACAAGAATTGGAGCGCGATTCACTACCAGTGTTCTGATCATTCCTCAGATCTCTTTACCTTGCCAGGTGCCGCTTTCACTGAATCAAATGATTTTGGGAACTGCTACAGGCCAGGATATCATGGGACCGATGTGAATTGATTGTGAAATTGATCCTTGGCATTTCTACCTTTCAGGTATTTGAGCAGCCAGTGCAATATGTCTTTAACTGAACCCAGGAGCAGCTGATGCAATTCATCAGGCTGCCAAAGGCGATAAATATTGAAGAGAGGGTATTGCCACAACTGGTTGCGGATTGGGCGGACACCTAGAGTTTGCAGAGCATGAATATTATTGTCCTCCAGCAGCTCCAGGTAAATATGCTGGTCTGTTGAGCTATGGAGTGGTTGAAAAGTTGAATGCCCCATCAGCGCACTTTTAGGAATTTCACAGATCGGGCATGAGCCATATCAGACTTGAGGAACCACAACTTGTTCCGGATAATCCCCGACCCAGGTAGCCAACAGACTGTAATATTGTTGCTGGAATCCATCTGCACAATCCCATTTCAAGCCAGGGCTAGTGATGTCAAGATCCCTAAGTTGAAACGGCACAGTTCCAACTGCGGAATGCCATGCTGTGTCAATGTTTTTGGCATCTTTCAGGTGACATGGGATCACTCCGACGAGGATCCAGGTGCGCTGTATAGGTGTCCACTGGATATCTTTTTGAATATGACCATTTGTGAGATACAGCGGCCAGGCATGCTGATCGCCCGAAACATCGCTCAAATGAGTTTTGTCAGATGCACATATGACTGGCACACTCGTTGCTCTGGCAGGATGTCAGTTCTGTGTATCCCACACCCAATAGCACGTGTTCATCTCGCTGTACATTCGACGACCCTGAGAGTCAGCGAGCCGCACTGGTTCAAAATCGAGGTGTGCCTGAAATGGGAGATGTGCAAGGAGGTACTGAATACAATTGAAAATATCCCTGTAGTATAATGTTCTGAAGATATGTGAGTCATCTTCAATCCAACTATCATTGCTGAGCCCGAAATCAAGTTCGGAGAGGAGCTTTCGCAGGGCATCTGCTGGTTGGAATGATTCAATTTTGTACTTGTCCAGTCCACACCTGAGATGTTGATCTATCCATGTTTTCGTTTGCTGCCTAAACAATTAAGCCTGCTGAAAGTCGTGTGCGGACCGAAATGGATGCCATGGATTCCATTGCTCTGAGTACTTTCGATGCTTGTTGTACAATCCAGTTGCTTTGTTATACGCTTTCCCCCCTGCATTTTCCCCTCCAACTACCTCCCTATGAGCCTTTTTCTTTGTTGGATCAGGTGTACAGTTGAGATCAGGCTACTGAGAGTATATAGGTTCTTCGTTGAGAGTATCTTCAGGTGGTGGTGCACCCAGTATGTTGTCTATGAGTAGATAATTAATTGACTGCTTGTAGATGGCCATTCAGGTGCACCTACTGTAGTCAAACCATGATGGCTCAGGGTGAGGGAAGCCGGTATGTGGTAGAATCCCAGTGGCAAATTGCCCTTCTTTTATCGATATTGAGTGATATTGTTGATAGTGAGCTTCCAGTCAGTTCTCATTGCAAAATTTCAGTTTGCGGATAAAGATGTTTCCGGCAAGTGTTGACCATCTTTGGAAAATGCTCAGTGTTGGGATGAATCTGGATGATGCTTTAAGGGGTATGGTTTGTTGCTGGATTTGAGTCTCAAGGATATTTGTTTGAAAGCGAGCTAACTCAGATTAGCATATCACTTTCAAAGCCGCATTACACACCACCAAATATAGAGAAGGGGTAAAACAATGTCACCTCACGATCAGTTTTCTTCATAAACTAGGATAATGTCTTTCACATCCCATACAATAATGCTGCACATTATCTACTGAAAATTGTCAGCAGCGAAAGTTTCTTTTGACATCCCCGCAATCAACTTTTAATACCGTTTATCAGGTGCTACTACTACGATCGGCCGAATTATATACTACGTCATTGCGGCATTGTGCAAATTATGTCTACGTTCGAGCCTCAAGCAGCGGGTAACATCAACTAAATGCAATGAATAGGTAAGTGTCCAAGCTTGCTGTATGTCTGCTCAATGATCATCGAGAACTTGATAGGCTGGTAGGATATTTTCATCAGTATCGATCCTGGACCGGTAGGTGGATCCTCAGGAGACAGTGTAGTTTGCACAAAGAGCTCAAAAGAAAGCAATCACTCTTGCTGCTCAACCAACAGGCCCCATATTGAATGAAGGAGTAGGTAGTATACACGCATTTTGAGTGTAAAATGCCTAGTCGTGCTAACCTTCCAACCGGGTAAAGTTCCTGTTGGGTTCCTAGAGATATCATGTTGAATCCCTTCTATGACCTTTACTGTCATGAATTGAACAAAGGTGGGTCTCTATCCAAGATCCTACTATATGAATTCGAGCATATAACAAAGAAAGGCGGGATGTGTGTGACTGTGATTCCTTTTTTTCAGGCGGGTTTAATGGGATGAAAGGTGCACTTAGACACCAGTGCGTGACAAAGAAGATAAATATAAAAGGCCTTTATTCCGCCGAATGTCACTGCTACCTTCAATATTCTCAACTATACTCTGCTGCATTCGAAATCACCAATTGCATTGATAATTTTGTTACTACCGTCTTTGTGTTCACAGACAATGTCGACAAATGAATCTCCGCAGAAGACAACCAATATGGCTCCAACCGGTGGGCTGTTTGGCTCACAACAATGCCCAGATGACAATGCGGAAGCATCAGATGATAATGCTGGAAATACACTCAGCAAAGACACTCAATTCGGGCAACCCACAAATCAAATTAATCCTCCACTGGAGTATAGTTACCCACCTTAGCAGCCACTATTTCCAGGGGCACCCCAGTTCGACCACCATGCCCCATTCAACATGACAAAAAGCTCACTACCAAGCTCTGCTGCAACCCAAGGATATTCGGGTTATGGGTTATCGTGTCAAGCATATGCTTTCCCTCAAGGAGGTTATGGTGGACCTCAAATGTTCCCCTGTCAGCAATTCGCAGGACATGGGTCGTCATCTCCAGGAGCACAACAAGTGCCTACAGCACAGCCTCGAAACAATCCAGTCATTCGGCCCACTTCATCCTTCCCTTCTGCACCAGGTCAACTTCCCGTCGCATCTGGGAGACCCCCCATTAACCTCCCAACGCAACGACTTCAGTCGACTGTAGAATCTCGGAGAACAGATGTTGCAGGGATTGCCGATTTGCCTCCATTACCAGATATTGCCTATGACAAATACAATGCACATTATGAGAGGGACGATTCGTCAGAGTTGGGTGGGGCCAAAGGCAAAGCCCCAATCAGCTTGCAGCAAACAGAATTATCCTTGACGCAATTTGCCAAAAGGATGGGGCAGCCCAACTTTTGAACCTTCAACAAGTGGAAGAAAGTATGGGGGGCTGGGTTTCTCGAGAAGAAGCATCAGTCAATTATCTGGGGACAGCATGGTTTGAAATAGCTGCGAGGTGTACCCCTGCACTGGGAAACGGCGGTTGCAGATTTTTCAGAGACATTCAAGACCTGGCTGCCTTTGGAAAATTCAGTTAATGCCGAATGGATTCGGCCACACGGGACGGAAATGTTGTTGATGAAATGTGCAAGCGAGGTTCGAAAGGCAACGCAGAATGGAAGGCGAGGCGACAAGCGAAGGGCGATGAATTTGGAACAGCGTGCGGACAAAGGAGCGAGATGTAACCTCCCAAAGTTGCCAAATACAACTTTCATGGTTGTGATTTGTCGAGTGCAAAACAGCAACAATGACAAGACGCCCAGCATGCAACTCCAAGCTTTGTATACAGATGTGGGGCACTGGGAGGAGCTGATTGATTTCATCGAACAAAATTGTGGCCCAAAAGAACCATACTGTCTGACCACAATATACAAATGCAACTTGACACAGGGAAAATTGGACGAAGAGTATATGGGATTATATGCCCTGGGGCAAATGATGAATGACCCGCTATATGGTCGGATTTCATAACACAGTTCCCTTTCTGATACCTTCAAGTCGAAACTGGGACACAATGTAAAACTATTATTGGTAGAAATGAAGGCAGCTACAGGGAAGGATATTGCAGAGCACGTAATTAGGCCGGCCAATGTAATCCCCGCTAGCCTGATAACGGTTGGTTATTCCCCACTGCTAATCAGTATACTTGGACTGCGGGGGTATCCGATGAAAACGAAAGAGTGGTGGATGTGGAGGCAGGTGGAAAGAAGACTGACAGTAGTATTAATGTAAGTTCTGACTGAGTGAATAGAAGTAATTGTATTCCACATATTTATCGTGCCCAAATGCTTGTCTGTGAAAAACCTAACATCCCGATGAATTTCAGGAGCGCCAGAGTATCACCCCATCAGCCCAACTTACCTCGGAGCGACTTAAAAAGATTATTGAGTATGAAAAGAAGACCGGCAAAGGTGCAAGAGAGGTTCAGGAGCATGTGGATGGCGAGGAGGACATCAATCAAGAACATACCAGTTCAGTATTGAATATTATTCTCAATACAATCAAGAACGTGTTTGAACAGGAGTGTCTTGATGAGGCAGTCAGGCTGCTGAATGCCCATCCAATTCCCCAATCAATAGATGACCGTGTTTCAGGCCACGAGTATTCAATTCCAGGCCTGCCCGGAACGAGGTTTCTGGCGCCCCAGGCTTGGGCCATATGGTTCATTCTGAGGAAGTGGGTCTCGGATATTGATATGCCAGGAGCACTGGTGGCAGACGAAATGGGTCTTGGAAAGACTTTCACCTCTGTGGCAGCAGGAATGATATGCAAATTGCTGACTGAGAAAGTTGTAATGGGGGTACCGCTGTCGATTTTGTGGGGGAATACCCTTCAAGAATGTATTAATCTGCCACAGAACGACTTTCCCAGAATTCACGGTGACAAACGGGTGTGGTCTCCATTGCGGATTCAGAATTCAGTGCCCTGCCGCCTTTTAGAGATCCAGTGAACTCCACTGCCGGGCCATCCAGCGCTACCATCAGCCTTTGAACCAGTCCTGGCAGTACCTAGCCCCGGAGTTGCAGAGAGGTTCAAAAGTGTCATCGGCGGGATGACATATCGAACTGATTTCAATGTCATTAACTTGTTCAATGCGGGAAAGGCAAATCTCACCAACGAGGATCTGAACACCAGTATTGACGAGCCGGAAACCAGATGGATTATCCACCTTGTGTCGTATGATACATTAACATCGAGAGCGAAACCCCCAAACAACGGCCAACTTTCACACTGTTCATGGTGTTTTGGGATTTTTGATGAGTCTTATCAGTACACGACAAAAAATAGTGTACACTGGCGAATGGCGATGAATGGAAGAATTGGATACAAACTTCAATGCACTGCAATTCCGGGATTCCATTGACTCTATGACTGGTGATTGCAGAGGATGTGGCTGTTTTCAGGTGCGCCTAAAGATCCAGAGAATGCGACTGTGATGGAAACGCACTGCGCCGAGGCACTGAATTCCGCTGTGAAGAGTTTGATGCATGCCATCCGGACTGAAGACCAGGATTCTCAACAGAATGCAGTACACCGAATGATCCAACTTGCAAAGCTCCGGACAATAAGGACGTGGTCAGAATCGAAACTCGCAAATGGGAAACCACTTGTTCGGAACCCGAAGGAGAATGCACACCATGTTGATCTCGAATGGACTGAGGAAGAGCAAGCTAAACTAAAGACCCTTGTGGAAAGATACACTTCACAAGGTGCTTCAGGAGCGTGGAGGGTACATAGATGGCGGCTGGCATGTTTCCAATTGGTATTGAGAGGCACCGAAGATTGGAATGACGTCTCACGACAATGGTACAATAAATGGCCACTCGATACTTGGGTGGATTCTCCAATTTTCAGATGGCTGAGAGACACAGTTATGCCAATGCTGGTCAATGAACCTGTGGATAATCCCGAACCTGACGAAGATGAAGCATCAAATGAGGTGCTTCTGCACAAACCTGAAAGATATCAAAGCGCCTTGCCCGGTACACCTCCTGTTCAAATGGCTGTGCTATTTTGTCCTCTTCCTGGCCAAGTTCGTCATTTGAAGGGGTGGCTCACCAAGTTATTTCAGGATCATTTGGATCTATTCTACATGTATACGGAAATGGGCAACGATGAGTACACAGAAATGCAGCTCAAATTCCAACATTTACCAAATCCCTCTGTATTTGTAACTACACCCAAAGTGGGTGGGACCAGCCTAAATCTCACAGCAGCCAACCATGTGGGAATAACTCAGAAGTTCTGGGTATTGAATGAGCAGCGCCAGGGATTTGCACGGGTTGTGCGACTGGGGCAAAACAGAGTCCCATTCACATGGCTATTGAACATGGGACCCGGTGGTTATGATAACAGACCGAGTGATCTCCAGCAGCTCTCTGGAGTGGCTCATATGAGAGTCCTGCATGGCCTGATGAGCCGACCGAACATTACGACTTTGATGATATACCACATTCTGGAGTGTCAGGAGGACCATACAAAGCAGCTTACGGAGCATGGAGCCTTCATGCCATCAGATGGTAAGGATGAAAGATAATTATTAGAGCAGTGTAATCAAGGTATGCCTCTTTAAACATTCAACCAACACAATCTTACCAGCTGATGCAAAATAGTCAAATGGTATGGAGAATCAGGAGCTGGGGAGGAGTCCAGGAGAATTGGTTAGAGTTCGATTGCTTTTCCTGTTAGTTGATTATTGTAATGAATATGAGATGAGGTCAATGATCAACAGATATCTCGTAAACAGAACCATAGCCTCATTTTGATGATCCAATATGGGATGAAAAGCAGGTGCGCCGGATTAATGGGCGACTAAGTCAAATTCCGCAGTGCTTTATATATCTCTTTGTGCGAATCTGTTGAAGCTGCAGACGCTGCTCATCATATATTGTCTATGTGGAAATGTGGTACCTACATCAGCAAATGGGATTCGAGTTTTCAGGTGTGTCTGAACCTCTACATGTGATTACAATTGCGAAAGAATTCAGGATATTCACAGAATCAACAATGCTGAATCATTTACAGTCAATTGCAAATGAGAATCGCTGTCAATTTTTTGACTTTCCTTCGACAGATCCAGCACAGTAGATCTCTAATCATCCAGGAATAGAAAGACAGTCTAAGCGATATCGAGTTGATGTATCATATTCTCAGGCACGGCTTCCATATTCCAGGCTTACCTGACGATTACAGTTGAGTATTTCTTCGCTCAGTAATGAAATTCAGGTACACCTCAGATTTGACATCGCACACATGTTCAATTCAATGGCCAATTTCGACAAGCTGCCACTCGTTATTAACGTGCGATTGCACTCCAGGCACGTCTCTGAACCGTGTATACCCACTTCGTATTACCCTTGAGTGATTCATTTTGCTCCATTCCACGTATATTTTCTTCCTTCTTGAATGCGTTGAATCTGCGCCTGCTAGCACACAATCTTTCAAACACTAAACTTTTAGGTCCAGGCGCAGCTCATCCTGCTTGACCCCAGCTAATATCTGAATCTATACTGGATTGGTAGGTGAAGGCCGCTGCTATAATGCAATAACAGTCAGGCTGCGTGTCAACCCATCTGTTGGAGGAAGGTGTCCACCACACACTTAACTGGATTATGACTAAGAGGTATGTTCGGACCTATCCATTTCCAAGATCCTATCATAGTTTATGTCGTTCGAGCTCCATAATCGAGCTGCAGCTTCAGAGAGCTGATCTCAAAAGACAGCTTCTGCTCAGCGACTCTGCAGATGACCGGCAACTCCCACTCACCTGTATACCACCCTTCCTCGAACAGGCTTAAACTCACAATGCTTCCAATGCAGACTTAACTACATTTTGACTAACTTGGATGTTTGGGCCACCAAATCACGTATCTTCAAATAGATCATGTGACCCGATTTCCATCAACAGAGCTCGAAGAGATAGAATCTGAATGGCAGTCTCTGCTCAGTGGCTCAATCGGTGACCGGCTAGCGCACGCCTGAAGTGCGTGACAAATCATATACAGACGATATCTGATTTCCTCCGAAGTCCAATCGCAAGACTAGATGAAGAACAAAATCTAATGACAGCTCGTATTAAGACAACGCAGTTTCTGAAAGTACAAGTAACTGTCAAAGTAAGGCGAGCCTGCAATCCCAGCCATTGTATTAGATTGAATGCTGCATGCCGATTCAATGCTTGCTGCACCTCAATTGGTCGGAACTGCATGCTATTATTTGTTTTTTCACTGTGAGATGAAGCCTCATGACGCATTCATAACCTTCTTATGCACTGCTTTGAACCTCAATATTTATGTTAAGTCAACATTGTAGCATTGAGACTAATAATGAGTTTGGAATTAAATGATGTGGTGTATACAAGATATTATGTGCAACATCTTAATGTGAGTGACTATTTATGACCCGTTCGCTAGCAATCTTGACATTGACGAGAACTAGAATCGATTAGATTACCCCTGAATCTTCATCGTACCTTTACTGTTCTTTCTCTATGTTGAATCTCTCCTGTGTAAACCCAAATCCTCCATCTTCTCTTACACTAACTGCATATATATTGTGAATCCAGCAGACTGAGACAGCTGAAAGTGAAGTTCTGCAACGACTTTGCCAAATCGACTGCTAACTTTGCAGCAGAATCCTAAAATAACAGAATATGATGAAAATGGAGTGTCCATCTGACTGGTATATCGCATTTGGAGATTCATATTCATCCACTATCAGCAACAAACTCAGTTTGAACCCATGTAACTTCAAGTGTTGCCACTCAGCAAGGTTCCAACTCTATTCTCCATCCAAGTTCTGCAAGATTCTTCAACACACCTACGATTCTGTGCCACACTGTCAACGCTCATATGCTCGAACTAGATGCACAATGAACTATCTTTGGTGGAGTCATATGCAGGGGTGGATCAGGATGAACCCATTTCTCAGTATTCCATATGTCTGGCCCTGAGAGTTCGTTAATGATACAACCATGTTAATGTCTTGAGTTGTTCAGGTGTGTCGAGATCTTCAGGTGCATCTGGTTCAATTCTACATATATTGGCTTAAACAAACCTCCAACTCTTGCATCAATAGTGTACTTGGATACGAGTGGTAACATTTGGGAATTGGGGGCATGAAGAATCCATCTAATCCGGTGCACCTGACACTTCCTAAATTAGAACAAAGGACTAGCATTGACAATATCAATATGAACCGCCGACATAACTTACGAACTCTTTCCAGGCATGCCTCACATTGCATCATGTTGGGCCGAGCATCACGTTTTCCAGGCACGCCTCGAATTGCATCCTTCTTGACCGAGTTTTACTTTGTTGCCCTATTTTTCAGTTATTCTACTAAACATCATACTATATTTACCCTTATATACTTCTGTCTATATTCTCCAACTTCACTTCTTCATCATCAACATGGAACCTACAGCCAGCCAGGTGAGGAATCACTATTCACAGAAGAATCAAGAAGCCCACCTTGAGAGAGCACTTGCATGTGCATTAATAAAGACAGCCAATCTTTATTGCCGATCAAATGTTTGAACTTCAAACCCAGCCTTCAAGTTAGTGTTGGTGATTACTAATGTCCACACTGTAATTCTTCTTATGGCGCAGGATGATGACAATTCCGATCAGGAGCTCAGCGGAAACGAAAGTGAACACCCTGGAGAGTCCACCTTGTCATCCGCTATCGAAGAAGACAATTTGGACAACAAGCAGAAGTTCCTACATCTAGACCAGACCTGCCGTGATAAGTCAATACGAACTACAAGGGGTCCACGGCCAAAAAAACCGAGCTGTACGGACACTGAGATTGCATGCACTCCACTTCTAAATCTGCAACATCCAGCCAGGGCCATAGCACCGCCATTGCTCAAACGCCAAAAGTCAACCATCAACATATTACGTGAGTCTGATGTTATACCCACCCAGGCCCTCCCACTTCCCAAGGCTTGTGGAGACCAGAATGTTCCTCAACCAAAGGCCGGTGGAGATCACAATGTTCCTCAACACCAAAAGGCGACTTTTGAAGTAGCGAAACAGTTCATGGAAGCAACAATATTCACAAAGACTCCCTGGCCAATCATTTCTGATGAGAAGTACTCGATGGTTGATGAAGCTTGGAAACTCGTGATTGAAGCCCAGCATTGTCAGCGGGCTTTAGCACGTACTCCTGTTGGTACACCATCAGTATGTCAAGTGCCCAGTTGTCCATCGGTTAAAAATGATCCGCAAACCCGAGAAGCTGTAAGTGTTTATTCTGTATTCTGGTCCTTGATTGGACTTATGATGATACCCCCAGAAATATCCATAGTTAAAACTAAAGATTAGTACCATTCAAGGGCATTTGGCAGATGGAGCTCGTCACACTATTGTCCATCGTTACTGGTTGGAGTCAGGATCAGCGACTGAGCTTCGAATCCAAGTTAAAGAGCTCCCGTTTGATGATGCTTATTTCTCAAAGGTTATCAATGATAAGAGGTCCTGGTTCACGCGGATGGAAGTTCTTGACTTAATCTACCCTCAGTTTTTCTTCACCGCCAATAGCCTGGAGCGACAACCAACCACATCGCAGTTTTTTCAACTTCTCTCACCGCAGACATTACCGCTGGGAGCCACGGCTATTCATTGTGCTCTGTCTGAGCATGCCACTGGAAAGAAGGTTACAGTTATGTTTTCTCAAGATGAATATCGAGCTAAATTTTGCCCTTCCACAGTGATAAGATTGTATTACTGCAGAAGCCACTGCACTATTCATCAATTACACATGGTGCGCTGCTTTATACCCCCCCCCTCCCAAATGGTGCTCCTCCGCTAGAATAGGCGCTTCTCAATCCCACCCAGCGCTCCTCAGTCTGTATCCGTGCTTCGATATTTCATTCAGCGCTCCTCAATCCCCTCTCTGACCTTGAATAGGAGCGCCTCTATTACCTTCCAGACTCTTTACCTCCCTCCCCTTTCGGTGATGCTCAGCATGGATGGCTGCTCCGCTGGATAGGCGCTCCTCGACCCCAGTTGGGCACTCCTTGGCCTGGCTTTGCTCCCCTCAATAACATGCCGCACTCCTTCATCAACATCAGCACTCCTCTTTCCCACCCTGCTCTCCCCTCAATAACATTCCACGCTCCTTCATCAACATCAGCACTCCCCTTGCCCACCCTGCACTCCACCCTGCACTCCATATCAGGCACTCCTCCTTTCCTGGTGGTGCACCTCTTTTTCCTCCGCAGTCATCATATTGCCTTTCAAACTCCATTTTGATTCACTGCAAGCTAACCTCTCAAATCCAACCTTTTAGATATCACAAATCAAGCCAACTTACATTGGAATTCAATTTAACCCACTCGCCAGGCTCGAATCATTCGGAAATAGAAGGAGCCCCTCCAGCTTCTTTGCGCCATTGATCAATTGTATGTTCCTGCGTTTGTCTGCCCTGATATAATGGGAGATTCAGTGGATGACATTGAGACTAAGTTCGATTGATATCATTCTGATCGCTTAGTTGGGTTATTGTTTCGGTTTTACCTACTTTCATTTTTGACTCACTTGCCATTATCTTAGGTTCTCCTTAATGTAGTGATGCAAACAATAGAAAGCTGAATGAGCCGCTGGGTACTGTAATATGATTTAGAAGTTGATAATGCACAATAATCTATGCATCATATGTGGAGGGTATTCTTATTGCTCAAGGTACATCAGGAGAATCTCAGATAACGCCTGCAGTCCTTCGACTGAATATCCATAAGAACCCAGGCATCTCTCAGAGTTAGTTTGGGATTCCCAGATTGTTTGGGCGACAGTTCCAGGTGCTCCCAAACTTATCACAACCGCTCCCATAGTGCTCCCGTACCAGTCATCAGAGATCCTAGTTCCTCCGAAGGCCGGCCGGAATTCCCTCCTAGGGTCTAATTCTCTCCTGAAATCGACGCTTCTATGTTTACACTCCGCCTCCTGTCACACACTCCTGGAGGCTCCCAGTGAGTAAAATACATTTTGCTGATGCAAAAATAATAAAAGATGTGGAGGAAACGACATTGCACAGAATGGCCAAGGTCCACAACCTTTTGGAGATGTGGCATGGCAACCTAAACCTACGTGCTACACAGAAGAAATCTCGCCCTCAAAACACGCAGACGACAGCTGTAGGATACATTTCGGATATGGAAGAGATCGTCAAAGTATTCTGGTCACTCCTTCAACATGATGGTGCGGCTGCATTTGAATTGTCAGAATGATCACCTTTGCCACCAGCTTTGTCTGCAAAAGACCTCCCTGGAGGACGAACTCGAATATCAAATGTCCGTTGAATCTGAATAATCAACCATCATCCAGTTGAAGGTGATGAGGATAGCGCACCTGAAAGCATTTCGGAAACCGAAAATCGGCTACACTGGCATGGCAACTAGGATAATCCAAATGGCAGTGAAGACGATTGTGAAGCAGACAATCAATCTGGTATAGACCAAAACAATGGCATCGAGGGTCCAGAATGCCCAGAGTAGCAGGATGTTAGTGCTGCACCAGATGTTCCCAGAGTGGTTCAGCCAACATGGAAGTCAAAGAGACAGGCTGAAAAGGTATTGGTGAAGGTCGATGCAATAGAAACAAGGAGAAATAAAGGAGTGAAGAAAAAGCAGGACATAATGCCTCAATGGTTCACCAGCTTCTTTATATAGCTTGACTGAGAGTTTCAGTTAGAGATTTATTATGGGCGAATGGTGAGCAGTACCTTGTGAATATCTGTTGATTACCAGAGGTTTAGCAGGCGCAATGGATCTTTTGGCAAGATATATCATTTGTAGTCATGTGAGAGTGAACAGTGGAAGAATGTTACTGCGCTTGGCTTTGCCTCGGGGCCAAGTCTTAATCTGACTGAAAGACATCCAATAAGTTCAAATCATGATGAAAACAATTATCGATGGCAGCAGATATCGAATGGACAATACAATAAAATGACCATCAATCGAGTGTCAACAATTCATGGTCTTGTAAGTATGGTAATACACCAGTGATTTGGTCGCTGTTATTCATAACCGACATATTGGCAGCTGTTATAGGTGAAAGAGACAGCAACATGGTGATCGCCCCATTCTTAGAATGGGCCTCAATGGAGCGTCAACGATATTTAGCTTTGCCTCTTGGATAATTTATGTTCCGATTGGTTGCAGATATCCATTTATGAGATATTGGCAGCCTTTGGATGCAAAAACATCAGCAACATGCTACATGTCGAATTCTGAAAATGAGCGTCAACGGAGCGTCAACAGTTTTAGGTCTCGCATACTTGGTAATCAACGCATCGCACGGATCATCGCACATATAACAGTATTATTGACTGCCTTGATCGTCAAAAATACCATATGTTGAAGGTACAACACAGATACCAAATTAATCGATATTGGAAACTGCACAACATGCAAAAGTGAATAATTGGTTGTTGAAATCACGATTTTGATAAGATACTATTAACAAACTGTAAAAACAAAAGCCTTATATGAATCTATAGATGGACTCTCTGGGCGACCCACTGACAATCCGCCCGATTCAGATGGGTTGGGAGTTTACCATCAAACCGTACTCGAGTTGACAGTTCAGGTTTATTGACGACCTGGACTGCCAATATGGCAACAGTTTGGATTGGACCTGGAGCTTGAGCTGAACTGACAGTCCAGAACCGTTGCTAACACTAGTCATATGCCACAATTAGATCACATGGTAATGCGCTGTTTAGTAAAGGTTGATTCATATATACTGGAAACATATTCAGAAAGTATCTACATAACTATTACATATATTATGTTAAGAATAGTATCAAATGAAGCCCAGCAATGAGTATATGAAGCCTATAGGTGGTGGGGGTGGAGACAGGTTGTTGCTGAATTTTGGTTGCTCTTATCAGCATAGTTGATTTCTTTTCCAGGCTCTATATGATATCATGCAGTCATCAAGCATCACATCACGTGCTGTACTGTATAGTACGCATCCATCATATACTTCATCACACCAAACGTACTTGAGCCTGAACCGAGGCCAGGTAAGCGGCTGGGGCTTTAGTGGTGATTGCGAGGCACAACCATGTGACCCCGGAAAAGATCGCTTACCGTCTGGAGCGAGACAAGTGCGCGACCCTCATTGCCTTCAGTACTGCATCATAACTCACACAAAGACCACATTGATGCAAGGTTTCTAAAGTGCGCTTCGATGTATTTGTCGCATATAGTAACACACCGAGTGCACCTTGCATTATATTACAGCTTTTCTTGCGCGCCTATGCAAGCATTTGAATAGATATAATGCTAATAAGACGTCCATTGCGCAGCACCTACTACACTCGAATAAGAAAGTGGCTGTTGCAACTATTGTGTTTCCCTTGATATGACGGATTGAAACTTCCACTGTCTGAATTTCTGTATTTGAACGGTTTGATGTTCGGTACATATTTCCTGTCGGCATCTGTTGCCGCGTCGTTGTGTCGGCGGTGAGCATTGACCATTGACGTGGTTGCTGGTCCGTTGAACTAGAGCTCTCTGCATCCACTCGCTGCAACTGACTCATCCTCCCACAACTATATCGATCACGCCCTCCTCTCATCTCTCCCGACTCGCTACTGCTGCTTGTGCCAGTCCACTCACTCACTCACTCACTCATTCACTCACTCAATCTCACACCATCGCCTTACATTCCACCTCCCACCCACTCTACCCACGCAATCAATCACTCATTCACTCACTCACTCACTTACTCAATCTCACACCTTCGCCTTCCATTTCACCTCCCACCCACTCTACCCGCGCAATTAATCACACCCGCTCTTTTGCGCACCACCACCACCACCACCACCACCACCACCAATCACCGCCCTCCACAATTCTTTCCCTCCATCTACAGTAATTCCTCTTTACTTTTCCCCACTCGCAAAGGAGCAATTAAATCCCACGAAATCCCCCTGCCATGCCATCCGTCGCACCCCCTCCCACATCAGAATCCCCACATCCCAGTACTACCACGACTCCGACCTCGTCCGAGATCAAGCCGCCCGGTAGGCAGTGCATGCGACCACCACAACCCGATAACATCAACGACGACGACAACGAAGACGAAGACGAAGACGAGGAAATTCGTACACGGCTACGACATCGACGTCTAGAGTTGGATCACGAGATTGAAGTGTTCAAGACACGGAAAGACGCAGAGTATCGGCGGTTCGAGGAGTCATTGTGGGCCGAGGTTAGGGCGAAGGCCAATAGCAACAACGACCAGTCTACAATCGGGAAGGGTATTACTAGCCACCAGGTCACCATCAATCTTGCCGGTTCGCTACTCGAGGAAAAGCTTCAGGATACGTTCCGTGAAGCTACTCTATCTACACCGACGCCATTGAAATCACCGCCGTTCGAAAAGGAACTACAAGTGGCCGGCCTGTTCGCCCCGTGTTACTTACCGCTGCTGGAAGACAGACCTAGAGATCCGCCGCCCCTGCTGTCACCCATCACCACCGCCGAGCTCGCAATGGATGCCGGTGAAAATGAGAATTCCTCGTCGCCCCCAAAGAGCGCGGGTTCATCGCCGGAATTGCCTGCGGTCCCTCTTGCGTCCTCGCTAAAGTCGTCATCAGAAAGCTACTTTGATACACCCGGCAGAGGACGCTCCGGTCGAAAACCGAAGTCACCTAAGAAAGTGACGTTCCAATTCGACGATGAGAACTCTGTGCCGTCGCGAAGTAGTCCACCACCTACAAAGGTTGTGTGGTCGTTTGGGGGAACGGAAGATGAGGATGACTGCGAGGATGACGTATCTCGGGAGCTGCACACGGCGGATGGGAGAGAGGAGTCTGGGAGGGGTTACGATGATTACTCACCGGAGGATCGGATTGTAGCGAAGCAGATGGAAGATGTGGCAATGCCAACTGCGGTCTCCTTTCCGATTACTAGGAGTCAGGAAAATCCTTGCCATTTCCCCAGATCTCACGGCGACCAGCTTGTCACGCCCCTGGCGTTTGGTACATTTGATGCTGACAACGGCTCGGGTGCCGCTACTGTTTCACCCAATAGTAGCCTAAGCCCCAAAACTGAAAACTGGACTTCTCAGCTCAACTCCAGCCCTACCAACGGTAATATGGGGATGACTGGTGATGACGATGATGACGCTCTTTTCGATCTTGACGAGACGGTTCCCGATCAGCCACAACAGACTCCTCCACACAGGGACCTCTCTCCATTGATCGAAGCGGCGATGGCGGCTCAACAGTTACCCTCATCGACCAACATGCTCAATCTCCCGTCCCCACTACGAGCATCCTATGGTGCCGCCATTCCACTACCCGGGTCGGTGGATCTAATATCGTTCGGCAAGTCTCCACTAGCCTCGTCCGCCTTCCAGCCGAAATACACCAGCGCCTTCAGCACCTCATTCACCCTTGCCCCAAAACAACCCGAGAGCCAACCATCTGCGCTGAAACCAGCACCCGTCGCATCATCCCTTCCGGCTACTTCAATGTGGGGAAGCTTCACCTCACCCCGACTAGAAAATGGCCGGTTCCGTCGTCGCAGCATCAACAAATACGTCCCCTCCCCTCCGCCAGAAGAAGAGACCTTGGCCATTCAATCCCCCGAAACCATACCCGAAGACGCGCCAATATCACCCTTCGGCACATCGATGCCAGTAACCATCACCCCTCGCCTCTCTTCCCTTCGCTCCCCGCCAGCGTCTACCTCCCCCCTTAACCATTCCCCTGCTCCCCCCACCACAACCCTCTCATTCGACACGGCCGAGGCACCCACCACAGTCGAAGCATCCCCACCGCATAGCTCAGAAGTCGATAGCTATCTACGCACAGCACGCTTCCCGTCCGCGAACGGCGGGATGATGTCGCCGTACCGCACCAAGTTCGCGCAGGAGCTAGCGCAACAGGCGTTACTCGATGGCGACGACGTAGGGGAGAGTATTGTTGGTGGCGTAGACGGATGTACGGGGTTGGACCCAGAGAGTTTTAGTGTCAGGGCGCATCACGGAAGGAATAGTAGTTTTGCGAGCCCGGCGGGGGCGGGGAGTAAGAGGTGGAGCTTGAGTGCGAGGATGGCGGAGGAGAATGAGATGGAGGCCAGAGCGAGGGGTGGGCTGTAGTGCAGTGTGTGTGGGTGAGAGGAGAGACGGATACATAATGGTTATTTATCGTGAGTACCTTGATGGGGAGTGTGTGATCTTTTTTCCGTTTTTTGTGTAGTAGGGTAGGTGACATGCATGGCTAGGTGTTTTTTTGTTTGTTTGACTAACTTTTTTCATGAAGGTTGACCTTGCAAATCTAACTATGCGATATGATATGCGTACACAAGCTTGGATCCGTAGGAGAGGAAGGGGGAACTGTAAATACAATTAACTTGGTATTGGTGCGTTTCTATGAACATGATACGGAGTGTTTCCGGACGGTCATCTTTCAAGGTCATTTCACGCCGGTCAACTTTGACCTTCCGGAATCAACACCAATATCGAAAGCACGGTTAATGGGTGTGGTTCCTGTTGGGTGACACATGCATGCCCAAGTATCTGCTAAACACATACCACTTTCACGGTAACATCCTGAAGTTTTCCCATTACTTATAGCTAGCGGAGATAATGGATCTCGCTTGACTGGATGCACTGCAGGCTGGAGACAATGTGGCAAGAAACCTGATTTCAGGTTCTGAACACTGTAGCTAATGTAGGTAGTTACGGAATTGAAGGTCTCGTGTTGAGAGCCTTGGGTGGCAGTCAAATTACAAGAGAGGGAGCCACCAGTTCGGTCTTGTTTCTACATATATAGAGTGGACGGTAGGTTCTAAAATTAGTATTGCTTCTGGAATCTCATACCGCCTGCCACTCATTTTCAATCGTTCAATTAAATACTGGTATTGAATGGACCCCACCAAGATTCGATTTTCAGCAAGCAATGGTCTTGCCAGCTGAACCATCTTACCGTATCCCTTTGCCGGTACCGGGCCCACCAAAGGGCCCACTTTCGCGTGTGCTGCGCCTTGTCGCTTATAACAACACAGCCACCCACTTAAACCCCCCCTAGAATATTATGAATTGAAAGATAACTAGTAGAAGCTTCTATTTATGAATTCTTGTGGCAGTGTGACAAGTTCTGGGGTGCTGAGTTGCAAATAAATAGCAGTACTTTGGAGATTGTAAGAGTACCATCCTCCAGCCCAGCAGCAACCACCTTCCCACTTGGCATCTACCACACCACAACAATCATGAGCAGAGAAGCCCTCAGACCTCGGAATCTTAATGTCAACTACCTACCCCCACCACTTATACTGTCATCTCAACCATCCTCACCAAAAAATGTAAAAAAACAATGTGCCAAGTATTAGCAAAATGTATTTTTGACTCTGGGAGTTGTCGGACCTGAATCCCAGGGTGGTCAAATTCAAGAGTTTGCTGAACCAATGCAGTAACCTGCAGATGCACCTGGAAGCACCTGCAAAAAATCTACGTGGACGCTGCAGGTTTGGTGAGAACCTGGGGAGCATCTGGGAGCACAGACAACAAGCCTGGAAGCATCTGGGAGCTTCAGCAACAACTCAGGAAGCGCCGATGACATGCCTTGGAGTGCTGATGACAAGTCTTGGTGCGCAAATGACATGGCAGGAAGCACTGACAATATGCCTCTGAGTGTTGACAACATACCTGGGAGCGCCGACAACATGCCTGGGAGCGCCAACGACAAACCTCGGAGTGCCAACAAGCCTGAAAGCACATTCAATCCCTGTGGAGGAGTAAGTGAAAATATCATCTTCTTCAGGAACGCTGCTGGTGCGCCAGGAAATCATAGCTGCTACTTAAATTTCAACTGTCTTTAGACCTCATGTATTCAGTTTGTATTCTTATCTATGTATCTATGACTCTGTATAGCTATCCCTCAACACACAGTATGTCTGGACTGGCTGCAGGAGGTGCTTCAGAGCAATTCAACATGTGCCTGCAGATCACGATTAAGTGAACTCAGGGATACACTTAGAGACTGTGATCAAGTTAGTTTGGAGATGCAATTAGAAGCCCTAATCATGTCAACATGAAGGCTGTGATCAAGCAAGTCTCGAGATGCATTTGGAGGCCATGATCATGCAAACTTACAGGTCATGATCAAGAGAGTATACAGATACACTAAGAGGCTGTCATCACGTAAAGTTAGAGATGCACTCCTTGGCAGTACACAAGTGAGTTTAGTGTAAAACTTGAATGTGGTTGATGTGAAGCATACTGGCTGTTGAAGGCTATGCATCAGTTAGATAACTTGCAACTGTGGAAATGTGATGAGGTGACAGTACAGTTGAGTTCTCATGGGCAGCTGGCTGGTGGCAGTCGATTTCGCAGGGAGGCATGCCCGAAACAAAAGCATCATTCAGCAGTCAATTCATAATTTTGAGAATGAAGGGAAAACAGACAATTCTGGTTGGATGATATTCTCGGTGTATGCTAAATTCAGTATATACTGTACTTGGTGTTAACTCATGATCATGACCTGGAGGAATGGAGAGGGTTGACCTAACTTTGTGTTCGGCAAAAATAGTGGAGTTGTGCACGAGAAAGAGCGATGGGGGTTGAAGATGGAAATGATGTGGTGGGTATATGCGAATGGGAGAAATTAACGGTATGACTTGTCTGAGTTCATCTAGAAGACCTCATGTCGGTGATATTGTGTGCTGCATCAGGACTTGTACCTGCCATATTGGCGATGGTCAATTGACCTGCACAGGCAATTCTCTAAACTCCCAGAATCCCATGATGAATTCCCGCATCTCTTCACATCTCTCTCTTGCTTGTTCTCCACTCTACCATCGACTAAGAATGTGAAGTTAAGTTATCCCTCTCTATCTCTCCATGATATAATTATGAGTTAACACTACGTACAGCATACACCCAGTATAGCATACACCAAGTACAGCATACACCGAGCACTGCATAACCCTAAGATTGACTGTCTCCTGCACCAAGCCAGTCTCTCATTGCTAATCTCCCAGTGGATCTTACTGTTCCCAACACTAAACATTCCCACAAATGTGAGTTAAACAATACATGGAGTCTCTTCAGCTGTGGTTGAACATTCCATCCCATCTACCACCTCCAGGTCGACCTCCCCCATGTACTCCATTAATTTCGATTCATCACATCTTCCAATTGCACCTCCAACCTCATTCAAATATGGCTACCAAGTGCATATCTCAGTTTCTTCGATCTTGGCCTTCAAATGCATAGAAAGCATTGCACAATCAGGGTATCCGATTTCGAATGGTCATGGCTTCCAACTGTATCAGCAGATTCTCTTGAGTAGAGCCTCTGAATGAATCTCTGAGTTGACTCGATCCCAGTCTACAAGTCGGTCTCCAACCTTGCCTGTTTGCAGCCTCCAACATCATCTCCAAGTTTATATATCAATAGTGTATTGAAATGGTGAAGTTCTGATGGCGTACAAGGGAACTTTGTTAGGAAGAGAGGTTTCTACTCAAGGAGCATAGAGAGAGGGTGAGAGAATATGAAGAGGTATATCAGTAAAATGCACAATAGAGTTCCGACAATGGACCCCACACAGCGATTATTCCTCACATTCCTCGCAAACAATCTGAGCGATTTGATTGCATTCTGCCACCATGCTCTGAAGCATTCAATAATGTATATCATCAGGATATTTCAACAACTTATGTTATCATTTAAGATCAATTGCTGCAGGTGTCTTGCATTGGTCCTCTGAATTATAATTGTTCTGATGGTTTTTTGAACTGTTTCATCGATTGGAAGAATATTCATGATTATTTAATCGCTTGAGACATCGATTATACACAAGCTTGTACAACTCCAATAACAAAACTAAGACACCCAGAGGAAATGCTCATCAAATTGCTATATTATACTGCTACGAATACATTAAGCATTGAGTTGACTAATCTACAGGTCAGACAAACTGAATGAAATCTAGTCAAATGTGTCATTCATGTACGACTACATACTCTCGGGCTGTATCTTCAGTGGAAGACAGTGAGTAGCCTGTAGGATTGTACGTATTGGGACAATATCAGTGATTTGAATACTGAATCGATGCTTACGTCAGGAAGAACATATTCCGTGACGTGTAAGCTACCATAGGCTATATGGCCTACCGTAACCTCCCATAACACCGATAACACCAAATAATGCAAAACACCCCAGAGCTGTTTTCAGTAACCCACCAAAATGCACCTGTAATTTACCGATATTTTAACAGAATTCTTACTGTAATGCAACTGTAGCGCATGTATTATATACTGCAATTTATGGATTATACTATATATTCAAGAGTTACTATTTTATTTACTACTGACAAGCGTACACTCTGACTCTCACGACTCCAACAAGGTCACTCCCACAACTGACATGCTCACTCTAACAACTCTCACATGCTCGCTCACACAACTCTGACATATTCACTTTCCAACCTTCTATATTCTTTGTTTCACTGCTCTGACATGCTCAGTCTCACCACTCTAACAATCTTGCTTCACTAGGAGGAAGCTGGTAGCAGTGGAATGATCACACTCACCTCTCGGACAATCTTGCTTCGCTGGTAGCAGTGGATCTGGCTTCACTGAGAGTAGAGGATCTCTGGCTTCGCTGGAAGCAAGCCGGTAGTAATGCATCTGGCTTCGCTGGGAGCAGTGGATCTCTGGCTTCATTGGGAGCAATCTGGTAGTGGTGGATCAGGCTTCACTGGTCAGGGTGAAAGTGGCTTTGCTGGGAGCAAGCTGGTAGCAGTCGATCGGGCTTCGCTGGTAGGGGGGTGTTACATAAAGGTCATGGAAGAATAATCGAAGAGTAAAATACCTAATGATGGTGATGGTGATGGTAGTGATGGTGATGGTGATATTGGTGATGGTGATATTGGTGATGGTGATGGTGGTGGAGATGACAATTGAAAAAAGAGGATTGATGGAATCTATGCAGTATGAGCAATTTGCTTCATTCTGTAATTCGATATTACTTATGGTAACACTTGTATAACATTCTCATAACTCCTCTCTAACCGCCAAAGTACATGGTAGGCAGTCATAATCTATAGGAAGCAACTGTAACACAGTGGTAACAGAGATAATATATGTCGGTTACGGTTACACTGAAGGTTGTCCTGATGTACAATGGTAGCTGTCGTCGTGCAAGAGTTGCATCGGAGGTCGATTTCTCTCCTTGACAATCAGCATACCAGCAGTCTGACATCCCGGCCCTGTTGAAAATTTCATAACCATGGCAAGAAGCCCTGTAATGCTTGCTTCAGTATTCTCGACAAGGTAAAGCGGTCTCAAATGTATGGGAATTCATCCAGCAGTCAATTTAATGTGGCTATCCAAACTTGTCACCATCCAGAAAACCAGTGTATCATTTCTCGGTGGCTCATGCTTTCTCTATGTTGGTGACCCATCAGCAAAAAACTGAATGTCCTTTATTAAATTTATTCAGATTATTGTACCCACAAACTGAAAAAAAAGAAATCCTGCTTTCTCTAAAATATGTCATTGTGGTAATGTTCCTGAGTGTTCTTTGAGTGGTCACAATTTTGATATGAAGTGTCATGACCAGTTAACCCACATTTGTGAATATGACAACAAGTATTTGATGAATGGTTAATACTTCCCTTGGCAATATCTCAAATTATCTATTGGCATACTCCTATATAGCACAATTGGATTTGACCTCGGGATGATCAGTGTCCTCACTCTATATGTTTTTCATCTCTGGTGTTACGGGTATATTTATAAGGTCATACTGGATCACTCGATAATCCTAATATGGATACTTGATCTGGAATCACGAATCATTACTCGCATTTCGGTATTGAATCTACCTTCCTGATTCGTTCACCAATTAGTCACATCTCCAGTACCTGACCTTCATATCAATAGACTGATGACAATGATCAGGCCAAGCACAAGAATGATATATAGTATCATTAGATTGGTAATGGTCGTAGGATCTGTATTGTTAATGGTCACTTCCTATCTGCAGGAAACCCTATTCCTAGCTGCCAAACAAACAACTATTGAACTCATCCCCCAATGGTTTATTCCAAATGAGATGAGATGTTGTCAATATCAAACCACCATGCCATCTCGAGATAAGGAGACTCATATGAGTGATATGTTCGTAATCAATATACAAATAATCGATATATTGGAGCCCTATCAACCGAATCAACTTATATCAAACAACTCTTATTGCACCACACCTTCTTGGTCTGGGTAAATAGGACTTCGAATTCATATGTCCTGAGTGGCACGGGATATTCTCTGTTCAATATATGGTAAAACAGCTCAGTTGCAGATTACTGTATCTTTGCCTCCAATGAAGTGTTGTCAAATTAAGTGATCTGTTGTTTGCCATGATTGTTAAACCGTTATGTATCCAGTGGGTATATGAGAGGGCAGTCTCACTAGCTCTTGGTGACACGAACCTATTTGTTGATAATTGCCTTCAGATAAGCACGTATGCATACGAGGTATCACCAATAGCAATTGGGTCATGATACAAGCACATTACCTTGATGACGGAGTAAGCACTCCCGGGAGTTGGAACTCCACTATCACTGTGAGAAGGCAAGGATGATGAGGTAGTTACGTATGAACGCTCCAAAACAGGCTGTGGCAGTCTTGGGATTGTTAAGAGTGCTACTCGTCTGATATATATCAGCGATATGTATATGGAGAAAGGACATCAATAACCTACTCTCAATGATACAATCGACATTAAGATTCATCTACTGATACCTATTGACCTTGTTGACCTGGAAGTTAAGCCTTAACTATATTCCCGTGTATTATCTGATAGTTCTGTATTGAAGTCAACAAGGATACTTCTCTCTTGAAGTCAAGAGTTGTACATTCATTCTTAAGTTCTAGATCACGGATATATCTATCACTCTATATAATTTGTTATCCTCAGTACCTTTGTTGAAGCAAGTTGTTGATCAGGAAGAGAGCAACATGATACTTTCCAGTCCGCATGTAGTCTGAGGCAAACTTGATAGCATGGTAGTTCAGAGGATACTTGTGTTAGGATACTCTTGAGTTGGCACTTCTTCATCTGCTGAGGCGAAACAACTTTGCTGTTTCTTATTAGAAAAGTCGATACTTGGAGTTGTTGCACTGGAGGACAGTCGGTCCTGGGGTATACATGCTGGTTGCTGGGATGATACTGTTTAGTCCAAATGGAGTCTGAGGACCTGCACGATAATGTGCTGGTTCAGAAGATCATCTGAGCAGGATACTCCTGAGTTGTATAAATGGGCATACTGATAGCATCAGATGATACTTTTTCATCGATACTATCTATCGGGGGCAGAAAAAGGAACAGTTACCGTGTTTTCCTTTGGTGGGAATCCTTATATCCATCCTGAGTGAAGCTTTATCATTCTTCTCTTCATTAGTCTGGAAGTCAAGAGGGGCTTTTATTGATTAGAACTTAGCGTGGATCTCCCTGTATTACAGTATGTTTAATGAATCATGTAGTTATTGTTTTTAAACATCCCTTATAGCGTAATTTAACCAAAAATACCTACCATAAAGAAGTAGTTCACAACATTGATGTGCTTAATGTCAGGTCATTCAGTAGCTTGCAGTCGTTCAGCCATTGTGGGAGGCATATGCATCATCATGATTTTGATATCACCCATTTGAGTTCAGCCTTCAGTAAACAATCAGTTCCATTACATTTACTAATATTATAATATCTCGATGAAACCTGGAGTAAAATGGCATCGAAAAGATATCCTAAATTTGGTCACTGAGAATATTCCTAACCTCCAACCAACACCACACCATCTACAATCGCACTTCCATTGGCTGATCTCATAGTCTCAATGCTGGTGCTGCTGGTGATGTCGTTGCTGTTACAGTCGCCACAGGGGACAGGCTGGCTGCGGATGGCGATGGTAGATCCGCCCATCAGGAATTCTGCTAAAAATTGAACATCTGCTTCAGTCGTAACAATCTAGCTGCCGAGACCATAAAAAGAATTGTTGGGCTGCACTATCAGCTTCTTCAGGATATACTCTGGAGAGTTCTCATCAAAGCTGCTATAATTGTTGTGAGGTTGTGCCATTGCTGCATCCGAAAAGAGTAAAATTGGATTCCGACAATGGGCTCTATGTACCGATTAATCTTCACATTCTGCACAAATCATCCGAGCGTCTTATTTGCAATTTTCCACCATTCTTCAAACTGTTCAATGATGTGACCGTGTCATCACGACATCTTAAACATATGTATAGTTCTGTAATCTATTTTATTGTACAGGGGTCTTCCACATCAGTCATCTAGATTTTAATCGTTTCGATGGTTTTTTGAACTGTTTCATTGATTAGAAGACTATTCTTAACTATTCAATCCCTTGAGACATCGATTATACACAAGCTTGCACAACTCCCATTAGAAAAATTAAAACACCCAGAGTAAACAGTTATTAGAATGCAATATATCGCTGTAATGATTACTTCAAACATCGAGTTGAATAATCTACATATAAAACAAATTTAAACCATTCAAGTCAATCGTGTTGCTCAAGTACCACCGCGAGCTATCTGGCTGTGGTGTCAGCTGAAGAAGGTGTTCAGCTGCTTGGATCGCACTTATAGGGACGATATAAGTGGTTACGACCCGGCAAAGAGGCTTCCGACAGTAGCTTCAATTGTGCAAGAGTTGCATCGGAGAGTGATGACTCTCCTCCACAATCACCATGGCAGCAGTCCAATCTATTGTCCCTGTTGCAAATGTCTGAACCACGGCAACAAGCCCTTTAACACTCGATCCAGTATCCTCGATGATCAGAAGACACTTCAACCATGTGGGAATGGATCCAACAGTCAACTTAAAGTGGCTATCCGGACTCGTCCCCATGCAGAGAAGCGTGGTAACATTTATTGGTGGCTTGTATTTTCTCCACCTCGTGGACCCAGTGCAACAAAATATATGAACTGCTTGCTCGTCGCATTGAAAAGACGTCTCTGGAACTGCTACTGTGTTATACCAAGTGTGGTTTGCATTGTTGAAATGAGTGGAATCGTGATTGTGATCGACATAGTCTGTGTAGTTGGCAAATCTCTTGAAACATGAAGCATTGTGATTCTGTACCTCCCCTTTTCGCATTGCACACCACTCGGCCAAGTCATCAAGGGTCTTGATTTCAGGTTGTAGGTTTTTCGTCATTCGCTTTATACACGGTTTGGTTAGAGTCATATCATTGTCACGACATTCATTTGCAGCATTTGCATTCAGCTCTCGATACTGAAACACCTCCTGTTGGGCTGTCTTTGACAAAATCTGGAGGCCAGCCTCATGACCATTTGATTGTTTCAAGCGAGGTCACTCTCCCATGCTTCCTTTATGTGAAGAGTAAGCTGCTTTTTCAATGCTTCTGAGACCTTCTTTGTAGATTTAGTTGCGCAGGATCGACTGAAACAATCCTTGTGACAATGAAACTCCTCCAGAAAATTCTCCATATACTCGATGGTGGCCTCAGAATGGTACCAGTACTGTGGCATAAGGTGAATATACCCAAAGTTCTTGACCCACAACAGGACTTCTGTGAGGGGAATTCTTTGGCTCGCCAAAAGGTTTAAAAGAGTCGCTGGGAAAACTGGAACAATCACACGCCCCAGTACTTTCCTCTCCTTACCACTCCTTTCCGTCAGCTGGCTATATGCCTAGTTGAATCGAACGAAGCCATGATATGGAGGTATCACCACCCAGAGCTTCATTAATATGTCGATCCTGGAATGTTATTCGAGGAAGGTCATTACCCCATCCATCAAATGCTGAAGCATACCAACATAAACTGTATGAAGATTATAGGGTACAATAATTGTCGTCGGAGAGATGCCTTTCATATTCTAGAAGGGACTTTTTGAGGTTCCAACTACTTAACCTTCAAGATATTGTATTGCTTTCTTTTTCTTGTCTCGTTACCCTCTGTTGGGAGTAATATGTATTGGAAGTATTGCCAATAGTCTCTCAATTGCCACGACGATGAATTCGTTTCTCCAAACGACAATTTCGGTGCTTTGCACAGTGTGTGATGGGGATGATTAATTGAGTGCAATCAAATGTTTTCGAAGTAGTCAGCCGTGCATGGACAGATGACAGGATTACATTGTCGCATCCGACAGTCTGCACAATGCATAAGCTTTCCAGTGTTGAAAAGGGTGTCGAGAGGACGAAAAATAAGCTCGAACACCTTCCTTAACACTTGTGCATTGTGAATTTGGTGTTCCTTCACGGCAGTTGGTTTTCCATGTTCTTTAAAGTGATGTTTCGGAGCAATGGGAAGAAGGGCAACAAGGAAGCTTGCAAGATTCAAAGGGTTGGATCTAATGGTCCAGTCTATGTTTCCGAGACTCAAATATACTGGCCATCACATCTTGTCGCTCGAATTGTTTGAATGATGTGTCTGGTCTGAACTGCTCAACAACGGGACATTTATAGCTCCAAGCAGTGACTGTAATTATTGAAGCGGTCAAACACATTGTAGCTATGACGAAATTGAACTAATGTACCTGTTCATTCCACAGCCACCAGCCGCTTGAGTTTACTGCTGAGTAGATACATTCCTCAGCATTATGGAATTCCATTGCTAGAGCATACAACGTATGTTCTCTGAATACTGGGTGTTGCATTAGAAACTCCATGAATTCAACAGGATTGCAGTAATAGAAACATGTGAAATCATCGTCGCAAAGGTTGTTTGAATTTGCCAAACAATTGTAACACACTTTACCAGATTTCGAAGAGTCGATGCCCATCGCATAGAACATTCCATTCAACCTATTGAATAAATCGTGGGACAAAGTGAAGTTGCTAACGGTTGCTATCATATGGTTGCTGAAAAGCGCATTGACAGCAGCTCTGCTCAAGCTCTGGTTGGCACACCAGTGCCCCAATAGAGACTCCTCCTCGCAAGAAAATGATAACCAGGGATCAATTTCATCATTGAAGATATCGAAATACTTGTTACTAATAGATATCCCGACTCGATGGTTGTCCAAGTGTGGAGTACCATCAATATGTGTCCAAACTGGAGGTTGCTCTGGATCGATAAACGCATTCTCACTATCTGCTTCTGTCTCGCTGGAATCATTGTTGGAAGGGTGAAGAAAACGGTTGCGATGAGGTTAACGAAAGATGGTTTGAGTACCATCGTGCAATATCGCAAAGCCATTATCTCGCAGTCGTTCGGCTGATTCATATACCATCCTTTCGTCATGGTCAGGATGGAGGTGAGTGATATAATTACTGATATAGAAGTAGGTCTTCGAGCAGTTAACACACTATTGATGAAGATTTATACTTTGTTAGCAAAATGAAATGTTGCAACAACATTAATAAGCATCTCGACAGTCTTTTAGCAACTCATATTATTACAAGCTGGCTGGTTCTCGGAAATACCCGCCCCACGATTTACCTTTTGCAAATAGTGGTCCTACACCTCTTGTAGGATTGGTCTCATCCTCCTTCACATGTTTCTAAAGTGTTTAATCACTCTCTCAATTTCAACATTTCTTGGATCTCAAAAAGCATACCGCATCTGCATTCAGTTCATCACGGGGATCGTTCTGGACCCTCACAGGACCTTTCTACGTGCATTGGCTGATTTATGGTTGTCACTGTTTCATAGGTTCGTATCATATATGAACCGCGCATTCTCCATGAATACCGACCCAGCGACATCATCGTGGGGTAGCAGAACTAGAGCAAGGCGAAACAAGAGAGATATGACTGCAGAGCATGCTTTAAGTCATCTTTGTGATGGACTTAAGCATTCAGTGGACGAATCAGGGAGCTTAGATTGTGCTAAGCAAAGTGTCTCCAAGCTGAATTGCACCCAAGATGCGGTCGCCAGATCAAGGATACCCTCCAAGCCGATATATATATTCGCCTTGGCTGCCGACCTTACGTACAATCTCCAGAATGTGCGACACATTGTCCTCACCTCTGCTACCGCATCGCATCACCCTTGATGATAAATTCAATACTCCCGATGCTCGATTAGAGTACCAAGAATTTGTTATCTGCCACTCAATCATTGACCACTATTGAGAACCTACAATGTAATGTGATGCTTACTGGTTGCCGAAATCAGTCGTTACAGATGCTAATACAATCCAGATGCCAACTCTACATGTCCTCGTCTGGGCAGAGAACACTGCTGTTGAAGTCAGTCAATGGGCATCAGACACCACGGGGATTTGGCAGGATAAGAGTAGCTTGACAACTCAATGCATAGATAATGAAGTGAGGGAGCGCTTCTGGGAGATTGCCCAGTCCATGAGCATCATCAACAAGCAAGGGGCCAGCCCCAAGAAATGGGATCTCCCAATTGATTGTTGCATTACTTGAATCAATGATCTCGTGTCTAAAAGGCCGCCTCGGAAATGGTATATGGCAGACAAAACTAACCTCTATGGTCAGAAACTCAAGGCAGCACTGGACGCGTTCGGGGAGTTTGGTGTTCGCTGAAGGAAGAATAGGCTCGAAGACACTGCGACTAAGAAGAGGAAACACCTGCATCTTGGTATGAATTTTTTTGCCCCGATGCTTCCTTTGCTCTTCCTGATGATGTGCAGATACAGAAGACGACGTGGAAGAAACCTCAGGTTACAGGTTTTCACCCATAAAGGTGTGTTGCAACCACTCGACAGATTTCCTTGTTGACATGTGTACCTGCACCATCACCTATGTGAATTCCGACATTGCTGGGAAGAGGGTGGGCGAAATCATTACTTAGCTATTCTCATGGCACTGGCCTGGGGATGATGAATCAATACTTTAGATAGTTATATCGATCGCAGATATGACCGTGTTGTCAATCGTGAATGCTGCAATCACTGTTCTGCCAGACTGCATCCGGAAAGTCCGAGAGCTTTGGAGCCGCAGAGAGGAGCCTAATGGAGATGAGGGTTCGTACGCCCATAATGTTACCACGATCTTCAATACCAATACTGACGCCGGATGGGTAAAGGCCGCGATGAACTTATGCAACCCAACGCTTTTTTGTGTCATTTCTCGTGGCAACAAGCTGAAGGCACAGCTGGAGGCCAGACGTGTATACGTGGTCGCCACAGCTCTCTTCATCTGGATGACATCATCCCGTTTCCAGCCAAGGATATGATCAATAATCTCGGGGAGGAATCGGATGAAGATGGAGAGATGTGGCACCCAAATCCAAGAAGCTCCCCGACAACGTAAACAGACTTCCAAAAGTTTCAATGGAAGGTTCCCAAGAGGATTAACAGACAGCAGTCATAACTTGATATCATCTGAAACTGTGATCTTGGCCTCTTTGCTGATTACAAGCAAAGCTTTGTTGTTGATGAGGATGTGGCTTGACTACGTGAGTACAATGACATTGTGAATGCTCCCGGTGCAGGCCTGTTGCCCAATAGGAAGCGTACAAGTAGCTGCCCAGCTGCAAATTAGTTGTTGTGAGGATGGAATGCACTGGCTGGACAGTTGTTTAAGGATTTGGGTTGTGGGTGGGTATTTTTCTGGCACGTTGGTGAGTGGATGGATGTGTGATAATTTGGAGTTTTTTGGTGAGGTTTTGGGTTATTTTTTGGTGTTGTGTTTAATTTATTATTACATCATTCATATTTGTGCATGAAGGGCTGTGTTGAGAGTTCACGATGTTGGATTATTTGTTGAGACGTTTGTGATTAAAAAAGGCATAGTGATAGCAATAGGATTCCTTGTATGGCTGTCATGTAATTGGTAGTTCGGTATCTTTACCCAGCAGAAGTTAGCCCATATGATCAGTAAAAAGCACAAGCATTTTAGTGCATTGTGATAACTATTTTTGTCAAAGGAAACCAATCAACAACCCTGCAGTTTGCGTGTCACCTGCCATTCCTAGTTCTGAGTTCCCGTCCATCCAAGAAGTAGGAAGTGTGGGTGGCGGGACAAGCCAAGATCCTTGGATCGTCAACATGATAAAAAGATGCATCACACCAATAGTTAATTGTTTGGACACTTTCTTTCCTTTACACAATGCTGTGATTCATTTACTCTATATTCGTTCACATTTGCTTGAGTCACATCATCAATTTTTTCGTAATTATCACTCGCCACCTTTTTAAATCATGACAGGAAGGCTCCGCATTTCTCCTCCTTCTCCTCTATCTTCCAGCACCATGAGAAGCAGACAATCTATGCAGGATGAGTATTTCGATGACAATCTCAACACGATTTCGGACAATCATGATGATCAGGGAGACAACAATCTGGAATTCAACAACAAGCCTCTTCGGCAACCATCCAGGAAAGCAATGGAGAAGTGGCCATCCACAGGTTCCTTCATGTCAACACTTGGATAACTAGTGGCGGCAGCTCAATCACCCCCTACATTGGTGCAACCCCTCCATCCTGTGCATCTGGAGGCATGTAGTGTCTCGGAGGAGGAGAATGGACGTGGGCCTGCACCGCTGATATCCAAGAAGGTATCCGATTAAGTGTTTCAATGATTGAATCCGCCTGCTATTGTATATATTCACTAGAGGAAGCATTCCAGTGAAGCTGGTGAGCAATTAGTTCCATGGAAAGGTGGAGATCTGTAACGATATGAGCCCTTTGTTGACGACGTGACAGGTCTCATTGTTGGCACAAAATACACCACCCAGACAACCCTTTCAGGCATTCCCGCGATGGTCATGGCATGTGTGAAGTCTGTAGCGAACAATGTTTTGAAGTTTGTGAATCTCTTTGCCACGAATGTGGTGAAGACTGCCCAGATTCATAGTTTGTGGCATGAAAAAATGGCCAGGATTGATCCAGCCCAGAGAAACTCAGACCCTCCACGTGCCAACATTTTAGTGGTAAATGAATCATCTCAATGACTGTTTTCATTGTGGACATTGTGCATCAGGCTCTCGCAATGATTTGATGTCCCTGTGCAGCAACGATATACCGCTGCAAGATCTCAATTGACTGTATTTATGGATTTTGAACACATTTGCCTACAGAGATCTGGACAATGGTAGCCTGGCTATTGGCCAAGGACAGGTTTTCATTCCCCACAAATGTTCATAAGGTACGTTCAAAGTTCCCTTTTTGTTTAATTGTTGTCTTGATAATCAATTTAGGAGCGCAAGTTTTGATTGGAAGTGATTGAAATTGTAGATCTTATTCAACGGACATACTTCCATGGCATATGACAAATGGGAATGAAAGATCCATCATTGAGTGATAAATTCAACCTGACATTCATTGCCCTCACCGCAACGGACATCGACCATTGTTTGTTGGCCTGGAAGGCTGGCCAGGTTAGAGTTCTGCCATAGTTTGGTCCAGGAGGAGGAGCACAAGGTGAGTGTGATACATGAAACATGAAGCATGCGGTTAATAATGCATGCACAGATGTATTTTGTTGTTGCAATGCGGATTTTTATTCTTCCTCCCCAGTGGTTCAAGCCACAAAGATAGACAATATCCCCAGCAAGATTCGCCAAAGGATCCACTCAACTGGTATGGACCCAGCGATGGCACAACCTCACAACAATCAGGGTAGCTTTGATGAGAACTTTCCGCATAATGTCTTGGGGAAGCTGATAGAGCAGCCCAACAATTCTGTCAATCATCTGAGCAGCTTCGTTGCTGCTACTGAAGGTAGCATGCAATTCTCAGCTGTTCTGCCTATGGGTGGGTCTGCCATCGCCAGCAGCAGTCAGCCAGTCCCCTGCAGCAACAGCAACAGCAACAGCAACAATTTCACCAGCATCACCAACGTGAACAGCGTGGAGTATATGGGATTAGTCGATGGCAGTACGATTGTAGAGGGTGCCATGTCACTTGGAGGTTAGGAATGGTGTCAGTGATTGGATTAAGAATTTCCTATGTGTGCTATTTTATTTTATGTTTCGTCGATATATCACAATATTAGTAAATGTAATAGAACTGATGGTTTACTGAAGTTCAATCTCAAATGCATCAAAGCATAATCGCGATGATGCATAACCATCCCAGGATAGTTGAACAGCAAGGTAGTAACGATCTTGTATCAACATACTAAATATCGTGAATGACTTCTGCATGGTAACTATCAGTGGTCAAATTAAGCCATAAGGGTCTTTAACAACATGAACTACATGGAGTGAGTACTATCATCATAGCGAGAACAAATCGATTTGGGCGTGGTAGGAGTATGCCTAGAGATGATTTCTGATATGGCCAAAGGAAATGTGAACTGTTCATCAAGTGCTCGTTGTCACATTCACACAAGTGGGTACACTGGTCGTGACACTTGAAAACAACATTGCGACAACTCAAGAAACACTCTGGAACAGTAAAGTAATACCATATTTCAGAGAAACTTTGATTTCATTTTTTTGAGTTTAAAGGTACAATAAACTAAGTAAATTCGATGAAGGAAATCTGGTGTTTGCCAATATGGGTCCATACCGGTTGCGTGAATCCTCAGGCGAATCTTGCTGTGGATATTCTTTATCTTGTTTGTTTGAACCACTGGTGAGGAAGAAAGAAAATTCCTGTCAAAACAACGAAATATATCTGTGCATGTAATATCAACTACTTGATTAATGTTCCTTGTATCATACTTATGTTGCACTCCACCTCCTGGATCAATGGTGGGGGGATGCTAAATTTGCCAGGATTTCAGGCCGACAGACAATAGTGGATGGCCCTCACGGTGAGAGCAATGAATATTGGATTGAATTTATCAATCAATAATTTATCTTTCATTTCTTTTTGTCATATGCCGTAGAGGTATATCTGGTGTTTAAGATCCACAATTTCAGTTGCTGCAAACCAAAACTTGCACACCAAAATTGATCATCAAGACAGCAATTACATGAGGAGCGAATGTTGAACTTACCTCACAAATGTTTGGGAGGCATGTTAACCTATCCTCAGCCAGTAGCCAGGCTACCATTTTGCAGTTCTCTGTTGGCAACTTTGTTCAAAATCCAGGAACAGAGTTGATTAAAGTCTTGTAGCAGTGTACTATTGCTGCATGGAAGCAAGTCATCTTTGCAAAAGCCTGTTGCACAATGTCAGAGATGAAAATTAATGTTCAGATAATGTATTTACCACTGGAATGTAGGCACAGGTACGGTCTGAGCTTCCTGGGGCTGGATCAATCCTGCCAATTTCCCTATTCCAGGAACTATAATTTTGGGCAGTCTTTAGTGAATTCCTGGCAAAGGGATTAACAAACATTGCACAATTGATGCATATAGGCGTCACACATGCTATGAGCATCCCGAAACAAGTGAATAAGTTGTCTGCGTATTGTATTCCGTGCCAGCAATGAGGCCTGTCATATCAGCAACACAGGGCTCTTATCGCAACTGACTTGAAGCATTCCATGCAACCAATCGCCCACCAGCTTTTTGTGAGTTCTATCTTTAGTAAATATATACATTCTCGGCTGAATTCAATCATTAAAACGATCAATCTAATACCTTCTTGGATGCGAGCAGAGCATCCTTTCATTTATTCTCCTTCTGCGATACAGGATAGAAGTCCAGACAGTCAGGATACAGGGGTTCTACTGAGTAAGAAGTTAATTCAGTTGCCACAACTCCTTCTTCAAGTGCTGACATGATGAAATCGTGTGATTGCCACTTGCGAATTGCATTCTTGGAGGGTCACTGAAGAGACTCATCATCTGACTTGGCATATTCATTGCGATGATCAATGAACTTGTTGGGTAGCGTGCTGAGACAATCATCCAGATCCTTCTCATGAATAGATTGCCTCCTTCCCCGTGTGGTGGAAAGGAGAGCAGAAGGAGGAGAAGTGCGGCCTCATTGTGTCAAGATTAAAAAAGGCAGCTTGTGACAGGGATGACAAAATTAATGCAGCGACTGCATCAAATATCAATGAATATAGAGTAAATGAATGAAAGCATTGTGTAAAGGAAAGCAAGCATTGATATGACCAAAAGCATCGTCATGAGGTGATTTCTTATATCGTTGACGATTCTACAATCTTGGCATATCCCACCACTCAATCTTCCAACTCCTTCAATATACACAAACTTGGAATTACGAATGGCAGGGGATCAGAATGCTGCATGGTTGTTGATTTGCTTCCTTTGATGACAATTATTATCACAACAAGCTACAAAGCATTTGTGTTTCACTAATCATTTGGACCAACTTCTGCTGGGTAAAGATACCAAACTGACAATTAAATGATAGCCATACATGGAGTTCTACCACAGCCACTGTGCCTTCCCAAACGCAAGCGTCTCAATGATTAATCCCAACATTGTGACCTCTCAATGCAACCTTTCATGCATGAAAATGACTGATGCAATTACAAAATAATCAAAATACCAAAAAGAGACCGAAAGCCTCCGCAAAATACTCCGAATTATCACCTATCCGTCCACCTTCCAAAGTGCTAGGCAAATACCCATCTACAAATGAAAATCCTTGAACAACCCTCCAGCTAGTGCATTCCATCCTCACAACAACTAATTTGCAGCCCTGCAGTAATGTGTACTCTTCCCATTCGCCGAAGAACCCACGGCTGGAGAATTTACACTGTGATTATGCTCGCTGCGCAAGCCATATCATTATCAGGAACAACATGTTGCTTGTAATTGGCAAAGTGATAAAGAACATGCTTTTGATAACTTCAAGGTATCATTGCTGCTTGAGATTCCTTCCTGTAGTCTGTCATTCAGACATTTGGAAAGCTGTGTGCGTTCTCTGAAATCTTCTTGGACTATTGCTCTGTATCCCAGTATCAACATCCAATTCCTCAACAATATCCTCTATCATGTCACGACCGGAAGTAGGATGATGTCATCCAGAAGTTGGTAGCCACAGCGACTAAGCAGAGGCAGCTGGGCACCAGATGTCCCATTGCCTCGTTGGCCACGATTAACAATTGAAAAAGTGTTGGGTGTTTCATTATTATGGCCACCATTACCCATCTGGCAGCAGAATTGTTATTGAACATTGGGGTACCATTCTGGGCATACTGACCACAATCTGCATCAGACTTCTCCCAGCAGCCCCACTGCTCTTGGATGTTCCAGCTGGTGTCTGGAAAACCAGCAATTGCAGAATTCACGGTTGACAAAATGGTCATATCAACAATTGATACAAGAATTGTAAGTATTGATTCATCATCCCCAGGCCAGTGCCATGAGAATTGGTCAGTATGGATTACACCTACCCTCTTCCCAGTGATGTTGGGGCCAATATTGGTGACGGTAAAGCTAAATGGCTCGACGAGGACATTGGTTGAGTCTTCACCTTCATCTGCGAAGACTTCTGACCCGAGGTTGCTTCCTTGTCATCATGTGTGCATACACATCATCAGAAAGAGCAAAAGAGGCATTGGTCCAATGACATTCATACCAACGTGGTCGAATTGCATCATTGTAGTTGGAGATTTGTCAATTCAATTCTTCCTTCGGCGAAGGCCCACATTGACGAACTCATGAAGTGCCTTCTTGAGCTTCTAATCATTGAGAATAGTCGTCTCTGGCATGTACCATGACCAAAGTGGACTTTTAGACTCCATATCACCGATTTGAGTAATGCACGATCGATCAGGTGATCTCATTGCTCGAGCCCAGCACCTCGCTTGTTGCTAATGCTTATGGACTGGGCGGTCTCTCAGACTGATCCGTACTTTATAATATTTCCGTCACATTTGAAAGCCACACTCTTCCTGCCAAATCCCCAAGGCTTCTGCTGCCCATTAGCTGACTCCAACACCAGCGTTATTGGCCCAGAGATAGACTTGTTGAGTCGGCTGCTGGAATAGATTAGCATCTGTGATGACTGATATTGGTAATCAGATGGCATCGCAGTACATTGCACTTTCTCAGAGGTCGTCAATCATTGAACAGGTGATATCAAATGCTCATAACTCTCAACCACTATCCTAGCCAATATATCTGTCATCTAGGGCTGTTTGGTGTTGTAGCCAAGGTGAGTAGGGTGTGTCGAAGGTTCTGGAGATTGTTTGTCAGGTGGGCCACCAAGGTGAATATATATGTGGGCTTGGAGGGGTTGTCTTGATCTGGCAACATCATCTTGGTAGTTATTCAGTATGGAACCAATTTGCTCAACAATATGTAAGTGCCCTAATTTGTTGACTGAATGCTTAATTCATCACAAAGACAACTAACAGCCCACTCTGCAGTTATATCTCAGTCGTTTGTTCTTGCTGTAGTCCTTCTAACCTGCAATGATGGCTCTGGGTCAGTACCTAAGAAGAATACACAGTTCATGTAAGGTACAAACTTTACCAAATGTGACAACCATAATTCAGGCAATGGGCATAGGAAGATCTTGTATGGGTACAAAACAATCGCTGCAATGAGCTAACCGCATATGCTGAATGATTGTCAAGATTCAAGTAATCCTGCAAATGAGAGAGGGATTGCTCACTTTGCACACGTTTGAAGGAGAATGCAGGAAATCCGACAAGAGTGGTAGGACTTTTTTTTGCAAAATGTATATTCAGGTGTGCCTTTTTCCATGGACTAGCCAGCTTACAATAATATGAATAGCTAAAATCCCATTCAGAAGGTTTGTTATGCGTTTTGTGTTACAGGTATATTTCTGTGATCATACAAGATCGCTCGTTAATTCTAACATGGATAGTTGTTCAGGAATCAAGAATCATCTCTCGGATTTCTGTATTGGATCTATCCTCCAGATTAGTTCAGTAATTAGTCACATCTCCATTACCTGTCCTTTGTATCAATAGACCAATGACAGCGGTCAAGCCAAGCACAGGTGAGATGTGTATCATCTTTTGATCGGTAATGGTCATGAAATCTCTATTATCAATGGGTACTCCTCATCGGCAGGAAACCGTATTCCTAGTCACCGAGCAAAAGACTATTCACTCATGCTCCAATGGTTCATTCCTGATGAGATGAGATGTCGTCCATATCAAACCACCATGGCATCCCGAGATATGTAGAGTCATGAAGGAGATTAAGGAGTAACCAATGCCCCATATATCGGAGTCCTGTGAACCGAATGACCTTATACGAATCAATTGTTACTTCAACCACACCTTCTTGGTCTGGGCAAATAGGACTTGGGATCCAGATGTTCTGAGTGGCGTGGGATACTCTCCGTTCAATATATGGCAAAACAACTCAGTTGCAGATTACTATATATTTCGTCCCAATAAAGTGCAGGCAAATTAAGGGATCTGTCATTTGCCGTGATTATTAAACTGTTACATACCCGGTGGGTATAGGAGACGGCACGCTCACTGGCGCTTGGTGCCATGAATTTATATGTTGATAATTGGCATCAGATAAGCACGTATTCATACGAGGCATCACCAATCGCAATTGTGTCACGATTACGAGCACATTAGCTTGATGACGTTGTTAATCCTGTTGGTAGTTAGAACTTAACTATCAATGGTACAAGGCAAGGATGATCAAGCAGTTACATATGTAAACTCTGAAACAGGCTCTGGCAGTCGTAGGAATGTTAAGGGTGTGGATCATCTGATATATATCGGCGATACCAATATCGAGGAAGGACCTCAATAACCTACTATGGAACATACAATCTATATTTATATTTATCTCCAGCTATCTATTTACCTTCTGAACCTGGAGGTTAAGCCTTAAATTTATTCCCGTGAATGATCTATTAGTTCTGTATCAAAGTCAACAAGGATACATCTCTTTTCAAGTTGGGAGTTGTATGTTCATTCATCAGTTTCCAGTCACGGATATATCCATCTCTTTGTATACTTGGTTAATTTTAGTACCTTCGTCGAAGCGAGTGGTTGATCTGGAAAAGAGCAAGACAATAGTTTAGAGTCCGACAGAAGTCTGAGGCAAACCTGATAGTGTGGTAGTCCAGAGGATACTTCTGCCAGGATACTCTTGTGTCGGCACTACTCCTTCTGCTGAGGCGAAACTACTTGACTGCTTCCTATGTTAGAATTCGCTACTTACAGTCATCACACTCGAGGACAGTTTGTCCTAGGGTATACGTGCTGGTTGCTGGGACGATACTCTCGAGTCCGAAGGGAGTCTAAGAACTAGCACAATAGTATATCAGTTTAGAGGATCTTTTGAGTTGAATACTCCTGTGTCGTGGATATCAGTATACCCATAGCGTAAGACGACACTATTTAGTTGGTAGTATCTATCGGGAGCAGAGAACCGAACAGTTAACTCATATCAGCTTGGGTGGTAATGCCTATACGCATCCTGAGTGAAGCTTTATCATTCTTCTCTTTAGAAGTCCGCAAGTTATTAGGGGATTTTATTGATGAGGACTTAGGGTGGATCTCCCGGTGTACAAGCTTTTCAATGTTGTTGCAACATTTCATTTTACTAATCAAACATTTATATTCGTGAACAGTGTGTTTACTGCTTGAAGTGGTACTCTTAAATTGGAGCTTATATCACTCAGCTTGGTCACTACCACAATCACAAGCTTCTATACATATCAGCCAAACAACTGCTGAATTATGGTTTTGTGATCATGCATAATAGCATTCTACTTGCATACGTCCATGAATTGCATTGCAATCGATTTGTATACCCTCCTGAGGTTCATTTCTACAATATAGAAACTGACACTGAACGTTTGTTTGTTGATCAATTGCGACCTCCAATCTGGACACGAATTTATGGTACTGCTCATTGCGACCACCACCTTGCCGGCAATTATAGTAGCAATGAGTATTTCAACATCTTTGATGATGAAATATATCTGTACTCATTCTATTCTTGAATGGAGAAGTATCAATCAGTGCACTGGTGCATCAAGCACAAGTTGAACAGAGCTGCTTTCAACGAGCTTTTGTGGATCCCTACAATGGCAATCATCAGCAATTTCACTTTGTCCTGCAATGTATTCCAAAGGTTGAATGAAGCATCCTACAGGATGGGCATTGACTCCGGGACATCTTGCAAAGTGAATTACAGCCATCAGGCCAATCCAAACAACCTTCATGCGAATAGTAACACACGTTTCTTTGACCGCAAACTGATTGATCCAATTGCGCTCAGCACGCAACATCATACATTCATGGAACTTATGTGGTAAGCTCCAGCAAAGGAATTCAAAGATGCTTAAGAATGTATCTACTCAGAGGTCAAGTTAAGCAACTGGTGGTGGAATGAACAGGTACGTAAGTTGAATTTCAATATAGCCAGTATTGTTTCAACCACTTGAATAGCTACTGTGGCCACTTGGAGCAACCATGGTCCCTTTATTCTGCAGTTCAGATTAGACACATTTTACAAACTATTTGGGTGGCAAGAATAAAAGGCCATTAAATTCGAGTATTGGAAACATGCATTCAATGAGTAGATTGAAGCCTTCGACTCATTCAAGTATCCTTGTCGCCATTGTTCCTGTTTCTTTAACATATCACTTTAAAGGACACAGAAACTCAGGTGTCAAGAAGGAACAACAAGTCCATGATCGTGAGGTATTGAGAAACGTCATTGAGCGTAATTCTTGTCCTGTTGATGCGTGTTTCAACACTGGTGACCTCATGCTGTGTGCAGAGGGTCTTATGGGGCAATGTTATCCAGTCATCTTTTCATGGTTGGCTGCCTACTTCGAAAACATCCACTCCCACTCAATCAAGCAGCCTCAATGCCCAGCATGTGAAGCTTCAAAATTATGGTTTAAAGAAGTGAAGATCTAGTAGTGGCAAATCAGTGACTATCAGCTACACTTCAAAAGGAAGATATTCGTCACTTGGGGAGATGAGACAGAGAGACTGGAAGCAAGACAATACCTGGAAGATTGAGTGGTTGGAATCTGAAAATGCGTGTTCTGCAACATGAAATGAATTTCGCCAACAACTATTATCATTCCCGATATTCATCAATCTGTTAATCTCTGTATGCTTTAACAGTTGATTGGCTGGGTACGGCCCTTCTTGGAAAAACATTCCAGGATTGACAAATTCAACCAGCTCTGGGTGATAATGCCTCAATGTGCTGGCTTCACTCAATTCAACAATTTATATAGTGCGGTGATGCAATGCGGTGGTAAAGAGATGAATGCAGTGGTGTGCATGATTGTGCCAGTTTTCTTGGTGACTTGTTCAAACCCTATGGCGAACGAAAGGATTTCCTGCACAACAGCACTGTTGCTTGCGAAGAACTTAGTATATCTTCACCTTATGGCACAGTACTGGTACTATACTGAACCTATGATCGAGTATGTGCAGAATTTCTGCAGGAGCCTCATCGTCACAATGATGTTTGCAGTCTATTGCATCGCAGTGAATCTCCAAAGAATGTTCCAGAATCCTTGAAACAGCACTGTTCTTTCCAGACTCAGAAGGAACTTGAGAGCGAACCAACTTGGGACAATCTTGAGGTGGCCGCGAAGCGTCATTACAATGATCAAGATAAAACTCAAATCAGGTCAGGAATTTACCAGACGTTGTCGATATGTCTGATTTCAACTTTATGAAGTTGTATCTCCTGAACCACTTCTCCGACCATATCTGCCATCATGTCAACCTCTTCTACACAAGCTCTGGAAATCCAGAAAGAGAGAGAATGGATCTTAGCGAAGTGTACTGACAATCGAATTGTTATGAGGCCGTCTGTCAGACTTTGCGAAAGAATGCCTGAGAGGAAGTATTTCAGTATTGGGAGCTGAATGCAAACGCTACAAAGCAAAGTCATGACAATGAGATGCCTCTAACTGTTGTACCTAACAAGTGAACGATGAACAATTTGCAACCAGAAATGAAGACTCTGTCTGACTTGGTGAATTGGTGTACCATGCCAAAACAGGAGCTACAGAATCACATCGCATGGTGTTTCAAGAGATTTGCTGCCTTGACAGCCTATGTCAACCATGATCTGTATTGCAACCATCTGAATGATGTGAAATATATTTGGTACAATGCAGTAGCAATTTTGGTGACGTCTTTTGCATGCGACAAGTAGACAGTCCATACGGTTAGTTGCACTGGGTCCACACGGTTGGGAAAGCATAAGCCACCAAAAATTGACACAGTGCTTCTCCGGATGGGGACGACTCTGGATACACAACTTTGGTCAACAGGTGGAGGCATTTCCGCACCATTCGAATGTCTATTCGTTTTTGACGATGCTGTATTGACCGTGAAATCACTTCTTACGCTTGTTCTGATGTTGGAACAGAGCTGATATGTCAGACTGCTGGTAAGGTGATTGTTGAGAAGAGACATCCACCTCGGATGAAACACTTGCATGATTGTAGGTACTGTCGTACACCTCAGTTTGGTGTCTGAAGTACTTATCTTGTCCCTGTATATACGATCCAAGAGGCTGTATGCCTTCTTTCGCTGAGGCCAATGCCAGGTAGTATGTGGTGGCGCTTGAGCAACACAATAGTGTGGAATACTTTCAATTTGTTTAACCTGTAGATCATTAGATTCAAATGTTTAAAGTAATCATTGCAGCAATATATAGTAATCTGATGAGTGTTTACTCTGGGTATCTGAATTTTTGTTATGGGAGTTGTAGAAGCTTGTGTATAATCAATATCTCAAGAGATTAAATAGTTAACAATACTGTTGAAATCAACGGAACAGTTCAAAATACTTTTGAAATGATTGAACTCTAGAGAACCAATGTGAAAGAAACAAGTACACTAAATTAAGTTAAATGACTAAACAAGTTTTGGAAATGTCATGACGACATAATCACATCATTGAACACTTCAAAGCATGGTGGAAGAATGTGAACACGTCTCAGGGATTGTCTGGGGAGAATGTGGAGAAGAATCAGTGTGTGGGGTCCATATTTGGAAATCAATTTCACATATTGCTCATGACTAACCATTTTCAAATATACCAGCAGAGATTTAATATTGGTCAGAATATATTATCTGCTTTGAGCCCTGGTATGGTGATTGTCAAGAAGAGACCGCAACCCCCAATGCAACCCTTGCACAATGGAAGCTACCGTTGGAAGCATCAGTTTGGCATCGCAACCACTTTTATTGTCCCTCTATGTGAGATCCAACAGGCTTTACACCTTCTTCAGCTGATGCACATGCCAGATAGTATATATTGGTACTTGTGCATCACTATTGACTTGAATGCTATTAATTAGTTTTACATGTATATTATTCAAATGGATGCTTGAAGTAATTGTTACAGCAATATCTAGATATGTGATGTGTATTTACTCTGGTTGTTTTAATATTGTTATGGGAGTTTGGCAAGCTTGTGTCTAATCAATGTGTCAAGGGATTAAATGGTTAAGAAGATTCTTGAACTCAATGGAACAGTTCAAAAAACTGTCAAAACAATTAAAATCTAGAGGACCAACATGAAACAAGTGTAATAAATGAAGATAAATAACAAAACAAGTTTTTCAATCATTGTGACGATATAATTACATCATTGACTACTTCCAAGGATGGTGGAAGAATGTACACAAGTTGGCCGGATGATATAAGGAGAATGTGGGGAAGGACAGGTACATGAGATATATGATTGGAAATTAATTTTGTGTTTTGCTGATGAGCAGTGCAACGAACTATATGAACTGACTGCTTGTCACATCAACAAGACATCTCCGGAATTGCAAGTACGTTGTACTGAAAGTATTTTATATTTCAAAGATCACTGACATCCTGATCGTGATCGTCATAGTCTCTGAAGTCTGCAAACTCTTTCAATCACCAGGCAATGTGATTCTGTACCTCCCCCTTTCGTACTGCATACCACTTGGCAAAGTTATCAGGGGTCTTGATTTCTGGTTGCGGGTTTTTCATTATGCCCTGGATAGGTGGTTTGGTCAGTGACATTTCATTGTTGCAACGTTCTGGTGTACCATTTGTATTCAGCTCTTGGTACTGAAACCCCTCCTTTTGGGCATTCATTTTCAAAATTTGGAATGTGGCCTCATGTCGATTTGGTTGTCGGTACCCTTCTTTTCAATCCAATGTTGCTCTATCAGACAGTTCAGAGCTTGCATTTAACAGGATGCCAAGCTGGATGACATGGTCAGAGTAGTGGTTAAGAAGATGCATCTTCACTAAGTTGAAATCTAATTCATTGGGAACATGTTGTGCAATTCCTGACTTCATCTGCATAGAATCTTCATCAAGGGTATGACACTTTGCAGCTGCCGTATAATCATTTCGAGTGCAGTCACTCTCACATTCCTCTTGTTTGTCCAAAGAGGGCTGCTTATTCATGCTTTCCAAAAGTGTCTTCATAGAGTGACTGGCATGCAATCGAGTGAAGTCATCGTTGTGACGATCAGACTGTTCGACATAATTCTCCATGGACCAAGTTGATGGTGGCTGCAGTACGGTCCCGGTACTGTGCCATCAGTTGAATGCACACTAAGTTCTTGACACACAACAGGGCTTTTGTAAAGCGAATCCTTTCGCTTTGCAAACAGTTTGAAAAAGTCCCCAAGAACACTGAAACAATGAAATTCCTGAGGGCTTTTGTCTCCTTACAACTCCATTGGTCACCTGGCTATATGGCGTGTTGAAATGAGTGAAGCCAGGAAGTGGAGGTATCATTGCCCAGAGCTGGTTGAATTTGTCAATCTGGGAATGCTGCTTGAAGAGGGATGCTACCCAGTGCATCAAATGCTGGCGCATACCGACATTCAGGGTATGAAGAATATCAGAAATCATTGTAGTTGTCGGGGAGATGCATTTTGTATTCCAGAAGTTGCCTTCAGAGGTTCCAACTGATCAATCTTCCAGAACATGTCTCTCATCGCGTCTCACCGACTGATCTCCCTGAGTCCTGAGTATCATCCTCTGGAAGTGTAGCTGATAGTCTCACAATTGTCACATTGATGAATTCTCTTTTCTAAATGATGATTTGGGTGCTTTCCACACTGGGCAATGACGCTGCTTCCTCGAGTGCGACTGAATGATTTCGAAGTAGTCGGCCACCCATGCACAGATTATGGGATATTATTGTCACATCCAACTGTCGGCAAACAGCATGATCATTCCAGTGTTGAAATGTGCATTGAGAGGACGAAAAATCAGTCCAAAGGCCCAAGTTGGGGAATTGCGACCAAGGATTAGTTGTTCCTTTACGAAATTTATTTTTCAGTCAGTTTCAATGTAATATTTCGAAGGAATGCGGTGAAGGGCGACGTGGATGCTTATATCATTTGAAGGCTTTGATTGAATTCTTGAGTCGATATTTCCAAAACTCAAATAAACTGGCCATTCCTTTTGATTGCACAAGTAGTTTGTATGCTGTATTTAGTCTGAACTGCCAAATACAGGGATTACCTTACCTCTTAGCGGCTGCCATGATATGGAAGGGGTCAAAATCTTCATAGCTATGATAAAATTCAACTCATGTACCTGTTTATTCCACTATCAGTTGTTTGATTTAACATTTCAGTAGATACTTTCATTAGCATAATGGTATTCCATTGCTGGGGAACATGATATCTGTTCCCAGAATGGAGGCTGTGGCAAGAGGAAATCAATCCATGCAGCATCATTGGGGTAGAAGAAACATGTGTAATCATTGTCGTGAAGATTGTTTGGATTGGCCAAACGGGTGTGACACAGTGTGATTGATTTCAAAGAGTTGATGTGGATCACGTAGATCGTTTCATGCAACATATTGAATAATGAGTAAGAGTAAGTGAAACTGCTGACGGTTGCCATTGTAGGGTTTCTGAAAAGCTTGATCATAGCAGCTCTGCTTTTTTTGTGCTTGATGTGCCCGTATTCTAATCGATACTCCATCGTGGAAGATTATAGTAACCATATCTTGATTTCATCGTTGACAATATCGATATACTTGATGCGACCAGGCTTGCTGGCTAGAATAATGTTGAAGTATGAAGTATTATAAATATGTGTCTGAACTGGAGTTTGCTCTGGATTGACGAACACAGTTTTGCTGTTGGCTGCTTTGTGGCTAGAATGATTATGGAAAGAATAAAGAAAAGGGTCGTGATGTAGTTCATGAATGAATGCAAGTACCATACTCTCGTGCATGATCGCAAAACCATCAGTTAGCAGCTGTGCAGCTGATAGGTGTGCAATGCTTCATTTGTGGTCACAAAACAGTTGAGTAATGTAAGCGCTACTTTAGGAGTAGATCTTTAAGCAGTAAATACACTCCTAACAAATATCCTGAATTCGATAGCAACATGGTATGTCACAACAATGTTGAAATGGGTCTGGATGGTTCTTTTGCTACCGATACTATTGCACGCTGCCTGGTTTTTGGAAAACGCTGCACCTTGACTTAGGTTTTCCAAAAAAGGGTCCTACCACTCTCGTACAATTTCTCTCATCTTCCTTCACACTTTTGCTCAGTGTTGAATCAGTCTCTCATTGTCAGCATCACTTTGATCTGGAATACTATACTGCATCTACATTCAGCTCATCATGACGATTGTTTTGCACCCTTTCAGGACCCTTGTACACCCATTGCCAGTGTTATAGTTGTTACATATTGTTAAATTCGGACTGGATATGGACAGTTACATTCTGCTAGGATACCAACACAGCACCATCATCACTTGTTACGAGAACTAGAGCAAGGACAAACAAGTGAGATATGACTGCACTGCATGCTTCTGTTGTCTTTGTGGTGAATATAAGTGTTCAGTCGACGAATCAGGGCACTAAGATGATGCTACCCAAAGTGTGTCCGAGCCAAATACCTGTGAACATGATGTTGCAGGTTCAATATACCCTGTCCAAGCCCACATATATGTTCGCCCTGCCTGCCCACCTTACTTACAATCTCCAGTACCTTTAACACACCCTACGAACCTCTGCTACTGCATTTCATTGCGATTAATGATCTATTCAATAGACCGGATGCTTGTTTTGAGTTACAAGTATTTGACATCCACCATTCCATCAGTGACCATCATGGAGAACATACAATGTTATGTGATGCTGTCCGGTTGCTGAATCCAGTCATCGCCGGATCCACTGCAATCCTGATGGCAAATGCACAAGTCTGCCTCCGGACTGAGAATGCCAGTGTTGGAGTCAACCAATAGGCAGCAGGAACTGTAGTGGTTTGACAGGAGAGGGGTGGCGTGAAAACGCAATCGCAAGATAATGAACTCAGGAAGTTCTTCTGGGAGATTGCCCAGTCCATGAGCGTCAGCAAGAAGCTAGGCTGCAGCCCTAAGCTTTCGAATCTCCCAATCGATCATTGTGTAACTCGAATTAGTGAACTGGCGCCTCAAAGGCTTTTTTGGAAACGGTATATGGCAGCCAAGAGTATGTTCAATGGTCAGCGACGCAAGGGAGTACTTGACAAGGTATCGGAGATTGATCTTTCCCAAGAGAAGAATAGAATTAACAAAGTTCTGACTAAGGAGAGGAAATTTGTCTTTACAGATATGTATTTCCTCACCCTGTTGAATCTTCTGCTTATCTTGATAATGTGTGATTACAGCAGACATTGAGGAAGAAACATTCTGTCACAGGTCTTTGCGGATAATGGTGCATTACAATGCCTCAACCAATTTCAATGTCCAGAGTTTTTTTTTTAACATCCCCTATGTGGGTTGTCATGCAGCGGGGAAGATGGTAAGGGAAAACAGTACACACCTACTCTCATGGCACTGGCCTGGGGATGATAAATCGATACTTCTGATAGTTAAACCAATCATTGATATCAGAATTTTGTCAATAACAAATAGTGCAATCGCTGGTCTGACAGACCCCAGCTGCAAAATCCGAAAGCTATGCGGCTGCTGCGCAGAGCCTGAACAAAATGGTGGACCATATGGCCATAATGATACCTGAAATTTCCATAACACTTCTGCTGCCAGATGGGTCAATGTAGTGATGCAATTACACAACCCAACACTATTTTAAAGCTTCCTTTCGAACTTTTGGAAGCGTGTTTTCACTTTCAGGAACCATCTAGGATCTGGGCACCACGTCCCAGTATGATGATCGAATTCCTCCCCAATACCATCAATTATATCCTTCGCTGGAGGTGGGCGAATGTCATCCAGAGGAAGGTCACTGCTGAGCCACACATACGCATCTGACAGCCAGATGGTCTGTTGTCATGTTGGCCATGATATATGACACAATGGAGGATTAGCAGCCAGCAGCAATCACTTGAAGTCATCCTAAACTGTGCTCTTGGTCATTTTGCTGATTATGAGCAATGTATAGTTGCTGCTGAGGATATGCCATGGCTGTCTGAGCATGATCACATTATAAATCCTTCCACTGCAGGCGCTTTCGCCAATTGGAAGTGTAACAGCAGCTGCCTAGCAGCAAATTAGGCAGTGTGATAATCGAATGCACTGGCTGGACAGTTTTTCAAGGAATTGCATCGTGGGTGGGTACCTTCCTTGCACTTTGGAAGGTGGACAGATGGGCGGTAAGGTGGAGCTTTCTGGAGAGGTTGTGCATCTCATTTTGATATATTATTGATTGAATTATTACATCGGTCAAATTTATGCATGAAAAGTTATATTGGGACTTCAGAATGTTCAAATTACTCGTTGAGGTACTTGATTTCGGGAAAGGCACAGTGGCAGCAATAGGACGCTGTGTATGGTGATTGTGTAAATTTTTATTCTGTATCTTTGAGCAGCTGAAGATAGCCTGAATAATTGATGAAATCTGATGGCTTTTTAGCGGGCTGCAATACTGATTTTTGTCACAAGAAAGCAATCAACAACCCTGCAGCATGCTGATCACCTACAATTCATAGTTCCAAGTTCCAGTCTGTGCAATGTATTGGATGCTTGGGTGGCAGAACAAGCCAAGATTCCAGAATCATTGACTGGATAAAATGATACACCTCAATGATGCTTTTAGTCATATTAACACTTTCTTTTCTTTTCACAGCTCTTTAATTTGTTCACTATACATTCAGTTATGTTTTTTTTTATTACTCCTTGAGTTTTTTCCTACTTATCACTCCGAACCTTGTCAAATCATTACACAAAGACGCCACACTTCTACAGCTCCTGCTCCTGCTCCTGCTCCTGCTTCTCCTCCTGTTGTAATGCCCTGGAGCAAAAGAAAATCTATATACGACAAGGATCTCAATAACTATGTTAGCATGATACCTGACAATTACCATAGTTGTCGAGATAACAATCCCAAATCTGATGATGACCCTCTTTGCCAACTATCCAGAACGGAATTGGCAATCAGCTATCAAAACATTTCATCATGTCAACACATGGAAAGCTGGTTACGGCAACTTGAATCTCAGCTACATATGTTCAAACTATATATTCTGAGTGTTGGGAAGTCTATCATGTCTAACAGGAGAATGTTAAATGAAAACCTACTTCGGTGGCATCGAAGAACATATCATACTAGTTGTTTGATCAATTGAATGCGCCTACTAATGAATATACTTACTTGAGGAAGGATTCAAACAAGCTAGTAATCAGTTGGCTGCTTATGTAACTGGAAATCTGTGGTGGTTTGAGCACACTATTGATGACGTGACGGGCCTCATTGTCATCAAAGAATACAACTCCCAGACAACTCTTGCTCACATTGCGGCTATGGTCATGGCACGTATGAAGCCTATAGCCATCAAGTGTGCGATGCTTGTGAATCCCTTTGTGATAAACGTGGTGAAGACTGTCCAGATTCAAAGTTGCTGGTATGAGGAAATTGCAAGGATTGATCCAGCACCAAGAAACTCAGACTCTCCAGGTGCTTACATTTCAGCTGTAAATGAATCATCTCAATGATGGTTTTCATCTCTGTCATTGTGCATTAGGCTCTGCAAAACATTACCTGCTCCTGAGCACCAATTGACTACCACAGGATGACTTCAATGGACTTGATTTACAGATTTCGGTCAATGTCACCTACCGAGATCTGCAAAATGGTAGCGTTGCTATTAGCCGAGAATAGGTTTGCATGCCTCACATATGTTCATGAGGTATGTTCAAAGTCTCCTATTTGTTTATTTATTATCTTGACGATCAATTTAGGAGTGCAAGTATCAATTTGCAGCAACTGAAATTGTGGATCCTGTTCACGGGACATTCTTCTATGGTATATGGCCGATGGGAAGGAAAGATATATCATTCATTGATAAAATCAACCTGATATTCATTGCACTCACTATGAGGGCCATCCAGCATTGCCTGTCAGCCTGGAAAACAGGTGAGTTTAGGGTTCTGCCAGAGTTGGATCCAGGAAGTGGAGTACAACAAAAGTGCAACACCAGGAACATTACTCACGTGTTGATTAATGCATGCAGAGATGTATTCTGTCATTTGGAAGAAGGGTTTCTTTCTTCCTCACCAGAGGTTCAACACCAAAACATATATAATATCCGCAGCAAGCTGTGCTGAAGGATCCACTCAACCGGTATGGACCCAGCAATGTTACAACCTCACAACGATTAGTGCTACTTTAAAGAGGATTATCTTGATTATATCATAGAGGAGCTGATAAAGCCACCTGACAATTCGTTACATGGTCTCAGCAGCTTTGTTGCAAATCTGATGCTACCATGCAATTCTCAGCAGGTCTGCCTGTAGGTGCATCTACCAGTGCCTGAAGCAGCCAGCACGTCCCCTGCAGCACCAACAACAGCAACAACATCACCAACATCACCAGTGTTAACAATATTGGATTTGTTAACGGAAGTACAAATATAGAAGGTGTGATGTCACAGGGTGGTTAGGTCTGGCGTTAGTAATTAATGTACGATGTTCGTTGTGCACTTATTGATTGTGGGTTTGATCGATATATCATAATAGTTGTATATTCAATCGAACTGATAGTTTGCTTAGTTGCACTGTGAAATGCATGAAATGATAATCGTAATGATGATGCATAACCCACCTGTGACAGTTAAAAAACTGCAAGTTATCAAACCAACTCGTATCCGCTAATTAAATATTATGATTTCCTTCTGAATCGTAACTGTCATTGGTCAAACTGAGCCCTGAGCAATCTGCGAAATCGTCAACTATATGCTTCATGAGATGTCTGGAGCACGTCCTATCATTATTGCTAGTACAAATCGAATTGAATGGCATACAAGATTACCAAAAGATGATGTGTGGCATTGCCAAATGCAGTGTGGACTGTTCGTCAAGTACTCATTGTCACATTCACCAAAGTGGGCAAACTGGTCATGACACATGAAAACAGCATTGTGACAATTGAAAGAACATCCAGGAATGTTAAAGCAAAGCCATATTTCAGGGAAACCTCGATTTCATTTTCTTGAGTTTGTCAATACAATATACTATATATATTTAGTGAGGGAAATTTAGTTTTTGTGGATGCAAGTGCATCTCAAAACTGTCACGCTCACAGACTCCAAGTGGACAATATCATGACCTCCAAGAGCATTACCAAATTCGCATAATCCCACCCTCGAAGTGCATCACTCAGTTTACTTGATCTCCAGATCAAAATGCGTATGGAATCAAACATGATTACAGGGTGGTGATATGATTGTGCTTGATGGCAGTGAGCCCAGCATGATCACTGTGTCCCACATAGCATGACATCGATGTGAAATTCATGAGAAAGTGTAGTTCTGGCCTGAAAAGCATGGAAGAGGGTTAGAAGATATGACAGGCCACCCACACATGAAGAACCACACGAATCGCGTGCAGCTATAAACTCTCAATGAACGTGGGAGAGGAACCACAAACACTGAATCGATCGATGAAAGCATGACGAGATTGTGTGTAATGTGTTGTATACAGTACTGTTTGTATGTTGAGAAGATGTCTATCTACCCTAAGGTATCCCAAATACATACACCCTGTCATTCAGTCCATCTCCTTTTCCGCAGCATCTCCATATGCCTCACCCTGTCGCTCAGTCCATTTCTGTTATGCCTGTATCATCGGACGCCCCCGGCCGGCTTTCCTCCACTAAACTGAGTGGTGGTGGTGAGAAACAGATTATCTCCCCACCATGGCCTCCAAGTTCAGCTCTAAGTTATCCTGAACACAGCCTCCAAGTCCATCTCTCAGTACACTCAGTAGGTGTCTCCAGCTACTTCTCCAATAGTACCTGAGTATAACCTGCAGCCAGATTGACTACATTTATACATAGAGAGGGACTGAGATAAATAATACATGCCATGTCACGACATTGCGAATCATGTGATTGCAACATCGACAAATATGATGAACCAAATACTTTCTCGTTATGTAACACTAACAAACACTGGCATAAAAGTATAGCACCAGATTTTTAATTTTCTGCAGCACTGTGCAGCCATCACAGCAGCTCTCAAACTATCAGTCAGACCTCTGCTGAGGTCTCTGCTGCTCCAAAAATTGACCATCCTGTAAGTCAAATAGTGTAGCTTCTTCAATGCTCCTTCATAATGCAGGTGCTTTCAGGAGCATCTGAGATTGCTCTTGCAGAGTATGACAGCACTTTCCGATATGCCAGGGGGGCCTGGGAGAATCTGGAATTACTTACAAGCACTGGTGAGATCAACTGGAGTATCGGGGAGGTTTGCATATGGCACTCAGACCGATATTCATTTGGCTGATTTGTGGGTTATTGGACATCGACTCTGCACGTTAGTCAAGACAAGGGACACACTGCTTACAAATACAGTGACTAGGGTAGCTGTCTTCAGTGTCTCCCAAGCAGCCATCTGACGAACCTCGCACCTAGAACTGAGGCCAGAGCAGTCTCTAGCCCGGTGGATCATCCTTAACACGAAGACTCTTTGTGAACCCGGAATTGAGGCAGATATCCACTGGGTTCTGAGACATACTGGCATTCCCATGAATGAGAAAGCAGATCATCAAGAGAATCTAGCGTGAGAAAGGTGCCAGGCAGGCAGAGTGTGATACTGAGTACACACCTTGGCCATAAACAGGACCAGGTAAATCTCAAAAGCAAAGGCTGAGTGGGAGTCCAACAATTCCAGGAAACATCACAGCTACAGGCTGAAAGGCGAAGCTGGGAGCAAGAATCCCATTGCAATGAACAGTGTAAAGCCTCTGCCAGTGATATTTTACTGAATGCAGTCAAGATACACGCTATTGGGCACGTATCTGAAATGGTTGAGATACGAAGACTGCAACTAATGCTCATGGTGCCATGGCAGAAGCTAGATTGCAGTCCAGCTGCAGCAACATCTCCTCTGCTACTGCAGCTGGTGGAAAGACTTGCAGAAAATGTTCTTGAAAGAGGTGTGGAAAGCGACGGAATGGAGAGTGGGTAGATGCTGACATATACAAGGCTTTGAGCTGCTCTTGATGGAGAAGTAGAATGAACTGGTAATGGACATTCTTGTAGCAATGGATGTCTGGAACGTGGTGCTCAAAATAGGCAGAGATGTAACAGCCGGCAGACTCTCCTTGATGTCATCTTTTTCCTTTTAATTTGCCAACCGCTTGCAGACATATTGTTTTGTCAGAAGGGGATACCAAAAAGCAAGTGTGGAGTTCCCCCGTCTCGCCAGCCAGTCCCGAGGTGGAGGGGATGAAGAGGCTTTCATACTTTAAGTAGAGTGAATACAGTATGATTGAAAGAAAGCAAAAAACCACAATGCCTTCAGAATAAAATTCCAATACTGTATTTATACTGAAATTTATACAATCAATTTTGTATAGGTGTGAAATACAAAGTTTCATTGCAGTCCTCACATCTTTTAAAAGTTTTCATACCTTCTCTACAATCACCCTGACTTTGTTTCCACCTGCAGAGTAAAGAATCTGCTCTACATACAATTTGAAGTGGAAAATGCATTCCTGATACCATATATTACAGGAAAAGAGTAGTGTAATTGGTAATGAGTCTGGTAGGCAGTAGGGATAACAAAGATTGTGCAGTGAAATACTAATTGCTAGAAGTATGATTTTACAATCTAAAAGGGCCATAAGGTTATATATATATTCAGTATGAATACATGGATACTCATTAATCAATTGTTATGGTTGAGCTCCCTCAGCCCACATGAGAGCCATTTTGAACTGTGTGTATCGGAGCCATCTCTGACAGTCTGTATCAAAGCCAGCCCTGTGAGCCCATAAGAGAGCCGGCCCTAACAGCCCATAGAAGAGCAAGTCCAGTCAGTCCGTATGGGATCTACTTTTGCAACGCTCTCTTCTCTGACTATGCTTTGTGGAGCAAGAATCAAACAAACAAACAATGATAATGTGCAACTTGTGATTTCCATAGTAGTCCCATTAGTACCCTGTTCGTGAAGTAAGCAGGGTAAGAGTGCTATTGTTGTCTGAGGATGGCCATTCATATATATGCAGAAATCCATCTTCTAAAAGTCATGTGAAACAACCTAAAAACCTTAAATTTAACCTCAATTAACCTCCATTACCATGAACCAATTGCATCCACTAAATTTTATTCAAATCTATAGTAACTGGTTCCGGGTGTATATCTGACACATTGTAATACATATATACATCGGGATTATCGGCTATTTGGCAGTTGTGCAGATCATGACTGGTATGATAGCACACATTTTTGTGCTTTGTTGGCGCATTGATGATTTCTTTGTTGATAGAAATCAGAGCTTCCTGATTATAGCAGGAAATTGCCAGCAGTAGTAGGTCCTTGCTGTTATTATTGTTCTGTAAATTGCAGTAACCATTTCAGTTTCCCCAAGGCCTCAGAGAAGGCAATGAAGTTGGGATTGAGGGTTTAAATTGTGATTAGGCATTGCTTTTGTGACTACCAAAACACAGCTCCACAATTGCTGGCTAGAAACACACGACCTTCTTTAGATATAAAGTCTGTGCTGTTATTGGCCTGATCTGAACCCAAGTACTATCTGAGAGTATTCGTAATTTCAATGCTGATGCTGATGCTGATGCTGATGTCAAGGATAATCGCAATGTCGTTGTCTTTGAAGTGTAGTCAAAAATTGGCTGTAGATTTGAGATAATGGAGAATTCTCTTAGCAGCAATCTTTAGGTTTGTGTATGCACAGAAGCTGTCAAAAGAAAAAGTGGCAACAGAATAGGAGATATCTGGCTGAGTTGGAAGTACTGCATATATTTGTGATCCTGCTACTGCTTTATACTCTGTAATATATTCCAATTCCTTCTACCCCCAAATCTCAGCCTACTTGAACTTTATATTAGGGTCGATGACAATTGTTTGACCAGGAACATCCTCCTTGTCGAATCATCTGAGAATGATGGTCATATAGGCTTTCTAACTGAGAATGTCACTGGTGTGATGGTGGTAAATTTTGATGTGGTGAAATTGGGGTGCCTGGCTGAGGTTTAAGATGTTGCATTTTGCTGGGTGTTTAACATTGACAAAGGTTGTGGTTTGGTAGCAGCCTTTGGGCGTGACATCAAGATATTGTTGATTTACTGAACGTTTTAAATGCTGTTTCTGGGTAGATAGAGGTTGGAATCGGCTATGGACTTTGTTAACGTAGGAAAGAGTAGAAAGGCAGTGACATTGTGATGTTACATTGGCAGAGCTTGTCTAAGACCAAAGACAGCTTTTCTGAGTCTGACAACAATCTTTGGTGCAATGAGGCCCTCAGGCCATCATGCAGGTACAGTCATATAGATGTTGTTGTTGTTTAATCATATTGTGTGCACTCGAATTAGACTATGACAAAGCCAGATTCCCCTTCGCCTCCGGGCGAGCCAGCTAGATGGCGGAGCTCTCCATTCACTACCCAAAAACAAACATTTCACCCCCTCCCCTCTTCCACCCCCTCTGCTCTTCCACCCCCTCTGCTCCTCCACCCCCTCTGCTCTGCCACCCCCTCTGCTCTTCCACCCACATTACCCCAGGGCACCATATTCTAGTCCTCCCTCAGAAATATAACTGTTCGTGTCCAGTGTCACATTGGCCAATCACACGGTGCCATATGATGTGATTCCAGAGTAATACCCCAACCTTGCTCCGTGGGAAGCACAGTGCTGTATGATGTGTCTACCAATATTCACAGTATATGTGGGTTGATGTGTCTATGGAAACAACTCGTACTGGTACTCGCATGCCAGTGAAGCAGGTCTTTGTAGCATCTCTGAGTGTCATGGGTCAGAGCATGCTGTCCTCAGAAAAGCTCTTCATTGGATTGCTGCGCTGCCATGCTCTAGTTAGTATCCTTTCAAGTGCTGCATGTCGTAAATTGTCGTAACTGGCGTAAAACAACCGAAAACAAGACGAGTGGCCCCAGAAGGGGGACTACCAGTCAATGTCAATGCTCAGTGGTATCAAGCCATGCCCAGATGAGATATACTCCCCAAAGGTGAGCAGACACACACCGGTCTGCGATAATGACGCCAAAGAAAAACCGTAACCTGCCCAAAAAAAGTGGAAGTCTTGGCAAAACTAGGCAGTGAGGTGTGTAATCATATTGATGTTGTCATTGTCAATTGTGGAGTTTGGGAAAGCAGTAACAACATCCATGTAGTCTATATTGCCCCCATACCTCGCAATGAGAAAGATGAGATTTTCATATGTAGTTAGCTGCCCAATAAGAGCATAAGTGTCACCAAAATCTGTCTACTTATGTCCCTTTATACCAAGTTGTGCCTTTCACTGTATGGACCTGCCAGTATTGTATTTAGTCTTATTTATACACTAAGAGCCAATCAGCCTAACTTGCTGTTAGTACGCATCTTGGGAGGTGCAAGTGGAAAAGCTGTTATTGAGCTGACTCAATGTGCTGTCTTCCTCCATAGCTCTTTTCCAGTGATCTGGTTGAGGGGTTTCCATGACTTGTGCATTGGGGAATGGATCCTCTTTTGATTCCAATAATGCTTCGCATAAGACTTGACATGGACCTTATATATCATGACTTGCCATCTGTGAAGCTGGTAATGCTGGCAGTTGGTAGTTTGAGTCCTTAGTTGCTGCTGCTACATTCTATATACTAAGCAGTCTAATCACCTCTGCAAATGTACTGGCTGTAGGTGATGTTTTCTACAGCTGCTAGCAAATGCTGGGCAGTTTAATCCTCTTGGTGGAGGAGCTGGCCCAGGGAATTTCCTGCTTTCTTCATCAAGAGCTTTAATTATGTAAGATGTAAATCTCTTATCCAACTGCACAGGTGGACTATCATGTCCTCAGAGGGGCTCATCTCTACGATCAATTTTCTCAGTACATTTCATATCTTCTGGTAGTATAAACATATTGGTATCAAGATGATTGCTTTCATGCTAGCATATTGTGTGTGCATTGTTCTCTTTGTTGAAGATAATGTCTAATTAGGTTGTCACCTTCTGGAATCTGCGATTCCATATTCTCCACAATATCTGGCAATTGTACAAGTAGTCTAACATCGTGCAGGGCTTTCGCTTTCAGTGGAATTCAGCCCGGCCATATGAAACAACATGACTGAATCTTCTGGGGAGGTGTCTGAATTAGCCTGGACTGTTCGGAGGGAGTTGATATGATATTTTGTTGTAGGTAGTATTGTGTATCTGTCACCAAAAGCGAAATTGGTTTCTGAAAATATACCCTCTCACCAATCCATGTTCAGATTCTCAAGCAATAATCTGAGCAACTTATTTCTAATTTTCCACTGTGCTTTGAAGTGTTCAATGATGTGATTGTGTTATTATGACATTTCAAAAACTTGTTTAGTCATGTAAGCTAATTTACTGCTCTGGTTTCTTTCAGGTTGATCCTCTAGATTTTAATAGTTTCAAGAGTTTTTTGAACTGTTCCATTGATTTCAAGAATATTCTTAACTATTTAATCCCTTGAGACATTGATTATACAAAAACTTACACAACTCCAATAACAAAAATAAAGATGCCCAGAGCAAACACTCATCAAATTTCTATATATCATTGAAACCATTAGTTCAACCATTGAATCGAATAATCGACCTGTAAAACAAATTGAAATGATTCAAGTGAATTGTGTTGCTCAAGTATCACTGAGTGCTACCTGGCTGAGGTTTCAGCAGAATATGGTACACAGCCCTTTCAAGCATACTTATAGAGAAGAGATAGGTGGTTTCAACACCAAAAAGAGGTATCCACCAGCAGCTTCCATTGTGCAGGGGTTGCATCAGGGGTTGATGTGTATCTTAGACCATCTCCATAGCAGCAGTCTGACATATTGGCCGTGTTTCACATGCCTGATCCATGGCAAGTCACCTTTTAATGCTTGATATAGTATTCTCGACAACGAACAGACACTTCAACTGCGCCAGAATATATCCAACAGTGGACTTAAACTATCTATCCGGACTTGTTCTCATCCAGCAAACCACTGTATGAGTCCTTGGAGGCTTATGAGTTTTGCATCATTGTGACACAGTACAACAAACTATATGAACTGCCTGTTCGTCACATTGAAAAGATGTAACTGGAATTGCAACTGCACTGGACAAAATGTATTCTGCATGGCAGATACGACCAAAATACTGATCGTGGTTAATGTATTCTTCGAAGTCGACAAATCTCGTGTAACTCCATGCAATCTGATTCAGTAGCTCCCTGTTTGGCATTACACATCACTCAGCCAAGTCAAGAAGGGTCTTGATTTTTGGTCTTGGGTTATTCATCACTTACTTGATAGGTGCTTTGGTTAAAGGCATTTCATTTTAATGATTTTGTTTTGCAGCATTTGCAATCAGCTTGAGGTACTGAAACAGCCCTTTTTTCACATTGATTCTCAAAATCAGAAAACAGCCATCATTACAATTTAATCATCAGTATGCTTGTTTAAGATCCATCATCGGTCTTGCTGGGTTTTCAGAGCTTTTATTTCAGAGGTTACCAAGATGACGGATGTGGTCACCGGAATGGTTCTGGTGATTCAACATCACAAAGTTGAAATCCAATTCGTCGAGAACATGTTGTGTGATTTCTGTCACGATGTGCAGTATTTGTTCATCGACTCCACCACACTTTGCCACAGCACAAATATTGTTCCATATAGGGTTACTGTCCTGTTCCACCGTTGTGTCCAACTTAAGCTACTTTTTCATTCAAGTTAGCAACAGTTCGAAATTGGCGATTTGGTTGCAGGTCCGGGTTGGAACTGAACTGGAACCGTTCAAATTGGTTTTACCCAATCAAAACACCGAATCGCACCGAACCACTGGTTTTTTGGCCAGTTCCACATTTTTGCACACTTTGAACTTTGGTTCTATTAAGTATTTGCGTTGTGATCGTATCACAATATGATATAAACGTAAAAGATGCAGTTTTAGATGCTCTTTCACCTTCCTTTCTCCAAATTGCAATCGCATCACTATTCGGTGTGTCGCTTCGAAAAACGCCTAATTTTCGGCGTTGTTTTACAGCACCTCAACGAATAGTGATCAGATCGCAAATTGGAGAATGGAAGGAAAAAGAGCATCTAAACCTCATCTTTTGCGTATATATCATATTGTGATACAATCACAACTTAAATGCTTGATTGGAGCCAAAGTTCTGAGTTTGCGAAAATGAGGCTGTTCTGCATGATAAACCTGGCCAAAAAAACCGTGGGTTTATGTCCGTTCCAGGTTACAACCCCGCCAAGAAAGCGTGGTTCGGTTTTTTGGACAGGTCTGGAACCAGACCGAACCATTTTTCCAGTCCAAACCTGGACCACTGCTGGGTTGCCCGGACCCATTGCTAACAATACTTTTTCATGGCATCTGTGACCTTCTTTCTAGATTCACTGGTGCAGAATTGGCTGAAAACTTCCTTGTAAGAATGAGTACTGTTAGCAACGGTTTCAGGTGACTCGGCTGCAGTCCAGGTTGAAACCTACCAGATGTCCCTGGTCCGGGTCAGGAACTGCCAAGCAACCCAAACCGGGTGACTAGTGCCGTGTTGTTATCCAGACTGCACATAAACCTGTGGTTTTTCTGCTGGGTTGGAACCGGACCACGGTTCAAAATGTGTGGTTTCTACAACTTTGGCTGAAATTAAGTATTTGAGTTCTGATCGTATCGCAACATGACCAGTATGTACATTGTGCAGTTCTAGCTGCTCTTTCACCTCCAGCTTTCAGATTTGCGATCCAACTAATATTCATTGAGTGGCTGTGAAATAAGGCCAAATTGGTAACGAAATTAGCAGGTTTTCAATGGTGACTCAATCAATATTGGTCGGATCACAAATCTGAAATCGAGAGGTGAAAGAGCGGCCACAACTGCACAATCTACATAGTGATCATGTCATGATACCATCAGAACTCAAATACTTAATTGGAGCCAAAGTTGTGATGTTGAAATGCTGGGTTTTTAGTGGTAAAACCGGCCCAGTTGCAACAGTCCGGGTTTTGGTGTCGTGAAGCCCATTGCAACAGTTCGGTTCCGGTTCCAACCCTAACCCTGAACCGTTCTAGCGGGTTGGAACCGTTGCTAACACTAAGAATGAGACACCTCCAGATAATGCTCCATGTACTCAATCGTGGCTTCAGTATGGTACTGCTACTGTGCCATAAGGTGAGAAGTCACTAAGTTCTTGACACACAACATAGCTTCTGTGAAGGGAATTCTTTGGCTGGGCAAAGGGTTTAAACAAGTCACCACAAAAACTAGAACAAGCAGGCAGCTGAGGACTTTCATTTCCTTATCACTACATTGCGTCACCTGGCTATATGACTTGTTGCATTGGGGGAACTCAGGATACAGTGGTATCATCACCCAGAGCTGATGGAAGTTGTCAATCTAAGAATGGTGTTTCACGGAGTATGTTACCCAGGCCATCAAATGGTTGAGCATACCGAGTGAAATGGGATGAATAATATCAGGTACGATCATCGTTGTCAGGGACATGCATTTCATGTTCCTGAAGACACTTTCTGATGTCCCACTGCTCAATCTTCCAGATATTGTCTTGATTCTTGGCTCTCTGTCTGACCTCTCTGAGTCGCAAGTATCATCTTTCAGAGGTATAGCCAATAGTCTCTCAATTGCCACAACGATGAATTCCCTGCTCCAAATGACAATTTTGGAGCTTACAGAGAACAATAGGGCAGTTTGTTATAGGGCAAGTGAATGTTGTCGAAGTAGTCAGCTCTAAATGCACAGATGACAGGATCCCAATACCACCTCAGACTGTCTGCACAAAGCATTTCCTATCCAGTGTTGAACAGCGTCTTGAGTGGACTAAAAATCAGCTCAAAGACCTTCATTACAACCTTTTGACTGTGGATTTGTTGTTCATTCATGGCAGTGATTTTTGCAAGTCCTCTCAAGTGATATTTCACAGGAATGGAAAGAAAGACAACAAGGATGCTTGCAAGATTCAACGGCTAACATTTTCTCACGCGGTGTATCTATCCAAGGCCCAACAACAGTAGCCATTGTTGGTTGTAGCCTTAATGGTTTGTAGAATGTGTTCTGTCTGAACTACTGAACAGTTGGACAATCCACATTCCAAGCAGCCACTGTAGCTATCGAAGCAGTTGAAATCATCATAGTTCTGATGAAATTCAATTAATGTAACTGATCATTCTACCACCAGTCACTTAATCTCACCTCTGAGTAGATACATACCTCAGCATCATTGAATATCAATCCTGGAGCAAACGACATATGTTCCCTGAATGCAGGCTGGTACATGAGGAATTCAATCCATTCAACATGATTGGAGTAATAGAAATGTGTGTAATCATTATCATGAAGGGAGTTTGAATCAGCACAATGATTGTAATAGACTTTCCCCGATTTGCAAGAGTCATTACCCATTGCATAGAACATTTCATTCAACATGTCAAATACAGTGTGGGACCCAGTGAAGGTACAGATAGTTGCCATTGTAGGATTTCAGAAAAGCTTGTCGATAGCAGCTCTGCTCCAGTTGTACTTGCCACCGCTGTGCGCAAATTGATACACCTCCTTATATGAAAACAGTGACGTTATACTTGTTTCATTGTCAAAGATATCGCAATATTCATTACTACTAGACTTGCCGGCTAGATGCTTCTCCACCTCTGAACTACCATAAATACACATCCAAACTAGACGTTTCTCTGGAGTAATAAAGGCTGCTTACATGTCAACTGTATCATCGCTCAAATCATGGTCGGAAGGGTAAAGACATGTGCTACAATGCAGTTCATAATCAAATGGAAGCTGAAAACTATCATGCTTGATTGCCAAACCATTATCTGGCAGTTGTTCAGCTGATTATTAAAATATCTTTTCATTGTGGTCACAATGGAGGTGAGTAATGTAAGCACCGATGTGGAAGTATGTCTTGGGGTAGTAGCGTAACTGTTGACGAATAATCATGTCATTGTGACGAATTTAAGCGTTCAGTCAACCAATCAGCGCGCTTAGCTAATGCTAAGCAAAGTGATTTCTCGCTGAATTGGAGTTAAGATAATGGTGCCGGATCAAGATGAACTCTCCAAGTCCACAAATATATTCACCTTACCAGCCCACATTACTCACAATCTCCAGAACCATCGACACACTCTCCAAACCACTGCCACTGCATTGCATCATCCTTGATTATATATTCAATACTCCTGACAGTTGGATAGACTCACAAGCAATTAATATCCACAACTCAATCATTGGATGCTGTTGAGAACGTAATATGTAATGTGATGCCATCTGGTTGTGAAAATCAGTTGTGGAGGATGCTAATTCAATCTGGCTGTCAACTCTAGAAGTCTGTATCACGGACCAGAACGCTGGAATAGGAGTCCGCCAATGGGCAGCAGCAACCATATGGAAGTGGCAGGAGATGGGTGACTAGACAACACAACACAAATATACCAAAGTGAGGGAGTGCGTCTGGGTGATTGCCCTGTTCATGACCATCAGCAACAAGCAAGGTGCTAACCCCAAGCAATAGAATCTTCTGATCAATCATTGTGTTACTCAATTCAGTGATTTGGCATCTAACAGGCTGCTTGAGCAATGGTACATGGCAGCGAATACAAACCTTGATGCTACGAAATGGAAGGCAATACTGCATGAAGGCACCAAGGTTAGCCTCTGCTGAAGTAAGCATAGGATCAACAACACCCCAAGTAAGCTGAAGAAAGTGATCCAGGTACGTAAGTATTTCATCGCCGGAATGCTTCCTTTGCTCATGTTGATGATGTGTAGAGGTAGATGATGATGATAAAGAACCGTGGGATCACAGAACTTCGCTTATACTGGTATATAGCGATGCCTTGACCTATTTCTTTCTCACACTATTTAGCTGTACAATCGCCTTTGTGGATCCCGACATTGCTGGGAAGAAGGTGGGTGAAAGCAATACTCAGCTATTCTCATGGCACTGCCCTGGGGATGATAAATTGATATTTCCAATACTTACATCAATCATTGATAAGACCATTTTGTTATACATGAATGGTGCAATCGCCGGTCTGCCAGACCCCAGCCAGAAGATCCAAGTACTTTGGGTCTGCCGGGAGGAGCCTAATGGAGATGGTGGTCTGTACGCCCGTAATGTTACCCAATCTTCCATAACATTACTGCTGCTGGATGGATAATGGCAGCTATGAGAATGAACAACTGAATGCATTTTTCAGTCATGCATCATGGCCAATACGCCGATGACACATCCGGTGCCCCGACGCCTATATGTCGTGAGTGCAGCTACCTTCCTCTCAATATCATCTTCCGACCTCTACCTGAGAATGAATTCCATGATTTTGTTGAGGAATCAGATGATGCCGGTGAGATGTGGTATCCACATCAAGGAAGCTTTCCTAGGATGAAAGCTGGCTTCTAAAAGTTTGAATGACTGTATCAAAGAAGGATTATCATGCAACCACAATACCTTGAAGCTATCCAAAACAGTACTTGTGGTCACTTTGCCTGTTATGAGGAAAACCTTGATGCTGATGAGGATGTGGCTTGGCTATGCGAGCATAATCACATTGTAAATCCTCCTACTGTGGACTCTTTGGCCAATAGAAAGTGTACAAGCAGCCACCACACAGCAAATTAGTCATTGCAAGAATGGAATGCACTGGCTGGACTGTTGTTTAAGGATGTGTGTTGTGGGTGGACATTTTTCTTGCACTTGGAGGGTGGACAGAGAAGTGATAATTCAGAGTTTTTGGAGAGATTCTGCATCTCTTTTTGGTGTTTTGTTTATTTTATAATTACATTGGCCATATTAATGCCTGAAGTGCTGTGTTGAGAGTCCACAATGTTGGGATCAATCGTTGACAGGTTTGTATTTGGGAAAGGCATAGTGTCAGCGATAGGACTCTGTGTATGGCAATTACCTAATTTGTAGCATGGTGTCTATATCCAGCAGAAGTTAGCCTGAATGATTAGTCCTTTGCGAACTCTTTAAGCTCATTGCAATAATGATTTTCGTCAATGGAAACCAATCAAAACCCCTGCAGCATGCTTGCCACCAGCCATTCTCCCATCAATGCAGTAAGTTGGAAGTGAGGGTGGTGGGACATGTGAAGATCCTAGAATCGTCGATAGGATACAAAGACGCATTACCATGATGCTTTTAATCATATTGATGGTTTCTTTCCTTTACACAACACTTCAATTCATTTATGATACATTTATTTATATTTTCTTTTGTCACTCCAGTCATTTTTTTGAACTTTCTCTCACAGTCTTTTTAGATCATGACATGATGGCACCGCACTTCTTTACCTCCTCCTCTTTCTTCCAGCACAAGAAGCAGTAGAGAATCAATTAATGATTAGGATCTCGATAATCATCTCAGTACAGTATCTGAGAAGGCTACTAATCATCAGAATAACAATTCATGATCCAATGATGAGCCTCATCGGCGCCCATCCAGGAAAGCAATAGGCAAGTGGCCATACAAGGAGTCCTTCAGGTCAACACTTGGAAAATGCGTCATAGCAACTCAATCAGCCCATAGGTTGGCACAACCCCCTCCACTACAGTGTCAAGAGGTTTCTATGATTTCAGAGGAGGAGGATGAATGCAAGCCTGTGCCACTGGCATCCAGGAACGTATTCAATTCAGCATTTACACAATTGAATTAGCCTGCTAATGTATATATTTACCAGAAAAAGGATCCAAACATAGCTGGTAAATAATGGGTTGGATGGACAGCTGGAGATCTGTAGGGATAAAAGCCCTTTGTTGACAACGTGACAGGCCTCATTGTCAGCGCAGAATACAACACCCAGACAACTCTTTCAGGTATCCTGGCGATGGTCATGGCAAGTAGATCGCCTACAGCTATCAATTATGTGATGTTTATAAGAATCTTCGCCATGAACAAGGTGCAGTCCGCCCAGATTCATGGCTGCTAATATGATGAAATTGGCAGGATTGATCGAACCCAGAGGAACTCAGACCATCCATGTGTCTACATTTCAGTGGAAAATGAATCGTCTCAACAATTGTGTTTATCACTAATATTGTACATCAGGCTCTCGCAAATGTTATTTTCTCCTGTGCAACACTGGATTTCCGCAACATGACTTCAAGTGACTCTATTTCCAGAAGTAGTTCAAAGTTGCCTACAGAGATCTGGACAATAGTGGCCTGGGTATTGGCACAGAATCAGTTTACATACCCCACAAACATTCAGGAGATAAGTTCCAAGTTCCCTTCTTGTTTAATTGTTGTCTTGACACTCAATTTAGGAGGGCAAATCTCAATTTAAAACAACTGAAATTGTTGGGGTTATTCACCAGACATACTTCTATGGCATCCGACAAATGGGTATGTAATAGAAATCATGGATTCATAAACTCAGCCTGGCATTCCAGGCCGTTACCACAATGGCCATCCACCCTTGTCTGTTGGCCAGGAAAACTTGTGAGCATTGGGTCCTGCAAGAGGTTAGTCCAGTAGGTGGAGCAAAATTCACATGTGATGCAAGAAACATTTATCACATCATTAATATTACATGCCACGATGTATTTCGTGGTCTCTGGGTGGATTTTTGTTCTTCCTCACCAGATCTTCAAGCCAAAACAATAGACAATATCTGCAGCATTATTCACCATATGATCTACTCACCGGGAACTGAACCAGAAATGATGTAACCCCACCTCGATGAGAGCTGCATTGCTGATGACTTCGTTGATCATATCTCAGCTGAGCTTATACAGCAGCAGAACAACTGTTTGAATCATCTCAGCAGCTATGTTGCTGCAACTGAAGCGAGCGTGCGACTCTCTGCAGTTCGACCAATGGTGGGTTTGCCATCGCCAGCAGCCGCTAGCCCATCCCCTGCAGTAATTCCAACACTAACAGCAATGACATCACCATCATCACTAACATCACCAGCATTGAGAATACAGGATCACTCAATCGATGTATGATTGTAGAGTTTGCGATTTCGCTTGGATGTTAGAAATGCTGTTAGCAATCAGATTTAGGATTTCATTTATGTGCTATTTTAATCTAGGTTTCATTGATATATCATAATAGTACTAAATAGATTATAACTGATGGTGTACTGAAGTCTGATCTTAAACATGTGAAATTATAATCATCATAATGCATAACCCTCCCGCAACTATTGAATAACTTTAATGTACTGAATCATCTTGAATCAACCAATTCAATATCATGAACCAATGCCGCCTGGTAACATTCATTGGTCAAATTGAGTCATGAGGGTCTTTAAAAACAAGAATTACACACTGTATTAAATGTACAGAGCGAGTACAATCCTCACCGCGATGACACATCGAATTGAGCGATGTGGGAGTACACCGAGAGGTGATTTGTGATATTGTGAAAGACAGTGTCAATTACTCGTCAAGTGCTTATTGTTACATTGGCAAATGTGGGTACACAAGTCATGATGCTTGAAAACAGCATCATGACAACTCAAAGAACACTCTGGAAGATTATAGTCAAGCAATATTTCAGGCCAACCTGAATTACATTTTTTTGAGTGTGTGGGGACAATAAACTAAATAAATTTAATGAAGGAAATTTAGTTTTTGCTAATGTTGACGTATTTGTACAACTGGACTTGTCAGTTAATTGGTGATTGAAAAGTTGATTGCACAGTTGGTGTACCTATATACTATTCACACATAGGGTATGAGCCATTAGCGACTAGAGTAAGAATGACTTGTTCTACATAATCTCTAACCCAGACAGCCAATAGATTGGTACATTGTCTCTGGAATTTATTTACACAGTCCAATAACAAGCAATGTAGAACACTGGCACCTGACAGGAGGCCGAGTAAATCCTAGTATACATTAGCTGCTGCTTGGGCACTTGAATCAGTATTCCATATCATTCCACTTATTGCTCCATATATGCATACTTTCTCCCAGGTAAAATTATTACACTATATCAAATATCTACTGTCAAGTGGATATTTGGGTTGTCATACACTATATTCCATTCCTTAGTTGTAAGACACATTTTGCTCACAAAGAGATCTGAGTTCTACCCATAATCAATGTCTGGTCTACTTGTTCACCAGAAATGGTTCCAAATAACACCAACAGTGGGGAGGATCAATTATGTGTAGTCGATCAAACTGAATTCAAATACCAACTGCTATAAGTATCTATTGCCAAAGTCTGGATGATTGCTGTACCTCTTATCTTGCCAATTGATTGTACATGTCCACAGAAATCAAAAGCAGATATAGGAGGTAATAACATCTACCTGCCATAATTTGGTATACATATGATTAGTTTAAGCAATGGTTCCTGGTTATCGGGCTTCGGTGCGGATTCGAACCCAACTGAGGGCCCAGGTCCAGTTGAGTATCCGCCAAGCATTCCAATCCGGTGAACTAGCACCAGGTAGTTTCATGAACAGGATATCAACGCGCGGGTTCTTGGCCAGGTTGAACCTGGACTGCAGTTTCATTCTAGGGTTCCTATATATTTCCCTGTAATTAAGTATTTTTGGTCTGATCATATCACAATATGCTGTATATGTGAAATGTGCAGTTTTATGAGCTCTGTCATTTCCAATTGTCCGAATTGCAATTAAATCAATATTCGGTGAGTTGCTGTGAAATAAAGCCGAAAATAAGTTAAAGATCACCAGGATTCTCCTGCAACTCAACGAATATCGATCGGATTGTAAATCGGTGAACGGGAGGTGAAAGAGCACCTAAAACTGCATACTGCACATATAGAGTATTTGGTTGTATGATGAGAATTCAAAATTCTCATTGGACTACGAAATTTGGACTTTCGAGAGATGGATTTTGTGTGGCAGCTGGCTTAAATGCCGTTCTCTTGGTTTTTGGTATGGTACAACCCATTGCCACACTCCAGGTGCAGTCCCAACCCTAACCCAGAACCAAACTAGCAGGTTGTGACTATTGCTAACACTACATATGATTGCAATCCTTTGAGTAGTGAAAGCAATAATGATGGGTGATCCGGCTGATGTCAGGGTAGAAACCAGAACCAAGACCGCAGTCCAGGTTAGAAACCACCAAGGAACGAAACTGGATAACTTTGCATAGGTTCTGATGTGGACCAGACCCAAAACAAGGGGTTTTTGGCTGGGTTGGAACTGGACAGCAGTTTCATTTTGCGATTCCTACAATTTTGGCTGCAGTTATAGTTTTGAGTTCTTATTGTATCACAACATGGTATATAGGAAAACAATGCAGATTCAGGTGCTTTTTCACAGCCGGGCCTTCAAATTGGAGTCTGATCAACATCCGTTGAGTTTCCAAGAAATTACACCCAAAATCCGGAACAAATTGCAGGTCTTTAACGGGGACGCAATGGATATTGCTCATATTTCGAATAGAAGATTAGCAGGTTAACGATCTCCTTACGTGGCATAATTCACATATGGATGATGTCACAAGGCAATCAGATCTCACAAATTTAATTTGAGCACAGAAGCCAGGCTTGCATAGGCCAAAATTGCAGGTCGAAACCAGCCCAAAAGCAAATATCCCGGTTTTGCATGTGGTAAACCTGGTTGGAACGGTTCTGTTCTGGTTCCAACCCTAACCTGAAACCATTCAAGCAGGTTGGAACTGTTGCTAACGCCACCTTTGAGTTAAATAATATACACCTGTATTCGCTCCACACAGACTTATTCCAATGCATGCTAAGTAAAGGGATAAAATGTTATACTGCTAATAAAGACATGCTGGCCATTGTTGTTGAGAGCTACAATATGCTCATGAAGTCATGGTCATGGTAATGGCAGAGAATGCCATGCAGGTGAAAGACCACCAAGTGATCTTAAAGACCCACTCATTTTACCAGACAAGCTAGTTTTGCTTATCACAGATACCCCAGTGCTGATGGCAACCAGTCAACGTATTTGAAAAGCTGGTGATGCTGATGAAAAACCTCACATTGCTCATGAAGATATGGCTATAGATCTGGAGTTGCTGAGCATTAATAGAAATGACTGCACCATGCAACTAATGCATTCCCAGTTGTCCTACCAAAGGTTGTTGTCCCTTCTGCCAAGGATTTCTGCAACATAAAACAAGCCATAGTCGAGGAACGTAATGTACCATATGATTGGATTTCAGTCTCACATCAGATGTGTATGCCACACTATGAATAAGCTACTCTATGCAGACAGAATCTTGATTGACCAATTGGAGGTGCAAATGGTATATACAATCGAGTGCTTAGTATATCCCATAATTTTCAGGTCAACTGAACAACTGCAGGATGTCAGATCGGTATGAGCCCAAAGGTTACATGATAACAACAGTGCAGCACAATGGCCATGAGATGGTGACAGAGCATCAGTGGCCTCAGATGCTTTGCTGAGGTTGCCAGAGTATGTACCAAGAGGCATCATGAAGTGAAGTGAGGTCAGTACCTCCTTCGAGACTTTGTTAGAATACCCCTCCAGAACAAGCACTGCAAGCATGCAAGCAATGGTTCTGACATCCACTCCATGTATGAAGAACAGATGGCATTGCTTTAAGCAACTATGTAGATCACCTCTTTGGAAGATCCAGGTGACTATCAACTCAACTGCTGGATGGGCATCCCGGGAGCAGCAGTGGTAGTTGCGGCAGAAGAGCATCCTAGGATCCTTCAATGACAGCTGCCAGCTTGCTAAGATAGAAAGGATGGTCTGCTGGACAAGTGCAGTTTAGCTCATTCCTGAGCGAACTGCTTAATCCGAAGCTCCTGGATGCCCCTTTCAACCGCTCCATCCTCATCTTTCACAATGACCTTAGCTAACACGAGTGACGCAGACTTAGGAGCCCCCCATGTAAAGGGCACGTACGTCTACGTTCGGCCTCATAGGCATACTTATGGTAATTATATGTATACGGTTGCACAAGTGGACTCGAGTGATATTAGATGTAGATGTATAGGTAAGATTATCCCTAGAGATCTAAGTCATGTGGCAAGCGGACTATATATAATGGCCGTTACCCGGCCATGGGTCACGTGCCGCTATTACATTATCCCCCTCTTCAGGCGCAGACCTACTGCGCTGTATAAACCGTACAAGAGAAAAGTAAAGGAAAGGGAAGGAAGCATTATACATTCCTGCAGCGTACGTACTGGCATGAAATCATAAGTCCCGCTACCGATTGGTATAGCTCAATTGCGACCTTTCCGCGGATCCGGCGCACGGGGAAACTCCATCTCCAGTGGCAGGTGAAAAAAACCCGTGCCGACGCCATTTGTACCGGGCCGAGATCCAAAGAAGAGAAGAAGAGAAGAGGAGAGAAACAAGAAATCATCCAAAAGTGATCCCGTCCTCCATATCCCAACTTCCTAACCCATGCTCCAATGACTATCATCCCCTCAGTTCATATCTCGGCGTAGGTCTTTGTCGGAATCGTTAGGCTAGTAGAGCTTCCGCTCATGACTTGGCATCGATGGGAGCTTCCGCTGCCGGCATCGGTCGTAGCCGTCGATTGTATACGTCAATTGCATCTCCTGTAGTCGCGTCGCATTCATCGACATCTAACACATAAGCTTCTCTATGATGGTTATACTTACCAAGTTCAAACGCGCCTGCGCCCTCTGAGCACTCTGCAGTGCTTCCGCATGCTCTGGAGAATATCTCTTGCAGGCGGTAGTCATTGGTCAGTGACATTGAGACGTAGATGCTGCTTGACTAGGTTGTCATCTTTGGAAGTTCGCTTCAGTGACCATCCGGTCGACTTCATAGATGCGCTCTCGAAAGGGGGGTACAATAGAATCTTGGTTGACTTGGTAGATTTTGCCAGTCGACTTCTCAGTAGACTTCTCGGTCGACTCGGTGCATGTCTCGGTAGACTGCATCCCGGTTGGATCTTGGCTTGTCAATATGACTTGACTGGTTGACTTCTCCGTAGACTTTTCGGTCAACTTCTCAGTTTATGTCTGGGTAGACTGCCTCCCGGTGGGCTTTTGGCTTGTCGGTAGGACGCATTTTCGACACCGCCACCCCCCATTTTAAAGTTTGTTGCTCCGTCGACGACTTAGACTCAAATCGGTTGTTGATTGCCGTCGTGGCTTGGTAGACTTATGTACATCGGAAGACATTTGGTGATCGCGTTCAGTACATCTCTTTGTTGACCGACGCGTCTTTTGGCAGCCTTCGTCTCTGGATTTCGGTGGTCTTCAACTTCGCTTGTCCTTTGCCTGGTCTTGGTCGACTTCCCTTGCTTAGTCTCATTTTTGCACTTGCTTTGGTCTCATTTTTCCACTTGTTTGGCGTTTCTTCTTGACCTGCTTCGTGGTTCGACTTGCGTCGGCTTTCGACTAGCTTCGTATTTCGACTTGCTTCGCCTTGACCTTTCGACGTCTTTTCGCTCTTTTTGACTTCGCTTCGTCTGTTATCGTGGTCTCTGAATTCGGGCTTTGGCCGTGAGCTCTCTAGCTGGGCTTATCATCTTCCGGATGCTAGGTGCGTGTGTTGATTCTTTGCCAGGTACGCTTATCCCTGCTCTCTGGGTGTTTTATCACCGCTGGACTTCTGTGTCGTTAAGTGCACTCTGGTCCTTCATTCTGGCACCTCCGGTAGGGTCATCCCTCTGTTTAAACGTTGTTGCTATGTCGAAGACTTATTTTCTCTGATTGGTGTTGTAGCTTGGTGGTATGGTAGCTGGTGCGTTCGTCAACCCAAACGGCATGACTCGGTACTCGAACTGCCAGTACCGGGTGCGAAACGCGGTTTTGTACTTGTCGCCTACCGTGATTCGGATTCGGTGGTAGGTATTACTGAGGTCCTATCGAGCATCTCCGTGATCAGTGGAAGACGATATCAGTTCTTCACCATGGCTTGATTGAGAGCTCGGTAGTCCACACGCAGCTGCAGTCCGTCGTCCTTCTTCGCAATGTCGTCCGGTGCTGCCGCAGGCAATGATGATCGGAAGGATCGTAGATTCGGCCATATGGTAAATGGAAGCCTGGTTCCAGATCGATTGTGTGGTCAATTGGCTGGTGCGGTGCCACACTCGCTGCCATATCTTGCAGAATACTTCCACATAGTCATTGTATCTCATGGAGATACGACCTCCATCATCAGTAGGTACATTACCTGGATCTTCCAAATTGGTGACCTCCATAATATCTGGATATTGTGCTGTGATATGACCCCCATCATCTTTTACCATCTCCACGTTAACTATGTTTGTTCGTATTCTCATTAGCCTTGTCTGCATTGTAGCGTACTTTGGCAGAGTAGAGATGGGTAGGGGTCCCAGGATGGCTGGATCAGACGGTTCGTCACAATAGGCCCAAGCCCCGTTGACCAGTTTCTCCCTTCGTGTCTCGGCGAGCCGGTAGCAGTCATTCAAGCACCGTCACTGTGTTACTCTTTTGCCGTGTAAGGGTACGTATGCCTGCGTTCGGCCTCATAGGTATACGTATGGTAATTATAGGAATACGGTTGCAAACGTGGATGCGAGTGATAGTAAACGTAGATATATAGGTAAGATTATCGCTAGAGATCTAAGGCTCGTGGCGAGCCGACAATATAGAACGGCTGTTACCCGGCCCTGGGTCACGTGCCGCCGTTACATTATCCCCCTCTTTAGGCGCAGACCTCCTGGGCTGCCAAAGCCTGTATAAGTGAAAAGGAAAGAAGGGAAGCATTATACAATCATGCCGCGTACGTACTCGTACAAAATCAAAGTGCCGCTACCGATTGGCACAACTCAATGGCGACCGTTCGGCGGATCCGGCGCATGGGGAAACTAATGGGGAAACTCCACCTCCCATTGACTGAGAGCCGGAGGTAGTAAAAGCCTTGCCGATGCCATTTATACCAGGCCGAGATCCAACGAAGTAATGAAGTACGGAGAAGAGAAGAGAAGAGAAGAGAAGAGAAGAGAAGAGAAGAGAAGAGAAGAAACAGAAGATAGGAACATCCAATTGATAATCTTCTTCCAGTCCTGAGTTCTGAAACTCAATTGACCTATTTCCTCCACTTGAAAGCCTTGGACCTCAATTCCTCCTTGTCTCCACTCCCGAGCTCATACAACATTCTACCTGCCATCCAGTACCGGACTTGTAGCTTGTGTATCTCTGTGTAGATCATTGTTTGAATTCATCATGGTGGTATAGTTTCTCCTCAGGACTTGCCATTGATAGTGGCTTCAACTGCTGGTATCAGACATAGCTGTCGATTGTATACATCAATTGTGGAGCCTTGTCTCATTGGTTGACATCTAGCAATTGAGCTTTTCTAAAGATGGCTATATTTACCAAGTTCAAATACACTAGTGCTGTTTGAACTCTGTGCAGTACTTCTGCATGCTCTGTAGGGCATATTTTGCAGCTGACAGGCATTGGTAGTTCACAGGGACACGGTAATTGTTGTTGGAAGTCCGCTTCGGCGACCATCTGGTTCATATCCTAGGTGTGCTCTAGATAGGTGGCTTCATTACAGTCTTGATTGACTTGGAAACCTGGCAGGCCGACTTCTCAGTAGACTTCACAATGTGTATTCCGGTAAACTGCCTTTAGGTGGCCTTGTTACTTGTCAGTAGCATTTGATTGATCTGACATGGCTAGCTCTCTCTTTTTGAACATTTGTTGCTTTGTCGCTGACTTCTCAATCATATTGAGTGTTGAATGCAATGGTGGCTTGATAGCAATGAAATCGTAATCTCTCTGTGATTTGACACATAATTGAATTCAGCTTTCACTTCATCTGCAGATGATTTTCTTTTGGCTTGAGCCATTCTTCTGCATTGCCTGCTGTCCAGAGACTACCCTAACATGCTCTGTCTGTGGACTTACTGTCATATGAGACATCCCAATGGGGTCAATCTCGATATGGTTGTAATTGATATGCCTTGTTGTGACTTGTTCTATCTTTTGACTTAATGATGTATGAGTTGTCCTAATGTGCTTTTTCTTGATGTTATGACAATGGCGTCTCATTAAGGCTTTGGGTAATGATGTGAGTTTCTGGCCTTGGAAATATTATAATGGTCAGTGCTTATATGTGACTAGCCGGTGACTATTTGAGAGAGGTAGAAGGTGTCAATTGCATCGGGCTGGGTGGTACATCATTGATCCATATGTAACATATAACCTTTACAGTAGGCAGCCATACTCATAGATATAGGAGTGCGCTGCTGCTTCTGGAAAGACACCTTGTATATGTGGATTTCGGCATCTCCTGATTTCATATTTAGTTGGATCTTGGTCAACCACATGTTACTGAAAGTCATTTGGATAATGACATTGGTGATTCCATAGTTGACAGTAGTGTAATGATTCTTTAGTTTGCCATTGTGTATGGCAGGTAGTGGCTTCATACAGTTGCCCACCAAGTAATCCTCTCATCCAATCTGTATGTGAAGTCCACGTAGACTGCGATATCTGTCCCTGCAAGATCTCAGTGATGATTTCCTGGTGGTTATCTCGGCTGTCTCTCATGACGCCATTCAGGTAGACTATGCAGTATATTCACTGGTCATTTTCAATCATCTTCGGGATCAAGTTGGTTGTAAGATTGCAGTTGATCTGTATCCTATTCGGCATTGCTTCTGGAGTCATATTGCAGATGTTGAGCATGGTTCAGGTTCAGTTGACTTGTTATCTTTTTGATCCAGATTCAAATATACTGGATGTCTATCGTATGCAAAGTAAACTTATCGTCTTGGATTTCTGTTTTCATTCGCTTGGTCTCCTCCTGGTATACTTGAGGTTTGATCTGTCAGTGCATTTGCGATCACATCACTTGACATGGTTGACTGAGTATTGATTTCTGAGTACTCTAGTCAATTCATATCCCAGTGCATTTGATGCTGCTGGCCTTTTGAATTGTCAAATGTATTTTACAGTGCATTATTTCTGTACATCTGGGGCAGTAATATTTTGCAGTTCGGATTGTTAGACATTTCCAGACAGTCATCCCCATGTCTTTTTAAAGTCATCACTCTGTCAGCAACTAGTGTCATATGGCTTCACAACGAACAGCGATTGGACGGGTTTGATTTGGAAGTTGATTTGCATTGGTTAATTGGATTCATAGTTGCATAACACAGGATCACTGAGCCTGAGTCAGCATCATATTGAGTAGTATTCTTGGTTATTTAACTCTGAACCAGATTGCAATTGTATTGGGTATTGTAATCAGTACTGATTCAACATTGTAATCTGCATTGCATTCAGCATTGTACTTTGCATTGTGATTGGGTTTGTATTTGATATTGTAATTTCTGCCATACACTAATTGATTTGATCTTTTGAATAGCAGTCAGGATTGTACTTGGAGTGGCATGGCAGCCAGTACAGATATCTGTGTCTCAGCATACAATTCCTAGTCATGTAGATTGCGATTGAATATAAGTAGATTAGATGGGGTAAGATAACACCCAACTTTGTGTGTACTCTCATAGTCAAAGATTGACTGTCATGTATTTCCAACCATCTCCAGGATGGGGATATCAGTAATTGAAAGCCGATGTGTCATAGTCTCAATGATGGATCATTTCAGTAATATATTGTATTCCGCAGAACCAGTATCTCCCATGTCTGGAACGTTATCTGACGCGAAGGCATCCGATTGCATTGGATGTGTTCATCAGCGTTAGCAACAGGTCCGGGTAACCCGCCAGTGGTCTGGGTTGCGATCAGAAAAAAAGTTCGGTTTGGTTCCAGATCCATTCAATAACCTGACCAACTGCTTCTTGTTGGTCTAAACCCGGACCCATACCCATCAACCCGTGGGTTCTGCTGTGTTTGGCTAGACCCTGTCAGGTCCAATCTCCAGTTCTGCTTTTTGGATTGTTCCATGTATGGTCGCACTCAGATATCTTACCGTGAATCGCAAAATCTTGATGATGGTACGTAATTGCTTTTTTTGGATGTACTGGCAGCCATTATAGGCAATAATCAGAGAGACACACTCACTGCCCCATCCTGGAAATGAGCTTCAATGGAGCATCAATGATTTGTGGTCTTGAATGTTGGGCAATCTGAGCGGTGATTGGTTGCAAAGAGGCAAAAATGACATATTAGCCAGCTTTATCGCCAAAAAAGGAAGCGACATGCTCTCTGCCCCATCTTGAAAATGAATATCAACGGAGAGTCAACAATTCAAGGTCTTGCATAATGGGTAATATATGTGGTATATGATCGCAGACCTGAATTAAGAATGAGTTGGCAACCTCAATAGAAAGATAAGCAAGCGACACTCCCGCGACAGTCTCCTGCACAGTAACAACGTATTTCATTTAGAATGCTGCAATGAAGAGTACATGAGCATGTTAGCCTAGCCTAGCAAAGCTGTCAAAACATTGTATACGAACAATAACCGACGCATGGCGCTTTGATTACCAATTATGAATGGCCAAAAATCATTGATATGCCATTGACATTCATTATCACGATTGGGCAGGAAGCATATTGCTATCTGTTTTTCCTATAAGGAGGCCAAAAGTGTGATTATAGATAGTAATGATCAAATCGAATTTGAATTACCTTACTTTCAAGAACAATATTCCATGACGCTCTGTTGATGCTCATTATCAGAATGGGGCGGAGAGCGTGTCGCATTCTGTTTTGCCCATAAACCAAGCTAATACGTCATTTATGAATGGCCACAACCAATCGCCACTCAGATTACCCATGATGCAAGACCAAAAATTGTTGCTGCTGCATTGATGATTATTTTGCCATGGGCGTATTCACAATATGTTATCATTGAATTTGGCATAGTATAGCAATTTTGGTGATTTAGCAGCCTTTGTACCGTCTTCATATACTTTCTCATTTGTCAATGCATTGTTCTTTAATACTTTATATAAATATATCCTTTAACACAGACTTTAAAGTATCTGCTAATTGATGATAATAATACACTCAAAAATCCTGTTTCATTCCATCATTGTTTGTGTTCACTGTCCAGTTCGCTCAATTGACTGCTGTCGTCACCAAAATGGATGTTAGCTGCATTACGGCACAGCAGATAGTGAACTAACCTGTGGATGGGCCATCATCAGTCAGCATATCTGGATTAAAATCTTAATTGCGCTTGCAATCCTCGGTATATTTATCATAAGTGAAACATCGAGTGCAGGGAAGAGCAGAATGTCCACACAGATGACGGGGTGGCATACCTTCAATTTTGGAGAGGCGAGCATCTTCATTGTTACTGGGTGGCAGAGATGGCATTCTGGGTGGACGTGGTGTCGGTTGTGGTGTCGGCTGTCTGAGTTGGTCTGGTGGAGGTGCACCCGTCAGTTTGTGCCTCCAGCATGTCTGCTGATTAAGTGCTGTGGCATTTTGGCCAGGAAGGTAGCCCTCTGGTAGATTTTCCCGAAGCATAGCCGGGTGTTTTACCATTGCAGACTTCACATTGTTATGCCCTGGAGACTCAACTCCCCACTTCTTCTGTTTTCGAACATGGGCTCAAGGTTTTCTGATTACATGTTGCATTTTCTCCTCTGCGGCATGCAAAAACCCTCCTGTGGCCAGTTTGGCCGAATTCAAAGCAAGGCGCATGTCAGACTGTTCTAGCTGTACCTGACCTCATTGCCTTGTCATAGTTGCAGACATATTAAAAACCTACAACAAATTAGTTGCTGCATCTACATATAAGATTCGGCTACTACCTCTACCATATACACTTCTGTAGCATCCTCTAAGGTGGTTAAAGCCTGTTTCATCCTCTCCTGTGGCCATTTATCACTGTATGCATCCGGAAAGATCCCAGAGCTGAGAACAATATGATGTTTGATTTCACGGACTCTGCGGACAAATGCCTTGGTCGACCATGGAGGTTTCCCATGACAGGTGGCTATAGATTGATCAAACAGCTTTTTACGTACACCAGCTGAATATTATATTGTTAGTTGACGGCTGTCTACTTCGATACAAATATACACACATCTGATGGCATGCTGTTTCTTATTCCTGCCAGTTCCCGTTTTAGGGAACATTTGTACCTGTACATACTTGGTCATATCATAGGTGGCTGCATGTGCAGCATGGCAGTGGACTAAGTGGTGTCTTTGTTGTAGTTGTGTCTGAGCCGGTGACATATTGGATGAAGCAACCGTCGTTCTGCTCGATTCCGATCCAGTCGTACGTTGCGGTGCAGTTTGTGGATCCATGATTGCTGGTGTGGAAGTGAAGAGGATAACTATAAAGAAAACATTAGCAAAGTCCTGCGGAAGATGATAACGAAAAGAAGTGGGAAGTTCTGAGCAAGATATAGTTAGCCTCAAGTCAACATGGAATGAGTAACAGCCATCTTACACGTTCTACACAAGATACATCCTGCTGCATATAGCTGCAGATCGCATGGGCTTCCAACTGTCCTTCAATTTGCATCAAGTTGGTCTGATGTTGTGTGTTTGTTTAATGGGATAAATGTATGTAAACAACGGCCGAAATTTCATATTTGTGAGATATATACAGCACATTTTTCGACGGAAAGAACATCTGCTGATGTATGTCTCAAGCAATCTCCAAGATCTTACATGAAAAAGATGCAAAACATCGTTTAATGATGTACAGTTAGCACTGTGATTCTCAATATAGTGACAGTCAAAATGCAGATTTTGCTGTATTCAAGTCGATTAAGTGTACCAACGTTGACAGAAAAGACTCAGCTTGCCTCCATGCAGTCCATATGTTTCAACATCCAGCATCTCAACCATCAACATTGTCAACCCAAAACACAATGGTCGATGCTCTGCAAATGAACCTTGCATCACTACCAGCCCCCAAATACGGCAAATCGACAAAGCGCTTCCCACAATGATGTCATCAAGCAACTGACAGCAAGAGCGGCTTGGAGGCAGGCAGGGTCTGAGCCCTGGGAGCATTGCGCAGCTTGCGATCCAAAATCAAGCTTGTGGCGGAGTAACGATGTGAAACACACTTTTTAAATAACAAAGACAAAGTGAAATGGATCGAGAATTATATGGATAGAGAGACCGCAGTGGCAAGGAAGTGAATTGGAGACGCAGAGACAGCAATTAAGCAGGAGCAAGAAGATATGAGAAATGCTGAGAAGGTGGGATTGACAACCACAAAGCATGAAACGACATGTCAGGAGATGTTGAACGCCATCAGTGATGGTTTGAGCGACCTTGCAAGTTCCGACGACAGGGAGCATGGGGAAGATGAGGATGATGATAAAGAACAACATCTTCAGCTAGGTAAGCTGAGCGAAGATGACAAACCTAGCTGGGTGATGGGCACAATATCCAAACCGGTACAGCATAGGATGGATCATTTTCGGCCGAAGCAGACGAAGCTCAATGGAATGACGCAACCAGGCTGGGGAGAGGCGGCCAACAACTTCCATGAGAGAGATAAGAAGTATGGGATGACCAAATTGAAGGTTCCCACTGTTGTTCAACAGCAAACAGCAGATGATGCAGCCTCAACTGGACCTACGACAGTTGGTGAACCTATGGAGACTCTTGATACCATCCCCAGAAAATCACAAATGCCGCAATTGACTACTCCACCAGGAAGTAGTCAGATGAGGCTAGATTCCGGACAACCCCAGACACGCAAACACATTTTGTCAATTCCACCCAACATAGCAGCCGATTCGTTGCCAACTAGGAAATCAATGCTTGTTGAACTTGTAAGCAGTTACGGCTGCAAATAGTGTCCCAAGCTAATGACCGTATGCATATCAGATTCGGATGAAGAAATGGTGACGTCTCCTGCGTTACCGGAGAAGTTGATAGATAAATTGCTATTTTTGACAACGTATCTCATGAAAAAGTAATTGGTGTACAAATATTGCTATGTGTCAGCTTTTACTTGATGTCAATGTTCAAATTGTGAAACATGATAATTCGTCTGTGTATGTGCAAGGGTCGGATTGGCCATATTGATGCTCTAGATTCCCAAATATATCGACTGACATCCAATAAATATGATATCATCATGCTGGTTACTGTTAAGTCAGAAAACTGTAACTAAATCAGACAAGCAATTTACTAACAACATTTAAGTCAGTGATGCGAAACGTGTCATACATACAGCAGTTGAAGCACAACAGGAACCAGGAAGTATGACGACCATCATGCTGCATTCGATTCTATGTGCAAGTGCATGACTCTCTGCACAGAGCTGGTGAACATGGTTGAGATTTTGAAAATTTCTTATGGCAGGTCATGGAAATCTGGGAAAATGAGCTGGATCAGGAAAGGTGAGGAAGGCAGGCTATATATATCAACAACTGGTGTACGAATCAACATGCAATTAAGGGCTGGCCGAAAGCGCTGTAACTTGATAGGCTGACATCAATTATCACTCAAATGACTTGTCTAGGGGTGTATCGGAAATTGAGAGACATCGAAGCTTTTGTATGCATATGTTTGTACATAGAAATAATATATTGGCTGTCAATAAAGACTGTATGCATTTAAACATATAATTGTTGAGCATCCAATGACAATTAGAATTTCTTTGAGGTAAGCATCATTGGAGCGTTAATGATTTCTGGTCTTACACTATCGGAAAACACCATGCTGCATTGTTATCTCTTTCCAAAATGATTGTATTGGCTATTTCTATAGGTAAAAAGCAAATTTACATGCTGGTCACTGCGCCACCCTGGAAATGACCATCAGCGATGGGTCAACAATTTTTGGTCTTGTCAGTCTCATGATCAAAAAAAGACATCGTTACGATGACTCATATTCATTGTAATCGCCACATTTCAGCCAAAAATGGTAGTGACAACATCGCAACTATCTCCCAAAACAGTGCGTCAACAGTGCGTCAACGATTTTTATTCTTGGATCATTGATAGTCAAACTGTTGTGCGACAACATTCAGCTACAATCGATGTATTGGCCGCCTGTATGGGCAAACATAGTACTGATGGCATCGCAACCAGCTTTTCAAGATGAGTGTCAACGGAGCGTCAACAGTTTTTCGTCTTGCATCTTGGATGATCAATGCGCAATGCAACTGCATCAACCCAGAATCATCGTATCCGCCGCCAAAATGGGCCAAAATGCTACTGACGATATCGTTAACACCCCCTGAAAAGGAGCGTCAATGGAGCGTGAATGATTCTTGGTCTGGCATCTTGGAAACTCTGAGGGCTATGGAATGGCATTGACCCACAATCCACCTATCAGCAGCCTATATAGGCAAAAATGCTAGTGACAATATCAGGTCCACCTCATACAATTCAGCGCCCACTGAGTGTCAACAGTTTTTGTGGGAGCTTAGTAAGCTATGCAGCAATGAAATGCATTGGGTTGTTGCTACATTGAGTTTTGCGCGGTCAGTATTTTCAATATATCCTTGTATACAACTTCACAAATCTGCATGCCATGTCTCACAGATGTGACTTTTTTCCCTTGTAGTTCTTGAGTCAGTAATTAAGAACCCGCATTCTGCTTTACCATAATCTATCTTTCAGCAGTTTCTCGACGTGTATTAACCAGCTCTCTATTTCTTACCACCATGTTGAATTCAATATCTTTCAATACCTCATTGCTAAAGGTTATGATATCTTGCAAAAATGAACGTTGCTTTATTTGTGATTTTAGTGACCTTACTTTTAAAATCATCTTCAATGCTTCGTGCGCTTCCATGAATGTAGGCTCAAAATATTCCAGTGCTTGGAATCATTCTTGATGTGTACCTTCATGGTGATCTTTTTGTGACTGTGGAAATGAGGAGACTGGCACCCCGGGAATCATATGTATCGTTTGTCATCACGTTCTTCACCATTGAGCAGAACATGAGACCAGTTCAATGGGGATCCACTTGCTGGCAATAGCTCACATCTCGAAGTTGAACAAATTAATCAAGTCAGAAGTTACTAAACTGACTAGGTCAATAGTCGACAATTCAGCATTGGCTATCCTGAAGATTGATGGAAGTAGAGGAATTACAGTTGCAAGACCGCAGAGGAAATTCATATTCAATATCCAGTTTTGATCTATTCTGACTGAATTGACAGACAAAACGCACCAAACTGGCAGCTAAGGACTTTGAAATGTCTGAATTTCACCAGGACACATGGAATTGCTACCTGATGTTAGGATTTGTTTCGGCTCATATTTCATGAAACGCTATATTTAATCTGGAAACACGATGGACGTATAATGCATTGCGCAGTGACCTGCTGCTGCAGCCCACCTGAACCCTTAGGAAAATTTGCTGGAGAGAATACTCACCAACGGTGAATGCAATTAAGAATCAATCGCCATCACAAAATCATGTAAGTTTAGCTTTGGGCAGATGGACATCAACGAACAAATTAGACATAACGTCCGTCATTGTTTTCGATATGGATCGGAATTGAGTATTGGGAGAAGTACAACTTGTTTCGAATGAGTGTGATCGCCTATTCTTTTCAGTTTTCGAAAGGTAATTAAGGATGATAGGTCAAGGTCCAACATAGTTGAGCAAGGCCAGCTGTCCATGTGGAGGAAGTTATTGATCATTTTGAGCTTACCCACAGCCGTTTGCTAGAGATTACCACCGATAATGCTTCTTCAAATTACTCAATAACTTTTAAGCTGCAATTAGTGCTGGAGGTATCGAAAATCAAGTGGCCCGCATTGACGAACCACATGTCATGCATGGGGCACCTCAGACAGCTGGCATTCAGTGTATTCATGAGCAGTTTCAGTGTAAAAGGCCAAACCAAGTCTTGGGAAGCCCATGACCGTGATCAGCAATTTGGAGAGAATGAAAGCATAGACATTGGGAGAAGTCAAAGATGGTGAAAAGAGGGCAATGCTCAAATCAACAAAGTCTTAGCTATTAGACCAGGTTTAGCGAAGATAATTGATAAAGTACAAATTTCACCATAATTTGAATGTGCTGAAACTCACCTTCATATAGCAGGGAATGCTTGCTATATTGATTACGCTGACACCTGGTATTCAAAACGAGTTCATTGACTGTCAAAATGCCAAAGTCTGCATCGCGGCACTAACTATAGTGGCTGTGAACACAGATTGGAATTAGACAGTGGAGTTGCTTGAGTGAGCCTACCGATTATGAGAATTCACCTGCCAGTTGCGCCAAAATCCAAAATACAGTGATATGCGGCCACTCTTCACGACGCAGGATGAATGGACTATTGTCAAGTTCGTCATGGAAGTTTTGATGCCATTCTAATACTGGACCCGGTGGATGTCAAGTAGGCTTACGGTGACATGCATTCACGGTATCACTGTCTCAGGTGACATGTTCGATCCCATGGATGGCGTTATGCGAGCTTTGGCGAAGAAGAAGAATGAATGGAACAATGACTTGTACTTTGCTGTGAAGTTAGTACAACGCAAGGTGTCCAAATATTATACTGAAGTGACTCCACCAACAGGTATGCTACTCATTTCAACACATGTCCTCAATTCTTTCCAGAAGTTGCGATTGTTTGGGAAGTGGGACAAGGGAATGAATATTACCCCTGAGGATGAGACATCCTATACTACCCAATACCAAGAGGCCTTTCTAAAGTAGGTGAAGAATGATTGTTGTGCAAAACATAGATGTGAGCCAGTCATTAAACCCGAAAGTATACCGAGCAACAAGCTCTTCCCCTCCTCAATGGCTGCAAAATCCGGTCAATCATGCTTTGATCCAGACGATTTGGCCAGCGATGATTCTGGTTAGCAACGGTTCCATTTTCGGACTGTTTCTGCTGTAGCGGTTCCAAGAAACCCTGGAACTGGCCGTTTGGATTCTGTGTTTTGCCATATGGTTTGCTCAATTAAGTCCACCAATATTGATTAGAAAATTTACAGCTTGGTATGTGAAATATGCAACTTTGCACGGCGCATGTTTTGGTGGTTTCCAATGTTCGATATCTTTAAAATTCAGCAAGGGGCTTTGAAAATTCAGTCATTTTTGATTCCAAACCGATGTTTTTGTGCCACTGCTTGCTGAGTTTTGAAGATGTCAAAAATTGGAGATGAACAAACAATGCACAATTCAAAGCTGCATATTTCACATACCAAGCTATGAATTGTCTGATTAATATTGGTGGACATAATGCGGCAGTTCACATAAAAAACCATCCATTTTTGATCACTGAAGGCCGTTGCCACACAGACCTTCAAAACTGGCCGGTTCCAAGTATGGAACGTTTGCTATCACTACCGATGGTGACAAATACTCAACACCTAACACTGTGGCTGAAACAACACCAGGACAAAGTGATCGCGCAGCACACTTATGGGCCACCACCTGGCTCTATTTAAATTCACTGCCAGAAGCACCAAAGAACTGGGGGCAAATTAATCCAAATTTCAATAATTACCACTCCGACCAAATGGAGATTGGCTGTACATTTTCGATACCTGACATAACAAACTGGTGGCGCGAACAAGAGGAAATGTACTCAAAGTATGCCAATCCTTCCAATACGGTACGTGACATATTCTCTATTATACTACATGGTGTCAGAGTGGAGGCCAGTTTTTCTCTTGATCGAGATGTTATCGGCTGGAGTCAGTGTAAAACCAAAGGTGAGACCCTTTGTGGAAAAGTCATTGTTAGGCAATTTGCTTGAGCCATTATTGGGATTTTGGCAGGAGATGACCCAGCATTGGATACAAGGAACACAGAAAACGACTGAGAAATGAAGAAAGAGCTGGAGGAAAGCAAATTGCGCAGAATGGCCAAGGTCCATGGCTCTTTGTAGATGTGGCAGGGCAGCCAAAATCTACGTGCTAAACTGAAGGAATCTGGCGCTGAAAACAAGAAGATGACATCCCTGGGATACATTTTGGACGTGGAAGGGATCATCAAAGCATCCTGGTCACTCTGTCAACATGCTGGTGCGGCTGCATTTAAATTGTCAGAAAGATCCCCTTTGCCACCAGCTGTGACTGCAAAGGACCACCCTGGAGGATGAACTCAAACATGAAATGTCCGCTGAATCAGAAGAATCGACCATCATCCAGTCGAAAGCAATAAAGACAGCGCACCTGAAAGCTTTTCGTTCACAGAAAATTGGCTTAACTGGGATGGCAAATTGGATAATCCAAATGACAATGAAGACGATTGTAAGGTAGAAGTTGAATCTGATATAAAGCCAGACAATGGCATTGAGGATCAGGAAAGCCCAGAGCAGCAGTATGTGAGTGCCACACCAAATGTTCCCAGATTGATTCAGCCAACACAGAGGTCAAGAATACCAGCTGCAAAGGTATTGGTGATGGTCAATGCAATAGAAACGAGGAGGAAAATGGAATTCAAGACAACGTATGACTGAATGTGTCAATATTTCACCAGCTTCAGTATGTAGCTTGACCATGAGTTTCGGTCAGAGATATATTATAGAAACGTGGTAAGCAGTGGCTTGTAAATATCAGTTGATAACATGATGTATAGCTGGCACAATGTATCTTTTGGCAAGATATAAAAAGTTTAGTAGTATGAGAGCGAACAGTTAAAGAGTGTTACTGCACACGGCTTGGTTACAGGCCCGAGTACGAATCTCTCAGCAAGACAACCAATAAATTTAAATCATTATGACACCAATTATTGATCGCAGCAGATGTTGAATGGATAATACATTAAAATGAGCATCAACAAAGCATCAATGATTTCTGGTGTTGTAAGTCCAGTAACTGAACATTGTTTTTCGTCGCAGTTATGCATATGCGAAGTATTTGCAGCATTTATAGGCAAAAGAGCCAGCAGCACAGTCACTGCCTCATCCTGAGAATGAGTATCAATGGAGAGGCAACAATTTTAAGCTTTACATCTTGGATAATCTAGGTTCTGATTGATTGCAGACATCCATTGATGAGATATTGGCAGCATTTAGAGGCAAAAACAACAGCGACATGCTCCCTGCTGCATCCTGAAAATGAGTATCAACTGAGCGTCAACAGTTATTGCTCTTGCATAGTTGGTAGTCAAGGCATCCCACAGATCTTTGAGCATATAATGGAATTATTGCCCACCTTGATAGGCATAAATACAATATATCAAAAGAAAAACACGGATTCCATATTAACCAATATTGCAAGCTGCAAAACATCCAACAACCTGTTGTTGGTTGTTGGTTACATCATTTGATTAGATACTATTATCAAACTGCAAACACAAGAGCCTGATATCAATGTATAAATGGATCCGCTGACAATCTGCCCAAATCAGATGGGTTGGGAGATCACCATCGAACCGTGCCTGAGTTGACAGTTCCGGTGTATTGACAACCTGGACGTCGATTTTGGCAACAGCTTGGGTAGGACCCGGACCCGGACCCACAATGACGTTTGGGAACCGTAGGTTACACTATTGTTGGGCGATCCGACGTGTGCTTGTCCCCCTCATTTCTTGTTTGCGTATTGGGGTCATTTACAAACTGCTCTATGTATATTAGCCAATTTACGGAAGAAACGATGAAAGCAGTAGAAGGAAATATCCAGGATAACTTGTCATTTATGCGTTGCCCACAAAGAAGCCAACCTCCAATGTCCAGTCACTCCCTGCATGCGTCAGTAAACGGGTTGCACCCTTTCGATTGTCTCTTTGTGTAGCTCTTTGGCTGCAACTACTAGTGTTACTCTGTTCTCATTGTGTCTAGTGCTTGGGTCTTAATCACTTGAGGATTCCAACGTGATTCCTTACAAAGTAACTCCCTGAAGCCCTGCGGATTCCGCAATTTATACGGCAAATGCTACAATAACTTTATTGCTCCCTACAAGATCATTCAATTTAGTTTCTCCAAGTGTCTGTATACCCGAATGCACCCAAGCAACTGGTCTTGACATTGTTATTTTTGGCTTCTGAGACCTTTGTTGCCACTGCTATAGTTATCAGTGACATTTTGTCCACTACATTCACACTCAGTGATCACCAGGAAGTCGCTTGATGGTCAGTCTAGGTGATGTCAGAATGTTTGCGGACCCATGCTAAACCGTATACTGAATTTTATGTGTGAATTGGAACACCCATCATGGCGAATTTGTCTACCGGCACAAAATAGTCGAAGTACAGGACTGTGATCCACATCATCTTCTAGCTGTCTGTTCTATGTTGCATCACTCCTGCACTCCTACTGAGGGTGGTGATGTGTCTGACGAGATGTGAAATATGAAGTCACTTGAGAAGCCTCAGTGCCACCAAGATTTCGGTTATGCAGTAGTCAATTAGAGTCTGTGTGTATTGTATCTCATAATTTCGGTCACATTTGAAGTTCGTGTACTGTGTTTGCCGAATCTTGTTTTCCAGTATCATATAGAAATTCACTTCACATTCTTGCCCTCAGGCTCTCAATGACAACTCAACATTATAGTGAGATTCTATGGGGTTGAACTTTGTCCACAGTTGTCATTAGTGCCTACACCAAGAATTGTGTTTTGCTGTCTAAGTGGCAAAGGATTGTTAGTGCTTGATTTGTCAATCATTACCTGTGTGATTAATGCAGTTGCAGTCGATGATTATTCATATTGTTAGTGAACTTTGGTATTGTATAATTCTTATTCTCTGGGAGTTCCTCATAATCATTGTAATCATTGTAATCATTTTAGCCATTGTAATCAGTGTAGTCATTGTGGTCATTGTAGTCATTGTAGTCATTGTAGTCATTGTAGTCAGTGTTGTCATTGTAGTCAGTTTGTCGAATTGTGTTGGTCTTTGTCTGTTAACGCACTTCACGTTGCGCAATATGCCACTGGTATAAGGTCGCTTCAATTGAGAGAAAACATCATATTCACAATGTCCTTCACTGGTAGGGTGTCAGCTCCATGGGTGGAATTCATATGTGGATATATTTGTGGCAGTAATAGTCACCTCAATTAATGATAGAACTCCCTCCTTAGGTATTCTTTGCTGGAGTAGTGTATCTGAATGTATTGCTTGACATTGGATGCTTCTGCAAGTGGGATTCTTCAAGGTTGCCAGAGAAGTAGGTATACACGTAAACATTGATATGTAGACTTCACAGGAATAGAATGAGTGTTGTCCTGACAGGAGCGACTTGGAAATCGTCTATCAACTTTGCCACTGGTTATTGATAATGCAGAAATCAGGGGCATAATGAATCTGTCCACTCCATGTGCTGGGGCTGGTGACTGCACTCAATTGAGTGACAGAAGTAGTGAGTAATCAGAATTAGATTAGTTGTATTCGATTCCACCCTGTGGCAGGGTTGAATAATATTGACCGGTACTCCTGATGATTGTATTCATGGTTGGTGAGGTGCCTTTCATCCCAATCGGTCTCTAATCTCTGTAGGTTTCCACCATGAATTGAGGACTTCAGGGTTGTAGTTGCACATTGTCCGGGGTCTGGTCGCAGATTGCGGCAATTGAAACTGATTAATGTATTGGTGGACTCATCAGACTCAATCGTCGATGATTAAACTCCTTGTACTTATATCGGAATTATCTGGTGAAGGGATTTCTTTGAACCAAGAGGTAACACTTATACATACGTCATCCAATTAGTTAAACATATCGATTTACTGAAAGAAGAATTATTGTGTAAGGGCACATTTGCCTGTGTTCAGCTTCATAGGTATACATATCATAATTATAGGAATAATGGTGCAAACATGGATGTGAGTAATACCTAGTGTAAATGTCTAGGTTAAGTTACCACAAGAAATCAAATACTTGTTGTGAGCTGACTACATACAATAGATGTTACCTGGATCTGGGTCACATGCCATTGTTACATACCACAACAACCACCACTGCTGCCACTAATGCAGTAGGCATCATGGTGTTTCTCTCACCTTTCGTGATGCCTTCCCACCATGCTTGCAGCAACCCCTGACATTGTCCAAGTTGTATGGCAGATGCTTCATTTATGACAACACTAGATTTGAGATAATTCAAGGTGGTAACTCTGAATAGTTGCATATCTGGGGAATACTCAACAGTTTTGGTTTCCTCACCGTGTTCTGGCAGAGGAGTTGTGTGATCTGCTTGAGGAATCTTCGCCTATTGTGCTCCATGTGTTGTTCATGAGACTGTCAATTGATCTATGCTTCAGTTGATTTCCAGGTTTGTCAAGATGGCAATTTCAAGACTACGTTGTGTACCTTCATCAGGACAACTGAAACCTCCGATTAATCAACCGGTTTGAGGAGTTCAATATACAGAACCAAGACACTTGCCTTTCAGCTCTCTGTGGCAGACATCATCACCTGGCCATAGAGATTCTGGGTAGAGGTAAGTGCTGGTTAATCAAGTAGGTTGAGTTTGGTCTGTATGTTCAACAATATGTAGGTGTTTATAGCACATCAGTTGATTAGTACCTTCACTGAGTACATACTGCTGTGAATAGGCATCCAAGGAGTCTGTTAATAATACTCACCGAATTTTGTATCCACATGCCGTATCTATATTGGCTCAAAATCAATTTCTAACCATCCAGAATTACCATTAATGCATCAGCAAAATGTTAAATGATTCGGAAGTCATAACTTAAAGACTTAGCTTTTCTGAACATACACACCAATTTGTCCAGAAGCGTCCAGAAGCTCCCGAATAGGCTGAATACCTAAAGATGTGCTTCTCAGGTACTCTGAGAGTACTTTCAGGTACTCCTCAACTCTTCTGAAGTAGTGGAATAGAATACAAGAATATTCTAAAGAGTATGAAGTTGTCTTCAGAATGCTATAAAATCATGCCTTTGAGTTGGTAAAATTTCGGAGCTGCTGGGACTATGACACTAGTGTCCAAGACGATCCCGGTGCACCTGGAGCCAGACTCTCCGGTCGTGATAATATATAATGTCGATATCGAATTGTAAAATTCTATAAACTATCTCACAGTTAAACACCTGAATCGGGCATTCGAATCAAATTAATATACCGTCCAGTAGGTATCTAACTGACCATGATTATTTACCAGCCATACACTATTGATGCCGCCCAATGCAGCATTCTCCTCCACCAAATGCGCCGATCAAACTATTGCTTCAATGGGTAGTATATGCATCTTATTTGTTTGTTTGACAACCCAGATGAACCTGTCAACACAATCAGCCCAACCATGAAGATCTTTGTACTTTGTTGGAATCACCACCGTGTATTCTTGAGCTTGAGGACATAAAACCCATTGTTGAGTATTTTTGCACCTCTTAGAAAAGGTCAATAATGCTTTCCCTGGTGGCAGGCGCTCTTGAAATTGGAGGATCTGATTTGGTGGAGTCCAGCTGAAGTATAATACAGGAAAAGAATGAATTTGTTCTTCGAAGGGGTTATCGAGGTCATTCTCTTCACTTTGCGTATACTATACCCAGACGTTATGAACTTCAGGCACGATTCCTTGGTTGGCATTGGTATATTCTACCTTGCAATCAAGTCCAAGACGCTCAACAGAAGTAGGGTTGTGAAACAGTTGATCGTAATACACCGGCCCATTCTGGAGTTTAATTAATATACTGTGACTGAGTACATTCTGATCATATCCGAGCACGAGTCCACTAACTTCGTGTCCCAAGTCCTCATTCATTGCAGCACGGAATAGCTGTCCAAAATTGGGAATTCCGAAATCTTCTGATGCATCTCCGAGTGAGGTTAATTTGATACATCTGCACACTCTGTGGACATGGGGTTCTCTCAAATGATATACCTGCTGTGATAGAGGACGGATAATGGGCTCTTGCTCAATTGTTTCGAGACTAACAGATGGGCTCTGGATGTACTTTACCATTCATTGTTTGCAGACAGAAGGTTGAAAACCTTTGCTGAGTCAATATCGTACCAGCTTTGGAGTGCAAGATATGAAAGTGTCTCCTGCATGTAGTCAAGACATTTACACCAGTCATCGTGCTTGAGCAAGTGTCGAATGTGATTGACTTTGTTGCTAGATCGATATGCTTCTTTCAAATTGGCGATATGTAGCCTTGCAGAAATATTGGTGGTAAAATTGTCACCAGAACCCATTCGCCGGATTGACTCAGATATATGGCTCACAAGATGCATTGTTAGATATCCAAAATATATTACACATTGTTCAATGGTTTTGCAGAGCGCCTCAATACTGATTGTCTCCCACTAAGATTCCAACTCGATCAAGCGGATTGCGAATTCCATCTTGAACCGCTTCTGTTCATTCGAAGTGATGCCATAAATCACTCTCTCCTGCTGGTTAGTAACGCACTGCGTATCGGCCACGTTCCAGGTCGTGGATTATGTCTCAGTATCGGATAGGGCGATCTGAAATTGCAGTCGCTTGTTGGCTGTCATGTTTGCCACCCTGTGAGCCTCGTCATCAGCGACAGTTTTCATTATGGCAAGTTCTTTGCCGAATTTGCTTCTGTGGCCAGTTGCCCTAGTCCTGACTTCCTGCAATAGTTGTCGGTCATGACGTTGGAATAATGTATTGAAAAGTTTATGTATAGCAGGTGTTACTGGATGAATTTAGCGCTCCAATCGCTCAATTTTCTTCTGACGATCAGCATCTTACCAAGTGGTTGCCGATTGTCAGGCTCTGTTCAGGCACCTACGTTTCATTGTGGAAACCATTTCAGCCACATACTGAAGGGCTTCCATTGGAGCACGAATCTTATAAATCTTTTGTTCACGTAACTGATGGGATTCGCTTGCCAACAGGTTGTCCACTGTGGTGTTCCCAGACTTCGACATTTTCTGTGCTCGAAAAATACCATTCTTCTGGTAACATTACTAGAGTGCAAAGTCTAGTGCTTTGAGGGATAGATTCCAGTGAATATGTTGGCTAACAAATAGAGAGAATTCAGATAATGTGCAGACTGCTTGCATTACCGATTCATCAGAGGAGTTTTCCGCCACAGTCTTCCCGGGATCCTGGGAGCAGTCAAGTATTGGAGCGCAATGAACTGCCAGTGTTCTGATCATTCCACAGATCTCTTTACGTTGCCAGGTGCTGCTTTTCAATGAATCGAATAGTTTAGAGAAGTTCTGGAGGCCGGGATATCGTGGCACGGATGTGAATTGATTGTCAAATTGATCCTTGAAATTTCCGGCTTTCACGTATTTGAGCAGCCAGTTCAATTAGTCTTTGACTAAACCCAGAAGCAGCTGATGCAATTCATCAGGCTGCCAATGGTGATAGACATTGCAGAGAGAGTATTGCCAGAACTGGCTACAGATTGGGTGGACACCTAGAGTGTAAAGAGCATCAATATTATTGTCCTCCAGCAGCTCTGAGTGAATTTGCTGGTCTCTTGAGTTATCAAGTGGTCGAAAAGATGAATAACCCATCAGCACACCTGTAGGAATTCCACACATCGGGCATGAGCCATATGAGACTTGAGCAACCATGACTTGTTCTGGATAATCCCCGACTCAGGCAGCCAACAGAGGGTAACATTGTTGCTGGAATCCATCTGCACAATGTCATTTCAAGCCAGGGCCAGTGATGTCAAGATGCCGAAGTTGACACAGCACAGTTCCAACCGTGGAATGCCATGATTCGTCAATCTTTTTGGCACATTTCGGGGGACATGGAATCAGCCCGATGAGAATCCACGGGCGCTTTGCAGGTGTGTAGCGGATATCTATTTGAATACAACCAATTGTGAGATAAAGCGGCCAGGCATGCTGCTTGTCCGAAAAATTGGCCAAGTGAGTCTTCTCGGATGCACATATGACTGGCACAATTGCCCCTCCGGTAGGAAGTTGAACGTACGTATCCCACCAACAATTGCCCACATTCATCTCGCTGTAGATTCGACCACCCTCACAGGGGGCGAAGCGCACAGGTTCAAAATCGAGTTGCGCCTGAAATGGGAGAAGTGTCAAAACAAACTGGATACATTGGAAAATATCACTGTAGTATAATGTTCCAAAGATATGTAACTCATCTTCAATTGAACTATCATCGCTGAGCCCAAAATCAAGTTCTGCGAGATGCTTCTGTAGGGCATCTGCTGTTTGGAGTGATTCCATATTGAAGGTGTCCAGTCCACGTCTGAGATGTTGATCAATCCAGGTTTCTGTTTGCTGGCTAAATGACTGAGCCTGCTGAAAGTTGTGTGCGGACCGAAATGGATGCCATGGATTCCATTGTTCTGAGTACTCTCGATGCTTGTTGTACAATCCAGTTGCTTTGCCAAACACTTTCCCCCCCGCATTTTCCACTCCAACTATCTGCCTGTGAGCCTTTGACTTGGTTGGATCAGGGGTACAGCTGAGATCAGGCTGCTGAGGGTCTACAGGTTCTTTGCTGGGAGTATCTTCAGGTGGTGGTACACCCGATACATTTTCTATGAGTAGATTGTTAATTGACACCTTGTTGATGGACATTCCTGTGTACCTCCTATAGTCAAACCATGATGGCTCAGGGTGATTGTAGCCGGCAGGTGGTAGAATCCCATTGGGTAATTTCCTTTCATACAGCGATATTGGGAGTTATTGTTGATAGAGAGTTTCCAGTCAGCTCTTGTTGCAAAATTTCTTTTTGCAGATAAAGCATTTCACATTTTTCTGGCGGGTGTTGACCAGATTTGAGAAGTACTCAGTCTTCTGATGAATTTCGATGGTGCTTTAGGGGGTATGGTTTGTTGCTGGATTTAAGGCTCAGGGATACTTCTTTGAAAGTGAGCTAACTCAGATTAGCGTATCACTTTCAAAGCCGCATCACACCCCACCAAATGTAGAGCAGGGGTAAAACAAAGTCACCTCATGATCAGTTTTCTTTACAAACTAGGATACTATCTACGGAAAATTGTCTGCAGAGAAAGTTTCTAATGTCATCACTGTGATCAACTGTTAATATGCTTCATCAGGTGCTACGAAGATTGGCCTTATCGTATACCAGGTCATTGCCGCATTGTGCAAATTATGTCTACGCTTGAGCTTCAAGCAGCGGAGCACATCAGCTCAATGTAATGAATTGATAAGTTTCCTAGCTGGCTGTATGCCTGCTCAATGATCATCGAGAACCAATAGCCTGGTGGGATGTTGTTGTCAGTAATGATCTTTGACCAGTGGGCGGACTCTGAGGAGACAACGAAGTTTGCACAAGGAGCTCAGCATGATGCAATCACTGTTGCTGCTTGACTAACAGGCCTCAAATTGAATCAGGTAGTAGGTCATACACAGACATTGTTAGTATAAAATGCCGAGTAGTGCTAACCTTCCAACCCGATATAGTTCTTGTTTGTTTCCTTGATATATCATGCCGAATCCCTTCTACCACCTCTACCGTCATGAACCGAACAAAGGTGAGTTTCTATCTAAGTTCCTAGTATACGAATTTGAGCATATAACAATGAAAGGCAGGATCTGTGTGATGATGATTCCTTTTTCTCAGCCGGGTTTCATGGATCACAGGTGCAGTAAAACACCACAGTCTGTGACAAATTAGATGTATATGAGAGGCCTTCATTCCGCTGAAGGTCACTGCTGCCTTCAATATGGTCAACTATACTCCGCTTCTTTCGAAATCATCGATTGAAATGATAATTGGTCTACCACAATCATTTGTTCACATATGATGTCGACAAACGGATCTCCGCCGAAGTCAACTAATATGGCTCCAACGGATTTGCTGTTTTGCTCACAACAACGCCCAGAGGACAATGTGGGAGCATCAGATATTAATGCTTGAAATACACCGAGAAAAGACACTCCATTGGGTCAATCACTGAATCAATTTGATCCACCACCGGGGTATAGTTACCTGCCTTCGCAGCCACCATCTTCATACGCTCCCCAGTTCTACCACCCTGCGCCATTCCACATGACACCAAGATCGCAGCCAAGCTCTGGTGGTGCAACATAAGCATATCCGAGTTATGGGCCATCGTTGCAAGGATACGACTTCCCCCAATGTGGTTATGGTGGACCTCAAATGTTCTCCCCTCAGCAATTCACAAGGCAGGGGCCCTCATCTGCAGGCGCACCTTGAGTGCCTCCAGCACTGGCTGGAAACTTTCCAGTCATTCAGCCGACATCTTCCTCCCTACTCCATACGGACAAATTCACGACGCACCTGTGAGACGGCCCATACGTCGCCAATAGAAACAATTTCTGCTGGCTGCAGAACCGCGCAGGACAGATATTGCAGGGATTGTGGATTTGCCAATATTACCAGAGATTTGTCATGACGAATTCGATGCAGTTGCTCAGAGCGATTATTGATTCGACTTGGGCGGGGCCAAAGGCAATGCCCCAATCAGCATGAAGTAAACGGAATACCGCTTGAAGCAATTTGCCAAAAGGATGGGGCAGCCCAACTTTAGTACATTCAACAAGTGGAACAAAGTAAGAGTGGCTGGGTTTCTCGAGAAGAAGTGTCAGTCCATTATGCCGTGACGAACTGTGTGAAACAGTTGGAAGATGGACCCCTGCACTGCGAGACGGCATTTGCTGATTTTTTGGAGACTTTCGAGACCTGGCTGCATTTGGAAAATTTCTATACCACTGAATGAATTTGGTCACAGTGGGTTGAGATGGTTTTGAAAAAATGTGCAGGTGAGGTTTGTGAGGTGAGGAAGAAGGGAAGGCGAGGCAATAAGCAACTGGTGATGCATTTGGGAGAGCACGCGGGTAACACAGCAAGATGTAACATCCCAGAAATGCCAAATACAACTTTCAGGATTGTAATGCTCCGAGTGCCAATCTGCAACAATGACCAGATATCCAGCAACCCATTGCAACCTTCGTACACAGATGTGAGGGACTGGGAGGAGCTGATTGATTTCATGGAAAAAAATTGTTACCTGCAGGAACCATACTGTCTGACTACCATATACAAATGCAACTTGACACAGGATGAATTGGACAAAGAGTATATAGGATTCCACGCACCCAGGCAAATGACGAATGATCCTCCATATGGTCAGATATTATTCAACAGTTCCCTTTCAAGTACCTTCAAGTTGAAACTGGGATACAATGTAAAACTATTTTTGGTAGAAATGAAGGCTGTGACAAGGATGGACATTGCAAAGCATGTAATGAGACTGGCCAAGGTAATCCCTGCTAGCCTTATTACTGTTAGTTATGCCCACGGCTAATCAGTATACTTAGACTTCAGAGGGATCGGATGAAAATGAAAGAGTGGTGGATGAGGAGGCAGGTGGGAAAGAGATTGATAGTATTAATGTAAGTTCTGATTGAGTGAATAGAATTGTTTATATTCCACATATTATTGGGTCCAAATGCTTGTCTGTGAAATACGTAATATTGCGATGCATTTCAGGAGGGCCGGAGTATGAGCCCATCTGTCCAACTGACCTCGGAAGAACTGAAAGAGATCATTGAGGATGAAAAGAGGACTGACCAAGGTGCTCAAGAGATTCAGGAGCAAGTGGGTGGTAAGGAGGTCCTCGATTCAGATATTACCGGCTCACTATTGAGCACTGTTCTCTACACAATTAGCAACGAATTCGAACATGAGTGTCTTGATGAGGTGGTCAGGCTGCTGAATGTTCATCCTATTCGCCAATCAACAGATGACCGTGTTCCAGGCCACAACTACTCAATTCCAGGCCTGCCTGGAACCAAGTTTCTGGCGCACCAGGTTTGGGGCATCTGGTTCATTGTGAGGAGATGGGTTTGGGATGCTGATATACCAGGAGCACTGGTGGCGGATGAAATGGGTCTTGGAAAAACGTTCACCTCAGTTGCAGTTTCAATGCTTTGCAAATTGGTGACTGAGAAAGTTGTAATGGGGTTGCCAGGGTCCATTTTATGGGGGAATACCGGTGAAGAGTGGGTGATTGTGGCGGACAAAGACTCCCCCGGCATTGTTGGTGAAGAATGGAAGTGGTATCAGCTGCAGAGATTGAATTCTGTGCTCCACCGCCTATTGGAGATCCAGGCAACACAACCTCATGGGCATCCAGCACTTATGTCAGCCCGTGAACCAATCTTGGTTGTCACAATGCCTGGAGTTGCAGTGACCTTCAAGACTGTCATCGACGAGATGACACATGGAATTGCTGTCAAACTCACCAACTTGTTGCACACCGAAAATGTGAATCATACCCAAGAGGATTTGAACTGCAGTATTGATGAGCCGGAAAACAGATGGCATATCCCCCTTGGGTTGTATGATACTTGTATATCCACAGCGAAACCATCAAGTAATGGCCGGCTCTCAAACTGTTCATAGAGTTGTGGGATTTGTGATAAGTCTCATCGGTACAGGACGAAAACGAGCATGGGCTGGAGAATTGTGACGAATGTGATAATTCGATTCACACTTTACATCACTGCAACGCCAGGTATCCATTCACAATATAACTAGTGTTATCATACAATGTGGGAGTTTTCTGGTGCGCCTGGAGATCCAGAGAATGATAGTGTGATGGAAAAGCACGGCGCTAATGTACTGTCTACCGCAGTGAAGAGTCTGATGCATGCCATCCGCCCCGAAAACCATGACGCTCAACAGCATGCGCCACACCAGATGATTCAAATTGCAAAGCCCTGGACCGTCAGGAGGTTGTCAGAATGGAAAGTTGCAAATGGGAAACCAATTGTTTGCATACCAAAAGAAAATGCACACCTTGTTGATCTCGAAGGGAATGAGGACGAGGAAGCTAAACTAAAGACCCTTGTCGAGAGATTCACTTCACGGGTTGCTTCAGGAGTGTAGAGGGTACATGGATGGAAGCTGGCATGTTTCTCATTCGTATTGGGAGACACTGAGGATCTGAATGAGGTTTCTGGACAATGGTACAATGAATGGCCACTCCATACTTGGGTAGATTCTCCAATTTTTCGATTGGTGAGAGACACATTTCTGCCAATGCTGGTCAATGAATCAGCTGAGTATCCTCAGCCTGATGAAGATGATGCATCAAATGAGGTGCTTCTGCACGAACCTCAAAGTCTTAACAGCACCTTGCCTCTTGCACCTCCTCCTCAAAAGGGTGTGTTATGTTGTCCTCTGCGAGGCGAGGTTGGTCATTTGGAGTGGTGGCTTACACAGTTTTTTGCGGATCATTTGGATATATTGTACATCTTTGCGGAAATGAGCAACGATGAGTGCTCAGAAATGCAGCTCAAATTCCAAGATTTGCCAAATCCCTCTGTGTTTGTAACTACACCCAAAGTGGGTGGGACAGGGCTCAATATCACAGCAGCAAACCTTGCAGTAATAACTCAGAAGTTCTGGGTATTGAATGAGCAGTGGCAGTCATTTGCACGGGTTGTCCAACTGGGGCAAAACAGAGTTCCACAGACATGGTTACTGAACACTGGACCAAATGGGTATGAAAACAGCACGAGTGATCTCCACCAGCTCTCTGGAGTGGCAAAAATAAGATTCCTGCATGGTCTGATGAACTGACCGAACATCACGACGACAATGATGTACCGGATTCGGGATTGTCATCATGACCATACGAAGGGACTTATGGAGCATGGAGACTTCGTGCCATCAAATGGTGAGGATGAACGATCATTATCAGGGTAGTGAAATCAAGGTACGCCTCTTTAAACATTCAACTAACACAATCCCAACAACTGATGAAAAATAGGTAAATTGTTTGAAGAATAAAGCGCAATTGAGCAGTCCAGGAGACATGGTTAGAGTTTGATTCCATTTTGTGTTACATAACTATAGTGATGAACATGAGATGATGGCAATTGTAAACTGATATCTGGTAAACTGAATCATAGCCTCATTTGGATAAACCAATATGTGATGAAAAGCAGGTGCGCCAGTTTGATGGTAGACTAAGTGAAATTCTACAGTGCCGTATATTTCTCTGTGTGAGAATCTGGCGATGCTGCAGTCACTGCACATCTTTATCCTATAGTGTCCATTTGGAATTGTGATTTGGAGATCTGCAAACGAGATCCATGTTTTCAGGTGCGTCTGAACTTCCCAGTTTTATTCCAATTATTTGTTGCTTGTATATTTCAGGCGCACCAGATGCTAGAGTTACAAAGGAATTAGAGATATTCACTGAATCAACAATGTTGAATAAAATAGAGTCAATTGCACTAGAGTATCGCTGTCAACTTCTCGACTCTCCTGAGACAGATCCAGTACAGTATACCTCTGGTCATCCAGAGATAGACAGACTGTCTAAGTGATATCGAGTTGATGTATCGTATCCTGGGACACAGCTTGTTTACTCCAGACTTACCCGAGGAATACCGCGGAGTATTTCCTTGCTACGGAATGAAGTTGAGATACACGTTCAATCTACTCTCATGTCGAGGTTGATGGCCTCAGATTTGACACGGCACACATATTGTATTCAACGGCCAATGTTGCCAAGGTGCCACTCAGTATTGACATATGAGCCCACTCAAGGATCTGATCCCAATCCAGGCACACCTCTGAACTTTGTATACCCAATTCACATTACCCTTGAATGATTCATTTTGCTCTATTTTAATCATATTTTATCCATCCTGAATACCTTGAATCTGTGGCTGCCAGCAGACACCGAGTGCCACCTTTCAGACACTAAACATTTAGGTGCAGGCGTGTGACATCCCGCTCGGCCTGAGCTAATATCTGAATCTATGCTGGATCGGCATGTGAAGGCCGCCACTTAAATGCCATAACTGTCACACTCCACCTCAACCTATCCATTTGACAAAGATGTCCACTATACGCTCACCGGAGATGCACAGCCCTGGGCGATAAGTAACAACAATTAACTGCACTTTGACCAAAAAGTATGTGCGGACCTGACATTGTCAAGATCATAAAATAGCTTCTGTCGTTCGAGTTCCATAATGGAGCTGCAGCTTGAGAGAGTGAACCTTAAAAGATAGTTTCTGCTCAGAGATTCTGCAGATGACCGGGAAATCCCGCTCACTTCTATACCACATTTCCCCAAATAGGCATAAATCCACAACGCTTCTAATGCAGACTTATCTACATTTCGACTAACATGTATGTTTGGGCTGCCAAAAACCATATCTTAAAATGGATTATGTGAAACGATTTCTATCAAGAGAGCTGGAAGAGATAGAATACGAATGCCAGTCTCTGCTCAGCGGCTCAATCGATGACAGGAAAGCTCCTGCCCACTGCATATCTTGAATGCCTGAAGTTGGTGACAAATCATAACCAGATGATATCTGATTTCTGCCAACGTCCAATCCCAAGACTGCATGAAGAACAAATTGTGATGGAAGCTCGAGTTAAGAAAAGGCAGTTTCTGAGAGTATAGGTAACTGTCAATGTAAGACGAGCCTACAATCCCAGCCATTAAATTAGATTAAATCCAGCATGCCAATTCAATGCTCTCCGCACCTCAATTGGCCAGAACTGCATGCCGTTGTTGGTCTTTCTGCTGCCAGATCAAGCCTCATGACCCAGTCATATTGTTCTTGCACGATATTATGCGCAACAGCTTAATGTGAGTGACTATTTATGACCCATTCACTAGCAATCATGGCATTGACAACAACTGGAATCGAGTCAAATATCCCTGAATCTTCATTTTACCTTTACCGTTCTTCTTCTATGTTGAATCTCACCTTTGTAAACCCAAATCATCTATCTTCTCTTACAATGACTGCAGACATATTATGATTCAGCAGACTTGGACCGCTGAAAGTGAAGTTCTGCACATGAAATTGCATCATCGACCACTAACTTTGCTGCAGAATCCTAAAATAACGGGATATCATGAATATAGCATGTCCTTCCGACTGGTAAACCGCATTTGGAGATTCATGTTTATCCACTATCAAGAACAAACTCAGTTTGGACCCATGTAACTTCAACTGTTGCCACTCACCAAGGGCCCAACGCTATCTTACGTCCAAGTTCTGCAAGATTCTTCAACACACCGACAATTGTATGCCACACGGCCAACACTCATATGCCCTTACTAGAGGTATAATAAACTACCTTTGGCTGAGTCATATGCAAGGGAGATCATGATCAACCCATTTCTCAGTTTCCCATATTCAGTCCTGAGAGTTAGTTAGCGATACAACCTTGTTAATGTCTCGAGTTCTTCAGGCGCATCTAGTTCAATTCTCGGTATGTTGGCTTAAACCAACCTCCAATTCTTGCATCAATGGCGTTCTTGGATACAAGTACTAACATGTGGGAATTGGGGGCATGAAGGATCCATCTAATCTGGTGCACTAGACGTGTCCTAAATCACGACAAAAAAATAGCATCACCAATATAAATATGAACTGCCGACATGTCTTCCAGACACCTTCCAAGCATGCCTCAATTGCATCCTGCTCGAACGCGTGTTACTGTGTTGCCTTGTTTTCCCGGTATTCTATTAAACTTCGTACTATATTTACCGTATTATACTTCTCTCCACATTCAGAACGTCCCGTCATCAAACATGCAACATATGGCCAGCCAGGTGAGGAATTACCATTCAGAGATGAATCAGGAAGCACAGCAAGAGAGAGCAGTTGCAAGTGCATTGCAGAAGACAGCCAATCATTATTGCCGATTAAATGTTTGAACTTCCAACCCAGCCTTCGAGTATAGTGTTGGGGATAGCTAATGTCAGGGCTATTATTCTGATGAAGCAGGATGATGACGATACCGATCAGGAGATCAGCAATTACAACAGTGAAAATCCTGGAGAGTCCACCTTGTCATATGATATCGAAGAAGACGATTTGGACATTCTGCGGGAGGTTCCACATCTAGATCAGACACGTCATGAATAGAAGATATTACCTACAACTGTTCCACTGCGAAAGAAACGGAGCCATGCTGATACTGTCATTGCCCGCACTGCACTTCTAAATCTACAACATCCAGTCGGGGCCATAGTACCACCATTGCTCAAACACCAAAAGTTAGCCATCAACATATCATGCGAGTCTGACATTGGACAGGCGCTTCTGCTTCCCAAGGCCGGTGGAGACCACAATGTTCCTCAACCAAAAGCCGGTGGATATTACAATGTTTCTCAACACCAAAAGGCTACTTTTGAGGTGGCAAAACGGTTCATGGAGGCAATCGTATTGAGAATGCCTCCCTGGCCAATGATTTCTGATGAGAAGTATTCGATCGTTGACAAAGCTTGGAAATTATCCATTGTAACCCAGGATCGTCAGTGGGCATTAGCAGGTGCTTCTGTAGATACACCATCAGCGTGTCAATTGCCCAGAGGTCCATCGCTTAGAATCGATCCACATACCCGAGAAGCTTTAAGTGTTATTCTGTTTTCTGCCTCTCGATTGGACTTATGATGATACTAAACCCCCAAAAATACAGAGTCAAAACGAAAGATTAGAACTATTCGAGGGCGTTTTGCAGATGTAGCTTGTCATACTATTGTCTCTACTTACCGGTCAGATTTAGGATCAGAGACTGAGCTTCAAATCCAAATTACGGAGCTTCTATTTGACGATGCATATCTCTTGAAGGTTATTGATAATCAGAAGTCCTGGTTCATGTGGATGGAAGTGCTTGACTTAATCTACCAGCAGTTTTTCTTCACCACACATTGCTTGGGCGACAACCGACCACATCGCAGTTCTTTTATTCTTTAATACAGAAGACATTCGCGCCGGTGGCCACAGCTATTCATTGTGCGCTGTCTGAGTATGCCACTGGAAAGATGGTTACAGTTATATTTTCTCAAGATGAATATCAAGGTAAATTTTGCTCTTCCATGGTGATAGATTGCATTACTGCAGATGCCATTGCACTCATCCAATTCAAATTACACATGGTGGGGCTGCTTCATACCCCTCAACGAAATGATGCTCCTCCAGTATAATAGGCGGTCCTCAATCCCCAACAGCACACCTCAATCCCCTCAGCGCTCCTCAATCCCATCGGCGATCCTCAGTCTGGATTGGTGCTTACAAATTTCATTCAGCGCTCCATACTGCCTGTTGTGCCCGCGCTTCTCCTCTACAATGGGCGCTCCTCAATCTCCTCCCTATTCTGGAGTAGGAGCGTCTCAATTTCATTCAATACTCTTTACCTCGGTCACCTTTTGCCGCGGCTCACCCTGGATCGGCTGGTCCGCTGCATAGGCGCTCCTCAATCCCCATCAGCGCTCCTTAGCCTGGGTTTGCACCCCTCAATTTCATTCTGCACTCCTCCATCACCATCAGTACTCCTCTTGCCTACCTCGCACACGACATCAGGCACTCCTCCTTTGCTGGTGGCACACCTCGTTTTCCCTCGAATTCATCATATTGCCTTTGAAACTCCTTTTTGATATACTCCAAGCTAAACTCAATTCCAAACCTTTTAGATATCACAAATCGAGCCAAACAACATTGGAATTCACTTTCACCCACTCGTAGTGTTAGCAACAATTCCGGACTGCCACTTTGGGTCCAGGTCCGGGTCAGAACCAAACTTTCGCCAAATAGGCGGTCCGGGTCGTCAATCAACCCGAACTGTCAATTTGGGTATGGTGAGATGGACAGCTCCCAAGCCATCCGAATTGGGCGGGTTGTTAGCTTGTTGTTCAACTGGTCCGTCTGTACATTCATAAAATGCTCTTGCTTTTGCTATTCAATAAGTGTATTTGATCAAAATCACTCAACTAACATCCAATAATCTGTGTTTAAATACTTTACAAGTTGGGACATCTGCTATTTTGGAATCAATGTTTTTCCTTATGTGTGTTATATTTAGGAGTACTAAGGTGTTCAATAGTACTGTTATGAGTTTGTACATCCATACAATGCCTTGATTACCCAATATACAAGATCAAAAATTGTTGACGCTCAGTTGACGCTGATTTTCAGAATGGGACAATGACTGTGTTGCTTTCTTTTTGGCCTATAGAGGCAGTCATTTCACCCATTACGCCTAGCCCCAACTAGATCACATTGTAATTACCTCACTTAGAAGACTAAAAATCATTGATGCTCAGTTGACGCTCATTTTCATGATGGCATAACAAACAGCTCAGGCATTGTTCTGCCTGAAAAGGCCGCCAGTACATTGTAGATGAAGTAATACCACAAATCAACACTTAGATAACCCAAGATGCAAAGGCAAAAATAGATGACGCTCTGTTGATGCTCATTTTCAGAATGGGGCAGTGACCGTGTGGCTTGCTGTTTAACCTATTAAGGCTGCAAATGCATCGGTTATGCTAAATAGCGATTAAATTACTTCAAAATTACCATACTTACAAGACCAAAAATTGTTGACACTCTATAGACGTTGATTTCCAGAATGGGGCAGTGACCGTGTCGCTCGGTGTTTTGCCTATAACGGCTGCCAATACAACGGTTATGGTAGATAGCGATGACATCACTTCACAATTACAATACTTACAAAACCAAAATCGTTGACGCTCCGTTGACGCTCATTTTCAAGATGAGGTAGGGAGTGTATCGACATGATTTTGCCTATAAAGGTGGCCACTACTTCGATTATGTATAACCCTGACCAAATCAATCTTCAATTACCAGACTTACATGACCAAAAATGTTTGACCCTACGTTGGCGCTCATTTTGCCACAGGCTTATCTGTAATACGCAATCAATTGATATTGCATAGTCTATCGTTTGCATTGTTTTGGCAACCTTTCTAACGTTTTCATTGACTTTCTTCTTGATCACTACATTGTGCTTTAATAATACATATAAATATATCCTTTGAAATATACTTGAGAGTGTCCGCAAATTGTAGATAATACTAAACTCCAAAATCTCGTTCCTTTCGATTAATTGTCGTCATACCCTGCAGGTTCACCCAATTTGTTGCTCCGGTCTTCACAATGGATGTTTGCTGCATTACCCCACAGCAGATAATGTGCTAACCAGTGGATATTCCTTTATCTGTCAGCATATCTGCATCAAGATCTGTATTGCACTGGCTATTCTGGGCATATGAATGAAAAGTAAATAATTCAGCACAGGGAAGAGATGCATGTGAATACGTCTACCCTGCCGGCTAACTGACGATTTGCGAATGTTGAGCTCTGCCATTGATACCAGGTTGGGCAGGTGGCGATACGGGGAGAGGTGGCATTTCGGGCAGAGGTGGCGTCAGCTCTCGTGTCGTCTGACTGCGTCCCTCGGGCGGAGGTGCACCTTTTCCTTTACGTCTGCAGTGTGTCTGCGGATTCGTTGCGCTGCGATTTTGACAAGGAAGGCATTCGTCCGTTTGATTTTGAAGAAGCTTCGCTGTGTGTCATTTTATCGCAGCCTGTACCATGTTATGCCCCAGAAACTCATTACCCCGCTTCTTCTCTTCTCGGACTTCAGCGCAAGGTTTCTTGATCAGATACTGCATTTCCACTGTTGCGGCATGCGAAAACCTGCCCTTGGCCAGTTTTGGCCATATTCAATGCCAGGCGCATATTGGACAGTTCCATCTGTACACAACCTCCTTGCCTTGCCATAGTAGCAGACATGTTGAAAACCTACAAGAAATTAGTTGCTGCTTGTAACAACAAGATTCTGCTAGTACCTAAACCATATACGCTTCTGTAGCCTCGTCTAAGGTGATTACAGCCTGCGTCGTCCACGCCTGGGAATGCTTATCAGGAAATTCGTCCGCGAAAATCCCAGACATGACAACACCATGATATTCAATTTCACCGAATTTGCAGCACTGCCTTCGTCGACCATTAAGGTTCCTCATTACGGGTAGCGATATCTTGGTCACATAGCTCTCTATGTACACCCGCAGTATGATATATTGCTATTTGATGGCCGTTCACCATGGTATTGATATACTCACATCTTATTGCATGCTGCTTATTATTCTCGCTTCCTCGGGTCTTATGGAGGATTTATATATGCGCTTGCTGGGTCATATGTTGGGTGGCTGCATTGGCAGCATCGCGGTGGACTAACTGGTGTCTGCATTTTTGCTGTGTGCCATTGTGTGACATATCGGTCAAAACGCCCATCATTCAGCTTGATTCTGATCTGGTCACACCTGGCTGAGGTGTTTGTGTATCCAGAATTGGATAGTGTGGAATAGGAGAGGAAGATGATAACGAAAAGAAGTGGGAATTCCTGAGGAATCTCTAGTTAGGTTCATGTCAGAATGGCATAAATAGCAACCAAGTTGTACAGTATACTCAAGTTGAATCCTGCTGCGTATCGCTGCAAGTTGCGGGGGTTTCCCACTGTCCTGTGACTAACAACTAGTCAGTGTAATGCTGTTAGTTTGTTAACAGGGCTAAATTCCGGTGTACAACAGCAGAAATGACATCATTGTCAGATATGAATAGGACATTCTTCGTGGACAAGGAGGTCTGCTGATGTTTGTCCCAAACAATCCCCGTGATACTACATGAAACTGACACTAACAATCATGTCATGTTGTACAGTTAGCATAACTATTCCCGCTTTAGTGTCAGTCACAAGCCAGATTTGGCTGTGTTCAAGATGATTTAACATACCAACCTTGACATAAAGGATGCAGCTTGCCTCCATGCTGTCCATATCTTGCATCATCCAACATCTCGCCCAACAACAAAGTCAACACAAACTACAAAGGAAAATGCTCCAAGAAAGAATATATCGCTAATTCCGGTTAGCATATACGGCAAATCAACATAGCATTCCACACGACGGCGTCATCAAGTGAATGAGGGCAAGAGCGGCTTGCAAGAAGAAAGCCTCCGAGACCTTCAGGCATTGTGAACCTTGCGATCCAAGAAGATGCTTGCAGTAGAGAAATAATGAGAAACGCACTTCATAAGTTGTGAAGAGAAAGAGAAATGAATTCAGGATTATGTTGAGCGAGAAACCGCTGGGGCAAGACAGCAAGTTGAAGACTCAGAGGCAGCAATTAGGCAGGAGCAGGAAGATACGGAGATGGCTGAAAACGTGGGATTGACGACTAGAGAGCAGGAAAAAATGCTTCCCAAGATTATGATTGCTATCGGAGACAGTCTGAGCACTATTGCACGTTCGCATAATGGGGAGGATAGGGAAGATGAGAATGATGAAGAGACAGAGCAGGGTAAGCTGAGCGAAGATGACGAACCCAGATGGGTGCTGGGCACAATATCCAAAACTATCCAGCACCGCATGGAGAGGTTACGGCAGAAGCAGATGAAGGTTGACGAATTAACACTTCCGAGATGGGGGGACGCAGCTGATTATATCCATGACAGAGCTCAGAAGTGCGGCACATTCGACTTAAGGGTTCCAGATGTGGCTAAACTGCAAATGCATCGTGATGTAGCCGCGCCTGCTCTCCAAACATTTGGAGAGTATATGAAGTGTCTTGATATAGTCTCTAGAAGATAACAAATGCCGCAAGAAACTTCTCGACCAGGAAGTAGTCCTATGAGATTAGGTTCCAAAAATCGCCAGTCAGACTCCAGTATACCCAGTCTTGCGCCTGCTATGGAGCTAGATTCATCACCTGTTATGAGAGCGAAGCCTGTTGAGCCCGTAAGCTTGTACCCCTGCATATAGCCTCCTCACTTAATTACCATAGAGATATCGAATTCAGACAATAACATGGTGACGGCTCCTGCGTGTGCGGAGGAATAGATAGGCAAATTGTCATTTTTGGCGTCATATCTTGGTGAAAAGTAGTTTGTGTACTGATTTTGCTACATGTCAACTTGTTCTTAATTGTAGTGACCAAATTGTGAGATATGATAGTTCATCTATGCATGTACAAGGGTGGAATGCACCATGAGAAAGTTGTAGAATCCGAATCATGTTGCAAGACAGCCAATCAGCTCGATTTTTGTTTGCTGATTAGTGTTAGGTTACAAAGCAAAAGAAAAATTATTGACGAAATATACTAACAATATTTAAGTGAGTGATGTTGTACGAGTCACAAAAGAAGTGGTCAGTGCTCAATAAGAATCTGTCTGCATGACGACTATCATGCAGTATTTATCCACAGATCCAGCTGCATAACTCTTCTCACAGACCTGGTGCACATGGTTTAGATACTTGAATTTGCTTATTGTATGTCATGGAAATCGAGGTGAAGAAGCTGGATTAGAAAAGGTGAAGAAGTTGATCAATATTAATCAAAAAATGGAGAAATGATCTACATGCGGTTAATTGCCGGCCGAAACTACAGGAATGCAATAGGGCCGCATCATCTCCCACTCACATAATCTGCATGCAGGTTGATCAGCAATCCAGAGGCCACATATTTTCTGGCTGCAAACAACAACAATTGAAAACGCCCTACTCGATGTCAATACCGAGTATATGATTTGTTCCATACGATGATTGAGTGTAGGATGGCTGTTTGTGTTTTCCCCATCATAAAATTAAGCATCAATCAAGCGTCAACGATTTACAGTCTTTCACATTCAACAATCAAAGCGCTGTATTGTCACATCACTACAACGTAAATGTATTGTTTTGTCTTATAGCTAAAAAGGTAATTGCCACGCTCGTGGCCGCATCCAAAAATGAGTATCAACAAAGCCTCAACGATTGTTTGCTTTGCATCTCGGAAGATCCAACAGCTATGTGGTGACATCAACGCATAATCGATCTGTCGGCCGCCTTTCTAGGTTAAAATGCTTCTGAACATATCTCTTCTATGTCCTAAAAATGAGGATCAACGGAGTGTCAACGATTGTTGGCCTTGCATCTCGGACAATGCTATGGTTGATCGACGACATTGACACATTATTGTACTACTGGCCATCATTCGAGTCAATAATGCTTGCGACAACATTGTTACTATGTCCTGAAAATGAGGGTCAACGGAGCGTCAATGATTGTTGGCCATGCATCATGGAGGATGCTACGGCTGTGCGGCGACATTAACCCATAATCGAACAATTGGCCCCTTATATAGGCCAAAACGCTTGCAACAACATCGCTACCATGTCCTAAAAATCAGCGTCAATGGAGTGTCAATGATTGTTGGCCTTGCATCATGGAAAATGATAGAGCTGTGTGGTGACATCAACTCATAATCGAACGATCAGCTACCTTTCTATGCAAAAATGCTGGTGACAACGTCACTACCAAATCCTCAAAATAAGCATCAACGGAGCATCAATGATTGTTGGCCTTGCATCATGGATAATGCTATGGCTGTCCGGCAACATTAACCCATAATCCTACTATCGGCCACCTCTTTTGGCAAAACTGCATGCGACAATATCGCTACTGTGTCCGAAATCTGAGCATCAACGGAGGGTCAACGAAGTGTCAACAATGCATCAATGGAGTGTAAACGATTCATGGTTATGCAACTTGCATAATCCAACAGCTGTGCATCGACATATACCCATAATCACTGTTTTAGCCGCCTTTGTGGGCCAAAATCACACTAACAATTCGGCTACCGCTTCGTAAAAATATCTGTCAGTGGAGCGGGAAAATACTGCTTTGGGCACAGTAAGCTTCACAGCAACGAAATACCTTGGGTTGTTCCTAAATGCCGTTCTTAACGGTCAGTCTTATTAGTATGATCCGGTATACAACTTAACAAGTATGCGTGCAGTGCCTCACCGGGCTTACTATTGTCTTGCATGTAGCTCAAGAGTCAATATTTAAGCACCAGTGTTCTACTCAATAATAATGTCACCTTTGACAGTCTCTCAACGGGAATAACACAGTCTCCAACTTCCTAAAGCCATGTTGGATTCCCATACTATAAATACCTCCTTGCTAGAGGTTATGAGATCTTCCACAAATGAACGAGTCTTTATTGGCGATTTGACCGACCATACTTTACAAATCAAACTCGAGGCTATGTGGGCTTCAATGAATGTGGGCTCAGTACGTCCTATTGTTTGGAAATTTCTAGACATGCTCCTTCATGGTGCTTCTATTTGCACTGCGGAATTGAGGTGACCGGCAGTCCAGGCATCATAGGTATCATTTGTCATCAAGTTCTTCCCCCTCCATCAGAGCATGAGACCAGCTCCATGGGGAAATACTTGCTGGCAAAAGCGCACATTGCAACGTTAAACGAACTGAAAGTGTCCGAAGTTTCTGAATTGACAAGTACAACCGTTGACGAAACAGCATTGGCCATATTGAAGAGACAAGGCAGTTGTGGAATTACGATTGTAAGATCGCAAAAGAAATTCATGTTCGACAGTTTGGTTTTACTTATATTGACTTTGTTGACAAACACAATGCTCTACACTGGCTGCAAATGACTTCCTAACTGCCGAATTTCACCAAGATCCCTGGAATCGCTACCTCATGTTAGGATTTGTTTCAGCTCAGATTCCATGGAATGCTATCTCAAACCTGGAGCTACCATAGTCATATGATGCATTATGCCGCAAGCTGGTGCTTCCATCCGCCAGCACCCTTAGCAACCTTTGCCGCAGGGAGTACTCACTGATAGTGGATGCAATTAAGAAGCAATTGTCGTCAAGTAACAAAGTTAGCGTAGCTTTCGATGGTTGGACATCAACGAACAAATTGGCAATAACATCAATCATAGCTTACTATACGGATCACATTTGGGCATTGTGAGAAGTACAACTTGCATTCAACGAGGTAGATAACCTGTTCTTTTCGTATATCAAATGCTAATTAAGATTATTAGGTGAAGGGTCAACATACTGCAGCAAGGGTAGCCATAGATTTGAAGAGGTTCTGGATTGTTGTGAGCTTACTGACGGCCGTTTAGTAGGAATTACGACAGATAATGCTTTATCAATTCCTCGATGACTCGGGAATTGCAATCAACCTTTGATGCCGCCGGGATTTCGTGGCCTGCAATGAGAAACTACATAGCATGCATGGTGCACGTTTCTCAGGTTGCTTTGGGTGCATTCATGAGGAGTCTCGGAGTCAAAGGCCACACCAAGTCTTGGGAAGACAATCAGCGCAATCAGCAATTTGGAGAGAATGAATGCACAGACATTGGGTATAGTCAAACAATGCGAAAAAAGACCACTGCTAGAATCAACAAGGTGTCAGCTATGTCATCAGGTTTGGCAAAGATAATTGAGAAAGTATGAATTTCGAGATATTGTGAATGACCTGAAACTGACATTCATATCATACAGAATGCTTGCTGTATTGATTATGCTAACTCCTGGTCGTCAAAACAACTTCATTGACTGTCAAATTGCCAAAGTATGAATCGCAGTACGTCCTATTATGGATGTGAAAACGTGGTTGAATACGACATTGGAGTTGCTTGAGCGAGCCTTCTGATTACGAGAACTCAACCATGCGTGGCTCACCAATCCAAAATACAGCGAATAACGGCCACTCTTCACAACACAGGGTGAATGGACCATCATCAAGTACATCAGGGAGGTTTTGAGGCCATTTCAATACTGGATCCTGTGGATGTCGAAACGGTATACTGTTACTCAACATCATGTCATCACTGACTACAATGACATGTTTGATCACCTGGATGGCGTGATGTGAGCTTTGGCGAAGAAGAAGAGATAATGGAATGAAGACTTATACATCACCGTGAAGGTTGCCCGCCAGAAGCTGTCCAAATATTATGCTAAAGTCACTCCAACAACCAGTCTGCTCCTCATTTCAGCGCATATTGTTGATCTTTTCTGGATGTTGCGAACATTTAGGAAGCGGAACAAGGTGATGTATATGAATCCTGAGGATGAGACGTTGTATACTACCCAATACCAGCAGGCTTTTTTGAGGTATGTGGCGAACAAATACTGTGCCAAACATCGACAAATGTCCGTCATTAAACCCAAAAATATTCAGCACTGCAACTTCTTCCCCTCTGCAAAAGCTTCTGGATTTGGTCAATCATCATTTGATCCATATGTTATTTCCAGCAATGATGACGAATACTTAACGCCTGAATGCGAGGCAGAATAGGCACCCGCACGAAGCGATCGTGCAGCACGCTTATTTACTGCCGCAAGGCTGTATTCTAATTGTCAGTCTGAATCACTGAAGAACTTGGGGCAAGTTAATACAAATGTTAATGATTACCACTCCGACCTCATGGAGATTAGCAGTACATTTTGGTCACTGGATATCACTAACTTTTGGCGCAAGCAGGAAGAAACGCACTCAAAGTATGCAGATCACTCCAATGTGGCTCACGACATGATTTCTATTATAACATATAGTGTCAGAGTGGAGGCCAGATTTTCCTTGGGTGAGGAGTTATTGGCTGGAGACATTCTAACACCACTGGCGAGACGCTTAGGGAACAAGTCGTAGCTAGGCCGTTTACACCAGCCAATCACGGAATATAGGCCGGCAATTGTGCAGCAATAGATACCGCGGAAACTGACAATCACTTGGAATTGATGAAACTGACAGAGGACACAAAATTGCACAGAATGGCACCCAAAAACATTTCTGAGACTAAAAATTGGCTTAACTGGAAAGGTAATTTGGGTAATTTAAATGACAGCAAAGACGACTGTGAGGTAGACGATGAATCCGACATAGAGCCAGGTGGTGGCATCAAAGATTTGGAAAGTGCAGAGCACCGTGTTGTAGATACCGCACTGAATGTTCCTGGATTGTTTCGGTCAACATAGAAGTCAATGACACAGCCTGAAAAAGTGATGGTAACTGCCAGTGCAATGGAAACAAGGAGGAATATGGGAAACAAGAAAAAGTAGGACAGATTGAGTCAATATGTTTTTACCGGGTTCTATATATTGCTTGACCGAGAACATCACTTAGAGATATATTACGGGAGAATAGTGAGCAGTCGCATGCGGATATTTGTTCATAAAGAGGTCTATAGTTAGTGAAATTCAGAATTCAAACAGATGTATCAATTTTGGTAGAATGAGGGAGGCCTGTGCAAGAATATTTCTGGGTTTGGCTTTGCCTACCAGCTGATTCTCAATTGGACAGAAAGGCAACAACATAGTTCAAATAATTCTTTCTACTATTATCGATGGCAGTAGAAAGTGACTATACAAGACTTTAAAACAAGAGTCAAGGGAGTGTCAATTATTTTCAGTCTTGCGTCCTGGGTAATCGGACCGCTGATCAATTGCCAAAATTCATAAAGGACTTTCTGGCCGCCTTTATAGGCAAAACAGGTTAAGGTACCCTCTCTGCACCATCTTGAAAATAAGCGTCACCGGAGTGTCAAAAATTATTGGTCAAGTATCTTGGGTAATCTAGGTGGCAACTGGGTGCAGAAAGTCAGAAACATAGTATAGGCTGCCTTTATCGGAAAAAGAGAATGTGACATGGTCCCTGCCACATCTTGAAAATGAGCGCCAACGGAGCATCAATGATTGTTGACCTTTCATCATGATTAATCATAGCGCAATGTGGTTGTTATTGTCTATATACGTCATTTTGACTGGTTCTGTAGGTCACAAGGCTGAAGAACACTTGGTGGTAGCTCTGTGAATGAAATAAGTTGTGACTGTCTGGGAGGATGTGGCGGAAATATCCCATTCTATTGGTCTATACAGGCTTCCATATCCTTGTTTATTAATGCTTATGGTCAAGTGCCACAGATATTACCGAAGAAGCAAGGGCAAAAATTGTTGACGCTCCATTTACACTCATTTTCAAGATAGGGTAGAGAGCGTGTAGCTTGTTTTATTGTCTAAAAAGGCGGCCAATACCATCTTTCTGACTACATGCAACCTGTTGCCCTCCAGATTACCCAAGATACACGACCAACTATTGTTGACACTCCATTGATGTTCATTTTCAGGATGTGGTATGGTGCGTGTCACTGTTTGTTTTGATCATCATGGCGACCAATACATCCAAACCAGGTAGCTTCGTTCCAATGTCAATAGTTTCAGTTTAACAGTAGCATATCTGAATGCAACAATAAATAGTGAAACCCAAAACACAAACCGGAGATTGGAACTGACGGGTCTAGCCAAACCCGGCCAAACCCGCGGGTTGACAGGAATGAGTTCGGGCTGGGCCCGCCATGATGCAGCGGGTCGGGATTTTGGACGGGTTAGGAACCCAACCGACCCCGTTTTGCGGTCCAAACTTGGACCGCTGGCATGTTACCTGTACCTGTTGCTAGCACTACCCACTCACCAGGCCCGAATCATGCGGAAATATAAGAAGCTCCTCCTGATAGAATGTAACAGCGCAAGTCCGAATGGATTGATTAAAATCTTAAAAGAAGTATGCGAAGAAATAGTATAGCGAGAATAACGAAGTTATCAAGTGTTCAAATGGCAAGTATATACTGTAGTGGATTTCGAGAGAAGATAGTATTGTATTCCTTATCGATATCTGATAAAGTCTAAAGAACCATTCTCTTAACCAGAGAAATAGTAACTATATATATATCATTTACCGAGTGATTATCCTTGACCATGGTTGCGGATCAATAACTCCCATAGGTAAAGAAAAACTCTTCAACTGGATATAAATGCATAAGAACCATAAAGAATCACACCGAAACATCTAGGTGTGTTCTATTAAGATAAGGTCTGATAAATCATTTCCATCAGAACCAAAAAGAAGATTCTAGACAAGTTCCCTCCGGAACTTTCTATATACCCAAGATAACAGATAGCAAAACTATTAACAACCAACATTAGTCTTATCTGCAATGACCTTCCATAATATGGAGAACACAAACAAAGGCACAAAGATCAGTAAGAGAAATGTAGATGCTTCTGTATTTTCAATACCTTCAGCTTCTTTGAGCCATTGATGAATTGTATGTTCCTGTATTTGTAGGCCCTGATGAGATGGGAGACTTAGTGGATGACATTGAGACTATGTTCCATGGATATCATTCCGATCCCTTAATCAGGTTATTGTTTCGGTTTTACCTACTTTTATTTTTAAATCAGTCGCCATTTTCTTTGGTTTTTTCTTAATGAAGGGATGCAAACAATAGAATGTTGATGAGATGCTGGGTACTATAGTATGATTTAGAAGTTGATAATGAACAATTATCCATACATCATATGTGGAGGATATTGTTATTGCTTGTGTACATCCGGAGAATCTTAGATAACGCCAGCAGTCCTTCAAATGAATATCCATAAGAACCCGGTATCTCTCAGAGTTAGTTTGGGATTCCCGCATTGGTTGCACGACAGTCCCAGGCGCTTCCAAACTTTTTCCAACTGCTTCTATAGTGCTCCTGTACCAGTCATCGGAGATCCCAGTTACCCCGATGGCCCACCAGAATTCCCTCCTAGTGTCTAGTTCTCTCCTGAAATTGACGCTTCAAAGTTTACACTCCGCCTACTCTCACACACTCCTGGAGGCTCCTAGTGACTAAAATACATCTTGCTGATGTGTTAATTCAGTTTGTAGCAGTTGTATGTCATCCAAGGTTGCAATTTGGTTTCCTAGTCACCACTACCCTAGCAAGTGCATTTCTAGTTTGCATTGTAGCTTTTGTAGACTTTCTTTGAAAGCCATGGTGCTGGTGATAAATTGGCTCAGCTGTGTCCACTCAGCTGATTGGACATGTCCAGTTTGAATTCCTAGTGCTGGAAATGATCAAAATATTAGTACTACCAGAACTGATCGCTGCAGATATGGAGATGGATGGTTCAAAGTTGCATATCTTATTGCCACCTTTCTGACAATCTCCCAATTGCATTTGTTGATTTCGCAGGGCACCAGACTTCATGAACGTTTCCAGAGTTGTAGGTTTAGATGACTATTGAGGTTGATACACTTCATTCAATTAGGAGGAATGTAGTCGCAAATGTGCTGACTTGCAATCATCTCTTAATTTTGCAATTGGTTTTCAGTATTGCCATTTCATGAGTGGGATCACGCAAGCGATTGTATGATGACCAACTAATGATCTTGCTCAATTGACCGGTGAGAATTGTATTTGATTTCCATAGTTATTAGAGTCAAATCTTGTACTCATAATCATTGCCATCACTGCTGGTAATTGGTCTGGAATGTCAATTGGTGTCTGAGTTCAACTTAGGTGGCATTAGGTGACTTAGTTGAATAATAAACTGATTTAGGTTTCATGGTCTGCAGTAATCATACTTCAGAATAAAAATTGGACAAGGGATGTCTTGATTGTTTCATGAAGTTATATGTTGGAACATTAGGTAGACTCGAGAAATCCCCTGAGTAAAACATTGCTCACCACTAAAATAGCAATAATATTGTAAACGGGATGGATGTCAATGTTCGACCTCATTGGCATACACATGGTATCTATAAGTAAATGGATGGAAAGGGGGACTTGAGTGATATCAGATATGAATATTTATGTACGATTATAGCCAGAACTCTAAGGTGTGTAGTGCCCCGATTAAATTCATGGGCCATTACCTGCCCCTGAGTTACATGCCACCATTACACTCCAGTGGAAAGAGAAATAGACCTAAATACACTGAATGCACAGTCAAGAACACTGACAGTATGCAGAATAATACAAATACTGATTGAAATTTCATACTGATACACTGATATCGATCAACAACAACAGGATACTGCCTTGATCCTGCACACATTGATTTATTGACAAGAAACATTGGCACAGATCATTATGTTGGCAGATCAAGAATGTGTCGACCTATACAAGTTGCAATTATGCTACAGTGGAGGCCATGGAATGTGGGCAATCTGAGTAAAGTAATTCTTATTATGGCAATGGACTGCAGATAATGACTGCAGATATTGACTACAGACCAAAGACCAAGTTGTACTACATTTAGTCTCCTTGGCACTTCTGATATTTTAGCTCCAACACCAATTAAAAAAGATCTGTCATCAGCAGTGCAGTGACCTGCAAGGATTGTCATACCAACTGTTAGAAACGGTTCGAGGTTAGGGTTGGAACTGGAACCGAACCGTGGCAACGGGTTATACCACACGAAAACCTGGACCGTTGCAATTGGGCCGGTTTTAACAACATAAACCCGGCATTTCAACTTCACAACTATGGCTCGAATTAAGTATTTGAGTTTTCATTGTATCACGACATGAACAATTTGTAGATTGTTTAGTTTCAGTCGCTCTTTCACCTGCCACTTTCAGATTTGCGATCCGACAAGTTTTCGATGGGTCGCAATCACAAACCCGGGATTTCGCTTACAATCTGCCCTTATTTCTCAACCACTCAACAAATCTCTGTCGGATCGCAGATTTGAATGCAGGAGGTGAATGAGCAGCTAAAACTGCACAATCTACCTATGGATCATGTCACAATACGATCGGAACTCAAATCCTGATTTGGAGCGATAGCTGTAGGAACCGTATAGTTGGAACCGAAATTCAGTTGCAACACGGCCAAACGCCCATGGTCCTATGTCCAGTCCGGGTAACAACCCTGCCATAACACGGCCGGTACGGTTTCTTGGCGGATTCTAACCTGCACCGGGGTCTTGTTTCCAGTTCCAACCCGGACTGACGCCGGGTAACCCGGAACCGTTGCTAACACTATTTAAGGGTTTGAGTTATACTCTTAACACAGGTGCCAGAAAGATGAGTCGGAGTATACATACTGAGAGAATATTCTAGCAGTGTGATATACACACAGAGAGAGAATATTGCAGTACTGGTAGAAGAATCAACTTATATACCTAGCATTGGATACATTATAAATCCACCCAGAAACTGAATGGCGAAAACCTTTATTGAGAGATACCTGGAGCAGTCCAAGCGACATCAATACAGGCTATGACTCTTTAATAGGGTGATGTCAACTCAAGTTACAACACAAAGCAAGTCAAAACCAGCAGTAAGTTATGATATAGTTCAGGTCAATAACAACAGCAGGTCCAAATAAACAGCGAATGCCAGTGGAAACATGTGACATCGGCAAGTGCAAATGTAAGTGAAAACCAAGTGGAGAACTCAGATGAAGCAAGATAACAAAACCAGTGATACATCAAACTAAGTGGAAGATCGCCAAACCTTAGATATGAAGACTGCCAAAAACAGCTCCTCACTCAATGAAGATCACCCATCATCTTGTACCATTCCTGAGTAAACCAATCCACACTGGCAATCAACAACAAATTTGAATGTAAGTCAACACTAGACAAACCAACTGAACTTTGGGGAGCAACAGCTTTGTCGGTGAAATAAAGTCCAACCGAAAAGTTCAATGCTTACCCAGAGGCAGTTCATCGTAACAGGCACCACAATGTTCATAATCATGTCTGCCATGATGACAACTGGAGAAGTCAGCCAAGAATTTGATCAATATACCACTGCAGCTGTCTGGTACATGCTGCTCTGAAGTCAATTGGATCGTCACTGATGTTGACATTCACAGACAATTTCCAAGTTAATGTTAACTGCAAATGGCTGTAGCCCACAGACAACAAGCCTTGGTGCAATTGACATACCACCAGATGGCTTGGAAGAGCCCAAGTGTACTACAACTTGGTAAAAATGAACTGATTTAAACAAGTTCACTTGCTAGATGTCGAGGATGGAGCCACAGCTATGTCTACTGCAACTGCAGCATACAATCAATTCTTGCTGAATGTGCAAAACCATGCTGGCAGTGAAAGTTTGTAGTTAGTCATGAGTGATAGCTTTAGTCATGGCTTAGTCATAATTATATCAGCATGATAATATATTTCATCTTCATCAACATTATTATTAGCAATCATGATCTCCACTGAGACGCAAGTAACAGGAATAAATGATTGGAGGAACATAAGTTCAGACATACATGAGTATAATATGCTGAATCAGGTCAGGTCTTCTCTGTTGTTGCCCATTTTCCATCCTCTGCTGTATACTGATCTTCATTTTGAATCATAACTCTATACAAATGGCTTTGGCATAAATATCTGCCTTCTACCAATGCAGGTGGTAGTGTAGCATACAACGAAGCAGCGGAAAAATCACGATTGATATGTACTGAGTTGCAGTTGGTGTTCTGTGATAGCACCATTGTCTATGTTGAACAGTTGTTTGATTACTCCTTTTCTGTCTATTCCATTTATTTCTCTTATACAACCTGTGGTAGCCTAGTAGGTTGGAGTGTAAAGTGGGGTATAATGTGATGGCATTACATAATCCAAGGCCAGACAAGAACTGATGTATATTGGTTGCTGCTATGGTACTTAACTTAGTATCCAAAATCATACCACCTACTTTTCCAACTATACTCAGTTGCTCTTGTGCACAACAGTATGACTATACCATTCATCTACGGTTCACCATCATTGTACATACCCTTATACCAGAATCAGCGATATTAAGACACATATGTAGGAATGGCACACATCCAACAATATAATGCCATGCTTCATAAGTAGTGTTTGCAATATTTGGGGCTCAAGTGGGCAGCCGAACTGTACTTTAGAGGAGCTTGTTAGGTAGACTGTAGGTATCATTCTGAACATTAACAATTGTGAAACACAGGGGCCAGACATGCTCATTGTCCAAAAATTGGTCAACATTTTCTAGTTTGATTTACACATAACTGGCGCAATTATCAACCCTGCAGCAAAGTGATCATGTGATTCCCTGCTCGAATTGCATATATTGTTCTTGCTGTAGATTAAATGACTCTGAAAGTTAGCAATGCCTACAAACTCAGATCTGAGGCATGTCTGGAATTGCACATTTATGAAATAAAACAGTATAAATTTGATAATATCCCCATAGAATGGCATACCAAAGGTATGTATTTCATCTTCAATTTAACTATAATTGCGAAGCCAAAAATTGACAGCAACAAGGACGATTTCCACAGCATGTACTGTTCAGAATGATTCAATTTTGTTGTTGTCATGTCCAGAACCGAGATTGTCATCCATTCACATTGCTATTGAATGTCTGAATCATTGAAGCTGCTGACAGCGGTCCAGAGAGAGTAATAAATGTGATGAAGTCCATTGTCCTGATTGCTGCGAATGAATGTTGTATATTCCAGTTTTTTGACTGTATACGTTCCCCCCTGTATGTGTCACTCCAGCTACCTCACACTTAGCCCTTCCTTTGAGTGGATGAGGGGTACATGTCAGATGATGGCCCTTGGGGTTTTGGATTTCTTGATGAATACTGTGTTTGAGAGGTTGGTGCAGCAGTTACTTTGTTCCGCAGTGGATCATTAGTTGACTAGTTTATAGATAGCGAATTCAGTAAACATATTGAAGGCAAACCATTACATGTTCCGTGGTTCACAACATTCACAGACTGAAATCCTGTCAAATAATAGCCCTTCATTTAATGAAATTTGATGATATTGCTTGTATTAAACCTGCAGTCAATTGTTATCAAATAATTCAGTTTTTCAGACTCAGCAATGAATATAATTCTGGCAAGTAATTACAATAGTTTGGAAATGGTCAGGATATGTGTTGGCCTTATTTAACTCTTTGAGTGCAGTATTTCGGCCAAAAGCTTCCATGGAAAACTGTACTCTTCCTGGTGCAAGGCTCTCTCAAGAAGGCTCTGTCCAATATTGATTGTGCAGCGTTGTAGAGAGATTGGACAGTTTGTCAGAAGGTTTGGTACTGTAGGGTACACTGGTCAGAAATGGAAGTGTACAAGTCTACAGCAATTGAGTGGTTTGGCAGCAAGAAAGACATTGCTCACTTGGACAAGGAATAGAGTATGGTTACATTATGCTACTTTATTGGTAGGAACACTTTCATATTGGGTTGTCCAACACCTTATACATGCCGGAGCCAAATATTGATTGCAGGAATACTAATTTTACAAATCTCAGACAATAGTCTGGCAGTAAATATTACGAATTTTGCTTACATCAACCTTCATAATTACAACACCAAATCTCATCTCTGCTGCTACAGATACTCATCCTTCAGGAGCTAGATAGTACAATAGTTCAAAAGTAGCATCTGTCTTTAGAGATCGCAGAGCTAGTGGAGTCTTCCAAGATGCGTGGCAAGAAGGGTTTGGTGTCTGTGAAATGTGGACCAACAACAACCAAGCCCACCAGGCTGATATCATTAACTTTAGCAAACTGTATCTTTGTTAGTGGGTGCCTCTGATAGTGTTTGGGAGTTGTCAGACCAGAACAACAGAGTGGTCATATCTCAGAGTTGACTGGACCAATGCAGAGGCCATCAAATGCATCAGGGAATGCTGGCGAGAAAATGTTTAAGGGCATGTGATGTCTGGTGGCAACCAGGGAATCACCTGGGAGCACCAGAGACCAGCCTGGGAGCACCAACAACAATTCTTAAAGTGCCAGTGACAAGCCTGGAAGTACTTCAAATCAGTGTCAAACAGTCTCGGAAAAACAACGTCTTCCTTGGGATTCTGGCTGGTACATCTAAAATTGTAATTACTACTCATTGTTCAACAATTGTCAAAACACATGTCTTCAGTTTGTATTCAAATTCATGTATCTAAGTACCAATGTATCTATCAAGCTGTCCATCTACACATGGTGTATCTTGACTGGCTGTGTGCGCAACCTGATAGCAATTCAAGATGGAACTGATGATGGTGATTGAGTGAACTTAGAGATGCACTTTGAAGGCCATGATCAATCATATCTGGAGATATACTTGCATGCCAGAATCAAGTGAGATTGGAGAGGTATTTCAAGGACATGATCATGCAAATGTGGAGGCCATGACAAAGTGTGTTTGGTGATACACTTGTGGGACGTAATAGTGCAAACTTGGAAACATCGATCAAGCATTGTTGGAGATTAACATAGAGGCCATGATCATGCAAGTTTGAAGATACACTTGGGGTCAATGATCAAGTAAGTTTGGAGATAAACTTGATGGTGGTCGATCAGAAGGGGGTCAATGTGCAGGGGTCTATCTGGAGTGGGGTAATCAAGAGACAATTCATCTGGAGGCATTTGATCAGAAGGAGGAAAATGTAGAGGGGAAGAAAATGGCACTGCGACAGGAACTGAGACTCTGTCCGTTCGTGAGTTAACAATCAGCTGTGGGAATGTGATGAGCTGAGTCTACGTTGGAGCTTTGAATGAGAACTGCCTAATGGAGATTAATCTTGCAGGGAGGCATGCCGGAAGCAGACGCTATATTCAGGGGTTCACTTCTCATCATGGAAAAGAATGTAATATAGTCAATCTTGAGTGGATGCTGTACTCAGTGTATGATGTACATGGTGAATATTTGACTTAGTATATGTTGCACTCAGTATATGCTGAACTCAGTGTATAATGTACTTCCTGTGTGCTGTACTTAGCCTATAATGTACTCAGTGTTAGGGGGGTACTTTAATCTTAAGTATACATACTGGGCACAGTCCTAGATCCTATTCCCCTGAAAGCTATTCTAGAATTTCCGAAATTCTTTGATACTTGGCTTCTGTTTGTTGTAGATAATCCTACGCTTTGGCTCTCTTCACCTGTGATTCAGCTGGCAGGTTGATTCATCATGTCCGAGTATGTCTTCAGGGGTTGGTAATTTATTTCTTCCTTAGTAATATTAAATGTTCTGATGTTCTGTCACAAAAGTATTCACCATTTGATAATAACGGGCTGACTAGTTTCCTGTGAATATTACATTAAACTGCTGAGACTTCTTGTATATATTGATGTTCACCTTCCATTTTGAGTGGCTCTGCATGAGTAACAGAAGTAATCAAATCCTCAACAGTTCTGATCAGTTGTGCTGATTTAGCTCCCATACCTATTGAAAAGAGGAACCTTGGGTTGTCTATTTAAAACACTAGCGCAGGTTGTAGTCCCACTAATGCTGATATCCACCAAATACACCATGCTACAAATAGAAATTGTTTCTTGAATATCATATGGATTGAGATTCTGAAAATCTATGACACCACATTAGCTTCGTATTCAAAGGTACTATACATTAATCATGTGGGGTTGCCACCACAAAAAGCTAATAATATTTTTATACCTAACAGGTATGTGTGTGTAGATATAGATATCATAAGAGTGGAATAATAATTTAGATTCTTCTTTCGCTGGTAGATTTCTGACTGTATGCTGCTAGCACTTGTTCTTTCATTGCCAGGAAAATGTGATCTGTTTATGGCCAGTTCTTAAGGATGAAACTTCGTTCATACTATATTAAGATTATGATGTCATTACTCATTTACTAGCCAGTATCACTGGCCATGCTTTTCCTAGGTTGTGGTGTTTACATATAATTGGTTTTGAAGAGTTACTCTCCTGACTGTTGCAGGCTATCATTATATGGATAGTAATTGAACAACTCATCAGATCATAACTTCAACTTCAACATGTTGCATTCCTGAGGGACATTTGTTGAATCATCAGCTGATCGTGGTCGAAAGTGTTGTATGCGTTAAATTCAAGCCATCGCCTGAATCTGATTTTTCAGCAACTGTTTCAGAGTAGTTCTAGTATTATTATCACATGGTAACCAAGTACAACTCTGCCAATGTAAAACATAACACATCAACTCGTATTGATATCCAGTGTGACATTGCACTTCAGACTTACTCAAACCAAAGAGCAGGGTTACTTTTTGCCTGATATCATAAGCCAATGTCATAATTCCCTCAGTCGCATTCTGTACAGGCCAAAAGTATTCTCTTCAGCTGGGGAGTACTCTGATTGCTCCTATTTCCTGAGGCAATTGGTCAGGAGTCCCATGTTCCCGCATGTTGACTATTGACTGCTGTATCTGTGTATTGGAGTAATCTCCAGTCCACTCACACATGCCCCAGTGGAATCAAGAAACTGAATGTGGTTGAAAACTATGCGCACTGCCGAAGCCAGGTACAACCTTGTCATCCCAGTAATGGCAACATAGCTGCATCTTCAAAGGTGAATCTGCTAAGCTCTGAAGCTTATTCAATTGACACGCAACTCATGTGTAATCCTGGTAAAGACCCCAAACCTGATACACATGAGATGACTCAAATTGGTGTTATGCATGTAGCATGACTAGACTGAGAGTATTTCTGCAATATGTATTCAATCGATTATTCATTTAACATTATTGCTGCTAGGACAGATTCCTAACATTGACACATTTTCTAGGACCGGTGACCACACCAGTGCTCTGTCTTAGGCAGCAATTTGTAACTCAGTGTGTGTACTCCGAACTAGATCCTAGGAGAACACAAGTCTCCTCCAGTCCTTGTGTAGTTCTGTAATCGTTGTAACATATATTTCTTTGATAGCTCTGTTTTCCTTGCAGAATACTAATCTACTAGTATCCTGACATTCTTATAACATTCCATCTTTCAATATTCAAGACTCTTTAATACTACCTTATGTTTCTGACAACGGTTTATACCTTTCTCTGCCGATGTGGTGATATGCCTCTCATAAAGTGAATTCTTATCATGCCTACCTACAGTGTAAAGTGAAACCCTGTGTACACTTGTTCGAATACCACACTTCATGTGATTGATTATGACTCGTGTCGGATACATAACAGTACTCATTCTAATCAGACCTATTCTAAAACCAAGTTATACTTATAGTTAATCTAGACATAATGTATTGATTTCGAACACTAAACGGTTCTTGGAAATCAATATGTTGCTCAATGAGTTTCCACTATATCTAAAGACTATATATACTATTCTCCTGATGGATTTGCCCTATTCAGAGAGTATAATATTATGTCAACAGTATTAATAAATGCTCCACAGATCAATTATCTGGCTGAACTGGAATCACCCAAGTTAAGATATGTTGAGAACTTCCAGAGCATGTCCGAATACTATGTACTGTTGTTCAAAAGTTTTGGACCCATAACAAGTTATATAAGCTCTAAACAATCCAAAGTTTCAACATACTCATGTCTTATGCACTTATTGCAATAGTTGATAAGCATAGCATCTTCTTTTTATCTGGTATATGATATATATTCAAAGTTATGTTGTATAAGATTCACATATTCCATTCCTTAGGATAGTTGTTGGAATTGTTTCATATTGTATAAAATAATGGTATCTTCAGTCCGTGTAAGTAGTATCCCAGATAGGAATCAAGTAAAGTATCCTCTATTCTCTGTATCGAAAGGTAATTTGCATATGTCACTCTGAATACTTGAAGATGACATATCATATTGTCATGTGTCTTCATCGACAGGTTATTCAAATCGGTAATGAGAATATCAGAAGATATCATGATAGAACCTTTGTTTTGTTGATTGAATGATAATTTGTATCTTTAATAAGGACGACTGAAGATATGAAATTCATGTTTGTCTTATCAATGGTATTTGGAATGGTAATTGAGAATATGTGAAGATATCATAAAATACACTTGTTTCTCTGAATGGAAATGTAACTCGAATCTTTCATGAACATAACTGATGATAACATATCCTGGATTCCATTTTTGATGGTAATTCAAATTGTAAGCCAGAATACCAGAGCAAGTTATAACATATTGTGGTGTCTCTATATTACAAGACGATTGAAATATTTCATGAGAATAACTGAAGTTATCATATCCTTGGTTCTTTAATCAAAGGTAGTATGCATGGTAAGCAGGAATAGCTGATGATATCACAACATACCATTGTTCCTCTTCATCGAAAGGTACTCCCAATCATTAATGAGAGTCACTGAAGACATCAAATTCTCATTACTCTTAACAAAGGTAATTTGAATCATAAGTGAGAGTACTTGAAGATATTATACCATATTCTTGTGTCTTATTATCTAATGGTAATTCAAATCTTTAATGAGACTAACTGATGATAACATATCCTTGTTTCTCTTAGTGAATGTAATTCATATGATAAGTGAGAATACCGAAATATATTTTATCATATCCACTTTGTGCTATATTGAAAGGTAAATCGAATTATTAATGGGAATACCTGATGATATTATAACATATCCTAGATTCTCTTTATCAATTGGTCATTCGACACTTTGATAAGAATAACTCAAGATATCATATCCTCATATTTCCTATTGAAGGTAATTCAAATCATAACTGAGAATACTGGAAGAAATCATTAAATGTTCTTGTTTCTTGTATTGAAGATACTTTGAATCCTTGGTGAAAATACCTGAGGATATCATAATATATGTTTATTCCTCTTTATAAAATGGCATTTTGAATCTTTAATGAACATATTGTAAGATGACATATCCTTCTTTCTGGTATGGTAGGTAATTCGAATCATCAGTAACAATACCACAAGATATCAATATATAGCTTGATATCTCTTTAACAAAAGACGATTCGAATCTTTCATGACAATACATGAAGATATCATAGCATATCCTAGTTTCATTTTATCGATTGGTACATTCAATGATTGATGCGAATAACTGAAGATAACATATCCTGGTTTCTCTTATCGGAGGTAATTTGAATTATAAGTGAATATCTTTAAAGAAACGATGATATATCCAGGTTTCTCTTATTGGAGGTAATTTGAATCATAATTAACAATACCCAGTGATAATATATCTGTGTGTCTCTCTATGAACCGGTAATTCGAATCTATAATGAGAATAACTGATGATAACACATTCTTCTGTCTGTTATCAAAGATTGTTAGAATTGTCAGCGAGAATACACAAAGAAATCGTAACGTATCCTTGTTTCAGATTATCAAAAGATGATTCGAATTGTTCAGGAGAATATCTGAAGATATTATACCATTTCCTCATTTCTGTTTATGGAAAGGTATTTCAAATCTTTTACAATACAATCTGAAAATAACATATCCCCATTGCTCTGATTCAAAGTTGTTTGAAAGGTAAGTCAGAATACCGGAAGAAGTAACAACATATCCTGATTTCACCTTATCGAAAGGCAATTTGAATTTTGAATGCGAAAATCAGACCATAACATGTGCTCGTTTTTGTCATTGAATGTAATTCGAATGGTAACTGAGATTACTTCAAGGTATGAAAACATATCAAGGCTTCTGTTCATTGAAAGGTATTCCGAAACTTCAATGAGAACATCAAAACATAACAAATTCTTGTGTCTCATATCAGAGGTAATTTGAATGGTAAGTGGGAATACCTGAAGATATCACAACATATTCTCGTTTGTCTTTTATGAATGCTAATTTGAATCATTAATGAAAATATATAATGATATTATATTCTGATGGCCTCAATTGGCAGTTAAAGATAACTGCATTTATTATGCTCAACCAACTGTATAAAACATCCATATAGGTTAGAAGCTGAACTTTTTATTCACAACTTTCACATGTTTACCAAGTAAGACCTATTGATCTGGATCCATGGTTTGTATTCTGGCGTCAGCAGACGCAGTGCTTGCTTTGCATGCATTGGCATCGTGGTCTTTTTTTACAGATGTACTTATCGATAATCATTGGTTTTCTTTGATCTTTTCCTCTGGTTCTGCAAGTAAAATTGAATTTTAATTTGGGTAATTTTATACGCACTATTCCTGCACAGCTCCCTCTTCTAGCCATTAATCGTTTTCATTGACAGCATTAAATTTCCTGCTGCTGTCATGCCCCATTCATTTAGAGGCAAAGTACTGGGCACCTTGAGAGAGCATCTGCTTTTCCATTGCAACTGTACGGTTGATAGTCATAATTGAATTCTGTTGGGAAATGATTTCCAAACATAATCCTAACAGAATGCAGCTAATTATCTTCGAATGTCAGCCACAGTATTTCTGCAATAACAAAATCTGAAGCATCCATTTCAAACAGAGCCGGTCGACCTTGTCCATAAGGTTGTAATTTTGATCTCAGTCTGAATGTAAAGTTTATTGTGATTTCCATAATTACTGTATCTTGAATTTATTCTGACGGGAAGATTTTCCTATCTCCTCTAATCACATCTGTTATTCTGAAACTATTGCAGCACATCATGGTACCAATCATTAATAGAAATTCTTAGTCCGAGAAATTGCCATACCTGTTCTGATTGGTTGGCCTTCGCCAGCCAACAATAGCTTTGGATCTATTTGGGTTTGTTTGTAGTCCAGACCCACTAATTATTAATCCCAAATCGTACTGTGGTAGAGTCCCATATGTATTAATTCAATATCATCAAACATATAGTTATCCAATAATAGTTGAAATTCCTTGGATACATGCTTGTGTTATTTGTCAATTGATTCCTAAGGACTTATTCAGATACCATCGATACATGCCTTCACTACCATTCCATTGTCCTGATGGATTTCCATGTTAGTATTAATAACTCATTCCATTCCTAAAAATGGTAATAATATTTCGTATATTTTGCCATGAAATGTAGCTGGTACATCGGTTAATCCTAATGCAATTACCAAATACTTGTATAATCCGAAAACCACAAAATATTCGTTATTAATATCCATCCACATTTAATGGAAAACTTGATTTTATATCATTTCTAGTAACGTACATTGCTCCACTAACATAGCTCAATACATTGTCAATGGACTGATGCCGGGTATAATCCTCATGGTATAATCAGTAAGATGATGGTATACTAGGCCTCATCGGAACTCTGTTTCATTTTATTATGTTCGCATCCTTGATTCTGTGGTAGTTTTGCCCACAACTAAGAGATGGTTCATAGTGATCCAACTGCATCATTATATAACACCAGCAGTTTACCATATGTAACCTTATATTCATGATATATTCTTTCAGAAACAATTCAAATAAGATCCCCAATTTGTATGGATTTCTTATTATTTCTAGCGTCATTTATTTGTCCCGATACCATGACTCATAATTGCAACAAGTTTTAATAATTTCCACAGCATGGTCGATTTCATTCTATAATCTGTGATTACTGCAAGATATTCCAGAAGATATGTCATAACTATTTATATCTCTCTTTCGTCTATCTCTCGAATGTTCCTTGTCCTTTGCTGATCCTATCTCAAGTCATTGCTTGAGCTCCCTAATTCTTGTCTTGTCTATTCAGACTATATCTCTGATAATCAGTCTGAACACCCTATGTGTGTCCTGCTGATATTTATGTTATCAATGCAAGATCTCCCTTCTGATCATATCTTGACAATACAGTTGATACAGTATATTCAATGAATAGTTATTTCTTCGCACCATGATCTTTACCGTCAAGTGATGTTCTTTTATTAGTTGTTTCAACTGACATCTTACACATCCAAAGCATAATCATTTGAAAACTTCTTCAGAATAACATTTAGTTCGATGGATTCCCTTTGCTCATCATTGGACAAATCTTCAAACCATTCCCTTGACTCTGTGTGCCTTCAGTCATATGTCTGTCCATAAGAAGACCACTCATCATCTTCCTCTTTATCGTATTCAGCTGCCTGAATCTCTTTGTTTCAATTGTCTTCATTGAATTGTAGTTTAGCTTCTTGAAGCTTACATGTGAATATTTTCTGGTAATATTGATTAGGTTCATTGTAACTATTATCATGTCCCTTCAACAATTCTTGGTTATTTGACTATTAATACTTGTATTGTTTCCTTCAATGTACATTTTCCAATACCTACCAGTGTTCTGATCAATTTTTCGGTAGGCAAATTGAATTCACTCTTCAATGCTTTCCATTCATTCTTCTGGTAAGCATAAAATGTTCATTTCATAGTATTTGTAATATCTCCTGATGATTAATTATGTGAGTAGATCTTGCAATTTAAATATAATCAATGTTGGTACAAGGATTATAACAATGTCCTATATTCAGTCGATTGATGGAGAAGACAAATCTACCACTGGGTGCATTTTGCTGATTGTGCTTTCTGTTCGCTGTAATACTGCTCAGTTCTATTTTTTTGCTTGCATGTACACTTTCAGTTGACTTCCCAGGAATCAAATTGTTGGAAGAAATCCTTAACGACCGAATCGTCTAGCTGCAATAACTCTGTGTGTATTGCAGACTGTTCATTAGATTTGACCCAGGGTTTCAGTACCTTGTGTGCTGTGTGGATGATTGCATTGTCTCAATAGTTGTCAGATTCTTCAGATAATATCATATCCATTGAATCGAATATGTTGAGAGGTTTGTATTCACACAGAATGATTCCATTTCTGGCTCAATTAAATATATTAATTCGATTGAAATTAAATCCTGTATTATCTTTTGATGGAAGTGGTACTGGGAAAGGTTGCACCATTTTAATTGGTGGTTCCATTAATGCAATAACTGTTAGTCCGTATTGCCAAGTTTTGAACATGAAGGCACATTGTTCTTGTAAAGCATCATAAAGTAGGAATTCGTCTTTGTTCTTTTATGTAGTAATATTTCTATCAACAGGCCCAGAAAAGTATGGTCTAAAAATATTATACTGTTAGGGGGGGTTATTAACCTTATGTATTTGTATATGGCATAGCCCTTTATCATATTCCATTGTAGGTTTTTCTTGAATTTCCGGAAGTTTTTTATTCTTGGCTTCACTTCATCATAGACATATCCACTTATAGGCTAGCTTCGCATTCAATTTTCCAGGTGGGTTTATTTGTCATTTCCATGTACTCCTCCAGGGGTTGGTAATATATTTCGTTTTTAATTACTTTAATTGTTCTGATATGTTGCAACAAAAGTATTGACCCTTTGATAATACAGTGGTAAATGATTTCATCTGGATATCTATTGGGATCACTGGAACATCCGTAATGTGGATTGGTTTACCATGCTTATAGAGTCACTCGTGATGAGTAAATGGAGTAATCAAATCTTCAGTGGGTTGAATCAGTTGTGTTGATTTATCTCTAATAATTATGGAGAAGAGGACAATTCAGTTGTCTAAGCAGTTGACTAGTGCAGGTTGTAATCTCACTAATGCTGATATTCACCACATGTACAGTATGGCAAATAGGAATTGTTTCTGGTAAAACGTATGGATTGACTTTCCAAAAACCCACACAATGTATCAGCTGCATGTTCAAATGAATTACTCATTAACGGTGCGAGGCTGCTGCTACAGCATGCTAATACTCTTTTTATGAATAATTGGTATGTGTATGCAGATATAGATATCATAGAAATACAATAATATTTTAGATTCTTCCTTTGCTGGTAGATTTCTGACTGTTCGCTGCTAGAGCTTGTTTTATTATTGCTGGGAAAATGTGATCTCTGTATTGCGATGTATTCAAGATGAAACTCCTTTCAAACTATTCTCAGACTATGATGTCATTACACATTTATGAGCCAGTATTATTGGACATCATTCCCTTAGTGTATGTAGTTCACACATGAATTGTTTTGAAGAGTTGCTCTCCTGTCTGCTACAGGCTATCATTAGATGCATAGTAATTGAACAATGCATCAGATTATAACTTCAACTTGAACATTGTGCATCCCTTAGTGACAGTGGTTGGAATATCTGTCAATCATATTTAAATGTGCTTTATCCGTTTATATTAATACCTCACCATGATCCGATTTTTCGGCAGTTGCTTTAGACTAGTAATATTATTAATATAATTCAGTGACCAACTACAATTCTGCCAATACAGAATATGACACATCAGATTGTATCAATATCGAGTCTGATTTCGCAATACATACTAAATCAAACCAATAGGCAGTGTTGTTTCCGGCATGGTATTATAAGCTGACATCATAATTCTCTCTGTGCTGTCAGACCCAGACTGAGACCAGGTCATATAGCTGGCAAGCACTGTGATTGCTACAATTTCCTGTGGCAATTTGTCTGCTGTTCCACGTACTCGCATATTGGCTATCGACTGCTGTTTCTCTGTATCAGAGTAATTTCGAGTATAATCAGACATGACCTGTTATTATCAGGAATATGAATATTGGTGAAAACTATGCACACTGCTGAAGCCAGGTGAAACTTTGTCATCCCAGTAATTGCATCATAGCTGCAATTCCAAATATGAATTTGCGAAGCTCTATTGCTTACCCATTGAGACACGACAGATGTGAAATTCTGTTGAAGACCACATGACTGGCTCGCTTGAGACGACTCAAGTTGTTGTTATGCATGTAGCATGACTAGACTGAGAGAATCTCCACTACATATATTTGATTGATTATTCAAGTACCATTATCACTGCTGAAGGAGATCCCCTAACACTCAGTTCATGCTGTACTCAGTGTAAGCTGTACTTGGTGTTAACTCCTAATCATAGCAAGGTGGTTTAAAGATGGATGACTCAACTTTGTACTCTGTAATGATGGTAGAGTTGTGCACAAGAAATAGCAATGGAGAATGAAGATGGAAATGATATGGAGGATATAAGTGGTTATGAGAAATTCAGAGTATGACATGTGTGATTGGGTTTAGAAGACATTGCATCGGTGATCTTACCTACTGTATAGAATGTTGAACCTGTCATCATGGGGATGGACTATTGTCATGTGCATAAAATTCTCTCAAGTTCCACTTTCTCGTCATGATTTCTCCAATGTTTTCACATCTTTCTCTTTGTTGTCCTGAACTTTAGCAACATCTAAGAACACAAAGTGTAAAGGCATACACCTGTGTATGGCCTCATAGGAAGGTATATTAGTAGATATGGTTGCGGATGTGGATGACAATACTGTGGAGTCGTATGAAGGTCTGATTATCTTGAGAAATCTAAGGCTTGTGGCGAGCCGACTATATATAAAGCAGGTGTTACCCGGCCCTGAACACATCACGTACAGCTGTGCCATTATATTATCCCCCTCCTTAGAGCAGATCTCCTGGGCTGCATAAATTCGGACAAATGTAGCATAGAAAGGAAACAATCAAACAACCGTTCAATGTACACAAACGTATGAACCCATAAGTCCCACGACTGATCAGTACCGTATGGTGGCAATTCGGTTGATCCGGCGCACTGGGAAACTCCCCCTCCACCTGCCCTATCTCCGGAGGTGGTAAAAACCCATGCCAATGCCAATTGTACTAGGCCGAGATCCAAAGAAGTATCAAGTAAAGCGAATAGAAAGAAGAGAAAGAAGAGAAAGAAGGAACATCCAAAGTGACACAGTCCTCCAGATCTCCACTTCCAGAATGTCCGGCATCTGACCATCCAATATTGCACTCGTACCTTGTACCAAGTGTAGGTCATTGTCAGAATTAGTGACCGTAATCTCAGTGAAATCCGCAATCATAGCATCAGCCTTATCTTGACTCAGTGGCATCGATGGTGGCTTCCACTCGCTGCTCCTGATCACCATTGTCATCGCTATCACCATGGTCCATTGCATCGGTATATCTAACTTGTAAGCATTCCAGTAACCGGTCATATCCACCATATATTTTTAAGTGTGCTAGCACTCAAGATTTCCCAATTCCTTGTAAACTCCGCAGGCCCAGCACATCAGTGATTATTGTGGTGGCTTTGGAAGCCGCTTGGGTAGTCGTATTTGGTGTAAGTCTGTACGGATGAAGTGGGATTGACATCTCGGCATGCATGGTAGCTTCTGCTCTTGGTATCAGAGCCATCAGTGATGTTCAATTGTACATGAACTTGTACCTACCTCGTAAGGTTCTCATTAAATGGTCATTCAAACCACATAAACATTCAGGGGCATTTGTGCTCTCACGAGCCCTCATGCGTAGCTTGGTCGGCCAGTCTGGAACTATCTGAGATTTTCCCTTGTAACCGGTGGCTCTCACACGGTGCCCATCAGTAGTTATATTCATTGTGCTTCAGTATCGGCTAAACAGTCTTATAGGCCTCCAGTATAGTCGTGCGGTATTGCATTCAGTAACCCGGTTGGTAAACATCCCACTGAGTGCCTTCGGTAGATAGGGCTTCCGATAATCCTAAGTTGCTGCACCCTCCATTCATGGCAATCTGGTAATCATAGGGTGGTAGTTGTCTAGACTGTTTCATGCGATGCCGCTCAGTGACACTGGAGATGCTGTTCAGAAGACAATTTGGTATGTTTGGAGATCACTTTGAGTCTCATACAGCACCGCTTCGGTAGACACAAATGAACTCATTCGGGATAGATGAAACTCACTTGATCATCTTATCATCACTCCGGTGCTCTTGCAGTCTCACTGACCATCCTCTTATTCGGTGGACTTGTAGGTACACTTGACATCCGCCGCGTGCTCAATGCACTAATCTCTAATTGCTGAGTGTACTTGCCGGCTTTCCTCTGGGAATGCTTTCCGATTCATCTCCAGGTGTACATGCTGTCACTTGTCTGGGTATCCATATCATCGTTTTCTGAATTCGCTTGTCATTTCATCTTCAGTGCATTGGTTGACTCTTCTCCATGTAAACGTGTTGACTAATCTCAAGCTGTGATTCTCTGCTGGTAAGTACACTCCAAGGTGCTTCCTTCCAGCACTTCCAGTATGGTCATTGCTTACAGTAGGGGTGGATTTTGATTCTGGTGCAGTCATTCCCATTTTGTACATCATAGCTCTGCTGACAACTAATCTATTATGGCTTCTTTGAGTGCCATATCAGTTCATTTGGCTTCATTTTCAAGTTGATTTTCCAGTAGCAGCTGTCTATCTCGAGATAGTCAAGACTCAATTGGGATCAGCGAGACTGAGTCGGGATCTCATTGGGAATTGGAACTTGGCCATGCAGCTTCCTAATTCATCTGTTGGTGCACTTACCATTACTTTGCTGCGTGCCCTGTTCGTTGTTCTTGTAGTACAATTTCTGCTTCTACTCCACGTGCACTTGCCGCTGCCAGCCTTCTATATTGGTGAATGAGTTTCACAGTGCGTCATTCCTGGACATCCGGTGCGGTAATTTGCTGTAGTGGTTATTGCGATTCCGGCACTTTCATCCCCCTCTCTAAAGATTGTTGCTTGCCAAAGACGAATTTCATATGGCTTTATACTGTGAGGAAGCTGTGTGACATGGAATCTGATTCGGGATCATATTCGGCATTCTAACACGGGCATATAGCTGTGTTATTCGGCACCCCTGAATATTGCTCTGAATAGTGGTCGGCATCGTACTTGCTCGAAGCATACCACCGGCAGTATATTGTTAATCTGTACATCTGCGCTCGATTGTCACTTCGTAGCTTCAAATGCGATGGGAGATTGATTGTCATCTGTCGCCTATGATCCATCAGCTGAGATCTATCACCTGTCATCCACCCATATCCGGTCGTGATCCACCTCTGGTCATCCACCACCGGTCATGCACCTCTGGTCATGCACCTCCAGTCATTCATCCAAATCCAGTCGCAATCCATATCTGCCCACAATCCATCTCCAAACGGGATCCATCTCTTCTCATCCATCTCCGGTTGCATTCCATCTCTGGCCGCAATCCATCCAGTCGTAATCCATCTGGCTTTAGCTATTCCTTTCCGCCCGGTGCATTATTGCGCTAGTATGGACCGCATTCCGTGACCTCTCCTGTAGCTCTGTAGACTCTCTAGACGTCATCGTTACTGACCTCCATAATGTTCGTCTTTTATTCACCCTTCATTGCAATCCGATGATCCGGTGATATGTCGTCCATCATAAGATACTACCCACTCATCGATCTGTCCATATGACATCGGATCTGGAAGTCCAAATCCATAATCTGGCCTCTTGAGTACATAATCTTATTCCACGCAATTGCGTGAATACCACTCTACTCAACATACTCAACTCTGATGAATTCCAAATCCGCCCATAAACAAATTGTAACTGGGCGCCAAGTCGATTGCATGGTCATTTGATTAATGTGGTGGGAGTGTCTTCCCCATGACTTTGCTGAACACCTTCCGAAATCTCCGTATATAGCTGGGACAAAGATATGTCCTCCATTGTCTTTAGGCACCATCTTTGTTGTTGTGCCAGCTCCATCAGCAAATGTTAGGTCTCAATTCATGCTAGATATGGAGTAGTATGAAGGAATATCATGAAGCCTGGAGTTTTGATAGTTTGCCTCAGTAGGGCCAAGCCCTGCCGTCAAGTACTGCGTGTGTCTCTCAGCGAGCCGACAACGTTTATATGAGTATACTCTTGGGTGCATCTTTCTGGCCGCTGCCACCGCAGCTCCCGGCTCGCCCGTCCAGTACCTGGTTCCTATCTTGGCCCTGGAGTTGCTTTCCACGGTCACTCCCAGCAGTTCTGTACAATCTCCCACTCTTAGAAAGAATGTACAAATGACCTGCTCACTGGCCAGTAGATTGTTGATAGCACTATCTCCAAGTATTCAAATATAAGAAGTACTGCCACCTGCGGAACGCACCTCCCTCCCTAGCCGTGATCCAGGTATATTCCTGGGGCATACCTGATGGCCTGCCTGGTCCACTGGCACCTCTTCTGGTTACCCTGGGTTTGCTGAGCCAAATGTCGATTGCTTTGCAAGTCAATGCTAGGATTTTTAGCCTAGTACCAAGGCAACTCATATCAGGCTCCAGCTCACAGTGAATCCACCGCCACTGCCACCATGTGTATGAATAAGCTCACAGGGAATCATGTACTTGTCATGCCTGATTGGGACTGTGGCAACTAAATATTGTCCTTGCCTAACCCGATTGGGACTGTTTGACAATCAATTAATGCCCATTTCCATATGGGGATACATATATCAATTGAATCTCTTTGCACTTTAAATACATGCGGAATCTGGTGGTCTCGTGAGAGTGCCCAGACAGTCCATTATCTGGTAGCCCCCCAGATCCTCAGAACCCTGGCCACAAAGTAAATTACCTTCATTGGAATCCTAATAACCCTCTTCGTATGCCATGGTATGGCTATGTTCATATTCGATCGTTGGCATACGTCTGACGACATTGAATAGAGTTGGCGCAGATTGCTCTCCTCACAACGAATCGATTCGGTCATCCAATAAGGTGCCAATTGTGCCAATCAACAATGGTAGTCTTGAATCGTAATTGCTTACAACTTTAAAACATTTCAGGGTTATTATACTTCACATGCAGAGCTCCCAAATGATCTGCAAACGCTGCTCCAGTAACTCGAACCGTGTCCATCAATAGACCAATGATACCGGTAAGCATATCAGTAATCAGATTGGTAATCATAGTTCATTCCTTACATCGCTGACCGTATATGGCCTTGTAAGACTTCTGCAGCCGCTGCAGTAAGTGGCTAACCTCATCCATAACGTAGATAATTTCATGGAGTCGTGTCGAAGGTAATCTTCATTGAAACTGTCATCGGCGACTTGGATTGATGTAAACCCCGGGTATTTGGTAAATTCCCCCTGATCCTTCGTAGGTGCAAAGAATATTATCATAGGTGCACTTGGGTGAGCGATTGTAGCCTGTATCGGCTCGATAGTGGGTATGAAATTGCGCTCATCGGTCAAGATTCGAAAGCATCTCTGCAGTATGGCCAGCTGAGGCATTGCCCATGATGCAACTTTCAGAGACAATTAGTCCCTGCAATCGTCCTTGGACTTGTCAACTGACTATATTGAATGGTAACATATCGAATCTCATTGATGCCGCGATTGGTACCCTTTGGAGATCTCATCTAATGAAGTCGTGGCAATTGACTTCAACTAACTTGGTCACTGACTTGTCTCCAGACCGGTTGGCATTGGGAATTAACTTAGAATTGTCTCTACCACTTTTAAGCTCAGTTGAGTGTACTCCCCAAGGCTAGTTGCATCTGCAATGTATCTCTGTCAATTCCGGACAATTCCTCTGTAGGTGTTACAATCCGTCTCAGGCCAATTGGCCACTGGAATCTGCACAAGATCATCTCTGCTACCGTTAACCTCAATTTGATAGACTTACCACGACAATTTGCTCTGCAATCAGCGCTTCCAAATTTGGATGATATCTCGCATGTAGACTGTGTGTTGTGATGTGTCAGAAAGTGGTAATTCATGAAATCCCGTATGCAAAATGTATCTGAAATTGTAAGTGCGATAATAGTGTAAAGGCATAAACCTGTGTATGGCCTGGCAGGAAGGTATATCAGTAGATACAGTTGCAAAGGTGGATGTCAATATTATAGAGTAGTATAAAGGAAAGATTATCACTAGAGATCTAAGGCTTGTGGCGGGCTGACTGTATGCAAAGCAGATGTTACCAGGCCCTGGACACATCACGTACAGCTGTGCCGGTAAACAAAATTTAGTCATCTCTCTCGATACTTCCATGTCATCATCACGATCTAACACCATGTCCAGAGTATAATTAGCCCTGCATACACTGTGTACTGCCCATACCCAGTACTGTGTTCCACGAGTACTGTATACAGCAAGTACTGTATTATCCCAAGACCCACTGTCTGCCGCTCCCAGCCACTTTCTCAGATCGTATCCCTCAATGCATATCTCTTCTCTCATATCTCTCGGTAGACGATGATGTGTTCAACTCTCCGCTTATCCATGGTAAAGAGTTAACCAAGGATTAGTGTCTCACCCCCCGTTGTACCACCCTGTAGGTGTACTGCCTCCACAATGATCTTCTCCGAGTACTTCACCAATTACAATTTATCACAGCCTCTCAGTACATCTCTATACACGCTTGGTTACTGCCTCACAGTGTGCATGAGCATGGCCTCTGAGTGCATTTCCAAACTCATATGCTCATGGACTTGGAGAGTATCTCTGAGTTCGCAGATTCATGACCTTGATGTGCATTTGCAAACTTGCTCAATTATGGCTTTCAATTTCACACAGCAATAGCCTCCAAGTGCATTTCCAAACTCACTCAATCACAACCTCAGAGTTCTTCTGTAAGTTTACTCGATTGTGGCCTGTAAGTATCTCTCCAACCATTCCCAATTACTTCCTCCAATGTCATGTGGGGACGGATTTGAGTGCGGTCATCATGTGGGTTGGTTTTGGGTTGAGCGCGGCGGAGCCGCATGCACTTTAGTTGTTGTGTACATGTCAATTAGACTTAGCGAGACAGTCAGTGAGTTTAGGTCAATACAGAGATTCAGGACACAGGACACCGGACACCGTACAACAGGTTATGAGCCCGGGAACTTCACTGATTTAACGAACTCGACTCCAATTGCGGCATCATCGACACGGTCTCGGAGGAGTACAGACAGACTCGACACGTGTACGGACGACATGATGGCTGAATCGACAGCGATCACGATTAAGAAGTTTGATGGTGCAGACTACAAGAGCTGGAGTTTGGAAATCGAAATACTCTTCGAGCAGAAGCAGGTTCTCGGCATTGTCGATGGTACAGAGGAAGCACCGGATTCGAAGGACAGGACAGAGTTTAAAGCAAGGAAGAAGCAGCACGGAATTGCGCGGTCGACCATTCTCCTCGCGATCGAGAGGTCTTTGCAGCAGCAGTATGGCGTTCAGAAAGACCCAAATGCGCTGTGGGATCAGCTGAAGGAGAACTACAAGTCGAAGGTGAAGCTGAATGTTTGGGCTTTGCGCGACGAGATGTCAGCGGTGAAGTTGAGCAATTGCGAGAATGTGCAGGAATATGCATCGAAGATCCAGGGGTATGTGAACGACTTCAACCTCTGTGCGGAGAGTTCGACCGGTACGATGCCAAAGAGCGAGCACAGCTACTATCTGATGCAGGGTATACCTAAGGATGATCATTGGAGGTTTTTCACCCAGTTGATGTACGACAAGATCGACACCTTGGCCGACAAACCGGAGGAGATTGTCACGAAGATGAAAGCCCACGAAGCGCGATTACAGAAGGACGACGATTCGGAGGTGGCAGCCATGTTCTCAAAGTTGCAGACAAAGAGCAATAAACGGAGGCAGGCCCGGAAGTCCCGGAATACCCGTGGTAGCGGCAGTGTGAGCGATGGTAGCAGTTCGTACAATGAGAAGCATGTGAGTCGCCGCACCAATTGGAGGGATACTCAGGAGTGCTACAGATGCCACAAGAAAGGGCACATTGCACGGTATTGTCCAAGCACTGCACCGGTGGTGAGCGGAGCACCGACAGAGACAACGGCAGCAGCAGCGGCAACAACGATGACAACGACATCAATTGAGAACTATTGGATGACAGTCACTGGGAGATCCCCTGAGAAGGAGGGCTGGTACATGGATTGTGCCACCACTACTCACATTTGTGGAGATCAACAAAGGTTCGAACAGTACACGGAGTATACCAAGAGAGAAGAGCGGGAGATTTGTGACTTTGCTGGCAGGAAAGCGGGCAAGGCCACCGGGCATGGCGATGTACGACTGAGACTTCGGTTGCCAGGAGGCCGAAAACATGAGGTTGTTGTGAGAAACGTCTTGCATGTCGAAGGAGCACCCAACTCGTTGTCCCAATCGTGGCTTATGGATTGGGGATTGCGGATTGTCCCAGTCAATGGCTATGGAATCAAAATATACGACAAAGTGCCGGCAGAGTATAATGGTCGAAGTCGAGGAAATCTTGTGGGCGTAGCACCCCAGATTGGAGGGTTATTCCGGCTGGATATGAAGTTTGCAGGAAAGAGATATCGAGCGAGAGGATGATTGCTTCGGAGGAACTTCGAAGGAATTCTGGGCTTGGTGTCGTTTGGGAGGACCTTCAGGGAAAGCTCTATCTTTGTTTTCATTGGAGTTTAGCACTACGGTCATGATACCGCCCTGGAGGAGTGTGGGGACGGATTTGAGTGTGGTCATCACGTGGGCTGGTTTAGGGTTGAGCGCGGCGGAGCCGCATGCACTTTAGTTCTTGTGTATGTGTCAATTAGACTTAGCGAGACAGTCAGTGAGTTTAGTTCAATAGAGAGATTCAGGACACAGGACACTGGACACCGTACAACATGTCCCATAGTCATCGCCTCCAAGAGTCTCTCGCAACTCACTTGTTCAGTGCCTCCAAGTGCACACACCTATCACCATCATATGTATCACTGAACTCACAGGATTGCAGCTGCCAAGTTCGTACCATCATAGCCTCCAACTGGATCACAAAGTTCGCTGAATTAAAGTCTCCAGCTGCACCTCTGATTATGCTCGAGCACTTTCTCCATCCGGATTCACTGTCTGCATATATATACAGATGCTTGGATTGAAAATATGTATCTTATTATGATGAACTGAATTATGTTACTGTAGTATAGACATATATGATAGATGACATGTGTTGTGCCAATAGAACTCTCAGTTCCACTGCTGTGAGAATATGGTACAAAGTTTACAGTCTCCCACTTAGCTGTACAGAGGTCTCAGCTGCTTTCAAAGTCTCACACAGATCTGCCAAGAGGTCTCAGCTGCTCCAAAATTTGGCTGTACCGCAAGTTATATATTGTAGCATCCTGAATGCACCTGCATAACTGCAGTTGATTTCAGAAGCACCTGAGAATGATCTTCTGGAGTCAGAGATCACATCGATGAGTGGAAGGGTGGCCTGGGAGCAAACGGAAATTCTGAGAAGTTCTGGTCAGGTTAACTACAGTGTCTGGGATGTAAGGGTCTTGCTTCCTGACCAATATACATTTTTCTGCTGAATTATTCCCCATCAGTTGCGCAGATGGCCATTCCAGATGGAGTTGCAAATTGTTTCCAGCTGGCTGGAGATGAGTATGAATAATCAGATGAATATTTCCATCAAATGTATGAGGATGCTGATCTGGAACTAGCTTTAAACATCAAGGACCTTGTCTCTGTACAAACATAGTCATACAACATGTTCCAGGCCCTCATGGTGAATCACACAAAGTGCAACAAACTGGTGTCACATGTTTCTGATGATGTACACGACAATGCAGCACAACTTTTAGTTGGTGATACAACCTCAAAAGAACTGGTATCGCTGACACATGAGGTCATTGCCAAGGGCCCAGTCAGGAAGTGAATGCAAGCCTAACTTTGCACAGCCTTACTACAAATTGAAGAAACGATGATAGCATTGGAAACCACTAAAGACCAGAGACATATAATTGGTGAATGGATGTAATCGCCCATGATGAAATAGAATTCATCAAGTCAGACCTTAATTTGTATACAGGAATGCTCTGCAACTATCAGCACTTTCTAAACAAACTCCAACAATTGCTTATTCAATTTCAAGATAACTGGAATGTTGCTCTACAATAATTCGAGATCCTTAGACACCATGACCTCCTCTGAGTATTGGCAATATTGCCGGGTTGCCTGCCATCGGTCAAGATTGGAACTGGAACCGAGACTGCCGACCAGGTTAGAAACCGCGAATGGAGCCGAACAATGTGACTTGCACCAAATTGTTACCTGGACCGGACTGAATACTGGTGGTTTTTGGCCACATTGGAACTGGACCACATTTCCATTTCATGGTTGCTACAATATTTGCTGCAATTAAGATTTCGAGTTCTTATCATATCATGACATGGTCCATATGTACAAGATGCAGTTAAAGGAGCTTCTTTGCCCCCTTGTCTCCAATTTGCACTATGATCAATATTTGTTGAATCACGATGAAATAACACTTACAACCATGCCCAACTCGCATGTTTTCAACTGCTACTGATCAAATAGGGCTCAGATTCACAATTGACGATCAGCAAGAAGAAGAGGTCCTAAAACTCCATAATTCACAAATCAATCATGTCATGATACAATGACAACTCTAAATCATAATTGGACTGAAATCTCACAGCGTGCAAAGGTCGGGTTTGGTGGTGGAAACTGGCCCAAAAACAATGATCATGGGTTTTTGTGTGGTAAGCTGAATTGCAATGGTTGCATTGCAGTTCCAACTCTAACCTGGACCAGTTTTAGTGCATTGGAACCATTGCTAACACTACCTCTTCTCTGTTTCCACTGCACCACCACTTGGCCCATTGTTCCCAGGTGTTAGGCTTAATCGATGAGATTGGGACTCCATTGATACATTGTTAGACCCTGGCAGCACTTTTTGTCTTTGCTGGTAAAGCTGCATTTTGGAGGAATCACCATTTCCCGGTAAATGCAACAATAAAAGTTACCTAGGAAGTCTGCTTAGGTGCATTGCAGGAAGTGTTTATTGCTACCTATACTGTGAATGGGTTGAAAGGGCATTGGGAGTCACTCCGAACTATACGAGGCAAGTGCTTTTCAAACATTGAAGCATGTTTTGGTACGCATGGACGACAGCTGGCACCACATGTACTACTCTCCGACGAATGCCTTCATGACTCACACCAGGTTTCACTTCACAGCAATCCAGATGCATTGAAGGTTTTGGTTGTACTGTTGGGCAACCAACCGACAGCCACCCCTATTGACATCATGGAACATGTCCCTGAAATGAACCCCATACTCAACTCCAAGACATAACTAACCACAGGGACCTTGAAAGCAGGGGACAATCGATACACAGAGAGTGGCAAGGAAGGAAGCAACAACCGATACTATAACACTGGTAGTGAAGTTGGCCACCATGTACAGAAGTGCCCGAACAAGAGGATCATCTTAGCTGCATGGAAACAACAGAATGCAACAGCTATTAAATTTACTGAGAAGAAAGAGAAACAGAAGGTGCAGAGACAGAGATGTTCCCATGGTGGTTCCACTACAGGCAGCTATGGTGGCAGCTATGGAGGCAAACATTATCACCTCCCTTTAGCCACTGCCATGGGAATAGACAATGACAATGCCAGCTTAAGGGGCCCAAAGTGTGGGAGTTGTCCAAAAGTGCAAACAAGGATGATCATGACTGGGCACAGTCAGCTTAGGGAAAAGGTGACCGGAGCTATTTGTTACGATTCAACTCCCTAACACTGATAGTACTACTGTGTCTCCTACAATGAAAACATTCCCCCATTATCATAATTTCAGATTCAGTGAAAATGTTACCTTGGACCTTCTTCGTATCAATGGAATGCTCTGATCTGAGTAGAAACTTGACAGATAATATTGTTTAGCTCCCAAGACATGGAAAGATGATGGAGCATTACAGAATGATGTGCGACAAGCAACAAGAGAGAGGGCATGGAATAAGTATATCATAGAAGACAGGAGGAATTGCCACTGGATGATTATTGGAACTGTCAACGATAGGGTGGACAATAGTATTGAAAGACAACACCAAGCTTGCCTGCAACTCTGGCTCAGAGACTTTGGCTATGTGAAAGCAGCGTGGTTCATGAACTACAATATACTAGAAATCAATATTGTCCTTGGAAAGTGTTAGATTTATGATACTAATGGAACTGAAAGCATTAACCACAGAACAAACAAAATGTGGTTAATGCAGGATGGTATACCATGGGATGTCAGGGAAAGCAATGCCCAAATCCACTATCGAAGTGGTCTGTGGCTAGACATTGTACTGGATCAGGATGCTGTATGAGATGCGAACTGTACCATGGGTATTGAAAATGCTGTTGAAGAAACAAAACACCATTGCAGAAACCACTGCCTTGTGGTTAACGCAATTATGGTTAATGTGCAATGCAGTGCTAAAGAAACACCTCAGCCTGAGTTACATGATGAATTAGGAGAAATAATTCAGGATATTGAAAAGTGTGGCTTGCTTGGCAAATGATTAAATGAAACAATATGGAGTACACCCCTACACAGGATTGATTTCTCCCATGAACCTGATAAGAAGGCTCCGTACTAACTCCCATACCATAAGTAACCAATGAAAGATATAGCAGTTCAATCGGAATTAGAAAAGAAACATCGGAATGAATGTATAGATTGACACAACGGCCTTTAGGGCTCCCCAGTACAACTTGTAACAAAGACAGTTGGCAGCTTGGGAATGTTAATAGTCCACCACACAGTCTACCGCATCCCCTGAAAGGATCGATTCCCATCAGACCACAATGAGGTGCCTGGTAGAACCATTGAGTGCATCATCATTCTTCTTCAACTTCAACATAGCGTCGAAGTAACATCAAACCTAGCTTTATCTAAGAGATCGACAGATGGTGGCCTGATCTCAGAAATAAGCCGTCACGAAGTGGATTGTTAACCGGTTGCATTTGCTAATAATTGTAGCCAATTTATGCGAGTCATGCATTGTCTGTTAATATTTGACTGTACGCTGAGACTATGTATCTGTCGACCTTGATGACATCCTTATCCATACTTAGGTTAGACCACCGCATATTGACTACATTCAAATGGTTTGAAAATGATATTAAGTTTTCTGCGTTTCAGATCAACTAAGAAGGGGTTCATATAGTAGAGTCAAAGAACGAGACAGTCCCTAAATGGCTTTAACTTCACAATACACAAGAGGCCCAGAATTGTCTTGAACCGACTGGCAACAAGCAAAACTTCAGTCACCACTATGCCTACATTACATTCTCTATTAAACACATGTGCAGATCGGTCAACAATATCAAGATGGGAGGCGGACAGGGGGAACCACGATTGAGCGATATTGGAACAGTATCTGTCACTTTGTCCAGAGGGGTTGTTGAGTGTTATAAAGCTCACATAATTCCATTTGAACCGCATTTGTGCTGATGCTACTGGACGAAATGGTGTTAGCAATAGATGAGGATATTGTGCCAGTCGTCTGGATTCGGACAAGGAAACCTGTTTTGGTTATTTAGAGAGCCGGCCATGAACCCAACCCGCTGCTTCTTGGCGGACTAAACCTGGATCAGCACCTGTCACCCTGCGGGTTTCGCCACTGTTGGACAAACCCACTGCATCCAATCTCAGGATACTGATTTCGGGTTGTTCTATTCATTGTGGCATTCAGTTATGCTACTGTTAATCCCAAAATATTAAGGATATTGAGGCATTGAGTTTTTTGGATTCACTGGCTGCCTTTATAGTCAAAGAACGGAGAGACATACTCCCTGCCCCATCCTGGGAATGAGCATCAACAGAGCGTCAACGATATTTGGATTTGCATCTGAAGTAATCTGAGTGGCAATTGGTTGCAGACAGTAATACATGAGGTATTGGCCACCTCTAGAGGCAAAAGACGAAGGGACACTCTCCCTGCCCCATCTTGAAACTGAGCATCTACTGAGCGTCAAGTATTTTTGGTCTAGCATCTTGGGTAGTTTAGATGGCGCTTGATCATAGACTTCGATTATGGAGGAGTTGACACCCTCACTGGAAGGAAAAGCAAGTGACATTTCCGTGACAGCCTCCCAGACAGTAACAACATTGTTCATTTACCAAGCTGCAACTAAGTCTTCATCAGCACTGTAGGCTGGAAAAATAGTCAAAACAGTGTATATAGACAATAACTGACACATTGTACTTTGATTACCCATGACAAAGGGCCAAAAATCATTGATGCTCTGTTCGTGCCCATTTTCATAATTGGGCAGAAAGTGTGTCGGTTTCTCTTTTTCATATAAACACAGCCAATACTTTGATTATGTATTGTAATAACCAAATTACTGCTGAATTTTGTGACAGTAGCGGCGACACGTAACCCAAGGCTGGATTAGCACCATTGAATATAGGTTGCCGCTGCGATACGTAGATTAGTATTGAATATATTACCACTATACAATCCATATGTACCCATACACTCTAGTCTGCAACTGGATTACCATATTATGCATCTGCAGTCAACTATAGGCATATGTGCCGTTACATTATATTCGATTGTTTTGTTATTGGATATATTTCGCTTACAAGAATACACAAGGTTTACCCCTATTGTCAATGAACTACAGAATCGAGAAAAAACTAACAGCTTGAGAATCAATTCTAATGTGAATTGTCTACTATGCGTCCTGAGACAGCAGGCAGTAGTCAACTGCACTTAGCTGGTATACATTTTAGCATGGAAAACCTAGCATCACCTCTCAGCCGAGTAACCCATATTCTCACTGGATGAGTGTCCGTACTTCTGATTAATGAGATTCATCATGAGAATGAGCACAACGACGAAGAAGACACTGCCACCATGGAAAGTTGCCAGAACTATGGCCTAGGCAACAACGTGAGCAATGTTTGGGATGACAACCCAAGCGAGCCTGAGCGCATGATGCAGTCCAAGATCACATCTATGTGAAAGATGATGGAAGAACAATTTGAAATCCTCAACAATGCCATCCAACAGAATTCCCAACAATGTGTGCAAAATGCTGAGCTGATGGAGGCCAACCGGGAATACCACTGACAGTCGATTCTTCTAGAAGCAACAAAAACATAAATCTTTCATATGACCCATCGAGAATGGTACTGTGGTGGAGGAAAAAAGCTTGATAACTTACTCAACACGTTACAATCTAACTTCGAATCCCAGGTGCACTGATTCCCTCATGGAGATCAAGACAATATTATATTTGGAGTGAGCCTTCTCAGCACATGGAATCATCAAACGGACCCGGCAGGGAGACAGACACAGATGACCAATTGGGTGGAGTGGGTTCGAGACCTATGGAGAGACTCAGATCCGTATTTGGAAGACTTCGCAGACTTCTCGCAAGTGATGCAAAAGATGTCTGGCGACATGGACTGAAAACTGAATGCGGCAGTACAGTGTATGACCGACTCCCTGCCAGGAGCAAATGAACTGGTGAGAGTCTACGTTGATTGAGTACAAGCAAATTGGAGAGCAGCGGGATTGCGCCTGCAGGATGACAGGAATCTTTATGAAATAGCTTGGAGCAGACTATGACCGCGACTGAAGATCAAAATTCACACATTCACTCCGAAGAATGGAATGTTCGACAGGATAGAAGAGCTTTCTGACTGTGCTGCCGATTCAGAAGTCATGTCATTGATATTGTTGATGAGTTGAAGGAGTTCACCACAGAGTGCAAGGGGTATTAGTAGTATCACCGTAGTGGCTCGGTCATGACTGTTTTTCCGGGGAGGGCATAAAGCAAAGCTGATGCCGACAGTGAGGAGATTGACATGAGTTATGATATTGAAGGATTTCTTCATGGTAAGTACTTGGTATATCTTTTACTGCCAAACTGGGCAGTTTTACTCCATATGTTTGGGCACATTGCCATGATCTGTCTGGAATGCTTCGTAGGACAGGTTTTGGAGTGAAGGTGTAATGGAGACACATGCCCCAGGGTTGGGTAACGCCCATACTATGTAGAAATCTCACCATGAGACTTAGATTTGTAGTGTTACTCATACCTATAAATCTATATTTACAATCGCTCATATCCACATTTCCAACTGTATACCATAGTTTCATTACATTGGCATGCTTACACTATTATCGCCTTTTCAGTAAATGGATAGATTTGACTCCTGGGAGGTCATCAGTTCACACCTTCACCAATGCGCCACGTCCAAATGTCAACAATTCTGATGTCAGCTTTCAACGTGACATATCAAAGCAAGATTACTGCAGGCACGGATATTGATTGTTTCATCATTCAATTGAGCACCCTGGTGACAGTGGAGAAGTATTGAGATACCAATTGGCGCATGGGACATGTTGTGTGCAATAACGACAATTATCATGAGCACAGGATTCAACCCTGCCAACAGGAGAAATCCAATACATCAGACATATTTAAGATCGAATACAATCCATATGGATCAATGGAGTGCACTCATCGGTCGAAGAACCTACAATCAATGGCACAATGTGACCCCTGAATCAGCATGACAGACAACCAAAGGCGAAGCAAAGATACAATTGCGAGTCAGTACAGTTGTGACTATGTCTCTTGTTATTGGGGAAAGTGCGTCGAGTTCGATTGTGGAGTACACCTACAGCTCCTGCAACCTCACAAAATCCCGGAGGACAGCGAAAACAGCAAAGGCAACTGGGACAGTCCTAGAATGACAGCAATCAGAAACCCAACTTCCAACCATTCATCTTGAAATCTGCGGAATACACTACTGGGAATTGACCATCAGTCAAGTGTAATAACCATACTGCAGGCAGCGGTGCCAACTTCTCACCAGTGCCATGGCTTTCAACAGAAGTCTACAAAAGGCGAAAGGCACACCGGCACCACACTCGTTGCAGCAGCTGAGACTACAAAACCTAGCTTGTACGTAATTTATATGGCAACATGCAGCAAGCCAAAGCACCAATCGACTGCGGCGCAATGAGCATCGCTATTGCGTGGAGTCTATTCAGTAAATTCGAGCTACAATACCAACCAGTATTCACCTTTACCCTGAACTGGTAATGATGTCTCTGAAGGGGAGCCAAAATACAAGTCTATTGGTTCAGAACTTTGAATACCTTAAAGGGGTTGACAAATTGGAGGTGTTAGTCGTCCAATCGACAGCACAAGACGTAGTCGTGGGCTGGGCATGGTGTGAAACCCGGGAATCAATCAGTGCAAATGTCTATAGACAGCCATGTGAACATGAAATAGATTGCAACAGGCAAAGATTCCAGAAGCTTATCGCACATGTCATCTGCCACAATGTGGAAAGGGACACAAAAATTAAGAGTCCCGCTACCACATTCAATTATCTCTAAGCTATGGAGGACGTGGTCGAGGCATTCACCATATAACTTCAACAATGTCAGTGGTTGCTGGGAGCATTACTGGAAGGGATCACCAAAAGTGAGAGCAACCCCAGGATGCTGAATGCCCGAGCAGAAGTAGTGGCAATAGGTGCGGCAGAAGAGTGACACAGTGACCGCACTTAAATGACTGCAACCGGCTCGCCAAAACAGGAAGGGAGAAACCGATCCGCGTAGCTTAGTCCCATTGTGACAAATCATGTCATCCAGCTATCCCGTGACCCCTGCTCATCTCCAGTCTGGCAAAGCAAGGCCAAAGAGCATTGGAACAGACATACTTAACATGGAGATGGTAACGATAGATGATGGGGGTCCTATCTCTGCACAATATCATGATTCACAATATTAAGATTTTTCATCTCCTTGTCAGTTACAAGGACTATGTGGATGTAGGCTGCAATGATATCGCAAAACTCTCCCACTGCACCTTTGACAGCATCCAAGGAAAATTCATGAGGAAGAGCAGTTATGACTCGAGGAGTGTAGGAAGAGTGTTAGAGAAAATGACCATGTTCTGCAGCAGTGAGGAACCATACAATTTGCATCAATTTAAGAAATTGCAGACCGCAAGTGAGAGCAAGAATTTGAAATGAATGACACTGCCTGGAACAGCGCCGATATAGATTGCAAAGAAGTATTGTGGACTGCGGCTGTGTGTGGACAATGGAGCTCGCAATAAAGCACCGGCGAAGAACCAATATCTTCTCCCAATGATCTTGGAGATGCTGAACAGCATGACTGGAATGCCAATCACCTAATTCGAATCCAGCGTAGCGAGATGTACAAAACCGTGGTATGGGCAGTTCGAGCTCCGAGTTATTCCCTTCCCATTGATGAATACACCAGCTCCCATACTACCAATGTACAATACCAATTGGAGGAGCTAATTCGTTGCTGGAGCAACTACGTTTAAAGAAAGGGATGACACTACCGGAGATGCCGGAATGAAGGATCAGAGTGCACTTAATGATAGAGAAGTCTAGTTGCAATTAATGAACACAGAGAGCATGGTTAAGCGTACTAGAAGAATCAACACACACACCTAGCATCAGGATGATGATATGCCCACCTAGAGAATTCATGTCCAAAGCCAAAAGTCAGTGACAATAAGAACACACTAAGCGACGTTCAAAATGGCAAAATGCATTTCAAAACACAAAGCAAGACAACAATCAATGGAATCCAAAGAATGGGCAAAGCAAGAGGAAAAATGAGACAACACGAGCCAAGAAACAAGCGAAGCTAAAGACCTTCGAAGTCCAGAGAAAAAGCAGGGAAAATATCTCTTCAGTCAACAAAGAGACATACCGAATGCAATGACCAAAGTCTACCAAAGTGCATAAGTTTATCAAGCCATGATGGCAATTAACAATCGATTTGAGTCTAAGTCATCGGCGGAGCAACCCACTTCAAAAAGGGGGAATGACCCTGTCAAAACTAATGTGTCCTACCGACCATCCAAAAGCCCACTGGGAGACGGTATACTAAAAAACACACTCTGAAGTCGACCAAGAAGTCTACCGAGAAGTCCACTGAGAAGTAGACCAGTCTTGCTCTACCAATGAGCCAATACCCCACCAGGATGCAATATACTCAGATGGGCCGAGAAGTCAACCAAGGAGTCTCCTGTCAAGTCTACTGGCAAAGTTGACCAAGTTGACCAACATTCTCCTGAAGCCACCTATCGAAAGTGCAACCAGTTGTCGACTGTAAAGTCTACCAAGTTGATCAAGATTCTATCAAAGCCTCATTTCAAGAACACAACCATGGAGTCAACTGGAAGGTTACTGAAGCGGACTTTCCAAGACTACTACCAAGTCAACCAGCATCTGGAAGTCAATGCCAGTAACCGGTGACTACTACTTGAGAGATGTTTGATGAAGTGATGCATGAATGCCCAACAGAGTGGAGGCATGCTTGAATTTGGGAAGTTTAACCATCTTTAGAGAAGGTCACTTGTTAGATGTCTATTGATGCGATGTGACTATACTTGATGCGATTGAGGTATATGATTGACGGCTACAACAGATGCCAGCAGTTGAAGATCCCAGTGATACCATGTTATGAGCAGAAGCTCTACCACCCTGACAATTCCGACAATGACCTATGTCATGACACAAGCTACAGGAATAATGATTGTAGGAGCATGGGTTAGGAAGTTGAGATATGGAGGATGGGATCACTTTTGGATGTTTTCTTGTTTCATTGCTTGTCTCTGCTTCTCCTCTTTGTATCTCGGCCCAGTACCACCTGATAATGGAGGGAGAGTTTCCCTGTGGGCCAGATCTGCCGAACAGTTGCCATTACACATACTGATCAGTTGAGGGACTCATGGTTTCATATGAGTACGTACACGCCAGGAATGTATATTGTTTGCTTCCCTTCCCGTTCCTTTCCTCTTGTACAGTTTATGCAATCCAAGTGGTTTGTCCAAATGGAGACGGATAATGTAACGGTGACACCTAACCCAGGGCCGGGTAACGGCCATTCCTTATAGTCGGCTCACCCCAAGACTTTGATCTCTAGCAATAACTATACCTATATACATATGTTCACTATCGCTCACATCCACATTTGCAACCATATATTATAATTAGCATTCATTGCCATGCTTGGGCATACGTCCCGAGACAGTTGGAGGGTATAACAATGACATCGGAGGGTAATGGATGGTGATTGTATTGCAGCTGATGAGCAGGGATGGTTGTGTGTGGTTGAGGGATTTTCAGTCACTTCATTGGAAGATATAAACAGAATATTCGAAGTAAACATTTTATTCAGTGCCGGACTCATAACCTGTTCAAATAGTAAAGATCAGGAAAGCTTGATTGTATTCTATCTACGAGGGCTACAAGGCCGATATATATGAGAGTGCAAGTACAGCTAAATGCCATCAGCCCATATAAGAGTCAACAGTTATCTCCTGCTATGCAAACCATCACAGTCACCTGCCATACAAGACATCTCAGTTTCCGACCTGACAAGATTTCTGTGAGTCCAGCTATACAAGACACCTCTGTCTGTCGCCATATAAAACTCATCTCTGGCTAAGACCTGTCTATGCAATATATGGTTTACTCGGTATACAGTTTACCCAGTATATGGTTTACTTGGTGTATTGTTAACTTAGTATGGTATGGTTTACTTGGTATATGGTCTACTTGGTGTTTGGTTTACATGGTGTATAGTTTGCTTGGTGAATGGTTTAGTTGGTGTATGGTTTACTTGGTGCATGCTTTTCTCGGTGTATGCAATTCTTGCTCTATGCTGAATTTGGTATTAACTAAAGTCAGTGCCATGGGAAGATTGAGATGGATGATTTGACTTTGTGTTCTACTATAATGGTTGAGTTTAGACAACAAAGAAAGCCGAAGTATGATGATAGGAATGTCATGCTAAATACAAGGCGATGTTGGACATTCAGTGGATGACCTGCCTTATCGGATGTTAAATACCATGTCCCGGTAATCTTATCTGTTCAGTCAGGAGGTATCCCTGCTGTATCTAGGATAGTGGATTGTGTCACATCTCAAATTCTCTGAAGTCTCTGTTTCTGATAATGATTTCCCCCATCTACTCTCATTTCTCTCATTCTTCATCACCAAAATGTGAAATGGTTTGGAAGTCATAACTGAACAACTCAGCCACTCCAAACTGCCCCACTGATTATTCCCGATACTCCCAGATGCTACCAGATAGGGTGAATGAAATGCAATGTGCTCTCAGGTGCTCTGACACTAGTTCACCAGTGCACCACAAGTCACTGGAAGTGGTGGAACAGAATCAAAGAATATTCTGAAGAGTTTATGGTTCTCTTCAAAATACTTCAAAATCAAATTATTAGGATAAGCCAATTTCGAAGCTTTTGGAAGTATTGGCCACATCTCCAGGAGTGTTCCGTTGCACCTTGAACCTGGAGCCACACTCTACACTAGTGATTATTATAATGTTTATATCAAGTAGTAGAATTCAGTTAACTATCATCCTCCTGCATACCTTGATTCCAGCATTGTAACCATAATATACAGTCCAGTAGGTATCTACATCCATATAAATATGAACCAGCCATACACTATCAATTCTATCTGATGCAGCATTTTCTCGCAGCAAATGTGCTTGTCCAACAATTGCTCTGACAAGTACAATATGCATCTAATCTCTCTGTTTGACAATCCCGATGAACATGTCAACACAATTGGCCCAACAATGTGGATATTTGTACTTTTTGAAATCACCACCATACATTCTTGAGATTGAGGACATAATATCCATTGGTGAGTCTTGTTGCACCGCTCGGAATAAGTTGATATCGTGATTCCGGTGGGCATGAACTCCTGACATTGGAGGATCTGATTTGGTGGAGTCCAGGCGAAGTATAATCCTGCAAAAGAAGAAACTCTGCCCTGGAAAGTTTTTTTGAGGTTACTGTCTGTATCTTCGACCCAGATGTTATGAGATTCAGGCATGATCCCTTGGTTGGCATTGGTATATTCAACCTGGCAATCAAGTCCCAGATGCTCAACAGATGTAGGGCAGTGAAATGGGTGATGGTAGTACAACAGCCCATTCTGCAACTTAATAAATAAACTGTCGATGAGTACATCCTGATTATATCCAAGGACCAGACCACTGACTTCATCTGCGCAGTCCTCTTCAATTTGAGTACCGAATAGGTGTCCAAAGTTTGGAATTCCGAAATCCAGTCAGGCATCTCTGAGTAGGGTTAATTTGATACTTCTGCACAGTCCGCGGACAGGAGTTTCTCTCAAATGATGTGCCTGTTACAATATGGGGCGGGATAGTGGCTCTTCCTGACAATGCTGGAGGCTTAAAAGATGGGCTCAGGGGAGTGTTAGCAACGGTTCGAGATGATCACTTTGGGTCTGGGTGCTGGTCCAAACTGAACTGTTGCCATAGACAATGACCAGGTCATCAATAAACCTGAACTGTCAACTCGGGTACGGTTCATTCGTAAACTCCCAACCGGTCTGAATTGGGCTGATTATCAGTGGGTCACCCACCGGGTCCATCTATAGATTCATATACAGCTCTTGAATTTGTAGTATGTTAGTAGTATCTTATCAGAATTGTGTTCTCGACAATCAATAATGTGCTTTTGAATATTGTACAGTTTGCAATATCGAGTAATTTGCTATCTGTGTTTTACCTTTGATATATTGTATTTTTGCCTATCAAGGCAGTCAATAATACTGTTATGTACGCGATGATCTGCCTGATACCTTAAATACCAAATTTCTATCACATAACACTGTGCAAGCTCCATTGATGCTCATTTTCAGGATTTGCCTGGTAGCATGTTGCTATTGTTTTTGCGTCCAAAGGCTTCCAATATCTCATGAATGTATGTCTCCAACCAATCGGAACATAAACTCACCAAGATGTAACCCTAAACATCATTGACGCTCCATTGACGCTGATTGAAAGAATGGGGCGGTGACCGTGTTGCTCTCTCTGTTGCCTATCATAGCTGCCAATATGTTGGTTATGAATAACAGCAACCAAATCACTGGTGAATTACCATACTTACCAGACCGCAAATCATTGATGCTCCGTTGATGCTCATGTTAATGTATTGTCCATTCAACATCTGCTGCCATCGATGAGTGTTTTCATAATGATTTGAACTTATTGGTTGTCTTTCTGTCAGATCGAGACTCGGCCCTGTAGCAAAGCCAAGCGCAGTAACATTCTTGCTCTGTTCACTCGCACACAACTAACAATGATATATCTCACTAAAAGATTCATTGTGCCTATTATACATTTGTTTATCAACCGATATTCACAAGCCACTGCTTACCATTCACCCATGATATATCTGTAACTGAAACTCCCGGTCAAGCTACATAAAGACACTGGTGAACCATTCACTCATTCTGTCCTACTTTATATTCACTTCTTCACTCCTCCTCGTTTTCATTGCATTCACCGTCACTAACACCTTTCAAGCCTCTCTGTTCAATATCCAAGTTGGCAGAAACAATCAGGAAACATTTGTCGTGGCTCTCACATCCCGCTGCTGTGGCCATTCCATTTTCTTGATGCCATTGATTCGGTCTATATGAGATTGATCATCTGCCGCGCAATCGTCTTCGCTGTCATTTGGATTCTCCAAATTGACATTCAAGATTAGCCAATTTTCGGTGTCCGAAATGATTTCAGCTATGCTATCCTCACCACTTGCCAATGGATGATGGTTGATTCTTCGGATTTGGCGGACATTTAACATTTGAGTTCATCCTCCAGGGAGGTCCTTTGTAGACAAAGCTGGTGGCAAAGGTGGTCTTTCTAACAATTTAAATACAGCTGCACAATCATGTTCAAAGAGTGACCAGGATGCTTTGACCATCTCTTCCGTGTCCAAAATATATCCTATGGCTGTCATCTGCTTGTTTTGAGAGCGAGATTCCTTCTTTGTAGCATGTAGGTTTTGGCTGCCCTCCCACATCTCCAAAAAGTTGTGGACCTTGGCCATTCTGTGCAATTTCCATTCCTCCGCCTCTTGCTTCGTTACCAAGTCATTTTCTGTATTCATCGTATACGATACTGGGTTATCAATGGCAAAACTCCTGGTATTGGCTCGAGCAAACTACCATACGATGATTGCTTCCCGAAGGGTCTTATCTGTGGGTTTTGACTTCCTCCAGCCAATAACATCTCAGCCAAGGGAAATACTGGCATGCACTCTGACACCATGTGGTATGATAGAAAATACGTTGTGCGCCACATTGGAGAGATTAGCTTGCTTTCAGTGCGTTTCCTCTTGTTGGCACCACAAGTCGGTTATGTCTGGCATTCAGAATGTACTGCTGATCTCTATTGGATCAGAGTGGTAATCATTGAGATTTGGATTCATTTGCCCCTAGTTCTGTGGTGCTTCAGGTGGCACATTCAAATAGGGCCTGGTGGCAGTCAATATGGGTGATGCGCGATCACTTTGTCCGGGTGTCGTCTGAGCCACATTTTTGACATTCAGTATTCTTCATCATTGCTGGACAACTCATATGGATCAAAGGTTGATTGACAGGATGCTGAAGCGGTTGGGGTGGGGACGAGATTGCTCCTCGGTAAGCTTTCGAGTTCATTGACCAGTACACTTTGATGTTTGACACAGTATTCATTCTCCACATACTTCAGAAAGGCCTCATGGTATTGGGTAGTATAGAATGTCTTGTCCTCAGAATTAATATCCATTCCTTTGTCCTATTTTCTACATGATCGCAACTTCCAGAAAGGATCGAGGATATGAGCCAAAATGATAAGCATACCTGTCATTGGAGTCACTTCAGCATAATATTTGGACAGCTTCTGTCGAACAAACTCCACAGCAAAAAACAAGTTGTTCTTCGATTGAGTCTTCTTCTTGGCGAAAGCTCGCATAACACCATCCATATGATCGAACATGTCATTGTAGCCTGTGATATCGTCATGTAATGTGACTGTATACCTCTTCCACATCTAGTGTTAGCAACGAGTCCAGGTAACCCGCCAGCAGTCCAGGTTTGGACCACAAAAACGGGTCGGTTCGGTTCCGAACCCGGACAAAAACCCGACCCGCTGACTCTTGGCAGGCCAAACCCGGACCTGTACCCATCAACCCGCGGGTTTCGCTGGGTTTGACTAGACCCGTCGGGTCCAATCTCCAGTTGTGCGTTTCGGGTTTCACATGTATTGTCGCATTCAGATATGCTACTGCTAATCGTAAAGTATTGACATTGGTATGTCATGGTTCATTTTCAGCATATTAGCAGCCTTGATGTGCAAAACACGGATACTCACGCGCCCAACCACATCCTGAAAATGAGCGTCAACAGAGCGTCAACAGAGCGTCAACAGAGCGTCAACAGAGCGTCAACAGAGCGTCAACAGAGCGTCAACAGAGCGTCAACAGAGCGTCAACAGAGCGTCAACAGAGCGTCAACAGAGCGTCAACGATATTTGGTCTTGCATCTTCGGTAATATGAGTGGTGCTTGATCAAAAGCATCCATAAAGAAGGATATGGCAGCCTTTATTGGCAGATATGTACAGGATATTCTAGCCACATCCTCCGGGACAGTAACAACTGATTTCATTTACAGAGCTACCACTAAGTATTCTTGAGCCTTTTAGCATATGATGACAGTCAAAACGATGTATATAGACAATAACCGCCACATCGTGCTGTGATTAACCATGATGGAAGGCCAACAATTGTTGACACTTTGTCGACGCTCATTTTGAAGATGGGGCAGGAAGCGTTTCACTTTCACTTTTGCCTATAAAGGCAGCCAATAATCAGTTTATGGCAATGTGCAACCTGTCACCCCCCAGATTACCCATGATACATGACCAACAATCGTTGATGCTCCGTTGATGCTCATTTTCATGATGGGGCATGGAGGGTATTGCAATCCGTTTTGCCTATAAAGGCAGCCAAAAATTCCTTTATGACTGACTGCAGCCTATCGGAGGTGTGATTTCCCAGGACTCATGACCAAAAATCGTTGACGCTCTGTTGACGCTCATTTTCATGATGGGGCAGGGAGGGTATTGCAATCTGTTTTGCCTATAAAGGCAGCCAAAAATTCCTTAATGACTGACTGCAGCCTATCGGAGGTGTGATTTCCCAGGACTCATGACCAATAATTGTTGACACTCCGTTGACGATCATTTTCATGATGGGGCAGGGAGGGTATTGCAATCTGTTTTGCCTATAAAGGCCGCCAAAAATACCTTTATGAGTAACGACAACTTGTCTGAGGTGTGATTTCCCAGGACGCATGACCAAAAATCGTTGACGCTCCGTTGATGCTCATTTTGCCATGGCTGTATCCACAATATGCAATCATTGAATTTGGCACAGTTTATCATTCACGTTGTTTTGGCTGCCTTTCTTGCGTTTTCATTTACATTCTTCTTGATAACTACGTTGTTCTTTAATAATACATAGATATATATAATAATAATCTCCAAAATCCCGTCTTTCGGTCAATGCGCATCATCAGTTGCAGGATCGCTCAATCCGCTGCTCTTGTCTTCAAAATGAATGTTAGCTGCATTACCACACCACAGAGAGTGTACTAACCTTCATCAGTCAGCATATCTGGATCAACATCGGTATTGTGCTCGGTATCCTCATCATCTTCGAAATATTCCGCACGGGGAAGAGCGGTATGGGAATACATATATCCGGCCGGCAAATTGATCATTTCAGCAGGTTGAGCTCCGGAAGTGTTACCGGTTGGGGCGGGTGGCGTACCTGGCGGAGGTAGAGTCGGCTCTGGAATCCGCTCTCTGCGTCGGGCGGGTGGAGGTGCACCTGTTCGTTTGCGTGACCAGCGTGTCTGCAGATTCTTTGTGGTGCCATTTTTGCAAGGAAGGCAGCCGGACGTTTGGTGTTGACGAAGCATTTCCGGGTGTCTTTGTATCGCAGCCTTCACCTTTTTGTGCCCAGGAAACTCAACACCCTACTTCTTCCCTTCTCGGACCTCGGCACGTGGTTTCTTTATGAGATATTCCATTTCCTCAATTGCGGCACGCGAAAAGCCTTCTTTGGCCATTTTGGCCATATTCAACGCCAGGCACATGTCGGACTGTTCCAGCTGTACCCGACCTCCTTGCCTTGCCATAGTTGGAGACATTTTGAAAACCTACGAGACATTAGTTGATGCTTCTAACAATGAACTTCGGCTGTTACCTCTACCATATATGCTTCTGTAGCCTCCTCTAAGGTGATTAAAGCCTGTTTCATCCACTCACGGGGACGCTTATCAGGAAATTCATCTGCGAAAATCCCAGAGCTCACAACATCATGATGTTCGATTTCCCGGACTGTGCGGACAAATGCCTTTGTCGACCATGGAGGTTTCCCGGTACAGGCAGCAATGAATTCGTTACATAGCTCACTACGGACACCCGCTGTACATTATACGATTAATTGACCGCCGATTGCAGCGATATGGATATACTCACATCCCACCGCATGCGGCTTCTTATTTCTCCTGCTGCCAGTCTTGCGGACAATTTGTAAATGTGCATCCTGGGTCATATGTTTGGTGGCTGCATCGGCACCGTCGCGGTGAACTAACTTGTGTCTGCGCTCTTGTTGTGTGCCGAGAATTTCCGTATTTGATGTAGCGCCCGCCAATCGGCCGGTATTCGATCCGCTCTCACCTGGTGGGGGTGGTTGTGTATACATGATGTGCTGGTGTGGAATAGGAGAGGAAGATGATAACGAGAGGAAGTGGGAAGCCCTGAGGACTATATAGTTAGCATCTTGTCAGAATGGAATAAGTAGCAGCTAACATGACTGTTATGCTCACGATGAATCCTGCTGAGTATGGCTGCAACTTGCAGGGGTTTCCCACCGCACCGCAATTAGCAATAAGTCGGTCTGATGTTGTTTGTTTGGTAACAAGGATAGATTGCATTGTACGACCGCCGGAATCGCCTAATCGCATGAAATAAATAGGATGTAGTTCGAGGGACAGAATGTCTGCTGATGTTTGTCTCAAATAATCCCCTGGATATTACATGAAAATGACGTTAACAATCAGGTCATGTTGTACGGTTAGCGTCACTATTCCTGATTTTTTGACAGTCAGGAGGAAGATTTTGCTTTGTTCAAGATGAGTAAACGTACCAACTTCGACATAAAAGACGCAGCTTGCCTCCATATTGTCCATAACTTGCAACATCTAACATCTCGCCTAACAACACGGTCCACGCAAACTACAATGGTCAATGCTCCGAAAAAGAACTTTTCACCACTTCCGGCTGGCAGAAACGGCAAATCGATAAAGCGCTCCACCCAACGACATCATCAAGCAAATGAAGGCAAGAGCGGCTTCGAGGCAGAGAGAGTCCGAGCCCTTGGGGTATTGCACAGCTTGAGATTTAAAAAGAGGCTTGCGGCGGAGAAACGACGAGAAACACACTTCTTAAGCAATGAAGAGAAAGAAAAATGAATTGAGGATTTTGTTGAAACAGAGACCGCTGGGGCAAGAAAGCGAGTTGAAGACGCAGAGGCAGCGGTTCAACAAGAGCAGGACGATATGACGCACACTGAACTCGCGGGATTGACGTCCAGAAAGCCCGAAAAGACGTTTGAGGAGATGCTGGTTGCTATCGGAGATAGTATGAGTGATCTTGCAAGTTCAGACGATGGGGAAGATGGGGAAGATGAGGATGATGAAGAGACTGAGCAGGGCAAGCTGTGCGAAGATGACGAACCTGGCTGGGTGATGGGCACAATCACTAAAACGGTACAGCAGCGCATGAAGAGGTTTCGGCAAAAGCAGATGAAGTTCGACGAATTGACTCAACCGGAATGGGAGGATGCAGCTGACTACTTCCGTGAACGAGATAAGAAGTACGGCATATCCGAATTGAGGGTTCCGGCAGTCGTTCAGCAGCGAACGAATGACGACGCTCCGCCGCATCCAGCGACAACATTTGCAGAGCTTATGGAGAGTCTTGACATTGTCCCCGGAATATCGGAAGGGACTTCTCGACCAGGAAGTAGTCATATCACGCTAGGTTCGGTGAAGCCGCAGTCAAAATCGAGCATACCTAGTGGTGAGCAAGCTGCGGAGCCCGATTCGTCACCGTTGCTGAAAGGGAAGCCAGTTGAACCAGTAAGCTTTTACCCCTGCATATAGCCTCCAGCTAATTACCATATAGATATCGGATTCCGACGAAGAGATGGTGATGGCTCCTGCGTCTGCAGAAGAATAGATATGCAAACTGTAATTTTTAACGTCTGATCGCGGGGAAAAGCAAGTTGTTTACCAATTTTGCTACGTGTCAGCTTTCTCTTGATTTCAGTGACCAAATTGTAAGACTTGATAATTCGTCTGTGTATGTGCAAGAGTCAAACGCACCATGTGAACGTTCGAGAATCCGAATCGCGCTGTAAGACAGCCAAAACGTTCAGTTTCATTCTGCAAGTGACTGTTAAGTGACAAAGTAAAAGCAATATATGTGACGAAATGAGCTAATAGAATTTAAGTGAGTGATGTCATACGTGTTATGGAAAGAGCAGTCAGTGTGCCTGACGAATTGATCTGAATGACAACCGTCATGCTGCATTCATCCATGTATCCAACTGCATAACTCTCCGCACAGACCTGGTGCACATGATTGAGATATTTGAAATTGCTTGTGGTACATCATGGAAATCGAGGAGAAGGAGCTAGATAAGGAATGTTGAGGAAGTCGAGCTATATTTACCCAAAACTAGTGAAATGATCTACATGCCGTCAATTGCCGGCCGAAAGCGCGGGAATGTGATAGGGCCATGTCATTTCACACTCAGATAGTATAGATTGCAGTTGATCAGAAAGTGAGAGGTAACAAAACTCCTGGATGCAAACGATAATACATACAAACGCAATACTGGATGTCAAAAATGTGTATATGATTCATTGCATACAATTATTGAGTGTACAAAGGCTGTTTCGATGTGATTAATGTGTACATCAACAGAGTGTCAACAATTTTAAATCTTACACATTCAGCAATCAATGGGCTGCATTATCCCATCCTTCCAAAGTGAATGTATAGGTCGGCGTTATTGCGAAAAAAGGAAATGCCTCGGTTGTTGCCACATCCTAAAAATGACCGTCAACGAAGCATCAACGAGTTTTGGCATTCCGTCATGAAATATCCAGTAGGCTGTGCGGTTACAGTATGTCATAATCAGACTATCGGCCGCCTTTCTATTGAACAATGGTGGTGGCAACATTTCTACTATGTCCTAAAAATGAGCGTCAACAGAGCGTAAACGATTTTGGGCCTTGCATTTTGGAAATTGCATGGGCTGTGCGGCGACGTTACGCCATAATCGTGCGATCTGCCGCCTTTCTAGGCAAAACCTCTTGCAACAACATCGCTACTATGTCCTAAAAATGAGTGTCAACGGAGCATCAACGACTTTGGGCCTTGTATCATGGATAATCCTAGTGTGGTGCAGCCACAATAGGCCATAATCAGATTATCGGCTGCCTTTCTAGGCAAAAACAGTAGCGACGACATTGCTACTATGTTCTAAAAATGAGCGTCAACGGAGCGTCAACAACTTTGGGCCTTGTATCTTCGAAAATTCTAGGGCTGTGCGGCGACATTAAGCTATAATCAGATTATCGGCCGCCTTTCTAGGCAAAAACATTTGCGATGATATCGCTACTATGTCGTAAAAATGAGCGTCAGCGGAGCGTCAACAACTTTGGGGCTTGTATCACAGAAAATCCTAGGGCTGTGCGGCGACATTAAGGCATAATCAGATTATGGGCTGCCTTTCTAGGCAAAAACGGTTGTGACGACATCGCTACTATATCCTAAAAATAAGTGTCAACGGAGAGTCAACGACTTTTCACCATGCATCTTGGAAATTCCGGTGGCAGTGCGGCGACATTAACACATAATCGTACTATCGGCCGTCTTTCTATGCAAAATTGCTTTTTACGACATCATTACTATGCCCAGAAAATGAGCGTCAACGGAGCATCAACGATTTGAGGCCTTCTATCTTGGAAAATCAATGGGCCATGGGACCACGATGATCTACAATCGTACTATCGGCCCCCTTTCTAGGCAAATATGCTAACGACAAGATTGTAACCATGTTCCAAAATAAGCATCAACAGAGCGTCAACAATTTGTGCACTGGCATCTTGGATAATCAAACCGGAATGGAGCGGAGATAAACCACAATGAACCTATCGGCAGCCTTTGTGGGCAAAATTGCTACTGACGATATCGCGTCTGCCTCCTACAATTGAGCGCCCATGGTGTGTAAAGGCTCCGAACACTACACAGCGTTAAACTGCATTATGCTGTTCCTAAATGGAGTTTTACGCGGTCAGTCATTGCAATCTGTCCTTGTATTCAACTTCACAAATATGCATGCAATGTCTTACTGATCAGATTATTTTCCTTGTAGCAGTAGAGTCAATATTTAAGAACCCGCATTGTGCGTTACTGTATCGTTAGTTTCGGCAGTCTCTCGAGTCGAAATACCTAGCTTTCCAATTTCTACCACCATGTCGGATACACAATCTTGGAAAACCTCATTGCTCGAGGTTATGATCTCTTCGAAAAATGAATCTGTCTTTATTCGTCATTTGAGCGACCTTACATTGCAAATCATCTTCGATGCTTGGTGGGCTTCAATGAATGTAGGCTCGAAACGGCCTATTGCATGGAAGAAATCTAGACACGCGCCATCGTGGCGATTCTATTTGCACTGTGGAATTGAGGAGACTGGCAGCCCTGGCATCATATGTATCGTGTGTCATCAAGTTCTTCGCCATCCATCAGAACATGGGACCAGCTCAATGGGGAAACACTTGCTGGCAAAAGCTCACATCGCAAAGTTAAACGAATTAACAGCGTCAGAGGTCAATGAATTGACCAGTTCGACAGTGGATGAAACAGCTTTGGCCATCCTGAAGAGACCAGGAAGTCGCGGAATCACAATAGTAAGTGTGTCGAGAAAAATGATATTTGATATCCAATTAAATCCATACTGACCGAAATGACAGACAAAACGTTCCAAACTGGCAGATAAGGACTTTGAAAGTTCCGAATTTCACCAAGACACGTGGAATCTCTACCTCATGTTACGATTTGTTTCGCCACAGATTCCATGGAACGCTATATCAAATCTCGAGCTACGACGGTCATATATGTCATTACGCGACGACCTAGTCCTACCGTCTGCTATGACTCTTAGTAACATTTGCCAGAGGGAATATGCACTGACTGTGGATGCAATTAAGAAGCAAGTGCCAATACGAAATGAAGTTAGTTTGGCTTTGGACGGATGGACATCAACGAACAAACTAGCCATAATGTCGGTCATTGCATACTATATGGATCGAAATTGGGCACTGCGTGAAGTTCAACTCGCTTTCGATGAGGTTGATCGCCAGTTCGAATCCTGTTTCGAAAGCTCATTAATGATGATAGGTCAAGGGCTAACATACTGGAGCAAGGTTAGCCGTACATTTGAAGGACGTGCTTGATCGTTTTGAGCTTACCGACGGCCGCTTGCTTGGTATTACAACTGACAATGCTTCGTCAAACTACTCGATGACACGCGAGCTACAATCAACACTTGAGGCCTCTGGAAACGAGTGGCCGGCATTGAGGAACCACATACCATGCATGGCGCACGTAATACAGCTGGCTTTAGGTGAATTCATGAGCAGTCTCGGTGTAAAAGACCGCACCAAGTCTTGGGAAGCCCATGTGCGCGATCAGCAATTTGGAGAGAATGAAAGCATAGACATTGGGAAGAGTCAAAGACTTCGAAAAGAGGGCAATGCTAGAATCAACAAGGTGTCGGCCATGAAACCAGGTTTAGCAAAGATAATTGAGAAAGTACGTATTTCATGATATTTTGAAAGTCCTGAAGCTGACATTCGTATAGCAGAGAATGCTTGCTGTATTAATTACGCTGACACCTGGTCGCTGAAACGAGTTCATTGACTGTCAAAAAGCCAAAGTCCACATTCCGGTACTTCCTATTATGGATGTGAAGACAGATTGGAACTCTACACTGGAGTTACTTGAGCACGCCTACCGCTTACGGGAATTCACCTGCCAGTGGCTTCAAAACCTAAAAACGCTCAATATCGGCCATTATTCACAACTCAGGATGAATGGATGATTGTCAAGTATGTCATGGAAGTGTTGAGGCCATTTCGATATTGGACCGTTTGGATGTCAAAGAGGCATACAGTCACATTGCATCACGTTATCACAGTGTACAACAACATGGTCGATCACATGGATGGCGTGATGCGGGCTTTGGCAAAGAAGAAAACTCAATGGAAGGAAGACTTATTCTTCGCAGTGAAGTTAGCTAGGCAGAAGCTTTCCAAATACTACGGTGAAGTGACACCAACCACGGGCATGCTTCTGATTTCCACAAAAATCCTCGATCCGTTCCGGAAGTTGCGATCGTTTAGAAAGTGGGACAAGGGAATGGATATCAATCCTGAGGATGAGTCATCATACACTACACAATACCAAGAGGCCTTTCTGAAGTATGTGGAAAATGAATACTGAGCTAAACATCGATGTGCGCCGGTCATTAAACTCGAAACAGTACCGAGCAGCAATCTCGTCCCCTCCGCAACGGCATCAGGGTCCTATCAATCATCCTTTGATCCATATGATTTGTCCAATGATGATGAGGAATACTGAACGCCTAACAATGTGCCTGAGACGACACCCGGACGAAGCGATCGCGCAGTCTGCTTATTGACCGCCACCAGGTTCTATTTGAATTTGCCGCCTGAAGCACCAAAGAACTGGGGACAAATTAATCCAAATCTCAATGATTACCACTCCAACCCAATGGAGATTAGCAGTACATTTTGGATACCGGACATAACTGATTGGTGGCGCCAACAGGAGGAAATGCACTCAAAGTACGCCGATCTCTCCAATGTGGCTCGTGATATATTCTGTATCATACCACATGGTGTCGGAGTGGAGGCCAGTTTTTCCCTTGGCCGAGATATTATTGGGTGGAGGCAGTCAAAAACCACAGGCGAGACCCTTCGCGAAAAATTCGTTGTCAGGCAGTTTGCTCGAGCCAATAACGGGATTTTGGCAGGCACTGAATGGGAATTGGATACCCCACACACAGAAAACGACTCGGAAATAAAGAAAGAGGCCGAGGAAAGGAAATTGCACAGAATGGCCAAGGTTCACGACTTTTTGGAGATGTACTAGGGCAGCCAAAACCTACGTGCTACCCAGAAGGAATCTCGCGCTCAACACAAGCAGATGACCGCTGTAGGATACATTTCAGACACTGAAGAAAGCATTAAAGCATCCTGGTCACTCTTTCAACATGATGGTGCGGCTGCATTTGAATTGTCAGAAAGATCACCTTTGCCACCAGCTTTGTCTGCAAAGGACCTCCCTGGAGGACGAACTCAGATCTTAAATGTCCGCCGAATCCGGAGAATCAACCGTCATCCAGTCGAAATCGACGACGATAGCGCACCTGAAAGCATATCGGACACCGATGATTGGCTGAACTGGAATGGCGACTTGGATGATCCAAATGTCAGCAAAGATGATTGCGCAGCAGACGATGAATCCGATATAGGCCCCAACAATGGCATTGAGGATCCGGAATGCCCAGAGCACCAGGATGTGAGCGCCGCGCCAAATGTGCCCAGATTGGTTCGGCCGACACGGAAGTCAAAGAGACAGGCTGAAAAGGTGTTGGTGACGGTCAATGCAGTTGAAACGCGGAGAAACAAAGGAGGGAAGAAAAAGTAGGACAGAATGCATCAATGGTTCACCATCTTTATGTAGCTTGACCGAGAGTTTCAGTTTAAGATATATTATAGGCGAATGGTAAGAAGTAGATCGTGAATATCGGTTCATAAATAGATGTATAGCAGGCGCAATGAATCTTTTGGCATGATACATCATTTTTAGTCGTGTGAGAGTGAACAGTGCAACATTATTACGCCGCTCGGCTTTGCCACAGGGCTGAGTTTCAATCAGGCAGAATAACAGCCGATGAAGTCAAATCAGGATGAAATCAATTGTCGACAGCAGCAGATGTTGAATGGACAATACATTAAAATGAGCGTCAACAGAGCGTCAACGACTTTTGGCCTTGCATCTTGGAAATTGCATGGGCTGTGCGGCGACGTTACGCCATAATCGTGCTATCGGCCGCCTTTCTAGGCAAAACCTCTTGAAACAACATTGCTACTATGTCCTAAAAATGAGCGTCAACGGAGCGTCAACGACTTTGGGCCTTGTATCATGGAAAATCCTAGTGTTGTGCGGCGACAATAGGCCATAATCAGATTATCAGCTGCCTTTCTAGGCAAAAACCGTAGCGACGACATCGCTACTATGTCCTAAAAAGGAGCGTCAACGGAACGTCAACAATTTTTAGCTTTGCATCTTCGGTAAGTTATGTTCCGATTAGTTGTAGACATCCATTTATGGGATATTGGCAGCCTTTACAGGCAAAAACAACAGCGAGATGCTCCCTGCGGCATCCTGAAAATGAGTGTCAACCTAGCGTTAACAGTTTTAGAACTTGCATATTTCGTAATCAAGGCATTGCGCGGATCTTTCCCGTGCGTAACTGTATCATTAACCGCCTTGCTAGGCAAAAATAGCATATATCGAAGGTGAAATACAGATACCAAATTAATCGATATTACACACTCCTCAACAAGCAAAAGCACATTGTTGGTTGCTGAAAACGCGATTTTTATAAGATACTATTAACACACTGCAAATACAACAGCCTTATATGAATCTATAGATGGACCAGCTGGGCGACCCGCTGACAACCCACCCAATTCAGACGGGTTGGGAGTTTACCATGGAACCGTACCCGAGTGGGCAGTTCGGGTTTATTGACGACCCGGACCGCCAATTTGGCAACGGTTCGCTTTGGACCCAGACCCAGACGCAAGGTGACGGTCCGGAACCGTTGCTAACACAAGGACGAGGAAGAAATATCTGGTTACAGGTCTCCACCAATATGGGTGCGTTTGCGACGCCTGGACCAATTCCCATCGTCGAGCCATACAGCTTTACAGTCGCCTATACGGATCCCAACATTGCTGGGAAGAGGATGGCTGAAACCAGTTCTCAGCAATTCTCGTGGTGCTGGCCTGGAGATGATGAATCAATACTTTCAATAGTTACATCAATCTTGGATTCCACCATTTTGTGAATCATGAATGTAGCAATCGCCAGTCTGCCAGACCCCAGCTGGAAAATTCATGATCTTTGGGGCTGCCTCAAGGAGCCTAATAGAGATCGTGGCCTGTATGCCTGGAATGTTACACCAATCTTCGACATCAATAAGGCTGCCTGATGAGTAAACGCGGCAATGGAAACAAACAACCCAACACTATTTGTTGTTGTTTATCGTGGCCAACAAGACCACTGCACAGCCGGTGCCCGGATGCCTATGTGTGGAGGCTGCAGCAACATTGCTCTACACATCCTCCCACCTCCAGCAGGGAACATGATCGACAATTTCAGGGAGGTATCGGACAATGATGCTGAGATGTGGCACCCATATCCCAGGAGTTTCCCAACAACAAAAACCAACTTCGAAAAGTTTGAATGGAGGCTTCGAAAGAACATTATCTGACCACAGCGATACCTTGAAGTCATCCAAAACCGTGCTCTTGGTCTGTTTGTGGATTACTAGCAAGGTGTTGTTGCTGCTGAGGATATGGCTTGGCTACGCAAGTACAATCAAATTGTGCATCCTGCAACTACAGGCTTTTTGTCCAATGGGAAGCGTACAAGCAGCCACCCAGCTGCAAATTAGTAGTTGTAAGGATGGAATGCACTGGCCGTACAGTTGTTCCAGAATTTGGAATGTGGGTGGGAATTTTTCTAGCACATTGGAGGGTGGACAGATAGCTAATAATTTGGAGTTTTTTGGTGAGGTTTTGGGTTTCTTTTTGGTGTTTTGTATATTTTATTAATACATCATTCATATTCATGCATGAAGGGCTGTGTTGGGAGTTCACAATGTTGGAATTAATCTTTAAGCGGTATTGCGTGTGAGAAAGGTAGTGTTAGCAACGGTTCTGGTTCGAAACCGAACGGTTCCCATATTGGCGGTCCAGGTTGGCAATTGACTAGAACCGTCAATTCGGGTACAGTTTGATGCAAATCCACAACCCATTTGAATTTGGCGGGTTGTCAGCAGATTGTCCAGCGGGTCCATTTGTAGATTCATATAATGCTCTTGTTTTTGCTGCCTGATAATTGCATTTTACCAAAACCGCTTATTCAACACCTAATAATCACTGTTTGCATATTTTGCAGTTTGCAATATTGATTATTTTGGATTCCGTGTTTCTAGTTCTTCATTTTGTATTTTTGCCTATAAGGCGGTATATATATGTGTTATAAGCTTTGATATCCGCGTGATGCCATGATTACCCAGTATGCAAGGCCAAACATTGTTGACGCTCCGTTGATGCTCATTTTCATGATGGGGTTACAAAGTTTTCATAATGGGGAAGTGATAGTGTTGCATCCTCTTTTGCATACAAAGGCTGCCAATAGGTCGGTTATGCGTAACAGCGAACAAATCAATTTCCAATTACCTGACTTACAACACCAAAAATCATTGACCCTCTGTTAACACTCATTTTCAGAATGGGGCAGAGACTGTACACCTGCCTCTTTTGCCAATAAAGGCCGCTAATACCAGTATTATACAGAACTACTACCAAATGACATTTTAATTACCTGACTTACAAGATCAAAAATCGTTGACACTCCATTGACACTCATTGTCATGATGGGGTAACAAAAATATCCTGCACTGTTTTGACTGAAACGGCAGCTAGTACATAGTATATGAATTATTGCCAGACATTGCCATTCAGATAACCCAAGATGCATAGCCAAATATCGTGGACGCTCTGTTGACGATCATTTTCAGAAGGGGGCAGTAACTGTACCGCATACCTTTGCGCCGATAAAGGCTGCCAATACGCCATTTATAACAGTGTGCAACAATTCAGAACTCAGATTACCAATGATGCAAAACTAAATATCTTTGACGCTCCATTGACGCTCATTTTGCCATGTGCGTATCCGCAATATGCAACCATCCAATTTGGCATAGTTTATCATTCAAGATATTTTGGTAGCAATTCCAATGTCTTCATGTACTTTGTCCGTGATCACCACATTATTCTTTAATAATACAGAAAAATATAGCCTTTAAAATATACTTTAAAGTGTCCGCAAATTGTAGATTATAATGCACTAACAATCCCGTTCCTTTCGATCAATGCTCGTTTCCGTGGACATGTATGTTCAATAGGCTGCTCTTGTCTTCAAAATGTATTTCAGCAGCATTCGGACACAGAAGATAGTGTACCAACCACATGATGTTCTTTCATCAGTCAGCAATTCTGGATCACAATCTTCATCGTTTAAGCTATCCTCCGATAATGCATTAAGGTTGGGAAGTTGAGTCTTGGGAAGAGGAACATGTGGATCCGCATTTGCGGCTGGCAAATTGTCGTTTTGCGATCTTTCGGTGCCCCGAATGGGACCGAGTGACGCAGGTGACGTTCCAGGCGGAGATGGCATCGGATCTGGCATCCGATGTCTGCATCAGACTGGTGGAGCAGCACCTGTACCTTTGAGTCTTCAGCGTATCTGGGGATTTCTCACTGTGCCATTTTGGCAAGGAAGACAGCCATCCATGTGGTTCTGACCAATCATCGCCGGGTGTCTTTCCATCGCAGCCTCCACCTTTTTCTGGCCAGGAAACTCAACACCCCTCTTCTTGTCTTCTCTGACTTTGGCCTGAGGTTGTTTGATCAGATATTACGTTTCCTCTAAGACGGCACACGAAAACCCACCTTTGGCCATGTTGGCCATATTCAATGCAAGGTGCATGTCGGAATGTTTGAGCTGTACCCGACCTTCTTGCGTTGCCATTGTTCCATACATGTTGAAAACCTACAAGAAATTGGTTGCAGGATCTATTAATGAGATTCGGCAAAGACCTCCACCATATACACTTCTGTAGCCTCCTCTAAAATGATTAAAGCCTGTTTTGTCCACTCCTGGGGACGCTTATAACGAAATTCATCCGTGAAAATCCCAGAGCTGACGACATGATGATGTTCATTTTTGTAGACTGTACGGACAGATGCCTTGGTAGACCATGTAGGTTTCCCGTTACAGGCAAGAATGAATTGGTCACAGGGCTTCTGAGGTATACCCGCTGTACATTATATAGTGAGTTGACCATTATTTACCGTGATATGAATATACTCACATCCAATTGCATGCTGTTTCTTATTCTTGCTGCTTCCAGTTTTACAAACGATTTTTAAATGTGCATCCTGGGTCATATATTTGGTGGCCACATTGGCAGCATTGCGGTGTACTAACTGGTGTCTGCATTCTTGCTGTGTGCTGGAGAGTGACGGATTGGGTGAAACACCCATTGATCCGCCTGGTTCGGTGCCGTTCTCAACTTGCTGAGGTGTTTGTGTAGCCTGATTCACTGGTGTTGAATAGGAGAGGAAGATGATAACGAAAAGACGTGGGAAGTCCTGAGGAATATATACTTCACTACACATCAAAATGAAATCTGTAACTGCCAAGTTGCATGTTTCACTCAAGTTAAGTCATGCTGCGTTTGATTGCAGATTGCAGGGGTTTCTAACCGTTCCGCAATTTGCAATTAGTCGGTCCAATAATATTAGTTTGTTTACAAGGATTAATAGTGGTTTCCGACCGCCGAAATCTAACGATTGTCTGATATATACAGAATATGCTTCACGGGAAAGGACATCTGGTGATGTTTGTCTCGTCAAATCACAGGGATCTTACATGGGACTGACACTAAAAATCAAGTCATACTTCGTTGTTAGTATAACTATTCCCATTTTAGTGACGGTCAAAATGTTCATTTCACTTATTCAAGTTGATCAAACATACCAACCTTGACATAAAAGACGCAGCTTGCCTCCATATCATCCAGATCTTGCAACATCCAACATCTTGCCCAACAACAAAGTCAACAGAAACTACAATGGTCAATGTTCAGAAAAAGAACTTTTCACCACTTACAGCTGGCAAGTACGGCAAATCAACCCATCGATCCACACAACGACGACGTCATCAAGTGAATGAACGCAAGAGAAGCTTGGAAGCTGAATGAGTCCGAGCCCTTGGTGCATTGCGTAGATTGCAATCCAAACAGAAGCTTGCGGCAGAGAGAAGATAAGAAACGAAATTTTTGAATACCAAAGAGAAAGAGAAATGGATTGAGGATTACGCAGAGAGAGAAACCGCTGTGGCAAGGAAGCGAGTTGAGGATGCAGAGACAGCAATTAAGCAGGAGCAGGAAGATATGAGAAGTGTTGAAAGCGGGGGATTGACATCCAGAGAGCTCAGACAAAGTTTCAGGAGATGTTAGATGCTGTTGGAGACAGTCTGAGCAATCTTGTAAGTTTGAACAATGAGGAGCATGGGGAAGATGATGAAGATACAGAGCAGGGCAAGCAGAGCGAAGATGATGAACCCGGCTGGATGTTGGGCACAATCTCCAAAATGGTACAGCAGTGCATGCAGAGATTTCGGCAGAAGCAGATGAAGCTTGACGAATTGACACAACGGGGATGAGGGGATGAGGCCGACTACTTCCGTGAATGAGATACGAAGTGTGGCACAACCGGATTGAATGTTCCGGCAGTCATCAAACCGCAGACGGACGACGACGCAGCACATCCTGTACGCACAACATTTGGAGAGCTTATGGGGTCTATTGATATCATCTCCAGCAGATGGCAAACTCCGCAAGGGATTTCTCAACCAGGAAGTAGTCATATGAGGCTAGGTTCTGGGAGACCGCAGTCGAAAAAATGCATAGCGTCATTTCCACCCAACATGTAGCCCAATTCGTCACCGATTAAGAAAGCGAATCCTATTGAACCTGTAAGCCATTACCCCTGCATTTTCCCCTCGAGCTGATCACCAGATAGATATCGGATTCGGACAAATGAATGGTGATGGCGAGTGTGTCCCCGGACGAACAGATAGGCAAATTACTATTTTTGGCGACATATCAAGTAGAAAAGCAATTTGTGAACATATTTTGCTATGTGTCAGCTGTTACTTGATTTCAGTGACCAAACTGTGAAACATGATAATTCCTCTATGCAGGTGCAAGGGTGGTACGTACCTTGCAAAAGTGCTAGTGTCCAAATTTACCTGCATGACGACGAATAAACTCCATAGTGCCTTTACTGTTTCTGTTAAGTGGGAAAGTATAAACTAAATTAGTGACGAAATTGACTAATAAAATTTAAGTCAGTGAAGTCATACGAGTTAAAGAAGAAGCGGTCAGTGCGCAATAAGAATCGGTCTGTATCACTACCGTCATGCTGTATTCATCCATGCGTCCAACTGCATAACTCTCCGCTCAGACCAGGTGCACATAGTTGAAATTTGAAAATTGCTCATAGTACGTCATGGTGATCGAGGAAATGGAGCTGGATCAAGACAGGTGAGGAAGTCGGTCAATATTAATCGAAAATTAGCGTAAAAATCAACATACCGTGAATGGCCGGCAGAAAGTTCGGGAATGCGTGCTGCCTACATATTCTGTCACTCAGATAATCTGTATGGTGGTGGTTCTGAAATTGAGAGGCCAAGAAGGTTCTGGATGCAAATGATCATACATAGAAATGATTCATTAGTTGTAAATAATCATTATTTGATTCATATCATACAGTTACTAAACATACAATGACGGTTAGGATGTGTTCAATGTAAGCCTCAACAGAGCATCAACAATTTTTAGTATTACACTTTCAGTAATCATACATGCTGCATAGTCCCTTGTTGCCAAGGATAAACTATTGGACATCATTTTAGCAAAAAAGGTAAGTGACACACTCGTTGCTGCATCATGAAAATAAGCGTCAATGATTTTTAGTCTTGCAACATGAATGATCCCAGGGCTATTCATCAAAGTCGTCGCATAATGATCATATTGGCTGCCTTTGTCGGCAAAAATGATGCAAATGATATTACTACAACCTGAGAAAAATGATGCATACAATATCGCTACCACCTCCTCGAAATGAGCGTTGACAGAGCATCAAGGATTTTTAGTCTTACACTTTCTGCAATCATCCATACTGCATAGTCCTATATTGCCAAAGATAAACTATTGCGTATCTTTTTAGCTAAAAAGGTACGTGGCTGGCTCGTTGCCGCATCATAAAAATGAGTGTTCACTGAGTGTTAACGATTTTCAGACGTCTAACATGGATAAACCGAGGCGAATTTATTGAAATCATCATATAATGATCGTATTGGCTTCATTTGTCGGCAAAAATGATACAAACGATATTCCTACCTCCTCCGACAAATGATGCATGCGATATCGCTACAACCTTTTCAAAATGAACATCAACGGAGGGTCAACGCTTTTGGGTCTTACAGTTTCAGCAATCATATATGCTGTATAGTCCCATAGTGCCAAACATAAACTATTGGACGTCTTTTTAGCCAAAAAGGTACATGGCACACTCGTTGCCACATCATAATAATGAGCGTCAATGGAGCATCAACGATTTTTACACTTGTAACATGGATAATCCCAGGGCAATTCATCGAAATCATCACATAATGATCATATTGGCTGCTTTTCTCGGTAAACATGATGCAAACGATATCGCTACCACCTCGAAAAAGTGACTGTCAACACAGTGTCAACGATTATTGGTCTTGCATCTCCGATAATCCAAGGGCTATGCAAAGACTTTATAGCATAACCATTACGGTGGTCGCCATTATGGGTAAAAACGGTAGTGCGCATATCGCTATCACCTTCTAAAAATGAGCACCAACAGAACGTCAACGATGTTTGGTCTTCCATTTTCGACAATCAAGGGCCTGTGCCACTGTACCACAGCATAATCATTGTATTGGCTTCCTTTATAGGCAAAAATGTTGGTGACAATATCACTTCCACCTCCTGAAAATGAACGTCCATGGCAATGTCTCACATATTTTACTTTTTTCTTGCTGGTTGCTCTAGAGTCAATATTTAAGAACCAGCAGCATACTTCACGATATCATAGCTTTTGACTTTCAATGAACTTGAATTGCACCGCGATCAAATTCCTAGCTCCATGTCCAATTCAAAATCTATAAACACCTCATTGCTAAAGGTTATGATATCATCCAAAAATGAACTTGCCTTTATTCGTGATTTGAATGACCTTACCCTGCAAATACTATTTGATTCTTGCTGGACTTCCATGAATGTGAACTTACAGCTTTCAATTGCTTGGAATAATTCTAGACAAGCCCCTTCGTGGCGATTCTATTTGCACTGCGGAATTGAGGAGACCAGCAGCCCTGGCATCATATGTATCGTTTCTCACCAAGTTCTTCATCATCCATTAGAACATTGTACCAGCTTAATGGGGAATCACTTGCTGGCAAAAGCGCACATCGCAAAGTTAAATGAATTAACAGAGTCAGAAGTATCTGGATTGACTAAGTCAACGGTCGATGAAACAGCTTTGGTCATCCTGACGAGACAAGGAAGTCAAGGAATTACCATCATAAGGTCCCAATTGACATTTTCATTTGACATCTAGACCTTAGCCATATTAACTGTGTTGGTAGACAGAACGATCTAAACAGGCTGATAAGGACTTTGAAACTGCCGAATTCCACCAAGACACCTGGAATCGCTACCTCATGTTAGGATATGTTTCGGCTCATTTTCCGTGGAATGCTATATCAAACCTCGAGCTACAATGGTCATATAACGCACTACGCAGTGATCTGGTGCTACTGTCTGCCAGCACTCTCAGCAACATTTGCTGGAGGAAATATTCACTGACAGTGGATGCAATTGAGAAGCAATTGCCATCAAGAAATCAAGTTAGCTTAGCTTTAGACAGATGGACATCAACAAATAAGTTGGACATAACGTCGGTCATTGCTTACTATATGGATCGAAATCAGGCATTGCGTGAAGTGCAACCTGCGTTCAATGAGGTTAAATACCACTTCTTCTCCTATTCCAAAGCTAACTGAGGATAATAGGTCAATGGTCAACATACTGGGACAAGGCTAGCCATACAGTTGAAAGAAGTTCCTGCATATTTTGAGCTTACCAACAGCTGTTTTCTTGGAATTACGACTGATAATGCTTCATCAAATTACTCGATAACCTGGGCACTACAGTCAACACTTGAAGCCTCCGGAATCGAATGGCCTGCTTTGCGAAACCACATACCATGCATGGCGCATTTCATTCAGGTTGCTTTAGGTGTATTCATGAGCAGTCTCGGGGTAAAAAGCCACACCAAGTCATGGGAAGGAAATGAGCGCAATCAACAATTTGGAGAGAATGAAAGCACAGACATTGGGAAGAGTCAACGACTCCGAAAGGAAGGCAATGCCAGAATCAACAAAGTGTTGGCCATGAAGCCAGGTTTAGCGAAGATAATTGAGAAAGTTCGTAATTGAAGAAGTTTTGAAAGTACTGAAAAGGACCTTTGTATAGCGGCGAATGCTTGCGGTATTGATTGGACTGACACCTGGTCGCCGAAAAGAGTTTATGGACTGTCCACAAGCTAAAGTACGCCTCGCCGTACTACCTATGATGGATGTGAAAACACGGTGGAATTCAACACAAGAGTTGCTTGAGCGAGCCTACCAATTACGAGAATTCACCCGTGAGTGGCTCAAGAATCCAAAATACTGCGAATACTGGCCACTCTTCACAACACAAGATGAATGGACCATTGTCAAGTACATCATGGAAGTCTTAAGGCGATTCCGATACTGGACCCTCTGGATGTCGAAACAACATATGGTTACTCTGCATCAGTCATCACTGTATACAATGACATGTTTCATCATATGGATGACATTATGTGAGTGTTGGCAAAGAAAAAGACCCAATGGAAGGAAGACTTATACTTTGCCGTGAAGTTTGCGTGACAGAAGCTGTCCAAAAATTATTCTGAAGTAACTCCAACGACCGGTCTACATCTCATTTCAGCACATATCCTTGATCCTTTTCAGAAGCTATGATCATTTAGGAAGTGGGAAAAGGGAATGGATATCAATCCTGATGATGAGGCTTTGTATACCACACAATATCAGGAGGCGTTTCTGAAGTATGTGGAGAATGAATATTGTGCCAAACACCGGTGACTGTCAGTCAATAAACTGGAAAGAGTTGTGAACAACAACCCCTTCTCCACAAAGGCTTCTGGATGTGGTCAATCTTCTTTTGATCCATATGATTTGTCCAGCGATGATGATGAATATTTAACGCCTAAATATGTGGTTGAAATGACACCCGAACGCAGTGATCCCGCAGCACGCTTATTGACAACCGCAAGGCTCTATTTGAATCCACCGCCTCAAGCACCAAAGAACTGGGGGCAAATTAATCCATATCATAATGACTACCACTCCGACCCCATTGAGATTACCAGTACATTATTGTTGCCCGATATTACCGACTGGTGGCACCAGCAAGAAGAAACACACTCTAAGTACACCGATCTATCCAATGTGGCACGCGACAGATTCTCTATCATACCACATGGTGTCGGAGTGAGGGCCAGATTTTCCCTTGGGCGAGACGTTATCGGAGAGAGGCAGTCAAAAACCACATGCGAGACCCTATGCGAATAAGTCGTTGTAAGGCAGTATGCACAAGCCTATAACGGGATATTGGTAGGCGATGATCCTGTATTAGATACGACCAAAGCTGAAAACAACATAGAACTGAAGAAAGAAGCAGAGGAAAGGAAATTGCACAGAATGGCCAAGGTCCACAACTTTTTGGAGATGTGGCAGGGCAGCCAAAACCTCTGTGCTACCAAGAAGGAATCGCGCGCTCAAAACAAGTAGATAACAGCTGTAAGATACATTTCGGATACTGAAGAGATCGTTAATGCATCCTGGACAAACTTTCAACATGATTGTGCAGCTGCATTTAAATTGTCCGAAAGATCACCTCAGCCACCAGCTTTGTCTGCAAAGGACCTCTTTGGAGGGCAACCTCAAATATTGAATGTACGCCGAATCAAGCAAATCGACCGACATCCGGCAGAAGGTGATGAGGATAGCGCACCCGAAAGCTTTTCTGATACCAAACATTGGCGTAACTGGAATGGTGACTTGGATAACCCAAATGTGAGAGAATACGACTGGGAGGCAGACAACAAATCTGATTTAGAGCAGGACAATGTCATCGAGGATCCAGAAACACCAGCACAGTAAGAGGTGAGTGACGCACCAAATGTTCCCTGATTGATTCGGCCATCTCGAAGGTCAAAGAAAAAGACTGAAAAGTTGATCGTGACGGGCAGTGCAATGGAAACGAGAAGGAATAAGGGAAAGAAGAAAAAGTAGGGAAGCATGGGTCAATGATTTTTCACCTGGGTCTATATATTGCCGGACCGAGAATTTGACTTAGAGAAATATTTCAGGAGAATAATGAGCAGTCGCATGTAAATATTTATTCATAAACTGTAATATAGCAGGCAACATGCCCAATTCAGCAGGATATATAAATTTCGATATAATGAGAGTAACCCAGACAACAATATTACTTGGCCTAGCTTCGCCATGGGACCCTTGCTAAATACGTCCGAATGGCAGCTAATAAGCCGAAATAATTATAAATTCCATTATTACTGTCAGCAGATTTTGACTAGACAATGCATTGAAATGAGCGTCAACGGAGCGTTGACGATTTTTGGTTTTGCATCATTGGTAATCAGAGTGGTAAAATGTTGCGGGCTGTCATCAATGGAGTATTGCCCACCTTTGTAGGACAAAGGGAAAGTGACAAGCTCCCTGCCCCATCGTGAAAATGAGCGTTAATGTAGCGTTAACAATATTTGATTTTGCATCTTTGGTAATCTGAGTTGTGAATGGTTGCAGACTGTCATAAATGGAGTATTCGCCACCTTTATAAGCCAAAAGAATAGCAGCATGCTCCATGCCACATCATGAAAATGAGCGTCAACGAAGCATCAACGATTTTTGGTCTTGCATCTTCAGTAATATGAGTGGCGCTAGATCAGAAGCATCCATACACAGTGATTTGGCAGCTTCTATTGGCAGATAGGCAAGATATATTCCTGCAACAGCCTCAGAGACAGTCACAACTTATTTCATTTACAAACCTGCAACATACTGTTTGTGGGGTGTTATTACCTACAAAAATGGTCAAACATCGTTTATAGATATTACCAGTCACATTGTCCTTTCATTAACCATGATGCAAGGCCAGAAATTGTTGATGCTCTGTTGACACTCATTTTCAAGCTGGGGTAGGGGGCGTGTTGCTTTCGTTTTTACCTATAAAGGTAGTCAATACTACTTTTATGACTATTAGTAACCTGTTGCCCCTCAGATTACCCAGGATGCAGCACCAAATATCATTGACACTCCATTGGCTTTCATTTTCAGGATGGCGTAGGGAGCGTATCTCTTATTGTTTTCATTCTACAAGCTCCCAATAAGTTCAAAAATGACAAAGATGTACAAACATCTATCTTTTGCGATTAACAGTAGGATATCTGAATGCGACTATAAATAGAAATCCCAAGATGCAGAACTGGAGATTGGAACCCACGGGTCTAGCAAAACCTGGCGAAACCCGGTGGTTAATGGGTATGGGTCTCGGTATGGCCCACCAGAAAGCACTGGGTCAGGATTTTGGACGGTTTTGGAACCGGACTGAGCTGTCTTTCCGGTCCAAACCCGGACCGCTGGTGGGTTACTTGGACCGGTTGCTAACACTAGGGAAATGCATAGTGGTAGCGATAGGACTCAGTGTATGGCAATCATGGAATCAGTAGTTCAGAATTATTCTATACAAGAAGTTAGCCTAAATGATTAGTGAAATGCAAATACCGTGTTTCTTGTTGCAGTAAAAATTTTTCTCAAAGAAAGCCAATCAACCACCCTCCGGCATGCTTCTCACTTGCCATTCGTTGTTCTGTATTCCCATCCATCTAAGAAGTAACCAGTGTACATGGCAGGACAAGACAAGATCCTTGAATCGTCACCAGGATAGAAAGATGCATCACGATGATGCTTTTAATCATATCAAGACTTTCTTTCCTTTACACAATGATTTAATTCATTTACTCTACATTCATTCATATTTCCTTTCGTTCCTCCTTCAATTCTCTCGTACTTATCACTCACCACCTTTTTAAATCATAGCAAGAAGGCATCGCACTTCTTCTCCTGCATATGACAATTACAATGATTGTTGAGATGATTATTCAGAATCCAAACATGATCGTCTTTGGCAACCATCAAGGAAAGCAAGGGGCAGGCGGCCATGAAAATATTACTTCCTGTCAACACTTGGAAAACGGGTCGCGGCAACTTGATTAACTTCTACATTGGCCCAACCCCTACAGCCTGAGCATATGGAGGTCTATATTTCCTCGGAGGAGGATGAACACCAGCCTGTGCCACTGACATGGAAAAAGGTATCCCAGTAACCGTTTGAATAATGGAATCCATCCGCTAATGTACATTTTTGCTAGTGGAAGAATTTAAACAATGCTGGTGAGGAATTGGTTGCATGGAAAGCTGGAAATCTGTGGGTATATGCGGACTTTGTTGATGATGTGACTGGCCTTATTGTCGGCGGAGAATAGAACACCCAGACAACCCTTTCAGGCCTGTCAGCAAGGAACTTGGTACTTATAAATAGTGTTAGAAATGGTTCCGGACTATCACTGCGGGTCCGGGTCCGGGTCCAAACTGAATCGTTGCCAAATGGGTGCTCTGAGTTGTCCATGAACCCGAACGTTCAGCGCTGGTACGGTTCCATTGTAAACACCGAAACTGTCAGAATTGGACGGGTTGTCAGGGGGTCGCCCAGCCCATTCATCTATAGATTCCTACAAGTCTATTGTTATTGCAGTTTGTTAACAGTATCCTATCAAAATTGAGTTTTCAACAACCAATAATACTTTTTGTGATGTTTTGCAGTTTGCAATGTCGATTAATTTGGAATCTGTGTTTTACCTTCAATATATTGTTTTTTGCATATCAAGTGGGTCAATAATTCTGTCATGTACACGAAGATCCGCGCGATGCCTTGATTAAGAAATATGCAAAACCTAAAACTGTTGCCGCTCCATTGATGTCCATTTTCAGGCCGCGGCAACGAGCATGTTGCTCTTCTTTTGGCCTCTAAAGGCAGCCAATATCTCATAAATGGATGTCTGCAACCATTCGGAACATAAATTACCTAAGATGCAAAACTATAAATCTTTGACGCTACATAGTCTGCCATTCTCAGAATGGGGCGGTGACCGTGTTGCTGTCTCTTTTCCCAATAAAAGCTACCAATAGGTCAGTTATGCATAACAGCGACCAGATCAAGGTTGAATTGCCATAATGACAAGACCACCAATCGTTGACACTCTGTTGATGCTCTTACTCAGAATCGGGTGGTGACCATATTGCTACCTCGTTTGCCAATACAACGTGCCAATATGTCGGCTAAACATAACACTGACCAGATCACCGTTTGACTACCGTACTTACAACACAACAAATTGTTCATGCTCCGTTGACGCTCATTTTGATGTATTGTCCATTCAACATCTGCTGCCATCGATAATTGTTTTCATCATGATTTGAACATATCGGTTGTCTTGCTGACAGATTGAGACTCTGCCCTTTGGCAAAGCCAAGCGCAGTAACATTCTTGCCCTTTCCGCTCTCACTGGACCAGAATTTGTATATCTTGCGAAAGTATTTATTGCGCCTCCTATACATCTGTTTGGCAACCGTTATTTACAAGCTACTGCTTACAATTCGCCCAAAATATATCTCAAACTGAAACTCTCAGTCAAGCTACATAGAGAAGCTGCTGAAACATTGATGCATTCTGTCCTACTTGTTCCTTACTGCCTGATTCCTCCTCTTTTCTATTGCATTCACCATCACCAACACCATTTCAGCCTGTCTCTTTGACTTCCGGGTTGGCCGAATCAATCCGGAAACATTTAGCGCAGCACACACATCCCGCTGCTCTCAGTATTTCGGATTCTCAATGCCAATGCCTTACTCTATATCAGTTTCATTGTCTGTCATGCAATCGTCTTTGCAGTCATTTCGATTATCCAAGTTGCTATTCCACTTTAGCTAATCTTCGGTGTCTCAAATACTTTCAGGTGCGATCTCGTATCCACTTTCGACTGGATGACGTCTGATTCTTAAGATTTGGCGGATATTGAATGTTTGAGTTCATCCTCCAGGGAGGTCCTTTGCAGACAAAGCTGGTGGCAAAGGTGATCTTTTTGACAGATTAAATGTAGCCTCACAATCATGTCGAAAAAGTGACCAGCTGATTTGATAATCACTTCAGTGTCCGAAATGTATCCTAAGGCTGTCATGCGCGCATTTTGAACGCGACATTCCTTCTGTGCAGCACATAGATTTCGCCTGCACTGCAACGTTTCCAACACGTTGTGGACGGTGTCCATACTACACAATTTCCTGTCCACCGCCTCAGTCTTAATTTCCAATTCAATATCTGTCTTTGTTGTATCCAATGCTGTGTCATCGCCTACCAAAATCCCGTTGTTGGCTCCAGCAAACTACCAAACAATGTCAGTTTCGCGAAGGGTCTCACCAGTGGTTTTTGACTTCCTCCCGGCAATCACATCTCGCCCATGGGAGAAACTGGACTCCACTCCTTCACCATGTGGTATAATAGAGAATGTATCGCGCACCAGATTGGACAGATGGGTGTACATTGAGTGCGATTCCTCTTGCTGGCCCCGCCAGTTTGTTATGTCCGGTATTCAAAATGTGCTGCTAATCTCCATTGGGTTAGAGTGGTAATCATTGGGATCTGGATTAATTTGCCCTGAGTTCTTTAGTCCTTCAGGCAGTGAATTCAAATGGAGCCTGACGGTGACCAGTATGCATGCTGCACAATTGATTCGTCCGGATGTCGTTTCGGTTACATTGTTAGCCAGTAAGTATTCTTCATCATCACTGGACAAATCATATAGATCCAAGAATGATTGACCAGATCCTTAAGCCCTTGCGGAGGGGACGAGTTTGCTCCTTGGTATGTTTTCGCATTTATTGACCAGCACACAATGATGTTTGGCACAGTATTCATTCTCCACATACTTCAGAAAGGCCTCCCGGTATTGGGGAGTAAACGATGTCTCGATCGCAGAATTAATATCAGTGCCATCGTCTCATTTTCGACACGATCGCAACTTCCAGAAAGAATGAACAATATGTGCACAATTGAGAAGCATACCCGTCATTGGATTCATGTCAGCATAATATTTGGACAGCTTCTGTCGAGCTATCTTCACGGCGAAGGACAAGTCCTCCTTCCACTGAGTCTTCTTCTTAGCCAAAGCCCGCATAATGCCATCCATATGATTCAACATGTCATTTTAGAATGTGATAGCATGATGCAATGTAAGTGTATGCCTCTTCAACATCCATAGGGTCCAATCTCAGAATGTCCCCAAAACTTTCATGTTGTACTTAAGAATGGTCCGTTCATCCTGTGTTGTGAATAGTGGCTGCTAATCACTGTATCATGGATTTTGGAGTCACTCCCGGGTCAATTATCCTAATTGGTAGGCTTGCTTAAGCAACTCCTATGTCAAGTTCCAACATGTCTTCGCATCCATACTAGGTTGAACCGCAATGAGAACTTTCGCATGTTGACAGTCAATGAACTCATTTCGACGACCAGGTGTCAGCGTAATTAATACCGCAAGGATTGCCTGCCATATGATGGTCAGTTTCAGGACTTTCAACATTTCTTGAAATACGTACTTCCTCAGTTACCTTTGCTAATCCTGGTCTCATGGCCGACACCTCATTGATTCTAGCATTGCCATCCTTTCGAACTCTTTAACTCTTTCCAATGTCTATGCTTTCATTCTCTCCAAATTGCTGATCGCGCTCATGGTCTTCCCAATACTTAGTGCAGCCTTTTACACCCAGACTGCCCCTGAATGCACCAAACGCCAGCTTTATGACATGCGCCATGCATGGTATGGGGTTCCTCAATGCAGGCCACTCGATTCCGGATGCCTCAACTGTTGATTGCAGCTTGCGTGTCGTCGAGCACTTTGAGGAAGCAATATCTGTCGTGATTTCAAGTAAACGGCTGTCGGATTGTTCAAAACGATCAAGCATTTCCTTCAGATGCAGGTCCAGCATTATGCCACTGCATTGGCCTGTGACATATCATCCATAATTAGCGTTCGAAAGCGGAAAAGAATAGGCGATCAACCACATCGCAAGCAAGTTGTACTTCATGCAATGGCTGACCATATGGCAAGTTTATTTGTTGATGTCTATCCGTCGAAACCTAAACTAACTTTATTTCGTGACGGCTATTCCTTCAGAATTACATCCACAGTCATAGCATATTCCTGCTGGCAATTGTTCCTAAGGGCCGTGGCGGAAGGCAGCACTAACTCACTTTACAATGCTTTAAATATCCGTCATAGCTGGAAATTTGATATAGCGTTCGATGGAATATGGGCCGAAACCATCCTTAACATGAACTAGCGATTCCAGGTATCTTGGTGAAATTCAGAAGTTTCAAAGTCCACAGCTGCCAGATTAGAGCGTTTTGTCTGTCATTTTGGTCAATATGGATCAACCACAATGTCAAATCTGAATTTCCTCGGTAAACTTACTATGGTGATTTCTCAACTTCCTTACCTCTTCAAGATTGCCAACGCTGTTTCTTTGACCATTGAATTTGTCAATTCAGTAACAGCCAACTCTGTTGATTTGTTTAAATTGGCGATGTGCACTTTTGCCAGCCAGTGTTTCCGCATCAAGCAGGTTCTATGTTCTGATGGATAGCGAAGAAGTTGATGACAAATGACACGTATGATTCCAGTGCTGCCCGTCTCATCAACTCCGCAGTGCAAATTGAATCACCATGAATCAGCATGTCTAGAATTGTTCCAAGCAATAGAATGTTTTGATCCTACATTCATTGAAGCCCACCACGTGTCAGAGACAATATGTACAGTAAGGTCGCTCAAATCACGAATAAAGACATATTCATATTTGAAAGAGACCATAATCTCTACCATTGAGGTATTTAAAGATTTTGAATATAACATTTCGGTAGGAATGAGAAAGCTTGGTAATACTACTCGAGTGACTGCCAAAAGTGAAGGTATAGTACAGCGGAATACAGGTTCTTCAATATTCACTCTAGAGCTATAAGCAATAAAATCAAATCTCTGAAACATTGCATGCATATTTCTGAAGTTGTGTACAAGGTCATATTGAACAGACTGACCATGTAAAACTCTATTTAGGAACAGGGCAATGCGATTCATTGCTGTGTGGCATACTGGGCCTCCATAAAACTTGTTGTTGATCTGTGGCCGCTCAATTGTAGAAGGCGGACACAATATCGTCACTAGTAATTTTGCGAATCAAGGCTGCCAATAGGTCAATTGTTGATTAGCTGTGTTCCATTGCCCTTAGATTATACAAGAGGCAAGATCAAAAATTGGTGACGCTCCGTTGATGATCCGTTGAGCCTCCGTTGATGCTCCGTTGACACTGCGTTGACACTCCATTGACGCTCCATTGACACTCAGTTGTAGCTTCTTTTATGGCTTTCTTACGATATTGTCGGCATGATTTTGGCCTTGACAGGTGGCCAATAGTTCAATTATGGAAAAATGTGGTCCCACAGCCCCTTGATATTCGAAGATGCAAAGACCAAAAGTGTTGATGCTCTATTGACCCCGATTTTTAGGGCATAGTTAGAATGTCGTCGATAGCATTTTTGCCTAGAAAGGCGGGCGATAGCTCAATTATGTACCCAGGTCATCACACTGACTATTGATCATCCCAGATGCAAGGCCTAAAAGCGTTAACGCTCCATTGACATTCATATTTAGGACATAGTAGTGATGTTGTCACAACTATTGTTCCCTAGAGAAGTGGCTGACAGTGCCATTATGGGTTGATATCGCCATACAGCCCTTCGATTTGCCGAGATGCAAGGCCAAAAGTCGTTGACTCTCCATTGACAATCATTTTAAGGACAGAGTCGCGATGTTGCCATAACAATTTTTGCCTAGACAGGCGGCCGATAGATCGATTATAACTTAATGTCACTGTGCAGCCCTTTGGCTTTTCCAAGATGCAAAGCCAAAAATCGTTGATGCTACATTGACGTTGACTGTTATGATGCGGCAACGAGCGAGTCGTATGCCTTTTTCGCAATAACGCCAACCAATACATTAAGAATATGATAATGCAGCCCTCTGATTGCCGAGTATGTAAGTTGAGAAATCGTTGACAATATGTTGACACTTGCATTACTCACATTGAAACAGCCTTCATACACCAAATAATTGTATGCAATGGATCGTATACCCATTATTGACATTGAATATTCCGTTTCTGAGTAGTATCATTTGCATCCAGATGCTTTGTTACCTCTCAATGTCTGATCAACATCTATCCATGTTATCTGAGCAAGGAATGACATGGCCCTATTGCATCCCTGCGCTTTCAGCCGGCAATTTATGGCATGTAGATCATTTCACTAGTTTATGGTAAATATTGTTCAATTTCCTCACCATTCCTTATCCAGCTCCTTCTCCTCGATTTCCATGATGTACCATACACAATTTCAAATATATCAACTATGTGCACTCAATCTGTGCGGAGAGTTATGTTGTTGGATGCAAGGATGAATGCAGCATAATGGTTGTCATTCAGACAGATTCGTATTGGGCAGAAACCGCTCCTCATATGAAACGTATCACATTACTCAGTAAAATTTTCTTTCCATATTTCGTCACTAATGTAGCTGTTACTTTGTCACTTAACAGTAACCTACAAACAGAAATCCAATGCTTTGGCCTTCATACTGCCTGATATGGATTCTAGAACTTTCAGATGGTGTGTTTGACCATTGCACATGCGCAGACAAATTATCATATTTCACAATTTGATCACTGAAATCAAGCAAAAGCTGATACGTAGCAAAATTGGAAGACAAATTTCTTCTCACCAAGATATAATGTCGACAATACCAATTTGATTCTCTATTGCTCCAGAGATGCGGCGGCGATCACCATGTCTTCGTCCGAATCCAATTTCTGGTTGGTAATTAGCTGGGGAGGTGATATTCACGGGTAAAATTATACAAGTTCAACAGGCTTTGCATTCTGAATGACTAATGAATCAGGATTTGCAGCTGGCGCAAGACCGAATATAGTTGTGTTTGTCTGTGGCTTCCCGGAACGTAGCCAAATATGACTGCTTCCTAGTCGAGAAGTCCCTTTCCGCGCTTGCGACATCCTGGGGACAATGTCAGGACACACAATATGCTCTACAAATGTTGTCAGTGCAGGTGCCACTTTATCAAGATGCGTTTGTACTTGTATGACTACTGGGACGCTCAATTCCGATGTGCCGTACTTGGTATCACATTCATGGAAGTAATCGGCTGCGTCTTCCCATCCCAGATGTATCAATTCGTCAAGCTTCGTCTGCTTCTACCGAAACCTCTCGATGCTCTGCTGTACTCTTTTGGTGACTGTGCCCATCACCCAGCTGGGTTCATCATTATCGCTTAGCTGGCCCTGCTCTGTGTCTTCATCATCCTCATCTTCCCCATCCTCCCCATCGTCAGAACTTGCAAGATCACTCAGACTCTCTCCGATAACAACGATCATCTCCTAAAATGTCTTTTCGAACTCTGTGTTTGTCAATCCATGGTTTTCAGCTTTCCTTGCATCATCCTGCTCTTGCTGAACCTCTGCCTCTGCATCTTCAACTAGCTTTCTTGCCCCAGCGGTTTCTCTCTCAAAATAATTCTTGATCCATTGTTATGTCTCTTCATTGCTGAGGCAGTGCGTTTCTCGTGGTTACTCGGCCGAAAGCTTCATTTTGCATCGCAAGCTGCACAATGCCCCAAGCGCTCGGACTCTCTCTGCTTCAAAGTCGCTCTTGCCTTCATTTGCTTGATGACGTCATTGGGTGGACCGCTTTGTTGATTTGCCATATATGTCTGCTGGAAGTGGCGAAAAGTACTTTTTTGGAGCATTGACCATTGAAGTTTGCGTTGACTTTGTTGTTGGGTGAGATGTTGGATGTTGCAAGATATGGACAATATGGAGGCAAGTTGCATCTTTTATGTCAAGGTTGCTACATTTACTCATCTTGAACAAAGCAAAATCTCCCTTTTGACTGTCAATAAATTGGGGCTACCTAAGCTAATAGTAAAACATGACTTAATTGCTATTGTCAGTTGCATGTAATATTCCGGGAATTCTTGGAGACAAACATCAGCAGACATCCTTTCCCTTGTACAATGACCTATTTATATCTGACGATTATGGGATTTTGGCTGTCGTACACCGCAATTTACCCCTGTTAACAAACGAACAACATCGGATCTACGTATTGCACATTGCGGGGCGGAGGGAAAACCCAGCAACTTGCACCCATACAGAGCAGGATTCATCTCGACTATAACATACACATTGGCAGCTAATTATTTCTGTCTAACATGAAGCTAACTATATAGCTCGCAGGACTTCCCACATCTTTTCGTTATCATCTTCCTCTCCTATTCCACACGAGCAAATCATGAATAGGCAACTGCCGCAGCCAGGGGAGAGCACATCCAAATCAAGCCGATTGCAGGGCGCTACATCAGATACGTCACTCCTTCGTTGACTGCAAGAACGCAGACAGCAGTTAGTCCACCGCGACTCTGCCATTGCAGCCACCAGAAATTTGACTCAGGATGCACATTTACAAATCGTCCATAAGACTGGAATCAGCAAGAATAGGATGCAGCATGCGGCTGAATGTAAGTATATGCATGTTGTGGTAAACAGCCGTCAATTAACCGTGTAACGTACAGTGGGTGTATGTAGAGAGCTACGCAACCAATTTATCTCAGCCAGTGACAGAATACCTCTATGGTCAACAAAGGCATTTGTCCACACACTCTGCAAAATTGCACATCATGATGTTGTCAGCTCACGGACTTTTGCGGATGAATTTCTTGATAAGCATCCCCAAGAGTGGATGAAGCAGATGTTAATCACCTTAGAAGAGGCTACGGAAGCGTATATGGTTGAGTTAATTGCCAAATCCCATTGTTAGAAGCAGCAACTAATTTCTTGTAGGTTTTTCATCATGTCTCCTACTCTGGCAAGGCAAGGAGGTCAGGTACAGCAGGAACAGTCCAACATGCACCTGGCTTTGAATACGGCAAATATGGCCAAAGGAGGGTTTTCTCGTGCTCTGATTGAGGAAACACAAATCCTGATGAAGAAACCTTGTGCAGAGGACCGAGAAGAGAAGAAGCCGGGTGTTTAGGTTGCTGGGTATAAAGAGGAGAAGGCTGCGATTCCAAGACACCTGGCTACGCTTTGTCAAAGTAATCCGGCCGGATGTCTTCCTTGCCAAAACGGCACTGCAAGAAATCTACAGACACGATGGAGAGAGAGAGGAACTGGTGCACCTCCACCTGACCGAAGCATATAGCCGACTCCCGAGCCGCCACCACCTCTACCTGAGACGCCACCCACCGCAATTGGTAACAATTCTGCAGCTCACCATTTCCAAATCGTCGATTTGACTGCTGGATATGCATATCCACGTAAATCTCTTCCCTGGGCTGATTTTTGTACTCTTGGTGCATCTGCCCAGAATAGCCAGCACGATACAGATTGTGATCCAGATATGCTGACTGATGAAGGAACATCCACTGGTTTCTACACTATCTGCTTTGTGGTAATGCAGCTGACATCCATTTTGAATACCAGAGCAGCCTATTCAGCGAACCTGCAAATTACGACGAGCATTGATGGAAAGGCACAGGATTTTGGAGATTATCATTATATAACTATGTTAAGAGTTGTCCTTTAACAGCAATAATGGTACTTGTGTTAGTTATATGAATACAGGTCACGGAGCTACTCTCGGTCTAGTCTCGTGATATGCATAACACCTATTCATGACTTCTCAAGAGAAGCCACTCCTGTGTCCTGTAGCGGGAAGACAGAAGAATCCCGTGTCGATTGAATAAGTAATAATATTGCTTAAGGGATTCACTTCAGATGATCCAGCTATGTGCCTTAGCGGGAAAGCTTGCTTTAGCCGTGCACATAGTTTTCAACAACATTCATTATGCCTGATACTAGCGGGACATGTCTTTGCAGACACAGCCTTCGTTAGTCAATATGCGAGTACGTGGGATCTCCGACTTATTGCCTCAGGCGATTAGAGCTATTTGGGGCACTCTCCGGCCAAAGAGAACGGTCTCGGCCTAGGCATGACGTGACTGAGGGAATTATGAAGTTGGCTGAAGATAAGAGGCCTGAAGCAACCCTGCTCATTGATTTGAGTTAGTATGTATTGCAACATCAGACTCGTATATGATACGAGCTGACATGTCAAGTTCTAAGTTGGCATAGTATCGGTTGGTCGCTGATGGAATCTATAATGCAAGCTGAGTAGCCTGTAGGGTGAGGCATTAATTTGCAATGAGCATGACTGACCACTATCAGCTGATGTTCGAACTACTGAGTCAAAACAGGTAGTGAGATGTCTAAGTTCAAGTTTCATCTGACACACTGTCTGATATGATATCACGCGGTGGATGGCCTGATTTCTATCAGGAGCGTAACGCTTTAATACCTCAGCTGCATGCACATGATATCCTTCTGGGATGCGTGGCAACTTATCACCGAGCGCATGGCGTAACTGTGATAACGCTATCATGAGGCACTGTAGTTATAGCATTGAAGTATGAGTGTACACGCCCTCGAAGATGAATATAAAGAGGTGGCACTGCTTCGGTAATGAGAAGGCATCTGAAGGAGAGTAAATGCACAGTCAACAATCAGAACACCGAAGACAATCTTACAATATTATTAAGAATTCTATCTATCAGAATCATATCTTCTCTACTATCCACACGTGACTGCGCAACCTATGCCTGGACCAACATTGAATCAACAAGAGTACCCACTGCAACCAGTTGTTGAATCTTTTGGCAAACTACTTTTCGAATTAGCAGAGCAGTATTTAACCCACACTTACCGTGTGGTATTCTGTTTCTGCGAACTCGAGAATATTGAGTACCTGGTGTTGAGATGTCTCAACACCAGTGTATTACGATACGAGGAATTTTCTGAGGAGTGGTTATTCAACAGAAAAGATTGATCTTCTGTTATTTCGGAGACGGGTGTTGTTATCGGTTCGATTTGGAAGGTCTTGCAAGAAGGTCTCTAGAGGCTGAGTCTTGGGAAGAGACAAGGAGAGAAAGAGTAAATTAGATAGACGGTTGTACTTAATTCAATAAATGTTGTATTGATTATTGGGATTAAGAACTCCTGTAACAATTTAGATGTATTATTAAAGAACAATGTAGTGATCAAGAACAAAGAAAATGAAAATGCTAGAAAGCCTGCCAAAACACTGTGAATGATGGACTACGCCAAATCAAATAATTGCATATTGTAGCTACACCCATGGCAAAATGAGCGTCAATGAAGCGTCAACCATTTTGGGTCATATATGTCTGGTCCTTAAAATTGATCAGGCCATGGTTATACATAATCGAAGTATTGGCCACCTTTATTGGCAACAATTATAGTGTCACGCTCCCTACCTTATCTTGCAGATGATTGTCAATGGAGCATCAATGATTATTGTTCATGTGTCCTGGGTAATCACACTGTTGACTTGTTGCACCCAGTCATAAAAGAATCCTTTGCGGCATTTATAGGCAAAACTGATTGCGATACCCTCCCTGCTGCATAATGCAAATGAGCATCAACGGAGTGTCAACAATTGTTGGTCCTGTATCTTGGGTAATATGCGGTGCGACATGTTGCAAACAGTTATAAACCAAGTATTGGCTGCCATTATAGGCAAAAGAGAAAGTGCAACGCTCTATACCCCATCTTGAAAATATGCATCACCTGAGTGTCAACAATTGTTGGTCTTCCATCTTGGTTAATCACTGCGCGATGTGGCTGATATGGTCTATGTACATCGTATTGAGTGCTTTTGTACACTAAAAGGCTCAAGAATACTTAGTGGTCGCTCTGTAATTGAAATAATTTGTTACTATCATGGTGGATGTGGCAGGAATATCCCATACCTATCTGCCTATACATGTTGCCATATACCTGTTTGTGGACCCTTGTAATCAAGCGCTGCTCATATTACCGAAGATGCAAGACCAATCATCGTTGATGCTCCGTTGAGGCTCATTTAAGATGGGGTATGAAGCGCTTCGCATTCTCTTTTTGCTATAAAGGCAGCCAATACTTTGTTTATGACTGTGTGCAACTTGTCACCCCACAGATTACCCAACATACACGACCAACAATCGTTGATGCTCTATTGACCCTCATTTTCATGATGTGGTAGGGTGCATGTGTCTGTTCAATTTGATCATCAAGGCGGCCAGTACATCGAAAATATACTGTGATGTGCCAATGTCACTATTTTACGATTATATATAGCATGTCTGAATGTGGCCATAAATGTGAAATCCAAAATGAAGAACAGGAGATTGGAACTGACAAGTGTTGCCAAACCTGGCGAATCCCACGGGTTGACAGGTACTGTTCCGCGTTTGGCACGCCAAGAATCAGCAGGTGGAGTTTTTGGATGGGTCTGAAACCAAACCAACTCATTTTTGTGGTCCAAACACCGACCACTGGCGGGTTACCGGGACCCATTGCCAACACTACTTGTGAAGCTTACAGCTATCAATTATGTGATGTTTGTGATTCTCTTTGGAAAGAATGCAGTGAAGACAGCCCCGATTCATAGTCAGTTGAATTAGGAAATTGGCAGGATTGATCAAGCCCAGAGAGACTCAGACCCTCCACGTCCCTAAAATTCAGTGGTAAATGAGGCATCACAATGATTCTGTTCATCACTGATATTTTCCATAATGCTCCCGGAAACATTACTTGCTTCCGTGCAGTAATAGCATACTGCTGCAATACCTTAATCGACGTTATTCATGCATTTCGAACTCAATTGCCTACTGACATCTGGCAAATGGGAGCCTGGCCTTTGGCCAAGAACAGGTTTACGTGCCCCACAAATGTTGGTGAGGTAAGTTCAAAGTTCCCTTCTTGTTAAATTGTTGACTTGACATTCAATTTAGGAGTACACGTTTTGATTTGTAGCAACTGAAATTGTGGATCTTATTCACGGAACATACTACTATGGCATACGACAAATGGGAATGAAAGATTGATCATTGCCTATGAAAATCAACCCGACATTCATTGCCCTCACCGTGACGGCAGTCAACCATTGTCTGTTGGCCTGGAAAATAGGCGAGTTTCGGGTCCCACCAGTATTTGGTCCAGGAGGTGGAGCACAACATAAGTGCGATACAGGAAACATTAATTACGCGATTATCATTGCGTACACAGATGAATTTCGTCATCTCGACTTGAACTTTTTGTTCTTCCTCACCAGCAGTTCCAGCCAAAAAGATAGACAATATTCGCCGCATGTTTCAGCAATGCATCCACTGAACTGGTACAGATCCACCGATGGCACAACCTCACCATGATTAGGGAAGCTTTGATGACGACATCCTAAATTTCCTCCCTGAGGCGGTAATAGAGTAGCCCAACAATTCTTGTAATCGTCACAGCAGCTTGGCCGCTGCTAATGAAGATAGCATGCCATTGTCATCTGTTCTGCCTATGGGTGGGTCTGCCAGCACCAGCAGCAGCCAGCCCGTCCCCTGCAGCAACAGCAACACCAATAGCAACGACATCAGCAGTATCACCAACATTACCACCATTGGGAATATGGGATTAGTCGATGGAAGTACCATTGTAGAGGGTGTGATGTCACTTGGACTCGTTAGGATAGATATCATTGTTGGAGTTTAGGATTTCGTTTGTGTGCTATTTATTCGAGGTTTCATCGATATATCATAATAGTAGTAAATCTAATCGAACTGATCGTTTGCTGATGTCTGATCTCAAGCGTATGAAATCGTGATTGCAATGATACATAACCCTCCCACAACAGTTGAATTGCATGGTACTCACGATTTTGTATCAACAAATGAAATATCATAAACCACTTCTGAATTGTAACTATGATTGGTTAAATTGAGCCATGATGGTCTTTAGAAACAAGAACTAGATGCTTGCTCAAACAGATTGAGCAAGTACTATCATGATCGCAAGGACAAATCGAATTGGGTGACATAGGGGTATGCCAAAAGATGATTTGTAAGATTGCCAAAGGAAGTGTGATCTGTTCATTAGGTGCTCATTGTCACATTCGCAAAAGTGGTGTACACTGGTTGAGACGCTTGAAAAGTGCATCGCGACAGCCCAAATAATACTCTGGAACAGTAAAGGAATGCCATATTTCAGGGAAACTACGATTTCATTTTGTTCGATTTGTGGGTACAATAAACTAAATAAATTTTATGAAGAGAATTTAATTTTTGTGGATGTGGAGACTTCGGTTGAGAGAACATATGGATGCACTTGGAGGCCTTGGTGGCGAGAAATCTATTTCTCACCACCAACACCATTCAATTTAAAAGGTGCACACAGGTGTGGAGTATGCTGAGAGATAGGAACAACGGAGGAGTACGGAGATATCGGGATAACTGAGATGGGCTGAGCAACTGGGAGTATAGAGACATCATCTGATTATGTGAACTTTGCTGTCTATCTTTCTCAGCTCTTGGTCCCACAGACTCATGCGTAGCATTCAGATATCCATGCAATTTTGAGGGGTTTCTTATACACACATGCCAAGCTTTCATAGATGCACACAATTTGGGTGGTTCCTCACAACCAGGTATTCATTCCTATCATCACACACTCTTCCTATGCTCCTTCTAGAGTGCGAACTGCTCTTTCTCAGCAAATCCCTTCAGATTACAAGAGACCTCTAATGTTGCAACCCATAGTGATCTTGTTTACAGAGAAATGTACATAAAGCCCATAATCAAGTGAGTATAGGGCGGCATATGAAGGCTAAGATCAGGTGAACGCAGAGATGAATTTTGAGTCCATAATTGAGTGACTTTTGAGGCCATGATGGTGCGATCTTGGGGGTGATAATCAACTAAGTTTAGAGATGTACTAAATGGCCAAGATCGAGTTAACTCCCACCTGCAGTTCGAGGACGGAATCAAGCCAATCTGGAGATGGACACGGCAGCCGTAATCGAGCAAGTTTTGAGATACCATTGGGGGCCCTGATCAATCCTGATCAAACGAGTACTTCGCGCCGGTAGATACGTATGCCGTCGCTCTGGAGCCAGTCAATTCAGACGTGGTAAATCAGACAGGAGGCGCAACGAGAGCCAAGACTCTATTTATTGGTTAACCCATAGTTGTGGGAATGTACAGAATTGGGTACACCAAGGTTCCCAGAGAGATGAGAAACAGGCTGGGAGTGGGAGACAGTCAATCTTGAAATGTATGCAGTATTTGGTGTATGCAGTACCAGGTGTATACAATACTCGGTGTATACTGTACTCGGTGTTGACAAATGATCATGGCCTGTAGAGATCGGTCTGGAGAACTTAGCTTCGTGTTCATCGATCATGGCAGAGTTGAGGACGAGAAATTGAGTGACCGGAGGAGATGAGAAGTCATCATCAGAAACTGGGACTCAGCAGCATGTCGTGTCCGAGTCGATTTACCATTGCCGACAAGGCTGGTGCAACTCCCAATCCAGGCTTCAACTACACTGATACAAGGCCGTCTGAACCCAAACAGGCAAGTCTTACCCCACATTTCGCATATCTGCTCGTATCGTCCATATTATGCCCATCTTCATCCCCCATCTCTCTTTCTAGTCCACTACTCTACCATCATTGCAGAACACATAGTTGAATCATCTCTCTCAATCTCTCCATGCCATGATTTTCAGTTAACACTGAGTACAACATACACCAAGTCCGGCATACACCAAGTACAGTATACACTGAGTACAGTATACACCAAGTACAACCATACACTGAGTACAGGATACACCGAGTACTAACATACACCAAGTACTAACATACACCAAGTACTAACATACACCAAGTACTAACATACACCAACTACAGCACCCACCCAACATTGTCTGTCTTCCCTTCACGATAACGAGTTGATCCCTAAATGTATCTACAGCTTCTGGCTTGCGTCCCTACAAGATCCACCGCCACCATCCACGATCTCAATGACAGATCAAAGATCAGTCCCCTCATCACGTTATCTTAGTTGAAAGTCAACTAACTCATGAACAGAGTCATCAGCACCTGGCGCACCTCCCATCGGCCGCCTCCAAGTTGTCCTCAAATCATGCTCAATCATAGCCTCCAAATGCTTCTCCAAACTCAATCCGAGCCTCGGAGTGCATCTCTACGTTCACTCAATCACAGCCTACAAAAGTATCTCCCTACTCACTCGATTATTGCCACCAAGTTCGCACAGTCATGCCCCCGAAGTACAGCTACAAACTCGCCTGATCATGGCCTCCCAATGTATCTCTGGGTTCATCTGATTGTCATTATGAGGCGTACCATGAATTGCTCTCAAGAACCACCAGCAGCCAGTCCAGATATACCATGTGTAGCTGGGCGGCTATATATATACATAGATACAAATATACATAGATGAGAATACAGACTCTGTACATGAGTTTTAAAAATTGTTAAATCATAAGTAGTAGCTATAAATTTCAGGTGCATCAGCAGCGTTCCCAAAGACAAGTGTTTTCCTAGACTGCTCTGCGATTCGAGGTGCTGCCAGATTTCTCGCTGGCACTCTTTGACTTATCACCCACGCTCCCAGTCTTGTTGTTGGCACGCTCAGGTCAGTCACTGGCACATCCAGGGACTCCCAGGTGTGCCCAAAGTTTCTTCCGGCACGCTGAGGTGTGCCCAATCTTATCACGATCACTGCCATGGCACTCGTGTGGCAGGCATTAGATATCCCAGTTCCTCCGCAGGCCGGCTAGAATGCTCTCTCAGAGTCCGATACTATCATGAATTTGACGCATCTAAGTTTTCACTCCACATCCTCTCAGACATTCCTAGAGGCTCCCAGTGACTAAAATACATTTTGCTGATGTACTCGACCTTTTCACAGACCATATCTCTCTGGACTTCAGTCGTTGCTAATACTCTTTTGAGTTTCTTCAGTTTCTGTAAGCCTGCACCCAGATTGGCTTGCATGGACTTACTGAGTACATTCTTGGCGGTGATCACTTGCTTCAGCTTCACCATCTCTGGTGCGATTGCATTATGAACCACTAGTGCAACTGCATTGTCTACTGTATAGTAGACGGTATAAAGGCCAAATCTGTAGTGCTCTGCCTATTTTGCAATGAGGGCCTACACCTTGTGGTCCAGTTGCTTCTGACATTCAAAAAGTCAATCAGTAACTGTGTCCAATTCATGATTGGCATTCTCACACTGCCAGATTCCATCTTCAACTTGTCCCCGGTATGCATCTTGGACTGTGTAGAATCTGTTTGAAACATTGTTGGCAACATCCTCCCACCTGACTGCCAGGGGGTAATTGATCAAGTCTTTATTGGGAGCTCAGTGGTCATTGGATGGCCATTTGAGAAGACTGAACCCTTAGTACCTTGTATCAGGAATGTTGCAAGAAGCCGTGGAAGCTCCCACAATATGCATTACTTCTAAACCATCATCCATTTAACCTTCAGTAAGGTGAAGATGTGGTATAGCTGGTGTTGTGTTGGTCATTCTGGTGTTTTGTTGAGGTGAATTTTGTAACTTTCGCAGTCAGTAAGTCATCTGTGATCATGGTATTTGCTGTTAGTTGAATTAAATTGGGCTCTGGTACATATAATGTACAGGAGATGCCTATCTGGAAGTATTGCTACCAATGTAGTAGTATGAAGTGACAATAGGCTATTCTGTGTCCATGTGGGTGATCTGTAACCTCCCGCTAATCAATTCAATTCCGTGGTTAAGGATATTTCCCTTCCTAGCACTTGTGTCCTGCATAGTTATACCTTGTGTCCACCATTCCTTTCTCTACACAGTAGTACCCGAATCCCAATGCAGTTGCAGTTCAAAAGGCATGGTGTATAGAGTACAGATGTTCAAAATGTGATCGATTTGACAATAGTGAACTACCAGGAAATTGAGCCACACAAAACAACAGTTGCAAATATCAGCAAAGACTTTGCACTGCCCAACTGCTATATGATTTACATCTTTGTGATAGAATCAATACAGTGAAAGGCAACGCTAATGTAATTGTCACAAATTGGACAGTTCTTCATTACCAATTGGGACTAGAGGATTTGAAGTATCTATTATCTGCAATGGTGAAGTGAAAGAATGGAATGATAATGTGTTAGGATGGGTCGCAAAGAGTATGACTCATGCCAGATATGTATTCGGTCTTTGTACACGTATTACACATTCTGGGTGTTGAACATCACGAATACTGATTCAACTAGTGTGCATCAATTGAATCATACAACATTGTATCTGAAATTCATTGTATATGTGGATCTCAATAGAGCTGCCTGGAATGCAGTGCTATCTTTTACACCTCGTCATAGCCAATCAGAGACAGTGTGGATGTCAGAGTTACACGGTTACATTATATTTACTACCGATGAGATTGTCATATCATGTCGGAGTATACTTGTCAGAGCCCTGTGTATATGACCCAGGAATGTCAGAAACCATGTTACAGACCATGTCAACGCTGCACTTGTCAGAGCAAGACATAACAGGGCCACAATTATTAGTACTACAACTATCAGAAACTATTTAAGAGCATACTTTCATAACCAGAATTATCAGAGACAATGTTAGAATCACACTTGTCAGTGCTACATTAATCAAATCAGTATTGTCAGCAACTATATCAGTGCTGTACTTGTTAGAGCAGACTGGCCATGAATTCAATGTAGTAATTGCAGTACCAATCTCAGGAGAAAGTTATTAATCATTGCTGGTAAGTCATATGCAGCAGACATCCAGGCCAAACCAAGCAATCTTCAGTCGTTACCCATTGCCATTAGTTTATAATCATGTATCAAGTGTTCACTACCACATATCAATATGTTTTTCCTCTCAAACAATGACCTATAACTCTGTTATACAGTTCCATTTCAAGATCACTTTGTTGCAGTAGTTGGAGTTATGACCAGAGTAATGGAATTAGTTGAGCTTTGCATATATATCTAGCTATACAAATTCTTTACAAAAAGTAATATCTGTCTTCGATAATGATATAATTGTCCTGATGTTGCATTTGACTGTGAATATACTTTATTGTATGTGAATATTAACTTGTTGGTATGCAAATCAGTAATAAAAATAATGTGTGTAACTGGTAGTTCTTGTATACACAATGCTACATTCATCAGCAAAATGTAAATTGGTGCGGAATCAACACGCAATCCTCTCAGACACTCCAGGCGACCTCACCAGTACTTCGAAGTACTTCTACATGCTCCCAGACCCCCCTGGAGCTAAGGAAAGTGCTCTCAGACTCTGCAAGAGCATTCTCAGGTGCTCCTGAAAGCACCTGCAGCTTTGGAGGTGCATTCAGGATGCTATGAGATTTTACTTATAGAACAGTCAAGCATTCAAGCTTCTGAGACCTCTCCCCAGATCTGCGGGAGGCTTCAAGAGAAGCTGAGACTGCTGCGCAGTTTTGCGGGATACTTCAAGAGCATCCAAACCAGCTGTTCAACTTCTGTGGAAGATGTGGTGCCATATTTTTACAGCCGTGGTTCATACATAACCACAAGATATTTTGTTTTGTCATATTCATCTTTGTTCCATCATAATATGGCATGCATTATTTAAGTCCCTCTATATATACACATACGGTCAAACAAGCTGCAGATAGTACTGGAGCATAATCGGAGGAGCACTTGGACACGCCCATTGAAGATCCAAATGGAAGTGATGAGAAAGAGTAGTTCTGGTTCGATGAGCGTAGAAATTGGGTGAGAAGATGAGATACTACCCGGCATTGAGGATCTACGAAATTGCGCGGATCCACGAAATCTCAGATACAGCGAGTGAGACTAAAAGTTGGGAAAGATAGAGTGTGTATTATCATTGTATGATAAGATGAGATGGAATGGAGAGAATGTCTATATACACCGCAGTCGGCCGAATATATACTCCCCATCGCTGTCAACCTCCGTTACCGCTGTATCTTCGTACGCCCGCTGTCGCTCCTTGATGATGTACTTGGAGGCCGCGATTGAGCGTATTTGGAACTGCACTTGGAGGCTGTGATTGAGCAAGTTTGGAGAGGCACTTGGAGGCCGAGATCGAGTGAACTCAAAGATGCACTTGGAAGCCGTAATTGAGCGTGTTGGGAGATACACTTGGAGGCCATGATTGAACAAGATTGGAGGAGTACTTGGAGGCGGTTGATGTGGAAGTGATTGATCTGAAGGTGGTCAATCTGGAGGCAGTCAATCTGGAGGCAGTGAATCTGGTGGCAGTAGATCAGGAGGCATGTGGGATGGAAGCTGAGACTCTATTCATTGGTTAACTCATAATTGTGGGAATGTAGAGAATTGAGTAATACAGGGTCTGCTGAGAGCTGAGAGACTAGCTGGGAGCGGGAGACAGTCGATCTTGGAAAGATGTAGCATGGGGTGCATGCAGTACTCAGTGTATGCTGTACTCGGTTTGTGCTGTACTCGGTGTTTACCCTTGATCATGGCATCAAGAGATAGAGAGAGATGACAAAACTTCGTGTTCTTAGGTGACGGTAGAGTTGGGATTGAGAAGGAGAGAGATGAGAAGAGATGGGGCAAATAGTCATGAGAAACTGGGACTTTGAAAATTTCGTGTGCAAATCAATGTACCATCCCCAATATGGCAGGTACAAGTCCTGATCAGGCGTGTAATTGCATGGATACGCGGTCTTCCTGACCGAATAAGGCATGTCGTACCCCTCATTTCTCATATCCGCTCATATCCTCCATATAGTTCTCATCTTCATCCCCCATCTGTCTCTTTCTCATCCATAACTCTACAATCAACATCACAGAACACGAACTTCAGTCATCCCTCTCTATCTCTCCATGTCATAATCATGAGTTGACACTGAGTACAGCATACACCGAGTACAGCAAGCACCGAGTACCGCATACACCGAGTACAGCATACACCGAGTACAGCATACACCGAGTACAGCATACACCGTGTACAGAATATACCGAGTACAGCATACACCGAGTACAGCATCTACCCAAGAAAATGTGTCTTCCCTTCATTCTCATGATTACGAGTTGACTACTGAACACAGTTTCAGCTTCCGGCGTGCCTCCCTACACCATCGACTGCCATCAAACAAGGTCTCCATGAGAACTCAAAGGTAAAGTCACCTTGTCACAGTCCCACGGTTGCAAGTTAACTTGCAGATGAATACAGTCTCGGCACCTGGCGCGCCTGTCCCTCGACTGCCTCCAAGTACTCGTCCAAGTGCGCACGATCATGGCCTCCAAGTGCAGCTCCAGACTAGCTCGATTACCGCCTCCAAGTGCGTCTCCAAACTCGCTCGATTATGGCCTCCACAGTCGTTCGATCGTGGCCTCCAAATGCATCTCCAAACTCGCTCAATTACAACCTGCACACTGCTTGATCGTGGCCTCCAAGTTCGCATGATCATGGCCTCCAAGTACATATCTCCAAACTTGCTCGATCACGGCCTCCAAGTGCATCTCCCAACTGGCTCCATCATGGCCTGTAAGTGTATCTCCAAAGTTGCTTGATTACGGCCTCCAAGTTCGCACGATCATGGCCTCCAAGTGCATCAAGAAACTTGCTCGATCACGATCTCGGAGTGCATCACCAACCTCCCTCGATCATTGCCTCAGAGTGTATCTCTGAGCTCACTCGATTGTCATTTTCCGGCGCACCTCCAATTGCTCTCAAGCACCACCTGCAGCCAGTCCAGATATACTGTGTGTAGATGGGTAGCTATATAGATAAATAGATCCATAGATAAGAATACAGACTGAATTTATGCGTTTTAAAAATCGTTGAACGATAAGCAGTAGCTGTGATTTCCAGACGCACTAGCACCATTCCAAAAGACAATGTTGGTTTTCCCAGACTACTCTACTGTGATTGGAGGCACTCCGAGACTTGTCGCCGGCGGTCCCAAACCTGGTGCAGGCGCTCCCAGGGTTGTCATCGGCGCTCGCTGGTGCTCCCAGGATCATCCTCGGCGCTTGTAGGCTTTACGCCAGTGCTCCCAGGTGCACCCAAAGTTCTCTCCAGCACTTCTAGGTGTTCCTGAACCTATCACAGTCACTCCCGTGGTACTCCTGTACCAGTCATCAGAGATTCCAGTTACTCTGAAGGCCGGCAGGTATTCCCTCCTAGGGTCTGATACTCTCCTGAAATTGACGCATCTAAGTTTACACTCCACATCCTCTCAGACACTCCTGGAGGCTTCCAGTGACTAAAATACATCTTGCTGATGTTGACTTGTAAACTATAAAAATGTAAAACAATATATGATAGAATCCCGTAACTAATAGTAATAATCCCATAATGTGATATGGCCCAATTATGATATCAATAATATATCGCTATACTCTGTTCAAGGCCATAACCAACCTTGGATATGATAACGCAAAAGCTTTTTCCGACAGAGTCCAACTCAAAGCTTGTTTGACTGTAGGTTAATTCGTTTTGGTAAGTTGTATAGTTTTAATTGGTCACAATTAGGAGTAACCTGATAGCCATATTTTGTAGTATACCAAAGCGAACTATATACTCTGTACGATGTTTTCAAATTCTGCTTCACTGCTTTGACAGTAGTAAGGAGAACCTGCAAGTAATTTTGGGGTATATGAGAATACTTCACTTTAAGTTCAATCTGTTTGTGAGTAGTTGGAAGCATCTTGAAGAATTGGTACTACTGTTCACAGTAGTTGAATTGTTCAGTAATAGCATTCAAAGTATTTTACATTTTCCTGATATCTTGATGGTATTGATACACCAAAGAGTCAACAATAACATGTACCTGATATTACACTGGAAAATCCAGCAATGGTAATCAAGAATATGGACGAGTATCTGCTCATATTCATAGTATCTATTCAATGTGATATATTGATACATCAGCAAAATGTAAATCTGTCCAGAAGCCACACACAAACCTCCCGCATGCCAACTTCCCAGACACTCCAGTCACCTTCATTGGTGTTTCTAAGTACGTCGAGATACTCCCACGCCCCCTGGATCTTTGCAATGTGCTTGCAGAATCTTCAGGAGCGATTTCAGATACTCCTAAAAGCACCGGCAGTTATGCAGGTGCATTCAGGATGTGACTAGATTTGATGATGAGGATAGTCAAATAATGGAGCTACTGAAACCTCTGTGCAGGTCTCCAGCAGACTTTGAGAGCAGCTGATACCGCTGTGGCAGCTCTGCGAAAGACTTGGAGCCGTATTTTCACAGCAGTAGTTCTTACGGTTCCGCAACCACAAGGCATTTCATTTGTCATATTCGTTTTTGTTACAGTCCCAAGATTCACTACTTTATAATATGGCATGTATTGCCAAAGTGTTTCGATATATATACATATGGAGATACATGAATTATGGCGATGAACTCAGCGACAGGGAGTATATATGGTGGTGACCGTGGGGTAGATAGATATCATCGCATTATATGAAATAGAAACTCTATCTTTCCCAGCACTTGGTGTCACACACTCTATCATTCCCAGCTCTTGGTCTCACACACTCACTATCCCAGCTCTTAGTCTCACGCACTCTTACCAAGCATTCATAAATCCATGCAATTTGTGTGGTTCCTTACGCACTCTTGCCATGTATTGATAGATCCATCCAATTTATGTGGTTTATCATTGCTGGGTATCCCTTCATATCCTATCACCCTCTTCGCACACTCTTAGAGCCAGAACCCCATTCTCAACTATTTTCTTCGGATAACATCTGCGGTGTGGCTGAGTGTTGATGCTTCGCTGTCTGTGTTCTCGCTCCACCAGGTCACCATGGTATGATTGAGTCAACACAGAGTTGCACTCTGAGGCCGTGATGAAGCCACTTTGGAGATGCACTTGGAGGCCATGATTGAATGAACTTGGAGGCAGCAATGGTGCGATTTTGGAGATACACACTTGGAGGCAACAAGAGTGTGAACTTAGAAGCTGTGATTGAGCAATTTTGGAGATGTACTTGGAGGCTGGGATCAAGCGAGTTTGGAGATGTACTTGCAGGTCATATTTCAGTGAGATTGGGGTAGAAGTTTGAGACATTCAATGTGGAGGCAGAAGTTTGCGAGGGAGGCATGACAGGAGCTGAGACCCTATTCATTAGGTACATCGTAATTGTGGGAATGAAGAGAATTCAGTACAACATGGTCTGCCGAGATATGAGTGACTGGCTGGGAGGGAGAGTCAGTCAATCTTGGGATGATGCAATATGCAATGTATGGAGTACTCAATGTATGCTGTACTTGGTGTATGCTCTCCATGGTGTTAAGTCTTAATCATGGGATGGAGAGATAAAGAAGGGCGACATAACTTCACCTATATAACTGACGCTAGAGTTGAGGACGATAAAGAGTGATATGAGAATGGATGGGACAAACCATGATGATGAACTGGAACTTAGACACTTTCGTGTGCAAGTCAATTTGCCATCTCCAATACAGCATGTTCGAGTCCCAAGTCCGTCACATATTAACAACAATATGAGGTCTTCGAAATCCAATCAGGTAACTCATACATCAGCAAACTGTAAATCGGTCCGGAAGCCACACGCAAACATTCCAGACACTACAGTCGACCTCACCAGTGCTTCCAAGTACTTCCAGATGCTTCCAGGCCCCCCTGGAGCTAAGGAAAGAGCTCTTAGACTCTTCAAGAGCATTCCCTGGTGCTCCTGAAAGCACCTGCATTTATGGAGGTGCATTCAGGATGCTACGAAATTTGACTTTTACATCAGCAAAATGTAAAATGGTTTGGAAGTAATAACTGACCAACTCAGCAACTCTGAACAGCTACACTGATCCTTCCAGATGCTTTCAGATGCTCCCAGATAGGCAGAATGCAATGCGATATGCTCTCAGGTGCTTCGAAACTACCTCCCTGGAGCTTCTCAATGCTCCGCAAGTTGTGGAACAGAATACAATTATATCCTGAAGCGTATATAGTTGTCTTCAAAATGCTTCAAAATCAAACTATTAGAACATGCAAATTTCGGAGCTATTGGGAGTATTGGGAGTATTGGCCACATCTCCAAGACAATTCCAGTGCACCTCAAACCTAGAGGCATACTCTCTGGGAGTGATTTATACAATGATTAGATCAAATAGTTCAATTCGATTAACAATCTTCCTCCTGCAAACCTTGATCCAGGCATGCAGGTTTAATATACAGTCCAGTTGGTATCTAAATCCACATGATTCTTTACAAGCTATACACTATCGATTCTATCAGATGCAGCATTGTCTCGTAACAAATGTGCTGGTCCAACAAATGCTCCGACAGGTACAATATGGATCTTATCAGTCTTTTTGACAATCAGGATGAACCTGTCAACACAATCAGCCCAACCATATGGATCTTTGTACTTTGTTGGTATCACCACCGCATATTCTTAAGCTTGAGGATGTAGGATCCATTGTTCAGTCTTCTTGAACCACTGAGGAAATGTCAGTATCATTTTTCCGGCAGGCAGGCGCTCCTGAAATTGGAGGATCTGATTCGGTGAAATCCAGCTAAAGTATAAGACAGGAAAAGAAGGAACATGGCCTGGGAAGGTGTTATCGAGGTCACTTTCTGTATATTGGACCCAGCTGTTATGAGATTCAGGTATGATCCCTTGGTTGGCATTGGTATATTCTACCTTGCAATCAAGTCCCAGACGCTCAACAGATGTAGGGTAGTGAAAAGGTTGACGGTAGTACAACAGCCCATTGTAAAGTTTATTAAATATGCTGTCTATGAGTACATTCTGATCATATTCAAGCACCAGTCCACAAACCTCGTGTCGCCAGTCCTCTTCAATTTGTGCACAGAATAACTGACCAACGTTAGGAATGCCAAAATCTTCTGATACATCACTGAGTGAGGTTAATATGATACTTCTGCACACGCCGCGGACATGGGTCTCTGTCAAATGATGTACCTGTTGTGATATGGGGCGGAAAAATGGCTCTTCCTGACAATGCTGGACCTGAAAAAGATGGGCTCTGCAAGTATTTTGCCGTTTATCGGTAGGGGATAGCAGGTTGAAAACTTTTTCCAAGTCAATATTGTACCAGCCTTGGAGGGCAAGATGAGACAGCATCTCCTCCATATATTCAAGACCGGTCCACCAGTCATTGTGCTTGAGCATCTGTTGAATGTAATTGACTATATTTGTAGATTGATATGCCTCTTTCACATTGCTGATATGTAGCCATTCAGAAATATCAGTGGTGAAGGTGTTGCCAGAACCCGTTCCCTCCATTGACTCTGATATACGGCTCACAAGAGGCAACTTTGGATATCCGAAATAGATTACACGTTGTTCGATTGTTTTCCAGAGCTCCTGAATGTCATTTGCCTTCTACCAAGGTACAAATTCGATCAAGCGGATGGACAATTCCTACCCAAAACGCGTCTGCTCATTTGAAGTGATACCATCAATCTCTCTCTCCAGTTGATTCCCAATGCGGTCCATATCAGCAACACTGCAGGTGGCAGCTTCAGTCCCAGCATTGGATAGACAGACCTGAAATTCCACACGCTTGTCAGCGGTCTTGTTTGCCACTCCATAATCCTCTTCTTCTGCAGCAATTTTCATTTAAGCAAGTTTTTTGGTGAATGTGCTTCTTGGACCAGTTGCTTTAGTCCCAACTTCCTGCAATAATTGTTGCGTATGATTTTGGAATAATTTATTGAAAAGCTTGAATTTAACAGGTGTCACCTGATGGATTTCGCGCTCCATTCGCTCTTTTGCACTCTGCCAATCAGCATCTGACCATGTGGTTGCCGCTTGTCGGGCTCTATTCAAGCGCACCTGAAATTGCCTTCGTTTCATTATAGTAACCTTTTCAGCCCCGTACACCTGAACCTGCATTGCACAATGGATTTGATGAATCTTTTGTTCTCGTCACTGATGGGAATCTCTTGCCAACAGTTCATCCACTTGGGCCTTCGCAGACTTCGGCATTTTTTTTTCTTGAAAAGCACCCTTCTTCTTGTAAAATCGCTTTCGCGCATCATCTAGTGCTGTGAGGGATAGATCAGAGTGACTTTTTTGGCTCACAAGTAGAGAGAATTCACATAATGCCTGCACTGCTCCCATCACAAATTAATCAGAGGCTGTTTGCACCGGAGTTTTCCCATCATCCTTAGACCAGTCAAGAATTGGAGCGCAATTCACTGCCAGTGTTCTGATCATGCCCCAGACTGCTTTTCCCTGCCAGGAGCTGCTTTTCATCGAATCAAATAGTTTCAAGAAGCGCTGGAGACCCAGATATCATGGTACCGATGTGAATTGATTGTTAAATTGATACTTCAGATTTCTAGCTTTCAGGTATTTGACCAGCCAGTTCACTAGGTCTTTAACTAAACCCGGGAGCAGCTGATGCAAGTCATTAGGCTGTCAAAGCCGATATACATTGCAGAGAGGGTATTGCCAGAGCAGGTTGCAGATTAGATGAACACCAAGAGTGTACAGATCATGGATATTAGTTTCGTCCAGAAGATCCGAGTAAACATCCTGATCTCTTGGGGTATCGAGGGGTCGAATAGTGCAATGTGCCATCGGCGTACCTTTAGGAATTTCACATATCCGGCATGAGCCATATGAGACTTGAGCAGACATGACATGTTCTGGATAATCCCTGACCCAGGCCGCCAATAGAGGATATCATTGACTCTAGAATCCATCAGCAAAGTTCGATTTCAAGCCGGGACCAGTTCTGTCAAGATTCCGAAGTGGGGATACCATGGTTCCAACCGCGGAATGCCAGACATTGTCCGTAATGATCACACCTTCCGGGGGACGGGGGATCAGCCCAACGAGAATCCAGGCGCCCATTTTTGGTGTACTGCAGATATCTTTTTGAATATTACCAATTGTGAGATACAGCAGCCAGGCATACTGATCGCCCGAAGAATTGGTCAAGTGAGTCTTGTCCGACGCACAAATTCCTGGGACAATCGTCACTCAGGCAGGAAGCAGATCTTGCGTATCACACCCCCAATACCGCCTGTTGATTTCGCTGTTTATTTGGCGATTTTCCGAGGGTGCGAGGCGTACCAGTTCAAAATTCAGGTGCGCCTGAAGTGGGAGATGTGCCAAAAGGGACTGTATACCTATTAAAATTATCCACGTAGTATAATGTTTCGAAGATATGTAAACGATCTTTGATCCAGCTATCATCACCAAGCTCGAAATCGAGTTGAAAGAGGCACTTTTGTACGGCATCTGCTGATTGGAATGATTCTATTTTGAAGTTGTCCAGTCGATGCCTCAAATGTTGATCTATCCAGGTTTTCATTTCCTGGCTAGATGATTGGGCCAGTTGAAAGTCGAGTGCTGACTGAAAAGGATGCCATCAATTCCATTTTTCGGAGTACTTGCGATGTTCGTTGTACCATCCAGTTGCTTTGCCATATGCTTTCCCTTCCGTATTATCAACTCCAACTCCCTCTCTATGAGCATTTGTCTTTGTTGGATTGGGGGTACATGTCAGATCAGGATTCTGGGGGTCAATGGTTTCATCGTCGGGAGTATCTTCAGGTGGTGGCGCACCAGGTACATTATCTGCGGTTAGATCATTAGTTGACTAGTTCATCAAAGGCCATTCAGGTGCACCGACTGAAGTCAAACCATGATGGCTTGGGTTGATCCCAACCTGCAGGAGGTAAAATCCCATCAGGTAATAGCTCTTCATTCATAAATATTGGGTGACATTGTTGATAATAACCCTCGAGTCAGTTCTCGTCAAATAATTTCTCTTTGTAGACAAAGCACTGAACATGTTTCCAGCGAGTGTTAACCATATTCGAGGAATCATCAGTGAACACCTATTCAGATGAATCTCGATGATACTTCAGGGGTTGATTTGGAGCCTCAAGGATATTGGTTTGAAAGCGAGCTAACTCAATTTAGCATATCACAGCCACATTGCACCCCGGCAAATGTGGGGTGAAATAAAGTCACCTTACGATTAGCTTTCTTCATATACCAGGATATATATATCATAGCCCGCACAATATTCACACACATCATCTGCTGAAAGTCGTTAGCAGAGAAGAGAAGGTTTCTTTTGTCCACACTGCAATCTCCACAATGGGCCTTATATTATACTACGTCATTGCGGCATTGTGAGTTTATACCCATGCTCAAGTCTCTGAGCAGGTGATAATGATGGTAGATCATCTTACTACAATGAATAGGTGAGCATCCTAGCTAGCTGTATGCCCATGCAATGATCATTCAAAACTGATAGGATCATTGCTTCATTAAGGATCCTTGAGTGGAGCGTGTATCCTGAGGAGAGCAATGATGTTTAGAGAAGGAGCTCAATAGGAAGCAATCACTGTGGCTGCTCGACTCACAGGCCTCCTATTGAGTGAGGTTGCAAGGTCGTACACAGACAACTTATGTGTAATATTTCTTATCATGATAACCTTCATACTAGATATAGTTCTTGTTGGGTTCGTAGAAATATCATATCATATCACTTCTATGACCTGTATAGTCACCGAAGCGTACGAAGGTGAGCACCAATCCAATATCTTAGTATATGGATTCGAGCATATAACAAAGAAAGGTGGAATGTGTGTGTTCAAGGTGTCTTTTTCTCAGCCAGGTTGGTTTCATCAATCAGAGGTGGAGTGAAACACCACAGATCGTGACAACAGAATGGGATATAAGAAGCCCTTTATTCCGCCAAAGGTCACTGCTACCTGCAATAAACTCAACCATACTCTGATTTATTCTATATCTCGTCTCGCATCTATAGTAGTTTGCCACCATCGTGGTTCACAGAACATGACGACGAATGAATCTCTACAGATGATAGCGAACATGGCTCGTCCTGCTGGCCTATTTGGCACACAACGACGCCGGGGAGACAATTAAGAATCATCGGAAAACAGTTCATGAACTGCCACTGGCAAAGACAGTTGATTTGGGAAACACACCAATCAATATCAACCACCACATAGGTATGGTTACCCACCTTCACAGTAACCATTTCCAGGCTCTCCGCAGTTTTATCAGTACTCTCCATTTAACATGACGCACAGTGCGCAACCAACCACCAGCACAAGGAAAGGATATCCAAGTTATGGGCCACCGTGGCAAGGATATGACCTCCACCAAGGTGGTTATGGTGAGTCTCAAATATTCCCCACCCCGCAGATTCCAGGACAACGGCCCTCATCTCCAGGTGCACCGAGAGTGCCTCCAGAACCACCGGAAAACCATCCAGTCAATAGGCCAACATCGTCCAGGTCTAATCCTCCATCTGAACCTCCTTCAGGCGCATCTAGCAGACCCCTCATTTGCCTCTCAACGAAACGATTCCAGCTGCCTGCAGAACTGCCTAAAACAGATGACGCAAGTATTGCAGAATTGCCCCCATCGCCAGGGATGTCCCACGACGATTGTGATGCAGATGATGAGAGCGACGATTCATCGGACTTGGGCGGTGCAGAAGGCAAATTACCAGTCAGCCTAAAGCAAACTGAATTCTCCTTGAAGCAATTTGGCAAAAGGATGGGGCACGCCAACTATAGTTGGTTCAACAAGTGCAAGAAGATATGGCTGGCTAGGTTCTTGCAGCAGAAGCATTGGTCCATAATCCGGGGGCAGAACCGCTTGAAACAGCTTCAAGATTGACCCCTGCACTGGGAGACAGCTGTGGCAGTTTTTTTGTAGACATTCAAGAACTGGCTCCCATTGGATAATTTTGATATTACTGAATGCATTGGCCGGCAGTCGGTTGAGAGGTTTTTTGATGAAATGTGCAAGCGAAATACAGGAGGTGAGGAAAAAAGGAAGGCAAGGCACCAAGCAACCAGCAATGTATTAGGGCAAGCGTGCGACCTACAAGGCGAGAAGTAACCTCCCCAAGTTACCAAATACAACGTTCATGGTTGTGATTTGCTGGGTGTCGACTGGCAAGGATATGGTTCTAGCCCCCAAACAACTCCAAGCCTCGTATACAGATGGGAGGCACTGGGAGGAGCTGATTGATTTCATCGACAAAAACGGAGGCCCGAAAGAGCTATACATTAGGACATGAATGTTCAAGTACATCTTGAAGCTGGATGAATTTGAGGAAGATTATATGGGATTATATACAAACAGGCAAATGATAAGTAACCCCATATATGGCCAGATTTCGTTCAGATGTTGCCTTTCAAAGGCTGTCAAGATGGAATTTGGATGCAATCTGAAAAGATTTTTAGTTGAAATTAAGAGAGCGACAGAGATGGAGATTGCCGAGCACGTAATTAGACAGACAAAGGTAATCCCCGCTAGCTGTGTTAAGGCTTGATGTGCACAACTGGTCACCATTATACATAGACTTTGGAAGGTTCTGAAGAGGGTGGAAGAAAAGAGGGAGAGGAGGATTGTGGGCAAGAGAATGATACTTGTATTAATGTAAGTTCTGATTGAAAGAATAGAATTGATTTTATTGAATCCATATATATTCGTTCCAATGGTTTCTTGGCTGTGAAATACCTAACATTGTAATGAATTTCAGGAGGGCCGGAATATGAGCCCATCAGCCCAGCTCACCTCGTGGCAACTGAAAGTGATCATTGAGGACGAAAAGAAAACAGAAAACATTTCAAGCGAGGTTCAGGCGTACGTGGAGAACAGTGAGGAGGTCCTTGATCCAGCAAATACCAGGTCAGTATTGAATGTAGTTCTCAGTACAATCAACAACGAATTTGAACACGAGTGTCTTGATGAGGCAGTCAGGCTGCTGAATGCCAATCTTATTAGTGAATCAACAGATGACCAGGTGCCTGGCCACATGTATTCAATTCCAGGCCTGCCCGGAACTACGTTTCTGGCACACCAGGTTTGGGCCATCTGGTTCATCATGAGGAAGTGGGTTTGTGATGCTGATGTGCCAGGAGCACTGGTGGCGGATGAAATGGGTCTTCGAAAGACTTTGACCTTGGTTGTAACGGCAATGCTTTGCAAATTGGTGACTGAGAAAGATGTAATGGGGTTGCCACTGTCCATTTTATGGGGGAATACCTTTGAGGAGTGGGTGATTTTGGCGCACAATGACTTTCCTGGCATTGTCTGTGAAGAATGGGAGTGGTATCCGCTCCTGAGATTGAATTCTATGCCCCTCCGCCTCTTGGAGATACTGACAACACCACCTCACGGGCATCCAGCACTTGTATCAGCCCTTGTACCTATCCTTGTAGTAACAATGCCTCGAGTGGCAGAGACGTTCACGACTGTCATCGATGAGATGACACATCGAACCGATATCAAACTGCTCAACTTATTGCACGCCAAAAATGCAAATCTCACCTACAAGGATCTGAACACTGGTATTGATGAGCCGGACAACTGATGAAATATCCACATTGTATCGTTTGATAACTTAACATCCAGAGCGAAACCATCAAGCAATGGCCAACTCTCCTACTGTGCATCAAGTTTTGGGATTTTTGACGAGTCCCGACGGTACAAGACTAAGAACAGTGTGCGCTGGCAAATTGCAATAAATGTGAAAATTGGATTCAAACATCAAGTCACTGCTACACAGGGATTGCATTTACTGTATGACTGCTGTTATCAGATGATGTGGCTGTTTTCAGGTACACCTGACAATCCAGAGGATAATACAGTGATGGAGAAGCATGGTGCTGAGGCATTGCATTCTGCTGTGAAGAGTTTGATGGATGCTATCTGGACTGAAAACGAAGAAGCTCAACACTATGCGGCGCACCAGCTGATACAGATTCCAAAGCCATGGACGATGAGGAGGTGGTCGGAATCCAAACTAGCCAATGCAAAACCACTCGTTCGGATACCAAAGGAGAAGTCAGACCTCATTGATCTGGAGTGGACTGAGGATGAGGAAGCAAAACTGGAAACTCTTCTGGAGAGATACATTTCACAGGGTGCTTCAGGAGCATGGAGGGTTCATAGATGGCAGCTAGCGTGTTTGTCGTTAGTCGTGGGAGACACAGAGAATCGCAATGACTTTTCTGGACAATGGTACAAGGAATGGCCACATGATACTTGGGTGGATTTTCCAATTTTCGGATGGCTGAGAGTGACATTACTGCCAATGATTGGCAAGGAACCTACGGAGAATCCTGAACCGGACCAGGACGACGAATCAAGTGAGGCTCTCCTTCCGGAAGAAGACAGAAAGGAATCTGCACTCCCCAGTGCACCTCCTCCACAAAAGGCGGAGCTATTTGTACTCTTCCTGGCCAAGTTCGGTATTTGACGTGGTGGCTAACGAATTTTTTTCCTGATAAAGTGGATATATTCCACATGTATGCAGAAATGGGCAACGATGAACACACAGAAATGCAGCTCAAATTCCAGGATTCACGAAATCCCTCTGTATTCGTAACCACACCCAAAGTAGGCGGGACCGGCCCAAATCTTACAGCAGCAAACCAAGCAGTAATCACTCAGACGTTCTGGGTATTGAATGAGCAGCAGCAGGCATTTGCACAAGATGTCCGGCTAGGGCAAACCCGACTACCACGCACTTGGTTACTGAATACAGATCCTGGTGGCCATGATAACCGCACAAGTGATCTCCATCAACTCTCGGGAGTTGCGCAAATGAGAGTCCTGCATGGCTTGATGAGTCAATCGAACATCATGACAACGATGATTCACCAGATTCTGGAGTCTCGTGAGGATCATACGAAGTGGCTGACACATAATGGAGGCACGTTGCAGTCTGATGAACCGTCATATTCGATTGTTAGGACGATTTGTCAAGGTACGCGTCTTTAGACACTTGCCCAACCTAATCTTAGCTGATACAAATAGTCAAAAACGTTGTTTGTAAGGCACACTATACTGCAGAGATATCTCGTTTCTCTCTGTCATTTTTGAAGTGAATCAAAGATCTGATGGTGGAATTGTTTGGGTGCAATTTCATTGGCATTGTTAATTATTAATAATGACAAATATGAGATGAAGTCAATTCATCAGCTACATTACACGTTCCCGGCTGGCCTATCTCAGGCTAAATGGCATAAGTTGAATATTGAGTATGATGCAGCAAAGGGCTTTGAATCATTTGTCCATTGCGAATGTGTGGTGAACCAGAAGCCTGGGGCCACGTATGCATTTTGAAGTCAAAGCAATGCGAAAAAAAAACACAATTCAACCACTTTCAGGTACACTGGGGAATCCTCGGGATCTGTCATGAGTCTCATGACCATGGATCGAGTCCTGCATATCTGCCAATCCCATTTGGCAATATTGTCAGGCGAGGCAATATTGAGTTGCTGTGACAGAATAAGAGATACTCGCTCGCAGATTTGTTGCAATGCCGCAGCATCGGCTGGGATATGATCGAAATTCTGGTGTGCCGGGGAATCCTCTGCATATGTCTTTAGTCGCGTAATGACAGCTCCAGCACAGCATATTTGCCAATCCCATTTGGCACTGAGACCCACTAGGTGATATTGAGTACTTCAGTTCGAACATGAGACACGGCTCACTCACTCGAGGCAAACCCGCAGCTTTTGGTGGTATTTGATCGAAGTTCAGGTGCACCGGAAAGGCTCAAATCCATATCCATATAAACAATCGATTCCTGCATATTTGCCAATCACAGTGGCAATATACTTAGTCTAGGGGATATTGAGTACTTCTGTCAGAATATAAGACATTGGCTCACTCATTTGTAGTGAAGTTGAAGCTTTTTTTGCGATATCATTGAAGTTTGGGCACAGTCAAGATCTGCATCGCAGAGTGTCAGATACTGAGGCACAGCTCATGTATTCATGGCGAAGCTGCAGCTTTCCCTGCCGGGTATTTCTTGGCCTCTGATTGAAGTTCTGGCCCAACTAAAATCTACCATCCAGTCCAGAATGATGTTCTTGGATTTGTATGAAGCCAACTTTGACAAGCTGCAACTTATTCTGGATGTATCATTCAGGCCCAGGTACACCTCGAGAGCGACAAATACACCACCAAAGCACATGTATCCCATTGTGTAGTGCACTTTATATGTTAGTTTCCTTCATTCTCATCATGTTTTCTTTGACTTTGAATCTGTGGACGCAGTGCACACAGATTGTAATCAATCAAGACACTTCACCTTTAGGTGCAGGCGGCTCATCCCGCTCGGCCTCTCTTGATATATCAATCTATGCTTGATCAGGATATGAAGGCAGCCGCTGAAATGCCTTGAACTGTCAGCTCCATGTCAACTTGTCCTTGGAGGAAGGTCACCCTGTACAACTAAACCATAAATGCACAGACCAAGCCAATTAGTAACCCATTTAACTCGATATTAACTAAGTAGTATGCTTGGACCTATGCTTCGAAATTGTAAAATACCATCTGCATGTTGAGGCTCTGTCAAAAGAGCAGGAGCTTCCGAGAGAGAATCTCAAAAGACAGATTCTGTTCAGCGACTCTGCAAGATGACCAGCAACTCCCTCTCCCCCATGTTCCATAGTTACCCAATGAGGCCTAAGTTTTCAATACTTTAAATGCCGACATAACTCCATTCTGACTAACTTGTATGTTTGGGCCGTTAAAACTCGTATCTGAAAATAGATTATGAGAACCGATTTCCATCAAGAGTGAAGTTTGAAGAGAGACAATATTCAAAGCTCACCTTAAGAAATGACTGCTTCGAAGAGTGCAATTAACTGTCAGAGTAATTTGAGCTTGCAATCCCCAGCCACTGAATTCAAGCATATCCATTTGAACTTCGGTGCACCTCCATTTCCGGAACTTTGTGCATATGCATGCAATCATCATTCCTCTGCCCGCTCTGAGATGACGTCTCACTATGCATTCATACGATTGTAGCATATAGCTTTCAACCCTAACATTAATTGAAGTCAACATTGTAGCGGTGAGACTCACAATGAATATATAATTTAATGGTGTGCATCTTACTAGATATCAGGCGCAAAATCAGAATGTGAGTGAGTATTCATGACCCATTTGTTAGCAATCTTGGCATGGCCAAGTGCTTGAATCAATACGATTACCCCTGAATCATCCATCGTACCATACCTTTCTTTCTCTGCGCCTGTATCTCTCCTTGCTATACCAAATTCTCTCTCTCCTCCATTAACTGCAACTTTGTTGTGAAGGTTATTCGGCAGACACGGCCCAGATGAACGCATGACAGGGAAGTTATGCTTACGATATTGCCTTATCGACCACAAACTAAGCTGCAGCATACTGATACAATATAATATAGTGAGAATTCGTGTGTCCTTCCAGCGGATATACCACATATGGAGAGTTATATTTGTTCTCAATTGATAACACACTCAGTATGAACCCTTGCAACTCAGCCGTCAATCTCAAGGTGCCAAATCGATCAAGTTCTGCAGATTCTAAATGCTTCCCCAATTCTATGGCATGCGGTTACCTCAAATGCTTGAACCTTCACGCATAATGTCTATGTTTAGAGAGTTATACGCAGGGGCACATATTTTCATTCAGGTTCTCAGTGCCCCATTTGGGCAGCACTAAGGGTAAATTGATGTCGCGAGTTTTCTTCAGGTGCGTGCAGTTCTATTCTATGTGCATTGGCTTTATCCAACCTCCAATTCTTGCATCCATACAGAGTGTTGTTGATACAAGTTGCTAACATTCGGCCTTAGGAATCCATCTTTTGCAGCACACCTGACAAGGAATCCCATCTATTGCCATGCACCTAACAACATCCTGTATCGCAACAATGAACTGCCGTTCTCGATATAAATATGAAGCATTGAAGTCATTTCTCCTGAACCTCTCAAGACGCACCTTGAATTGCATCCTCCTCGACTATGTGCAACTTCTTGCTCCATTTTTCCAAATATTCTACTGCACTTAATCTTATAGTTACTGCTTATACATTCTCTCCCATATTCCCCAACTTTCTGTCATCATTATCCCAAATGGAACCTACGCCTAGCCAGGTGCAGAATCAGTATTCACAGAAAAATCAAGAAGCACATCTTGAGAGAGCACTGGCATTCAAGAAAGAAGTCAATCATCTTTGTCCATCAAATGTTTGCCTTCCATCGTGCATCGTGCATGCTGTTATGGTTGACTCATGTGCATAATTTCATTATTGAAGCAGGATGACAATACCGATCAGGAGTTCAACGATGACAAAAGTGAAGAACCCGGAGAGTCCACCTTATCATCCAACATTGAAGAAGACGATTTGTATCACCAACAGAAGGTCCTGCTTCTAGGCCAGGTGCACCGGGACAAGTCATTACGAACTACAAGGGTTCCACTGCCAAAGAAACGGAGCAGTGCCAATACTGTTATTGCACGCCCTCCGCTTCCAAATTTCCTAAATCCAGCTGGGGCAATGGCACCACCACTGCTCAAACACCAAAAGTCAACCCTTCTCAACAAAATATCCAAGTCTGACCGTGCACCATCCACCCAGGCGCTGCCGCTACGCAAGTCCAGTGGAGACCAGAATGTTTCACAACCCAAGGCCAGTGCAGATCAGAACGTTCCCAAACACCAAAAGGCTACTTTTGAGGTAGCGAAAAGGTTCATGGAGACAATTTTATTCATGAAGACTCCTTGGCCATTATCATCCAATGACAAGTACTCGATGGTTGAAGAAGCTTGGAAACTCGCCATTGAAGTTCAGAATCGTTAGCAGGCATTAGTAGATGCTCCTGTAGGTATATCATCTGTGTGTCAATTGCCCGGCTGTGCATCTCTCAAAATACATCTGCAAACATGAGAAGCTGCAAGTCTTGGATTCTGTTTAATGTTCCTCTATCAGATTTTGGATATTGACTACGCCCCAAAATGTACTTAGTTGAAACTGAAGATAAGTACCATTCGAGGACAGTTGCCAGATGGGGCACGTCAAACTGTTGTCCTTAGTTAGCAGTTTGATTTGCGGTCTGAGACTGAGCTTCGGATCCAGGTCAAGGAACTCCTGTTTGACGATGCATATCTCTCCAAGGTTGTTGATGATAAAAAATCATGGTTCACCCGAATGGAAGTGCTTGATCTGATTTACAACCAATTTTTCTTCACCGCCAATAGCTTGGGGCGCCAGCCTATGACATCCCAGTATTTTCAACCTCTCACTCCGCAGACCTTAGCGCTAGCAGCTACAGCTATTCATTGGGTGCTCTCTGAATATGCCAGTGGAAAGAAGGCCACAGTTATGTTTTCTCAAGATGAATATCGAAGTATGTTTTGCCCATCCCCTGTGATGAATTTTCCTCCGGAAGCTGCTCCACTCATCAATGACACATCAGTGGGCCGTCTGTTACCCCCTGCGGTGCAACTCCGTGAGGATAGATGCTTCTCAATTCCTGTTGGCTATCCTTAGCTTAGATTGACACTCTTTTATTTCATTCCGCATTGGAGTCCCCCTTTCCACTCTCCTCAAGTCCCACTGCCGCACCTCAGTCTGAATTGTCGCTTCTATATTGAATTCCGCACTCCGTACCCCTGCACCCCCCACACCCCCCACCCCCCCTCTCGACGCTACTCCGCTAGTATTTGCGCTCCTCAATCCGTGTCAGCGCTCCTCAGCCTAGATTTGTCACTCTTTTTCATTCTGCACTCCTTCACCACCTTCTGGGTACTCCTCTTTTCCACACAGCACTCTCCATCTGGCCCTCCTCTTTTCCTTGGTAGTTGCTCCCCTTTTTCATCCAAATAATCATTGCCGTTCAAATGCCCATTCAGATTCACAGCTAGCTAACATCTCATTACACCGTTGTTAGATGTTACAAATGGAGCCAAACGACATTGGATTTCAATCTCATCCACTTGCCAGCTACGAATAATCAGCAAATAGAAGTAGCGCCTGCAGTTTCTTTGCACCATTGATGAATTGGGTGTTCCTGCTCTCGTCGGACCTGATGAGATGGGGGATGGAGAGGATGAGGTTGACACCATATTTCACTGATATCATTCGATCGCTCAGTCAGGTTAATCTTTCGGTGTACCTGCGTTTATGTTTGAATCCCTTGCCTTTTTCATTGGTTCCTTAATGTAGCGGGGGAAAAAATTCAATGCTGAAGACTATGATAGCTAGTGTGATTGAGAAGTGATAATGAACAATAATCCAGAGGTCATATTCGCCGTTAAAGGAAATTGATTGCTCATGTACATCCGGAGAGTCTCAGATCACCCCTGTAGTCCTCTGAATGAATATCCATAAGAACCCAAGCATCACTCAGGCTTTGTTTGTGATTCCCTAGTTGGTTCGGCGGCTCTCCCGGATGCACCCAAACTTCTCTCAAGTGCTCCGACATGTTCCCAAACTTATCACAATCACTTCCATGGTACTCCTGTACCCGTTATCAGAGATCCCAGTTACTCCCAAGGCCAGGCGGAATGCACCCCTAGGGTCTGATACTCTCCTGAAATTAATGCTTCTAAGTTTACATTCCACATCCTCTCAGACACTTCTGGAGACTCCCAGTGACCAAAATAAATTTTGCAAATGTATGATAGTCAAATTTTGGATCAGCGGAGACCTCTACTCAGGTCAGTGGGAGACTTTAACAGCAGCTGAGACTGCTGCGCAGCTCTGAGGGAGACTTGGTAGCATAATTTCACAGTAGTGGTTCTTAGGATTCCATATGCACAACGCATTTCATCTATCATATTCATCTTTGTTACAGTCACAAGATTCGCTACCTCATAATATGGCATCTATTATTTAAGTATCTATATCTATATAAGTATGGTGAATCTGGCCACAGATGGTAGTCGAGTGTAATCGGAGGAGTGCCTGGAGATGCCCATTGAGAGAACCTACAGATGCCCCACTTGGAGGCTTTTGTGGTGAAACAACAGAGATAGAAGGCAGAGAGCCTACCATCAACATTCCGCCACACCCCTCAGGACATCCAAACGGAATTCATAAGAATCAGAGGTTCTAGCTCAAGAAGCAGAGAGAGGTTGAAAGATATGGCACTACCCGGCCGTGAAGATCTACGAAATCCTGGGAAGAGCGAGTGAGAACAAAATTTGGGAAAGATTGAGTGCGGATTTTGGTTGTATGATATGATGAGACGAAAATGATATGATGTCTATCTACCCAACAGTCTCCCGAATATATGCTCCCTGTCGCTCCTTAACAATGTACGTGGAGCCCGTGATTAAGCAAGTTTGGAAATGTAATTGGAGACAACGATCGAGTGAACTCAGAGATGCACTGGAAGGCAGTGATCGAGGGAGTTTGGAGATACCTATCAAGGCTGCGATCCAGCATGTTTGGAGACTCAATTGGAGACCGACATCGAGTGAACTCAGAAAAGAACTGGAAGGCCATGATTGAGCGAGTTTGGAGATGCAATTGGAGAGCGAGATTGAGTGGATGCAGAGATACAGTGGGAGGCTGTGATCAAGCAGGTTTGGACATGCATTAGGAGGCTGAGATCGAGTGGACTCAGAGATGTTCTTGGAGGCCGTGATCAATCGAGTTTGGAGATGCAATTGGAGGCCGTGATCGAGCGAGAATGGAGATGCAATTGGAGACCCAGATTGAGTGAACTCAGAGATGTACAGGGAGGCCGTGATTGAGTGAGTTTGGATATGCTCCTCGTTGCCGAGATCGATTGAACTTAGAGATGCATTCCAATTTGGTGATTGAGCAAGATTGGGGAAGTACTTGGAGACAGTCGATCTGGAGCGAGTCGCAATGGCAGCTGAGACTCTATTCATTGGTTCACTTGTAATTGTGGGAATGTAGAGAGTTGAGTACAACAACATCCCGTCGAGATGAGAAACTGGCTGGGAGTGGGAGACTATTGCTCTTGGGATAATCCAGTACTCAGTGTATGCTGTACTCAGTGTTGACTCATGATCATGGGATGGAGAGATAGAGAGGGATAACTTAACTTCGTATTCTTAGCTGGTGGTAGAGTTGAGCACAAGCAAGAGAGATATCAGAGGAGATAGGGCAAATTATGATGAGCAACTGGGACTTGAGAGAATTCCGTGTGGGAGTCAATTAACCATCCCCGATACGGCCGGTACAAGTACTGATCCGGTGGGTAATTACATCCATACTTGGTTTTCTAAACCCAAACAGGCAAGGCATTCTGCTGATTTCTCATATCCGCTTGTACCCTTCATATCGTGCTCATCTTTATCGCCCATCTCTCTCTTCCTCATCCACAACTCTACCATCCTCACAAGAACACAAAGTCAAGTCATCCCTCTCTATCTCTCCATGCCATGATCATGAGTTATCACTGAGTGCAGCATACACCGAGTACAGTATACACCTAACATTGTCTGTCATCCCGTCATTCTCATGATTACGAGTTGACCCTGGAATGTAGCTTCAGCTTGCAGTGTACCTCCCTACCAATCGACCGCCACCAGCCAGTTCTCCATAAAAACATCAAATGTAAAGTCACCATGTCACATTCCCACGGTTTCGAGATAACTAACCATTGAATTGAGTCTCAGCACCCAGCAAGCCTCCTATCCACTGTCTCCTGATCGACTGTCTCCAGATCAACCGCCTCCAGATCGACCACATCCAAAAGTACTCCTCCAATCCCGCTGGATCATAGCCTGCAAGTGGATCTCCAAACTCACCCAATTACAGTCTCCGAGTGCATCTCCAGACTCGCTGGATCACGGCCTCACAGTGCATCTCTAACCTTACTCAATCTCGGTTTCTGATTGCATCTTCAAACTCGCTTGATCACGGACTCCAAGTGGATCTCATTGTTCACTTGATCTCAGCCTCTTAGTATATGTCCAAACTAGCTCAATCGCTGCCTCCCAGTGCATCTCTGAGTTCACTCAATCTCGGTCTCCAATTGCATCTCCAAACTCGTTCGATCACAGACTCTAAGGGGATCTCGTTGTTCACTCGGTCTCGGCCTCCTGGTACATGTTCAAACTCGCTCAATCATGACCTCCCAGTACATCTTGGAGTTCACTCAATGTCGGTCTCCAATTGCATCTCCAAATTCGCTCGATCACAGCCTCCAAGTGCATCTCTGAGTTGACTAGATCTCAGCCTCCTAGTGCATGTCCAAACTCGCCCGATCATGACCTCCCAGTATATCTCTGAATTCACTCAATCTCGGTTTCCAATTGCATCTGCACACTCGCTGGATCACGCCCTCCATGTGCATCACTGAGTTCACTAAATCTCAGCCTCCAAGTGCATCTCCAACGTTGTTGAATCACGGCCTCAAACTGTATTTCTCAGTTCACTCGATCGTCATTGTCAGGCGCACCTCAACTTGATCTCAAGTGCCGCCTGCCGTCAGTCCGAATATACCATGTGTAAATAGGTAGCTGTATAGATACATAGATACATAGATGAGAATACACACTCAATTCATAAGTTTTAACAACCGTTGAACGATAAGTAGTAGCTAGGATTTCCTGGCACACCAGAAGTGTTTCTGAAAAAGATGTATTTCCTAGACTGATCAACAGTGATTCAATGTACTCCCAGGCTTCTGGTCGGCGCTCCCAGACTTGTGGTCCGCGCTTCTAGGCTTGTGGTCGGTATTCCCAGGCTTGTGGTCGGTGCTCTAAGGCTTGTCGCCGATGCTCCCAGGTGCTCCCAGGCTGGTGGTCGGCACTCCCAGACTTGTTACCAGTGCTCCAAGGTGCTCCCAGGTGCACCCGAAGGCCACTGCATCAGTCCAGTAAACTCTGGGATTTGACCACCCTTGGATTCCGGTTTGACAGCTCTCAGACACTCCCAGAGGCTCCCAGTGACCAAAATACATTGTGCTGATGTACCCCTGATTTCTCATATCCGCTTGTATCCTCCATATCATTGCCATCTGTCTCCCCCATATTTCTTTCTCGTACACAATATTACCATTATTGCAGAACACAAAGTCAAGTCATCCATTTCTATCCCTCCATGCCATGATCATGAGTTAACACTATTTGCAGCATACACCAAATACAGCATACACCAAATACAGCATACACCAAATACAGCATACACCAAATACAGCATACACCAAATACAGCATACACCAAATACAGCATACACCAAATACAGCATACACCAAATACAGCATATGCCAAATACAGCATACACCAAATACAGTATACACCAAATACAGCATACACCTAATACAGTATACACCCCATACAGCATACACCGATTACAGCATCCCCTCACGATTGTCTGTGTTCCCTTCATTCCCAGAATTATGAGTTATCCTCTGAATGTAGCATCAGCTGTTGGTGTGCCCCTTCATGAGATCGACTGCCACCAGCCAGCACTCTATGAAAGCTCAAAGGTAAATCTCCTTGTCACATTGTCACGGTTGCGACTTACTGTAACTAACTGATGAATAGAGTTTTAGTACCTGACATGCCTCCCATTGACCTCCTTCAAGTAATCCAATCTTGCTCGATCAATGCCTCCAAGTGCAGCTCCACACTCCCCACATCAGAGCCTCGAAGTTCACAAGATCATAGTCTCCAAGGAAATCTCCAAACTCACTCAATTACCCCTCCAAGTGTAACGCTGAGTTCACTCGATCTAGGCCTCCAAGTGCATCTCCAAACTATCTCTATCATGGCTTCCAAGTGCATCTCCAAACATGATTGATCTCAGCCTCGAAGTGCATCACTGAGTCCACTCGATCTTGGCCTCTAAGTGTATCTCCAAACTTTATCAATCACGGCCTCCAAGCACATCTGTGAGTTCACCCATTGGATATCTTCAGGCACACCTCGAATTGCTCTCAAGCACCGCCTGCAGCCAGGCCACATACACTATGTGTAGATTTGATAGCTATATAGATACAGAGATATATTGGTACACAGAGAAGAATACACACCGAATATATGAGTTTGAAAAATCTTTGAATGATAAGTAGTAGCTATAATTTCCAAGCTCACCAGCAGTGTTCCCAAAGAAGATGTTGGTTATCCCAGACTGCTTGACAGTGATTCGAGGTGCTCCCAGTTGTCTTACTGGTGTTCCCACGATTGTTGCTAGCACTTCCACACTTGTCGCTGGCGCTCCAATACATGTCGCCGGTGCTCTCAGGCTTGTCTTCACCGCTGCGACGTATTTCTAAACTTATCACAATTACTCTCATTGCACTTCTGTTGCAGTCATCAGAGATCCCAGTTACATTGAAAGCTGGCCGGAATGCCCTCCTAGGGTCTGATACTGTCCTGAATTTGATGCTTCTAAGTTTACACTCCACATCCTCTCCGACACTCCTGGAGGCTTCGTGCAAGTAAAATACATTTTGCTGATGTTTTGGGATTCAATGCGTTGCAATCTAACTAAATTTCATTTAATTGATAAAGGATTCTAAATTATAATTAAAATGGCAGACAGGGAAAATACATATATAGACTTTTATAATTAACGGTATGTTCTAATAAGATTGCATTGATAGAATGAAAAGCCTCTGACAACATCACAGTATCTATATATGTAGACTCTGACATCTATTGGTGAACATTAAGAAGATTATAATAATTGTATTTAAAGCCTCCAACAAAATTACAGATACTATGCAAATATACTCCAACTGCTGATAGTGGGCTCTAACAAGACCAGAAAGGTAGCATGAAAATTCTGAGACAAGGTTAGAGCAAGAATACATATAGATTTTGACAGCTGAAAATGGATACTGATAAGATCTAGGTAATAGTATGTGTAATTTATAGCCCGATCATAGCAAGTACTATAACTTCCAACCTTGAGTTCCAATCAGACTGTGCAATTACACATATAGCCTCTGCCAAACAACCTGTAGTACAGATCTAGCATATCTGATTATACCATGCCATCTCCAAATACTCTTACTATCACCCCCACAGCACTGTGTTTGTACACCAAAGTTAAGAAATAAAGTTGAAAACTACTATCAGCTTACTAGGTATCACATATATATTATCTGTAATACATATAATGACTCTTTGCTACATACTATTATTTGCAATCATGGCTGTTACCGAAGACTACAAGGGGTTATATAGCTTACAGTACATTGTACATTATGAAATAACTTTTCCCTGACACCACTCTCTTTACCTTTACATATGTTGTATTGTTTGACTTGCTTAGAACCCCATACCAACTCATTTCCCCCCCACTCTGAACTCTTCATTCCATCCTAATCCAGTACATACCCATGCTGTTGAAATTTTGCCCAGCATGACAAGATTCTGACCCAGTTGCCTTGTGAACTTGTGTACTGAGCAATGTCTTCAGGCTCTCTCACACCTTCCTTACCCCTGCCACACTATTCCCTTTTTATCACTTCCAATTTGATCTTTGTGCACGCCACACAAATACACATTTGAGAGTCTGATTCGAGGCCATGCTAAATCTCCGATTTTCGATTGGCTGGCTCTGATGGGGCTGATGATACGGGAAATGCTTAACCGAGGGCCTGATGCTTATCTATACCATGTTGTGATGATGCTAATTTTGGGGGGTGGGAGGTTGAAACAGTGTACATAGATTAACCCGAAAATCGAGAAAGTTGATCGAGATCGAAGAAAAATCCCCCCGAATACCACTTACCGACTGCGCATGTTCCCTTTCTTCCTTGTCTCTGCCGATATCTCACCACCATAACCACTGCTTCGTCGCTGCAAGAAACATAAGGGGCCCTTGATATAACTTATCACAAACAAAAAGGATCTCTTCCCGCTCCTTCCACCTCCAACCCAACGCATCTGGGTTCTGATTCAGATCCGGATCTGACAACGTACAACGCACACCCAACCACTCACGCTCATGGGTTGCTTCTGCCAATGTCTGCCTGATTATGACGGATGTGCACACGATCGACTGATCTCAAGAACGGATCCATTCCCTTTTCCGTTCGTTGGGTATAAACGAAAGTTAATTATAATCCTCACTCCCTGTCCTGGCCGCCCGCCTCCGCTCTACGCTCTGCTAACTAACGAATCAAAAGACTTTAGAACCCTTCAGGTACGCCGCTAGCCGCCATACCGACGTCGCCTACATACGCGTCGAGCATGTAGCTCCATCGGATCTCGCCGCGTAATAGCCGTTGGATCTCTCGGTATGCATGCAGCGACGCAAATGGCATTCCTGTTGCTGGATCGCGGAATTTGGCAGGTTGGTTCGAGATCACGCAATGGGGTTTTGTTGTTGCTGTTCCGTTATTGAGAGGGGTTAGTTCCATGTTGATCCATGGTTACAATAAGGAAATAACATTGGGGGGAAGCTTACGTAGACGTCTTGTCTGGTCGCCCCAGAGCGTTTTTACAAGGTAGGCCCTGTCCTTGACAGCGGGTAGGTCGAAGTTTTCGAGGACTATAAGGTTGCACCCTGAGATCTCGTTCGGTTTTGGTGGGTTGAGCGGTAGTGGTGATGCTTGTGACGGTGGTTCCGTTAGTGCTGATGTTTGTGCTTTTGTTGGTGCTGGTGATTGTTGGTGACCTGGGGGGGGCGTGGCGTATTGGAGACCTCCTTCCAGGAAGGATGGGATATCAGTTTTCGCCGCTAGAGTTGGCGGAAGCGGAGTATTCCCTTCTTGCGGTGGTTGCGGTGGTATTGGTGGAGAGTCAATAGCTTTTGGTGTATCGTCCACCTCATCCTTCTCCTTCTCCTTCCCTTCATCTTTCTCTTTCCCTTTCGGCTTCTTTATCCTCTTTTTCTTTTTCTCGTCCCCCAACTGCATCTCATCCTCCACCTCCTCCACCAACTTTCCCTTCCCCATCCTGATCAACCTCCCCGTCTCCCCACTCCACTCTGCTGTCCCACTCCAATACGTAATCACGGGACCGGCCAACTTGCGATTCTGTAACTCGGCCAGGCGTTGCCGCTGCTCTTCAAGCTTCTGTTTCTCCGTCTCCTCCCACGAGCACAAACTCCTAAGATTCCTCCGTTCTGTAAGTTTTGCCTCCTCGAGCCGTTCCTGCTGCGTCATCTCCCGTTTCGGACGAACTTTCTCCTTCTTTGCAGCCGCCTTCTCCATCAACGAAATAGTGTGTAACCTCCGTTTCTGGCTCTCCTCCAGCCGGCGCATAGTCTCAGACCGGTTCTGTAGCGATAATGTACGCGACGACGCACGGGTAGCCACAAACTCGGGGATCCAAGAGATGCGCTCCGATTTCTTCCTTGGCCGCGTGAGCGCCGTGTAACCATCCTCATCCACCGCATCATCCCCTTCTGTCCCTGTCGCTGTCGTCGCCGTCGCAACCTCCTCGGCAATCGTGACCCGTCGCTTCACAGAGCCAACTTTCCCCCGCGCCCGTGGTTTCATGTATGCCTCGTCCGCTTTTCGCTTGCGTGCCTGTTTCAGCTCCTTTTCTTGTCTTTCGAGTTCCTGCTCGCCGTCTAGGGCCTCCGCCCCCCCCAGAGCTGGTGGGCCAGCGTCGTCTTCATCGTCTGAGGAAGATCCCATCAACACGTCGTCATCATTGAGGAAGTCCCTTTCTTTGACTTCAAATTCTACATCGTCTTCGTCTTCGAGGAATAGTGTGTCTTCCTCGTCTGCTTCCTGGGTGAGGAGTTTGGCAAGGTGGTTTCCAGCATTTTGGCGGCGCGATCGGCCTGCAACAAGGGATTCGACGATCATAGGAGCCAGGGTAACAGCGGAAGATTCGGCATCGGAGAGAAGGGAGGTAAGGTCCGAGTCTGAGAATTGAGTGTCGTCGGCGGACATGTTGAAATGAGATGGGGAAATCAGGGGTGTTGGAAAATAGGGCTGGCGTCACGTTTTAGGTTTGAAGCGGCTTAGCACGTTAGGTCATGTTAGGATGTCATGGATTATCACGCTCTCTGTTCAATGCCGTCGCTTTTGTCCAATAATCAACTTCGTCGTCTACAAAACTCACGCTCGTCTACAATACACACACAAGAGACCAACAATCCGAAACCCCATGCAATTGGACAGCACCTTCATCAAGCCCTCCTAGTAGTGTAGCTAGTAACCGACCCCTTCCGGGACCTCTCATCACCAATAACAACCCCAACCGATTCCACGTTCTCCAGATTAACACCACTTTCCTTGCTCCAATCCTGTACAGATTGCGAATTGACAGGTGAAGTTGCACTTCGAACCAATTGATTGATAGTGAACGGCTTCGAGATTACGTCGTCCTGATCACTTGTCAACAGAGGGGGGAAATATTGGTTATGGATGGATAGACTCATACCATTCCAGAGTCTTTCATTGCTTGGACTGTATATCCAATTATCAGTGGGGCTACTTACAACAATGCTTCATTCAAACAAAATTATACCTTGCACTCCTCTAACATTTGTAGATACCCCCAAAATTGGCAAGTGTCGGGTGAGAATGCCCTCAACTTGCATATGTATGATCTGTTGACTTGCAACCATTCCATTCATTACTAGCATTTCGCAATGCTTTATCAATTGTCAGAATATTCCCCACAAATCCATTCATAGATAGATAAAAACCATGAAGCATATCTCGATCTCCTTTGCATCCGATCCAGGGTGTCGATTCAGCGAAGATTGCTGTATAAACTCTACCGCTTCCAATCCGTTGTTTGCCGTTAATACTGTACATCCCCGGGTTTCCAACTGTCTCTTCATCACTCTCTGGTTGATCGCATTGTCTTCAACTACGAGCATTTTGAATCCATACACTGCGGAATTCCGCGTCACGCGCGGATGTTCCTTCTGTGTTTAGATTATTCTTGAGGGAGTGGAGCTAGTAGTTTTACCTGCATGGCGCGCAAGCCACTGTAATTCAGGCTGCTCAGGCTGCTCCTCTATGCCTGACTTGTTTCCCCTCCTCGTCGTTACATAGAACGTAAACTGAGAGCCTTTGTCCTTTGTCGAGACGACTCCAATTGATCCGCCAAGCAGTTTGGTCATGTTTTTGCAGATGTAGAGTCCGAGACCTAGCAAGTGATATTAGAAAGCTCATAGGATTATTGTTGGCTTGGAAAACTAGGCACCTGAGCCTCCATACTTTGACTCTGTTTTTGGAGCCTGCTGAAATCTTCCGAATAGGTTCTTTTGGCCTTCGTTAGGGGTTCCAATTCCAGTGTCGGTAACAGTGATTATTAAGTAAATAGCCTCGCTGTAGCCCCATTGGAGGCCACTGAAAGATGAGATATCTCTGGAACTGTCCTTGGTGAATATGACTCTTCCATATGAGACCGGTTCTTCGAGGGATGCGGCTAACCCGATCTTAATCTTCCTCTCATCTTTTCGAATTGTGAATTTTATAGCATTGGTGATCAAGTTCAACAGCTGGTTTCAGTCAGTTTATCCTATCAAGCTTATCATCCGAGTCTCGACTGACGATTTGCATTACTCTCGAAGGATCTCCCTTAAGCGATTGGATATTTAGGGTTGCATAGCTGGTTCCACAGTAAAGGTCATTTCAATCCCTCTAGATTGTGCCTCCGCATTATACATTGAAACAGCCGTTTCAAGATATTTTTCTGGTTTAAATCAATTGGTTCCACTTGTACTAATCCAGAATCCAGCTTGCTTATAATTAGAATATCATCTATAATTCTCCTTTGATGGGTGATACACAGAATGATGGTGTTGGCACTGTCGGTAATGGAGTTAACATCGAGCGGGTTTTTATGATTAGAATTATTCTCATAGCTGTCCAACACGTCAAGTATTAGTTCTGAGTGCTGCAGGATGGCGCTCAGCGGATTCCTGAGTTCATGGCAAATTATGTCTACATCTTCAATTAGCTTCGTTCGTGGAGGGACTCAAGTTTTAGCAATGAGTAACGCTTACCGATGAACCTCGCCTGTTGTTTCGCCCTTTCGAGTGCTTCATCGGCTCGCTCTTTTTGCGCTTCCTCGGCCTGTTTCAATGAAGTTATATCTGCAACAGTTGAATAGAACTCATGAAGCACTCTGATATCATCATATACCGGCAAAACTTCGCTGACGACCTACATAACGTTCTGGTCGTTGTAGTATCTTTTACTGGTATCAACTAGTCTGTACTCAATAGGTACATTTACTTCAAATTTGGCTGCGTCGTCCAAGCGTTTCGACCACCACTCCCTGTCATCCTGGTGGATTACATCAACCCAAGTCTTCTCGTCTCGGTCTCGAGGGATTCCCATAATTTCATGCCAAGCGTCATTCGTATATATTGTAGCACCTTTGGAATCCATTTCGATAAGACCAATGGGGATGGCACTGGCCATGTTGGTAAATCTCAGTTCTTTTTTCCTTAGTTGATCCTTCACTTCTTTCAGCCGGGCTGATAATTCGGATGCACGTCGTTTCTCGACATCTGCTAGTTGCTTGCGTATCGCCTCTTGGACTACCTGCTCAGCACTCCGAACTCCAGCCAGATACTCCGAGATATTTTCTTGGATCTGATCGAGCCATATATCATAATCATCATCCAGCCGTTTCTTCGTGTTAATGCCAAGGACAATGAAAGCCTCAGTTCGAACAATATCGCCTCTTGATAGGATGGGAATCACAATGGCCGTCGAACAAAGGTGCACTGAAACCACGGTGAACAACGTATCGAAAACATTCTATTACCTAAAGTCCTTCCTTTTCACCTTTGATCCTGTTCGTCGTGCCTCCCGTATTTCTTCCGAGAAGTGTCCATCGAACTCCGCAAGCACTAACACTCGAGGAAACGAGTGTCCCTTTGAGATACCTCGGCATCCTATCTGTATTGCTTCATTTTCGCTGTTCCTGGGAATTTCGTAGAGCGCTACAAAAGGAGTGTCGTAGGTGTTTGAATCGAATGCCGGCGTCGTGTTAGCTTCTCTTTTGAATATCACAGAGGCTGAATGTCTTACCTCCAGAACAGCCAGCCAGAAGTCCACGGTATTCCGTGAATTGGCGGCCGAAGCCCTCAGAGTTTTTAAAAATCTCTCGTCGCGGATTCCGAAGGATACGAGCTGTTCCTGCGACCAGTATATCAGTATTTCCCTCCGCTGCAGGTCAAGCCAGATGATAACTTAACTTCATACTGCTGCCATAGAACTCCTCCCACGTTTCCAGCCTTTTCAAGAATGGGAGTTAGCGTCCAGTCAAAGTAACATTCCTCATCCTTATCAGTACGATCAACTGGCGGGTGTCTCCACTGCGGATGATGCTTAGACCTCAGCGACAGTTATCCAAGTATTCATGTATCTGTTCATAGGCTTCAGGCCAGCCCTTCGCTAGCTCTTGGTCGAGTAATTGTGGATAACGGTTTCGCACAACATCCGCGTAGGAGCCATTGTATATAGTAACGTAGTCTTTGCTTCAGAATAGTACCATTTGGTAGGGGTGTACCTATTCAATTAGTTTGATGATACACTGATAGAAGTCGATTGCAAAGGGAAATTGGGTGTGGCTTCACCATAATGCTGTTTATCACTGTTCGCTGCAGGCGGTTAGTCTGCAGTTCTGTAACTCCTAAAAACGTTAACGAGCAACTGACTCACCAGCGAACCGGACCAACTACCTATTTCCCCTAAGGGTGTATCCATCCAATTAACACCCAATAAATCGCGGTAGTGCTCTACTACCCAAGTAGATATAGACCTCCTCGTCCAGTCCAACATTGGATTCGTGGGCGGTGAAGAGTCCCTCGTAATCATCTTGTACTTCGAAGGTTCCGTCTATACGTATTGGAATGGATAGCTGCTAGTTGGGGCTTCAGGGGGCCGCCACCTTATAACTATTTAGCTACAGTTGATATTTTAAGAACTTTATGCAATTAACCCTTCTGCAGGCGTCCAATTCACCGCTTCGTTATACTGCGCAGCGTCACCTGTGACAATGATAGTTTTTCCATCATGGGCCAGATAAACTCCCCGCAGCCTTCCCGATATATAGAACGTGAACCAGGCTTGGAAACTAACAATTTTCCAATAGATTACTGACGTCTAAAGCGGCAGCGAATCGAATGAATGCTTGATTCTTGAAAACTACTGATTCGGAGATGGTAGCATCGAAGCGATTGATCAGTGCCACCTCTTTATTGACAATCATCAGTGACTGGGCATCCATGACGATGAAGTCCCAGAGATCTACTGATTTCCTGACCTCGGAGGGTATCTGGTCTTTTGATGTTGGGAGTATAGATTCGCGAATGCGGAACCAACATTGTGCCTTCAAGTTGGATACCAGTGATGAATGGGTATTAAGAAACACTTCATAGGCCAAAACCCAAATTACTCATACCTGTACCCATCGATGCAATTGATAATTGAAGTATTGGGAAATTTGATGGTATGTGATTCTCGACCGAGAGGTAGTGGTTATTGACCGAACGGAGCAGCACAATGCCTGGTTGCTGCTTATAAGTCTGGCCTTAGCTGACGCTCACTACTAGTTCTTGTTACTGCTCTGGAGTGATGTGGAATTTTCCACATCTAGCACGACCCCTAAGGGAGATAAATTGGTCTTAAGGAACTTCAGACTATGCCGGACAAAATTTCACTACGACTTTTGATTTTGTTTGTCTCATGCCCGGACTGTTCGAATCGCTCGCAAGCTCGCTCAGCGAATGCAGAAATAATTGGCAGGGCTTGGCAAGCGAGGTCAGATTTTGTTACTGACCAATGATACGGAATGGTCAGAAAGGTACTGGGGGCTTCGCTAGCGCTCTGTATATACACAGTGAAGTCATGCGTAGTACATGGGACCATATCGGTAGAACAGAACTAATCAAACGCAAAGTCTTAAACATGGTGTCATCACGATACTCGGAGTCCTCCTCAACGGTGGTTTGGGTATGAGAATAGTGGAGTGGCTAAGGAATGTGGCTTGGGAATTCAGGAGCACTTGAGAATGCGCCTGCAGAGCCTGAGAGAACATTACAAAGCGCCAGGGGGGCCTGGGAGCACCTAAAAGTTTCGAAAAGTACTAGTAAGGTCACACGGAATGTCTAGGAAGTTTTTGTGTAGCTTCCAGACCAATCAACATATTGCCGATATTGGAGATTGCTCTTGGTGGCAGTAAGTCATTAGGTGGCTGTTTTTGTGTACATCTGGAAATGGGACATGCAGGCTGTAATTGAGTAGTCTTGAGGATGAACTTGGAGGTCAAGATTATGCAAACAGAGAAATATTTGTGGCAGCTGCAGTTAGGTCAGTTGGGAGATATACTTTGGGATTAATATCATGCAAGTATAGTGATCAACTTTGAAAGCCGTGATTATGTGAAATGGAAGCATTGCTTGGTTGATCTGGAGTTGGCCATATTAGTGGATAATATACCAGGTACTGATAGTCAGTTCATTTTCTAACTGACAATTGTAGGCAGTAATAAGTCAAATTCGTATTGTATCTAATGGAGATGTCGCTGGTAGCTGTTGATCTGTATTCAAATACTCAGAAAGCTGGAAATCTGTTTAGTGTTGATCATACCACCATGGAACATCATACCATGGCACTCTCTTTGAGATTATAGAGAGGTGGCTGGAGGTTTGCAAGGAGAGGTTACTTGCTGTGATGTATTACTCATTGAGATACAGTTTTTGGGCCAGTAATCCATTCCACATTTGCTCTGTGGCTCTTTAAAGTCCTATGCCCTCACATGTGGACACAGACACAATTACATCAATTGTACATCATGACAACAAACTGTACTTCATTCCACAAAATACAGAAGACAAGGTGCCCAGATGCCTGCAGTCCATTATTCTTAGTGTTAGCAATTGTTCCCGACTGTCGGTTGAGTCCGAAGTCTGGGTCTTAACCAAACAATTATCATATTGGAGGTTTGGGTCATCAATACACCTGAACTGTCAATTCGGGTACAGTTCGATGGAAATCTCTCAACCAATCTGAATTAGGGGGGTTGTCAGCGGGTTTTCCAGCGGGTCCATATGTAGATGTATATAATCTTTTTGCTTTTGCTGTTGGATAACAGTATTTGATCAAAATCAGTTATTCCACATCCAGCAATTATGTTTTGAATTCTATTCAGGTTGTGAGATCGATTTTTTTGGTATCGATGTTTTTCCTTTGATAGTTTGTATTTTTGACTACTAAGGCTGTCAACAAATCGGTTATGAGATAACATAACCGCACGCTGGCTTGATTGCCCAATACACAAGGCCAACATTGTTGACGCTTGGTTAATGCTCATATTTAGAATGTGGCAATAACCATGTCACTTTCACTATTGTCTATAAAGACTGCCATTACATTCATTATTCCTAACAACTACCAGATCACTTTGCAATTACCCAAGTTGAAAGATAAAAAATCGTTCAAGCTCCATTGACACAAATTTTCAGAATGGGGTAATGAAGATATCACACATTATTTTGCCTAAACAGGCTGCCAGTACATCATGTATGAATTACTACCACATATCAACACATAGATAACCCAAGATGCAAAGACAAAAATCGTTGACACTCAGTTGACCTTAATTTTCAGAATGAGGCAGTGACCGCCTCACTTGCTTTTTCACCTATGAAGGCAGCCAATTTATTAGGTATGCTAAACAGTGACCAATGCACTTAACAATGACATTACCTACAAGACTAAAAATCATTGACACTCCATTGATGCTCATGTTAATGTATTGTCTAGTCATTCTCTGCGGCCATCAATAATTGTATAAATAATCATTTGAACAAATTGGTTGCCTTTCAGCAAGATGTAGACTCTGCATGTTGGCAAAGCCAAGCCCAGTAATCTTCTTGCATGGGCCACTCTCATTTTACTAACATTGAGATACCTTGGTACATTATTCATTTCACCCGCTATACTTCTGTTTATGAACAAATATGCACATGCAATGGCTCAATCTTCTCCCATAATACGTCTCTAAGTGAAATTCTCAGACAAGCAACATATAGAACCTGGTGGAAACATATTGACCATTCTGCCCTACCTTTTCTTGTTTCCTTTGTTCCTCGTTCTTTCCATTGCAGTGACCATCCTCAATACCCTTTCAGCCTGCTTCATTGACCTCCGTATTGGCCGAATCAATCTAGGAACATTTGGTGCAGCACTCACAATCTGGTTCTGTGGGCATTCTGGGACCTCATTGCCAGTGTCCAGCCCGATATCGAATTTGTCATCTGCCTCCCCACTGTCATCGCTCTCATTTTGATTATCCAAGTCACCATTCCAGTCAAGCCAATTTTCTGTGTCGGAAATGCTCTGAGGTTCACTACTGTCATCACTTTCCACTGGATGATAGTTAATTGGTTTGATATGGCAGACATCTACTGCTTGAGTTCATCGTCCAGAGAGATCCTATGCAGAGCAAGTGGGTGGCAACTGTGATCTTTCTGACAATTTAAATGCAGCCACACCATTGGGTTGAAAGTTTAACCAGGATGCTTTGATGATCTCTTCAGTATCTGAAATGTATCCAACAGCAGTCATTTGCTTGTTTTGAGCGCCAGATTCCATCTGTATACTACATAGGTTTTGGCTGCCCTGCCACAAGTCCATAAAGTTGTCGACTTTGGCCATTCTGTGTAATTTCCTTTCCTCCACCTCTTCCTTCAATTCCAAGTCATGTACTGTTTCTGTGGTATCCAATGCTGTGCATTCACTTGCCAATATTGTGTTATTGCCTCAAGCATTCTGCCTTACTACGACTATATCCTGAAGGGTCTTGCCAGTAGGTTAACATTGTCTCCAACTGATAACGCCTCGCCCTATGAAACAACTGGCCTCCACTACTACACCATGTGGTATGATAAAGAATATGTTGTGTGCCACATTGGAGAGATCAGCATACATTAAATGCGTGTCCTCTTGTTGACACCACCAGTTGGTGATATCCAGTAACCAAAATGTACTGCTAATCTTCATGGCATCGGAGTAGTAATCATTAAGATTGGGATCAACTTACCCCCAGTTCTTTGGTTCCTCAGGAGATAAATTCAGATAGAGTGTTGCGGCAGTCCATAAGTATGTTATGCAATTGCTGCGTCAGGGTGTCATTTCAGCCATGCTTTGAGGTGTAAAGTATTGTTTATCATCGCTTGATACCTCATATGGATCAAAAGAAGATTGACCAAATCCAGAAGCCTTTGCAGAGGGGAAGAGATTGTTGCCAGGAACCATATCAGGTTTAATGATGAACATTCGTAGATGTTTAACACAGTTTTCATTCTGCACAACCTTCAGAAATGCATCCTGGTGTTGGGTATCATGAGATGTCTCATCCTTGCGATTGATATTGATTTCCTTGTACCACTTCCCGAATGATTGCAACTTCTGGATAGGATCAAGGATATCTGTTGAAATGGCAAGCATTCCGGTCATTGGAGTTACTTCAGCATAGTATTTAGACAGCTTCTGTTGTTCAAGCTTCACCATAAGGTATCAGTGTTTCTTCCATTCAGTCTTCTTCTAAGCTAAAGCTCACATAGTGGCAGCCATATGATCAAAAATGTCATTGTAGACAGTGATGATGTGATGCAGAGTTACTGTATGCCTTGTCAACATCCACAGGGTCCAGTCTCAGAATAGGGTTAAAACTTCCATGACGTACTTGACAATGGTCCATGTATCCTGTATTATGAAGAGTGGCTGGTAGTAACTGAATATTGGAATCTTGAGCACACACGGGTGAATTCTCGTAACTGTGAGGCTCGCTCAAGTAACTCCATTTTCGAATTCCACAATATTTTCATCTTCATAATCAATAGTAGTGTGATGTGTACTATGGGTATTTGGCAGTAAATGAACTCATTTCGACGACCAGGTGTCAGAGTAATCAATACACCAAGCATTCTCTGCTATACGATAGTCGGTTTCATGCTTTTCAAAATGTCTTCCAATACGCAATTTCTCAATTAACTTTCCGAAACCTGGTCTCTTGGCTGACACCTTGTTGATTCTAGCATTATCCTCTTTTCGCGGTCCTTGACTCTTCGCAATGACTGTGTACTCATTCTCTCCAAATTGTGGATCATGCTTATAGGCTTCCCAATACTTGGTAGGGCCGTTTACACCGAGACTGCTCATGAACGCACCCAAAGTAACCTCAGCTATACATGCCATGCATGGTATGTGGTTCCCCATTGCAGGCAATTCAATTACAGAGGCCTCCAGGGTTGGTTGTAGTTCCCAAGTCATCAAGTCATTTCAGGAAGCAGTTTCCATTGTAATTTGAAGTAAATGGCCATTGGTAAGTTCAAAACAATTAAAAACTTTCTTCAAATCTATAGCTAACCTTGCTCCAGTATGTTAACTCCTGACCTATAATTCTTATTTAGCTTTTGAAATCGGAAAAGAGCAGGCTATTGACCTGGTCAAAAATGTGTTGTACTTCTTGCAATGCCCAGTTTCAATCACTCTAGTCAGCTATGCCCGATGTTATAGCTAATGGCTTTGTTAATGTCCACTCATCTAAAGGCGAGCTAACTGTATTTCTTGATGGCAATTGTTTTTTAATTGCATCCACTGTCTGTGAGTATTCTCTCTGGCACATGTTGCTAAGGGTGCTGGATGACAGAAGCACCAGCTGCCATCGTAATGCATTATATGACCATCATACCTTTTGGTTTGGTATCGCATTCAATAAATTATGAGCTGGAATACATCCCACTCTGAGGTAGTGATTCCCGGTGTCTTGGTGAGATTCAGCAGTTTGGAAGTTCTTTGCTGCCAGTTTAGAGTATTGTGTTTGTCAATTGGATTGATCTAGATAAAATCTCACTGACGAATATAAATTTCCTCTGCAAACTTTCTATTGTAATTCCTTGACTGCCTTTTCTCTTCAGTATAGTCAATTTTGTTTCAGTAATGGTTGTACTGGTCAGTTCAGAAACTTCCGACTCTGTTAATTCATTCAACTTGGTGTTGTGCTCTTTGGCTAGCCAGTGTGTCCCCATTGGGCTGGTCCCAGGTTCTGAGGGATGGCAAAGAACATAAAGCAAAATGAAATCTATGATGCTAGTGCTGCCAGTTTCCTCAAATCTGCAGTGCAAATTGTATCACCACGAAGGTGCATGTCTCGAATTATTCCATGCAATCAGACACCGTCATTCCACATTCACAGAAGCCCACCATGTCTCAAATGTGATTGGGAAACCAAAGTTGCTCAAATCGCGACCAAAGACATATTCATTTCTGGAAGATATAATAACCTCTCACAACAAGGCATTGAAAGATTGGGAATCCGACATGGCGGTAGGAATTTGAGAGCTGAGTATATTCAGTTGAGTGACTGTCAAATGTGGTGTTATTATGAAGCAGAATGCTGGTTCTTAAATATTGACTCTAGAGCTACACACAAGACAATAGTAAGTTCTGTGAGACATTGCATGAATAGTTGTGAAGTTGTATACAAGGACATATTGAAAAGACAGAGAGTTTAAAATTCAATTTAGGAATAACGCAAAGCAGTTCGTTGTTGTGTAGGTTGGTACTCCCCACACAAACTGGTGCCGCTCCGCTGATGCTGATTTTCAGAAGGCAGTATTGGTATTATTACTTACATTTCTGCACATGAAGGCAGCCAATACTTTGATTACAGGCTAATGTCGATGCACAGCCATTGGATTATGCAAATTGCAAGACCCAAGATCATTCATGCTCTGTTGACGCTCTGTTGACACTCTTTCAAAGCTCATTTTTAAAATATAGTGGTGATGTCATCGCATGCATTTTTGCCTAAACAGGCAGCCAATTGTTCAATTATGGAAAATTTTGGTCACACAGCCCCTTGATTATCCAGGATGCAAGGCCTACAATCGCTGATGCTCCGTTGACACTTATGTCCAGTATGGGGCACTGTGCATATTCCTTGCCTTATTAACTAATACGCCAGCCAATACATTTACTTGGGAAGGATATAACAATGTAACTCTTTCATTGCGAAATGCATTTGACTAAACATTGTTGATGCTGTATTGATGCTCACATTAACCACATCCAAACAGTCATCGTACTTTCAGTAATTCCATGTGGCAAATTGTGTAGTGATAATTGACAGCCAATATAGGGTTTCTCCGTATTGTCATTTGCATCCAAATGCTTGGTGGCATCACAATTTCTGACCAACCACGATCCATGTTATCTGGGGAATGGATGATGTGGCCCGATCACATTGCCGCACTTTCGGCTGGCAATTTATGCCTTGCGATTGATTCCACTAGTTTTTGATTCATATAGCTTGACTTCCTAAACAATCCTCATCCAGCTCCCCCTTCTGGATTTCTATGACATACTATAACCAATTTTCAACATCTCAACCATGTGAACCACATCTATGCAGACAGTTACATTATTGGATTCATGGATGAATGCTGCATGACAGTCGTCATGAGGACAGATTCGGACTGAGTGCTGACCGCACCTTCTGTAACTCATATGACATCACTGACTTAACTTTTCATTGGGATATTTTATTACTAATTTTGTTTTTGCTTTCTCACTTCACACTAATTGACCAGACAATATTGAGTTCATTAGTTGTCTTACAGCCTGATTTGAAGTCTAGTACTTGCACATGGCTTGTATGACTCTTGCACATCCACACACGAATTAACTTGTCTCACACTGTGGTCACGCCAATCAAATTAAAGCTGACGCATAGCACAATAGGTAACAGAAGGACTTTTCTACCAGATATGACATCAACAATTACAACATGACTGTCTATTCCTCGAGGAATGCTTGATCCGGCAACATGGTTTTGTCCTGACCTGATTTCTATCTATTGATGAGCTTAGGGGCTATATGCAGGGGTAAAAGCTTATGAGTTCAACAGGCTTTGTTTTATCACTCGGTGACAAATCGAGATTCCTGTCAGGTGAATGCGACACTATGCAATTGTCTGTATGTGGCCTCCCTGAATGTTGCCTCATATGACTACTTTCTGATTGAGAAGTCCCTTGTGGCATTTGCGATTTGCCAGGGACAATGCCAAGAGACTCCATTTGGTCTCCGAATGTTGTTGGAGCAGGCTCAGCTGCTACTTGTCAGTTTTCAGATTACTGACTTCCAGAACCTTCAATTTGGCTGTTCCGTACTTTTTATCTCTTTCATGGAAGTTGGTGGCCACGTCCCCCTCTCCTGGTCGTTTCAATTTGTCAAGCTTCATCTGCTTCGGCTGAAATCTCTCCATGCACTACTCGACTGTTTTGGATACTGTACCCACCCCCCAGCCTGATTTGTCACCTTCACTCAGCTTGCCCTACTGGGTATCTTCATGATCCTCCTCATCTCAAATCTCCACATCATCAGAATGTCCAAGATTGCTAAGACAGTATCTTATAGCAATTATCTTTTCCTCAAACATTTTTTCAGGCTTTCTGGTTATCACTCCATCGTATTGAGCATTTCTTATATCTACCTGCTACTGCTTGATCGCTGTCTCTACTTTTTCGACTTGCTTTCTGGCAACCGTGGTATCTCTCTCAGTAGAATCCTGGATCAATTTCTATTTGTCTTTGTTGCTTAGATTCTGCATTTTTCCTCTTTTCTCCACAGCAAGCATGTATTTGGATTGCAAGCAGTGTAATCCTGTAAAGGCTCAGAATGTATCTGCTTCCAAGCCGCGCATGCCGTTATTTCCTTAAAGGCTTTATCATGTAGAACTCTTCATCAATTTGCCGTATTTGCCTGCCAGAAGTGGTGCAATATTCTCTTTGAAAGCATTCACCATTGTAGTTTCAGTTAACTGTTATCGGTCGAGATGTTGGATTTTGGAAAACATGGACGATATGGAGGTGAGCTTGGTCTTGTATGTCAAGGTTGCTACGTTTGATCAACTTGAACAGGCAAAGTCTGTGTTTTGACTATCACTAAAATCTGAATGATAATGCTAACTGTACAATATGACATGATTATTAGCATCAGTTGTGAGTATAATCCTGGGGATTGCTTGAGACAAACATCACTAGACATCCTTTCCCTAGAAGAATGACCAGTTGATTACACAAAATCAGGAGATTTCAGCTGTCGAAAACCTGTATGTATTTTTGAAAAAAAGCATGCCATATTGAACCGACAAACTACACATCCCATGATGGAGTGCTCTCTCTGCAACCTGCAGCCATACGCAGCAGGACTCATCATGACTGGAATATGCATGTTGGCTGTTACTTATTCCATTTAGACATGAAGCTAACAATATATTCCTCAGGACTTCCCACTTCTTTTCGTAATCATCATCCTGTCCTATTCCACAACAGGAAATGATCGCTCCAGAAACACCGCGGCATGGTGAGAGTGGATCAAAAACGAGCCGATCAATAGGCGCTCCATCCCATGCGGCACTCGCAGGCACAGAGGCCAAACCCAGATACCTGTTAGTCCACAGCAAAGCTGCCAATACAGCAACCTAAGATATGACTCAGGATGTATTTTAAAACTCATCTGTAAAACCGGAATCAGCAAGGATAAGAAGTAGCATGCAATTGGATGTGAGTATATGCATATCATGGTAAATGGCCATCGACTAAGCTTATAACTTATAGTGGGTACACGAAGAGAGATGTGAAATCAATTTATTACTGCCCGTTGTGGGAAACATCCTTGGTCGACCAAGGCATTTATCTGTAAAGCCTGCCAAAGTGAACATCATGATTATATCAGCTGTGGGATTATCACAGAAGCAGTTCGTGAGCAGCATGCCCATGAGGGGACATTACAGGGATTAATAACCCTAGAGGAAGTTATGGAAGCATACATAGTTGGGGTAGTAGCCAAATTTCATTGTTCGAGGCAGCAGCTGATTTCATGTAGGGTTTCCACATGTCTGCTATTATGGCAAGGCAAGGAAGTTCATCAGCAACAACCCTGGTTTCTGTCTGAAACACCCGGGTGCTCCGGACGGCTCTGACGGCTCTGACGGAACCTTTTACCCTCTGACGGAGAATTACACGCTGCCTGTCGCCCAGGCGACGGGTCGCGTTGCATAGCAGAGCACCTGGGAGCGCCACCGACAAACCTGTGAGCGTCTGGAAGCACCTCGAATCACAGTAGAGCATTCTGGGAAAAACAACATCTTCTTTGGGACCGCTGCTGGTGCACCTGGAACTCATAGCTACTGCTAATGGTGCAACGATTTTTAAAACTCATGTATTCAGGATGTATTCTCATCCATATATCTATTTATCTATATAGCTACCAATCTACAACTCAGAGATACACTCCGAGGCCGTCATTGAGCGAGTTTGGAGATGCAATTGGAGGCCGAGGTCGAGTGAACTCAGAGATGCACTTTGAGGCCGTGATCGAGTGAGTTTGGCGATGCAATTGGAGGCCGAGATCGAGTGAACTGACAGCTGCACTTGGAGGCCGTGATCGGTCGAGTTTGGAGATGCACTTGGAGGCCGTGATCGATCGAGTTTGGAGATGTACTTGGAGGCCGAGATTGTGTGAACTGAGAGCTGCACTTGGAGGCCGTGATCGAGGGAGTTTGGAGATGCACTTGGAGGCCGAGATCGAGTAAAGTGAGAGCTGCACTTGGAGGCCGTGATCGAGCGAGTTTGGAGGCTGTGATCGAGCGAGTTTGGAGATGCACTGGGAGGCCGTGATCGAGCGAGTTTGGAGATGCACTTGGAGGCCGTGATTGAGCGAGTCTGGAGATGCACTTGTAGCAGGCTATGATCGAGCGAGATTGGAGGAGTACTTGGAGGTGGTCGATCTGGAGGCGGTCGGTGGGAGGCGCGCCAGGTGCTGAGACTCTATTCTTCGGTTAGTTAACTCAAAACCGTGGGAATGTGACAAGGTGACTTCACCTTTGAAGCACTTGGAGGCCTTGATTGAGCGAGTTTGGAGATGCACTTGCAGGCTATGATCGAGTGAGATTGGAGGAGTACTTGGAGGCGGTCGATTTGGAGGGAGGTACGGCGGAAGCTGAAGCTACATTCAGGGGTCCACTCGAAATCGTGAGAATGAAGGGACGACAGAGAATCTTAGGTGTATGCTGTACTCAGTGTTGACTCATGATTATGGCATGGAGAGATAGAGAGGGATGACTTAACTTTGTGTTCTTGTGATGATGGTAGAGTTGTGGACAAGAAAGAGGGAGATGGGGGATGAAGATGAGAACGATATGGAGAATACGAGCGGCTATGAGAAATCAGGAGTACGACTTGCCTGATTGGGTTTAGAAGACCCCGTATCGGTGATATTACCCGCCGGATCGGGAATCGTACCTGCCGTATCGGGGATGGTCAATTGACTGGCACACGAAATTTTTTCAAGTCCTAGTTTCTCATGATGATTTCCCCGATCTCCTCTGATCTCTCTCTTTCTTGTGCTCAACACTACCATCACCGAAGAACACGAAGTTAAGTCATCCCTCTCCATCTCGCCATGCCACAATCATTAGTTAACACCGAGTACAGCATACCCCAAGTACAGCATCATCCCAAGATCGACAGTCCAGCTGCCATCGCGCCTCCCTTCAAATCGACCGCCTCCAAGTACTCCTCCAATCTCGCTCGATCACAGCCTGAGAGTGCATCTCTGAGTTCACTCGATCTCGGGCTGCAAGTGCATCTCCAAACTCGCTCGATTACGGCCTCCCAGTGCATCTCCAAACTCGCTCGATCACGGCCTCCCAGTGCATTTCCAAACTGGATCGATCACAGCCTCCAAGTGCTGCTCTCAGTTCACTCGATCTCGGCCTCCAAGTGCATCTCCAAACTCCCTCGATCACAGCCTCCGAGTGCAGCTCTCAGTTCACTCGATCTCGGCCTCCAAGTGCATCTTCAAACTCGCTCAATCAAGGCCTCCAAGTGCAGCTCTCAATTTACTCAATCTCGGCCTCCAAGTGCATCTCCAAACTAGCTCGATCATGGCCCTCAAGTATATCGTTAAGAAGCGACGGTCGGTGTACGGAGATACAGAGGTAACGGAGGTGGAATGAGCAACGCGGAGTATATATTCGGGAGACCCCGGGGTAGATGGATAGGCAGCATCACATTTTCATCTCATCTTGTCATACAATGAAAATACACACTCTATGTTTCCCAACTTTTGGTCTCACTCACTCTTTGCGAGATTTCGTGGATCCGCGCAATTGCGTGGATCCTTATGCATTGCAATCCTGATGCAAGCGTGTATACAATGAACCCATTCCGACGTATGGTCACAGTTGGCCACAACGCCAGAGTGTTTGTTTAAAATAGGAGACCGACAGAGCAAGAAGAAACGGCAAAACGGCGATCGGAGGGCGATATGCAACTCGACGCGTGGTATTGACGCCAGGCGCGGAGTAATCCGCCACCGGGGTGTCGCTGACGGCTCTGACGGAGCGCATCCACTCTGACGCAGCCAGTCCGCCCAGACGGAAATGTTTTTTGCTGATGTTGGGCCCAGCTGGAACAGTTCGACATGCCCCTGGCCTTGAGAATGGCTGAAATGGGCAAAGCAGGGATTTCTTGTGCTGCAATAGAGGAAACCCAATAACTGATCAAGATACCCTGCGCTGCAGTCCATAAAGAGAAGAAGCTGGGTGTTGAGTTTCTTGGGCATAGAATGGGGAAGGCTGCAATACAAAGACACCCAGCCTTGCTTCGTCAAAACCACACAAATAGATGCCTCCTTTGCCAAGCAGGCACCGCAAAGAATTTGCAGACTCTGGAGGTACAAAGGAACGGGTGCACCACCTCCCCACCAACACAGAAAGAGTACACCACAACCAACACCATCTCCACCTGGAATGCCAACTGTGCCACGTGGTGGCAATGAGTAATTTCGAAGGTCCGAAATCGACAATTTGCTACCTGGATATGTTTATTCAGATGCTCCATTTCCCAGCGCACAATTTTCCAGTCTTTATGCATGTGCCAAGAATAGCCCACACGATACAAAATAGAATCCCGATTTGCTCACTGATAAAGAAACATCTACTGGTTAGTACACTATCCACTGTGTGGTGATGCAGCTCACATTCATTTTGACGACCAGAGCAACTGATTGAGCGAACCTGTCAGTGGGAACAAGCATTGAAAGAAGGGAATGGAATTTTTGAGTGTATTGTTATCTACAATAAGCAGAGACTGTAAAGTATATTTTAAAGGATATATGTATATGTATTATTGAAGAACAATGTAGTGATCAAGGAGAATACCAACGGAAAGGATAGAGAGGCTGCCAACACAATGTGAATGATATATGATAAGAAATCAACTGATTGCATATAGCTGATAAGTTCATGGCAAAATGAGCATCAAATGAGTGTCAACAAATTTAGGTCATGGAAGTCATGTAATTGAAAATTGATTTGGTCGTAGTTATATGTAATTGAATATTGGCCACCTTTTTTGGCTCAAATTATACGAAAACGCTCCCTACCCCATCGTGAAAGCCAGTGTCAACAGAGTGTCAACATCTTTTGGTCATGCATCCTGGGTAATCTGATGGGTAAACGGTTGCATACAGTCACACAGGAATTATTGGCCACTTTGATAGGCAAAAGAGATGGCGACACCATCCCTGCCCCATCTTGAAAATGAGTGGCATCGGCACGTCAATGATTTTTAGTCTTGCATCTTCGGTAATATGAGTGATGCTGGATTGTACATATCCATTAATATGGAGTTGGTAACCTATATTGGCATATGAGCAGGGGATATTCTGCCAATAGCCTCCGGGACAGTAACAACTCATTTCACTTACAAAGATACAACTAACTGTTGATGAGCCTTTTAGTGTACAAGAACAGTCAAAATGATGTATATAAGCAATAACGGCCATATCACGCTGTGGTTAACCATGATGCAATGCCAACAATCAGTGATGCTCCATTGATGATCATTTTGAAGATGGGGCAGGGACCGAATCTCTGTTTGCTTTAATCACTAAGGTGGCCAATAAACCTGTAACAAACAGTGGCCTGCCACAGTCAATATTTTGTGATTTGCAGAAGCATATCTGAATGCAACATTACATTGTGAAACCCGAAATGCAGAACTTGAGATTGGAACCGACAGGTCAACCAGAACCCAGCAAAACCCAAAGGTTGACAGGTACAGGTCTGGGTATGTTCTTCAAAGACACAGCTCGTCGGGATATTAGACGTATCTGAAACTGAACTAACCCCTCTTTGCGATCCAAACCTGGGCAGCTGGCAGGTTACCCAGAGCTGTTGCTAATACTGGATATTCTCAACAACTTATTGTTGTAAATCGTTGTGAAGCAAGAGGAATGATTCCTTTGGCTAAACATGTTGTATATGTCAATCAATGGAGTGTGGCAGAGAGAGGACTGATTCCACAGGACAGGAATCTTTTACCTCTCCCGTTATTGACTGTGGGACAAGAAGCTGCAAAGCCCATTGTGAAGGATGTACTGCAAGTTGCGCTCTGAATTACAAGTGTGTTGGAGGCCATCTACCTCTGGTTGGATTTATACAGTTGCAAGTGTATAATGCCAAAGAGTCACAGCTACATTTTACCTGATACCAGCAAGAGATGTTGCCTGCTGCTGCTCTTTATTGCTCGTGTCTGCATTGTCCTCCTTATCATTCACCTCCTGCACATCACTTACCGCATTCTCTGAATTCATGTCAAATACATTACTGGCATTTCTGTTCCAGTGGAATTCGTCTAGCCTTGCCTAACCAGGATCAGTTAAGCCGGCTCCTTGAGCAGCTGGTTGTTTGTCCCCGTAGCAATTGAAGAAAATAAGGTTGATAGTAGTATTAACATAGTAGTTTCTGGTACCAGGGATGTGAATCAGGTGCACAGCTGCCCATTCAGCCCTGATATTTACTATAATATGATTCTCACACCTCAGACAGAAAACATTATCAGTCTGCCAGCAACCCATGGGAAGGCAGATAAACATCATTTTTTTCAGACTGGAACACCCACACAAGAATATTGCATCCCATCTGCAGGCCATCCTGTGGCCACAGAATCCACACAGGGCGTGTCAATGGTAAATCACCAACATTACCATTTGGAGGCTAATCCAGATAGATACACATTATGTTATTCTGAGGCTCAGCATTGCGACAGGATTTGTAGTTCCTGTGATGCACCTGATGGGCAGTGGAATGATATCCACCCTAGGACTGGAAGTTGGCGACTGGAATGTCAAGTTGATTGAGTCAGGTGGTATGCATTGCACCTCAGCCCCTTATATGGGTGGTGGGTAAACCAAGGTGGAATTTGTTGTAACAAGAACACATATTCAACAATTCAAATGTTGAATATTCGAAGATGCTCATTCTTGTCGAAGATTGCAATGGTGAGATGTTGTACAAGATGGTAAAGCTGCTGTGGCGGCACATGATGCAGCCGCCTATACAACAAACTTAAATTGAATGCTCTTGAGGGTCATAATCAGGGTCGAAAATTTAACCATCTACACATACACGTGTGATCACTCTGATCTTATTTGCAAATTTATCCCTAAAAGTGTAATCCATTTTCTTACTTTGCCAGATACTGGCATATGTGAGCTGATACTATTCACAGTCTTCCAGTCACTCGATAAGTATCCCTGACAGGATGAGAATTAGACTCCTTTTTTCTTGACGTATTACATCATGTCCCAATCTGCAAAACCAAAGCAGTTTACAACTCAGTGCCTCCCAAATGGATGAATAGACTCCGTCAATGCAATGCCAAAGCATGTGTGAGATCACAGTGAATACGCACATTGATCAGTCATGACACTCAACGTCTGAACAGGCGGATCACCTTTACATCGGAGTCCCCCACATTTCAAGTAAAGTAGGACATTATGTAACTCTTCAATTGCGGCAGCCTATTCTTCAATAATGACCAAAACACCTATTCAGACAACAAGAAGGATTGCGGCATTGACCTGCCTAATGCTGATGATAGTGCAAACCAGCATGCCCGATTCCGAGCACCATCCAGGATCACTCTGCTGCGCATGGTGGAGTGGCAACAAAATATCATTGAATTCCATTTCCACCATTACACCAATTGGCTAGAGATACGCAAATCTTTGATCTTGGATCCAAAGGATAAACTTAGCCAGGTACTGCCGAGAAACTTCAGTGCAAGTGCTCCATGATTGGAAGTCTGTGTCAGCTCACTGGAATCAAACTTGGGTACTGCTAGTCACCTTTTTCGCAATGATACTGATACAGTTGGATATTTTCTTGGCAGCCTGGTAAGCTGAATCTACCATACAAACTGTGACATGCAAATGATGATTATAATTGACTCCACTACCTGGGGCCAGCATCTACAGATTTACAACTCACAATGCCTCCACAATTTCAACTATTTGGTTGCAGAAATAGACATGGTATGCCGTCATATTGACTGAAGACTCAGCATGGCAAGGTAATGATGCAACAGCTGTCCACAGGCCTACTATAATTCCAAAGAGAACATCTGAGCATATGCCAATTGATGATAGCGGAATTGGTGAGAATCACAGTGGGATGGAGTGCTGCTCCAATCAAACTTGTATGATATGGTCTGCATTGGCAGGAAGGCTGATTTACTCCTCAAACTCCAGCTGTTTAGCAAAGCAAATGGGAAGTTCAATTCCATTGACAAACTGTTCGGTCAAGTAGTTTCTGTTGAAACTAAACCACAGAAGTGTGACAAGAAGTGACAGAAGCCACCCGGAGAATCATCTTGTTTGGGTGAGGGAACACAGTTCTTCAGAATACATCCTGATGCAACTCAGGATATATCTCAGAACCTAACCAAGCTCATTAGGTCTGATATGTTATCTGGCAGCGGCGGCAGTGACGAGCAACCTCTCACCATGGCTACCAGAGGAGGTCTGTGTATCATGGAAAGGGAATGGGAAATGACTTCTATACAGTGGCAACAATCGTGAAATATTCCTATTTCTCAAATGCTCCAAGCTGAAGTGCCAAGACAAATTTGCCCCCAGATATGTGAATGTGAAAGACAGAGACAATGAAGGGAACATTGAGCATATCCAGTGCCAATGATGCTTTGACAATTGGTGATTGAAAATCAAGTCTGCAACTTGTGTGATGTAGTGCAGCAGGGTAAGCTTGAAGAGATGGAGCTTGGAATGGAGGAGTCTCCGGTGCAGGCACCAATGGCGACTCTAGATTAAATTGAACAATATCGAATCTCAGTACAATCTAGAGTCATTCTGCTCAGCTTGAGGGCAATAACATTCAGTCAATCACTATGCAGCATTGAGTTACCCAATTCGGCCATCGTCATGTACGATGTACAAATACATCACTGAAATCATAAGATGCAATGTATTTTAGCTCTCATCCACTGTGGTGCAAACAGCCTTTCTTTGGCACCAAGGCTTCAGAATCAACTAGACATAGCAGGTGAGGTGCCATGCATCACCACCCTTGGCCTAAAAGGAGATGTGATACACCATGCAATGAACAGCCAGCAAGCAAAGATCACAATCCATACTTGAACAATCTCACCCCAGTTGATGAATTAGATGAGGTAAGTGTGTCAAAGCAGATATATGATCGTGTACTTGGCTTACAATGGTTCTAAAAATAACATGATGACATTCAGTGGACTGATAATCAATTGACTGTTCTCTCAGTATCGATTGCATGTAGAGTGGATGAAATGACCCCAATGACTATGGCAGAGGCATCGCAGCTCTCAGATGCTCAAAAACATAATGGCAACAATCAGTTCCAGGGGCATGGTCCAGATAAACAGACGCTCGGTGCAACTGCAATAGAGAATCTTCTAACGTGCACTGAAGTTGTCTCAGTATTGGCCCTTTAGGTTGGGTACTGCACAGGGCTGCTGGGAGCAAGTTTGAAAGACAACACCCTGGATTCCCCAGCCAATACAAATCCAAGTGCTGGCTTTGGCAAGCAGGGAGCAGCGGCAGTAGTTGTGGCCAAAGAGCCCCACTGAGGTGACAATTGAATGTCTGTTACTGACTAACTGAAACCTGAAGGGAGTGGCTGAAGGGCAAGGTCTGACTCCATTGAGGGGAAACGGTTAACAACAAGGCCTCCTGGAAAACATCTTTCTTGTTCTGTTCCTCCACCTTCTTGTGCTTGTAAACTGATATAAATCCAGATCAGTCATGGCAGACCAAGGGGTGCCTACCGATGACTGGAACTTTATCCCAACAATGTGCCTGGAATTCATGAATGTCTCTAGCATGTAAAAGGCTGAAACCCTGGCAATACACCGCCCAATTGACCATGGAATTGACCTTGGGCTGAAATGGAACATACAAAATAGACCTAACAATAACCTCTCAGAAGTTGGACTCGAAATGCTCCCAGGATTTAATGTGATGAGAATTTCAAACAGTATCATCTAGTAGTTATGATCATTGGCAGGGGCAGCATTATTGTTTGCAAAGAAAAAGGATTGTGGTCTACAGTGAAACATAGACTGCCAGGTGATTATTTCAGTGACAGTCAAAGCCTTGGTACACCCTACCCCTTATCTCAGAAATGCTTGACAGAATGTGTGGAATGCAGTCTGTCACTGTGCAGAACCTCCAGAATCGCAATCACTGTATCTGGATAAATCCAAGTGACAAACATAAACACAGACTCTGGGCACCCCATGGCCCATGTGTATATCAAGCCATGCAGTTCGGAGTATTGAACACCACGGCTACATTCCATAGTTACATCAGCAAAATGTATTTTAGTTACCAAAAGCCTCGTGGAGTGTCTGTGAGGATGTGGAGTGTAAGCTTAGATGCATCAACCTCAGGAGAGTATCAGACCCTAGGAGGGCATTCCTGCTGGCCTTCAGAGTAACTGGGAGCGCTGACAACAAGGCTGGGAGCACCTGGGAGTGCCTGTGACAAACCTGGGAGCACTGGCAACATGTCTGGGAGCACCTCGAATCACAGTAGAGCAATCTGGGAAAACCAACATCTTCTTTGGGAACGCTGCTGGTGCACCTGGAATTGATAACTACTACTTATCATTCAACGATTTTTAAACTCATGTATTGAGTTTGTATTCTCTTCTATGTATCTATGTCTCTATATAGCTACCCATCTACAGATGGTATATCTGGACTGGCTGCAGGCGGTGATTGAGAGCAATTTGAAGTGTGGCTGAAAATGACAATTGAGTGAACTCAGGCCGTGATTGAGCGAGTTTGGAGATGCAATTGGAAATCTAGATTGAGTGAACTCAGAGATGCACTGGGAGGCCATGATCGAGTGAGTGTGGAGATGCACCTGGAGGCCAAGGCCGAATGAACTCAGAGATGCACTTTGAGGCCGTGATTAAGCAAGTTTGGAGATGCAATTGGAGATCGAGATTGAGTGAACTCAGAGATGCACTTGGAGGCCGTGATCGAGAGAGTTTGGAGATACACTCTGAGGCCGTAATCTAGTGAGTTTGGACATTCAATTGGAGACCGAGATTGAGTGAACCCAGAGATACACTCTGAGGATTTGATCGAGTGAGTTTGGGGATGCACTGGGAGGCTGTGATCGAGTGGGTTTGGAGATGGAATTGGAGACCGAGATTGAGTGAACCCAGAGATTTACCCCGAGGCTGTAATCTAGTCAGTTTGGAGATGCACTGGGAGGATGTGATCGAGCGAATCTGGAGATGCACTTTGAGGCCATGATGGAGCGAGTTTGGAGACGAAATTAGAGACCAAGATTGACTGAACTCAGAGATACACTCTGAGGCCGTGATCATGTGAGTTTGGAGATGCACTAGGAGGCCAGGATCAAGTGAACTCAGAGATGCACTCTGAGGCTGTGATCGAGCGAGTTTCAATATGCACTTGCAGGCTATGATCAAGCGAGATTGGAGGAGTACTTGGAAGTGGTCGATCTGGAGGCGGTCAATGGAAGGTGTGGCTGGTGCTGCGACTCTATTCATCGGTTATTTAACTGGAATCCATGGGAATGTGATGAGGTAACTTTACCTTTGAACTTTTTAACTAGAACTGGCTGGTGGCGGTCGATCAGTAGGGAGGTATGCCGGAAGCTGCAGCTACATTCAGGAGTCAACTCGAAATCGTGAGAATCAAGGGACGACAGACAATCTCAGGTCTATGCTGTACTTGGTGTATGCTCCACTTGGTGTATGCTGAACACAGTGTATGCTGCACACGGTATATGCTGCACAAGGTGTATGCTGCACACGGCGTATGCTGTACATGGTGTATGCTGCACTCCGTGTATGCTGCACTCAGCATTAACTCATGATGATGGCATGGAGAGATAGAGAGGGATGACTTAACTTTGTGTTCATGTGATGATGGTAGAGTTGTGGACGAGAAAGCACAAGATGGGGGATGGGGATGAGAATGATATGGAGGATATGAGGGGCTATGAGAAATCAGGTGTACGACTTGCCTGATTGGGTTTAGAAGAACTCCTATTGATGTTAGTACCCACCAGATCGGGATTCTTACCTGCCGAATCAGGGATGGTCAACTGACTTGCACACCAACTTCTCTTAAGTCCCAGTTCATCATGATAATTTCCCCCATCTCCTCTGATCTCTCTCTTTCTTGTGCTCAACTCTACCATCACCTAAGAACATGAAGTTAAGTCATCCCTCACTATTTCTCCATGCCATAATCATGAGTTAACACTGAGTGCAGCATACACCTAGTACAGCATCATCCCAAGATCGACAGTCTACCCCTCCCAGCCAGTTCCTCCTCACGCACCGGGTGTTGTTGCACTCAACTCTCTACATTCCCAGAATTCCAAGTTAACCAATGAATAAAGTCTCAGGTGCCATTGTGCCTCCCTCCAAATTGACTGCCTTCAAGTACTTCTCCAATCTCTCATGATCATAGCCTGCAAGTGCATCTCCAAACTCGCTTGATCATGGCCTGCCAGCACATCTCTGAGTTCACTCAATCTTGGTCTGCAATTGTATCTCCAAACTGGCTCAATCACGGCTTCTTAGAGCATCGCCAAACTTGATCGAATATGGCCTCCAAGTGCATTTCTGAGTTCACTTGATTTCGGCTGCCAAGTGCATCTTAGGGTTCACTCAATGTCGGTCTCCAATAGCATCTGCAAACTGGCTACATCACGGCATCAGAGTGTATCACTGAGTGCACTCAATCTTCGTCTCCAATTGCATCTCTAAACTTGCTTGATCACGGCCTGGGAGTTTATCTTTGAGTTCACTCAATCTCAGTCTCCAATTTCATCTTCAAACTCGCTAGATCACAGCCTCGGAGTGTATCTCCGAGTTCCCTCAATCCTGGCCTCCAAGTGCATCTCTGAACTTGCTCGATCACGGCCTCCAAGTGCATCTCTGAGTTCACTCAATGTTGGTCTCCAATTGCATCTCCAATCTAGCTTGATCACTGCCTCGGAGTGTATCTCTGAATTCACTCAATCATGATCTCCAATTGCATCAAGAAACTCGTGTGATCACGGTCTCAAAGTGCATCGCCAAATTCGCTCGCTCATGGCCTCCAAGTGCATCTCTCAGTTCACTCGATCTTGACATCCAAGTGCATGTCCAAATTCGTTCGATTACGGCCTCCAAGTTCAATGTTACGGAGCAACGCAGAGTGAACAGAGATCCAGAGGTAATGGAGGTGGAATGAGTGGAGCTGAGTATATATTCAGGAGACCCCGTGGTAGATAGACATCATCTCATTTTCATCTCATCTTGTCATACAACGAATATAGACACTCTATCTTTCCCAACTGTTGGTCTCACTTGCTCTGCCCGAGATTTCGTGGACCCGTGCAATTGCATCGATCCTCACGGCCGGGTAGTATCATATATTCTCACCTTGCTACGCTCCTCGAGATAGAACTGCTCCCCCTCATCATTTGCGTACAGATGTCGCGAGAGGTGTGGCGGATTGTTGATCGCGAGCGTTCTGCCTTCTTTCTCCGTCATTTCACCACAACAGCCTCCAAGTGGTGCATCTCTAGGTTCACTCGATGGGCGTCTCCATTTGCTCCTCAGATCATGCTCGACTACCATCTGTGGCCAGATTGACCATATGTTTATTTGTAGAGATACCTCAATAATGCATGCCATAGTATGAGGTAGCAAACCTTGTGACTATAACAAAGACGAATATGATAGACGACATGCATTGTGCTTATGCAGCCCTAAGAACTGCTGCGTTGTGAATATGGCACGAAGTCTCCCACAGACCTGCGCAAAGGTCTCACCCGCTCCAAAATTTGACTATCCTAATAGTCAAATCTTGTAGCGTCCTGAATGCGCGCCCCATAACTGTAGGTGCATTCAGGAGCGGCTCAGAGCACTTTGCAAAGCTCCAGGGGGGTCTGGGAGCATCTGGAAGTACTTAGAAGCACTGGTGGGGGCTACTGGAGTGTCTGGAAGGTTTGCTTGTGGCTTTCAGACTGATTCACATTGTGCTGATTTTACAATGAAAACTATGTAAGGTACAACATTGATGACTTTGCCAGATGCTTTAACGATCACATACTGACCTATTCGATTATTGAATCGAAGCCCAAGCATTTGTCTTCAGAAGTGCATGAATACGTTTACCAATTCGGCATTCATTGTACTACTTGAAAGGTCCAATTTGGATCTTCAGCAATCAGTTATCTCAAATAGACCAATTATTCCGATCCACTCTGTGTGCAATCTCACCAGAGATCACCCATCGTGGGCTCAACTACTCTGATGATGTTCCGAGACCTGCAGACGGATCCGGACTTTGCAACCTTTCACCAATAATTCATCAGCAAACTCAGCAAGGTAGGGGTATCACTGTGCAACTGACCAAAGGAACAATTTGGCTGATGGGAATTGATGGGAATGGTACAGCTCATTGCAGAAGCTAATGAAGGAATATGCCCATGTGCACTTCCACCATCATTTCGACCTGGCATAGCAAATTACTCTCCAGAATGATCCATGTGGCTGCTCGATTTTAAATATTTTTCAGAAGTACATAAGTTTTGGTGTTCTCAGAGCAATCGTCACCCATTGAAAAGGACGAATCTCAGCACCACAGAAATTCGACATGGATGATCGCGAGTTTCTAGTGATCATGGTAACTATTTGGCAATAGTGACACCATGAATGAAACCGTCAATCACAAGACCCTTATGCAGTGCAACCTCAGGTGTGTCAACTATTTGAACCATCAGAAAGTACTCACCTGGAGATACGCAAGATGGGATGAGATTCATTAAGCATATGACTCCATTATTGATCACTTCCAAAGGATAATGAAATGGGCAAATAGACCATTAAGATGTCCTGATTTTGAAGAATACAACCAAAGGCCTAATGCATAACTCTTGGCCGCTCTGAAATCTATCACTTTTGAACTATTGCATGATCTCCTCCCAACAATTCAGGCTGTCCAGAACACTGATCAACTAGTGACTGACATGAAGATTCAGATGGGTTTCTTTGGCATGTGGAAATCTGGTGGACAAGTGGGATCTATTGAAAAGAATCCGGACATTCACTAGGTTGTCATCCCAGAATGTCTTCTCTTCAATGGTTGAATAAACATGGCAGAAGAACACCACAACCAAGTGTGAAGTCTCGTTGATAATAAATACATATCCGATTGCTTTTCCTCTGTTTGGAAGTTGGAACTTGTACCTGGAGATATCTACAGGGTATGACTAGACTCTTCTGTAAAGAAGTACATTACTGATTGAACAGCATGCCATCGAATTAAACGACGATGTCACCCATAATATGCAGCCACATTTCTGCTCTCACCCCTGTTCAACCGGTGAGATAGAATTACTATAAACTTTTCCTCTGACCTCCAAGAGTAAACCCAGTCAGAATGCACTGCTATTTTGGTCATACTGTATTAAGCAAGAAAGATGGTGATCAACCAGCCCGGACAAAAAGCAATTGACTCACTGGAAGTAGTGCAGATGATTTTTGAATATATGATCTACAATTACCCTGAACCAAGCAACAGTAGCACCCACTGCTGGACACTGATTAGAAGCTGATTCTGAACACCAGTCTGCTCTGGCATTCACATCAACCACCGAGTCTCAACCACTATTCACCCACTGATGAATGGCCAGACCAGCTGCCTGAAGCAAACGATGCAATAATACCTCCAACTCATTTGCAATTGGAAGTAATAAAACGGGGCTGAACTCCATCCTCTGGCGGAATTTGCATACAATAAGTCAATTCATGCTTCAACTGGAATGACACCATTCTGGACCATGCACTATCGCAATGCTGAGATACCATGCAAAGCACTGACAGCATCACATTTATAGCGAGAGAAGCAGGCAGGTACCGCACTCATCTAATTACAAGAGACTGATCAGACTCTCCATAACAGTTCACTTAGAACCCGACAGCAGTAGACAACGTTCACCAGTAGAGAAGAAATTACATTCAATCATGGAGACAAAGTGTCACTCTTGATGAAATACTTCCTGCTGACCAGGCCATCTTTGAAAGTCAACTACAAATGTGTAGATTCATGTACTGTGAATAAAGCAATGTATAGGAATGATTATATGTTGGACTTTCTGAAGATAATCCAGCTCTACAACACTTTCCTTGTGTGTCACAACTTGATCGATACCCACCGCTAGTGTTAGCAACGGGTCCGGGTGACCCGCCAGCGGTCTGGAGTTTGGCAAGCGGTTCAGATCAGTTCGGTTCCAGACCCGGCCAACAACCTGACCCCCTTTGTCTTGGCAGGGTTGTTACCCAGACCAGACAAAAACCTGCGGTTTTTTGACGAGGTTGTACCCACACCATGGTTCCATTTTACAGTTCCTGCAACATTCACTCCAATTAAGTATTTGAGTTCTGATCATACCATGACATGATCAGTACGTAGATTGTGCAGTTTTAGCCACTCTTCCACCTCCCGCTTTCAGATTTACAATCGGACCAATATTCATTGAATCGCTGTGAAATAACACCAAATTTTCAGCGAAATTTGCGGGTTTTCAATAGCAACTCAACGAATATCAGTCCAATCACAAATCTGACAGCGGGAGGTGGAAGAGCAGCTAAAAGTTCACAATGTACATACTGATCATGTCATGGTACAATCAGAACTCAAATACTTAATTGGAGCCAAAATTGTGAACTTGAAATCCCGGGTTTTTGGTGGTAAAACTGGCCCATTTCCAATGGTCCGGGTTTTTCGTGTGGTAAGACCGCTTGCCACTGTCCGGTTTCAGGTGGAACGGAACCCAGAACCGACCCGGGAATTTTGACTCTTTGCTTACACTACCCACCACCAGTCAGAGGCCTGTCATCAAGTGCACCAGGATCAATGATTATTGAAAACATGAAAGATTGGAACGTCGCGCTGATGCTTGCCTCCAACTGGTGCCATTGCAAGTGGCATGTTCTTTGTCAATGAGCCTAGTTCGGGTATCTTTGCACGAGTTGAGATCGTGAAGAAAGTCAGAGCAATGCTCATGACATAGTCGAGGAGTTACATCCAAATGATCCCAGGGAACCACGATTTTGTAGGACAGTGACCAATTGAGTTGTCTCCAAATCTTCTTTCTTTCTTTCATTGCATGAAGTCCAGCATACATTGCGGCAGCACCGACTATACCACCTTCAGATCACAGCTGAGTGGAGGTGGAAATAACTATTGGAGTACATTGACAAGACAATCATGGAATTTGTTCCTAAGTCTTTGTTTGGCTTGTGTATGTGGATATGCAGCCCAGGAGGTCGGTGGCTAGAGTGTGGATTATGTAATGGCAAAGTGGTATTGTAGAGGTTAGGGCTGCTACACTGGCACGTATTGCAGCTGAGTTAGCTGCAACCTCACATTCGCAGCTGGTAATCTTCATGATCCTCATGCTGAAGCTTAGCACTGATACATATACATTTTATCACCCTGACCCTGTTGGCAACAATATACCTTCAATTATAATCTTTTCTCTGACTTAGCCAGACGCTGTCATGCATATCCGTATAAAGATACCATTTCTTCTGAGGGATCACAATTGATGTGCTTTAATATTTCACTCATCCTCACATAGCTGAGGGGTATATTTTCGAGCATTGGTCCTTCTGCACCTTTGCATTCAGTTAATTCATTGGTGAATATCAGTGAAGTACCTTCATGATGTCTGGGGTTTAGTGGTGATTTGTAGTCAGCTGTCAGACGAGAATGCACTGCATCCAGATAACATGGGTGCATGACTACTTATTGGGACCGCAGCCATTGTCACTGTAAGTTGCAACTTGATTACTGATGGGGGCCCATACTTATCTTCTTATCGTTCATTTCCTGCTATTTGGTGATTATCAGTGACACTGCAAATGGCCTGTGGGCAGCACTTCACTAATGTATGCACATGTGCTGCTCATAGCAAGCACCCTGTTGTCTACTGCACTATGCACAATCCATAGGCAAAAATTGTCAATTACCAGCAATGTGAATGTGGGCCTGTGCAAGTTCACATGGCTGGCCACCAATGATAAAGCAATACATCGATTTGCTGCTCCGAATCTTAGCTGATATACTTGGGGTGCACACAGTATTACATAATCTGCCAGAGATACCACTACTGCTTGAGAGCCTACCTGAGAGCCTGCTTGGAAGCTTGCTTGATTGTCTGCTTGATAGGCTGCTTGGAATAGCCACATTTGAGAGCCACGCTTGAGAGAGACATGCTTAAGAGAGCTGCACTTCAGGAGGAGTAGAGTTTGTAATGGCAAGGATCTGGCTGATGGAAAGCTCTGAGTGTATAAAGGTATTGGCTAATGGCTGACTTGAAGTCTGTGAAAGCGATGATGCTGACATTCACATTGCCAAGCTACTTGTCTCATTACTTCTGACAGTATAGTTATCATCACCAATTCCATAACCATCACCATCACCATGGCCATCATCACGATCAGATGCAGATCTAGTATTCACACATCTGGCCGCAACTGGTTGGAAGCTGACTGCAAACTATGTTGGCAAATCTTTGTCAGAGATTCAATCTCCACAAGATCTAGTTGTCTACCATTTCTCCATAGTCCACAGTTAGAATTATCAACTCTAGGACCATAAGACATCACAAGAACGTGTTGCTGTGCATGCACTAAAGATCAGGTTTGGACAATCATGTCAACTAACATTACCATTATGGCTACCGTATGCCACCCCAGGCCCGTCACGTGCCACATGCTGTACACCTCACTCAACCTCCCACTGGCTGAATACCACAAGCCAGACAGCTTCTGTCTCATGGCTCATGGTGTTTAGCACATGAAACACAGCCAGTCTGTCCATTAACAATGCAGAAACACACATGGGAGTATATAGTCAAGTGAGATTGGGAGTGCCATGCGTCTTGAGAGTGTATTTGGGGGTGTAGAGACAAATAAGTTAGAAGTATGTCACTGAGTGCAGTTAGAAGTGTGATTAGGTATACACATGTGAATGAACTGGAGAGCGACTTATAGGTATACTTTGGAGCATATTTGGGGTATTACTTGGGTGTTTCTTGAGAGCTAAGTTCGCAGCATACAGACAAGCAGGCTGGGTGTGTGCCATCGAGTGCATCTGTGAGTGTACATTAGAGGGTGTTCTGGAGTATATATGAAAGCTTATTGCATCATGTCCATATAATTATACTCAGGGTAGTTGGAAGTGGACATGTAGTATACCCTGATGTGTACTTGGTGGTGTAGTTGAAAGCATCTTGACAGCCTACTTGGAACTGTATGGTGAAGCTGAATGGGAGTGTGCAATGGAGTGCAATCAAAAGTGTATGTTAGAACTTACTGGGGTGCATGCAATGATACACATTTGACAGCATGGTTTCAATGTCATTGCATCCAGTATGATGTGTAGTATCAAGCACACACCATCACATACATCTCATGGTGATCATAGTAATATGCAGATCAAGTGGCCCACATAGTACCATGCATCAAATATGGCACTGATTACCATCCTTGAAACAGCATCTCAATGTGCTGTGCATCGTTCTTTGTCATGTGTTCTGATGGTATTTGTGACTATGTGAGGAATAAACTCAGTGAATGATTCATATTCAACCTGAGGAAAGTATTGGCCAAGTTCAATATGTTACATTGAGGTATAGTGGAATTGAAGGCATTCTGTGGAAGCCATGTTGTCTCAGCTTTACCCCTCTTCTATTGGGCATGAGCCAGACCATCTCTCTGTTTAGTCTGGTTTTCTTACTCAATTGCAAGTTTGGTGTTATGCTGATTCTTTTCATGCTGCATGTGCACATGCGTAATGTTGACTGTGATGGTTGATGTCTGGTAGGGAGCCCAAAGATCCTTGTGTGGATGGATTTCCACCACATTGTCCAGTAAATAGTTCAAAAGCTTGGCAGTTTGGGTTTAGTACTTAACCGCAAAACTCCAGAAGATCAAGGATGGAATTCGCATCCATGCACTACCCAAGATCACAAGTGGCTGCAGCAGTGGGTTGTGCAGTGCTGCAATCAACACCGAGCTGATAATTGGGTCCAGATTTTGTTTCTGATTGCGACACCACTGTGCAATGTGCTGGTATACTGTGCTGCAGTAATAGAAATTTGGGTACTGAGGATGGCCTACCCTGCTGTTGTCAAATGGTGTCGCATTTCTGTGGTACTGTAGGAAGCTATCCATCAAGCTTATCCTCTGGATCGTAACCGGTTCCGGGCCCATACGGGCCGCCCGCAGTACCACCTCGCCACACATCCAACAATGGTCGTCAGAGGCCCTCCTTGTTATCAAGTGTTCTTTAGTAGCATATAAAACTTTCTATCCAAGTGAATTGTAAATTATATGTGATGTGACTTTGTAAGTCTTACTGCCCCTCCAAAATCCACTGTCTGAACTGGAAACCCCACCCCATGTCTATGCACCACTACCCACCATTCTCCTTTAAAGGTGATTGAATTCCACAAAATGATGCCTTTCATTATTGAGATACCACAGTTACTTGCATTTTGAACATGCTAAGCAAAGTGTGGGTGGAGATTTGGTATTTCTGACTGGGCTTTCCGGTTGGCAAAGCCACCATCCCAGCTACTTTCCCTTCTCAAGGTGGACTGAAAATGGCCCGTGGCTTCAACTCTGGCTGAGGTGTACAGATATGCCCTCTTTCAGGTTCAACAAAGTGGGTTTTAGCCTTGTCCACTATGAGAGCTGGACGATGGATACTGGTATCCCCCCTCTGAGCCTCAACTCTTGGGCACATTGCAGATGGAATTCCTTGTGTGTCATGATATTGGGACTTCAGGGCATGTCCTTAGCACCAAGCTTGAAGGGTATTTTGAGGTGTTATGGGCAGAGTTGTCCATCTGGGCTGCACAGTGACATTTTCGAGTTTTTGGGGGGCTGATATTGAGACAACCCTCCCAACAAAAACTGCCCTTTCATTTCTGTACAGTTCTTAGCTTTTGCCAAAATACTCTCAAGACATAAGAAAGTAAGTTGATAATGCTCCCAGGGCACCCCCAGAGTGTTGTGGTTGCGTCGCTAAATATTTGCGGGTGGGAAGTCGGTTGCCATGCCCAAACGGGCCGGGAATGCCAAAGATATGATCCAGGGGATACAGTGATTTTCAATTCCAACTGATTTAGTACGGAGGATATAAGGCTGGTGGCAGTTATAAGCTGCAATCCATGGATAATCACAAAACTTAATCAGCACTTGTCTCACTATGACAGATGCGAACCAGTCAATGGCGATCTGTATTGGTTGAGGATTGCTACATTAGAAAACTGTTAAATGTTTTGGAAGTCATAACTGAACAACTGAGCAAGTTTCAACAGCCACATTGATTCTTCCAGATGCTCCCAGATGCTCCCAGATAGGCTGAATGCAAAGCGATTTACTCTCAGGTGAACTGAGACTACTTCACTAGTGCTTCGCAATGCTTCAGAAGTTGTGGAACAGAATCAATGCATATTTTGAGGAGTCTATCGTTGTCTTCAAAATGGTACAAAATGAAACTATTTGGATGTGTAAATTTTGTAGTGATTGGGATTATTGGACACATCTTCAAGACAATTCTGGTGCACTTGGAACCTCAAGCCACACTCTCCGGCTGTAAGTGTTATATTATATTTATCAAATAGTACAATTCAATTACCTATCTTACTTCAACACTCCTTTATCCAAGCAGAGTAATATAATATACAGTGCAGTAGGTATTGAAATCCACATGATTATTTAAAAGCCATATACTGTCAATTGTATGTAACAGAGCATTCTCTGACACCACATGTGCTGGTCCAGCAATGTCTCTGACAGCTACACTATGCATGTTATCATACTATTGGACAACCTGGATGCACCATCAACTCAATCAGCGCAACAATGCTGATCATTGTACTTTGTTGGATTAACCACCTCATATTCTTGAGCTTGAGGATGTAATATCCATTGCTGAGTGTTCTTGCACATCTTAGAAATGGTCGATATCATTATTCAGGTGGGTCGATGCTCCTGTAATTGGACGATATGATTGAGTGGAGTCCAGCTGAAGTGTCACATAGGGAAAGAAGCAACTTGGCCTTGGAAGGTGTTATTGAGGTCATTCTCTCCACTTTCTGTATATTGGATCCTGATGGTATGGAATTCAGTCATGATCCCTTTGTTGGCATTGGTGTATTCTATCTTGCAATCTAGTCCCAAATGTTCAACAGATATAGCACAGTGAAATGGTTGACAGTAGTACTACAGTCCATTCTGAAGGTTAATATATATACTATCAAGCAGTACATTCTGTTCATATCCAAGCACAAGTTCACTGACGTTGTGTCGCCAGTCCTCTTCAATTTGTAAATGGAATAGCTGTCCAATATTGGGAATTCAGAAATCTTCTGATGTTTCTCTGAGAGAAGGTTAATTTCATACATCTGCAAACTCCATGATCATGAGTTTCTCTCAAATGATGTACCTGGTGTGATACTGTGCAGCAAAATGGCTTCTTCTCACAATGGTGGAGGCATACAAGATTGGCTGAATGAGAATTTTGCAGCATATCGGAAGCAGATAGTAGAATGAAAACTGTTGTAGTGTCAGTATTCTACCAGCCTTGAAGGGCAAGATGCAATGAGGTGTCTTCTATACAGTTAAAACTGGTACACCAGTCGTTATGTGTGAGCATCAGTCGAAGGTATTTGACATTGTTGGTGGATCAATATTCCTCTTTTACAATGTTGATATGTTGCTATTCAGAAATATCTGTGGTAAAATTGTTCCCAGAACTCATTGGCCTTATTGACTCTGATGTATGGCACTCAAGATGCTTCATTGGATATTCATAATGAATTACATGGTGTTCTATGGTTTTCCACAGCTCCTGAATACCAATTGCCTGCCACCAAGCTTGAAACTGAATCAAGGGTATGGAGAATTGTGTCTGAAACCAGATCAGTTCATGCGAAGTGATACCATATATCTCTCAATCTGGCCAATTTGCAATACTGTACGTATCACCAATACTTCATGTGGTAAATTCAGTCTCAGCGTTACATAGACAGAGCAGAAATTCCACACAATAGTCAGTGGTCAATGTTGTGGCCCGATACATTTATTGCGATGTCGCTGTCTTGCATTGAGCATATGTTTTGGTGAATATGATTTGGGGACCGGTTGTCTCAGTACTGGCTGTTTGCAATAGTTGTCATTTGAGCTGTTGGAATAGACCATTAAAAAGCTTCCATTTGACCAGTGTCACCTGATGGATTTCCTGCTGCAACCGCTCAGTTCCCCTCTGCCAATCAGTATCTTTCCATCTGATTGTGGACAGTTGTGGTCGATTCCGTTGCACCCGAAATTGCCTTCGTTTTGTGGTAGTAACCATTTCAGCCACGTACACCTGAACCTCCATTGCAGTAGAAATTTCATGTATCTTTTGTTCCTGGAACTGGTGGGATCCTCTTGCCAACCATTTATCCACTTTTGTCTTTGCATACTCGGACTTTTTCTGAGCTTGAAATGTACTCTTCTTTCTGAGAAATCATTTCAGTGCAAAATATAGTGCTGTGAGTGATAGATCAGAGTGATTTAGTTGGCTAACAAGTAGCGAGAATTCACATAATGTCTGCACTGCTCCCATCGCCATTGCAGCAGAGGCTATATCAACTACAGTTTTCTCGTCATCCGTGGAGGAATAACAATGTGCAGTGCAATTCACTGCGATTGTTCTCATCATGCTCCAGATTACATTTCGCTGCCAGAAGCTGCTTTCTAACAAATCCAATAATTCAGAGTAGTGCTGGAAGCTTGGATATCGTTGTACCGATATAAATCCATTGCAAAATTGATGCTTGAGCTGTCCAGAGTTCAGGTAATTGAGCAGCCTGCGCAATAAGTCTTTGACTAAACCAGAGAGCGGCAATTCAATTTATCAGGCTACGAAAGTCAATAGACATTGCAGAGAGTGTACTGCCATAACTGGTTTCGGACTGAATGAACAGCAAGTGTGTGCCGAACATTGATGCCAGTTTTTCCCGGAAGCTTCGAGTACACATTCTGATCTGGTGAGCTATGGAGTAGTTAACATGTGGAATGCCCCATCAGCATACCATTTGCAATTTCACACATTGCGCATGAGCCATTTGAGTCTTGAGTACTCATGACTTGTTCTGCATAATCCCCAACCCAGGCAGCCAAAGAGGCTAATATTGTCTCTGGAATCTATCAGGACAGTGCCATTTCAAGTTGGGACCAGTTATGTCAAGATTCCTGTATGGGGACAGCAAAGCAATACTATGCTTTGTCAGTATTTTTAGCACCTTATTGGGGACTGAAGATCAGCCCAAAGACAATCCAAATGCAATGGTGAGGTGTGCTGCAGATATCTTTTCAAATGTTACCGATTGTGAGATCCAGTGGCCAGGTAGGCTGACTACTTGAAAAAGTGGTCAAGTATGGCATGTCAGACGCACAAATGATGGGTACAACTGTGTCTCCGGCTGGAAGCTGCTCTTGAATATCCCATCGCCCATCACCTGTATGTATCTCACTGAATAATCCACGACATTTAGAGTCTGCGAGCCATACCAGTACCAAATCGAGATGCCCTTGAAATGGGAGATATGCTGAAATGAACTGTATGTATTTCAAGATAACACTGTAGTATGAACTTACAAAGATATGCAAATGATCCTCAATCAAGCTATCATTGCGTATGCCAAAATCAAATTCAGAGAGGTGCTTTCGCAGGCATCTGCTGATTGAAATGATACAATTTTGAAGTTGTGCAGTCCACACCTCAGATGTTGATCAACCAATGTTTTCATATGCTACCGAAATGATTGAGCCTGTTGAAAGTCATGTACTGGCTGAAATGGATGCCGTGGATTCCATTGTTCTGAGTACTTGTAAAGCTTGTTGTACAATCCAGTTGCTTTGACAGTTGCTTTCCCTTCTGTATTGTTCACTCCAACTATCTGCCTATGAGTCTTGATCTATGTTGGACCAGGGGTACAAACCATATCAGGCATCTGGGGGTCTATTGTTGATTCATTGGAAGTATCTTCAGATTGTGATGCACTATGTACATTTTCTATGGGTAGATCATTAGTTGACTAGGGCATCGATGGCCATTCAGGAGCACCGAATAAAGTCCAACCAAGATGGCTCTGGTTGATCCCAGGCTGCAGGTGGTTAGATCCTGTCAGGCAATCGACCTTCATTCAATGAAATTGAGTGACACTGTTGATTGTGAGCCTCAAGTCGGTTCTTGTCAAATAATGTCTTTGTACAGAGACAGCACTTACCCGGTTTCCAGCCTGTATTGACTGTAGTGGAGAAACATCAGCAAAATGTAATTCGGTTCGGAAGCCATACACAAACCTCCCAGACACTCCTGTAGTCCTCGCCTGTGCTTCTATGTACTTCCTGATGCCCCCAGCCCCGGCTGGAGCTTTGCAAAGTGCTCTCAGACACTGCATAAGCATTCTGACGTGCTCCTGAAAGCACCTGCAGAGATGGAGGTGCATTCAGGATGCTGCAAGATTTGACAATTAGGATAGTCAAATTTGGGAGCTGCTGAGACCTCTGTGTAGGACTGCAGCAGACTTCGAGAGAAGCTGCGACATCTGCACAAGCTCTGCAGGAGACTTGGAGCCATATTCTCACACCTGTGAGTGGTTGTTAGGGTTCCATAACAAGAAGGCATTTCATCGATCGTATTAGTCTTTGTTACAGTCACAAAGTTCAGTGAATCATAATATGGCATGTATTATCTAACTCACACTATATATATACATACGGAGATACAAGGACAACGGAAACAGACTCAGCGACAGGCAGTGTGTATTTGGGAGACCGCGGGGTAGACCGTGGGGTAGATAGGCATCATCTCATTATATGAAATACACACTCTATCTTTCCCAGATCTTGCTCTGATGCACTCTTACTCAGCTTTCGTAGATCCACGCAGTTTGTGTGGTTTATCAGGGCCGGGTATCCCTTCATATTCTCGAACCATCATCATATGCGCCTGGAGATTGAACCGCTCTGTCTCATGAATTCCTTTTGGATGCCATTTCAGGTTTGGTGGAGTGTTGATGATGGGCTGTCTGCCTTATAGCTCCACAGTGTTACCACCCCATGAGCGAGTGAACTCAGAAGTACACTCTGAGACGATGATCGAGCAAGGTTGGAGATGCACTTCAAGATCCTAATTGAGCGTGTTTGGTGATATAGTTCGAGGCCGTGACCAAGCGAGTTTGGAGAGATGCACTTTTGAGGGCATGATCATGCTGACTTGGGAGCCATAATCGAGCAAGTTTAAAGATACAATTAGAGGCCGTAATCGAGTGAATTCAGAGATGCACTTGGAGGCGCTAACGGAGCTTATTTGGTGATGCACTTGGAGGCCGTGATTGAGTGAACTTAGGTATGCACTCCGAGGCCATGATCGAGCTAGTTTGGAGGCCGGAATTAAACGAGATTGGAGATACACTTGTATGCTGGGATCATGCGAGTTTGGAGATGCACTTGGAGACCATGGTCATACGAAATTGGAGAATGTAATTTTGCAAGTTTCGAGATACATTTGAAGGCTGTGATTGAGCAAGGTTGGAGATGCACCTGCAGGCCATCATCAAGCGAGATTGGAGGAGTCCTTGGAGGCGTTCAATCTGGAGGAGGTAGTTCAGGAGGGAGGGGCAATGGGAGCTGAGACGGTATTCTTTGGTTAACTTGTAAATGTGGGAATGAAGAGAATCGTGTACAACATGGTCTGCCAAGAGATGAGATACTGGCGGGCAGCGGGAGACACTGGATCTTGAGATGATGCAGTGTACAGTGTATGCCATACTCAGTGTATGCTGTACTTGGTGTATGCTGTACTTGGGGTATGTTGTACTCGGTGTAGGCTGTACTCGGTGTATGCTGTACTCGGTATGTGCTGTACTCGGTGTATGCTGTACTGGGTGTTTACTTTCCATCATGACCTGGATATATAGTGAGCGATGACTCAACTTCATGTTCCTGGGTAATGGTAGAGTTGAGGACGAAAAAGAGAGAGATGAGAGGAGATGGGCCAACTGATCCCGAGAAACTGGAACTTAAGAGAATTTTGTGTGTGAGTTAATTCACCACCCCAGATACGGGAAGTACGAGTTCCGATCCGGCCTGTAATTACACCATTATGAGGTTATTCCAACCCAATCAGGCAAGTTGTACCGCTGATTTGTCATAACCACTCTCATCCTCTACATTGTATTCATCTTCATCCGCCATCTCTCTCTTTCTTGTCCACAACTCTACCATCATCACAGAACACAAAGTGAAGTCATTCCTCTCTATCGATCCATGTGATGATCATGATTTGACACCGAGTAAAGCATACACCGAGTGTAGCATTCCCCAAGTACAACATTCACTGAGTACAGCATTCACCGAGTACAGCTTTCACCGTGTACAGCATTCACCGAGTAAAGCATCCACCAAAGACTGTTTGTCTTCCCGTCAGTCTCATAATTACAAATCGACCCCTGAATGTAGCTTCAGCTTCCGGCTTGCCTCCCTACATGATTGACAGCGACCAGCCAGCTCTCCATGAGCGATCTAAGTTAAAGTCACATTCCCAAGGTTGTGAGTTAACTAACTGATGAGAAGTGTCTCAGCACCCGGTGTGCCATCCTTCGACTGTCTCCATGTACATCACCAAATTGTAAAATGGTTCGGAAGTCATAACTCAATGACTCAGCTAGTCCGAACAGCCACACCGATCCTTCCAGAAGCTCCCAGAAGCTCCCAAACACGCTGAATGCAAAATGATGCGCTTCTCAGGTGCTCTGAGACGAACTTTCAGGTGCTCCTCAATGCTCCTGCAGTGGTGGAACAGAATACCAGAATATTCTACAAAGTATGAAGTCGTCTTCAGAATGCTATAAAATCATGCTTTTAAGTTGGTAAAATTTCAAAGCTGCTGGGACAACAACACTTGTCACCAAGACCATTCCGGTGCACCTTCAGCCAGACTCTCTGGGAGTGAAAATATATAATGTCTATATGGAATGGTTCAATTCGATTAACTATCTCCCAGCTACACACTTAAATCAGGCATTCTTGTCAAATTAATATACAGTCCAGTACGTATCTAAATCAACATGAATATTTAGAAGCCATACACTGTCGATGGCACCCGATGCAGCATTCTCCCGCACTAAATATGCCGGTCCAACTATTGCTCCAACGGGTACGATATGCATCATATTCATCTGTTGACCACCGGGATGAACCCGTCAACACAATCAGCGCACCCATGAAGATCTTTGAACTTTGTTGGAATCACCACCGCGTATTCTTGTGCTTGAAAACTTAATGCCCATTGTTTGGTCTTTTTGCACCTCTTACAAAATGTCGATATTTCTTTGCCGGCTGGCAGGCGCTACTGAAATTGGAGGATCTGATTTTGTGGAGTCCAGCTGAAGCATAATAAAGGGAAAGAAGGAATTCGTCCTTGGCAGGTGTTATCGAGGTCATTCTCTTCACTTTTCATATCCTGGACCCAGATGGTAAGAGCTTCAGGCATGATCCCTTGGTTGGCATTGGTATATTCTACCTTGCAATCAATTCCCAGACGCTCAACAGAAGTAGGGTTGTGAAATGTTTGACGGTAGTACAACAGTCCATTTTGGAGTTAAATAAACACACTCTCAATGAGTACATTCTGATCATATCCGAGCACAAGTCCACAAACTTTGGGCCCCCATTCCTGTTCAATTTCCGCGTCGAATAGCTGTCCAAGGTTGGGAATTCCGAAATCTTCTGATGCCTCTCTGAGTGAAGTTAATTTGACACTTCCTCACACTCCGCGGACATGTGTTACTCTCAAATGATATACCTGCTGTGATACAGGGCACAGAAAGGGCTTGTGCTGAATTGTTTGGTGACGTAACAGATGGGCTCTATGTGTACTTTGCCATTTATCGCTAGCGGACAGTAGGATGAAAACTTTTGCAGAGTCAACATCGTACCAACCTTGGAGTGCAAGATATGACATTGTCTCCTCCATACAGTCAAGACCGGTACACCAGTCATTATGCTTAAGCATCTGTCGAATATACTTGACTCTGGTATATGTCTCACAAGATGCATCTTTGGATATCCGAAATGGATTATGCGCTGTTGAATGGTTTTCCGGAGCGCCTCAATGCCAATTGTCTCCCACGAAGCTTCAAACTCCATTTTGCGGATTGAGAGTTCCTTCTTGAACCTCTTCTGTTCATTCAAGGTGATGCCATAAATCTCTCTCTCCAGCTGAATAGTATCGCGCTCCGTATCAGCTATGCTCCAGGTTGTGGCTTTTGTCTCAGCATCGGATTGGCCATTCTGAAATGGTAGTCGCTTGTTGGCAGTCATGTTAGCCGCCCCTTAAGCCTCGTCTTCGGCTGCAGCTTTCATTAATGCAAGTTGTTTGGTGAATATGCTTCTGGGACCAGTTTTCTTGGTCCCGACTTCCTGCAATGGTTGTTGCTCATGATGTTAGAATAATATATCGAACAGGTTGCATTTAGCAGGTATTAGTTGATGGATTTCGCACTCAAATCATTCGATTGCCTTCTTATGATCAGTATCTGAACAACTGGTTGCTGCTTGCCTGGCTCCATTCAGGTGCACCTCAACTTGCCTGCGTTATGTTGAGGAAACCTTTTCAGCCCTATACACAAGGGCCTCCATTGTGGCACGAATCTTATGAATCGTTTGTTTGCGTAACTGATTGGATTCCGTTATCAACAGGTCATCTACTTTGGCCTTCGCAGACTTCGACATTGTCTGTTCTCGAAAAATTCCTTTCTTCTAGTAATATCAAGTGTGTTCATCGTCTATTGCTTTGCAGAATAGGGCAGAGCGACTTTGTTGGCGAACAAGTAATGAGAATTCACATAATGCCAGTACCGCTCCCATTACCATTTCATCGGAGGATGTTTCTGCTGCAGTTTCCCCGTCATCCTGGGAGCAGAAAAGAATTGGAGGGCAATTCACAGCCAGTGTTCCGATCATTCCACGGATCTCGCTACCTTGCCAGGTATCGCTTTTGAATGAATCGAATGGTTTAGAGAAGTGCTGGAGGCTGGGATATTGTGGTACTAATGTGAATCGATTGTCAAATTGATCCTTGACCTGTCTCGCTTTCAGGTATTTGAGCAGCCAGTCCAATAGGTCCTTAATTAAACCCAGGAGCAGCTGATGCAATTCATCAGGCTGCCAAAGCCGATAGACATTCCAGAGAGGGAATTGCCAGAACTGGTTGCGGATTGGGTGGACACCTAAAGTGTGTAGAGCATCAATATCAGTATCCTCAAGCAGCGCCCAGTAAATATGCTGGTCTCTTGAGTTATCGAGTGGTGGAAAGGTGGATTACCCCATCACCGCACGTTGAGGAATTTCGCACATCGGAGATGAACAATATGAAACTTGAGCAACGATGACATGTCCCGGACAATCTCCGACCGAGGCAGCCAACAGCGGGTAACATTGTCGCTGGAATCCAACAGCACAATCCCATTTCAAGCCGGGGCCAGCGATGTCGAAATTCCCAAGTTGAGACAGCACAGTTTGAACCAAGGAATGCCATGCTTCGTCGATGTTTGTGGCCCCATTCAGAGTACATGGAATCAGGCCGACTAGAATCCAGGCCCACTCTTTAGGTGTACGGCAGATATCTTTTTGAATATTGCCTATCGTGACATACAGCTGCCAGGCATGCTGATGGTCCGAAAAATTTGTCAAGTGAGTCTTGTCAGATGCACAAATGACTGGGACAAATGTCGCTCCGGCAGGAAGTTGATCTTGTGTATTCCACCACCAATCACATTTGTTCATCTGGCTGTCGTTTCAACGACCCTCAGAGTCAGCGAGATGTACTGGTTCGAAATTGAGGTGTGCCTGAAAAGGAAGATGTGTTAGGAGGAACTGGGTACATTTGAAAATATCCCTGTAGCATAATATTCCAAAGATGTGTGAGTCATCGTCAATCCAACTATCATCGCCGGGCCCGAAATCCAATTCAGAGAGGAATTTTTGCATGTCTTCTGCTGATTGGAAGAATTCGGTTTTGAAATTATCCAGTCCACCCCTGAGATGTAGATCTATCCGGGTTTTCGTTTGAAGGCTAAATGATTGAGCCAGGTGACAGTCGTGTGCGGACCGAAATGGATGCCATTGGATTCCATTGTTCGGAGCACTTTTGATGCTTGTTGTACAATCCAGTGGCTTTGCCATACGGTATCCCCCCGGCATTTTCCACTCCAACTACCTGCCTATGAGCCATTCTCTTTCTTGGATCAGGGGTACAGGTGAGATCAGGCTGCTGAGGGTCTATTGGTTGTTCCCTGGGAGTATCTTCAGGTAGTGGTGCACCTGGTATGTTGTCTATGAGTAGATTATTAATTGACAGCTTGTCGATGGCCATTCAGGTGAACCTACTGTAGTCAAAGGATGATGGCTCAGGGTAAGGGAAGCCTGCAGATGGTAGAATCCCGTTGGCTAATAGCCCTTCATTCATGGATATTGGGTGATATTGTTGATAGTCAGCTTCCAGTCGGTTGTCGTTGTATAATTTCCTTTTGCAGATAAAGCATTTAACATGTTTCCGGCGAGAGTTGACCATATTTGAGAAATGCTCAGCGTTCTGACGAATCTCGATGATGCTTTAGGGGGTATGGTTTGTTACTGGATTCGATTCCCAAGGAAATTTGTTTGAAAGTGAACTAACTCTAATTCAGGTTAGCGTATCACTTTCAAAGCCGCATCACACCCCACCAAATGTAGAGGAGGGGTAAAACATACTCACTTTACGATCAATTTTCTTCACGAACTAGGATAACATCTATCAAATCCGGCACAATAATGCTGCGCATTATCTACTGAAAATCGTTAGCAATCAAAGCTTCTCATGACATCACTGCGATCAACTTTTAATACTATTGATCAGGTGCTACTATGATTGGCATTATCATATACTACGTCATTGCGGCCTTGTGCAGGACATGTCCACACTCGAGCCTCAAGCAGCGGATAACATCAGCTCAATAAAATGAATAGGTAAGTTTCCTAGCTTGCTGTATGCCTGCTCAATGATCATCGAGAACTGATAGGCTGGTAGGATGTGTTTTTCAGTAACGATCCTTGACCGGTGGGTGGATCCTGAGGAGGCAACGAGGTTAACACAAGGAGCTCAAAAGGAAGTAATCACTGTTGCTGCTCAACAAACAAGGCCTCATATTGAATGAAGTGCAGGTCGTACACACACATTTTGAGTGTAAAATGCCTAGTCGTGCTAACCTTCCAACCGGATATAGTTCTGGTTGGGTTCCTGGAGATATCAAGTCGGATCCCATCTATGACCTCTACAGTCATGAACTGAACAAAGGTTATCTTCTTTCCAAGATCCTACTGTATGAATTGGAGCATATAACAAAGAAAGGGAGGAAGTGTGTAATAATGATTTCATCCTCTGAGCCGGGTTTCATGGGATCAAAGGCGACGTGACACACCACTGTTCGTGACAACGATGATGGATGTAAGATGCCTTCATCCCGCCGATGATCACAGCTACCTTCAATATTCTCAACTATAATCCGCTTCATTAGAAACCACCAATTGAATTCATTATTTTATTACTACCATTTCTTGTTCCCATACAATGTCGATGAATGGATATCTGCCGATGATAACTACTATGGTTCCAACCAGTGGGCTGTTTGGCTCACAACAATGCTCAGCTGACAATGTGGGGGCATCAGATGATAATGCTGGAAATACACCGAGCAAAGACACTCAATTCGGGCAACCTGCGAATCAATTTCATCCACCACCACCACTTGCATATAGTTACCCTCCTTCGCAGCCACCATTTCCAGGCGCTCCCCCGCTCTACCACCAGGCTTCATTCAACACAACACCAAGCTCACAACCAAGCTCTAGTGTGACGCAATGATATCCAAGTTATGGGCCATCGTGGCAAGCATATGATTTCCCCCAAGGAGGATATGGTGGACCCCAATTGTTCCCCCCTGAGCAATTCACAGGACATGGGCTGTCATCTCCAGGCGCACATCGAGTGCCTCCAGCACCGCCTGGAAACAATCCAGTCATTCGGCCGACCTCTTCTGCTTTCTCTGCACCAGGACAACTCCCAGGCGCACCTGATAGACCCCCCATGAGCCTCCCAACGAAACGATTCCAGCCGGCTGTGGAACCGCGAAGGACAGATGTTGCCAGGATTACCGATTTGCCCCCATTGCCAGATATTTCGTATGACAAATATGATTCAGATTATGAGAGCGACGGCTTGTTGGACTTGGGCAGGGCTGAAGGCAAAGCCCCAATTATCTTGAAGCAAACGGAATTCTCCTTGAACCAATTTGCCACAAGGATGGGGCAGCCCAACTTTAGTACGTTCAACAAGTGGAAAAAAGTATTGGTGGCTGGGTTTCTTGAGAAGACGCATCGGTCCATTATCCGTGGACAGAACAGTCTGAAACAGCTGCCAGACGGTCCCCTGCAATGGGAGACAGTGGTTGCAGATCTTCTAGAGACTTTGGATATGTGGCTGCCGTTGGAAACTTTCGATAATGCCGAATGGATTCAGCCACAGTGGGTTGAGATGGTTTTGAAGAAATGTTCAAGTGAGGTTCGGGAGGCAAGGAAGAAGGGAAGGCGAGGCAACAGTCAACCAGCGACAGATTTGGGTGAGCGCATGGGCAACCAAGCGAGAGGTAACCTCCCAGAGTTGCCGAATACAACTTTCATGGTTGTGATTCGTCGAGTGCCGAATGGCAACAATGCCCAGACATTGAGCAATAAACTCCAAGCTTGTTACACAGATGTCAGGCACTAGGAGGAGCTGATTGATTTCATCGAACAAAATTGTAGCGCGAAAGAACCATACTGTCTGACTGTGATATACAAATGCAACTTGACGCAGGAAGAAATGGACAAAGAGTATATGGATTTATACTCACCGGGGCAAATGATGAATGACTGTCTATATGGTCAGATTTCATACAACAGTTCCCTTTCAAATACCTTCAAGTTGAAACTGGAACACAATTTGAAACTATTTTTGGTAGAAATGATGGCAGCTACAGGGAAGGATATTGCGGAGCACATAATTGGACCGGTGGAGGTAATCCCCTCTAGCTTTGTTCTGTTTAGTTATGCCACACTGCTAATCCATACACTGAGACTTCAGAGGGAGCCGATGAAAACGAAAGAGTGGTGGATGAGAAGGCAGGTGGAAAAGAGACTGATAGCAGTATTAATGTAAGTTCTGATTGAGTGAATAGAATTGATTATATTCCACATACTTGTTGGGTCCAAATGCTTGTCTGTGAATTACCTAACATTACGGTGAATTTCAGGAGCACCAGAGTATGAGCCCATCAGCCCGACTTACCTCGCAGCAACTGAAAGAGATCATTGAGGAAGAAAAAGCGACTGACCAAAGTCCATGAGAGATTCAGGAGCAAGTGGATGGCGAGGAGGTCCTCGATCCAGGTAATACTAGCTCAGCATTAGACACTGTTCTCAATACGATCAACAACGAATTTGAACATGAATGTCTTCAGAAGGCGGTCAGGCTGCTGAATGCTCATCGTATTAGTCAATTCATAGATGACCGTGTTTATTGCCACAAGTATTGAATTCCAGGCCTGCCCGGAAGGAATTTTCTGGTGCACCAGGTTTGGGCAATCTGGTTCATCGTGAGGAGGTGTGTGTGGGATGCTGATATGCCAGAAGCACTCGTGGCGGATGGAATGGGTCTTGGAAAGACTTTCACCTCAGTGGCAGCAGCAATGATTTGCAAAATACTGACTGAGAAAGTTGTAATGGGGTTACCACTGTCGATTGTGTGAGGGAATACCCTTGCAGAGTGGGTGGATATGGTACAGAACGAGTATCCCGGGATGATCGGTGAACAACGGGATTGGTATCCACTGCAGAGATATAATTCAGTACCCCACCGCCCCACAGAGATCCAGGAATCTCCACCACAGCGGCATCCAGAGCTTAAATTCCCCCTTGAACCAATCCTGGTTGTGAGAATGCCCGGAGTTGCAGATACGTTCAAGAGTGTCATCAACGAGATAACATTTGCAACATATTTCAAACTGATTAAATTATTGCACGCGGGAAATGCGAATCTCACCCACGAGGATCTGAACACCAGTCTTGGAAAGCCTGAAAACCGATGGAGTATCCACCTTGTGTTATATGATACCTTAACATCCAGAGCGAAACCATCAAGCAATGGCCAACTCTCACACTGTTTATGGAGTTTTGTGATATTTGATGAGTCTCATCATTACAAGACAAAAAATAGTGTTGGCTGGCGAATTGTGATGAATGCGAAAATTGGATTTAAACTTCAAGTCACTGCAACACTGGGTTTCCATTCCCTCTATGACTGGTGTTTTCAGACATTGTGGCTGTTTTCAGGTGCATCAGAGGATCCAGAGCATGATACAGTGATGGAAAAGCCCGGTGCCGAGGAACTGTATTCTGCCATGAAGAGTTCGACGCATGCTATCCAGACTGAAGCTGAACACGCTCAATTGGATGCGGCACACCAGATGAAAGAAATTGCCAAGACCTGAACAATCAGGAGGTGGTCAGAATCGAAACTTACGAATGAGAAACCTTGTGTTCGGATACTGAAGGAGAGAGCACACCTTGTTGATCTCGAATGGACTGAAGAAGAGCAAGCAAAACTGACAATCCTTGTGGAGAGATACACTTCACTGGGTGCTTCAGGAGTGTGGAGGGTTTATAGATGGTGGCTGGCATGCTACTCATTGGTATTGGGAGACACCGAGAATCGGAATGACGTTTCTAGTCAATGGCACAATGAATGGCCACCCAACACTTGGCTGAATTCTCCGATTTTCCGATCGCTGAGAGACACATTTCTGCCAATGCTTGGCAAGGAACCTGTGGAGTATCCGAAGCCTGAGGAAGACAAAGCATCAAATGAGACGCTCCTGCACCAGCCTGAAAGTTATAAAAGCACATTGCCTCGTGCACCTCCTCCTCAACAGGCGGTGCTATTTTGTCCGCTGCCAGGCCAAGTTCGACATTTGAAGTATTGGCTCACAAAGTGTTTTGCAAATCAGTTGGATATTTTCTACATGTATGCGGAAATGAGCAACAATGAGCGCACCAAAATGCAGCTCAAATCCCTCTGTGTTCGTAACTACACCCCAAGTGGGTGGGATAGGCCTAGATCGCACAGCAGCAAACCATGAGGTAATACCGCAGAAGTTCTGGGTATTGAATGAGCAGCGCCAGGCATTTGCAAAGGTTGTCTGACTGGTGGCAAAACACAGTTCTACACACCTGGCTATTGAACACTGGACCAAGTGGTTATGATAACCGAGCGAGTGATCTCCACCAGCTCTCTGGAGTAGAACAAATGAGAGTCCTGCATGGCCTGATGAGCCAACCGAACATTACGACTTCGGAGATATTCCGAATTCTGGAGTGTCGCGAAGGCCATAAGATGCAGCTTACGGAGCAAGGAGATGTCATGCCGTCAGATGGTTAGGATGAACGATAACTATCTGGGCAGTGTAATCAAGGCACACCTCTTTTAACATTCTAGCAACACAATCTCACCAACTGATGCAAAATAGGCAAATGGTGTGGAGTATAAGGTGATTGTTGGGAGTATTGTTTGGAGCTCGATTCCATTTCATGTTAGTTGATTATAGTGATGAATATACAAGGAAGTCAATGATCAACCGATATCTGGTAAACTGTAACATAGCCTCATTTGGATGCTTCAATATGTGATAAAAAGCAGGTGCGCTGGTTTAATGGTAGACTAGGTAAAATTCTGTGCTGCCGTACATTTCTCTATATGTCAATTTGACGAAACTGCAGTCCCATAACAACTTCATCGTATATTGTCTGTGTGGAATTGCAATACCGAATTCTGTGAACAGGATTCCAGTTATCAGGTGCGCCAGAACCTCAATGTTTGAGTCAAATTATTTGTTTCTTGTTTATTGCAGGCGCACCAGACACTGGAATTGCGAAAGAATTTGGGATATTCACTGAATCAATAACACTCAATAATTTTGAGTCAATTGCACATGAGAATCGCTATCAACATCTCGACTATCCTGAGACAGATCCATCACAGTATATCACTAATCGTCCAGGGATAAAAAGAGTGTTTAAGCGATATCGAGTTGATGTATCGTATTCTAAGCCACAGCTCACATATTCCAGCATTATCTGAATAATACCGCTGAGTATTTCCTCGCTGAGTAATGAAATTCAGCTACACCTCAGATCGACACTCCTGTCAAGTGTGAAGGTGTCAGATTTGACACGGCACGCATATTCTTTTCAACGGCTAATTTCAACATGCAGGCAGTCATTATTCACATATGATCCCACTCCAGGCACGCCCCTGAACCATGAATACCCACTTTGCATTACCATTGAATCTGTGCCTGCCAGCATACAGAGTCTCATCCATCAGACACAAAACTTTTAGGTGCAGGCATGGCTCATCCCGCTCAAACTCTGGGTAAGCTCTGAATCTATGCTTGATCGGTATGTGAAGGCCGCCACTTAAATGCCACAACTGTAATGATCCGTATCAAGCAATCCTTTGGAGGAAGGTGTCCACCACCCGCTTACCATCGATGCACAGCCCTGGCCGATACGTAACAACACTTAACTGAACTTTGCCTCAGAAGCGTGTACGGACCTTACATTTCGAAAATCCTAAAATAGCTTCTCTCGTTTGGGCTCAATAATGGAGCTGCAGCTTGAGACAGTGAATCTCAAAAGACAGCTTCTGCTCAGCACATCTGCAGATGACCGGCAACTGCCGCTCACTTGTATACCACACTTCCTCGAATAGGCTTACATTCACAATGCTGCTAATGCAGAATTAACTACATTTTGACTAACTTGTATGTTTGGGCCTCCAAAACCCTGTATCTTAAGATAGATTGTGTGAACCAATTTCCATCAAGAGAGCTCGAAGAGATAGAATCTAAATGCCAGTCTCTGCTCCACTGCTCAATCGGTGACGGGCCAGCTCCCACCCACCGGGTATCATCAACGCGGGAAGTTTGGGACAAATCGCAAACAGACGATATCCGATGTCTGCTGATGTCCAATCCCAATTGTGCATAAAGAACAAATAGTGACGAAAGCTCAAGTTCAGAAATGGCAGTTTCTGAGAGTATAAGTAACTGTCAAAGCAAGGCGAGCCTGCAATGGTAGCCATTAAATTGTATCCTGCATGCCAATTTGATGCTAGCTGCAGCTCAATTGGCTGGAACTGCATGCTGTTATTCGTCTTTCCGCTGTCAGATGAAGCCTCATAATGCATTCATATTGTTCTTATGCACTGCATTGAATGCCAATATTTATGTTAAGTCAACATTGTAGCATTCAGACTCATAATGTTTGTGAGAAAATGATGCGGTGTTCACATGATAGTATGTGCAACATCCTATTGTGAGTGACTATTTATAACCCATTGGCTACCAATCGTGGCATTGTCGAGAACTGGAATCGATTGCATTACCCCTCAATCTTCATCATACATTTACCGTTCTTTCTCTATGTTGAATCTCTCCATCGTTAACTCAAATTCTCCGTCTTCCTTTACACTGACTGCATATATATTGTGACTATAGCAGACTCAGAGCGCTGAAAGTGAAGGTCTGCACCCGATATTGCCTAATCGACCGCTAACTTTGCCGCAGAATCCTCAAACGATGGAATATCATCATAATCAGGTGTCCATCCGACTGGCATACAGCATTCGGAGATTGATATTTATCCACTATCAGCAACAATCTTAGTTTGAATCCATGTAACTTCAACTGTTGCCACTCACCAAGGTCCCAACTCTATCCTCCGTCCAAGTCCTGCAAGATTCTTCAACACACTAACAATTCTGTGCCACACAGTCACCTCTCATATGCTCAAACTACAGGCATAATGAACTACCTTCTGCGGAGTTATATGCTGGGGCGATCATCATCAACCCATTTCTCAGTATTCTATCTATGTCTGGCCCTGAGAGTAAGTTAGTGATACAACCATGTTAATGTCTCGAGTTCTTCAGGTGTGTTGAGATCTTGAGGTGTATCTGGTTCAAATTCTAGGTATGTTGGGTTAATCCAACCTCCGATTCTTGCATCAATAGCGTATTTGGATACAAATGCTAGCATTCGGAAATTGGGCGCTTGAAGAATCCATCTAATCTGGTGCACCTGACGCTTCCTAAATCACAACACAGAACTATCTTTGACAATATATATATGAACCACAGACACTGTCTTCCGGACTCTTTCCAGGCACCCATCGAATTGCATCCTTCTAGGGCGAGCGTCACTGTTTCCATGCACGCTACAAATTGCATCCTCCTCGACTGCATGCTACTTTGTTGCCCTATTTTCCTGTTATTCTATTAAACTTCCTATATATTTACTTATATATGCTTCTGTCTACACTCCGCAACTTCACTTCATCAACATGGAACCTATGGCCAGCCAAGTGAGGAAGCACTATTCACAGAAGAATTGAGAAGCACACCTTGAGTGAGCACTTGCACGTGCGTTCAAGAAGACAGCCAATTTTCATTGCCAATCAAATATTTCAACTTCCAACCTTTCTGTATAGTGGTAGAGATAGCTAATGTCCACGCTATAATTCATCTGAAGCAGGATGATGGCGATACTAATCGGGAGGAGATCAGCGATGACCACAGTGAAGACTCTGGAGAGTCCACCTTTTCATCCAATATCGAAGAAGACGATTTGGACAACCAGCAAGAGATCCTACATATAGACCAGGCACGCTGTCATAAGATAACAGGAACTACAAGGGTTGCACTGCCAAAGAAACGGATCCATGCCAATACTGTCATTACCCGCACTGCACTTCCAACTCTGGGACATCCAGCCAGGGCCATGGCACCACAATCGCGCAAATACCAAAAGTCAACCATCAACATATTACGCGAGTCTGAGATTGTACCCGCCCAGGCGCTCCTGCTTCCCAAGGCTGGTGGAGGCGATAGTGTTTCTCAATCAAAGGCCGGTGGAGATCACAACGTTCCTCCACACCAAAAGGTTACCTTTGAGGTAGCGAAACAGTTCATGGAGGCAATGGTATTCACAAAGACTCCCTGGCCAATCATTTCCGATGAGAAGTACTTGATGGTTGACAACGCTTGGCAACAAGCTATTGAAGCCCAGGATCGACAGCGGGCATTAGCAGGTGGTCCTGTAGATACACTGTCTGTGTGTCAATTTCTTGTTGGTCCATCTCATACAATCGATCAGCAAACCCGAGAAGCCCTAAGTGTTTGCTCCGTTTTTGGCTCCTCGATTGGCCTTGTGATGATACTAATCCCCCGAAATATACATAGTGAAAACTAATGATTTGAACCATTCGAGGGAGTTTGGCAGATGGAGATTGCCGAAAAACTTTCCGAAGTAAGAAGTTGTTTTTAGGATCAGAGACTGAGCTTCAAATCCAGGTTGGGGAGTTCCTGTTTGATGATGCTTATCTCTCAAAGGACATCGATCATAAGAAGACCTGGTTGCGGCGGATGGAAGTGCTTGACTTGATATACCATCAGTCTGTGTGCACCAGCAATAGCTTGGGGCAACAACCAACCACATCGCAGTTCTTGCAACTGCTCACACCTTAGACATTAGCGCTTGTGGCGGTAGCTATTCATTGTGCGCTGTATGAGTATGCCACTGGAAAGAATGTGACAGTTATGTTTTCTCAAGCTGATTATTGAGGTAATTTTTGCCCTTCCTCGGTGATGAATTGTATTACTGCAGAAGCCACTGCAGTCATCAATTACACATGGTGGGCTGATCCATACCCCCCCATGGTGCTCCTCTGCTATAATAGATGCTCTTTAATCCCTATCAGAGCTCCTCAGTCTGGATTGGCACTTCGATGATTTATTCAGTGCTCCATGCGGCATTTCCATCTGTGCTCCCCCTCTAGAATGGGAGTTCCTCAATCCCCTCCTCAACCTCGATCAGGAGCGCCTCTATTTCATTCCAGACCGTTTACCTTCCTCCCTTTCGGCAATGCTCAGCATAGATGGGCTGCTCCACTGGATAGGCGCTCCTTGGGCTGGATTTGCACCCCCCAATTTCATTCCGCACTCCTCCATCACCAACATCACTCTCCATGCCCACCCTGCACTCCACATCAGGCACTCCTCCTTTTCTGGTCACGCACCTCTTTTTCCCACGAATTCATCATATTGTCTTTCAAACTGCATTTTAACTCACCGTGAGCTAACCTCTCAATTCCAACCCTTCAGATATCACAAATCGGGCCAAACAACATTGGAATTCAATTTCACCCACTCGCCAGACCCGAATCATTCAGAAATACCAGGAGCACTTCCAGCTTCTTTGCACGGTTGCTGAATTGCGTGTTCCTGCGTTTGTTGGCCCTGATGAGATGGGGGATTTAGTGGATGACATTGAGACTATGTTCGATTGATATCATTCGATCGCTTAGCCGGGTTATTGTTTCTAGTTACCTGAATTCATGTGTGAATTACTCGTTATTTTCTTTGGTTCTCCTTAATGTAGCGATGCAAACAGTACAATGTTGAATGAGATGCTGGGTACTATAGTATGATTTAGAAGTTGATAAGGAACAATAATCTATGCATTATACTTGGAGGGTATTCTTATTGCTCGTATACATCCAGAGAATCTCAGATAATGCCTGCAGTCCTCTGAATGAATATCCCCACGAACCCCACTGTCTCTCAGAGTGAATATTGGATTCCCGCATTGGTTGGGTGACAGTCCCAGGTGTTCCCAAACATATCACAACTGCTCCCATGGTGCTCCCGTACCAGTCATTAGAGATCCCATGTACTCCAAAGGCCAGCTGGAATGCCCTCCTAGGGTCTGATTCTCTACTGAAATTGACACTTCTAACTTTACACTCCGCCTCCTCTCACACACTCCTGGTGGCTCCCAGTGACTAGAATACATTTTGATGATGAAATGTTATGCTAAAGTGACTTCAATAACTGGCACGGATCCCAGTTCACCAATGTTGGTTATTCATATCTGGACATTGTGATCATTCAGAAAGTTGGATAAGGGAAGAGATATTGATCCTAAGGACAAGACTGGTTATACCACATAATACCAAGAGGTATTTCTGAAGTATGTGGAGAACAAATACTGTTCCAAAATAGATGATTATCCAGCATTTAACCCCAACAATCATGACACAACAATCTCTTCCCATTCGCAATGACCTCTGCAGCTAGTTGGGATTCTTCGCACCCGTCTGATATATTACACGATAATGAAGAATACTTACTGCATAAAGATGTGCCTGACATGACACCCAGATGAAGATATCGCACATTGCGCTTGGGAAGAGCGGCAAGGCTCTACCTGAATCCACCGCATGTATGATCAAAGAACTGGAGCCAAGTTATTCCAAATCTTACTGATTATCACTCCAACCGCATGGTTATTTACTGTATATTTTGATACCGCATATCACTAACTGGTGTTGCCAACAAGAGGAAACACATTCAAAGTACACCAATCGCTCTACTGTGCTACAAGACATATTTTCTATCATACCACATGCTCTAATAGTGTAGGCCAATGTAACTCTTGTACGAGATGTTTTTGGCAGTAGGGAGTCAAAAACACCAGGTGAAACTCTGTCCAAGAAAGTCAGTGCAATACCATGTGCACAAGCCAACAACGGGATGGTGGCATACAGTATCCCAGTATTTGATATGACACAACCTGAAAACAATTGCGAACTGATGTGAGAGGCAGAGGAAAAATTTTTCACAGAGAGGCCAAGAACAACAACTTCTTCGAAATGTGGTGGGGCACCCAAAACGTACATAATAAAACAAAGGAATATCGTATTCATAACATGCAAATGACAGCCACAGCATATATTTCAGATACTGTGGAAATTTGAAAAGGAGCCCAGTCAAACATTTAACATAATAGTGCAATAGCATTTAAATTATCGGTACAATTACCTTTGCCACCCAATAAGTCTACAAAGGACCTCTCTGGAGCACAAACTCAACTATTAAATGTCCCCTGGATGAAAAGAATCGACTGTCATCCAGCTGAAAGTGACAAGGCTACTACTCATTAAAGCTGTTTGGCTACCGAACATTGCCTTGACTGGAATTGTGACTTGGATAGTCCAGATGTGAGTAAACACAACTGGGAGACAGACAACAAACTCCATGCACCACTAGACAATAGCATCGATGATGTGGAAAGCCCAGCACAGCTGGATGTAAGTACCGCACCAAATGTCCCCAGATTGAAACAGCCAATATTGAGGTCGAGGAAAACAGTTCAAGACGGGTTTCTCACAGTCAACGCAACAGAAACAAGGAGGACTGAGTGCAACAAGAACAAGTAGGACAGAATGAGTGAATATATATTCATCAGATTCAATATGTTGCGTCTGTGAGAATCTCAGTTAGAGTTATATTCTGGGACAATAGTGAGCAGTTGCATGGGAACATTTGTTGATAAAGTGATTTATTGTGGGTGATATGAATCATTATGCAAGATATATTACGTTTCTGAGAATGAGAGCTACCCAGGTACAAATCTTACTGGGCTTGGCTTTGCCAAAGAGCCGAGTTCCAATCAGACAGAAATGCAACCAATAAAATCACATTGTTATATATGCAATTGTCACTGGCAGCAGATTTTGACTAGACAATTCATTAAAATCAGTGTCAATGGAGCGACAATGATTTTTAATCTTGTAAGTAAGGTAATTGAGACGTGATTTAGTTGGTGTTATGCATAAGCAACATATTGGCGGCCTTAATAGGCAATAGACAAAGCGACATAGTCACTGCCCCATTCTGACAATGAGCATCAACCCAGCATCAACAATTGTTGGCTTTGGAACTTGGGTTATCTATGTATGTATTTGTGGCAATTGTCCATATACGTAGTACTGGCAGCCATTTCAAGCAAAACATTGCAAGAGTTACACATTACTGCATCATGAAAATGACGATCAACGGACCATTCATTATCTCTGGGGTTTTGGGTCAGGAGATTAAAATGTCATTGGGTATTGGTTATATATAATGAATGCATTCGCAGTCTGTATAGGTACAAGAAAATTCTACATGGTCACTGCTCCAATATGAAAATGAAAGTCAATGGAGTGCCAATGATTTTTGGTATTGTAAGTATGGTAATTGAAAATTGTTTTTGTTGCTGTTATATATAACCGACCTGTTGGCAGCCTGTATAGGCGAAAAAGAAAGTAGCACAGTCACTGCCCCATTCTGCAAATGATCATTCATGAAGCATCAATGATTTTTGGCTTTGTACCTTGTGTTACCTAAGTGGCTACTGGTTACAGACATCCAGAAATAAGGTTTTGCCCGCTTTTAGGAGTAAAAAGAGACACGACACACTCCCTGGCATATCCTGACAATGAGTGCCAACGGAGTGTCAACTAAATCTGGTATTACATCTTGGGTAATGAAAGTGTCACTTTGTGGCAATAAGTTATTTATGATGTAGTGGCTGTCTTCACGGGTAAAATGGTGCATGATATCATTATTACGCCATCATGAAGATGAGCATCGATGAAGCGTCAACAATGGATGGTTTTGCATATTGAGTCATCACAGCATTGTGCGGATATTCGAGCTCATAACAGAACTATTAACTGCATTAAAACATAAAAGTATAAAATATTAATGCAAAAATACAGATTTTAAAATGATTGATATTGCAAACTGCAAACCATGCAAAAAGTGATTACTGAATATTTTATATGCGATTTTGATTGGATACTATTATTAGATAGTAAAAACAAGTGCATTATATGAATCTAAAGATGGACCAATTGTACAACACACAGTGAACCCTCCCAATGAAGTCATGTTGGGAGACATCAATCGAACTGTACCCGAATTGGCAGTTCCAGTTGCCTTTATGGCCCAGATGACCAATTTGCCAACTATTAGGTTCCAACCCAGACTGGGACATGAAGTGACAGTTGGGAACTCTTGCGAACACTAATTGGATATTCTCACTTCCTGGAAGTCAGACTCCGGCTACAATTGAATTCCATTTGGAGATAAGTACTGTACTGCTGGTGGCTCAAATCATTTAGATACTTATATGCTTGACTGGATTGCATTCTGAAGATCACTTCACACTCCATCAAATAAATGTGCATTCTGTTCCCTTACTATAGACTTTGTGAGGAGTACCTGCCATTACTTTTGGAAGTAGTTGATAGTATGTTGATTTGGACACAACCTGTCCAGGTGCAATTGGGACATTCTGAAAGAGTTTGTATCTCTGTTCAGAATATCTGAGTTATTGAGTCATGACTTCTGAACCATTTCAATTATTGCTGACATTACTCGACTATTCTCAGTCCTTTCGAGATCAATATGGTGTACATTCTGAGTCTTTGTTAAATCGCAGCGCTACAAAGCCATGAGCCAATATACTCTTCATCAGCATGTCTAACTCCATTTGCCTATCACTCTATGCATCCCCTCTGGCCAATGTGAGTAGCAGTGGTGGTATGTAGATATCCCAACCATACAATAATAATTAAATTTGATGTCTGTTTCATTTCCAAATTGCAATTCTGACCCTCTGCTAATTGTCCATGAGTGTTGAACTTGTGTATTATGGTGTGTGGTATTTTTTGAGCTGTTTTGTCTTTAGTGAAAATGGTAAGAATTACACTCATTGCCAGGAAATACAGTACCTCACCATCATGCTTTTCAATTACAGTAACACTCTGTGTACTTTCCAGATTACCTGACAACTATTGCCTCATCTGGTAACACCAATCCAAGTCTGAATTGCATTCTGGTGTAACTGTAACATACTGATTGATTACGATTCAGCATTCACAATATATACATACCACTATTGTCTTTTGTTTCAAAGTGATGGAGCTTATGCAATATCCCTCTACTTTCTGACTAGTGGTATATCTGGCCATTGGTTAATGATTTACTTGTAACTGTATAGGTATCGTATGAAATAATGCGACTATGGCATCAGGTTCCAAGCTTGTCGAGACCAGAGGTCGAACTTGTCTGGGTGAGACTTTTACAATCCACGATATGTATGGTCACCATATTGTGATTGAACCTATCAGCCGTCATCGTACTGCTGCCACTCAGCAATGATTCTACTCTGCACTTGCTTGTGACAATGTGGATTGGTTTGTGGACCAAAGTAAGTGAGTATACATACTGGATTGAACTGTCTGGACAATTTAGTGAAGTGCAGATTGGTATTTCTTCTCAACAGCAGAAACCAATTTTGTTTTTCACTGATAATACTATGATAATTATTCTTAGCAATTTTTACACATCCTTCATATGTGTTCCCCCAATAACTGAGCATCAGCCTCCCCACAACGATCTATGTGGTCTGCAATAAGCATATTGTGGCAACCACCAGCAATGTAGTATTATCAGATAAACTACTCTAATTTGACACTGGCACAACTAGTCTATCCGAATGCCAAATCCATTTCATTTTGATGAACCATATTGCCCAGACCTTCTGCGCATGTGACATGATTGCAACCAAAGTGGCATTTGAATAATTATTTCTTGAAACTCTATTATCATTCAATTACTTTACCACAACAATAATATGTTTATTTTCAATTGTATTATTTTTAGTATTGTAAACTTGACATAATTGTAAAGCACTATTATCTGGATTGAGGACCACCTTACCATCTAGTTGCACCTAAACCTCCAACATACATTTGTCAATTTTTGTTTGATCTTTAAGAAAATCTTTCCAATAATCCATGGATAATTTTGGAGCTGTGTTCATACTCTGACACTTCTGAAATTCATCACAATATCATGCATTGATCTGACAAACATTGGAACCACTTAGTCTCAGTGGAATATTATCAATTCTATTCTGTCAATCAGAACTTCCATTGATACTGCTACTATTCTCTTCCAGAATATCTTTCTCATCCTCCACACTTACATTCTCTGTGGAACACTTTGTTGTCTAAGTTTTATAATTCTAAGTTAGGAATATATAGCCTTAACAAGACTACCAGGGATTATTCTAGTCAGTCTAGTTACATTCTTTAAAATCTCCTTTCATTTAACTACTTTCATTTCTGCCAATCATCCTTTTAAGTTGTTTTCTAAGTTCAACTGGAGGGCATTTAAGAGGCAATACTTAAATAAAACCTAGTCATTTAGCGATTCAGATACCACCTACCCCGGAGTGTAACATTTCATTCCATTATCATCTAATTGTTTCTGTTCCTGGATCGACCGATACATACCGTGCGGACTGTACGACCACTTCAGATCTGGTTCCATTTCAGTATACACATTACATGGCTACTATTCCCTCAGACTGGCATATGATACTATGAGTTGTTTGCCATATATATAGTTATCATCGTTGTTCTACACCCAGTGAATCTAGCCTTTCGCTCTAATAATTTGCAAGTTACAAAAGTTTAAATCATGTTTTTGCCCCAATGCTTTCCCATATGCATCATCAGCAACTTATTGGCTGCCTATTCTTTCATTAATGCTGCGCAAATCTTGCTTCCATATTTCATTAATATCATCTCTTGTCGCTGTTGTTTAGTTGAAATGGAATTATCTATACTTTCAATTGACACTCTATTCAAGAATTGTTGCCAAAGCAACACCAAATGCAGTTGCTCTGAGCATAGGTACATCATACAGCTCATTCAAATACGGCACTCCTCTGATCATGATGCAGTATATTTTCTTGGAACCTTGAGACACCTATCATAGCTACTACCTATACAGTGTACTGAAGTCGAACTAATCTATTCTTTTCACAAAATGCTTCAATGAGATGTCAGTTGGCTTCAAACTAATTGGGGTCTTACCTTTGGTAATCTCCACATTCAGTCAATTCTGCTTCATTCAGTCTGCTTAGTATTTGTCAGATGAAATCTCCATTATTGGGGTCAAGTTTACAATACCTGCTATATTATGCTTCTGCTGTTCTGCAACTAGAGAATATTCTGTCATTGGATGGCTTTCAGAGGGTTTTGAAGGTGAATTTAGAGACTCTTTTGCAGATGTAAAATGGGAAGATATTGGCTTAAACAGCTAGATCGTTTAGTAGTTACACTAAAGAAAATCAGATTTTATATCAAGATTTCAAATCTTGTTCCGAGAACTGCTGATGTGACCTTATATTCAATCAAGCATAAGCTCTCCATTGAAATTTAGATATTTGCTATATTCGCAACTAATATGGGAATTCTATGCTTCCACAGTTATATAATTACAAAGATATAATCATGTTGAAATGGAAACTATAGTTATGCAGAACAGTCTTGGCAAACTATTGCTGTATTGGAGTACAACAGTGCAAAGTCAGTTGATGATGCAATTTGATGGTATATATGAAAGGATTTTATTAGTTTCGGGGAGTTTGAGAGTGGCTATGTAATGATCCCACTTTGTTATCTGGATATTATTGTCAGACTAACAGGCCACCCATTGCAGCCATACATGACATCTCATGTGGAGTTCTATTTGTCAACATGTATTGTAAATGAGATAATGATAATCACATAAACAAATAATTTCTGATTTGCTGTAAATTGCAGTTTATATAAAAAATGGAATATACCTTTAACCTTCAACAGACTAAGGACTCGTATATGTACTAATGTTGTCCCAAAATCTGATGTACTACAACACCTTCAGTATACGGAACCAGCCTGGGAAATATCAACATTCATCTCAACCAGTAAGTTTTTGTTTGATATCGAAATCACTGAACCAGTAGCATTGATAGCAGTTCACATTGTATGCGATTCAAGAATATTGTATTTATAGAAGGGATGTAATTTAAAATGTCCAGGTAATAATCAATAACTTTGCGAAGTATCATAATACTCATGACTAGGTATATAATATATTGTGATTATCTACTATCTGCAACTTGATTCAACAGAAGGCCTTTAAGCTCAGTAGCAATTGTGATTGCTTCTCTTGAGCTCTTTGTTAAAACATCACTACCTCTTTTGGAATATACAGAATGGTCAATGGTCAACTGAGTTGCAAGCAATCTTTATATCAATCAATGCTTGTTAGTTATTCAGTTGGGATATAGGTAGCAAGAAAACATGCCTTGTGTTTATAATACAATTTATATCTTCAGTTAAGATTAGCTGCCTAAGATTTAAGTATGGATATACCAGACAATACTATAACTAGATTGCTTATAATAACGCAAATGGTGGTGATTGCAACAATATCTAATAACCAGTGCATAAAAGGGGATAAAAGTGATGCCAACCGAACCATTGTCTTCCCTGCTAACAATATTCAATACGTCATATGTAGAATAATTATATACATTTTCATATTGTGTCCACCTTGTGAACAAAACTAATTGCAAGGGGTCTTGCATATTTTCCCTCCACCACATATAATTGCCATGAAAGTAACATGCTGACCTGATTTAGCTTTCTGTTAACCTGATATTCATAGTACTCTAATCCAATACGAAACTATCACCATCTCAGGTATTTTTAAGATTACTCTACATCAGTTTACTCTCAGTTTCTCTGTTCAGGTCAACACTTAGGGTTAATATATTACCTACTTTATTTGCAATATGACATCAATCTACAACAACCTGCTAAATATTAAATGTAAAGAGCAATCTCCAATAACAATGAATGAAAAACAATAACTGAATCAATATTCACCACCTGCAGACATGAATTGCCCTGAGCAATTAGAAATAAATTTCTATAGATATATCTACACGGACATCTGGGACCTCATCAGCTAGGTATGAATGCAAAGACAATTAACCATGTGTACGATGATTCGGATGTGCTTTCCACAATATACCTATTGAGCCAACAAAGACTAACCTATAGTACTCCCTTCATTCAACATTTAGAAATGGTATAGTGAGAATATTGAGGTCAAAAATCTCGCCCTGATAGTATGCAGCAAACAAAGTGAATTATATAACAAATATCCCAAGTACTAGAATGGTGATTTCAATAGTCTGATTTTCTCTCTTTCTACATCTTTCAACTGTGGCAATAATGTAACCAACAACTACAAAGATAAATGGATTCACCATTGTCAAATTAACAGCACAACTGTAAGTTCAAATTATTCAAATCAGCTGTCACCTTATTCAAGCTTTACAATTGAGTTAAATTTCTGCTAAGATATAATGGTTGTATTAAAAATGATTTTCATATGATTGAAACATTGCATTACTAGGATAGTTTCACATTTGTCAAGTTTCTTGTACCTGGTCCCAAATGTTCAATTTACAGTGATTTTGAATAACTTGTTCCTAGTGACTAAAAGGGTTATCAATTATACAGTGAGTGAAATACAGATAATTGGTATTGGATTGGATAGAATCTGTTTCCTAATAGGGACATTATTACAACAGTTATTTGTGTTGCCAACAAGACAGATTTGATCAATTTTTTCACCAGTCACTATACCTGGCCATTGTATCTCACTCTTTGTAATATTCAATGAAATATCTTTCTATACTTTCCAGGTATTCCCAGATTCAAATCAGCATAGTTGTATGTCACTGGGACGATGCCAGAAACAATTACACAGTAAGCAAATATACGACAGAAACTCCAATATTGGCATTCAAGATACTTAATGTTACTGGTCCCAGCTTAAAGCAGCATTGTACAGACCAATTTTGATGATAATATTATCCTCAGTTGGCTGTGTGGGTCAAAAACTATCCATGACATGTTATGGTAACTGAAGTCTCATATATCGTGATCTGGATGTGGAACCTGGTCTCATGACAACCTATTGTGCATTGCCCAATTTGACTACCAATGCAATGCATGGATCAGAATACCATTATACAGTGTCAAAAGAAATCTGATATTGATTCAGGGCATATTAACTATGGTTATGCAATCCGCCACCATTATTAGTAATTTCCTCTAGGCAATGTCTATCCACTTTGATAGCTTCCTGTATTCTATATGCTGCTCTTGAGATGAACTAAATACTTCCTAAACTGCCTGTCCTGATTCTTCAAAGCTAGAAATGTCAACAATCAATGTGACAATCAACTCAAATTAGTTGCACAGTATGCAGTCCTACAATACTACTCTACATAACAAGATTCCATAACAAGAAGCATTTTGAAGAGAAATGTAATGGGAAGAATAATCGGAATAATAGCAATGAATGGTACTGCAGTTCATACTAACTCAAATCAGAACAACAAAAGTATAATACAAATGCCACGTCATGCAATGGACATGAGACTATTGCATACATGGTGTAAATATGAAGTACTTTTATAAAACAAAATTGGTCTGTGTAATTCCTTAAAGTAGTAAATAATACACTTGAGCATATTTGTAAGAAAACTAACCATATTATAGTCCAGAAGATATCAAAACTCTGAGCACTCTAAAGTGGATGAACAGTTGACAACAGAAGTCCAAAAGTTAAGGAACAAAGCAACTCGAAAAATCAATGATAGAATGGGGTCGATGTATATGTAGTCAATCCAGTGTCAGCAAATATTTCTTGGTAACTAGTGACATACCTGGATAGAGTACAAAAAGTCGAAACCTAATGGTCAGATGATAACTGTTGAAATTCCCAACAGTGGTGAAATCAATGCCACATAAGACAAAACTTGTACATTGTGAACTGAACATTCTGACGTGACGGGAAATAGCTACTACAGATTATGAAAACTGAACTACCTCGAATGGTACTTGTATTTCAGAGACATCATCTACATCTAAATCCAACAGCAGGAGAAAAGCCAAACAGGATGGTTACTATAACTGAGACTAGATTTGTGAAATGTCTAGTGTACCTATCTGATACTAAGACAGTAGTGAGATTTGGGACTATTATAAAGTATCTGGAAAGACAGTGTAATCGCATTTGTTTGAATGAGCAGAAGTGGATTCAAATGGAATGATCAGTCAGCATGATCAGGATTAATGCATCAGGTGAGATGATTGGTACATTTGAACTTGGGAAACCAAGTCATTGGGAAATAGTAACCATCAGATATTCTTTGAAATAGATTGTGAGCTCTATACAAAAGTTAATTCTGAAAATCGATTCCTCTTACAATTTTACCACAGATTGTTCCATCTAGCAACATGTTGGCAATGTATAAGCAACTTAGCATTCTTGTAATACTGTTAATTACATACAACAAATGTTAAAGTATAAGGACTGCATACTAAATCTTGACTGAATGGAAGAGATACAGTTTTGAATTTCATTTGGAGACTAGTGTGAAGTTGAATGTGCAATACCTTTCAGCCGTCTGTCAGCCACTAATGAGTGGCAACATACAGTAAAAGGCCATCCTGTATGTTTCCAGCATTATTTTGAAGACATTCATCTAATTGTGTATTACAATAGGTTCATTATTTGAAGTATATACATGTGAGCAGAGTGTGCACGAGTATCAAATTGACATTATTGAAAGATGCATTGCTGCAGTCCCCAATTTTAAAGTTTGCTTGGTTATTCTAGATACAACTTGAGCACAATTGGGGACATGAATATGTCTAAAATATCCTCATAGATGGTATATGTAAATTATTGTGGAATGGGCATTTCTACTACAATCAACAATATCACAACCCAACTTTAGTCACGTATCTGTGCCTTACCAGCCAAGTTGAATCTACCAATACCCATTAAGGGATTATAGCAGCAGTTTATAACAACTTGATACAGTGTATGTGAAGTACAGCACATTGCCTTGATTACAACTGCCAAGGATAAAACCAATCTGTTCTGGTATTAGACTTCAGCTTGACTAGGATACCAAATCAGATTCTCCAAATACATACATATCTGACAGCTGGAAAAACATTATTGACTTTTTCTACTAGTTGAATGATGACTCAAAATTACATATTACATACCAAAATGACACAACTGAGTGTTATCATTTCAATATATATCAAGATTTGTGGAGTAATCCTAATTGGGATGACGGATTCATCTCCGTCATCCAGTAGAAAAAATGGATATATATCGTACCCATCCGAACATTATATCAACCAGTACAGTTGGTGCAAGGAAATAATTCAATCCGCGATTGGGATAGCCAATGGCCTGTAAATAGTCACCTAGATTTGGATATCCACGAGACTCTATGTTATTGGATTCACCATATCAGATGTACACCTGCAAGATAGATTCTCATATTGACTATACTGCATAAAGATATGACAATCACTGCTGTTGGGTTGGCCATCAAATAGGCAGTAGACTGGATTCATCCTACTGAGGAGGGTTGCAGTTCCGGCAGTTGCAAAATTTTACCCACATATGAGCATATTTTTGTAGCATTCTGATAACAACTTCACCCTCTTTTGAATATTCTGGTGTTCTGTTATAAAATATCAGCAGTTTTGGAAAGTACCTCACAGTACCCTTAAAGGATATAAAAGCAACTGTATTTGTATGCAGCCTATTTGACAGCATATATTAGAATATAAAAAGATCAGTATACTAATTCCCAGTGAATGAGTTGGTCAGTAGAACTCCTGAAATATGTTTAACTTTAATGATGTTGACATGACTTCTTGGCGATTACTTTCGTCTACTGCACAGCATTGTTGCACTTCATTGGAGCACAATTTGTGTTTAGCCCTGGCATGATAATTATTTCCTTCCACACAGTATTCTGTTCACTTCAAGATTAACATATTAAGGCCCGACCAGTCAATCTTGAATGGCTGAGTATAAAGCAACATATGCCTACACTTGACTGTAGATGGATGAAAATGTCATACAGTTGCAGTCAAAAGTGAGCAAGTATATATATGGCGGTATGGGGTTACATATTTGATAAAGATCAAAGTACCATTGTGACAACCATTATACACTGGCACTTACCTTGCCTCAGTTCATGTGATGCCATTACATTATCACCCTCTTTAGATATAATGATCCTGGACAGCCCATGCTAGCATAAGAAAAGCGATGGAAAGCAAAACAGGATATTACACAATCACTCAATATACAGAATAGTACAAACCAATAAGTCCAACAACCAATCAGTATAGATTGGGGGTGACCATTCGATAGATTCAGTACTTGGCGACACTGGATCTCCATGGGTTGGTGGTACAACACATGCTGACGCCATATACACTGGGTTAGAATCCCTTACAAGGAGAACCGAAAAATGAATGGAATATACGAATCAATCATCTCAACTACATTAGTGGTCTCAGAATCCCCCCAGTGACATCCAATTCGTTTTCCACCTTGGCCTATCCAGATTTCCTTAGCGTAATGTACCCCACAGATCATGGGGTCATTCAATGTACTCCACTGGTTCCCAACTCTTGTTTGTGTGGTCATAGCAAACCCATTGCATGAGGTAATGCAGCTTCCAACAGAGCAGCATAGAGTCGAGTGTGCAGTGTTCTTCCCATTCCTCCCATTCTTCAACAATCAGTGGATTTGGTTGTTAGCATGATTGGCTAATGGCCCACAGTAAATAACACTCAAGATACAACACATGGAAAATGATGTGATTCTGCATTGTACTTGGAAGGTCTGGTGTGTAAGCACCTGTATGAAAGATTTTTGTACCATATACAGTTCCATGCACTTGTATTCGGACTCTGTTGAACTGCTACATGTTTACAAGTTGCTGGCCAACAGCCATACTTTGTCTGCAACTGCAACAGAGATCTCATTTCCACCAGTGTACTATGTTTACTGCTCTTGAGCATCGATTCTATATTCCTGGAGAATCTGGTCAGTCTCTTTCATTCCTGACATCCAAGTATCTGTCTGCTGGGGTGATCTGAAACTTGCGGTCCTGGGCAGCCGGAATTGCATCATCTGATGGTAGTTGTACTTTGCCCGAAAGTGTGTCTTCAGAGTGGAATTGTGGTTAGAGTGATTTCACAAGTGTTGTGCCGGTGGAACCAGTCTGACCCAGTTGGCCTGCATGTAGTCATAAAAGGCTTAGCAGTACTGCACAGTTGTATAATTCTGTTACACAGTTCGACCATGCCTCTCCAAGTGGAGTGCCATTAGAACACTGTTACTGCGACTGAAGTGGGAGCAAACTCTGTCCCGAAGGATTCTTGTGAATGCTATGATGTGATCAGATGTAATGTTGTCTTCTACAGTGTGATTACAGATCATGTGTTCAAAAATCGTTTTTATGAGCTCAGCAAAGGCAATGTTCATTGTGCTGAGGAGGGAGGTAGCTATGTTGCTCAAACAGTTGCAAATAAGCAGGATCCCAGTGTATCCCAATGCCATTCACTCTGTTCAGTCAGTTAAAATCTGCTGTAACATTTGCTGCTACACAAGATCGTGCTCACAGTTGTATGTTATGCACTTTGCACACACAATATATTTCTTTGAATCGGTGGCACATCTAACAAGCAGCAATGTCCTACCATCTACCTGACACAATCACATACCAATACACATTACTTGAACCAGTTAGGCGGTCTTGAGTGCTCAGAAGTGACCAGATTGAAAAATAATGTGAAAAAGGCTGCTCACTCTACCACAGAGTACCATGGGCACATATATCCCCCACTCATAGGTCAGAGGTCCATTGACTCAGTTCCATTTACTCTCACCTGCATTTGAATCCTTGGTTAACATTGGTGGTGTTTTTGTGGCTAAAATGTCATTCTGTTGGGCTACCTTGATGTCTGGTAAAAGGTCACCATATGGTTTGGTCACTGTTGTCGCTTCTGAGATGGCAGGAGGTTTGCAGTAGATCCTGCATATGAAATCTTGTACTGGTCTCTTCATTACAGTCTCTGCTATGTGCTGATTGCCTCCCTTGTGTTCAGTAATAACATCTTATGAACAGAAACACTCTGCCCAACCAGTTTGTCCCCAGGAGAACACTTTTGTTGTTTCAAATTACTCCAGGTTCTTATGGTCACAATGAATGAGGATCTTATATGTTGCTCTCTCAAGTTAGTGGGACGATTAATTCATTGATACCACCATGGCTGCATCCATCTGAGCATATGGGTTATATTTCTGTTTGGCACCTGAGCATAATGGAAAGTAGAAGCTGACCAATTTGAGTATTCCAAAACAGTCGGACTGGTTGGGAATGCCAGCTATTATGATGCCCTTTGGATCAGAGTATAGAATAGTCTGCACTGCCTGTTCAAAGTGCAGCAGGATGGGTCCATGAGTAACAGCACTTTCTCCCTTCTTAACCACATGGTTTGCATGCTCAGTCCATTCGAATGTAATCTGATTAGTGGTTGGGAAGTTATCTGCTTTCTATTGTAAGTCTCATATTGGTACTGTTGCTTTTGAAGATCTCCTGATAGAACTCCTGCAAACATTTGTGAATACAAGGGGCACCTCTACATTCCAAATCGAAGCTGGGGTTGGCCAATCCTCTGTGATGGATATACCATTCGGTTTGATGGCAATTTGATCAAGGGCAATGACACATACGACAATGTTGATTTCTGAGCCTTCCAAATTGCATTTTTCAGCTGTGCAGAAGAGACTACGTTCGTATTGTAGTTTCAGCTCTTTTGGTATCTGCAATTTCTGCCCACCTCATCGGTTCAGAAGATCAGTAGATTATCACAGTTGTACGGACAGAAGATGCCATTGTCGAACCATATGCAGCTCTCCGTATAGAGTTGGAAAGTTGCTAGTATCTTTCTCAACCTGAGCGCCATATCTGTGTACATAAACTACCTGGGCGAGGTTGGAAAACCAGGTTGGTATATATTGTCTCATGTTTTTCAGCTGCAGTGATATATAATCCTAAGGTCCAATTTCATAAGATTTTGGGCCATATATACCCTATCAGTCATCTTTGAGTTTAGTATGAGATAATATCACTTCTTTACCATTGCTGTTCAAATGGTAACATGGTCGATACAGAGCTATGGTCTGCTGCCCCTGATCGTACTGAGTATCATCAGTACTGTCACATCAGATGAAAATCCCAGGAGCAATATATTCGGGAGAGTTATTGGGATAAAGGCCCAGAGGGATGTCAACTTGATGTCCAAAACAATTGTAGATTCTGCCATATGGTATACTGCAGCATGGTTAATGGCTGGTTGAGTAGTCAATTGGCTAGTGTGATGCGAGAGTCTTTGCCATGCCTAGGCTGAACATGTCAACATAGTCCTTGTATCTCACAGGGATATAATCTTTCTCTTTTGTAGGTACACTTTCTGTTCAAGCATCTGCACATTAGCTTTTATCTGTGACTCAGTATTTTCGGAGGCGATTGGGGAAAGTAATCAGGAATCTGTGTATCAAGCAGTCAGCCCCGGAGTAGGCTTGACTGTACATATCCAACAACCACCCATCATGACTCGATGAGATGGTAGCAGTTATTCGTGTATACCCGAGTGTAGTCCCTGCTGTGCAACACCAACAGCCACTGCTCCCCACCTGCTATGTACCATGTTGATTGATAGTTTCAATCCCACCTGGATCATCCAATGTTATCACCTCCATTGTTGGTTCCAGCAGTCTACTGCTTTTTGCAATTGGTAGGGTGAATAGCGTGATAGTCTGGTTGGCAGAAAAGAGATCATCAAATCCAATGGCGCCACTGTTTCCAATGTCCCGAGTAGGACTATCTGAATTATTGTCGATACGATTTCCATCACGATCCTCAGTGCTCTCCGATATTGAGTTTGTCATCAATTGACTATAGCTAAATATTGGCACCGGTACTTCAGTTCTTTCATAATTCAGACCATGGTACCTCTGCGCAATCATACCTAATCCTCGTGCATCCCCGTGGCCGCTTGGAAATCCTAAGGATGTCCCTTGACCGGTTGCCAGATTGATCTCCACCTGGCTGACCTTGGACTGTGGTAATTCCAGTACCAGATTGAATGCCCACATTGGAAAGACCAGCACCTATGGTTCATGGTGCAGGGCTAAGTGATCAACGTATTGGGCTGCCAGCACTAACTTGCGGCTCATGCTCGCGTGCATGATCACCTGACCATCAAACCTGTCAGTTATAAGGTGCGCTGCTTCATGAGGTTGTTGAAGTTGATTCAAATCATGCGAGCCATGAGACTGCTTGTAGTATCTACAACAATAAGTGTGTGTATTTGTGAGAATTTATCATAGGAATTCTGTATCTGAACTTCATGGACAATGCACTTGGAATAAAGTGTTGCCATTTTGTACATACTTTGATTTGGCATGACAGGTTTCAGGCATTCTAAGACAATCTTCTGTCTTACTGAAATCCAAAGTGGTTGATTTTGTTCTACAGTGGCCATCAACACCCATATACCCACTGACTGTGATCTAATCTCGAATTCATCTATCCTCTCATTGTCAGTGAGACACTGGAGATCACCTAGTTTTTTGGTTGCAGACTATCTAACATATGCTGGTATTCAGCACATTTGCCCCCTCCAGGAGGAGCAAGATTTTAGCAAAGTTGACATGAGCATAGTTCAGGCAACTGAATACTTGATATTTGCATATCCAGTATACTAACAATCATCCTTCCGACCTCCACAATATATGGAACTCTAGTGAAACCAAAGCAGGGGAAGTGTACATAATGTTCCAGTCCAACGTTCGATTGTTAGATTTCGGTGCAGAATGTGGTTCACATAATAATGGTCAGAAGCTTTACTTGCTATTGTGGGGTTAAGATGATTCTCATGACTGCTTGTGCTGTTGATGAGACTATTTTAGCAAAAGTATCTTGCCATTTGCCTTGAACTCTGAATGGGTGGTGCTGTTTAAATGCTCTGGCATGACTTCAAATATTCCATTCTTCAGGGTCAATGGCTTGATCTTTGTCTTGTATCCTAGTCATAGTCCACTGGAAATGATTTTGAATTTCTTGTTCATGTCCTCCAGAAGCTATCCAACTGTTGTCCAATTGAGCTTGATTCAATTGACATAGTCTGGGAATGGACCATTCACCTGTTACGGAAATAAAGTAATACAATTCTGTGTTGGATTGGAATCTCCATTCGTATCACTGTACCTGTTGTGCATATCTACTGTGATAGCCACACTGTCTTCGAATGAAGGGTGTCAGTGCTTCAGTTGTCTTTGCAACATCTCCACCTAATAAGTTAGTTGTGTTCATATCTGTGCCAGGTGTGGCTGAATATTTCATATGCCGAAAACGCTCCTGGCATATTTGTCAGGGTTAGGATCTGCACACTAGAATTAATTTGCATTGGATTGCAAATTTGGCTGTAGCATGTCAAGTAAGTTATCAAGCTCTTTTGCTAAGCTGCAGTACAATTCTGGATAGGTCATATCGAAGCTCTTCATATACTTTTCTTCAGGTGGGTTACTCTCTCCCAAACCTTCGCAGGTTGCTGCTATCAGTTTGGTATTCTGCTTGCCTGGTTGAGTTTTTTGTTGGATGATATCATGTTGAATCTCTTGCTGTTTCTGCAGTATCTTGTGCATGGCTGCAATTTCAGATTGTTTGGTAGGCTTAGATTCACTTGGGTTGTTGCCCATACTGGTAATCAGGGCATCCTCTATGCTGGCAGGGTGTTATTCTTCATCATATTCACTCTTGTAGTATATATCATCCTCCTGAAGTACAGAGACTCGTCCACTGTGAACAGGGATTACCCAGCCAAGATGTGACTGTAGGTGCTCTATGCTCAATGGTAATTTAGCGAAGCCGAAGAGACCTCTGGCAGCTGTCTCAGATGGCATAGTAGACATCGGAGGGTGAAGTTGCCACAGAGGCAATTACTTTCTATCAGTGGCGTTGCACTTTTGAAATAGAAGAACAACATGTATATTCCCACTGGCAAAATGCATTTCATAACTAAACAATCAAATATAGTGTAAAGACCCATATAGTTACATATGACAGTCAACACATGATATAGTGGTACAGTTGCACACTAACGTCAGTTAGTACTTATAGAGAAGTATGTGGTAATATGTTTAATACAAATCAAAGTTCCATACCAGTGATCTTTAGACACTGGCAGTTACCTGACCTTGTGTGATTTATTGCCATTACACTAGGTTAATCTCGGAGTCTACCATCTAGCTATTTACAGTCAACAGGTAGTCTGTTATCATTATCCAAGTTGTCGCCAAAATGATTGTTGAAAGGTTACTTATCAAAAGCTGCATAGGAATCTCTGATGATGCTCATTCTGCATGGCTAAGGTTGCTTGCTATCTCAATTTTGGTTTCTAAATCTTTCACAGCTTGTGGTATAGAACAACATAGTAATATTTTATATTCTAGAACATGAAGTGATGGCACATGGAGATATCCATACCACTGTACTGTATTGATGCCTCTGACTAGTGTTAGCAACAGGTCCGGGTAACCTGTCAGCAGTCTGGGTTTCGACTGCAAAAACTGGTTGGTTCGGTTCCATACCTGTCCAAGAACACGACCCAGTACCTCACAGCTAAACCCGTCGGTTCCAATCTCTGGTTCTGCGTTTTGGGTTTCACAATTTATAGTCCCATTCAGATATGCCACTGTTAGTTACAGAATATTGGCATTAGTCCATTACTGTATGTTTCTGATATATTGGCAGCCTTAATGTTCAAAACAAATTGAGACATACACTCTACCACATCCTGAAAATGAGTGTCAACGGAGGTCCAACGATTGTTGGTTGTGTACCTTGGGTAAACTGGGGGGCAACAGGTTGTACAACATCATAAACGATGTATTGGATGCTATTACAGCAAAAACAGACAGCAAAACGCTCCCTACCTCATTATGAAAATGAGCGTCAGCGGATCGTGAACAATATTTGGTGTTGTATCTTCAGTAATATGAGTGGTACTTGATTACACGGATTCATCAAGAAGGATACGGCAGCCTTTTTGGGCAAATATGTAAGGGATATTCCCACCACATCCTCCGGGACAGTAACACCTCATATCATTTACAGAAAGACCACTGAGTGTTGTTGAGCCTTTTGATGTACAAAATCAGTCAAAACGATGTATATAGAAAACAATGGCCACATCACACTTTGATTAACTATGATGCAAGACCAACAATTGTTGGTGCTCTGTTGAAGCTCATTTTCAAAATGGGGCAGGGAGCATGTCGGCTACTCTTTTGCCTATAACGGCTGCCAATAAATCGTTTAATACAATCTGCAACCGATTGCCCCATAGATTATCCAAGATACAGGACCAATAATCATTGATGCTCTCTTAATGCTCATGTTCAAAATAGGGCACGAAGGGTATTGCAGTGTGTATCACCCAATACAGGCGGCCAGAAATTCATTTCTGACTGTCTGCAACCTATTGGCAGTCTGATTACCCAGGATGCAAGACCAAAAATCATTGATGCTCCATTGACGCTCATTTTGATGAATTGTATGGCCAATATCTGCTACCATTGATAATTATATAAATATACATTTGAACTGATTGGTTACCTATCTGTCCGATTGAGACTCAACCTGTTGGCAACGCTCAGCCAGGTTATATTCATGCACAGGCCTCTCTCATTCCACTAAAATTGATTTATCTCTCTGAAAATCACATTTCACCAGCTATAGTTTGCTTTATGAACAATTATCCTCATGAGACTGCTCACTATTCTCCCATGATATATCTCTAAGTGAAATTCTCGGTCAAGCAACATATAGAACCTGGTGAAAACATATTGACCCAATCTGTCCAACTTTGTTCTGGTTTCCCTTATTCCTCCTTGTCTCCACAGCACTGACAGTTATCAACCCCATTTAAGTCTTTTTCATTGCCCTCTGTGTTGGCAGAATCAATTCAGGAACATTTGCTGCAACACTCACAACCCAGTGCTCTGGGCTTTCTTAAGCCTTGATGCAATTGTCTGGCTCTACATCGGATTTATCGTCTGCCTTGCAGCCTGCATTTCTGACATTTGGATTATCCAAATCGCCATTCCAGTCACGCCAACTTTCGGTGCTGGATATGCATTCAGGTGCACTATCCTCATCACTGTCAGCTGAATGACTGTCAATTGTTCCGAATCGGCGGACATTTGATACTTGAATTCGTCCTCCTGGGAGGTCCTTTGCAGACAAAGTTGGTGGCAAAGGTGCTCATTCTGACAATTTAAATGCAGCCGCACCATTAGGTTGAAAATTTGACCAGGATGCTTTGATAATCTCTTCGGTATCTGAAATGTATCCTACCACTGTCATTTGATCGTTTACAGGGCGGGTTTACATCTGTGTAGTAGGTAGATTTTGGCTGCCGTGCCACATCTTCAAAATTATTGGATCTTGGCCATTCTGTGTAATTTTCTTTCCTCCGCCTCTCTCTTCAATTCCAAGTTGTTTTCAGTGTCTGTGTTATTGAATGCTGTGCAATCGCCCGCCAATATTCCTTTATTGGCTCAAGCAAACTATCTTACTATGGCTCCTTCCCACAGCGTCTCACCAGTAGTTTTAGACTGGCTCCATCCAATAATGTCTCGCCCAAAGGAAAATCTGGGCTCGGCTCCAATACCATCAGGTATAGTAGAGTATGTGTCGTGAGCCACATTGGAGAGATCGGTGTACTTTGAGTGTTTTTTCAGTTGCTGGCACCACCAGTCGGTGATATCCGGCAACCAAAATGTACTGCTAATCTCCATGGGATTGGAGTGGTAATCATTAAGATTTGGATTAATCTGCCCTCAGTTCTTTGGTGCTTCAGGCGGTGCATTGAAATAGAGCCTTGTAGCTCTCAATAAGGGTGCTGCACAATCGCATCATTTGGGAGTTGATTCAGCCATGCTTTTAGGTGGTAAGTATTCATCATCATCGCTGTACCAAACAAATGGATCAAATAATGATTGGCCAAATCAAACATCCTTTGCAGAGGGGAAGATATTGCCGGGCGGAATATTGTTCAGTGTAATGGCTGCCATTCGTCCACGTTTTGCGCAGTATTCATTCTCCATGTACTGCAGAAAGGCCTCCTGGTATTGAGTAGTATAAGAAGTCTTGTCCTCAAGATTAATATCTATTCCCTTGTCCCACTTCCTACATCATCCCAAGTTCTGGAAAGGATTAAGAATATGTGTCGAAATGAGAAGCAGACTGGTCGTTGGAGTTACTTGAGTTTATTTTTTGGACAGCTTCTGTTGCCCAATCTTTACGGCAAAATACAAGTCTTCTTTCCATTGTGTCTGCTTCTAGCCCAAATTTTGTATAACGCCTTCCATATGATTGAACATGTCATTGTAGACAGCGATGACATGATGCAAGGTAACTGGATGCCTGTTCGACATCCGAAGGGTCCAGTATCGGAATGGCTTCCAAACTTCCATAGCATACTTGACGATCCTGCATTCATCCTCTGTTGTGAAGAGTGGCCTGTAATTGCTGTATTTAGAATTCTTCAGCCACTGACAGGTGAATTCTTGTCATTGGTAGGCTCACTTAAGCAACTCAAATGTCGAATTCCACTGTGTTTTCACACCCATAAACGATAGTACTGCTACTCATTCTTTGCCTTTTTGATAGTCAATGAACTCGTTTCAATGACCAGGTGTCAGTGTAATCAATACTCCAAGCATTCTCTGCTATATGAAGGTTAGTTTCTGGTCTTTCAAAATGTCTTCAATACGTACTTTATCAATTTTCTTTGCCAAATCAGCTCGCATGGTCAACACCAGCTGGATACTAGCATTGCCCTCTTTTCGCAATCTTTGACTCTTTCCAATGGCTGTGCTTTCATCCTCTCCAAATTGCTGATCGCGCTCATGGGGTTCCCAAGGCTGGATGCGGCCTTTTACACCGAGATTCATCCTGGACGCACCTAAAGCAAGCTGAATGACGTGCACCATGCATGGTATGTGGTTTGTCGTTGCAGGCCACATGATTCCCAGAGCCTCAAGTGCTAATTGCAGTTTCCGAGTCATCGAGTAATTTGAAGAAGTATTAGCTGTCGTAATTCCAAGAAAACAGCCATCGGTAAGCTTCATACAATCCAGAACCTCCTTCATATGAATGGCTTGCGTTGCTCCGGTAGGTTGACCCTTCACCTATTATTGTTAATTAACTTTCGAAAATGGAGAACAATAGGCTATCAACCTCGTCGAATGCGGGTTGTACTTTTCGCAATGCCAAATTATAATCTATACAGTATGCAATGGCAGATGTTATCGCTACTTTGTTCGTGGATGTCCACCCATCTACAGCTAAGCTAACTTCATTCCTTGACGGCAATTGGAACTTAATTGCATTTACAGTCAGTAAGTATTCCCTCCGGCAGATGTAGCTAAGGGTGCTGGCGGATTGCAGTAGCTGCTCACCACGTAATGCTTTGAATGACTGTCACACTTCAAGGTTTGATATAACATTCCATCGAATGTGAGTGGAAACAAATCGTAACATCAGGTAGTCATTCCAGGTATCTTGGTGAAATTTGGTAGTTGGGCAGTCATTTGCTGCCAGTTTCGAGCGTTCTGTGTGCCAATTGTGGTAATATATGCAAAATCTGACAGTTGAATATGAATGTCTTTTGTGAGCTTACTATGGTAATTCCATGACTGTCTTGTTGTAACGGCACGGCTGCATGTTACGTGTCTCGGGCCGGGTAACACCAGCTTTATATAGAGTCGGCTCGGCACAAGCCTTAGATCTCTAGCGATAATCTTACTTACCTTACCATTATACTACTCTACAGTATTGACATCCACGTGTGCAACCGTATCTACTCATATTCATTCCCACGAGGCCATACACGGGTATATGCCTTTACACCATTATCGCTCTTTAATGTCGGATACGTTTCGCATACTGGATTGCATGAATTACCCCTTTCCGACACGCCACGACACGCAAATTACCCACAAGATATAATACAGTTTTGAGTGCACTGATTGTATCAGCGAAGTGTCTAGATATGTCTATTGAATTGAGGTTAACGGTAACAGAGACGATCTTGTGCGGATTCCAGAGGCCAATCGGCCAGAGACGCATCGTGATACCTACGATTGAGACATCATACGAACTTGAGATGTACGAATTGCAGAAACAAAAGAGGCCTGAATTGTCCACCCAATCGAGGTCAACAGTTGCACAGACAATTCCGAGTTGATTCCAGTGGCCAACCAGCCTGGAGACACATCAACGACCAATTCAATCAAAGTCCATTTCAATGGATGCATTAAAGAACTCGAAGGCTACCAATCACGACATCAATGATATTCAATAAGTTACCTTCCAATTGAGTCAATTGACGATTACAGGGACGATGCGAGAGCCTATACGTCCATAAGAGTCGCGTCACCGGCAATGCCGAAGATGGCCATTCTCCAGAGGTGGTTTACGAATTACACGTGATTCACATCGATCCACAACACCGACGGCAGTTGAAATTGCGATTACCTTCTACACGACTCGATGGAGTCATCTATGCTACGGACGCTGCGAACAGCGTATACGGGCACATATGTCTAACGAAGTGCATCTACGCAGGATTGGGGCGGGTTTACGCGATACACACGATTCACATCTAGCGATGCGACCGATGGCACTTCCAATCGCAAATACCTTTTGCAAGACTGTGGAATCAGCTATGTTGCGGACGATATTAGGAGTTTACTGCAGCGGCTATGAAATTCGGACAAGGCTACATACGGTCAGCGAGTAAATGAATCAACTATGATTTTCGATATGATTACCAGTATCATTTGCCTACTAACGGGCAGAGATCAAGACAGTGGAGCAGCGAGTGCAGATCATGCCGCAGCTCTGAATGGGAAGTGTACTTATTCCACCCCCGAATGTTCTAAAGTCGCTAGCAGGTACGATTCGCGACTACCATTGTCAATTAACACAATCGGCACCTGAGTAGACGACCGAATTGGATCGTTATATGAGGAGAGGAAGCCATCTGCGCCAACTCTATTCAATTTCATCAAACATATGGCAACGAGCGAATACGGATATGTGCCCATACGATGGCATACGAAGAGGGTTTTTAGGGATACAATGGAGATGATTTTTATTTTGTAGCTGGGATTCTAAGGATCCACGGGGCTACCGGAGGATGGACCATCTGGGCACTCTCAGGAAACCAGCAGATTCCATATGTATTTAACGCCTGCGGGTATTCAATTCATGTGTCGTATCCCCACGTGGAAATAGACAGTATTTGGTTGTCAGACAGTCCCAATTGAGTGTGACAAGTATGTGATTTGCTCAGTGAGCTTATTCGTACAAATTGGTGGCAGCCGCGGTGGACGCACTTTGTGAGCTGGAGATTGAGTTTGGATTGCCTTGGTACAACTTCAAGAATCCTAGGATCAACTTGCAAAGCATTCGACTTTTGGCTCTGCAACCCCAGGGTGAGCAGAAGCGGTGGCAGTGGACCGGGCAGACCATCAGGTATGCCCCGGGAATGTACCTGGATCACGGCTAGGGAGGAGGCCCGTTCCGAAGGTGGCTGTACTTCATATATTCAAATAGTTGGAGCTACTGCTATTGATGATCTACTGGCCAGTGAGCAGGTCGTTTGGACATTCTTCCAAAGAGTGGGAGATTGTACAAGGTTGCTGGGAGTGACCTAGAAAAGCATCTCTAGTGGTGAGATAGGCACCAGGCACTGGATGGGCGAGCAGGGAGCAGCGGCGGTAGTTCCAGCAGAAGAGTGTATCAACAATGCAGACCTTGATTGACTGCTACCGGCTTGCCGAGACCCGAAGGGAGTACTGGACGGCGGGGCTTGGCGGTATTGAGGCGAACCGTTTTAAATCCGGGCTCCTGGATAATCCTTCATACCGCTCCATACCTAGTACAAATTGAGAACAAACATTTGCAGATGGAGCCGGCACAATGACAAAGATGGTGCCTACAGATGATGGAGGACTTATCCCAGCCATGTACAGAGAATTCGTAGACGTATTCAGCACAGCCTAGGCGGAGACACTCCCGCCGCGTCGGTCTATTGACAATGCAATCGACTTGGAGGCATGCTACAATTTGCCATATGGGCGGATTACAATTAAGCGGAGTTGAGTTGAACGGAGTTTTGAGTTGAGTTGAGTTGAGCGGTATTCATGCAATTGTGTGAATTAAGATCACGTGCTCAAGAGCCGGATCATGGATTTGGATTTAGACTTAAAGATTCCATGCCATATGGACGGATCAATGAGTTGGTATTTTCTTACGAGGGACAACATGTCACTGAATTACGGGAGTGCAATGAAGAGCCAATGACAGCCGTTGTTGCGCGGAAGGTGGACATTATGGAGGTTAGTAAATATGACCTTTAGAGGGCTTACAGAGCGACAGGAGCAGTCAAGGAATGCGGCTCATACGAGCGCAATTACGCACAAGGTGGATACAAATGGCTGGAACCAACTGCATCACAGCAGGGGATGTATCGCGGCTGGGGACAGATCGCGGTCAGAGAGGGATTGCGGCAGGAGATGGATGACTAGAGATGGAACCAGTCCGGATGTGGATCGCGGCCGGATATGGATCGCAGCCGGATATGGATGCATGACTGGAGGTGGATGACAGGAGGTGGATGACAGGAGTTGGATCTCAGGAGACGGATCACGGGAGACAGATGACAATCAATCTCCTTTCCTCTATGAAGCTATGAAGTTACAATCGAGTGCAGATATGCAGACATACGATTTCCTGGCGGCATGGCTCTACCGACTAAATGCCACAGTTCCAATGCCGAATACGATCCTGAATCAATCCCGAGTCACAAAGGTACAATGACGATACCGCACAAGCCGTACGAGATTAATCTTTGGCGGAGTAATGATCTTTAAAGAGAAGGATGACAGTGCCTGATTCGCAATGACCCTTAACACGAAAAATTACCGTACCGGAAGTGCATGAACAAAGCACTGAAATGCATTCCCTGATTGAGTAGGCAAGCAGCGGCAAGTGCACATGGAGAAGAAGCAACAATTGTACTCCGAGAACAGCGAAAAGTGCACACAGGGAAGTGATGGCAAACCCACCTACAGATGAATCAAGAAGCCGTATGCACCAGTTACAAACCCGAATGAGATCCTGACTCAGTCTTGGCGATCTTGACTCAGTCTTGGCGATCCCGACTCAGTCTCGACAATCCCAAGATACACAGCTGCTACTGGAAATCAACTTCAGAACCAAGCCTAATCAACCGATATGGCACCTGAAGAAGTCGTAATGGATTAGTCGTCTGCAGAGCTACGACATACAAAAGGGGGATGACCGTACCCGAATCAAAATCAACCCTTACTTCAAGCAATCACTGCATTGGGAGTGCTGGGAGGAAGCACCTTGGAGCGCACTTACCGGCAGAGAATCGCAGCTGGAGATTAGTCGATGAGATCTGGATACCCAGACAAGCGACAACAAGCACACCTGGAGAAGGAGCAGAAAGCATACCTGGAGGAAAGCCAGTGAGCGCACCCAGCAATTGAAGATCATAAGTGCACCGAGCACAGGGCGGATGTCAAGTGTACCTACAAGTGCACCGACTTGGAGGATGATCAGTGCGACTACAGGAGCACCGGAGAGATGATGAGAAGACCAAGCGAGTTTGATCTATGCTGAACAAGTGCATTTATGTCTACCGAAGCAGTTCCAAACGAGACCGAAAATGATCTCCAAATGTACCAAATAGTCTACCGAGTGGCCTCGCAAGAGACAGTCACCGAATGGTATCATGAGAGATAGTTGAGACAATTATTGAGAGATGATGACTCCAAATTGGGATTGAATAAGAGGATGATCGGGAGCCCTCTACCGAAGGCACCGACTGGGATGTTTACCAAACGGCTTACCGAAATGAATGCCGAATGTCTATACTGGAGGCCTATAAGCCTGGTTGGCCGATGCTGAAGGAGGATGAATATAACTACTGACAGGCACCGTGTGAGAGCCACAGGCTCCAAGGAATAATCTCAGATACATCAAGACTGGCCGACTAAGCTATGCACGAGGGCTCGGGAGAGCGCAAACGCGCCTGAATATATATATTGTATGAATGACCATTTGTTGAGAAGCTTAGGAGATACATACAAGGTCATACATGATTGACCATCACTGATGGCTATGATACCGAGAGCAGAAGCTACAATCCATGCCGAGAAGTCAAGCCCGCTTCATCGGTGCTGACTGAGCTTGAATGACTACCAAAGCAGCGTCCAAAGTGGCAACAATGATCACTGATGGGCTGGGCCTGCGAAGTTCACGAGGAATTGCGAGAACTCGAGTGCTAGCACACTTGCAAGTATAGTGAGTATGACCGGTTACTGGGATGGTTAAAAGTTAAATATACCAATGCAATGGCGATGGCAATGGCGATGAAGAGCAGTGAGCGGAAGCCACCACCGATGCCACCGAGTCAAGATGAGGCTCATACTATGATTGGAGATTTCACCGAGATCACAGTGTCTAATTCCGACAATGACCTACACTTGGTACGAGTTACGAGTGCAAGATTTGATGGTCGGATGCCGGACATTCCGGAAGTGGAGATATGGACGACTGTGTCACTTGGATGTTCCTTCTTTCTCTTCTCTTCTCTTTACTTGTTTACTTGTTTACTTCTTTGGATCTCGGCCCAGTACAAATGGCGTCGGCACGGGTTTTTATGACCTCCAGAGACAAGTCAAGTGGAGGTGCAGTTTCCCCGTGCGCCGGATCCGCCGAATGGCTACCATATGGTACTGATCGGCTGTGGGACTTATGGGTTTGTACATTTGCGTACGTTGAACGGTTGTTTGGTTGTTCCCTGTCTACTCTTGTACGGGTTTATGCAGCCTAGGGGGGGTCTGCACCTAAAGAGGGGGATAATGTAATGGCATGGCTGCACGTTACGTGTCTAGGGCCGGGTAACACCACCTTTATATATAGTCGGCTCGCCACAAGCCTTAGATCTCTTGCGATAATCTTACCTACCTTACCTTTATACTACCCCACAGTATTGACATCTACGTGTGCAACTGTATCTACTTATATTCATTCCTACGAGGCCATACATGGGCATATACCTTTACACTTGTCTGTTCAATATGGCCAAAGCAGTTTCATCAACAGTTGTATTGGTCAATTCAGAAACCTCCAAGTCTGATAATTGATGTAACTTTTAATGTGCACTTTTGCCAGCAAGTGTTTCCGCATGGAGCCGGTCCCATGTTCTGATGGATGGTGAACAACTCCATGACAAACGTTACATATGATGACAGGACTCGCAGTATCCTCATTTCTGCAGTCCAAGTTGAAGCGCTATGAAGGTCCATGTCTGGAACTACTCCATGCAGTAGGACGTTTCGAGCTCACATTCATTGCAGCCCACCAAGCATCGAAGATGCTTTGTGACGTAGGGTTGCTCAAATCCCGAATAAAGACACCCTCATTTTTGGATGATATTATCACCTCTAGCAACGAGGTATTTATAGATTGGGAATCCGACATGGTTGAAGGAATTTGAATGCTGCGTGAATTCAGTTGACAGACTGATGAAGGTTACATTATTGTTGAGTAGAACGCTGGTGCTGAAATATTGAGTCATAAGCTACACAAATGTCAAAAGTAAGACCTGTGAGACATCGCATGCATAGTTGTGAACTCGAATACAAGATCATACTGACATGATTGGCCTTTGGAAACTCAATCTGCAAACGGTGCAAGGAATGTCGTCGTAGTGAAGTCTAGGGAGCCCCACATCTCGTGTTGACGCGCCGCTGACACTTATTTTTGGAGGGCGGTAGTGGAATTGTTACTGGCCATCTTCCTCACAAAGGCGGCGAAAATGTTGATTATGGGTGTATGTCGATGCAAAGCCCTAGGATTTTAATAATTGCATGACCATGAATTGTGGATGCTCCGGTGAAGCTCCGTTGACGCTCTTTATTACGACATAGTAGCAATGCTGTCTGAAGCATTCATGGCTACAAAGGCGGCCAGTATTTCAATTATGGTTTGATGGCACTACACAACTCTAGGATTTTCCAAGATGCAAGGCCAAAAATCATTGACGCTCCATTGATGCTCATTTTTAGGAGATAGTAGTGATGTTGTCACAAGCATTTTTGCCTAGAAAGGCGGCCGATATTATGATTATGGATTAATGTCGCCACATAGCCCTTGGATTCTCCAAGATGCAACGGTCAAAAATTGTTAATGCGCGGTTGATGGACATTTTTAGGACACACTAGCGATGTTGCCGCAAGCATTTTTACCTACAGAGACAGCCTATAGGTAGATAATGGATTGATGTCGCCACAGAGTGCTTGGATATGCTAAGATGCCAGGACAAACCTTGTTGTCGCTCAGTTGACGCTCATATTTAAGACATAGTAGCAATGTTGTCACAATCAGTTTTGCCCAGAAATGCGGCCGACAGTTCAATTATAAGTCAATCTCGCTGCAAATCCCTTGAGTTTTACAAGAAGCAAAGCCAAAAACAGTTGAGGCTCCGTTGACACACATTTTTAGGACACAGTAGCATCATTGTCGCAAACATTTTTGGCTAGACACAAAGCTGATAGTTCAATCATGGTTACATGTTGCCACACTGCCCTTGGATTTGCCACTATGCAAGGCCAGGAATCGTTGACCCTCTGTTGACACTCATTTCGAGCATGGGTCAAAGAATGTATTCTTTTACCTGTTCGGCTATCATCCCGACCAACAAATACACATTGGAAGGACAAGACAATGGAGCCCTTTGATTGTCGAATGTGTACGACTGAAAATGGTTGACGCTCTGTTGTTGCTCACATTAAACACAACGAAACAGCCTTTGTAAACTCAATCATTGTATGCAATCAATTATATATTTGTTATTGACATCCACTATTGTGTTTCTACCTATTCTCATTTGCATCCAGAAGCTTTGTGGCGTCTCAATTTCTGATCCAGCTCTACCGACGTTGTCTGAGTGAGAGATGACAAGGCCCTATCAAATTCCAGCACTTTCAGCCGGCAATTCACGGCATGTAGATCATTTACAAGGTTTTGATTAATATACCTCGACTTCATCGCCTTCCTTCATCCAGCTCCTTTACCTCCACTTCCATGACGTACCAGAAGTCATTTTGATTACCTCAACCATGTGCACCGGGCCTGTGCGGAGAGTTATGCGGTTGGATGTGTGGATAAATGCAGCATGATGGTCATCAATCAGACTGATTTGTATCTAACATGGACCGCTCGTCCTCTGACTCATATGACATCACTCACTTAAACTTTGTTAGTATAATTTGTCACTAGTATAGTATTTTGTTTCTCGCTTAACAGTAATAGGCAATGTTAAATCGAGCTTATTGGCTGTCTTACAGTGTGATTGTGATTCTAGAACTTTCACAAAGAGTGTTTGACCCTTGCACATGTACAGATGAATTATTAAGTCTCACAATGTGGTTACTGAAATGAAGCAAACGCTGACACGCAGCATATTTGGTACACAAATTGCTTTTCACAGATATATGACGTCAAGAGTACCAATTTACCTAACTATTCCTCCGCTGATGCGAGAGCCATCACCATCCCTTCGTCTGAATCTGATTTCTATTTGGTAATTTTCTGGGGAGGCTATATGCAGGGGTAAAAGCTTATAAGTTCAACAGGCCTCACATTCTTAGTGAGTAATGAATCAGGCTCTGCGGAAGGTACAAGAAAGGCTGTTTCTGTGTCTGACTGTAGCTTCCCAGAACCTAGCCGAATATGACTACTTCCTGCTCAAGAAGTCCCTTGTGGCATTTGCAATATTCCGGGGACACTATCAAGATACTCCAGAAGCTCTCCAAATGATGTGCTTGCATTTGCAGCTGCATCATCATGCGTTTGCTGTTTAACAATTGCCGGAACCTTCAATTCGGATGTCCCATACTTCTTATCCCTTTCACGGAAGTAGTCAGCTGCGTCCCCTCATCCTAGTCGTCTCAATTAATCAAGCTTCATCTTGCTCTGCCGAAACCTTTCGATGTGTTGCTGTACTGCTTTGGAGATTGTGCCCATCACCAAGCTGGGTTTGTCATCTTCGCTCAGATTGCCCTGCTCTATCTCTTCATCATCCACATCTTCCCCATCCTCCCCACCATTGGAAGTTGCAAGATCACTCAGACTGTCTCTGATAGTCACCATCATCACGTCAAATGTCCTGTCAGGATCTCTGGTCGTCAATCCCGTGTTTTCAGCTGTCCCCGTGTCTGCCTGCTGTCGCCTAATCGCAGCTTCTGCATGTTCAACTCATTATCTTGCCCCAGCGGATTCTCTCTCAACATAATCCTCGAACAATTTCTCATTCTCTTCAATGCTTAACAAGTGCGTTTCTCATCGTTTCTCGGCCGCAAGCTTCTTTTTGGGTCGCAAGCTGTGCAATGTTTCAAGGGCTCTGACTCTTTCTACTTCCAAGCCACCCATGCCTTCATTCGCTTGATGACGTCATCAGGTGGACCGCTGTGTCGATTTCCATATTTGCCTGCCGGATGTGGCGAAAAGTTCCTTTTCGGAGCATTGACCATTGTTTGTATTGACCTTGTTGTTGAGGACGATGTTGAATGTTGCAAGATATGGACAATGTGGAGGCAAGCTGCGTCATTGATATCAAGGCTGGTACATCCACTCATCTTGAACAAAGCAAAATCTGCCTTCTGACCGTCAATAAAACTGGAATAGTTTGGCTAACCGTACAACATGACTGGATTGTTAACATCAATTTCATATATTATCCTGCGGATTTTTTGAATCCCACATCATCAGACATTCTTTCCCTCGATGAATTTCCTATTTAAATCTGCGAATCATAAGATTTTGGCTTTCGTATGCCCCAATGTATTGCTGGAAACAAACAAACAACATCGGACTGACTTATTGCAAATTGTGAAATCGTGTGAAACCCCTGCAACTTGCAGTCATATACACCAGGAATCATCTTGAGTATAATGTACAAATTGGCAGCTAATTATTCCATTCTGACATGAAGCTCACTATATATTCCTCAAGACTTCCCACTTCTTTTCATTTTCATCTGCCTCTTCTATTCCACACCACCAAATCATAGATACATTATGACCTCAGCCAGCTGGTGACGGATCCAAACAAAGCTGATCAATGGGTGCTTCATCCAATACGGCACTCCTTGGTACACAGAAAGAATGCAGACACCAGTTAGTCCACCACAACATGGCCAATGAAGCTACAAAAATATGACCCACTTTGAACATTTCAAAATCATTCATAAGAGCGGAAGCAGTGAAAAAAAGAGGCAGCATGCTATTGGATGTGAGTATATTCATACCATGGTAAACAGCCGTCAATTAACAGTATAACGTACATTCGGTGTACGCACAGAGCTATATGACAGATACATCGTCTCAAATACCACGAGACCTCTGTGGTCAACCAAGGTACAGGTCCGCAAATTCCGCAAAATCGATCGTCATGATGTTGTCTGCTCTAGGAGTTTCAAAGATGAACTTTGCGATAAACATCCCCGGAAGTGAGCGAAACAAGCTTTCATCGCCTATGATGAGGCTACTGTAGTGTATATGGTCAAGGTGATAGCCAAATCTCATTGTTATAGCAGCAACTAATTTCGGGTAGGTTTTCAACATGTCTGGTACAGCTGGAATAGTCTGACATGGGCCTGGCCTTCAGCATGGTCAAAATGGCCAAAGGCAGGTTATGGCACAGCACAATGGAGGAAACACAATATCTCATCAAGAAACCAAGTGCTGAAGTAAGACAGGAGAAGAAGCGGGGTGTTGAGTTTCGGAAGCATAAAATTGTGAAGGCTGCGTGAGAAAGACACCTGGCGATGCTTCGTCAAAACCACATGGCTGGTTGCCTTGCTTGCCAACATGGCACCGCCAATAATCCACAGACACGCTGGAGAAGAAAAGCAACCGGTGCACCTCTACCCGACCGACACAGACAGCTGACTACAGAGCCGACACCACCTCTGCCTGGAACGCCCCCTGTGCCCTGAATACAACCCGCGCCACCCACTAATGATGCTGGAGCTCAATGTTCCGAAATTCTCAATTTGCTGGCCGGACACTGGTATTCACATACTTCTCTTCCTTGCGCCGAATGTTTTACTCCTGATGCATTTGCCCAGGATAGCCAGCACGATGCAGATCTTGATGCAGATATGCTGACCGATAAACGAACATCCACTGGTTAGTACACTATCTGGTGTGTGGTAATGCAGTTAACATCCATTTTCAAGACCAGAGCAGCCTATTGAGCGAACCTGCAAGTGATGACAAGCATTGATTGAAAGGAATGGGATTTTGGAGTGTATTATTATCTACAATTAGCGGACATTGTAAAGTATATTTTCAAGGATGTATTTATATGTATTATTAAAGAACTGTATAGTGATCAAGGAGAAAGTCAATGAAAATGCTAGAAAGGCAGCCAGAACATTGTGAATAATACACCACGCCAAATGAAATAATTTAATTTTGCAGATATGCCCAGGGCAAAATGAGCGTCAACGGAGCGTGAACAATTTTTGGTCTTGTAAGCAAGGTAATTTAATAGTGACTTGATTGCCATCTATCATAACCGTTGAATTGGCTGCCCTTATAGGCAAACCAGCAAGCGATACAGTCACTGTCCCATTCTGAAAATGAGCGTCCACCAAGTGTCAACAATTTTTCGCTTTGCATCTCAGGTTATCTAAGTGGCGATTGGTTGCAGATATCCATAAATATGGTATTAGCTGCCATTAGCTCCAAAAACAACGGTGGCATGCTTCTTACCCTATCCTGAAAATGAGTGTCAATGGAGCCTGAACAAGTTTTTGTCTTGGCATTAGGCAATCAAGGCGTTGCGCAGATATATGAGATCATAACGGACCTATTGACTGCCTTAGTACTTCTAAATACAAATTCTGAAACACAATACATTGATTCCAAAATAACTGATGTTGCAACCTGCAAAGTGATCAAAAAGGTATTTCTGGATGTTAATTAGCTGATTTTGATCAATTAAAATTGTCAAACTGCAAAAGCAGGAGTATTATATATATCTACAGATGGACCAGTTGGACAACCCGCTGACTAGCCACCCGATTCTGACAGGTTGGGAAATGTCCATCGAACAGTACAAGAATTGACAGTTGGGGAATATCGACGACCTGGACTAAATAGTTGGTGACAGTTCAGTTCCGACCTGAATCAGGACCCAAAGCAGCGGCCAGGAACCATTGCTAACACTACCTCTGACATAGGACCAAGAATGACACACATGTAAATATGAATATCTTGATAGTGTTGGAGATTTCCATCCGTTAAGTGATAATCAACTCAGCCAAAATTGGGACAATCGAACATATCAGCCATCGTTGCTGTCCACCATTCATCTATTCTTGATATTGCGTGACTTCTATTACACTTTGAAATCTTGATATCCACTGGCACGGTTATAGCCTCAGCCCAACATTTCTTTACCATCCTAGTGTCATAGAGTATCCAATAAGTTTGGTACGGAGTTGTACAAGTGGTACTCTGCAAGTATTGATCTGTTGACAGAATTGGCCTGTTAGTTTCATCATAATGCCGTCATGCCCCTGATAGTCAAGAAACCTCAGTCTATTGCCATACTCTCCTGCACCATCAACTCTGATGCTACATTCTTGAAAACATCATTTTACACACTGCTTCTTGTCCCATTGCAATATACTGCTCAAACATTCCAGGCATGTCCAATGTCCACTTGAAGTAGTAAACCTCTTTACATGTTCAGTTATTATTGGAGATATAGTAATAGAAAGGTATCTTTATATCTTTGGGATCTGAATTGGGCCTATCATACCAGTCTAACATAACTTCAGATGTTCAGTTGGGACTCTGTACTTGACTGGCTGGAGTTAACTCAGACATGGCATTCCAGAATCAATATCTATACTGAATGGCACCTTGCATGTATTTCAAAGTCCTTGAATAATTTGGGAAGCTACTTCAATGCAGGCAGAGAGTGATAACTGTAACAAGCATGGCACATCATGCGATATTAGTGGACAATTTTTGGTCCAATGCAAGAGTATATTGCGGTATGTTTGACCTGAATCAGTACATCATTTCCAACTGTGGCAATGTAATGGTGACAACTTACATTAACAGTTAGAGTTGTTATGAAGACAAGTGATGCAGCCAGATAGACTATGGCATGAAACTGACTGCTCGTGAAAATCAAGATTTGCATCAAGCATCTTGCCACCTGTCTAGAGTCATGCATGCAGTGTGATCCTGTTTGCAATAATATTTCTAAAATATCAATCTATTCTCATAATAACGGGACAGTGGCAAGTATCCCCTTTCACTATTCTCAGTCTCCCAGTTACAGAAACTGTTTCAGTAACAAGATTTCAATTTAACCTATTTTTGTAGACTCTTCCCAATACACAAATTGTGTGCAAAACTTAAGCACATTACCACTAATTGCCTTCCAAATGGACAATTAGACTTCTTCTAGGCAATAAGAATGAGTGTGGGAGTCCAGAGACACTTCATGCATCAATTAGTCCTAATACTCCATGCCTCACCAGTTGGATTATTCCGTGATCAGTAACTCCCAGTATGTAATCTGAGGTGGGCCTCACAAATCACACTGATTGCAGAAGTGAAATCATCCATGAGGACAAGGATTTACTGACTGATGTAATGAGCCTTCACAGCAGTGCCACTCCTGAATTCAATGATTCTATGAATGGCACCAATTAACTGGCTGCATGTTCTGAGAATGAGTATCAGTAAATCATGAGCCAGCCACAACAGACGCTTGATTTTGATTGCTAACAGAATACTGAATAAACTGAACTTAGCAGATGATTCATACTAATCTTGAAACACAAGCTAGACATTCCACACTGAATGGAAACTCCTGAGGTGCTCTGATATTGGAAATCAGTGTTGCCACACTGCCATCAAACTGCCAGACTCATCTACACCTGATGCATGATAACAGCAACACTGTACAGTACCATCTGGACCACCAGCAAAGGTGAGTGACTCATGCTAATCACGACATTCAAAAGGCAACTATATGTTACCCCATTTCCTTGGGCCAAGACCTACAAAAGAACAACTTACAATGCCTTCACAAGTTAGTACATTTCATCAACAAGATCCCGAAAAAAAAAAACTAATAAGGAGCAGCAACTCAATGCAGTAAGGAAATTGTACTATGTAGTTCACAGAGCTACTACAATGCCAATGTTAGTGTACAGGTATATACATATCAACTATAGGGGAATTGGTGAGATACAGAGTGAAATGTGATTCAGTTCCAACCAAGGGAGTACAGTACAGTCTGTATGGGCTCGAAGGCCGATAAACTACAAAGATTCAAGCTATGTACCAAACAAAATTGTAATATCAACTACATTAATGGAACTTTCAATCCAGCAGCTAATGTTGAAACCAAGTTGGGGTTGTGCAACAAGTAGCAACATATGCCATTGGATGAGTCATGCTATTCTGGCAGTCAAGAATATCACATCTAACCATTAACTGCAGATATGAAGGAAGTACATAGGAATCAATTCCAGTCTGACATGTCAAATAAGTCATCCAGTAGTTGCAAGACAGTTTAACTGCCATCAACATCGGTGACCAGGGAGGTCAACACAGTGCCGAAGACCCTCACAAAATGCCCACAGTGGACTATCAAACATACAACCTTCTAAAGCCTGAACAACTCCACTTTACCAAATTAAGATTAACTTACCCCCAGAGATGGCAAAGGCAATGTGAGAGCAGACAAAGATGGCATTCAACAAATCAAGCACCAATGATTGTGTGACCCTCAGTAAGAACTCAAGTAGTATACTTATCCCTCTATCCAGCATGAAGTGGAAGGTTTCACAAGAAGCAGCACCGAAGGGAAAAGCTGGGGGTTCCGGCACAAATATCAGCTGTAGATTCAGTTCACCCACATCACGTCTCAGTTGAATCAAGAGTCATTTTTCCGTAACAATTTGCAGAAATTTTAAGTCAATATTGATGTGGGACAGCTAATGCCGAGTTTGTAAAGATAAATCACACATTACAAAAATGAGACCAAGATAGCAAGATACGACTAAGATGGGCGCTGAACAACTGGGGCTCAACCCGAATCCTGATGGCAGTGAGGCTTTTCGAGCAACTCAAGATATCACAGAGGGTGGCGCTGATCACCTCCTTCAACTTGAATGGAGGAGTGATGCACCATGTGAATAACAGCTGGAATACATGGATCACTGTCCAGTACTTGGACTATTTCACACCACATGATGACTCAGATGTGGTAGTCCTGCCAATACAGGCTGATGATTCACTACTTGGCTTATGGTAGTTCCACAAGCAAAATCCTGACATTCACTGGGATAACAGTGGATTGACTTCACTGTGATCAACAAATGGGAGTGGATTGCAAGAACAGACACTAGCAACAATGGCATTGGCATTGATGGTTTGTAAAATGAAAATAGATATCATTTGTGACTCGCTTCTGGCAAACAGTCCAGCTACACAGTTGATTGGAGCAACTGTGGTGAATGATCTTCTAGCTCTTGATAACAACGTTGCACCATGTACCCGGTGGATTGGAGATTACGAAGGGCTGCTGGGAGTCACTTTTGAAAGCATTAACTTGGATTCAGCAACTATCACACATTAAAGTTCTGAATGCAACAGGTACAGAGCTGCCGCGGTAGATGTGGCAGATGAGCCCCTCTCAGCAGGTACTGAAACGGTTGCTACTGGCTTATTGATACTCACTGGAAATGTCTGGACGCCGGGGTTTGCCTCCTTTGTTGGCCAACCATTAATGACAAGGCCTCCTTGATTACTCTGCCTTATTTTTCTCCTCCACCTTCTTATCCTTGCATGCATAAGCTACTACACACCAGATTCAGCAGACAAGACAGTACACCAAAATGAAGGGAACTTCATCCCAACAAGGTACTCTGAATTGATAGATGTTTTTAGCAAGGCAATGGCTGAAGCGCTATCACCACACCACTCAGTTGACCATGCAATTGACCTGCAGCTGGGTATGAACAAACCATACTGACAGATCAATCACCTCTTGGATGTCAAACTCCAAACTCTCATAACATATACAAAGTCAATCCAAACATGCAACTTGGTTTAGTCGTCGCCATCAACTGCAATAGCATCAGCATTATTTGCAAAGGCAATACACAGTATGCTGTGGCAATCAGTGGACTGCTAGGCACTCAATGTGGTAACAGTGAAGAATGTGTGGCCGCTGACTTGATTCTAATCGATATGTAATCAAATGCACAGAGCCCAGATACTGATGACGCTGAACCTCCTCACCACCTATCAATTTATCTTGATCAGCTAAGGCACTGAGTAAAAGAGTGTCTTGCAGACCCCCTATAGCCAATTGTAATACAGAGTTTTGCATGTCAGATAAACACATGTGCTAGCCATACTCCTTGCCTACATTGAGGACTCTAAATGTTCTTATATTGACGGCTTCATCACACGTAATCTGAATGGTAATGTGGTCGATTCAACCAGCGAGAAGGAGCACAAGAATGGCAAACAAATATGCTAGAAGAATTTCCCCAATCCAATCTCAATTGGAATACCAAAATGCAGCAATTTGAAGCCTCTGAGATTATGATTCTTCAATGTATCATCAGTTGTGAATCATTGAGTATGAAATCACACTGCATATCAACCATCCAGGGCTGGCCAACTCCCAAGTCAAACAGAGACTTACAAGGTAATGTAGGTTTTATAAACTTCAACCAATGGCTTATCCTATACTACATCATAGTGACAGCTCCAATCTCCCACTCACTAAATGGTTGAACCTCCAACTGGGAATTGATCAGAATGGTAGAGCACACATTTGAAAAGCCCAAGCAGGCCTTTCCTGCAGCACAAACCTACCAACACTTCACCCCAACAAAGCCTAATTTTCTCTTAACAGATATAAGCAGCATTACAATGGCCAGGATTTTGAGCCAATACGATGGGTTCTGCGTTTTCAGACCAGAGATCTTCTACTCCCACAAATCCTCCCCTCCCATAACGAACAACGACACTTAAAATCAAAAACCTCCACCAATTGTTTGGACTCTAAGCCAATGGCACAACAAACTCATGGGAGCAAATCGCTAAATCACAATACAGTGTAACCACAAGGAACTGAAGTTGTACCAAATCTCAAATGTGCTCTCCCAGAGGCAAGAGAGATAGGCCGAGATCTTTTAATCACCTAGCTTCATTATTCAGTAGTTGCCAAGGAAGAAGTACGCTGCAAATAGACCATCATGATAAGTCGATTACGCAGATGACAATATTAGCCATCAAGTGCTATACTCAACAATTCTAACAGCTACTCTTATCAAGCAATTCAATAATCACCACCCTGTAATGAAGAAAATTCAGGATTCTGATCTGCATGCAACTGACATGCAGAATGACATCACTTACCCTGTCCTGTGGAAAGGTTGAAGACAAGCTTGATCTACAAACAAGGACTTCAATATGAGGTGGAAAGTCATCACCAAGTTTCTTATCACTGAATGGAGGCTATACTTTGTAGAAGCACTTCACAAGCTAGTAATAAGTCTCTTCAATAATAACACTGGCTGTGGTCACTTTAGAGCTCTTAGGACTGCCAAACTCAGTATTGGAAACATTAATTGGCTATATCTAGACTGAATATTAGGACAGTACATTGCAGATTGAGAAATATGCCTTCAAATCAAATATCTGTGCCAAGTACAATATAGAGTAAATATATGATTGGCACTACCATTACTCCCCAGGAACACAAATGGTATTGACCACATCAGCAATCTGCCAAGAATCGACCAAGTTTCAATCTACTGCGATATTGGCAATACATAATAAATTGGATAGGATGGTGATTTACCTGCCCAGCAGAAGATTTTGAACTCACTGAAATTGTCACATATGTTGTTCCATCTTGTGATTGGTAAGCAGTACATCCCACACATTCCTGTCATGGAGTATGGTGTGCAGTTCAAATTCAGATTCTGGATTCAGGTCAGCTTTTCCATGAGAATCCAAAATAGTGCATTGACTGCCCATTGCCCACAGACTGATGGCCAGACTACGCAATGAACCCAGATAAATTATCAGTACATTCAAAACTGCTGCAACTATCTGGAAGGTAACCGCATTGAAGTCCTTTCACCGGCAGAATACACCTACAACAACTCAGTATATGCATATACTAGAATGACACAGTTCTGGGCGAAAAATTGTCAGAATCCTGAGTGGCAATTCAAGGTACCAAACGTGGTCTATCTAAAATCTGATACCCAAGCAACCACTGCACTCGAAGGATTGGCAGAGGCCCAGCAGACTCTCTGCAAACTCGCACTGGAAGCATAAAGGCACCTTACCATGTATGCTGGCATAAAAGCGCATACCTTCCACATTGGGGAAAATGTGTGGCTCTTGGTCAAGTATTTCCTAATCACCAGGCCATTTAAGTACCTCAATTACAAATGGGCAAGACCATACACTGTGACAACAGCCATCCATAAGAATGCTTATCAATTATACTTGCTCAAAACGATAGCAAACAAGAATATTTTACCAGTTTTACATCTCGAGTGGTACACAGCATCAGTCTCAGACCAGCCATCAAAATGACTTCACCTGCCGAATGTCAGCAACTGGGAAGAGTGGGAAGTTAATTACTTTCTTCACTGCAAAAGGTGCTTTTGGAAACTTCGATATTTTGTATAATGGGCCAGATACATGTATGAATGTACAAGTTGGAAGCCAGTAGCAAACATTAGGAATGCGCAGAAGCTGGTGGACACGTTCCATCACTACCATCCCAGGAAGCCTCAACAGTGGAGGAAACAGATCAATTTCCCAAGCTTTCATTCTTTAGTTGATTCAATACAATCTGGTACAAATGGTCATGACCCAGGTTTCACCACTGCTGGATCAAAGTCAAGTGGAGGTCAAGTTCCCGTTTGCACTATATCCACCAGATAATTTTGGGATATGTGTTTTGTTTGTTTGTTTGCCTTCTTCACTTTGTATGCGGACATGCAGCGCAGGAGGTCTGTAGCCAGTAAGGGTATAATGTAATAGTAAAGCTATATATTACGGATTATAATTCGCATGCCACTACATGATGTGGTCAGGTAAGCAGTGATGTTGATTCGACTGCTCATGAGAATCACGATTGTCACTGAGAATCTTACCACATACATATACCTTTGGGATTATCCCGTCTCAGTTTGGAATGGTATTTCAAAAATTTACGTCTATTCTCGTACTTGGCTGGCTGCCGGCATATATGCCCTTGCAGCCAAATGTGATTGACATTGCTGATGAGGATTGAGATTGCATAGAATGTTAATTAATGACACTTGTTGGAAGTGCAATCATCTATGGCTTCCAATTGCTTCATCCAAATTAAACCTAAAGTTCACTTCTTCTTTCATCTACTGCAAATACTGGAGACAGTAACTCATATCCCATAAGTCCCATTAAGAATGTGCTGGAGTATCTTCTTTCCTTGTTTGATACTCAGTGTTTTAGCATAGAATCTGTTTATTCCAATGACTGTGATATTGATAATGTTATCATTTACCGTGTTACTCCAATGCTAAGCTATTACCATCGTATAAACAAATATGATGCGGTGACGATTGGCTGTGGTATGATTTGTGGCACCAGTGTCGGGAATCCAATACTAAGAAGGATACCTCAATGTAACAACATTGACTGTATACACCATATTTTCTATCACGGCATCTGACTCTACAATCAAAATGAGCAATGACAGTAAATTTGTACGCAACATAAATACAGTTAAAGGCACATTAGTATTCTATTGTCACTTCATCTCTGTAGCATATAGGTTTCACATATCATCGTTTCTACATCTCCCTCAATGTATTTCTTTTCTACACATCAATAACACATAATACCCTAACCCTTTTCTGCAGACTGTCAATCTTTATACTGTTGCCCATCCAATTCGGTACTTAACTCAGTCTGTTCTGAATATTATACAACATAGTCTGAACAGTAATGGCTTATGCTTTGGTGAGAGTCACCTTCAATGGAAATTATGAAGTGATAATATATGTAACTGCATTAGCCTTTTCAGTTGGTTCAACTGTCAAAACAACCTTATGCTTATGGTTATTATTTGGCATGTTCAAAGGAAATCGAACTTCGACCATGTAGTATCATTGGTGATATTGCCATTTGAAATGTTATTGATGGTTTTCTCCAGTACAATTATTCAATAAGAGATATACAGATCTTGAATAAGTTTGTATTCAGTTAACTTGTAGATCTTATATCACTATTCAAGTATTGTAACCAATTGAGTATTTGTCAGAATGACTACCACAATATCTTTCAATTCTTAAACTCATTACCCTCAGATTGAATATACATAAATTGCTTCAGGAGCACAAAAAGAGTATTTTTCAGGGTTTTGTAATTAAGTCAGTATACTCTTCAGGATAAAAGAATGTGTTCCTTATGTGTCACCAACAAGGAATAAGTCATAGGAGATTCAAAGTCACATGGGGTATTGAGATATTTACAAGTGTTAGAAGTAGTGGTTAATTTGGATGAAAATGGTGAGGGTGCAGAGTAAACGATCGTGCCTAAGCAATGAACTTCTTGTCAGACATTTGAAAGACTGAAGAAGATTATTCGCTTTTACTGCCCAGGTATGGTAGTTGTGATCATTGAGTATAGAGATGGAAGTCGAAATACACTATTTGCAAAGTAGATATTAGAAGCAGTAATAGAAGAATCTGCAATGAAAATGGTATAAACTCTTCAGACAGCTATTAATGCTAAATGAAGCAGCAGACATTTGGTTACTACAGTAGACATACCTCAACCCAGCACATACTACACTCATGTGTACAGATCTTCTTGTGGTATTCAGAAACTTTTTTGTACCAGATAGATTTCCTGATGTGACTAACCAGAAGAAATACAACAATATTGTTGATTGAATTGTGTATTGTATAGAGAGCAAAGATGTGAGATATATATATTCAATATGCTCGAATGAAATACTAAGAGTAAATCACTACAAGTAAGGCCACAGTTCAGCATGAACTTGCACAGATGTTGGTACTGTACAAAGCCTGAAAACTTACAGGGAGATATGTTCAACACCAATAAGAAGGCTTTTAGGCATATTTGTTTTGCACCAACTGCAAGGCTACAAGAGAAATTGCTGTATATGTAACCTATTATGTCTTGTGCATACCTTCATTCCAATGGCCTTCCAGATAGAGTTTTTGCACACTATTTTGCTGGTTACCTCAGGGCAAAATCACATTGTTAACAACCTAGGGTTATTTTGCATAATCTTGTGCATCTTTCCTTCCACTTTAGCCACTCTATCAGTATCTCCACTCACTGCTCTCCAGTGTTGAATAATATCAGACAGACTACAAAGCTAATTGTACTTACTTCCTGAACTGGTGCAAGGATCAGTTGCAATACTACACCATGTAAATGATTTCAGGCATAATTTATTTTCAATTCACTTTCAGGCAACAACATGGGAATATTTATGACCACCTCATACTGCTTAATGCTTGAGCCCCGAAGTTGTATCCTGTCCATCTGATAACTCTATGCAGTTTGCAAAGTTCATTCCATTTTCCTGTTATGACACAATAGCTTCTGGTGCCACTCTAGCTGCCAGAGTTGAAGTATTTACCTGCGGCTTTCTTATAGACTTTACCTTACTCCCAGATTGTCATTTATCTCATATTATCTCACTCATATCTTTGAATATTTTGTGCAGTCTTAAATATATACCCAGTTGTATTTGGGGTTAATTAAAGTCATTCTTCAGGTCAGCAATTTTCACCTCTATCATGGTATGATTACAGATCTGGGGGAGGCAATGTCATACTCGGACTTCCACAATTAGATTCTGTCAATCTATACTCTGTTCTGTGTGGGTACATGCTTGCCTGATGATCATGGCATCAAAGTATAATCTGATTATGAAAATTACCTTCTCATGCTTTGCAAACTGGGTTTTCAGTACATTATTTGCAAGAAGTCCTCCCTCAATACTTCGTGTGTTTTATATTGTCTGTCATCACAATGCAACATCAGGAAAACATGTACTGCTACGCAATTCATGTTGATATATGCACCATCTATTAGTCACATCGACCTGTGACAACTATATCAGTCAGTTTTGGGAAGTATTGAACTTAGTGGTGTATCTACAATTAGTTGAATTACATCCAATGGTACAATTGTTACTACAGCTTGTATTGTGGGAACTGTGGCAATCTCTCATCAATACTAATTTACTTTGCCAATTCATATTGCTTTGAGATTGCTGGTACTAGTGATACCAACAGTTCCGGGTTAAGATTAGAACCGGAATCAAACGGTGGCAACGGGCCTTACAACACGAAAACCCAGACTGTTGCAATTCGGCCGGTCTTACCACCAAAATCCCGGCATTTCAACTTCACAACTATGGCTCCAATTCAGTATTTGAGTTTTCATTGTATCATGACATAATCAATACCTAGATTGTTCAGTCTCGGTCGCTCTTTCACCTCCCACTTTCAGATTTGCAATCAGAGAAGTATTCGTTGAGTTGGGATCGAAAGCCTGTGGGTTTTGGTTGAAATCTGCCCTGATTTCTCAACCACTCAACAAATATCAGTCAGATCGCAAATTTGAATGCAGGCGGTGAATGAGTGGCTAACACTGCATAATCTACATATTGATCATGCAACGATATAATCAGCACTCCAATACTTAATTGGAGCTAAAGCTGTAGGAACCGTATAGTTGAAACTGCGGTCTGGTTCCACCCCGGCCAAGAACCCACAGTCCTATATCCAGTCCAGGCAACAACCCCGCCAATACATAGCGGGTCGGGTTCCGTGGCAGTTCCTGTCCTGGACCGGAGTCTCAGTTCCAGTTCCAACCCGGACCGAAGCCAGGTAACCCGCAAGCATTGTTAACACTAGCAGTTACTAAAATACTCAAAATACAGCATCTTATACCTTATCCAACGTGTTCCAAATTCTGTATCATTAACACCAATTCTCCCACCTGTCAAGATGTGCTTAATCTAGAATAACATGCAACAAGAGTAGATATCGGACAATTTCAATAACTCCTATATATGATGTTTCTGCATTTCTGTGCAGAGTGGGTAAATACTTTCAAATGAATTGATGGAATCGGACTTTGATACCAAATACAGAAATGTAGCAAGTTCAATCCAATGGATACATAAGTTATCAATTCAGTCAAAACACAGCATCCACCCATTATATCTATTGTGGGTAATTCAGCATCTGAACTGTATTAAGGGATTATTACACAGTCATGCAATTATTAAAAATGTTCATCCACACCTCTCTGTATTTAACTGAGAACAATCATCTGGAAGAATGTAGTCAGGTACAACAATTTCACCAGAATATGTAGTATAGATATATGTAATAAAGAGTATATTGTTGAAGACTTGTTGAAGTATATTGGATAAAATTGGACTGTGGCAATATAAATTACAAATATATCTAGGATTTAAACTTAAACTTAAAGTTAATATTGAAAAATATAACAAGAGAGTGAAGATTGCTTCAAGAGTAATCAGTTGCATTCATTCACAGCAGAATGAATAAAGATAGAAGAAAATAGATCCCTCCAATATTTAACAATTCTCTTTGTATATACAGGGTGTCAATTGCCCCAGAACCAGTATTTATACATTATTTAAACATCCAAATCCTTTATCATAATATTATTCACCACTAACTAAATCCTTATCAGAACACTTCACTCATATTATCTAATATTGCAATACATTGATCTTCTTCCTTCTCATATTTAAAAATTCTATTGCTAATATCTTGGTGTATCATAGCATCTTAAAGTTCTAGACTATTATTAAGCTTGCTTTAATTTCCACCATGGCTTGTCAGTTTTAACTCTTTCCATTTCTTATAACTCTGCCCTATAATAACAACTCCACAATAATCCTGTGATTGAATTTGTTCATATATTCAATTATCCATAAACTGAAAAGATATTTAATATTTCCTCAGATGAACAGTGGAATATTGACAAGAACTGGTTGCCAGTACTGTCACCACCAATATGATCTACCAAAGCTGTAATGTTGAATAGAATGGTAATGTTCTCTGTAGCAGAACAACATATCATAAATAAAGAAAGATAAGGTTCTTCATTATTCAGATATGGTATATCTTTACAGACTATCTCTTATAGTGATTAACATAGCTAATGCAGTTTATATACCAAATGATAATAAGAAATCACACACCATAACCAAATATTGGTATTCTTAGCAACTGTGTCCCAAATAATATGTGACATATATCAATAACAGATTACAATCAACCAATATTGCTCAAATACTCACTGTTCATAGCATCATATAACTGAAGTGAAGTCATATCTTTCATTAAACGTATGCAGAAATTGAGGAATAGATGGTATTTTAGAAAGGAGAGTGGGTATAGAGTAACAGATGGTATATATCTGTCACTCAATCTGTGTATATAGAAATTACAACCTTCCTGGAATAGATAATTTAATTGAACCAATAAACTATTATATTTAACTAACAATTTAATATTAAATATAATTTGTCAATTAGCAGAAAATCTGTTAAATGGAGTCAGTTGTACATGACTTACTAATCTTGTTTAACCAGTCAAGTAGTATAGAATGTTAAAAACTTTCATTTCTATAAATAAGAATCTGTTCCAAAGTAATATATATAAAAGAATTTATCATTAAACTAAATATTTTGCTAGAGATTCACACAACAAATATTACCAACTATTGTTCTATAATCTATCAATTGATTCATACATCAAATGGTCCATAGTACTACATAAGCAACTACCGAAGTCTGGGTTGCCATTACAATGCAATTATTCATTAATTGGATATCAATGTACACTATTATTTTACTAACATTGAGATATCATTCTGATAAATTCGTTCTATAAATTGACAGTATTAGACAGGTACTATTTACATTGATATTAAGTACCTGCATTACATTGTCAGAGCTCTCTGACTCTTAGTATGATTCCAATTGTACTCAGTTGACACAGTTGAATAATATATATATTTCCTGCTATCACTTCGACACATGTAGCAAACTGTATTATTACATTTATTTAGTATTCAAACAAACCATGGTATAATTCAACTGTAAGCTACATCAAGGTTTTACTGTTTCCATAAGAGTTGTAACTGAATTGTATCTAGTGATTAGTAGATACTATGGATTTCATTATCGGCATAATGGAACCAAGTAGTATTTGAAATCTAATATTGAACTGTAACTTTAATAACTGTAATCAATAATCTTTAGTTAATATTATATCTTTTATATTATTACACGTTAATACAGTACCATCTAGTATTTACAAAACAGCTACTTACAACTATATAAGATTGTGTCTAATATTACTATACCTAAAATTCAATTCAGCTACTTCAACTTCTTGTATATTGCTACTAGTATACTTTCTCAACCTGAATATTGAATTTTCATATATACATAGATGTAGATATTATTGATATGCAATCACCACCAATCATTCACATTGGTTAACAAGTAGGATGTACCTGATTGCGCTAGGCATTACTATCCGTATCTACAATTTACCACCAAAATCACACAACAAGTTTTTCTCCCATTACACAGTACTCAATCCATGATGTGTATATAACGATTGATACATTCACTTCCCTGTATCCAATTTATGATATCTCCAATTTTTATCATATTGCAATAGATATAGCCAATGACAATACTAAACACAAATCATTTCAAAAAACAGAATAATTTATACCACATATATTGTACATCTGAGACAGCCAGGTAAATATATATCTGGCTACAGGCATTTCAGGTATAGAACACAATGTAATTGGTCAAAAACTTGTGAGGTTAATGGAGAGGGGAATTGTGGTTATTGCAATTTTTAACACCACACCTTATATATTGCTTGCTCAGCCTTAATTCACGTGCTTGGCCTTGCTACCCATGCTCAGCCAGCCCGACTGCACTTACCAATCCTTTCTACAATTGGGCAGTATAGAATGTACTATTTGTGCACAGCAAGTAAGTAATAGATTTTGTGTATATATGCTTACTAGTACTCAAGAATAGATATCAAATACTCTTTACAGTTCAACATGGTTATGTAGTGGTCTGATATAATTCATGTTCCAGATAGTGTCAATATATCCAGATTACCACTCGAGCTGTTGGATTTATCCCCATAAACTTACTACTGAATGGATAATTAAAATTACTCATGTATATATTTGTAATCATATTCCCATCAATGTTAATATCTGGGTATATATGAGTATACCTGCATTTACAAATAGTAATACTGCAGCACCAATTATTACTAACAATCAGTACTAGGGTAGAACAATAGAGGTGTATTATTGTTTAGGTAATATACCAGTAAATATAATTAGGTACTAATGGAAAGCAAGAAAGATACAAGCAAGTACTTGCCGAATATTATAAATATAGACATTTAGCAATTGAGCTACATCAGCAAAAGTGCAAATTGGCTAGAGACTGCGCTATGTACATGTTTGCACAGCCCCGCTCATAGCAACCTTTATGTTAACTACTCCACAATATTAGTTATTGACAGTCAACTCATAGAGATGTGCAGCAGTACCTTTGGAAGTCTACGTGGCTGGAAGCTGGAGATGGACTTCAATCAGACTTCTCTATGTGCAGTGTTTGCTGCTATACTGGTATAGTATACAATCACTGAGAGTTTGCTTTGATGCTTGCTTCAGATCCTACTTCAAAGCCTCTGCGAAAGTCTGCTTGGGGCCAATCTTGAGAAAGCTTCACCTCAGGATGAGTACAGTTTTCGAAGGGAAGCTTTTGCCTGATGGATTACTCTCTGTTTGTGGAAGCTTTGGCTGATTGTGCAGTCTAAGTCTATAGAGGCTATAGCTACTAGAAAACTCAAAATCTGCGGAAACTTTGATGCTAATGTTGATGTAGCTAACCTTTATGTTTAAGTGGGTCTGGTACTATTATCACAATTACCAACACCATCACCATCACTATCATAACCATCACCATTGTCATCATTGTCATCATCACCATTGTCATCATCACCATTGCCATTATCACCATTGCCATCATCACCATTGCCATCATCACCATTGCCATCATCACCATTGCCATCATCATCACCATTGCCATCATCACCATTGCCATCATCACTATCAGCCAAAGACTGAATGTGCATACATTTGCGTACACATGGTGGGAAGCCTGCAGTTGATGCCACCAGTTAATTTGAGTTGGAAATCTACTCTCCCAAAGATCCAGCACTCTACACTTCCGGCAGTATTCAAGCATGCAATTGTTAACACCATGACTATGGAGAACTCCGGAGATCTGGTCATGGTGGGTGTACTAAAGATCATTTTCACATTATGATATCAACTGATATCATGATTTCAGACACCATATACTGCCAGCTACCCACTTCCCATCATCTGCCACCTGCCACCTGCCACCTGCCACCTGCCTCACACTTCTCGGTACCTGGTGCTTACAACTCAGTAAGTCTTTAGGCCAAGTAAATTAGAGAATACATGGAAGCATATAATGCAGTTAGATTGGAAGTGTCTTGCCTCTGGACAGTGTATTTGGAAGCTTGAAGTGCACTAGGCCAGGAGTGTGTCAATGAGTACATTTAGGAGTGTGCTTGAGAACAAACTCGAAAGTGTATTTGTGAGCAACTTGGAGGTTTACCTGGATTTGTACTCGATGGTGTTGAGGAGAGAGTCTTCGGTGGTTACAAGCAAGCATGTAGTCATGCAAGCTGCAAGTGGCATTGAGTGCCAGTGGGAGTGCATTTGAGAGCATTCTCAGAAGTATGCTTGAGAGCATCCTGTGTGTATACCAGAGAGTATAAAGTCATGCAGGTAGAGAGTGGGCCAATGAGTCAAATTTGGAGCATCGTTCATAGCACACCAAGCAGAGTATTTGAAAACATATTTGGAGATTTACAAGAAACTATCTTGAGACCTGATTCAGCAGCAACAATCAAGCAGGCTGCAAGTGTGCCATCGAGAGAAATTGTTACTATATAGCAAACTAAGCTGGGAGTGTGGACTGGAGTATAATATAGAGTGTACTTGATAGTATAGATGTATCCAAAAGAAGTGCAGCTGGCAGGTAGCACTGAAGTTGTATGCAGTGTAATGTATAGTATCCAGCAGACAATATCACCAGTGCACTATATTAATGTACTCAACATATAGGTCCATTGGACCTCACAGTGCCCCATGTCAAATATGCTATAAATTAATATCCCAAGAACATCTTCTCTCTGAGTTACCTGTCATGTAAGGTCATTTTTCCCTGTGTGTACAATAATATATATTATTTAAATTTGAGGTTGAAAATATATAGCATAGGTTTATGGCATAATGAGTGGAAAATACAGCATGTGAATATGTATACTAGCCTTTGAGAAATCACTGTATGTATATGATGTTATATAAATTCAAATTGATAATCTTCTACATTCTGTTACAAGCTATCAGTAATAGGCTAGAAGAATAGATTTAATTTTTTATTGCACAATCAAGTGAAAACAGTTATTAGATGGAATCTAGAGAAAAATAAATGTAAGATAGCCAAACAATCCATCAATAGGAAGGGACACTGGTACAGTTGGCTCACACAACTGTATATACGTTTTGGGCTCAGTTGTGGCAACTATACAGTGGCAAATTGGGATTAATCAAACAGATTCACAGAATTTATGAATATACAAGAAAATATGATATCACTCCCAAGAAAGTTTTCTGATAATTTCAGGCTGAGTTTGATACTCTAAACCAAAATTGAAACTTTGCTGAAATCTATACACTAGTTTGTTTAGGATGACCATGACAATAAATATGGAATGGTAGTGCTTTGACAATACATACCAGAATGGAGCTTGGAGGTATACACTTACTTGAATAAGTATACTAAAACTACAATCAATATCAATACCTACACCAATGATACTACCAGCACTGACACTAATATTGATACCAATATTACCTACACAGAATTTTAATCTTCTATCTGGAATTTGATATCAAAGATATAGCAACACAATCATAAGGACAATAGCACTTCAACTGGTTGACAGAGTAACTTTAATGGAAACTACCACCGAGATAACAACTTGATTGATTTTGATATAATACAGGTAATTGGGAGATCGCTAACTGCTTGATACCATGGCAGATGGTGGTGAAAAGAAATGAATATTTTCCAAGTTGAATTCCAGAGCTGAGCTAAGAAAATGCAGCTCTGGTGAAGAACTCATTGAGCTTAACAGTAGGGGGCTTGTTATAGGTTATAAGTAGATATTGTGATGAAACATGAGGGGTTTTGAAGACTAAGTAGACTGTAGATCAGAGTGTGGAGTATATTCTAAGTGGCCAGCTGACTTTTGAATGGAGCAGAATGTAGCATACAAACCTGGTATATGCTAGTCAAGGAATCCTCTGCTAATATGTATCTACTAGCAGCCAAAAATTGACTTCGGGAAGTTTGCGTCTTGCAGGTATATTGTCTGTGCTGAATGTAATACCATGATTGTGAAAGTATCTGATTATTACAATAACAACCTACAGTGCTACAGTGGGTACACAGAGATCCCGGGATGAGAAAACTGACATGGGGGATGAAGAGTCTGTATATTTGGGGGACCCTGGGGTAAGTACAGATATCATTTTGGCAAACAATACAATAAATATGGTATTTTTTCCAGCTAATGATTCCACCCACTTGTATTGAAGTTTTGTAGATTTACACAATCAGTGTGATTTCTCATTCCAGAATATCCTATCACATCCCTCCACCATCTGCATATTGTCCTCCAATGAGCATTTTACTATTTACAGACTTTACCACTTGATGTAGTAAGAGGTAGTGTAGAGTATTTACAACAACATGTCAACATTCTCTCTCCACAGTTTGAGTACACCTTGAATACAGATAGAGTACTTAGGTATACTGTATGTAAAGATTAAATGAATCGTGGAGATTACCTGGCCTTGCAATATATATCAAAAATATTTTTAATTTAAAAGGTTTCTTTCTTGATAGTGGGGAATAAAGTAGCACAATTGGTATATATTTGTTAGTAATATTTTTTTGATTTATTCCTTTGCAAATCCTCTGAAAATTGACTGTATGTACTTTTGACAACATATTCAGTCTGACTATAACTGCATTTTCTGATCACACTGCATTGGTGCAATCAGATTTGCTATTCTTGATAATAGTGTGAAAATAACCTTACTCAATATATAAGATTGTACATAAGAGGTTGTTAGGTAATATTTCACAATTTCCCCAGAATGTCATTTTTGTTCATAATATCCAAATTTTTGCTATATAAGAATTAACTCGATAGTATAGTTTAAGTCAAAGTGTTAATTGTGGTATAAATACACAATAATCAATGTTGGTATCTTCAGAATATAGTTGCACCTATTGCAGCCACAGTTCCAACTGAACTCTGTTCTTTATCACTACAAGTTATATACTAGTCGACAAGTCAATAATGTGCAAACTAGCAACAATTCATATACATATCTGGTAGTTGATTAATAGATAGACACTATAGTTGCTGCTTAACTATCTCCAACTACTCTTTAACACTTATATAACCTATTCTCTGTTTCTTACATTTTACACTACTTTCCAAGTCATACACAGCCTGTGATTGCAACCTGGCTGAAGACAATGTATTTCGCATTCATAAATCTCTGTAAAGTTCGCAAAGCCATCTTCCACACTAGTAGTCAACAAAATTTCTAGTTGTATCATACTAATATTTATATCGATTAAACTTAATGTATATACAAGTTGAAATTTTAATTCAATATGTTGTATTGTATACACTATTCATCAATATATTACTAGCTGCAATTGATTTTCACAATATTAGTTCAACAAATATACGGAATTGATGATCTTATATATTTGAGCATATTAAGTTTTTGATAGATATTGTTGTTATTGGCTGAGAAGTATATTGTGCTTTCTTTAAGTAATTAAGTTAAAAAAATGTAATAAGTAATATATGACTATGTTGAAATACAATGTAAATAAAATTTAATACTGGTATTAATATGGCATTAATATAACAATACTACTCAGTAGGCAATAAATATTACTCAAAGGTATTGGTAATTGTTATTCAAAACTTATAATTGAGTAAATTGTATATTTCATTTAATACAAGTAGACGATTATGAACTGCAGTATCAATACAGTATCAGCAGTATTTTGGAAGTAAGTTAGAAGAATTTACTTTATTGTCATATTTGAAAATTCAATACTAAATATATTAAAGCAAAGATATCACTATAGTACTACTTTCTGTCTAGATGCCAAATATACTACCATTAAATAATCCTTTCTGATTTCAGGTTCTCCATATTATATTACACAATGTGGCCTCTAGTTTAGCTACATTTCAGTGTTTTATTACATTTATTACATTTAGAGTCGTAAACATATACTTTAATATAGATAATTTCCTCACAAGTGCAAATTGTTGATGGATGGTACTACATATTCACATGCAAGTGGGCAGCTCATAGCAGGCTTCCCATGAACCTCTGCCTGACTAGCAGCCAATTGTCATCTCTAGTAAATTCAACATGATGTGTATTTCGGCCTATAGACATGCATACAGTTGACTGCTGGTAGTTAGCCAACACCTACTCTCAGTGAGTCGAGTCTTTGCTGGTATACTGGTCACCTTTTAGCTGCATATCCAATTTTCTGCACGCTGGAACTTCAACACATCCATTAAAGTCAGCATGATAGCCTGCTTGGGAGTCTGCAAGAGAGTCTGCTTGGGAGTCTACTGTGGAGAGCCTCACTGTACAAAGCCAAGATTCAGTAGTAGAGTTCTCCATGAGCAACGAGAGACTGTATCAATATACTGAGTTTCCTGAAGCTTTTCCAAATACAAGACTTTAACTGCATTTAGTCTTTAACATTGAGAATAAAGTAGCCAACCTACTTAACTCAGTTCTTTCGGTACAATTACCATTACCATTACCCTCACTATTACCATTTGCATTACCATTAACATTACTATTACCATTACCATTACCATAACCATTACTATCATGACCATTAGCCTGGACCAAACAATTACACATATCACCAAAACTACTGGGAAAATGACTGCAGATTCAAATGAGAAAACTCGATCCGAGAAGTGCTGTCCCCAAGATCCAAGGTTGTAATGATTCTGCAAAATCACAGATTGCAATTTTCAACACCATAACCTTGGGACAATGTGAGATTACACCATGGTGGCCAAACTATGAATAATGTTCAGACTACCATATCAACTAATGTCATGATTTCTGCTACCATACCCCTCCTGCTACCTGCTTCACACAACATGCCATATGCTTCATGCCACATGCTGCCTGCGGTCCGCCAAACACCACCCACTATATACTCTCAGCAACACTCATTCGACTGCCTGGCAGCTGCAACTCAGTAATACACTGGTTCGAGCATGCAGAAGGATTCCTGGCAATATTTTGTCAAGTGCGATTGGGAGTGACTTCCCTCTGGGGAGTGCATTGGGAGCATATGCCAAGTACTTTATAGTAATATTGTATCTTATTTCCAATCAATGTTATTTTTAACTAGAAAAGCTCTAGATAGGCTTGGAGCAAACCATCAAGTGCAATTGGGAGCATACATGAGAGCACAGTCAGAGGTATACATAACTGTGACTAGGAGGTGAACTTGGGCATGTCCAATCAAGCAGACAGAGAGAGTACCATCCAGTGGAACTGGATGTGTCTTTTCAAGCATCCTCACCAATATACTTAAGAGCACAATTCGAGGTGTCCATGGAAGTATACTCAGAGTGTACAGGGGAGCATCTTGAGAGATTACTTGAGTGCATAAGCCAAGCAGGCTGGGAATATACCATAGAGAGCAATTGGGAGCATACAGTCAAGCAGGCTGGGAGTGCGCAATTGAATAAAATTGAGAGTATACATCAGATCATACTTAGAAATCTGCCATACAGTGCATCTGGCTGTGTGCTTTCAGGTATAATGAAAGCAGCATGATGTATTCTAGATAGCATGATTAGTACGAGCAACAGTTCCAGGTTACCCAGCCACAGTCCGAGTTGGAACCGGAACCGTGGACTCACTTCAGTTGGGGAACCGCCAAGGAACCGACCGGCCCGATAATGCGTAGTTCCAAATCCGAACCACGCCTCAATGTGTGGTTTTTAGGCTGGGTTTTGCTTACACCTTAGCCTTATTTTGGCAACCTCAGAACTTTGGCTGCAACTAAGCATTTGAGTTCTGATCTTATCAGAATATCATACATAAATAAATGATGCAGTTGTGGATGTCCTTTTGCCTCCCAGTTCCCAATGTGGAATCCGATCACTATTTCTTAAGTCGCTGTGAAAAAAACACCAAAAACCGGGTGTTTTTTTCAGTGACTTCTTGAATATTGATTGAATCACAAATTGCAGAGTGAGAGGCAAAAGAACATCCAAAACTGCATACTTTATGTATATATTATATTTTGATATGATCAGAACTCAAATACTCAATTGAGCCACAGTTGCAAAATTGTGAAAATGTGGAAGGCGGCAAAAAACCGCAGGTTTGGTGCATTTCGGTTATTGATTGGGTAAAACTCATTGTAACAGTTCCTGTTCAGTTCCAACCTGGACCTGGAGCTGAACAGCCAATTTGGAACTGTTGCTAACACTAAGCATGTTGTACAGTATACAGCTTGATATATAGTACTGAGCACACAAAATTGCATCTGTACTATAGGTACTAAGTCAACAGATAGGTCTATATGATGTGGGCAAATGGTCTCACTGTATGAGTTGAAGTGAACGTTGTTGATGATTGAGCTGACATCTCGCTAGAACTGACAACTATGCAAGCCTCCTCCAGAGCCACACCTCAAATTGACCAGAGCCATGCATCTACATTACAACCTTCGCCAATCATCTTTGAGAAATCACTCAAAGAAACAAAACTTTCTGATTAATAGGCACACATGACACCACAATGGCTTTCAACGATTAAAAGGATATTTGCTCCTCATGCCTTATTCCATGTCACTGTATTTGATGCCTTTGGCCACCCACCTATCTCCTTCCATTTTTTCTTTTCCATTTGTTGTCATTTTGCCATATTCTCTTCTGGCTCCCATGTGTTAACCTTCCCATCCAAACCTTCCCATTTCACATCATATTCCCAACTGGTTCCCTCAAAACTTGGTCAGTGATTGGTGAATGATTTGACAATATAACATGTACCAACAACATTTGTCTATACTGGTGGAGGCGGTGGCCACCACCTGAGCCTCGAATCACCCTTTGGAACAAATATAACCCTCCAAAGGATACTTGAATAATTGATTTTAAGGTCAGTTGCGTGGTCTACTTTGACTTTGTTTCAATGTATGTGGAGGATCTTTGATAGGCCAGTATGATGATGAACCTATTTGCATTATGTAGTGTGGACTTTGGTGTTTTGGATTACCAGACTCTTTGTACCTAGAAATACCTTTGCACCGGCAGTGATGGCACAGTCGACTAGCCATCATGACTTATTAACCTCCACTGGCTGCTCATCATTATCATCATCCAACTCAACCATGGCGAATTCCAGATTGCGCTGCAATAATTCCACGAATTCACAATCTTGTAAGATTTATGCTAATTTATTGGACTGCGGCTCCTGGAGGTGTGCAACTTGGTCTAGTGCCAATTGCAGCTCATAACAAAGATCAATTTCAAAAGGTGTTTGCTTTGTCAATCAGCTTATTGAGGTAATGTAAGTAAACTCTGATAATTGGAGGTAGTCATCCTGATTGGCTTGACCCTGAGTTGCAAAGCCACGCAAATAGCATACAACCGTTTTCTATAAGTTCTCCAGGAGACCATTCATTACTGGATAAATCGCTGTAGACATGAGCTGCTTTGTCTGCAGAATTCTCACAACCTCCCTCCAATAGTCTGCTGTGAACCATACATCCAGGTCAAATACAACTGCTTGATGCACTCCATGTACATGGTTAATGTTATCAATCAACATACACGCAAAGACCAGTGGGTCGATTGCATCCCTTCAGGCTCCCCAATCTCCCCTGTTGGCCATGTGCTCGACCAATGTTACAATGCAGTGGTGGCCATGTCCCGAGCTGGCCAAGTCAGTTGTGAAGCCAATGCCAATGCAGTACCAGTGGCCTTTTGCAATAGTAGATGGTTATGGAAGGCCCATGGGTTTTCCGCTACATGTGGTTGTTTCAATGGCATAAGTCACAACCCACAACATATTGCTGGGTATCATGCCACATTGTCATACAGAAACATTGGTCTTTCATGTGTATGTAAATTCAGTATGCACCAAAGTGTTGCCATGCTGGAGTGTTGTTCGCCTCATTGAGCATTTGTCACTGCATGGTTATTCCAATATATTACAGTCATTTGCAGCACTGCCTGTCCTTATTCTTGCTACTATTTGGCCCTCACGGTTATCTTCACTTCTTCTTCTTCATTCCTATTCTTCACCCAAGTATTTTTCTCCACTTGTGTCCTTTCCAAATCTCCAAAATTCCACTGTAGGGCATTCTCTTCCAGATAAAACAATTGGGCTGATACCGATAATATGTATTCTGTGGAATAAGCAGCGGATGGCGGGGGGCAGGGACCTGGATTTGCCAAGGAATTTGCAATAGGCCCAATTCATTGGTCAACAGTTATGCCTACCATGATATCCTCAATTAATTCTTCAGCCACAGAATCTTCTACTGCCGTTAAGTTACATAACTCACAGTGGAAATCCAGGTGGCAAAGCTATGCCTCCACTACCTGATACATGACACCCAGGATGTGCCGGACCACCTGCTCAAAATTTTGGAGGACTGTCAGAATGTCCATCTGACACAAGGTGCTGTGTGGATGTCTGACGATCCCACCAAGGGTTTCATGGTTGATGCATCGCAACACTCGTTTGCTGGCTGCATGTAGATTGAGTATTGAAGATAGTATAACCTTTCAGATGTGAGACTGTTCGCTGTTTTCTGCAGGGTGTCGTGTCTCTGACTCATATCATCTATGGCTAAAATCACACAGCTTCTGCTCTCCCTTGGATCGCATCTGAGGGAGCATCATGCCCAATGCATATTGGTCATTATCGATATGCAGGCAATATTCGGCATTGAGGTCTATTACAGCCATTACAGAGAGCCGTTTTGTTGGTGTCGAAGAAATGCTGGCATTCTCAGTACCATGCAAATAGAGTGTGCATGGCATTCCTTGTCTCTCCAAGTCGCCACGCAACATTCCCTTCTCCTGTGGGAGGGGTGATCATGGTGTATAATGGCATTCCCATCTGAGTGTAGTATTCAATGAATAATCTATGGTAACTGGTATGCCCAAGCAAGCCTCTGACGTCCTTGTTATTTTCACCTTGAGGCAGATCCATTACTACTTATATTTTGTATATTGGGGTGGTAATGCAGTTCTTGGCTATGTCAGAATCGCAAAAGACAACTATCTGACAAGCGCCGGCGTATTTTACAGGTGCGGCCTTATGAGCTTGTTCAATCAGTCAGATAAGCACTGCTCAGAAATGTACGACATATTCCCGCAGTAAATGACTGTCAATCACAATACAATCAAGGTATCTGACGATAAATGAGTATTTCATTTGCTCCAAGATGCTGTTTATCAGGTGCCTAACCTGGCTGGGTTCATAGGCCAGGCCAAATGGCAGGACTTGCCACTTATAAAAACCAAATTGAACAGTTGAGGCCATCTGTTGTCGGTCAGCTATTGCAATGTGACTCTGATGGTAATTGGCCATGAAGTCCAATTTTGTGAATCAGCAGGTGCCATGCATAGTGCAGTGCAAATACTCCATGTGTGGGAGAGGAGAATGATACATGATGGTAATGCCATTCACTCCTTGATGCTGTATGCATACATGCAGTGTACCGCCAGACTATGTCACATATAGTACTGCTGAGCCAAAATTGCTTTGAGAGGGCTCAATCAAGCCATAGTACATCAGTTTGTCTATCTGCTTTCAACAGATTGATTCTTTCTCGCAAGAGATACAGTATGGCGAGCACAACAGTATTGTGTCATTCAGGTCAATCATATTATCCAATCTGTCTAACCTTCATTTCTGTGACTTTGCATAAGATGGCTTGCTAAAGAGGCTCTGGGATGTAGCCAACATTTTATGAGACTCACACAGCGATTCATGTGTTGGAAGTATATTGGCACCACCTCGGAGCTGTACTTTGATCACAAATGCAACTTTCAACCAGTGGGCAGAAATGCTTTTATGCTCTGCCTTCCAGATGATGTCGATGCGTATGAATTCGACCGACTCCACTACTCCTTCGTTGAGATTCAAGGGGTGTACGCTGGGCATTTAGTGTATTCAGTCTTTCTGTTGTTCCTTCCAGATGTTATCGGAAATCCACATTTCATTGCCATCATGGTTGATTTGTTGTTGGCAGTTTATGTCAGACATCCATCTTTTGCCTAGTACGATATCAAAGCCGTTGATGACATAGAACTTATATCCTGCTTTATATACAAATAATGTGCCAAGTAATAGTTTCAACTTGACTTGTTGGCACATCTCTATAATATCCTCTGCATTGACAGTGGCAGGCTCCCCAATGTTTCATCCCGCATCCTGTGCACTCAAAGAGGCCCCTTAAGGTTACAGTTGATCAAGCAACTTCCAATCCACTTAGCTCTCTGACACACAATCATCCTTCACTACTCTTGCCTCTTTGCATCTGCACCATGTTTCTGTAGTTTGGTAGCGTATATTTCCTTCGAACCTTCCTAGATCGACCACTGTGGATACTGGTTAGCTAACATTCAAGTGGTGGTATTGGGTGAAAAACTTGAATTGACTATCTCGCACCCATTTGCCACCCTGTTTTGATGATACCATACATGATGGTGTGTTTATGGCTGGTACAGCCACACCAACTGACCACATTTGTTACTGCTTATCTTAGAGTCTGAGTCTGAAAGACTCTGCATTTCACAGCCTTTCTCAGAGTCAGTCTCCTGCTAAATCTTGTACTGAAATGCACACTGTCCCCTCTCATTTTGACTGGATCATTCAGCTTCCTTTTTCGGGTCCTTGTATGGGCCTCAATACTGGACTCTGGGGGCATCTTTGCCAACTAAAGCTCGTTCCAGTCGCTTCGTCATCAACTCACAGCTTGAGCAATTGCGGGAGATATGGCCAACATGGTAACAGGTATGGAAGGTTATGCCATCATCATTGCCCATGCCAGCTGTGTCAGTCCGACCATGTTTTTTGGGGTCCATTATCCTGGCTGTACCATTTGTAGTTGTATCAGTATTCCAGCTGGAGTCACTAAATGGTTGAGACTTGTTGAGTTATGTGAACAATGTGAGGAAGTGCTCCATGTGCTACTTGGGGGTTGAAGTCCTATTATACATCCCAATAAGACATTCCAATGTTTTCAAAGACACCCTAGTGTTGATATTCAATCGGCCACTCATTAGTGTTGGCTGACATTTCAGCTAGCATTCGCTTTTACACATCCCATTTGGAACTGAGGTGGCCAATTTGCCCATTAAACACATGGTGTCATTCTCCCTTCTACATGCTCAGTTCCTCTCATTCATGTTTGACAAGATCCAATACTTTGAATCGAATCACATTTCCATTCAACTCCTTAGACATGGTGGACCATTTCAGAGGTGTTGTTATTGGGAAACATCGCATTGCCCAGACTTCTGTATCGCATTTCAGCTGCAGTGCTGCTTTTTCATTCCAACCTGTTGTACTGACCCAATGCAATGGCCTGGGCTGCATGTTTGTAATGTTGTTTCAAACCAAAAAGGAAGACAGTGACAATGTCATAAGCAAAATGTCAATTGGTCCAGAAGCCTGTTGCAAAACCTCCTAGATACTCTATTCAAGCTCACCAGTGCTTGTAGGTATCTCGAGATGCTTCCAGGCCCCTGTTAAGCTAAGCCCATTGCTCTCAGATTCTGGAACAGTATTCTCTGGTGTCTATGCAAGCATCTGCAGATATGGAGGTGTAATCAGCATGCTCTAATATTTGACATATAGGATAGTCAAATTTCGGAGCAGTTGAGATCTCTATACAGGTCTGCAGCAGACTTGGAGAGCAGCTGAGGTGTCTGTGGAGCCTTGCAGGAAACTTGGTACCATACTTTCACAGCAGTGGATCATTCAGTTCCGTACCCACAAGGCAATTCATTTATCGTATATGTCTTTGTTAAAGTCATAAGATTCAGTACATCATAGTATGGCATGTATTATCGAAATCTCTCTATCTATATACACATAGTCAATCTGTCTACAAATAGTACTTAAGCTGAATCGGAGGAACACCTCAAAATGCCAATTGAGAGAACTTTCAGATTCACTTGGAGGCCATTGTGGCAGGAAAATCTATTACTCACCAGCACTGTCAATCTCTTTGGCAGGGGGAAACTGGTGGGGTGCATATGGAGTTACCAGAATAATGGCAACAGACTGCAGAACCCAGCATATGAAGATACTGTGATAACAGTAATAACCTGCGCAATGGGAATCTTCTGTTTGGGGGACCCCATGGTAGATCAACATGATCTCATTATACAGAGTATCCAGTCCGTCTTTCCCACCACTTCATCCCACACACTATTGTCGAGTATTCTTTGTTCTGCACAATGGGTATGGTGTCTAATGGCCATGATGGAGCGAGTTAGAAGCTGCACTTTGGGACCAAGATCAACTGAACTCAGAGGTGCACTTCAAGGCAGTAATTGACGAAGTTTGAAGATACACTGGGAGGTATTGATCGTGTGAGTTTGGAGATACACTTGGAGGCTATGATTAATCAAAATTAGTAAAGTACTTGGAGGCCCTGGATAAGGAGGCATTAGATTGGAAAGGATGCATAATGAAAGCTGAGACAATATTTATTGGTTAATTCATAATTGTGGGAATGTGAAGAGTTGAGTATATCAAGGTCCACCAAGAGATGAGAGATGAAAGCCTGGCTGTGAGCAGGAGACAGTCAATTTTGGAATGATTAAGTACTCGGTGTACGTAGTTCTTGAAGTGCGGAGTACTTAGTGTATGCATTACTCAGTGTATGCATTACTTGCTGAATGCTGTACTTGGTGTTAACTTGTGATCATGGCATGCAGAGATCAAGTGGGAAGACAAGACTTTGTGCCCGTCGGTTATGGTAGAGTTGCGGACGAGACAGAGAGAGATGACAGGAGATACCAAATCATCATGATGAACTGGGACGTAACAGAATATCATATACAAGTCAATTTACCATTCCCAACATAACTGGGATCACTCCCAATCCAGTAGGTATTACCCCTGATACAAGGACTTCTAAACGCAATCAGGCAAGTGGTACCACTGATTTCTCATGACCGCTTGCATCTTCCAGATTGTTCCCAGCATCATTTCGGATTGTGCTTTCTCGTCCACCACTCTATCATGATCATGGAACCCATCTTGAAGTCAGCACTCTCTATTTCTTCATACCATGATCATGAGTTAACACCAAGTTCACTATACACCAAGTACAGCATATACGGAATACAGCATACACCAAGTACAGCATACACTGAGCACAGGTTACACCGAGTACAGTATCCAACGAGTACAGCACACACAGAGTAGAGCACAGGCTGAGTACAGTATCCAGCTGACTTTGTCTGTCCTCCATTCAATCTTGTGATTACAAGTTGACTGATGAATGTAGGTTCAGCTTCCGATGTACCTCCATACAAGGTCCACCACCACCAGCCAGCGCACCATCTGAGTCCAAAGGTACAGTCACCTCCACCCATTCCCATGGTTCGGAGTTATATAACTAATAATTTGAGTCCAATCAGCACCCAGAGTACCTCCCATTGACCGCCTCCAACTGCTCCTCCAATAATGCTCCATCAGGTTGTTCAAGTACATCTCCACACTCACTCAATTAAGGCCTCAGTGTGCATTTCTAGGTTCGCTCGATTACTGCCATGAAGTGTATCTCCAAAATAGCGGAATTGTGGCCTGCCTGTTCGCTTAATGATAGTCTCCATGTCTCAGTCCAAACTTCATTCATCATGGCCTCAGAGTGTATCCCTGGGTTCACTCAATCATGGCCTCCAAGTATATCTCAAAACATGCTCAGTTTCAGCTTCAATGTTCACACATACATGGATTTCAAGTGTATCTCCAAACTCACTCGATCAATGTCTCCAAGTACATCTCTAAGTTCACTCAATTGTTATCTTCAGGTGCACCTCAACTTGCTCCCAACCACCACCTACAGCCAGTTGAGATATATCATCTGTAGATAGATAGCTATATAGATACATAGATACATAGATGCATAGATGAGCATACAAACTAAATGCATGAGTTTTAAATGTCATTGAATGAGAAGAAGTATGAATGATCTCCAGGTGCACCAGCAGCATTCACCAAGAAGATGATATTGTTCCCAAACTGCTCTACTGTCATTCAAGGTGCTGCCAGAGAGAAAATTTCATTTTTTTAATTGTGCAAAGTTTGTTTACTCTCGTACGTTGGAAGATCAGAATACAGGGCAGATAAGCCCCTTCATCCAGCGGGGCAAGAGGTCCATTTAGAGGATCCATGGATCATGATTAAACCTGCAGTCCGTTTGGAGAAGCTACAGATTGCTGCTGAACCTGGTATCAGATGCGAGGGGTCCAGCGCTGGAGTGGCATGCACTTGTATTGTTGTTTGGTGTTAAATGACACGTTTAGACTCACTCAACTGCAAATCATCACCTCTTTGCTGTAATGAGAGAGTTTTTGTATTGTGCAGCAGCATAAATATTTCCAGCTGAAGCTGAATAATATCTGTCGGCTCCGTTGCATCTAACTCTAATTTCCCTATGTAGAGCCACCTCTGCAACATGGAGGAGCAACCATTCTCGATCCTGAGCTCTTCCTCTAACTCTGTCCTGTCCTGGTGGGCAGCTGCTAACTCCTTGCTCTGGCCATCCTGGACAGGTTAAGCAGCCTCCAAGTTGTTGCCTTTAGTGACCAAGGTTTCTTTGAGGTTATACACTGTTGGCAAATTTCTCAGCTTGCTCTAGCCTTTCCAAGTTGTCAGAATTGATATTTTCTAGTTGGACAGGCTCCATAGTCCTGATCTACATCATCGAATGGTCAGACCAGCATCCAGAGATATCATCAATCAGGTGAATTCATTATGTGATGTATTCTGTCGTCCAAATATTTGTTCATTGGAACCCCCCAGAGGCTGAGGTCTTCAACCTGCTGCGTAACCTAATCAACTCAGCATTGTTGATTCTGACAATATATATTGTCTCCTACAGGTCGAGTACCTCATAGAGGTCGTATAAGTTACATGTCGCAGAAAGTGCTGCATAGTCAGAGATTGCATTCGATGTCTCTGCACTACCAGCAGTTAACTGCTTGGAAGATACACAATGTGGGTTAGCCATCAGGTGTGGTATGTAGATAGCTTTAGATGTTTGTGAGTCTATCAGATCTCAGGCATTGCTAGCAACAGTGGTAACAAGCCAGTTTGACTGTATCGAAGTGATCATTGTTAATAATCAATTCAACATCACTGCAAGCCAATTAAGCTGATTATTTATTGTACACTTTGTTCATATATTGTAGAATTCTATACTTGCTCTTGTTTGTATCATTGTCATAATTGTAGTATCTATTCAAACACTAAGCTAGACTTAGATAATTTTTCTAGTGTATGTGTAATGTACACTGACAAGATAGTTACATATATACTTGTGCGATATCTATGAAGTATATACCACTCAATTTGACTAGGTGTAAATACTTATTTCACTCAAAATAGATTAATTGCATTAAGTAGAAAATTGTTTATATTATGGGTTTATAATACACATGATATATATTGTGATATTGATTGAATCAAGCTTGACAAGTTATAATAAATATCTTACAAGATGGTATATATACTACCACAACTTTCTTTGAACCCTTCAATATTATTCTGATTTTGTGTTGTTTCTTCAACCATCATCTTTATACAATATAAATGGGTATTAGTCAAATTCAAATAAAAAATAAATACGCATTGTTATTTTTTATAGATAATTTCAATCATTACCTGGAATAATTTAAATATATATAGTAAGCACTTTAATTGAAAAACCATGTAATTATGTCAGTTGTTTATATCCAATCAAATTAGTTTATACTATTGAATATTTTGTTTTCACGCAAAGAAACACTTTAGACTGTAAGTTGGTAAATTTGTAGTTTTTTATTTCAATTAAGTTAATTGAGTACACTTGTTATTTCTTTAGATGCTGTATTTATTGTCAGAAATTCTAATATTTGAATTTTATATTTTATCAGATACTGTATTTGCAGTAAACTGAAACTAGTTCTATTCCATTTTAATTTATTAACACTTTACTACCTTATAATTCAATTCATAATTCAATACAATCTTCATCCATCTTAATATTTAATTGTTCATCTTGATAAACATATTTTAACCACAAAATATATCACTGCAAAGTAAACTTAAACAAAAATTACAGTCTAAATGAATTTGTTCCACCTGCTGTTCAGGCAGCAATATCCTAAACTATACATTCTGGCGGTCTACAGTATGCAGGTCCAGTGGTGACTGCTTTGAAACCCGACATGATTTGTGAGAAATGATAGGTATTATTAGACTAACTTTGTAACCGAATGCGCCCCGTGTATTTAAGCAGTGCTGAGATCCCCTAATTGTAGTGCAGCGTTTATTACAGAAACATTCTTCGGTAACATCAAATCATTGGGTTTTTACTTCCTGCGGTAGCTGCAGGAATGCTAGCAGTATTTCCCTCTGCTCTGTTCATTTCGGCTCTGCTAATGAGTTTTTTTATGTTACTCCACTCCTCACTTCGCGGTTGTTCCATCGTCATATCGAACACCGTCACTGTTCCCTCCAACCCACCCACGGCCAGCCGTTTGCCGTCGTGCTGTTCCCACGCAACCTTGTTCAAACTCTTGGATAAATGAGTTGCGCCGACCCTAGGGCTGGGAGTCGCTTTTGCAACAGGAACTTCAGTGTCTAGAGTTATATCCCACACCTCAAGCGAACCAGAGCCATCCACAAGAGCAAACACTCCAGGTTTTGTCGGACTCCAACGGGAATCATACACCACGTCTTCTCGATTGAACTCGATTATGGGAATGGCAATAGTAGTCCCTGATGTGGTAGTTGATGTGGCAGCTGGAGGGCGCGCTTTCCATAACTTGACGCTCCAATCTAGCGAGCTGCTCAAAACCAAATCACCTAGATCGACGGGTCCACGGACCGGATGGAAATCGACCGACATTGTAGGCGCAGCATGTCCTTTATACAAAATTCTTGGCTCTATTCCTGCCTTTGCGCCTGCGCGATCATACCGATGGCAGGGATATATGGATCCTTCTTCCGTACCTACAAGGAAGTATGTAGGGTCCGAGTGAGGGAAAGCCATACATGTTGGGCTAAGATCATCTGTTTTGGAAGGAGGTGGCGCCACCAACTCCAATAATTCCTGGGGTTGTGCCAGCATATCAACAGTCCAACCACAAACTACACCATCGGTAGAGCTGCTCAAGATGTTATTCGCATTTTGAGTACCGACAACTGAGATTGAGTACACGGGATGGGTGTGACCAGAACCAGTCAAAGGAGTTTTTAGTACTGGCTGTGATTTAGCCCTAGTATCCCAAAGAAGCACCTGGCCACTGTAGGCTCCGCCAACAATTAAGTTGGGATGAAACGGTGAGAACCGAGCCGTCAAGACATCGCTCTAGGTATTGATGAGAAAATGTTTCGACTTCGATCGTGGATGAAGTTATTACCTGAGCATGAAAAACATATTCGGCTCTACTGTGTAAATGCATGTTCCAAACTTGTACCAAACCGTCAGGATCGTGTGGGGCGGAAGGATTTTTCGTGTATGAAGCTAAAATAAGTTCTGGAAACTATTTGGGGTGTAAGCTAGCTGGCACAATTCAAATAATACCGGCAATAATTTTACCTTCGGCGAGAAGTTGACATCGCTGACCATTCTCTTCTTCGACCACCGTTCATCATAAAACTGCACGACTTCTTTCAGTCTCCTTTCAGTTTGATCCACATCCTCCACACTAACACCCAGCCCATAGTCGGCTAGAATATCGTACTCCGTATCCAATGCTCTCTCCACCACCTTGCTTGACCTTTCAATGAAATGTATGAACTCATTGGAAGTCGAGACCGCTGCTCTCTCTTCCTCCGAGAACTCACGCACGAAGAAATTTTTCTGCGAGTCACCGTTCACAGTCTCGGTACTAACATTCAATACATAAAACTGCCTAAGCTCATCTTCAATCTCTTGCCGCAGCCGTTGGCGCAATTCATCCTCTCTTTTTGGCAATTGCATTACCTCCGTTTCATCGCTTTCATGGTTCCTCCAGGTCGCGGTCGTCTGCGCCTCCTTATTATATGTAACCACTTCAGGGAGCAGGGAAGGTGGCGCATCATAGATGGTTTTAACAGACGAACTAGATATAGCATGAAGGCTAAGCATGGTAGATTCCTGCATCGCACTCAGTCCTCTGGATGTTTCCGCATGTATCAGCGAAGCCGTTCATATAAGAATGAGCTATGATACAAGCATACACAGGAATGATTGGCGAGGTAATTTCAGAAGTAGTACTCTCTGCCGTAGAAAGGACAGAGTTTGGCCTGCTGCCCCTGACTCCACATGGACCAGTTGAATTCGGGCGCTCCCCTACAAGGTTTCTGACCAAATTTTCAATGCTCTCGCGATTGAAGGAACGCGGTATGGGCGCAGAAACCTAATGACTTGAGGTAAGCTTCTTAGAATAACCCAAGACTGATAAGACATACCTCATTAACATCCTGGCTGCGGCGTGATGTTGTTATCAAGTGTCGTTCGGCATTTCGTCGTTTGATTTCAGCAAGGCGCAGGCGCTTTGCGGCGATCTCAGCTTTCCGTTGTTCCATCGTTCACGGTCTTCAGAAAAAAGACATGAAATAAGTAGAATAAAGGTGGGAATGAAGAAGCTGTGTATCAAAGCTGAAATTAATAAGGCACACCTCACCTATAGCACGGCAATATTGGTGTGGAGAGCTTGTTTATGTAAATAACTTGGGTTGAGAGGCTTGTGTTCTGGCCTCATACGATCTTGTATAGTGGTGCAGTAGTATAGAATCAACGCGTCATTAGCGTACACCACAAAATAATGTGTAGTAATTCGAACTAAGTCAATCTACTCAAATTCAGATACAAGAAAAAGTGAGGTGAAGGGGCCTGCAGAAATCACTTTCTCTATGCAATAGTAATTCCTCCTAAGCACTATCTGAAGGTAACAAATATAGCTTGTATATTAAAAGAAAGAAACTGTTTCAGTATGCAAAAAGATAAACTTATTTTGATTTTCTCTATAAGCAATACCAACAGAGTTTATTTTCAGTACTCATGCTGTATCTGTGTGAGTATATCTTCAACAAATCGAGTATCTAGTATCTACTTAATAGCATTAAATATAGGTGTGAAATCCACACTATTGACTATTAAATCCTCTTTTGTAACTCAAATATTAATACAATACATTTCAATATATATCTATGTTTTGATATTTCCTTACTCAACTTCTGTATAGTGTTTTAGTTTTGAATATCACACCAAATTATACTTTCACTAATATGTAAGACACTTTAAAGAGTTGCTTAAATACAGAAAGTATCAAAATAATATTTAATCCAATAGTATTTCATTTCAAATTCCAAGGTAAAACTAACATTCAATCTATATATATTTACATTCTGAATCAGTAGATAACAATTGGCTTAATATATTTCTAATATTTAGTCTGCAACAGGTCAATCCAACTATACTATTCTGTTTATTATATCCTACTGCTCAACTAAAGTTGAAAGTATTCTCATCAAAGTCACTGGCTCGTACCAATAATGTTAAACTACTTTATTGTTACAGGGGTGCTTACTTCCAATAATCAATACAATATTTAATGAACTAAGTACAGTCGCCTATCTGATGTTTCTCTTTCTCTCCTCGTCTGATCCTAAGACTCTACCTCTTGCAACCTTCTTGCAGGAGCGTGCAAATCGAACTAGTGCAAAAGCCCGTCTCGAGTATATATGAAGACAAAACTTCCCAGTAAAACAACCACTTTTCGGAAAATTCCTCATATAGTAGTGCGCCGGTGTTATGCTATCCCACCACCCGGGAGTCAATATTCTCGAGTTCGCAGAAACGATATACCACACGGTAGGTGTGGGTGAAATGGTGCTCTGCTAATTTGAAAAGTAAATTCCGGAAAGACTCGACACCTCGTTGCAGTGCGTACTCTTGTTGATTCAACTGATGTCCAGACATAGGTTGCCCAGTCACGAAAGGATAAAAGAGAAGTAATTTTTTAAAGGTGGATAGAATTCTTAATAATATTTTAAGATTGTCTTCAGTATCCTGATTGTTGACTGTGGATTGCTGCTTGAGCTTGGTCTTCTCATTGCCAGAACAATGTCATCTTTTTGTAGTCGTCTTTGAGTGTTTGTACGCCCATTCTTCGACACTGTGACTATGGAGCTCATGATAGCATTATCGCGGTGGCATCATGCCATTTCCACATGTGCCTGGTAATAACTTCTCACCCATCATAGTCTGTTATCGTGTTCATGCGTATGAGATATTAAAGTGTTACGCTCCTGATGATAATCAGGCCATCCATCACATGATATCATGTCAGACAATGTGTCTGATGAAACTTGAATCTTGACATCTTACTACCCGTTTGCCTCAGTAGTTGGAACATCAGCCAATCGTAGTCGGCAGTGCTTATCGTACATCAATGCCTCACCTTAAACGCTATTTGGCTTGCGTCATAGATTTAATCAGCGATCAATCAATACTATACAAACATAGAACTTGACGCGTCAGCCTGTATCGAATATCAGTCTGACATTGCAACGCATACTAACTTAAACCTATGAGCAGGGTTGCTTCAGGCCTGATATCATAAGCCAACGTCATAATTCCCTCCATCAAGTCAAGCTTAGGCCGAGACCATTCTCTTTGGCCAGTATGGTGAAGCAGCAGAGGTAGTTGACCGAGGGCCCACCATCAACACTCCACCGCTCCTATTGCGGGATCCAAAAGGAATTCATGAGAAAGAGTGGTTCTCGCTCGAGGAGCATACGAAGAGGGTGAGAAGGTATGATACTTCCCGGCTGTGAGGATGCATGCGTTTGCATGGATCCACATGGAGTCTCGGAAAGAGCGAGTGAGATGAAAAGATGGGAAGGATAGAATGTGTATTTCGTTGTATAATGAGATGAGATGATATGATATGAGATACAAGATGCGATGCAAGCTATCTACCCCAGGGTCTCCTGAATATATACTCCCCATCACTCCTTCCATCTCCGCTACCCCTGTATCCCCTTACACCTCAGTAGCCCAGTCCGTCTCCATCACCAATGTATCTCTGTATACCCACCATAGCTCAGTCCTCTGCCAATCTGAGTGGCGGTAGTGGTCAGAAACGGATTTTCCGACCACAACTCCTCCCTGGCGCTTTGTGCGAAGCACACCTCTTCACTTCCATATAACCGTATATGCAAACCTGAAAGAACATAAAAATACTATACACACAAAGGAAAGACACAGACATAGACTTTAAAGGAAAAATACAAACGTAGACTTCAAAGGTAAACCACAAACGTAGACTCAAAGGAAAAACCATAAACCCAAAGGAAAACCATAAACCCAAAGGAAAAACTTCCAGACTCTGACTCCTTGCGCACCCGCTATCTCTTCCCACCGTCTGTGTCTGCCTTCTTTTTTCGTTTAGCAATTGCGAAGTACGAGATGTTGCCAAGGCAAGTATCAAATCGAACTATTGCCTTACGCATCGCATACACGGCTGCTGTGATTTGTGCCCAGGCCTCTGTGAACAACTCGGGATCTTCGTTTAGTGCTTGTTGGAAGAAAGGTATGGCTTTGTTCCCTATTGTTCGCTTGTGGTGTGCCAACATATTTGTCTCGTCGTCCAACATTCTGTTGCGGTCTAGGTCATGGCCAAGCGATTCTAGAAAGCAGCTCTCATATTCTTCATCTTCAGTGTCGTCATTGTCGAAACTGCTACTTTTGCTGCTGGGAGTGGCAGGCTGGTCAGGTTTTGGGGTGCCATTCTGCTTAGGATTGGTAGGCTTCTCTGGGGTCGTACCAGCCTCTTTCCCGGTTGGGGCTGGCGGGGTTGTAGTGGCCTCATTCTTGGTGGGCGCTGGCAGGATCGTACTGGTGTCATTCTCGGGGGGCGATGGTGGGCGCTGGTGGCAGTGTACCGCCGTCTTTCTCTGTGGGAGTGCTGGTTCCATCCTTAGATCCATCCTCAGCCAGGTCCATCAAATGCTCTCCAACATTGCTCTCATTCTTTTCCTTTGCTTTTCCCTTGGTTGATGGTGTTGGCGGTGGAAGCATCTTGCTCATATTTGGGGATGGAGGTGGTATCGATATCCCATGGTCGGCAGGCGGTACTGATGGTGAGATGGTACAGAGTCGATTGGCGTGATTGCAGTCATCCATGCCAGGGTAATCACTAAGTGGCATTACCAACCCCCGATACCATTTCAAACCCATAGCTTCATAGTCGATTCATTCTTCCAGTGGAGGGCAATCATTGGCTAACAGTGTATTAGCTTCCTGGAAGTCGCTGGAATTATACCACTTGTTCGCTTTTATCTTCCGAATTAGCTTGGTGAGACGGTTGATGTATGCAAGATTGAGGCATCTTTTCGCTATCCCGGGATCTCTGGATTTTTGGTTGGAAATTGAGGTTTGTCGCATCCACTTCTCACTTCCGCTGGAGTCACTCAGGATTTCCTGGAGTTCAAGATAGTGTTGCCAGAGGTCACCCAGCTTCTTCGTTGTCCATGTCTTCCTCTGCTGCACAGTGTGATGTTGCTTTAACATTTCCCTAACCCTGCCGGAGGTGTCGAGAGCCTAAAGGAAGTCATTGTATCGCTTGTACTTCAACTTCTTCCAGGCAAGGTTTCTCTCCACAAAGTTCGACATCTATGTGACCTGGGCGTTGGCGGTATCCGTAATGTCACCAAACAAATCACAGATCTCAAGCATGAAATGCTCTTTGTTTTGGAGGGCTAGCTCCCGTGCGGCAATCTCTGCGGCATCTTCTAGCAATATGACAGGTCTATTGGCGAAGAATTCCCTGCTGAGGTGTGATAGTGTCTCCGACGATAGGGTAACTGGAGAGAAGTTGCTAGCAATAGTAGAGAAAGCCAAGGAGGGGGTATACGTAGTAACGGCGGTGGTGGTGGTGGCTGTGGTGGTGGTGGCTGTGGTGGTGGTGGCTGTGGTGGTGGTGGCTGTGGTGGTGGTGGCTGTGGTGGTGGTGGCTGTGGTGGTGGTGGCTGTGGTGGTGGTGGCTGTGGTGGTGGTGGTGGCTGTGGTGGTGGTGGCTGTGGTGGTAGTGGCTATGGTGGTGGTGGCTGCCGCATGGGTGGAGTTGAGGTTCGTAGCGGTGGTAGTAGTGGTTAAGGACACTTCGAACTCCATGGTATGGTTGAGTACTGCTGCAATGTTGTTGATTGATGTAAACAGCATGTCGGTTGTCGGTTATGGTTCAGATGGCGATATTGGGTGCACTTGTCAGTGTGCAGAGGGAGATGAACAGTACAGACGGTGGTTGTCTTTCCTTAGGAACATAGAGGAGGGGGGCTCTTTATATACCTGGAGGGGTGCTTTGTGTCAGATCCTTCTTTTTCCAATCTCTATGTGGTTCCCAATTTCCCTAGTATGCTCTTCTCGTATCTCTTCACAACTTCTTCGCCTCTTCCGCTTCTCATTTTCTGCTTGTACTCGGAGGTTTGGCATATCTTGCTCGTCGTTCCTGTTGTTGGTGATGACTTTTCTGCCCACTCCTGCTATAGTTGTCGTCTCTTTTGTTTCCAAGTGACAAGAGGGTTAGGGGAGAATGGTAGGAATTTTTCGTGTAACGTGGGTGCAACTCAGCTAATACGAATATTTCTTCCCCCTCCATTTTGCAAGTCCACGCAATTGTGTGGATTCGATATTCTCCCTCCATCTCGCAACGCCAACCAATTGTGTGGCTTCGGTACCTTCAACTCTTTTCGTCATGGTCCATGCAATGGATCTCCTATCTTCCCTCCTGATTCCCCCCCCTTCCTTCCCCCTCCATCTGTCTTTCCTATCATTGTTTGGATGGGTGGTCTGCTGGCACTGGATGTGCAGCGTTCTATCTATCCACTAGTTCCTTACTCCCCGCCATATCCTCCACCTGTACCCACGATTGTTTCTCCCAGTCTTTCCACTCAACTAAACGCATCGATCGTCCTTCAATATATTTCCGGCCTGCTACTGGCTCTACCTCAAATTCCTCAAATTCCTCTGATTCCTTCTTTTGTGTGGTACTAGATATACTGAACTCTCAGGTACCGTGTACGCCTTCGTTGCGAGTGAAGAACATGTGGAGTCAATCATCATCTATCCAGCCTGCGAGCTCTGCTCCATCTAGTGCTTCCAGTCGATAAGTCCCCAGGCTCTGGGCAATTTCTGTGACTCTGTAGGGTCCTCGCCACCTAGCATCCAGTTTGGCGCCGTGAGACTGCTCTATCATGATTTCGTGTACAAGGGTCAAGTCGCCATTTTGGAGATCTTCAGCTCGGAGATTTGCTGGTTGGTCAAAGTAACGTTTATTGGCATCTGTCGACTCTTTTAGATTTTGTATGGCAATGTCGATATCTTCTCCCGGTCGTTACAGCTGACTTGCTCTAGCCGCTATCAGTAATGCTGTATCGTTGATTCCTTGGTTTCACTTTTCAGTATTCCATGTTAAGTTCTCCAGCTCTATCGGAAGTACTGCATCATGGCCGAACATAAGCCGGAATGGTGAAAATACGGTTGTACGCCTGATGGTGATTCTGTCGGCCCAAAGCACTCCCGGTAGGTGGTCAATCCACATCTCTTTCCATTCATCCGAGCAGGCTATGAGTTTGGATAGTGCATCTGCGATCAGTCTGTATTCTCGTTCGATTATACCGTTAGTGACGGCATGGTATGGGGTTACGGTGATCTTCCGGATATTGTAGGGTTTGAGGAGGAGGTTGGTTCATTTCTTGTTCTCTTCGTCTCCATCCGCTACCATACTTTCTGGAGTTCCAAACCGACAAATTACCTCTTTGTAAAAGAAGTCTGCTACCTTCTGCGATGTACCCTGTTTTAGTGATTGTGCCTCTGCCCACCCACTGAAATATTAGCAGGCTACCACTAGTAGGTGATATCCGTCCTCCGTTTTGGGCATGTATGAAATATCAATCCCTACTCGCTGCCATTAGTGACTGACGGTTAGGCATTGCAGGGGTTCATCATACCGTAGCGGCACTCTCTTCTCACACTCCTCGCACATTTTCACCCAGTCTTTCAAGTTGACATACATTTCTAGCCACCAATACCACTCCACTTCCTTTTGTAACGTTTCTTCTCTTCCACAGTGCCCACTCATTTCATGTGCAGCTTCCATTGCGTTCTTGTTCTGCTCCGTGCTCACTATCACCTTTGCCGGCGATTCATTGGTTTTTTGCCTACGGTAGAACATTCCATCTGAAACAAGATATTTCATAGCCTCCCACCGGAATTGCTGCATTTCCTTCGTAGTCTTTCCTTCCGGTCGTTTCATGTTCCCCAGAAACTCACCTCTCTCCTTCCACCTCCCTTTGTATTCCTCTGCCAGTCTTACCCCAACAAATAGTTTGAATGCTCTCCCCCACTTCTTTCTTTCCGGTCCTTGTTCCACCCGTATTCGTCGTAAGCTTGCTTCCAATGTTTCTTCGAGATCATCCTCCTCTTCTGAATTAAGCACCCTTTCCCATCACGGCCGCCTTGAGAGGCCTTCAGAACCTCAATTCAGTTTTCCAGGAACGTGTGTCACGTCAAAGTCAAACAGTCTTATCCACGTGATCCAGCAGGTGAGTAGTGCTCCTGGCAGATCGTTGGCGGGCAAGTTTAGTCGATGCACCAATTTGTTAGCATCTGTCTCCATGAGGAATCTGACTCCATATATGTAGTTGCAAAATTTCTAAAGTCCTTTCTTCAACCCATGATACTTACGTTTCCTCACGTCATATCTTTTCTTGGCATTGTTCCAGAGCCCGCTTTCATAGTGACACGGGTGCCGGTCCTTATTTTTGTCTTCCTGCTGCAAGATCGCCCCCCACCCCTCCAAGCTGGCATCGACTCCCACGAGTATTTGCCCGGCGCCATCGTTAACATCTAATCTCTTCAACGCAGAAGCATTGCAGAGAGCCTTCTTCAAGATTGCCATAGGTTTCTTTTCCTCAGTCTCCCACTGCAACTCGACGTCCTTCTGCAAGATTGGGACGAGTGGGCCAGCAACTATTGCATACTCGGGGATCCATATTCGATAGTATGTACAAAGTCCCAAAACTGCCCTGCACTCGGTACAGTTCTTGCACCAGGGCCAATTCCACACCTTGTCGACCTTCGATGCTTGTGGCCACCTTCTTGCTTCCCCACAGACAAAGCTGACTATTTTTACTCCGTTCCAGCACCTGTCAGATTTCTCTCCAGAAATGGTCGCTCCAGCTCTCTCCACATCTGGAAGTACATTATTGAGGTTCTGGAGGTGTTCCATAACAAACCTTTGAACTCCAGGCAGCTCTTCAACCTCCTTTTCTCTGTATCGACTCTTTGGTGCATTCACTCCAACATCGTCAACTAATATTTCTGCGATTGATCACAGATGAGTGTTTAGTATTTTCCGAGCTACTCTGACAAATGCTGAAACCAAATTGGTAGCTCCCTGTACCAGTCTGGATGGCCGATACATGCCTGGCGCAGTCTGGAAGGTCATATAGTCCCGGCTATCCTCGTGCAACATTTTTTGGTCATACCCAGAGTGAAAGTCAGTTAGTGAAGAAATGAGCAGTCTGGCGAAGGCTTCGGAAAACTGCTCGATGTTAGGTGGTATCTCGGTGTCTTCCAGTGTATGCCGATTCGCGCTCACGGCAGAGATGATGAAGCGGTACTTCCCATCCTTCTTTGGAACTAAGAAGTGAGCATTCCTGTAGGGGCCCCAAGCAGGCTCGGATAGGCCCTGCCAGACTGTCACTTCTACCATCTGTTTTTCCACCGGAATGACTTTCATCGGTATGCGGAATACACGATCCTTTCCGACCTTATGACTGGACTACAGTCGGATACCATTGGGTGGCTCGACCTCGTTGCTGATCGTTCCCAGCTCCTCCAAAGTCCATGAGAGAGCATATTTTCTATTCGATATCATACCCAGGAGGGCTTTCTTTTCCTTCGGCCATAATATGCTCCCTATCCGTAGCTCTCGTTCTCTCTCAGGTGTCAACCTTACTCCTCTTGCTCTGTGGGAGAATTTGGGAATGAACCACTCATCCCAGCGGCCTGGTACTGGTACGGCCCGTGCGATAGCTCTTCCTCTACAGTCGAGTCCGGCATCTAGTGTTCTTCCGTCTGACCAGGGAAAAGGCTTCACCTTCTGGGCAAGACATTTGTAGCAGGCGCGCACCCAGGCTGCTTTGGTGTTTTCGTCTATGTTACACTTCGCCGAATGAAGGTACAAGGAAAAGGGTTGTATTTGACTAAGTTCCAGAGCAATGCTATTTTTAGAAACCCACGCAAAAATGGTGGATTCTTTTCCTGTTACCCTCCTTTCCTTCACCATAGTATCTCCTCCCATCGACCACTCTTCTGCTACCATTCTCCTACCCAACTGCCTGACTATCAGTCCTTCCTCCTCTTCCCACTCATCCTCCAAATCCACGCCTCTTCCCATTACCTTCCTCACCGCATTCGATAGCCCCCCTTTTGTGACTGACTGTTTTCATTTCTTTTTGAACGTTTCCTGCTATTTCCCGCTGTATAATCCTTCCACTTCCCCTGCAAGCGCCATCTTCCTATTAACCAACTGCTGCTCTTTTCCTTTTCTACCATTCGAGACTATCTCATGCCCATCATTCCCCCCAGAACTGTCCAACCTTTTTCCTTCGTAATGCCGGGCCCTATCCTTCCTAGTTGCCCTTGGTTTAACTAGGCGTAAAAGTTTCTCGAGCTGCTGGCGAAACCGTCCCTCTTGTCTCCCTGAAAGGTAGCGAAAAACGTCACCTGCTCTGACCCATCGACGGCTGAGATGGTGATCTCGCAACTGCCATCTTTCCGGTTCCTCTCACACTTTCAAGCGTATGTTTCGCAAGGGCAGCCCAAGATTATCCATTCAGATCCAAATTTTGCTAACAAGATAGGCTCGGGAATAACGATACCATGGACGTTGATGGGCATGCACTCTGCCACCTTCGACAAATCAGACTGATTGCCATTGGCAGTGATCATCTTCTGGTCCGCACTTTTCCACCTGATGATCAACTCTCTGGCAACCTCTTCACTCATCACGCAGATCCCAGATCCACCATCAATGAGCATGGGAAGTTCGTGCCCATGCATCTTTCTGAGAACAGTTGGAGAGGCCCTGGTGTATCGGAATTGGGTGTATCTGGCGTCATCTTGCAGACCAGAGAAGCCAGAAATGTCAGCGATTCCGATTTTCGTTGGTGCAGCCAGGGTCCTGCGACTACCTTGTTTGTCTATGGGAACTGATACCGTTTTAGCCATTAGTAGGAGTCAAAAGGTCAATTCGCCAGTCTCCCTCTATTGACGGGCTTGGATAGTGTAATCGAGTTGGCAGCTTTCGAGGACTTTGTAGTTTCTAGTATCCAGGGCCGGTGCTTTCTTTTGCAACCCATTTGGAGTCTTAGGGGTCTTTGGAGTCGTGTTTTCAATGGGGTCAGTCTTGGCTGGTTGCTTGTTGAATGCTACCGCTTTCCTGATAGTTCAGTTTTCCTGCTTACTAGTACTCGTCAAGACCTCCAGGACCTCTTCCTCAATACATGCGCACCTGTCATCACCCGTGGTTACCTCTTTTGTCCTCATCCATCTCTCATCAACGAAGGCATATCCTGCATGCTTGCGCATGACTGTCGACCTTTTTTCTTTCTCTTCCTCGTCTAAACACGCGTCTGTCTCCTCCTCCATCTCACTTCCCTCCTCTTCCTCTGCACTGCTGTCACCTTGCCCTGGTTCTTCCGCTACATCCCCGTCACTCAATTCCTCCATACGGTCATCGTTACCTTCTTCCTTACCTTCCTTACGTGTAAACCGACCAGAGTAGTACCTGTCGAACTCCAACAGCTGTCGGGTAATCCGTCAGCGAAACATAGTCACCTGAACAATGGACATCTGAAACAGCTGAGATCTTGCAATGTGCTGCGGCTGTGGCGGCTGTGGTGCGGCCGTAGTGGCTACTCTACCTCCCTGCTGCCTTTGTCGAGCTACTTCCCGGGCGGACTCCCACATTGACAACAACCTTCTCTCCGGTCGATATCCAGATATCTCACATCCATTTCCTCCTCTTGGTACTAAGGTTAATCCTCCACGATCATTGAGGTGGACTATTCCTTTTTCCTGGGCGGTGCGCACATCGGGATAGTACGTGCAGATGTGTCCCAGCTCATCACAATTGATACAGGGTCCTAATCCTTGCCATGGATACTGCAGGTCATTGGGTCCCAGTCAGTAGTAAGGGGGTCCCGTGGGTGCATTTGGAGGTGTGAAGTTAATTGGTGTGTGCGAAGGTGGATGGTCAGCTTGGACGGCGTACACCCTGGCAGTCTGGTAGCCTCTGTATCTGGGTTCATTCACTTTGGTCAGCTGGAAGGTCCAAGCCTCGAAGGCCTTCATCATATTGTCCATCTTCGTGACGATCGTAATTTCGGCTTTAGCAATGGAAATTTCCTCCGTGGCTTGCCCTGGTGCCGGCATTTCCTGGTTTTAAGGTTTGCGGGAAGGTTCACCACTACTGGCATCCGCGGGAACGGAACTCCAGCTGGGATTGAGTAAGGAGAGACTCCCGGCGCCGTACGTGGTTCTTCCCAATCCAGCAGGGCGAGGGCATTGGTGGTTGCACGTTTGTCAAGGATATGCTTTCAGAGTGTGTCGTATTAGAACGTCGTGGGGTCTCTGGGATCTTGTTCGAGTATCATTACCGCTTTTGTTCTCAAATCTCTTGGGAGGGCATCAAGCAACAGTTCCACCAGTGAGTACTCGGCCAAGGCTCCCTTGTTGATCAAAATGCAGCTGATGTTGTCATAGGCGCGGATGAAGGCTTTCAAGCCGAGGTTCCCACGTTTGAGCTGGTCCCTGCCTCATCTCTCCGAGTACAATCTCGTGTACATATGGACCCGGCTATTGGCGTGTCGGATGGCGTCCTTCAGCTCCTCTTTCAACTGCATCCAGTCCTTCCTCAGATATCCATTCATCATCTTGATAGTTTCCTGGATCGTTTCCGAGCAGTAGTATGGGAACATTGCGATATCATCGTCAGCTGCCAGGTCGGTCACAGTGCGAGAGGAGATGCTTTCGTATGCCTTGATGGGTTTGGTGATGTCTGCTCCTCCGAAGACTGGGGTGCCCATGGTGCCTGGGAGTGGGATCTCCTTCTTCTCCTTCGCGATGGCAAGGGCCAAGGACTCGATTAATTGCCTTTGATTGTGTACATGATTGGGCAAGGCATTGCCAAAAGGTCCAGCACTGGTGGAGAATCCGGCCTGGGTTGGGCGTCCAGCACTGGAGGAAGCATTACAGCCACTGGGACCGGTGGCGGAAGTGGATCGGGAGCGTTCAGTTGACATCTTGTGTGTAGGGGGGGATCGTGGATTAGGTGGTGAATTGGCAGTAATTGGTGATCTAAGGTCAATTGCTAGTTTGTGAGATTTTTGGAAGGGGGGGTTAGGTTAATTGACACTCTTTTTGAGGTGAGCTCTCTGTTTCATTCCTTTCTTAGTCCAGCTTCACCACCTCTTACGGTCATCTCCCTTAGCTTCCTGCCAAGTTGTCTATCGTGTTCTACACCCTGCGACTTCCCCCTACGACTAGTAGTATCCTCATTAGCACTTCTAACAATCTTACCGGCATCGTTGATTCCTTTTCTTAGTATTCCTTCGTGTCAGTGTCTTCCTTAGTACCTGGGTGGTGTCCTTATTTCGCTTATGTTTTCTCGTCCAAATAGCAGGTCAGTGCCCGTTGTCCCGGTGTCAGGTTGGCACCAGTAGTCCCGGTGTTAGGTCAGTCCTTGTCATCCCGGTGTTAGGTCGGTGCGTGTCGTCCCGGTATGAGGTCCATGCCTGTAGTCCCGGTATGAGGTCAGTGTCTGTCGTCCAGTCTGTGAGGGCGGGGCCTGTCGTGCAGGTATGAGATTGGTGCCTTTCGTCCCGGTCTGAGGTCGGTGCTTTTTTCTCGGTGTTCATCCCAGTATGAGGTCGGTGCCTTCTGTCCAGTGTTACTTCGGCACCATTTCGTTAGTATTCGTCCCGGTATGAGGTCGGTGCCATTCTTCCGATGTTAGTTCGGCGCCATTTCCTCCTTGTTCGTCCTGGTATATGCTCAGTGCCTTTCGTCCAATGTTAGCTCGGCACCATTTCCTTAGTGTTTGTCCCGGTATTTGGTTGGTGCCTTTCTTCCGGAGTTGGTTCGGTGCCATTTCGTTGGTGTTCATCCCAGTATCAGGTCGGTGCCTTTTGAGTTTGTGAAGTCAATGTACCCAGCTTACTGCATCCTGCATTGGAATCCGACATTGTTAGTATCGTCCCTAGAAATGTTGTTACTTCCTTCGGCATTGCGCTCTGCTCGCATGGTAGCTATCTTTCATTAGTTGCTTCTCTTGATATTTACCTGTCTTAGCTAGTAGAGGTTTTTCCCACCATACCGTATTCAGCTTTTCGAACCAGAATCCGCATTTGGGCTGTATTTGTGGTGAAACGGTGGCGCTAGATGACTGAGGGCCCATCATCAACACTTCGCTGCACCTCTCGCAGCATCCAAAAGGAATCTGTGAGAAAGAGCGGTTCTCCCTCAAGGAGCGTAGGAAGAGGGTGAGAAGGTATGATACTACCCGGCTGTGAGGATCCAAGCATTTGCGTCGATCCACACGGAGTCTCGGAAGGAGCGAGTGAGATCAAAAGATGGGAAAGATAGAGTGTGTATTTCGTTGTATCAGGAGATGAGATGATATGAGATGAGATACAAGATGCGATGGAAGCTATCTACCCTAGGGTTTCCCGAATATATACTCCCCATCACTCTGTCCATCCCAGCTACCCCTGTATTCCCGTACGCCCCCGTTGCGCTGTCCGTCTCCATCATACCTGTATCTCCATACACCTGCCGTAGCTCAGTCCTCTGCCAAGCTCAGTGGCAGTGGTGGTGAGGAACGGATTTTCCCGCCACACCCAGGAGTCCCCTGGTTACTGCTGTCCGCTGAGGAGAGAAGACAGGAATCCCATGTACTCGCATAGAGACTAACGACTACTGTGTCTGAGTGTTGTAGTATTCCCCAATCCATTCAGACTTGTCCCGCTAGGCTCAGGATATGTGAATGTTGTTGAAAACAACACCCTAGGCAGAAGCAACTTCTTTTGATCTGGCAGTGTTGCTGCATCGTCTTATGTGACTCTGCTACGCAGTAACTTGCTTTTTCAATTGACACATGACTGCTATATATCCCCGCTGAAGGAGATAGAACTGGCCAAGTTGCACCGTCATGAATAAATCGTTTGCATATCACGTGACTGGACTGAGAATAAGTCAGTGACATGTATTCATAGAACTAATGCAAGTACTATTATCGCTGTTAACTGAGAACCGCTAACATTTATATCTTTGCAATCTTCCAGCTTTGCAGTGCTTAGAATCATTCTTCTATATATTTTTAGACAGTATAATATCTATCAGATCATTGTAATTTTAATTGTACTTTCTGTCAATTACAGTTAATAACTTTCTATACTATTGTTATATTTATCATCTACCCTACTAGCTACAATATTTAATAACCAATAGATAATTGTAATTGAAAAACAAAGGTAGTCATAATTCATTGCTCTGATAACAATCGAATAATATATTTATTACTAATGAGATATGAAAACATCTATAGTGATTATATACAGATGATAAGTAGATGGAAATAATATACATATGGTAATTAAAAATCAATATTATTATTGTAACATTGTAGCAATGGATATTTACAAAAATATAGACTAATTACCACTGAACTAGATGGCAACAAATAGAGAAATCTTACGTTATAATTAAATCGTAATGATATCAATTTGTACTATACGATTCGGATGTTACTGAGAATTATATTCAATTCTTTTTGCATAAAACAATTTAACTTCTCTCAAATCAAAAGCTTTCTACAAATATTCCAACTGGACTCATTGCATACTTGGTTCCATAATATGTGTTTACTATATGGATGGATTGTTGCTAAAAGTTATAAATTTGAACAGCAATTATTTATATAATAGTGTTTGGAAATTCCAGTTGAAATTTATCAATGATGACAGATTAAAATGAAACAGTATACTGAATTTATGTTTGAAGTATTTCTTCTGATAATAACCATTATCTTCAAACAAAGATGAAATAATCTTTTAATACTGTTTAAACTGGCTTTGCTATATATTTTCCTAATGAAATATATCTGATGTTTACAATACATTAAATTTTTGATAAAACTCTAGTTTTTTAATTTCAATCAGGTTAACATCAGTTAAATCTAGAATACAAGTTGAACCAAATTAGTAATATTGGGTGAGAAATTTTTTCAACTTGACTATTTATTCAGAATCGTTAAAATGTATTAGATATTAATATGTTCAATACAACTAATCTTCAGTATTTACGCACTCTTGTAGTTGTTTCATTGTAATATCTCATATATCTGTTCATTTCAAATTACTTTTAATTCCATATCAATCAGTTGCCAACTGTGTTTCTGCTAATGGAATTATAGTTATTTTCAGAATTTTCATAACTATGTACCACCTATTTTATGACCATTTCAAATATGTTGTAAGGTAATTGTAAAAAACAGTCTGCAAATCTGTAAGGGACAACATTACAACAGATTTGTTGTTAGGCAATTGGTTAATATATAATGACTACAATTTTCAAAGTGCAGTATTATTTGGAGTAGTAAATATGGAATATTATGACTTAGCTACTGGGAAAATCTGTAGTTAAATATCAGATTTGAAATTGTTTGAATTTCAATCAAACTAGTTAAAATTCAAGTATTAGGGTTTTATTTGGACATCCAAATGCAACTGATCCAGTAATAATCTTGTAAGTTTAATGCACTGAATATTGTATATCTATTTCCAAATATTAAAAATAACACTTACTCCTGTATTTTAGATAATAGTAGATAGTTTTCCATTAATCTCTCCATATTGTATTGAAGAATATTCAAATCTGTTGCATTATATTTATGAGAAATATAAACTATCCAATTATTATGCAGGATTTAAGTACCATATCTACAGATGTTATATCTGCAGAGTATGAATTTACATTCTTCAATGTCGAGAAAAATATTATTTTTGATATTCTAATTAACAGTTATAAATGACAGCAATTTCAAAACATTATGAGAAGCAATATAATATGTTTTACATATAGAATTGGTAAGTACATAGTGGGAAATATATAGATTTATATTTGGCTATGGACATTTTCATTAAATATAATTATATTTACAGCTGTTTTTCACTATATCTAGTTTGACATAAGCTATATATGTTGTACATTAATTTCCAGTTCTAAGAATAACTGTAAACAGGTCAATATATGCTAGATCTGGTAAACATAATAGGCAATCGATGTCTAATTTGTTATGCTTATATTGTTGTATTTTTGCTTACTTCAATCTGCTCAGTTTAATATTGAAAGTTATTATTCAATTCATTACTCTACAGTGTCATCTTTCATGTACATTTATATAGTATTTATACAGTTCACTTTGATGATTAGTATTTATAGTATAGATATGGAACAATTGTTAGGATGAAAATATGAAACTCTATATTTCAGCAACGTGTATAAACCAATATATATACGTTCAATTTGGTATACTAATCATGTGAACTAATACTCTAAAGAAACAATAGCTGGAAACAAAGTAAAGATAAATCAAATAAACATACTGAGAGAATCAAGTAGTCCCAAATCAAGCTATTGGATTAGGATAGACTAACATGCTACTTTGATTTCAGAGAGAAGGAAGATTTAGAAGATTTAAAAGTGGATATTAATTGGTATTGGCATCCAGTTGAGTACGATTGATTAAACCAAGCATTTATATTCACTTTGTAATATACATGTAGATAGTAATTTAACTTATTTTGTGATTTAGTTAGTAATTGTATATTCAAATTCCCTATCTATGATATTTAATAGCTGGCTGGTAATAGTCAATTTGGATACTCTGCTTTTTATATACTGTAGAAACTTGGTATCAATTCTTCAGGGCTAATAGTATGGCTGCACATATGCTCTGGGTGAATTAGATATAGTTTCAAATTAGGAAAGATTTTGCAGCAAGCTGGTAAAATATAGATAGAAGGGTACTACAGATAATTGATGGTATGTTTCAAGTCATAGTACTTTGAATAAGCCATAGACAGAAGGATGATTTGTAATGGAGTCCATGTAAAACATGTCACCTCTATATTACTACATATAGTAATTGGAGTATAGTTATAATAGTCCATATTTCATAGAGTTGCAACAACTAGGTTTTGTGATTGTAAGTGATAGTGGAAATGTGGACTGAATTCGGAATATTTGAAAATTGTAATCATATATTGCAGGGGTATATATGTAGCAACAGTTAGAATCTTCCAAATTTGAAAAATAAAGGTAACTTTCGAACCCAAATATGTCAATGGTTGAGGTTGTTAAATTGAATTGAGATATCATGAATTACTTTTCATTGTATACCTTGAACCTTCTAGAGACTGCCTACAACTATATTACTATAAACATCATACGAATAAAATTTGGGCTACTGTGGATTTCAGATGTAACTCAGAGCCATCAGGAAAGATTATGTCAATCATGGTATTTCTAAAGGGATTGGACTATTGCAGTGGCCTTTGAAAGCACCTCAGTACAGCAGAGAGAAATCTGTGCCCTGCGACAAGTGTAAGTGGCAGATTTCAATTATCTCTGAAAGTGCAGACACTCGATTTGGAACAATCTGAAATAGAAGTAATAAGTGTAAATGCATTTTGAATTATTGGTAGAGATTCCAGACAGTGTGTATAATTGGTATTGGACGATTGCAAGTATAGCTGGAAATAACATGAGTAAGAGAACTGAGTTACCAGTTATCATAAGATGACGGTGAAATTTGTCCAAATTGTTGATACACCTGGTATCCAGTCAGTGCTTGAGGTTTCTTTGAGGTGCACCTTCTGTATCTCGCCAAACCAGGCAAATAGTGGCACTTGGAGACCAACTTAGAAATACAGCTGCAGATAGTGCAAGCTACACATTTGTAGTAAAAATTCTGCAAAATTGACAATTGGGAACAAAGCAAACTTCCAAATGTACTATTTACATCAAAACAGTGATCAAGCAATTCCAGAAATACATATAGACACAATCATTGAGCAAGACAGAGTACACACATGGAGTACAAGATCAAGTTATATTCAGCAGCAAAATATGAAATAGTCTAGCAGTTATATGTGAATCTGAATAGTACTCCACACAACATCACTGATACATTCAAGCTATTCAACATGCTCCTAGACTCACATCAGTCATGGCAAACAGTAATCAGATGCTCTATGACTTCGTATATCTGCTGCTGATAACTAATTTTGATTTGAGCTGTTGCTTATTGTTTAGTTATATGTTTCACAATCACAAGATGTGTTGCTAAGTTGTAATTTGCCAAATATTCTTTGTCTAGTACCATATATATACATATGATTGATCTTGAATCAGATATTACTACAAGATCATCCGAAGAGCTTCTAGTAAAGAATACTGAGGCCACATGGACATTCACTTGGACACTGTAGTTGAGCGAACTCAAAGTACATCTCAAGCCCGGAATTATAATAAGTTAGAGTGGCAAATGGAAGCTAAGATTGAGTGCAGTTTGAAGATGCACTTGGAGGCTGTAATAGAGCAAGTTTGGGGATACCCATGACAGGTTGTGTATGAGGGAAATTAACGATTCGGTGATGGCTACTGCCAAGTAAGTTTGGCGATCCACTTGGTGGCCATAATCAAGTGTGCAATGCAATGCACTTAAACCCCATGATGGACTGAACATCAATGTGTATTTTGAGGCAATTATCTTGTAAACCGAAAAATACACATGCATGTTGAGAAGAAGTAAGTTTTGAGATGCACTTGGAAGCTGTAATCAAGAGAATTCAGCCATACATTTCAAGAACATAATGGAATAGATTTGAAATATAGTAGTTGACCATGATCAAGCGAACCTGTAGATGTACACGATGGGTAGAATTATGCTAATTGTGAACTACAGTTGGGGAAGTTGATCAGGAGGCAGACAGAATATCAGCAAAAAGCAACATTGGTTTCTGAGATCGGATTGCACACACTGATTCTCCTCCACATTCTCCATACATGATCTGAGGGACTTACATCAGCAAAATGTAAATCAATCCAGAAGAAATGGGTAATCTTCCCCGACACTCAGCGTGATCTCAGCAGTGTTTCTAAGTACATCTCGATGCTCACAGACTTCCCTGGAGATAAGCCAAGTGCACTCAGACTCTGCAAGAGCATTCTCAGGTGCTCCTGAAAGCACCTGCAGTTATGGAGGTGCATTCAGGTTGCTATGAAATTTACCTCATAGGATAGTCAAATTGTGGAGCTTCTGAGATGTCTGCACAGATCTGCGGTAGACTTCGACAGAAGCTGTAACTGCTGCACAGCTCTGCGGGAGGCTGCGAAAGCAGCCGAGATCGCTGCACAGCTGAGAGGGAGACTGGGTGCCATGTTCTCATAGCAGTGGTTCTTACGTTACCACAATGCATTGTATCTTTGTAACGGTCACAAGATTCGCTACATCGTAATATGCCTTGCCTTATTTAAGTCTCTCTCTATATATACATACCGTCAATCTGGTCGCAAATGGTAGTTGAGCATTGTCGGAGGAGCACCTGGATACGTCCATTCAGAGAACTTAGAGATGCCCCACTTGGAGGCCGTTGTGGTGAAAAATAGAACTAGAAGGCAGAGAGCCCACCATCAGCACTCCATTGCACCAATTGCGACCTCCAAACAGAAATTATGAGAAAGAGCAGTTCTGGTTGGAGGAGCTTAGGAATAGGGTGAGAAGATAAGATACTACCCGACGTTGACGATCCATGCAATTGCCTGAATACACTAAATCTTGGCCAGAGCGAGGGAGACCAAAAGTTGGGAAAGATAGAGTGTGTATTTTCATCGTATGATAAGATGGGATGGAAATGAGATGATGTCTATCTAATCCATGGTCTGCCAAATATATACTCCCCATTACTCTGACCACCTCCGTTACCCCTGCACGACCATACACCCACCGTCACTCGTTGAAGATGTACATGGAGGCCGGGCTTGAGCAATTTTTGTGACTTACTTCCCGACCGAGATTGAGTGGACTCAGAGATGAACTGGGAGGCCGGGAACAAGCAAGTTCGGATATGCGCTTCAAAACCGAGATCGAGTGAACTCAGCAATGAACTTGGAGGCCTTGATCGAGTGAGTTTGGAGATGCACTTGGAGGCCGAGCTTGAGTGAACTCAGAGATGCACTTGGAGGCTGAGATCGAATAAACTTAGAGATGCACTTGGAGGCCGTGATCGAGCAAGTGTGGAGATGCACTTCCAGACCGAGATCTAGTGAACTCAGAGAAGCACTTGGAGGCCATGCTTGATCAAAATTGGAGGAGTACTTGAAGGCGGTTGATCTGGAGGCGGTAGATTGGGAGGCATGTGCGATGGAAGCTGAGACTCTATTCATTGGTTAACTCGTAATTGTGGGAATGTAGAGAATTGAATACAACACGGTCCGCTGAGAGCTGAAAGACTGGCTAGGTGTGGGACACAGTCGATCTTGGGATGATGCAGTACACAGTGTATGCAGTACTCAGTGTATACTGCACTCAGGGTATGAAGTACTTAACATGTGCAATAGTTGGTGTAGGCTGTACTTGGTGTATGCTGTACTCAGTGTTAACTCTTGATCATGGTATAGAGAGATAGAGAGGGATGACATAACTTCGTGTTCTTAGGTGATTGCCGAGTTGAGGACGAGAAACAGAGAGAAAAGAGGAGATGGAGCAAATCATGATGTGGAACTGGGATTAAAGAGGAATTTGTGTGGGAGTCAATTTACCATCCCTGATACGACAGGTATGAGTCCCGATCTGGGGTGTAATAACCACAATATGAGGTCTCTCCAACCCAATCAGAGAAGTCGTACACCTAATTTCTCAGATTCCTCCATATCATTCTCATCTTCATCCCCCATCTCTCTCTTTTTCGTCCACAACTCTACCATTATCGCAGAACACAAAGTGAAGTCATCCCTTTCTATCTCTCCATGACATGATCATGAGTCGACACCATATACAAGCATACACCGAGTACAGCATACATGCAAGATTGTTTGTTCTTCCTTTATTCTCATGATCACAAGTTAACCCCTGAATATAGCTTCAGCTTCCGATGTGCCTCCCTACACGCTCAACTGCCATCAGGCACCTCGCCATGAGAGCGCAAAGATGCAGTCACCTTGTCATATTCCCACGTTTGCGTGTCAACTAACTGCCGAATAAAGCCTCCGCAGCCAGCGCGCTGTCCATCGACCGCCTCCAAGTACTCGTCCAATCTTGCTTGATGACGGCCTCCAGAGCGTATCACTAAAGTCAAATGATTACACCTCGAAGTGTATCTGCAAACTTGCTCCATCACGATCTCGGAGTGCATCACTAAGTTTCCTTGCTCATGGCCTCCAAGTGTATTTCCAAATTTCCTCGATTACATCCTCCAAGTGCATGTCTAAACCAGTGCGAAAACGGCCATAGAGTGTATCTCTGAGTTCAATCGATTGTCATTTGCAGGCGCACCTGGAATTGCTCTGAAGCTCTGCCTTCTAACAGTCGAGATATACTGTGTGTACATGGGTCACAATATATATACATAGATGGGAATACAACCTGAATAGATGAGTTTCAAAAATCGTTGAATGATATGCAGTAGCTATGATTTTGAGGCGCACCTCCAATGGTCCCAAAGATGTCGTTTTGCCCAGACTGCTTTATAGTGATTCGAGATGCTTCGAGGCTTGTTGCTGGCGCTCCCAGGCTTGTCACCGGCACTTCCAGGTGCTCCCAGGCATGTCGTTGGAGCTCCCAGACATGTTCCCGGTGCTCCCAGGTGTTCTCAAACTTATCACAATCAATCGCACTGTACACCTGTACCAGTGATCAGAGGTTCCAGTTACTCCGAAGGTTGTCCGGAATTCCCTCTTACGCTCTCACACTGTTCTGAAATTGAGGTATATAAGTTTTCACTCCACATCCTCTGAGACACTCCTGGAGTCTTCCAGTGACTAAAATACATTTTGCTGAAGCATTTCCAATTTTCCACTATGCTTCAAAGCCTTCAATGATGTTATCGCATTGTCACAGCATTTCAAAGACTTATTTAGCCATAAGATTAAGCTAATTTACGAAACTTGTTTCTTTCAAGTTGGTCCTCTAGGTTGAAATTGGTTTTGACAGGATTTTAAACAGTTGGCCTGACTTCTAGACTATTGATAACTACATTGTCCCTTGAGATATCGATTATACTCTGGCTTGTACAACTGCCATCACACAAATTAAGACACCCAGAGTAAATACTTATCAGATCTTTGAATATCACTGAAATGATTACTTCAATCAATGAATTGAATAATCTATATTTAAAATAAATCAGAATGATTCAAGTCCATCATGTTGGTCAAGTACCACCATGTGCTATCTGGCTGTGGTGTCAGTGGAAGAAGGTGTCCAGATCTTTACAGCATAATAGTTGAGACACTATGAGTGGTTACGACACCAAAAAGGGGCTTACCACAGTTGCTTCCAGCATGCAAGAGTTGCATCAGAGGTTGCTGTTTCTCTTTGACAGTCTTCATACCAGCACACTGACGTATCAGCGCTGTTGCAAACATCTGAACCAAGGCAAGAAGCACTTTAATGCTGGATTCAGCATCTTTGATCATGAAAACACACTTCAACTGTACAGGAATGCATCCTGCAGTTGACTTGAAGTGGCTATCCAGACTTGGCCTCATCCAGGCAAGCACTGTATCATTTCTTGGTGGCAAATGCTTCTCCACCTTGTGGACACAGTGCAATGCACCATATGAACTGCCTGCTCGTTGAATTGAAAAGACATCACCGGAATTGGTACTGTGTCAAACCAAATGTATTTTGAATAGTTGAAAGAACTGCAATATTGATTGTGATCGACATCATCTTTAAACTTGGCAAATCTCTTGAAACACTCAGCAATGCAATTCTGTGGCTCTCCTTTCGGCATTGCACATCACTCAGCCAAGCCATCAAGGGTCTTGATTTCTGATTGCTGGTTTTCATCATTCACTTGATAGGTGCTGAGGTGCAAAGCTCTTGATCATGGTGATGTTGCTTGGTAGCATTTGCATTGAGCTCTTGATACAGGAACACCTCCTGTTGGGCTTTTGTTAGCGGAATCTGGAATGCAGCCTCATGATCATTGGATTATTGGTACACTTGTTTAGAAAACATCATTGCTCTATTTGGGAGTTCAGAGCTCGCATTGGGAAGATTGCCAAGCCGGCGGATAAGGTCTGAGAAGTGGTTCAGCAAACTTATTTACACAAAGTTGAAATCGGATTCTTCAACTAGCTGTTGTGCAATTTCTGCCTTGATCTGCATTTTATTTTTATCACCACAACGACACTTTGCTGTCACAGAATGATTATTCCATGCCGGGTCAGTCGCCTGTTCTCCTGTTTGCCCAATGTAAGCTGCTTTGTCAAGACTTCTGAAACCATCTTCATAGATTTACTGGGGTGGAATCAACTGAAGAAATCCTTCAGATGATAAATCTCCTTCAGATATTTCTTTGTGTACTTGATCATGGCTTCAGTATGTTACCTGTATAGTACCATAAGGAGAAAATAGACTAGGTTCTTGACCCACAACAGGGCTTCTGTGAATGGAATCCTTGGGCTCCCTCAAGGGATTAGAGGATTCGCCACGAAAACTGGAATAATCACCCATTCAAGTGCTTTTATCTCTTTACCACTCCATTGTGTCAGCTGGCTATATGGCTTGTTGAATTAAGTGAAAGTCGAATGTAGAGGTATCAACACCCAGAGCTGGTAAAATATGTTGACCATGGAATGTTGTTTGAGGAATAATGTTACCCAGTCCATCGGATGCCGAAGCTTATCAAGATAGATGGTATCAAGGATATCAGGTAACCCAATAGTCGTTTGGAAGATACATTTGATAGTCCCGAAGACCCCTTTCTAGATTCTGACTGTTAGAGCTTTTTGATACTATCTTGGTACCCTACTCCCAGATTCATCTCGCTGAGTTACCAGAATCACCTTTCGGAAGTATAGCCAATACTCTCTCAGTCGCTGCCATGATAAATTCCCTGCTACAATCAACAATTTTTAGTATTTAGGACTCAGGGCAATGGAGTTTCTTGATCAAGTGCAAGTGAATGGTTTTGAAGTAGCCTGCTGTACATAGACTGATAACAGGATAATCCTGTTCAATGCGGCTGTCGGCGGAAGGCACTCACTTTCTAGAGATCAATTGCGCTTGGAGAGGGTGAAAATATAGTTCAAGACCTATCTTGAAAATTCTCGATTGTGGATTTATTGTTCCTTCATGGCAGTGGTATATCCATATCCATTCATGTGATCTTTTGGAAATACGGGCAGAATGGCGACCAGATTGGATGAAAGATTAGACCACTTGGATTTCATCGCGCAGTCGATATTTCATTTACTGAAACATATAGGTCATAGCATCTTGTCGTCCAAATTGTTTGAATGATGTGTCAAGTCTGAGGTGATGCATACAAAGACAATTTAAGCTGCAAGCGGCCGCCGCAGCTGTTGAATTGGTCAACATCATCGTAGCAATGACAATAGTCGACTCACTTACCTCTTCATTCCACCATGAGTCGCATGATTTCACCTCAAAGTAGATACACTTCTCAGCATCATTGAATTCATTTGCTGTAACATATGACATATTTTCCCTGAACGCCAGCTGGTGTATGAAAACCTCAATGCATTTAACATGATTGCAGTAAAATTGATATTTCTGGTCATTCTGGCGAATGGTAATTGGATTGGGAAAATAATTGTAACACACTCTGCCAGATTTCCAAATGTTGATGCCCATCCCGTGGAACATTTGGCTTAACCTTTTGAATAAAGTGTTGGACCAGGTGAAGTTACTGACATTTGCCATTGTAGGGTTTCAGAAAAGATCGTTGTTAGTAGCTATGCTCAAGTTGTGCTCAATACACCAGTGTACTGATTGATAATTCCGCTTCTCAGAACTCAGTTTTGACCCGAGATCCATTCAATCGTCGAACAGATCGAATTGAGAATTGCCATTGGGCTTGCTGGCAAAATGGTAGTTGATGTGATGAGTATCATAAATCATTGTCCAAAGTGGATGTTGCTCTGGATAGATACATACCTTTTCATTGTCAGGTTCTGTATTGTTGAAATCATTATGTGAAGGGAGAAGAAACAGGTCATGATGCGGGTCATGAAGGAATACAAGTAGACTACTATCATGCTCGGTCGCAAAACCATCATCTGGCAGCTGTTCGGCTGATATGTATATTATACTTTTTTGGTGGTCCAGTCAGTAGTGAGTGATGTAACCACCAATGTACGAGTACGTCTTCGAGCAATATAGACACTATTGGCCAATATCAATATTTCATTACCATTGTGAAATTTCGCAACAACGTTATGAAGCATCATGATGGTTTTTGAGCTACTCATATCATTTAATGCCAGCTGGTCTTCATCAAATCCCATACCTCTGATTGCTCGTTGCAATAAGGTGTCCTACCACTCTCGTATGATTTCTCTCAGCCTCATCTATAAATTTGCAATGTGATTAGTAGCTCACTTATTTTCAATATCGCTTGGATCTCAAAGGCATACTGCATCTGCATTCCACTTGTTTGTGGCGATTGTTTTGCACCCTCACAAGACCCTGCTACACCCATTGCCTGGTTCATGGTGGTCACTGTTTGCTAAGTTTGTACTGTACATAAACTGTACATTCTCAGTAGACACTGATCCAGCAATGTCATTGTGGGGTACTAGAGCTAGAACAAGGTCAAACCAGTGAGATTTGTCTTCAGAGCATGCTATTAGTTGTCTTGGTGATGATCTTAAGCGTTCAGTCAATAAATTAGAGCTTTTAGAAGATGGTAAGCAGATTTTCTCCTAGCAGAATAGCAGCCAGGTTGATGTCGCTGAATAAAAAGAACCCCACCAAGCCAATATATATATTTGCCTTGCCGGGCCAGCTTACTTACAATCCCCAGAATCTCTAATTCACCGTGTTCACCTCTGCTACCCCATAGCATTACCCTTGATTATATATTTAACACTTCCGATGCTTGTTTAGAGTAATGAGCATTTGATATCCAACACTTGATCATTGACCATGATTGAGAAACCACAATGTACTGTGAAGTCTTCAGGTTGCCAAAATCAGTCCTCCCAGATGCTAATGCATTCCAGATGCAGACGGTACAAGTCAGTGTCTGGGCCAAGAATGCCGGTTTGGTGCCAGGCAATTGGTAGTAGAAACCATGGGGATTTGGCAGAATGAGAGTAGCTGGACAACCCAACGGATAGATAATTCAGCAAGGGAGCATATCTGAGAGATTGACCAGTTTATGACCATTTGAAATGTGCAAGGCACTGGCCCTGAGCAATGGGATCACTTGATCCATCGTTGGGTTAGTCGAATCAGTGATCTGGCGCGTGAACGGCCCCTTTCAAAATGTTCCATGGCAGCGAAGACTAATCTCCTTGTTCAGACACTGTAGTCAGCAATAGAGGAGTTCGGGGAGGTTGGCCTTTGCTGTAGGCAGCATTGGATTCGCAAAATCATAAATACAAATGGATGACTCATAAATATTGAAACGTATTTCATTGCCTGGATGCTTTATTTGCTCTTCATGACACTGTTTAGATGCAGCAGACTACAAGAAAGAAACCTTGGGTTAACGGCATTCCCCAATAAAGATTCTTTGTGACTGCTCGACCGATATCTTCTTTGAGCCATTTAGCTTTACAATCCCCTATGTGGATTTCAACCTTGCTGGGAGGAGGGTGGGTGAGAACAGTACTCGGCTATTCTCCTGGCACTGGCCTGGGGATGATGGATCAATACTTCAAATAGTTACATCAATCATCAACATGACAATGTGGGTAATCGTGAATGCTGCAATTGCTGGTCTGCCTGACCGCAGGTGGAAAATCCGAAAGCTTTATGGCTGCTGGGAGGAGCCTAATGGAGATGGTAGTCTGCAAAGCCATATTGTTACCCCATTCATGGATAACAATACTGCTGCCAGATGGGTAAAGACGGCGATGAAATTGAACAATGCCGCGTTGTTTTGCATTGTTTGTCGTGGCAAACTAGCTGACTGCCCAGCTGGTGTTCTGATGCCAATGCATTGTGGCCGCAGCTACCACCCTCTACATATTCATCCTCCCACCTCCAGTGAAGGATAAGATCAAGAATATAGAGGAGGAATTGGATGATGACACTGAGACACAGTGCCTAATTCAAAGACGCTTCCTGTCAACCACAACAGGCTTTCAAATGTTCAAAAGACAGAATCAACAGAGAACTATCAGACAGCAGCGATACATTGAAGCTATCAAAAACAGTGCTCTTGAAGATTTGCAGATTTGGAGTAAAGGGTTGTCGGTGATGAGGATATGGCTTGGCTAATGAAGCCTGATCGCATTGTGAATCCTCCCACTGTGGGCTCTCTGGCCAATTGGAAGCATACATACACCTAGCCAGCTGCAAATCAGTTGTTGTGAGGATGGATTGTGCAGGCTAGATGATTGTTTAAGGATTTGCATTGCGGGTGGGTATTTTTCTGGCACTTTGGAGGGGAGATGGATGGGTGATTATTTGGAGTTTCTTGGTGAGGTTTTGGGTCTCTCGCTGGTGTATTATTCCTTTTATTATTACATACTTCATATTCAAGCATGAGGTGCTGTGTTGAGAGTTCGCGATATTGCAATCAGTTGTTGACACAGTTGATTCAGGGAAAGGCATAGTCGTATCAATAGGACTCTGTATATGGCTATCATTCTATTGGTATTTCAGTATATTTGCCCAAGACAAAGTGATCCTCAATGATTAGGAACATGCAGAAGCTGTTTAGATGATTGCGAGAATTATTTTCATCAAAGGAACCCAATCACCAACCTTTCTGCATTCATGTCGCCTCCTATTCTTAGTTCCAAGTTCTAATCCATCCAAGGAGTTCTAAGTGTGGGTGGCAGGACATGCCAAGATCCTAGAATTGTTGGCAGGATAAAAGCACATATCACGAAGATGCTTTTGCTCATATCAACACTTTCTTTCCTGTACACAACTCTTTATTTCATTTGCTCTTGATTTATTTACACCTCCTTTATTTGCTACTTCATTATTTTGGTGCATATCACTTGGCAACTTCTCAAATCCTGACACAAAGGCACCGCACTTCTCCTCCTCCTCCATGTCTGTCTAGCACAAGGAGAAGCAGATGACCTATGCCCAATGAGGATCTCAATCACCATCTCAGCACAATACCTGGATATTACAATGCGTATCAAGATGACAATTCAGAATCTTATAATGAGCCTCTTGGGCTACCGTCTAGAACAGCAATGCCCAAGCAGCCATCAAAAGATTCCTTCACGTTAACACTTCGAAAACAAGTGGTGGCAACTCATTTTTATTGTAAAATGAAACAACCCCGACGTCCTGAGCATTGGGTGATCAATATTATCTCGGCGCAGGAGGATGAATGTAAGCTTGCGCCACTGGCATCCAAGAAGGTATTCAATTGACTGTTTGATCAAAGCTGGTATGCATTGAGTTCCTTGCAAAGCTGGAAATTTATGGCAATATGAGACGTTTGTTCACGACAATACAGGCATCAGTGTGGCTGCACAATACAATGCTAAGACAACACTTTCATGCGTTCCGGCAATGGTCGTGGCACGTGTGAAGCCTAAAGCTATCAACTATGTGATGTTTGTCAATCACTTTGCAACGAATCGGAAGATGACTGTCCAGATTCATAGTTGGTTATATGACGAATTTGCCAGGATTTGTTCGTTCCACAGATACTCTGACACTCCATATGCCTACATTTCATGGGCAAATGAACCATCTCAACGATTGATTTCATCGCTCACATTGTCCATTAGGGGGTCACGACAATTACTTGCTCCTTTGCAGCAATGGTATACCACTGCAACATATCAATCAACTCTATTTATGGATTTTGAACAATGTGACCGACCAAGATCCAAAAAATGGTTGCCTAGCTATTGTGCAAGGCCAGGTTTGCATGCCCCACATACGTTCATGAGGTAAAATCAATGTTCCCTTCTTCTATAATCATTGTCTTGACAAACAATTTAGAAGTACTGCTTTCGATTTGCAGTGACTGAAAATGTGGACCTCATTAACTGGACATACTTCTGTGTCATACGACAAATGAGTATGAATGATAGATCACAGATTGATAAAATCAAAGCAACATTCATTACCCTCACTGTGACCGCCAGCCACCATTGTCTGTCAGCTTGAAACCCAGCTGAGTGTAGTGTCCTTTCAGAGTTTGACCCAGGAGGTGGAGCACCATGTACATGCGATTCAAGAAATGTTACTCATAAAGTTAATAATGCATTCACAGAGTTAATTCGTAGTCTCAACACAGATCTTTGTTGTTTCTCACCATATGTTCAACCCACAACAATGGGTAATATCTGCAGCATGAATCGGTGAAGAATCCACGTAACAGGTACAGTCCGAGCGATGCCAATACCTCACAACGATGAGTGCAGCTTGGATGTGAACTCCCTTCCTTGCATGCTGCGGAAGCTGATAGAGTAGCCTGACAATTCTTTTATCAACTCAGCAGCATTGTTGCTGCTACTGAAGCTAGCAGGTAATCCTCGGCAGTACTGCCAATGGGTGGGTCTGCCATCGCCAGCAGCAGCCAACCTGACCCCTGCAGCAACAGCAACAGCAACAGCAACAAGATTTCCGACATCATCAACATTCCCAGCAGTGAGACTAGGGGATTAGTCGATGCAAATATGATTTTAAAGGGTGCAATGTTGATTGGTGGTTAGAAATGGTGTCAGGGATGACATTGAGGATTTCCTTTGTAAGCTATTTTATTCTAGGTTTCATTGATATATCACAATAGTTGTAAATGTAATAGAACTGATGGTTTACTGAAGTCTGATCTCAAATACATGAAATCATAATTGCAATGATGCAAAACCCTCCCGCAATAGTCGAACAACTGCAAGGTACTGAATGATCCAGTAACATCAAGGTATATATCGTAAACCACTTCCACATGGTATCTAACATTGGTTAAATTAAGCCATAATAGTTTTTCAAGACAAGAACTACACGGTTCATTGAACATAGTAAGCGAGTACTCTCATCATCACATGGTTAAATCGATTTCAGCGTCATGTGACAGTGACGTGAGATAAATTTAATGTTCGCAAACGAAGTTTAAACCATCTATCAAGTGTGGGTTGTTATATTTGCAAAGCGGGTACACTGGTCGTGACACTTGAAAGCAGCATCATGACATCTCAATGGACACTGCGGAACATCAAACCATTGCCATATTTCCTTGAAACCTCAATTTCATTTTTTTGAGTTTGTGGGTACTATCAACTAATTAAATTTAAAGAAAGAAATTTAGTTTTTGCAGATGAACAGGTTACCATACAATTATGGTATATTATAGAGAGTAAGGTATACTAGGAGTTTATGACAGGTGAGTAAGGAGAAGGTCTGTGAGTATGAAAGAGTGCAGTTTGGATACGTAATAAACAAGGTGTTACCTCATGATTGTAGCATGGGAGGTAGAGAGGGATTGCTTAACATTGTAAACTCAGTTGATGGCAGAGTTCAAGACAAGAGAGTGATAAATCACAGACAACAGTGGGGAGAATAAGAGTGCAAGGGGAAACAAGGGATGTTCATACTAAACCAGGGTTACTCCACATAATCTGCAGAATTGTCACATGATGATCCAAGGTTTTAAATGCTGTACCAGGTGTGTTAATCGATGGTGTTAAATGAAATTCTCTTATGTTCCTGTTTCTGGGAACAATTTCCCCAAAATGCTCCCATCTTCTTTATCTATTTCTTACTGTCTCATTCTCAGCTCTACAATTAATTGCAAATACAATATACCATCCTCAATCTCTTCCTCTATATAGTATGATCATTTGCTAATGCTAAGAACTACATCAATTGCAGACTAACTCTCCCCAGCTTTCGGCTAGATTGCCCGCATTCTCATATCAAATAAAGTTACTGTTTCCATGTAGTCTTTGTACTAGAGATGTTCTGTTATGGATTTCCTGTTTTCCAGCCTGCTCGTGAAGAGGTTAATATGTAAAGTCAACTGCCATCACGAGTTCATCATTATCAGTAATGTCAACAATGAAATCTGTGCTCCAGTATCACCATTCTCCCAATCATTCAACAATAGATTATCATCCTTAAGCACAACAGCTGCATAATTAAAATGTGTAGTCTGGTGATGTTTACAAGATTTTATACAATCAAATAATAAGTGTCTTGCTTCCACAGCACCTCCCTTACAATTGACTCCCACCACATTGTATGCCTTCACCTCAGGTCATACCAAGAATATTGCTGAGTGATTGACATCATAACTGCACTGTGTGATTCGGAAATCATTTGATGACGCTCCCCTGATACAGCTGCAATTGGACCTAGGTATCACAAGCAGTCTGTCCAGATATACTGTATGTAGACAGATAGATATAGAGATAGATAGATATGTAGATACATAGAGAGTACATACTAAATATATGAGCTTTATAATTATTTGACAATAATTAGTAACTACAATATCTAGTTGCACCAGCAGCATTCCAATAGAACATTTCTGGTTTCCCAGACTACTTAATGGCAATTTGACATACTGCCAGATATGTGGCCACTAGTTTCTTATATTTGATGGTGTGTCCCCAGTCCTTCAATATTCTTGCACAGTTGTTGGCAACACTCTGGAGTATTTTACAATCCGACAGTATTCATCCAGCCAATTCGAATCTTTAACACCAGTCCGCCCAGTGTTTTCGAAATGCCAAACTGTCAATCCAGCTGACTGCAAGATTTGACTATGCTGGGATTCTGGTCCTACTCTGCTCGTATATCATAGTAGACCCTTAGTGACATAAATTCCTTTGCAGATAAAGGTTAGTCTAACTCAATATATATTTCCATGTTTTTAACTTAAACAACAACATAGTCTCAACTCTTGAATGCTCACCCTGCTACATTCAATACTCTTCTAATTGGTACATCCCATTCCAACTCCCTTTACATTCAGTAATGCTGTACGGACAACCTCCATACTGGCTGTCTCCTTATCGATTATATTTAGCATTACCTCCCATTGCACATCATCAACTTCTCCCTGTATTCGTTTATTATGTTTGAATACAGTCTCCAAGTGTATCGCCATACTTGCTCAGTTGTAGCATTCAAGTTTATGCCTAAGTTCACCTTATAATGGCATTGATGTCTATATTTATGTTCAGTTCATCAAGCTCTCTAATTGCATGTCTATATTTACAGACTCACTATTTGCAAACACACCTTTGACATTATTTATACACCACCAGTAACCCATTCAGACAATCATGTGCCGATTCATCAATATCTAGAAATATAGATCTGTTGATACAAAAATGTGACAACAAACGAAATACATTATTTTAAACTTATTTATAATGAGTTGTAACAACAATTTTCTGGTAAACCAACAACATTTCAATAGAGTATATTGATTTGCCCAGTCTGTTCTTCAACAATTCAATACACTTTCAGAATTAACTGCTGTGTATTTACGGTCTTCTCAGATTTTCACCAGTCCTCCAGTCCATTCTGTTTTGTCCCTGGTACTCCAAGTTGTACCTGTATGCTGCTGCATCAGTGCAGTGAATACCTAGTATTGACTAATACAGGATTGTTGCCTGATTAATTCCACTCACCATCTAGGGTGTCTGGTAACAGAGATACATATTGTGGACACTAAAGGTGGCCAAGCGAACAGAAGGCATTTAATCTGAGCCTACTGCAAATAATCAAGATGGAGCAAGATGCACCCACAGATGGGATACTATTGATGAGTCAACTTGCAATCATGATATTGTACAAAAGGTATCACTAATAGTTGAAACTCTCCGATTGTTACCGGGAGATGGTACAATATTAGAGAGACATATTGGTATTGTACCTTGTCAGTTGTACTGAGCCTCTCCATTGATCTAAACTCACTGGCTGTTCCATGGTTCAATTGACATGTATACAACAACTAATGTGCATGCTACTCCACCGCACTCCACTGACAATGTACTCTCATCATAACAAAACACAAATCTGTCTCCTCATTATACTGGTGTTATATTACAACTATTTGTGCTAAACTCCATAGAATATGGCAATGCAGCTTCCCTCAGATGTCTTTCAAATTACCTACAATGTATAAAGCTCCTCCGAAGTTATGCCCAGTGTCTGAAGCTCATCTGAAACAATCATCCTCTGGCTCCACATCATTTCCTGCCAATAATTATGTCAAGCAGTATTACATTCAATTCGAATAACCATCCAGTGTACTTTGCGACATCTTCAAGGAACTTGGTAACTGAGCCTTGACCTTGAAAACAATCTGTTGGTGATTAGTTGTAAATCTTCATTCCTTCACATTTGACTGGGACAATACACAATTACTGATTCTGAAGCGGCAATTGGAATAGCAGGTTGTGTTCAACGTCTTTCACATATGCCACATTTTCCCAACTACTGTACTTCCATAGCCTCTAGGCTGTACGAGGGACAACTTTACATCTCTGTGCTTGATGGCTGTATGTGCTAATAGTTCAGCAACTGTGCAGATGTCCCGCTTGGCACATTCGGTATACTTGGAGTGATACATTAACATTTGCCAAAACTCCACCAATGTGAGTTATTGTTATACAATCCAAGTACCAGCTCTTGTTTGATAGGCTCTTTCAATTCATAATAGTCATTCAATAGTTCTCAGTTGAAGTGGTTGTTGTCACTCTAGCTGTGGTTTCTACTAGTGCAGTACTCTATAGCAGTGCAGTATTTGGACAATACCTGGTAATTTGCCCCACATTATGGTATCTGTAGTATTGCTGAATCCTACTGCCATTGGTAAAGTGACATGTACATAACTCCTTGCCTGAATTGTGACCATCGTTTTCACAGCTACAGTGATGGGACTTCAACGACTACCAACTTTGCTTTGAATTCCACTTTTCTCTCTTTGTTCACAATTTTGATAACCTGGCTGCCATCTCTAGGTTAATGCTCTTTTGTAGCTGCACATTATGAGATTTCCTTGTGGAAACAGTCACCTCAGGTTTATCAGCCATGGTATTGATCTTGTTATTCAGTACCTGGGTGAAATCCTTCTAGATATCATTCTTTAGTTCACAGATCATTGGGTATTGCGTGTTTCTGCCTAGTGAAGTCATGTTGGTCAAGATATCTACTTAGTGGTCAAAGTTGATGACATACCAATGCACCCTTCATACTAAGCTGTTCAACATTTCGAAATCGCTGAATCTCACCACTGACATCTTGTGGGATACAACCCACACATTCAACCTTTACTGAAAGAGGTAATTGTTTAGTAATGGATCGCAATATTTTTTTGCCTGTTTGTGAATCCGATACTGCTACTATCTTGATTACTCTATCACTGGAACAATGGTTGACTAATCAATATAATATCTCTGTTTTCATACTTTACACAATATTCCATTTATTGTATCCAGCATTATCTCCCTACCATGGACATTACTAAAAACCTTTTTCCACTTGAAGAGGATTTTGATCTTCCTACTCCAGCTTGTGTTGTCTATACTATCAAATTGATTAATTCAAACTGCTGTCAATTCTGCCAGTTTGTTTCCTATGAATAGATCAAGTGTATTGGTACTCCACCATATCCAATTTGATGATGTCATATATTTGAGTTACATTTGTTAAATCAGTGAAGTTCCTGGGCTCATGATCTGTGGTACCATATCTATTGTACAGAATATCACTTTTGACCTAACAATCACTGACTGTCATTTAGTCTAATCGACACATACACAGGAAAAGCAGTATATTAAGCTCTGTAATGCTAAACTTTAAACCAATCAACATGTTAACCGCACACAAATTCATCCCCACTATTGGAAGTGGATACTTTATTCAACAACCACTTTAGCATTCGCATGCAGAGACTCACAAGATGGCTTACTTGCCAGAGATGGTTAATTTACATACTCAGTGTTAATTCACTATTGTAAGATATGTAAATGGAGATTGAAAACTTCGCTTGCATTTTCAAACAGAAATGGAATTGTTGTAATGGATGAGATATTGGAGATTGCGATGGGGAATCAATTGGAAGTAATTGATCAGATGGGGGAAATAATGAATACACACTACTCAATTTCACTTTGTTGCTCTGATATTTTGAACAATACCTAGCATGTTGGCAAATATCATTGTTATCCAGGGTTTGGTAAGTTGACATTTATACATAAGATTCTTTACATCCCACCATTTTATCTTGATTTCCCATACTGCCTCTTGTATTGATCAAGCAGTGCTGATTGGTTTTCAGACAACTGTGCCAATATCTAATGTCATCAAGTTCTAGAATCTCTTCATTTCTCTGGATCCTCTTGTACAGAATTATTACTGAATAAAGATAATTAACCAATACTGACTATGCCTAGTCTCCCACTTATCCCTGGATTGTGACTTATTCTGTAAAGATGATGTTAGCTTCTATGTCTTGTCACTTTGAATTTGCCATCACCAGTTGGCTCAAATCCAATGTTTCAAATTAGTTTGATTGCCTTGCAGTATATCCTGCTGCCAACTTTATAACATCCTTGATGTAAATTTTAAAGGCATTATCACCATCTTGATGATTGTTGAAATATACACTTCATATTCTTCTCATAGTAATGGTATTCCCAGTTTTCAAGCATATCTCCAATTATACCCTCCATTACCAATTTCATTCACATCTGTCTGTGGGCCATTTCAATCCAACAGTTTAATTCATAATAGCCAGCAAGTGAATCTCCTAGTACTTACTATGTTACCCTCTAAGTGTTGTATCCAGTTGAGTTGGTCTTTACTGCCAAGTATATATGTCTCCACAGTTGCATCTTTTCGAAGTTTGCTTAAATACCGCTTTCAAGTGCATCCTTAAGTTAATTATAATCAGCCTGCAGTCTGCTTGGTTGTATCCTTCAAGTACATTTCTACTGTTCCTGAATTACAATATCTCCAAGTTTGAATAGTAGTATCTCCAAATGGGAAACATTGCAGTTTACTCAATATTCAAATTCTATAAAGTTCTATATACTCTGAGTATGCCAGCGCAAAGAAAAATGATCTAGATATCTCATGTAAACCACACAGACACTTTGTTTGACCTCAATATTGTGTCAAAGGAAATTCAGATGCTTTCAAACTACTTTGAAGTAAATCATATGTAATTTAATACTCTAAGAGTGTTCACAACCAGTTCTGAAAGCATCTACAGTGCTAGATCTACATTCATGATTCTACAACAGTTGTTCCATAAGATCGTCAAAAACTTGAAGTAGTGAAAACCTGGTCCTGGTACTGCAAGGGACTGTGTGAGCAGTTAAGACAGGTGCACCAGTCTGGGATGCAATCTAAACACCGCACTCTAATCTCAGAGTAGTGGATATTGTCGTCCAATATTCCATACCCACATGCCACGTTATCTATTGTATTTATTTTATATAGATATTTGTCTTTCACATTTATAATCAAATGTACCATATCATAATATGGTAGATTTTCTCCATCAATGTCTAACTCTTTAGGCAGCTACACATAGTACAGATGCTGATGGTACTGGAGCAGAATTACAGTCATACTTGGTGATAGCAGTTGGGTGAACTGAGAAATACACAGCAAGGCTGTAATTGTGTGAACTTGAAGGCCATAACTGGGCAAGTGTGGTAATATAGTTAAAGATTGAAATCAAGAGAGTTTGAAGATGTACTGGAAGGCTGTGATAATGAGAATGAAAAGGGGCACTTGGAGGCTGTGTGTAAACAGGTTAAAAGATTCACTGGATGGTTGTGATGAAGTAAGTTTCATCTTTTGCGTTGAGATTGTAATGAAATGAGTTGGGAGATACCTATTGAGACTGTAATCTAGCATGTATTCAGATGCAGTTGAATGCTGTAATGGAGTAGGTGTGCAGATGCACATGGTGGACACCAATCATGCAAAAATGGATACCACAATATAGTCAATGTCAATATTTACTTTGATGCAGTACAGAAGTTACATGAATGCTGTTCTTGTTGTTGACAACCTGAAGGCTAAAGATTGGCAAGAAGGATCGGCACCAGCAAAGACAACTGTTTTGGTAGCCCATGATCATGACAATATTCAAGGTAGAATAGAACACCACCAAAGAAGAGATGTAATGAAAATTAAGACTGGCCAGAAGTGGAAAACAGTCTACCTTCAGTTGATGTTATACCAGACAATGACTCTTAATCAAGCTATTAGAAGGCAGATAGAAATGATATTGCTTTGTGTTCTCTAGTAATGGTAAGGTTGATAACAGGAACAAGGTAGTGAGAACAGCAGATTGGGGAATGCATCATGCGATAGTGGAACTTAACACAATTTTGTGATCAAGCCAAATTACCATACACAATATTTAATAAATGGCACCTATTTCAGTAGGTATAAATAGTGAAATGAGGTATTCCAAATCCAATAAGGCAGGTCACACTGCTGATTTCCCACATCCTCTCATTCTCCCACATATTGTTTCCATTTCCATTCCTCATCTCACACTGCATCATATACCACTATACATTCACTAGAACATGTGAAGATAAGGCATCCTTCTCCCAATATCTGTGTCGTGATTGCCAGTTACCAATGAATTCAGCATCCACCCACAATTGACTGCCATCTAGCCAGATTTTCATCATTTTTGCAATTACTTGCGTAGCTCTACATATAGCATTTACATGCCACAAACCACCCAACACATCATCTGGTAAAAGCAATGGCATCACAAGCCCGAAGGTCAATTCCACTTGTCACATTCCCCCAGCTAGAAGTCAACCAATGAATAAAGTATTAGCATCAATTCTAACTTCTTCTGTACTACCTGCAATGAAGATTAACTGTCACCAAGTAGTTTTCCAATTTGACTCAATTACTGCATTTGAAATGTATCATCAACCATACCTGAGAATGCATCTCCTATCATCTTTAGACACAGCCTGGACGTGTACTCCTATGTTCACTCAGTTGTATACTCTGTGTATATTACCTATTCTCCTCCATTACTGTATCCAAGTCCATCTCCAAGCCTACTCGATTATGTTATGCTACATTGTGTCTCTGCTTGCCTGATTGTGCCAATGCAGTACATCTGGCTGTTTTTTCAATCACCATCTCCATGAGCACCTCCAATTAGTCTCTTACACCATTTCGTATCTGTTCAGACAGATCCTATGGAGGTGGATAGCTACCTAGATATATAGACACATCAATATATTAATCTGTAGATACAGAAACAACCTAAATATATCACTTTCAGATATGTTTAACAATTAGCAATAATTGCACATACGAGATTCACACAGAGAACTTTCCAGGAACATGTTAATTATCTGCGACAACAGTAGAGTAGTATGAGGTACTTCGGGCTTGCAGCCATGATTAACAGGTGCTTCCGTAGTTGTCTCCAGATTATCAATTGTCTTTGAGATTAGTTGTATTCATTCCCTGATACATTTCGATACAACTGTGTGGCTCCGTTGAACTTTGAAATTTTACTCCAGAAGGATTGTAATTCAACAACTCTCATACACTCCCGCTGGATAGCAGTAATCCAAACACTAGTTGATTATGTATGTACTGTAAGGTGTATTTAGATACCATCTGCATTCAACATGGTGATTTGTATATATTTTGAAAAATATGATTGAAAATATGTGTTACAGTAAGGTATAGGCAATTATATTACTACTGTGAAAAACAAATATTTAAAGGAAATGAAATGAAATTACTGCAGTTGTGCGATCTACAAGCCAGAAGAAAACTAAAGTACTGAGTACAAGATACTGTGGAAGACTTCTGCGAAAATCACTGTAGTATTGAAACTTGACTTTTATATTTGGCAAAGTTTGGGTTATTCTAAATTTACCACCACTACAGATGAAACTGGCAAATGCACTCTAACATACTCTTCAATCAGCACAAAATCTTTATCTTATTATTAGGAGGGCCTGAGTGAACTGAAAGTACTATGATGTCCCTGTGGAGTAGAAAGGAATACCAGGAATGTTTACACCTAGTCTTCAGAATAATCTATATTTTGCTTATCCACCTGCTATATGAGATGAGATTCCCTCAATTGTCTATTTTGTATATTGTTCATGATTTCTGAATATAGTTTTTACCTATGCTGATAATCAATGTTTTCTCTGAGTCTTGGTATGCTGTTATTTACTTCTATATAGTAATGCCAATATGATAGAATTTATAGCTTGGATGCTTCTGCAGTCAGATTAGTTTCCGCATCATTTTTCTTCCGAACGTTTCATATTGGATGGTGTTCTGTTTTGTTTGTAATTTCAAGATGATACTTTATTACTGGCTTAGTATATTTGAAATCTAGCATGACCAGATATTAGCACCTACTTGTTCCTCTCTACAGCTTCTCAATCAATATTAACCATCTTTCAACATCTACAGAAGATAAACAACATATACATATATTTAACTACAATGGAGAATTGTCTGCAATCTGTTCTAATTAACTGTTACTAAGCATCAGCTACCAATAGCTATAACTGGCAGCATGTAATTAGATACCCTAGTAAGGACATATAATATATTCGAGTATACAAAGAGAAGTGAGTTATGTTCCCCATATCCATGTGATCTCTCCTTTCAGAGTATAATCAATTATACAACAACAACTGTATGTTATAATAACCTCTAACCAACCTTACATAGGACTGTTTGAAGCATACATAGTTATCAGCAATATGTGCACTAGATTAACCTCTGTCCAAATTAACTTTATCTCCTTCTGCCTAATATTGCAGCTGCCTTCCTTCATTAGAAGTGTTCCCAAATATAGGTGGACATACTTGATTTATACACATTAAGATATGTGACTGTTAATCAGAATCCATATTGTGACTACAATTAGCGAAGTATAGTATTGAAATAGCCATGTTCAATGTCATAATGAGCAAGCAATATAATCCAAACCACATATTATTAATGTTAGGTGGATCCCAGATATAATATGCTGAAAATAGTAAGATGATACATAACTTTTCTTTAATATGCTGTAATCCAAGAAAATATCATATATAATGGTACTGCATATTGCGAAGTAACATACGGTAGCACTGATAGTGCTAATTGATCGAAAGTACAGCATTAAAGCTATATTTTCTTATTGAACTACTTTTTCCCAATATAATTATTTAAAAATATTTATGTTATTTTTTCAATCTATAATAATACACAGTAGGTACTTTACAGGCCGCAGCAGTTCAGATACTGGCTGTTGCTGCCTGGTGATTGGAACTTCGACACCCAGTACTGACACCTATACAAGAGATGGAGACGGATATGGTAATGATGGTAGTGTATAAGGCACTGGGCACCATATTATCCCGTATGGCATAGGGCATCATAATTGTAAACTGTAAAATTGAAATTGAAGGTGCTGACAACATTTGCTGCTTAGGCACAGACCTGGTGACACTGACAGATGCGCAATGACTGCCAGCCAGACACTTCGTACTGATTGCTAACATTGAAACCACAGTACTTTGTAAAGTATGTATTATTTCCAATTAATGTTTAGTTTTTATTATATAGAATTTCAACTCTAATTGTAATATTATCAGTGTAATTTCTCTATCAAACTGAATTGTATCCAAAGATAGATTTCCAAAATAGTGACTAGTCTGTAGAAAATCGTACACCCTGACTGGGTCAATATTCCCAGTGCTACACATTACGCTATCCGGTATTATACAAGAATATATTCCATACTTGAATACAGAGACTGCAATATTAACAGTTAGTCATTATCTGACAGGAATAATATGAAATTAATATTGCTGAATATTATATTGTGAATTAATTTTAAAATAATGCAAAATAGTTGTTTGGTAATATCTTTAGTACTATGTTATATATAATTAGACAATACTATAGTCACTGATGAAGTTCAATATATTTCCATCTGTACTATAATATAGAGACATAGCATGATTTGTACAGTAATGAATTATGGTCCCAGTTCAAGCTATGATCAATTTCAAATCTAGCAAGCAGACTAATTGATAATATAGTGATAGTCTGTAAATATTGGTATAGTTTAAAAAACTCTTTACAGTATAATTTTCAGGTTTATAAGATAGTAATAATTGCTAGACATACCAATTTGAGGATTTGTTAGTTTATAACAACATTAACTGCCCTTATTATTAAGAACATGATATAATGCATATATTGATAACTAGTTTATTGATATACTATACCAATATTCAACTGATATGTATTCGCTAATATTAGTAGACGAATAATTAGTTGAAAACGCTATAGGATTGAAGTCTCAACCAATTGAAGTTTGAAGTACATAATTGGTATACTATATAGTAAGACCATTTTATCGGTGAGATTTAATGTAAGCAGATTTATGATTTATAATTGGTTTGCCTTCAATTCTGTATCAAAAAAATAGCAAATGTTAAAGAATGACAGAAACCATAGAATTTCCAACTTATTTATATATCTTGGAATTTGCACAGTTGTTTTAATATTGTTTGAAACTAGTGCAACTGTATTGTTATGTAATATATACTACAGAAATTGAATTTCTACTGTATTACACATATATGTTTCTTTTATATTTGCCTGGGTGCTTTGTTATAGGAAATTGTATGTTGTAATAGTAATTAGAAAGTAGTTTTTGATATTGTTTTACTTAATTGCCAAATTAGGTTTATTGATAATAACTTTACTATCAAGTATAGCTATAAAGACATCAATCATATGACTTTCCTAAGTTTAGTATATTTTCACATCCAATAGATATGGCAGTGTTTAAGAAATCGCTATAAACAGTATAGATAGACTACTATGAACAATGCATTTCTTTCAGTTATATGAACAAGATTGAATATCAAGAAAAAGTTAAAATTTCATTTTCATTTCATCTGTAAATGATATTAATGGGGATAAATTAGTAGCATACAGTGTATATTACTTGGTGATGACAAAACTAATTGGTTGCTGAGAATCTCCACATACTTACAAACTTCTGCCATAAGCTTTTGAAAAGTACAAATATATCATACTAGCTATTATTAGACTGCTATATTTTACTTTATAATTGGAGTTTACTTGGATAGATTAATTTCAAACTGCAAGGTTGGTTAACTATAATGAATCAACTTAAGTCTGAGAGATAATGAATATGACTTGGATATTTATACTTAATTAAAATGATCAAGAAGATGGTTTATTAGAAGTGTGCAAAATAAGCAGTATCATAATAGCTTATACATTGCAATAAAATACATCTTTATTATCATTGAATTAATATCTCTGGCCACTATTAATAGGAAACTGGATGAAAATGGAGTTTCAAGTCATGTTATGAAAAAACATTTGGTAACCTACTCAGAAAAGATTGTAAGTGATTTCATTGAATTTGAACAACTTTGGGTCAACTGAATAATTCATAAACCTTCTACATTTCATTATCTGATAATTCCTATATTCAACTAGCTGTCGTTCATACTGGGAAGTATCTTTAGTATAGGTTGGTGGAATATGGTAAAATAAATTGCATCATTTATCTGTATTTGAATACAATGCTGTGCATAAGTACTATAAATATCATTTTTGGCAAAGATTTTATCCAATATGCACTTCATTGGTAGGATTGGATCTTAAATTTGACTTTACCCAATGCAGGATAAGGTAAATTAGTTTGTCTTAATGAAGATCAATTTCCCAAAAGATGTGCCAGTATCAAAATCTTTCTGTTAATAACTCTGAGTCAAATAAGGAAAAAAATAATGTAAGTTTTAAGATATACAGAAATGGAAATATTGCTCTTTTAATAATATAATATTTTGCTTAGCTATAAAAACCAATGTAGAAGATAATAGAGATAATGTATTACAAAAATCAAAATATAAAGAAATTGATTATTACTAATAGACTTGCATTTATATATGTATACATATTATTTTCATTTACTTGGACGATAAAATGACAGTATGTCAATTGCAATCTGTCTGCAGTAACAGTATTAGAATCTTTTCTGGATACCAGTATATATTGAAGAACTACAATTGAAATAATATTGAAACATTCAATTTGGTTGTAAGTTAACCAATATGTACCCAAAATTACTGTGACTTATGTATCAGTTGATTCGGATTAATCCATTGCAATTCAACAATACTTATTATCTTGTGTGAGGGAGAAAAGAAACCTAGTTTAAGTATAATATCATACTGTATACTCACTTGACAAATTCGTATCATGGTGTCAACTCTATATATCCAGTACAGCTATTATCGTTATATTAGTTCTATCTTTCATTAGCAACACATTAACGTATCTAGACAATGATATAGTGGTTATAACACAGTGGTAATTGCATAATAAAAACAATACTATAACAATTAATTGAAGAAAATTAGATATTGAAAAGTACATCATTGTGGTAATAAAAATAAACTAGTGAAGTTTATTGTATTCAGCCAATTTCAAATAAGTTATAATATTACTCCAGACAAAGAAACTAAATTACGTTGGTAAAATACTGTGCAGATAATTTGTACACTGCCAATAACATGTATGTGAATGTTTTATAAATAATACTAACTTATCATATGTACTAATAAATGGGAGTAAGTACCAATATCAGTTATTAAACAATTCCAAATATATATTCAATATTATCAGATAGAGTATATTTTATACTGCTTGTAATAGAGTAACTCTGAAAGTGATGCAAATATAGAGTAGATCTACTGATGCTGACATATTAAAAGTAAAGAGCCTGGGTGATTTCTAACAATGAAATAAACCACATACAACATTTATTGACACTGTCAGCTTACTTATGAAGCCTTGGATTGTAAAACTAGAATAAATTGGAAGATATAAATCATTTGAATATTTTGTGTATCTTATTACTTCGATTCAAGTTTGCTTCAATTATTATAAATGGTTAACTTTGATCACATTTCTCCGAATATTATTTTTTTATCTGGCTTTTCTTGTATGTTGAACAAGCTATTGAATAGTCATTGCAGTATATAGCCCAGAAAGTAAATTCAACCATCCAGGGCATAACTATACAAGATACAAGAACATTATATTAAGATTGATTCGAATATAATACAAATAGCAATTATATTCAGGATTACTAAGTGTACATATGCTGTTGCTATACGAATGATATCAAGAATTTGTAGTGAGTTCACACTTAGAGTTAATAATTGAGATTACTGGAAGTCAACTATCTGTATCAAGATTCAAGTCTTTATACTAAAAATTCAATCAATGTTATATACACTATTTAGATGATATTATACATCGCTGTAAATATTCACACAGTATACTGTATATGAAGTGTGCATGCAATTTCTTTGCAAAGAGGTATACTCTGTGTAGTGAATACTATATTGTATCACACAGTACAATAAACTCAAATCAGTGGAAGGATTGTATAAGCAAGATACTATTACCATAAAGGGTAAAATTTGGAAGGACAGCTATAGTTCAAAATGCAAATATAAGTTTCAAAGTCATATACTATATTTCCATTCCAACCCAGCAGCCAAAATTTCCCATTGGTTAACAGGTTGATCAATATGGCAAATTGTCTGCGTGATAAATTGGTCAACCTATATACCAACTGGGGGTACTGACCAATATTCCAAATACAAGGTTGGGAAGGCCCAATAAGACACCATAGTATTTCAACTGTTGAACTTCTACATTACCCTACTTCATTATTATGTCTATTATGCTTTATCACCATGTCTATACTATTCACTTCTTTCAACTCCACCCAATATTTCCTCACCTTCAACAAAGAATGACGATCTTGATGTCCACTCCCAGGTGTTGAAGAATCAAGTTCAGTGACTAGTATATAGTCACACCAATTAGCGCGACTGGAAATTTTCACTACTTACCACCAAGACTGAAATTGACTTGGTAAATTGAAGGTCAGGGCCAGAGTGAGCTGGCGCAGCTAGCAGACTGAGTGCAAGAATAAAAACTGATTCAACAGTTTGAACACAAAGTATCACAAGAGCAAATATGGGATGGCATCCACCAAAACAGTAGAAAGAATGGATTGAATAGTTGGCTGAGAGTGTGTACCAGTAATGTGTGAAGGAAAGTAGCATTGTGACCTTCATATACTAGTTAACCATATCGCCTGTAGGTTGATCCATGCACTAAATTTCCTGGTTGGCCAGTGAGTTGATCCAGATGCAAAATCTACCCATTGGTCAATATGTTGAACCATATGCGAAAATGTTGACTGCTTTGCCAATTGGTTGACCTGTTGGCCAATGGGAAATTTGACATATGGGTTGGAACATATATAAATAGTTTCCCTACTTGCGATGCTTGAAGATTGTATTTAAGACATGTGAAACACTCTTTACCTGAGAATGTCTGGCACACAATCAAAATCTTTCTGCAATAATATAAGGGAAATTATTTCGTAGTATAATTTGACAAGTCAATGTAGACCAGAGTGTCAGATAGATATCAAGTAAACTTCATACATAGTTTTTCAGTATGTATCCAGTACAGAAACCATGCCTATTGAAGAGTATGAAAGTGATCAAATTTCCAAGAGAATACTGGAAAGTGTTACAACCAGACAATTAGTGAGTATATATCAGAAAAATATACTCCAGAGAGCATCTCGGATCAATTTTGCTTATGGCAGAGTATTATGTAGTATATGAGGAAGTAAATCGGGCAGCCTGTCAAGCAGACTTGTTGCTGTTTATTCATACTGTATTCACTATTACTATACCAGCAAATGTACAAATTGACTATATAGTACACAATGTACACATGTATATGCACACAGCACATAGAAAGCATCCTGTTGACCCCAGTGCCATACCCAACATATAGCAGTCTATAGTCGATTCATCGACCTGTAATTGTGGGCCTATAAACCAATATATTGCTGGGAGCTGGAGATGGACCTATATTAGTCTTAACTCCCTATGGTCTTTCCTGCTATATTGGTACTATATACTACCACTGTAAGTTTGCTTGACAGCATACTTGAGAGCCTGTTTGAGAGCCTGTTTGAAAGCCAGCTTGAGGGCCGTCTTGAAAGAGCCTCACATCAGAAGAAGTAGAGATTTCCATGAAATGCTTTTGGCCAATGGAAAACTTTGACTATGTTGAAGCATCGGCTAATAGAAGGCTCCAAGTCTGTGGAAGCTTCCATGCTAACATTGACGTAGCCAACATACTTGTCTAAGTGCATCTAGTACTGCAATCACCATCACCAACACCATCACAATCAGTTCCATTATCATTGCCATTACCCGTACCATCATCACCATCAGCCCCAGACCAAATGAGCACACATATGACCAAAATCGATAGGATGTGGAAAGTAGAGTCAGCAGGAAAATCTGAGTCAGTGATCTGTTTTCCCGAAGATCTAATTATTTTCCTTTCCTATTCAATCTAAGGCTGCAATTGTCAACATCATGGCCATGAGGTGTGGTGAGATTGTGTCACGGTGGACACAATAAATTTAAGATTCACACTATGATATTGACTGTCATTAAGATTTTGGCCGCCCACCACATACCACCTGCTACCTGCCCCACACCACCCATGTTACACTGCTCACCACTCGCCGCCTGCCTGATGCATAGCAGTCCCCACTATCTGTAACTCAACCAGTCTCTGGAGCAACCATGCAAAAGTGTATTCATAAGGAGTATAGTTTTCCACTGGAAGCTGTTTGCTGAAACAAATCTCTAAGTTTGTGGAAACTTTGGCTAATAAGAAACTCGAGGTTGGTGAAAGCTTTCGCTAGTAGAAAGCTCTAAGTCTGAGAATGTTTTGATGCGGAGGTTGATGTGGCCAACCTACTTGTTTAAGTTCTTCTAGTACTATGATCACTATCATCAACACTACTACCACTGCCATTGCCATTGCCATTGCCATTGTCATCATCTCCATCAGCCCCAGACCAAATGCATACACATATGTCCACAATTGATTGGAAGCAGATATCAGATTCCCCATGCCAATCCCAGTCAGAGATTTACTCTCCCCAAGTTCAATAGGTCTACATTTGATGCGGGATATAGGGTTACAATTATGAAGACTATGGCTACAAGACATCATGAGATCTTGTCACAATAGCGGTGCTAAAGAGAACATTTGCACTGTGATATTGACTGTGGTTACGATTTTGGACACCATATGCCGTCCTCATCTCCCTCCCACCATATGCCACATGGGAGCTTATATTTATATAATGATAGGAGTGTTTTCTATCTTGAGAGTGTACTTGAGGACATACTCAGTGGAGTACTTGGAAGCCTGTTTGGACTGTACTTTGGAGTTTCAGGCGAATATATGTTAAGCAGGTTGTGAGTGTTCAATCGAGTGCAATTAGAAGTGCACCTCAGAGTCTACTTGATAGCATGCAGAGAAGTGCATTTGGCATTACACTTAAAAGTTTGTTGAGTGCAGCGTGATGTAAAGTATCAAGTGAACATAATTTCATGCGTATAATTGTAATCTAGTCAATACACAGGTCGATAGGAGCTGTTAGTGCCATCCGTCCAACAATCTATGAATCACCATTCAATGAACTGCTTATTTATGAGTTGCACATCACATAGGGTGATTTTTCCCCACGCATGGTGTAACACAACCGAATCACCATTCTATCTTCAGGCAAGTGAGCTAGGTGGTGGAGCTACCCCCTTGCAACTCTTCTTCTGTGCATCTGTCAGGCAGCCTACCAATTAACCTATTGGGAAGTCTTTCACAGAGCTGTTGACTTACAGTCTCATATTGTTTCAAATTGCTTGTCAGAGATGCAATCTATCAAACTGCATAATATATTAGCAATATTGAGTATACAGCTGATTGTATCTTCTTTTGATACAATGGTCCTATTTGTCATTGCTAATATCATCTGCAAATCATTACCAAATTGATCAACAGATATTGCCATTATTACCAACTGTGACAAGGTTATACTCTCCTGTCATGCTTATTGCAATATAGTTTACTAGTTTATTCAACTAGTAACAATATCTCCCAGATAAACCAATTATTTGTATACATGAACAAATTAATACTAATTTATCTATATTTATAAAATCAGAATTGACTACAACTATATATGAACAAGTTTGTGCAACAACAGGAAAAATAACCATATATGATGTGCTACTCATAGAGTAGCTGTTTTTGGGACGGTAATTCATAGCATATTTGACATGCGGCACTATGTGGTCCCATAGACCTACACATTGACTAGATTACTATAATACACATGTGATTGTGTGTGCCAGAAACTATACATCATACTGCATACAGCAAACTTGAAAGCAAGGAGCCAGATGCACTACATTGCATGCTCCCAAGTACGCTCTGAAGTACGCTCTGCAGTACACTCCTGGTTGCACTCGACTGCACACTCCCAGCCTGCTTGACTTTACACTGCCAATTGTTCATGATAGCACCCTCCCACCCTGTGTGACTTATGCTCTCCAGTTCGCTCTAAGGACGCTCCGAAGTACACTCCGAGTATGCTCCAAAGTACACTTCTGAGCACGTTCTCAAATACACCCCTGGGCATGCTCTCATGAACGCTCCCAATTGCACTCGATGGCACACTCCCAGCCTGTTTGACTGTACGCTCAAACGGAAGCTCTCAAGACACTCCCAAGTAAGCACACTTCTGAGCACGCTCTCACTTACACTCCCAATTGCACTTGATGACACACTCCCAGCCTGCTTGACTGTACGCTCTCAAATACACTGTCAAGACACTCACAAGTACACCTTAGAGTCATTGTCAAGTACAGTTCCCGGCACACTCTCAAATACCCTCCCAACTGCACTCGAGATGCCAGGCACCGGGAGGCTTGAGGCTGGTGGTTTATGGCGGGATTCTTTTGACAGGCAGTATGCAGCAGGGCGGGCGTGGCGGGTGGCATCTGGCAGGTGGCAGGCAGCGTATATTAGCTGAAATCATGACGTCGGTCAATATGGTAGTCTGAACCATATCTTTCCCTCGGCCACCATGACAAGATCTCATGATGCCTCAAGATCATAGTGTTGACAATTGTAGCGTAAGATTCTGCAGGAAAGGTAGACAATTGGATCTTGGGCAGAGCAGATCTCCAACTCAGTTTTCTCATTGCAATCTGCAGACAGTTTTCGGTCAATTTTGGGCATATGTGTGCGTATTCAGTCTGGGGCTGATGGTAATGATGGTAATGGTAATGGTAATGGTAATGGTAATGGTCATGGTAATGGTGATGGTGATGGTGATGGTGATGGTATCGAAAGCACTTAGTCAAGTAGTTCGCAACATCAAAATCAGCCTCAAAGCTTCCACACTCAGAGTTTTCTGTCGGCTAAAACCATTGTGTGGAAAACTCTACTCCACCCAAAGCACAGCTCTCTCAAGTATGCTTCAGCGCGGCTCTCTCAAGTAGGCATTCAAGCAGGCTCCCAACCAGGCTATGAAGCAGGCTATGATGCAGGCTATCAAGCAGGCTTTCAAGCGCCTGCAGGCAGTGAAGTGAACTCCCAGCAATAGTGTGTTTAGTGCCGGTATAATAGCGAAGACTCCAGGCAGCGACACCAGGTATAGTTCCATCTCAGGCCGCCAACCATATATAGGTTCATAGGTCCATGCGCACATCTCTATAAATTGTCTCCAGATGACTATAGGCTGCATGTTGTGCAGGGGTCCATGGGAAGCTGGCTATAGGCTGTGCATGCACACATAAATTTGTAGCGCAGCCTGTAGTTGATTTGCACTTGCCAATAAATATCAACCTTGTTCAACTATAATGTATGCTCTACCACAGATGGTAATGAGTAGAATACAAGATTTGATTTTAGTTACACCAGTCACAATATTCGCTAGATAATATTATGTTCTACAGACTAGTTGGAGTAAAATACTAGAATAATGCTGAGAAATGGGTGGTTTTATTGATATATAATACTTCCAGATCACATATCCAGTGTCTCCCACCAACCTAGATACTAAAAAAATTTAACAATAAGATTTTTTTGGAATACAGAATGGTGAGATACTGTTGTGTAAATTGGTATACTATCAGAATTATTCCCTTGAATATCCACATTATGATTAATATCATGGTATTAATATTGGACAGTAGCTCTTACTACAAATTTTCAAAATTCAGCACACCATAAGAATTAATTTGGTGAGTATTATTTAATGTACAAAAAAGAAGTTGAATTTTAAACAGGTATAAATTTAATAATTCTAATCTTCTCCAATATTCTCTGGTTTGAAAATAAGCCTATTCAAACGAAATTCAAAATAAGTATTACTTGGAAAATATAATGAATATTGGAGATACACAACTTGCCCTTTTGATATGATATATTCTAACTATTCTGCATTGTTATATTTGTTACCAACTTTATTCTAATAGCCAGCTATTTCACCAATAAATCCAATCCACTCAAATTTCTTCCAAATCACTTACTAGTACCAGTAATGTAAACATCTTTCAAACACATAACAGAAGCCATGCAGTGGTATGAACCATATATGTACCATGTCATATCTTTTGCAATATCGCAAATCTGTCTGCGGAATGGGTTCTGCACTGACAGTTATCTCCAACTATCTACTGTTGATTAAATTCAGCTGCATAACAAAAGTAAGCAGACTTCAAACAAGGCTGAATATGTACTACAGATAGTACTATGTGGAATATTGTGATTTCTAATCATATTGAAAGAGACTATAATACTTGAACTGACTAGATTGCATTCTGTTTTACTCACACTAAGTATATATAGAAAGATTTGTGTTCAATCATTTCATAATTTATTAAGTATCACTTAGATGGTCACTTTCCAACTACAGAGTAGTACACCAATACCACAAACTTGAAACCCAAATATTACCGTAAATTATTAGAAAATGATCGATTATTAATCATTTGATATTCCATTGTTGGATATCTAAAGTTAATCTATATGGCAGTTTGAACCTTAACACTACAGAGTTACAGGTACCAATTATTAGCCAGCAATGTAAATAATAAGTTGAAGGTATCAGAAACAATAATAAAGGATTGAAGATGTACAATGTAGAAATTGTGAATAGCAAAGAAAGAAGAAGCAGTAAAGTAAACATGGCGGTCAAATTCACAATATTTATGTAAAATGGAATTAATTTTTGCATGGATCAAATAGAATATTACCTCTGAAGACAGGTAACCACTATTCATCAGAATAATACAAATAATAAAGCAGGGTTTCATCGTAATTAGTTGATAATTGAGTGGAAAAAACATCACAATTCAATCATAATGAAAGTTATGAATTATCTATGTTTTTCTGTGTAAACCTGGAACCATTAAATTGTAAAATGGAAAGATAAATGGCACACAGTCAGAAACATTGTGGAAATATGATTATTTTCGCATCTATATATTGTTTTGCTATGCTGAAGATAATGTATACAAATTCAACCGTTACCAATCTTTGAGATACTATGAAGTATTATATTTGATAGAACAGTCATGTTGATTTAATTATACTTCACTAGCATTTGTTTGACCTATAATATATCTTCATCCCATTTTGGTCTGGTTAGAGCGATACCTTACATAGTCACCTTAATCAGAATTATAGTTTACATTAATATTCCACTACTCAGTCAAATACTGTTGAAGTTGGCATGAAAGAGATCCCTTTCTAAACAACATGATTTGGATATAAGGATCAAAAGCTGAATTATTACAGACAATGTCTGAGTTTCCATGATTGGAGTCAAATTATTGAAAGCTAGGATAGTCTGAGTCTCAGTCAAAGTGTGTGTAATATATCTTTCATAGGTGTAGGTTTAATACCAATATTCCAGGGCAGCTATGTAGTATGGCAATTGTTCAAGAAAGAATATCAAGAAAATGTAGACATATTGTAATTTAACGTATTCATTATGAAAGAGTCTACAAGAGAATCTCTGATCATGTCTACCTTTATCATTATTGAGTTTCCGTGTTTCTCTGCTCTTCTCATACTCAAGATATCCTTCCTAACCGTTATACTTGGTATACCCATTATGGTAACCTGAAGAGTATTGCTGTAATCGAGTCGATTTAAGTTGAAGTCATCATGATAGTTACAGTATTGCGTATTGAGAGATTATAAGAACCAGATAATGTAAATTACCAAATATCAACAAGATATTAACTTATTAGCAATTAATAAGAAACAGCCAGTAAAGTGAAAAAATAAAAATAGTATCTCAGATAGATAGCTAAATTGTTGACCTGATGCTACTACATATTCACGTATGAAATTTGGCAATAACCATTATGATTTAACATATAGATACCTTGGATTAAATGAACAGTAATGAATACTGCTACAAAATTGTACGATATTTTTTCAAATTGGCCTGTAATTGATAATGGCTATAGAATAAAGTATCATAGTACTTTTGGATGTGAAAAGTACTAAGTTATACAAACAGTTGGTTGGAATTTGTGTGTAAAGGATAATTGTATTGAAGAAATTAACTATTGTTATAATGACAACTGATACAATTATGATTGTATATGGTAGTACATGGTAAAAAGTAACAATGAACAGAAGAATTTGGAAATTGACATATATAATATAAGTTACATAAGTGTACATTAGAAGAAACTGGATCTGGGCTGGTTACATAGTTACATTTATGAACAGATTGGAACTTGCAAACTGAAACAAATATATACCAATATTTAAATAACTTTAACTTGCTAATAGATTTAACATTTCAATTTTTAGACCATGCCACTGGCAGCTATATTTATAGAGCAAAATAGTTGTAGATCTCAATAAATACTAGCAAACAACAAATGAAATAATACATTGGGTATTTGAATTCAAACAATACATCTAATGTAGTAATTTCTGGTGATGATATCTTACAATATACTTATCAAATGAGATAGCTGATGATTCTGATGGATTTCAACTACTGGACATGTTCCTCAGTAAAGGAAAATTTGAACCTTGGGAAAATACACTACTGTAATGGTGACATGTGACTGTGGCCGGATGACAGCCATTCTACATTGCTGGTTCGCCATGAGACTTAGATCTTTAGCTATAATCTTACCAATACTTATAGATATACTATCGCTCAAGTTCACATCTACAACTATATACTGATAATAACCATACATATATCTGTATAGCTGAATGCTGGCGTATGTGCCCTTATACTTGAATCACATCTTCAATGAAAGGATGCATTTGTTTCACAAAATGTGTGAGTTTTACACTTTGACCAACGAGCTATATCATATAGTCAACAACTGAGATTACTACCTTCAAAACAACATATGGAAGCATGATTACTGCAGGCATGGATATTGACTCTGCCATTCAATTGAGCACCCTGATGGCAGTACAGAAGAATTCAAAACCAATTGGTGCCTGAGATACATTGCGACAATAACAACAATATTCATTAGTACTGAATACGACCCTATCAATGAGGGCAATCAAATACGATCCGTACAAGTCAATTAAGTACAATCATCAATTGGACAACCTGAAACCAATGATGTGATCTTACATTTGAATCAGCAACACCAAGAACTTGAGGTGGAGTCAAAAGACGGTTCCATGTCAGGACATGGTATACATCAAGAACTCTAGCCATCCCGAAGAAACAAGGAGAACATCGAAAATAAGAACTGCATGTGTGTGAATTGCAATATTACCAATTCCCCAAATTCAGAATTGGTCAAGTGCAATATACCCAGTCGAGGTAGCCATGCCAACTATTAACAGTGCTGTGGGTTTCAAAGGAAGTCTGTGAAAGCCAAAAGGCACACTGGCAATATACTAGCTCTGGCAGTGAAGATCACAAAACTTACCTTGTACCAATTATTCATGGCAACATGCAGTGAGTGGAAGCACTAATCGACTGCAGTGCCATGAGTAGCTTTGAATTGCTGAGCCAACCTAGAAAACCAGAGTAACTTTACAAATTAGCATTCACCGCAACCCTGGCCAGGTGATGATTTCTGTATAGCACAGCGGAAACGCAACTCTCTTGGTTGAGTATTTTGAATACCTCAAACCGGTGCACAACTGAGAAGATATAGTTGTCCCGATGAAGTTATAAAACCGAGTCTTCCATTTGCCGTGGTGGGAAACCCAGATATTGACCTCAGCAAAGGTCCATTGACAGCTCTATGAACTCCAATTGGATCGCAATGGGTGCAGATTGAATCGGCTGATCGCAGAAGTCCTCTGCTGGGACTTGGTAAGCGCCACAAATAGCATATATTCCACAACTGTATTCGATTATCTCGGAGCTAGTGACGAAGTGGTCGAGGCATTTGCCATATGACTGGGAGAATGTCAAGTGTTACTGGGAGCAATGCTGGAAGCAATCACCAAAAGTGAGAGATAACACACTCCAGACTGCACAACGCAAGACCAGAAGCAGCGGTGGTAGTTGCGGCAGCAGTGAGGCAAAGTGACAGTGCTTGAATGACTGCAACTGGCTCACCGAGAGATGAAGGGAGACACTGGACAATGGTGGTGGGCTACTGTGATGAACCATCTGATCCAGCTATCCTAAGACCCCTACACATCTCTACCTGGTGAACCATGCTACAATGCAGAATGCGGACAACGCTAATGAGAATAGGAACAGGCATAGTTAACGTGGAGATGGTATCAGATAGTGGGGGTTTCATCCCAGCACAATATCAAGATTAACAATATCAAGATTTGTCGTGTTATTGTGGGATACAAGAACTATGTGGACGTGTGCAGCAAAGATGTGGCAAACTCTTGCACTGCTCTGTTCACCACAGCCGAAGGGAATTCATGAGGAAGGGTGGTTCTAGCTCGAGGACTATATGACGTGCGTGAGAGGAAATTCCAAGGTACGCAGCCATTGTGAACCATTCCAATTGCATGGATCTATGAAATATTGGATAGAGCGAGTCAACCAAGAGCTGGGAAAGACAGAGTGTGAATTTTCGTTAGATGGCTTAAATTAACCATATCGCTGAATCCGCAATCGGAAAGCAGGTGAGTTGAATATTCTCAATGCCCACATTGAAACAAAAGTAGCAAATGGATTTATCCAGCAATCATCACCAGCAGAAGCACCAATCTAATTTGCAAACATACAAAATGCCCTGCAACCATGAGTGGGCTACCGAGCTTGCAATGAAGCCACCATGAAGAACCGATGTCCTGTCTCACTGATCACAGGGAAACTAAACAGGACCTCAGGAATGGCTATCACTGCATCCAAATCAAGAAAGGAGATGACTACAAAACCGAGCTACAATACCATTTAGTCAAAATGATTCGGTGGTGGAGTAACAACCTTAAAAGAGAGAGGTGACCCTGCCAGAGATGCTGGAATGAACGACCACTGATCACTTAACGACAAAGAAGTCCAGCTGTACCCAGAGAGCGGGGATAAACATACCTAGAGAGGAATCAACGTAGACCCGTAGCCTCCAGAAGATGATAATCCTAGCTACAAACCAATTGCAACGCTCGACCGAGCTTAGTTGAAATACTACCAGATAGACGGATAGTGTTAGCAATGGTTCCAGACCGTCACTTCAGGTCTGGGTCTGGGTTCAAACCGAACTGTTTCCACATGGGCATTCCGGGTGGTGAATGAACCTGAACCTCAATTCGGGTACGGTTTGATGGAAATCTCCCAACATGTCTGAATTTGGGGGGTTGTCAGCGGATCTCCCAGCTGGTTCATCAATAGATGCATATAAGGCTTGTGTTTTTGCAGTTTGAAAATAGTATGTTATCAAAATCACGTATTCAGTAATCAATGATTTTTTCTTACATGGTTTGCAGTTTCCGATATCGATTAATTTGGAATCTGTGTTTCCTACACTACATTATATTTTTCTCTATCAAGGGAGTCAATATTTCTGTTATATGCTCGAAGATCCGCACAATGCCTTGAGTACCAAATATGCATTATCAATGACTGTTGACACTCTGTTGATGCTGATTATCCGGATACAACAGGGAGCAAATCGCTGTTCTTGTTAGCCCTGAAGGCTGCCAATATCTCATCAATGGATATCTATGACCAATCAGAACTTTGATTACCTATGATGGAAAGTTGAAAATCATTGATACTCCATTGACACTCATTTTCAGATTTGGGGCACTCATCATGTTGCTGTGTCTTTTGCCTATAAAAGCTGCTAATCCCTTGGATATGTATAACAGTAACCAAATCACTGTTCAGTTATCATACTTACAAGACCCAAAATTGTTGACACACCATTGACACTCCATTGACGCTCCATTGCCCTCAATTTGATGTACTGTCTATTCATCATCTGCCCCCATCAATAATTATTTTCATGATGATTTGATCTTATTGGTTGTCTTTCAGATAGATTGAGACATAAACTTGTGGCAAAGCTAAGTGCAGTAAAACTCTTGCACTGTTTGCTTTCATACTATGAAGATTTATACATCTTGCCAAAAGATACATTGCACCTGCTATATATCTGTTTATCATCCAATATTCAAAAGCGACTGCGCACCATTAACTCATAATATCTCTCAGACTGAAACACTCAGGCAAGCTCTATACAGAAGCTGGTGAAAAATGGACGTATTCTACTATACATTTTCTTGATTCCCTGATTACTCCTCATTTCCATTGCAGTGACCGTCGCCAATATCTATTCAGCCTGTATCTTTGACTTCCGTGTTTGCTGAATCAATCTGGGAACATTTGGTGTAGCACACACATCCAGCTGCTCAGGGCTTTCTGATTCCTCAATTCCATTGACTTGCTCTATATCAGATTGAACGTCTGCTGTGCAATCCTGTGCCCTGTCATTTGGATAATCCAAGTCGCCATTCCAGTTAGGCCAATTTTTGGGTTTGGAAATGCTTCCTGGTGGGCTATCCTCATCGCTTTTGACTGGATGACTGTTGAATGTTCGGATTTGGCTGACATTTTATATTTGAGTTTGTCCTCCAGAGCGGTCCTTTCCAGGCAAAGGTGGTGGCAAAGGTGATCTCTCTGACAATTTAAACCCAGCCACACCATCATGTTGAAAGAGTGAGCACAATGCTTTGACGATCTCTTCCATGTCCAAAATGTTTTCAATGGCAGTCATCTGCTAGTTTTGTGTGCGAGATTTCTTCTGTGTAGCATGCAGGTTTTGGCTGCCCTGCAACATCTCCAACAAGTCGTGGACGGTGGCCATTCTGTGCAATTTGCTTTCCTCCATCTCGCTCTTCTTTTCGGAGTCATTTTCTGTATTTGTGGTATCCAATTCTGGGACATTGCCTGCCAGTATCTTATTTTGAGCTCAAGCAAACTGCCTTACAACGACTTTGTCGAAAAGTGTCTCGCCTGTGGTTGTTGACCTCCTGCTGTCGATAACATCTTTCCCAAGCAAGAATCTGGCCTCCACTCAGATACCATGTGCTATGATAGATATTATATTACATGCCACATTAGAGAGATCAGCGTACTTTGAGTGGGTTTCCTCTTGTTCGCACCACCAGTCAGTAATGTGCGGTATCCAAACTGTACTGCTGATCTCTGTTGGGTTGGAGTAGTAACCATTGAGGTATGAATGTATTTGCCCCCAATTCTGTGGTGCTTTAGGCGGTGAATGCAAATAGAGCATGGCGCCAGTCAGTAAGCATGCTGTGCGATTGCTTTGTCCGGGTGTTGTTTCAGCTACATGGTTAGGCGTTCAGCATTTTTCATTATTGCTGGACGAATGATATGGATTGAAGAAAGATTGGCTGGATACTAATGCTGTTGCAGAGGAGAAGAGATTGTTGCTCAGAATGCATTCGGGTTTCATAACCGGCACACATTGATGTTGAGTACAGAATCCATTCCCCACATTCTTCACAATGACCTCTCGGTATTGGGCAGTATAGATTGTCTCCTCTTTTGGATCGATATCTGCTCCCGTGACCCAATTGTGAAAACATCGCAACTTCCGGTACCGATCAATGATTCGGGGCGAAACGAGAAGCATACCCTACGTTGGAGTGACTTCAGTATAATGTTGGGACAGGTGCTGTAGCGCTAACTTAACGGTGTTGTACAAGTCTTCCATCCATTGAATCATCTTTTGAGCCAAAGGTCACATAACTCCATTCATGTGATCGAACATGTCATTGTAGTCTGTTATAACGTGATGCATTGTGACTGTATGCCTCCTTGATATCCATATGGCCCAGTATCAGAATTGCCTCAAAACATCCATCACGCACTTGTCAATGGTCCATTCATCCTGCATTGTGAAGAGTGGCCAGTAATCACTGCATTTTGGATGCTGAAGCCACTCAGTTGGGATTCTCAAATTCTGTAGGTTCGCTCAAGCAACTCCAGTGTTGAATTTGAAGGTGTGTTTACATCCATAATTGGTGGTACCGCAATGTGGACTTGAGGTGTGTAACACTCAATGAACTGATTTTGACGACTAGGTGTCAGCGTAATTGGTACTGCAAGCATTCTCTGCTATATCATGGCTAGGTTCAGGAGTTTCAAAATATCTTGAAATGCGTACTTTGTCAATTATTTTCGCTAAACCTGGTGATATAGACCATACCTTGTTGATTCGTACATTGCCCTCTCTTGGAAGACATTAACTTTTCTGAATATCTATTCTTTCATTCTCTCCACATGGCCAATTGTACTCATGTGCTTCACGAGACCTCGTGCGGCCTTTTACACCAAAACAGCTCATGAATGCACCCAAAGCCAGCTGTCTGACGTATGCCATGCATGGAATGTGGTTTCTCAATACAGGCCACTTTATTCCGGAGGCTTCAAGGGTTGATTGCACCTTGTGAGTCATTGAGTAATTTAAGGAAGTATTCTCAGTTGTAAGTCCCAGGAAACAACCGTCCGTAAGCTCAAAACGTTCAAGAATCTCCTTCAAATGCACAGCTATCGTTGCTCCATTATGTTGGCCATGAACAAATCATCCGTCATTAGCTTTCGTACGAGGTAAAGAATAGGAAATCGACCTCATGGACAGTGAGTTTAGCTCTCTGCAATACCAAAGTTTGAGCCGTGTAGTAAGCATTGACCGACGTTATGGCTATGATGTTCTTTGATATCCATTTATCTAATGGTAAACAAATACTATTTCGTGGGTGCAGTTGGTCCCTAATTGCATTGATTGTCAGCGAGTATTCCCTGCAGAAAGTATTGCTAAGGGTTGTGGCACATGGCAGCACTAGGCCACGGTGAAATGCTTTTTATGACTGACATAACTCCAGAGTTGATATCGTGATGCCACATGTCTTTGTGAAATTCGGAAGTATGAAAGTCCATAACAGCCAGTTTGCAGTGTTTTGCTTGTCCATTGAGATGGTATAAATCAAAACTGATTGTTGAATCAGAATTTCCTCTGCAAACTTCGTATTGCAATTTGTTGACATCCTTCCCTCTTAAGGATGGCCAAAGCTATTACTTTGAGAGTCGAACTTGTCAATGCCGTCACTTCTGACTTGGGTAATTTGTTTAACTTTGCGATGTAAGTATTTGCCAGTAAAAGTTTCACCATTGAGCTGGTCACATGTTATGATGGATGGCAAAGAACTTGATGACAATTGGTACCAATGTTACCAGTGATGCCGGTCTAGTGTTAGCAATGGTTCCACATTTGGAACCAGCCGGTTTTATAGGTCTGTGTGGCAATGGCCTTGCAACATCAAAAATTGACGATTTTTTATGCAAACTGTCCAATTAAGTCCACCAATATACATCAGACAATATAGAGCTTGGTATTTGAAATATGCATCTTTGCATGGCGTATCTTTTGCTGGTCTCCGATTTTTCGATATGTTCGAAACACACCAAGTGGTGGCATTACTACATTGTTTTCAGACCAAAAATGACTGTATTTTCAATGCCGCCTGCTGAGTGTTAAAGATATCAAATATTGGAGACCACCAAAAGATGCGCCATGCAAAGCTGAATATTTCACATACCAAGCTCTAAATTTTCTAATCAATATTGGTGGACTTCATTGAGGGAACTGATTGCCAAAAACCGGAACCAAACTGGCTGGTTCTGGGTTTCTTACAACCACTATAGTAGAAACGGTCTGAAAATGAAACCGTTGCTATCACTATGCCCAGGTCATCAATTCCGCAGTGCCAATATAGTCTCCATGAAGGCACATGTCTAGCATTGTTCCAGGTACTAGGACGTTTCGAGCCTACATTAATTGAAGTCCACCATGCATCAAAGGTGATTTTCAAAGTATGGTCGATTAAATCACAAATAATGACATGTTCATTTTTGGAAGAGATCATAAACTTCAGCGATGAGTCATTTAATGATTCTGCACTCAACATTGTGGTAGCAATTTGAAATGTTGGTAATCTGACTTGAGAGACTGCGAAAAGTAATATTATAGTTATGTACAGTGTGGGTTCTTCAATATTCCATCTGGAGCTACAAGCAAAAAAAGTCAGATCTGTGAGACATTGCATGTATAGTTGTGAAGTTGTATGCACAGACATATTGATGAGACAGACCACATGAAACTTGATATAACAACAATGAAATGCAGTTCATCGCTGTATAGCTTACCGTGCCCTCACAGCAATTGTTGATACTCCACAGGCGCATAATTGTAGTAGGCAGACGCAACATCATCACTAGCATTTTTCACCATATAGGCAACCGATCAGTTGATTGCGGGTTAACACCATTCCATAGCGCAATGATAATGCAAGAAATAACACCAAAAATTGTTGATGCTTCATTGATGCTTAATTAGAGGAGGTGATAGCGATATTATCACTACCATTGTTGCCCATAGAAGTGGCCGATACTGTGATTATGGGTTGATGTGGTTACATTGCCCCATGATAATCGAATATGCAAGACCAAAAATTGTTGACGCTCCATGGATGCTCATTGTTAAGAGGTGGTAGTGATATCCTCAGTAGTATTTGTGCCGATTATGGCAGCCAATACTCAATTGATGGATTAACAGTGTTACACAGCGCTGGGATTATTCAGGATACATCACCAACATTTATTGATGCTCTGTTGCCGCTCAATTTTGGGACGTCGTAGTGATATCACCAGTGGCATTGTTACATTTGATGGTGGCGAATTCTTCCATTGAGAGTTAATGTCATTGCACAGTCCTTCAATTATCTGCTATACATGACCAACAAATGCTGACGCTTCATGGATACCGATTTTAGGTGGTAGGGATATATTCTCTACGGTTTTTGAGGAGAGAGGTGACCATACATAGACTATGTGTTAATGTCATTACATGGCCATTGGATTACCCACGACACATAACCAACAATCATTGACTCTCCGTCGATGCCCATTTTTGGGCTGTAGCGATATCATATCAAGGATTTTTGCATAGAGATGCGGCCTTCACATTTATTATGGGCTTATGTTGTTGCATAGCGATTAGATTATGCAAGAAGAAACACGTAACATGGTTGATGCTGCATGGACACACAGTTTTAGGATGGGGTAAGGAGTGTATCACTTGCTTCTTTGCGTTTGAAGATGGCCAATACTTTTGCATTGGAAGGATGCGACTATGCAGCCCATTGATTGCTGATAGTGAAAGACTATAACTCGTTAATGCTCCATTGACACTCACCATAATCACATCCTAACAGTTATTGTATGCACTGTAAATTGGATTAAGATTCATATGACTGTGATTGACAACCACTATATCATTTCTATGTATAATCATTTGCATCCAATGGTTTCGTGGCCTCGCAATTGGTGATCCACCACAATTCTTATTATCTGAGAGATGTATGATGTAGCCCTATCGCATTCCAGTGCTTTCGGCTGGTGATTTACAGCATGTAGAGTCCTTTACTAGTTTTTGATTAATATAGCCCAACTTCCTCACCTTTCCTGATCTGGCTCATTCTCCTGCATTTGCATGACCTACCATGCGCAATTGTCAACAGCTCGACCATGTGCACCAGGTCTGAGCAGTAAGCTCTGCAGGTGGGTGTATGGATGAATGCAACATAATGGTGGCCAATCGTACTGGTTCGTATGCCGCACTGACTACTCTTTCCATATGTGGTATGACATTACTGTCTTAAATTATGTTCATAAATTTAGTCTCAACTTTAGGTTTTCTATTCTCCCATGACAGTATCAGGTAATTCGATATCCAGTTCAGTGGTTGTCTGACAGCCAGATTCGGCATGAGGAGCGGTTGCATGGCGCGTATAACCCTTGCATATGCCCAGACAAATTATCACGTCTCATATATTGATCAGTGAAATCTAGGCGAAGCTGACACGTAACAAAATAGCTACAAGAATTGCATTTCCAACAAATATCTCATCAAAAATCGCAAGCCGCCTGTCTATTGCACGAGCAACACCCAAGCCATCAGCATTTCTTAGTCCAAATCCAATTTGTATCTTGTGATTGGTTTGGGTAGAAATGTGCAGGGCTAAAAGCATTCAGGTTCAATGGGCTTCCATTTGTTGATTGGTAACAAATCGGGCACCGTGTTGGGTGGGAGAGACCTGATGACTTGGTCTGTCTGTGGTTTCCCGGAGCCAAGCCTCAAATGACTACTTCTTGGTCGAGACGTCGCTTGTGGCATATGCGATATTCAGGGAACAATATCAACAATCTCCATAAGCTTTCCACATGTTGTTTGTGCTGGTGCAGCTGTAAGTTGGTCCATTTCAGGCTTAATGACGGTTGGAATATTCAATTCTGCTTGCTCATTCTTCTTATCTGTCTCATGGAAGTAGTCGGCTGCATCCCCCAATCCCAGTTGTCTCAATTCGTCAAATCTCATCTGCTTCTGCTGAAATATCTGCATGTGGTGGTGTATCATATTGAAGATTGTTCCCATCACCCAGCTGGGTTCGTCGTCTTTGCTCAGCTTGCGCAGCACTGTATCTTCATCATCTTCCTTGTTTTCCCCATCCTCTTCATCGCTGGAAGTTGGAAGGTTGCTCAGAAGGTCTCCGATAGTATTCAACATCTTTTCCATGGATGTTTCTGGCTTTCGGGATGTCAATCCCGTATTTTTAACAGTTCTGATATCTTCCTGCTCCTGTTGAATCGGTATATCTGCGTATTGAACACGCTTTCTTGGCACAGCAGTTTCTCTCTCCACATATTGTTCAATCCATTGCCCTTTGCCTTTGTTGCGCAAAAAGTTTGTTTCTTGTCTTTTTGCTGCCATAAGCTTCTTTCTAGATCACAAGCTGCACAATGCTCCAATGGCTAAGACTCATACTGCTTCCAAGCCCCTCTTGCGTTCAGTTGCTTGACGTCACTGTTGTGTTGACCTGTAGGTCGATTTCCAGTATTTGCCAGGCTGAAGTGGCGAAACCTCATTTTTTGCAGTATCGAACATTGTCTTTTGTGTAGCCTTTGGTTTTGGGAAAGAGGTTGGATGCTGCAAGATATGGACAATATGGAGGCAATCTGCATTGGTTATGTCAAGGATGGTATGGAAAATCGACAGGAACAAAGCAAAATCTGCATTTTGACTGTCACTAAGTTGGGAATAGTTATGCTAACTGTACAATATGACTTGGTTTTAGAGTCGGTTACATGTAATATCCCAGGGATATCATGAGGCAAACATCACCAGATGTCATTTTGATCGAGGAATTGCATGGTTGTATCTACAAACATTAGACTTCCACTGTCATTCCTATCTGTCTATCGCTGAAAACAAACGTACCACATTGGACCGACCTGATGAGAATCGCACAATGATTTGCAACCCATTCAACTGTAGAATTACACCACAGGATTCATCTTGAGTAGAACATGCAAGTTGGATGTTAGTTATTCCATTATGACATGAACCTTACTACATATTCGTCAGGACTTCCCACTTCTCTTCATTATCATCTTCCTCAACTATTCCACAGCAGCAATCCATGCCTTCACATTCACGTCAGCCAGGGGGGAGTGAATCCGAATCCAGCACGATGACTGATGTTTCCCCCACTGCATCACTCGATGGAACACAACAACACTGCTGGCACCAGTTAGTCCACTGCGATGCTGCAAATGAAGCCACAGCAAATATGACACAGGACGCTCATTCTAAACAGTCCATAAAACCAGAATCAGCCAAAACACCAGGCAGCATGCAATGGGATGTGAGTATATCCATATCGAGGTACTCTGGGGTCAATTAACATTAAATAATACGGGAGGTGTACATAGGGAGCTACGTGAGAAATGTATAGCGGCCGTAAACAGAAAACCTCCAAGGTTGGCCACCGTATTTCTCCACACAGACTGCGAAATCGACAATGATAATGTTGTCAGCTGTGCGATTGTCACGGACGACTTTCATGGTAAGCGTCCTCGAGAGTAGACAAAAGAGGCAATAATTACCATCTAGCAGGCTACGGAGGAGAATCACCTTGACGTAGTAGCAAAATCTCATTTTTTGAAGCAACAAATTTCTTGTAGGTTTTCAACATGTCTGCTACTATAGCCAGGCAAGGAGGTCAGGTACAGCTAGAACAGTCTGACATGCACCTTTTACTGAATCCAGCCACAATGGCCATTGAGGGGTTTTCTTCCGCTGCAATGGATGAAACGTAATACCAAATCAAGAAACCACGTGCCGAAGAATGGGAAGAGCAGAAGCGGGGAGTTGAGTTTCCAAGAGGTAGAAAGGTGAATGCAACAACAGAAAGGCACACAGCTATGCTTCGTCAAAGCCATACTGACAACTGTCTTTCTTGCCACAATGGCACCACAAAGAATCTGCAGACACTCTGGAGACACAAGGGCACTACTGCACCTCTACCTGGCTGACACAGACAGCCGACACCACAACCGACAGCACCTCTGCCCGGAACATCACCCGCGTCACATGCTGGTAATGAGCGAGCACAATGTTCCAGAATGGACCAGTTGCCACCCGGATGTGTGTATTCATATGCTCCTATTTCCAGCATTAAATTTTTCAGTCTTGTGCATATGCCCAGCATTTCCAGCATGATACAGATTATAATCCGAATATGCTAACTGTTGAAGGAACATCGACATGTTAGTATACTATCTGCTTTGTAGTAATTCAGCTAACATCCAGGGTGCAGGCCAGAGCAGCCTATTGAGTGAACCTGCAAGTGAAGATGAGCATTGATTGATAGGGAGGGGATTTTTGAGTGTATGATTCTGTAGGATTAGTGGGCACTTTGAAGTATATTTTAATGAATGTATTGATATATAAGATTAAAGAACAATTTCGTCATAAAGGCGAAAGTACATTAAGACGATTGAAAGGCTGCTGAAACACAATTAATGATATTCTATGCCATTTCAAATGATTGCAGATTGTGGATACACTCATGGCAACATGAGCGTCGACTGAGAATCAACGATTTTTGGACTTTTAAGTCAGATTTTTGATTACCGCTGTTGTCGCTCTGCAGCTTAATGATGTTATTGGGTACCTTTAGCAGCCAAAGCAGTAGCTACAACATCGCTACTATCTTCTAAAAGTGAGTGTCCATGGAGGGTCAACACCTTCTGATCATCTAAGTCAGCTAATGAACAAGTGATTTGCGTATAGTAATACATAAAGGATATATTGGCTGCCTTTATATGCAGAAGAGCAACCGACATGCTCCCTACCCCATTCTGAAATTCAGCCTCACCAGAGCATCAAATATTTTTGGTAATATATGTCAGGTACTTAAGAAGCGATTTGGTAGTGGTTATACATAACGATGGTACAGATCATCTGTATAGACAAAAAAACATTCACCACGCTCCCTGCCCCATCTTCAAAATGTAGGTCAACACTGTGTCAACAATCTTCGGTCCTGCATCTTGGGCTATCTATGTGGCGCTTGATCGCACAGATCTATAAGCATAGCATTGGCAGCCTTTATAGGCAGATAAGATAGAGATATTCCCACAATAGCCTCCTGGACAGTAATAACTGATTTCATTGACAAAGCTGTAATTTAGTATGCATGAGCATTTCAGCCAAAGATAGCAGTCAAAACAGTACATATAGGCGATAACAGCCATATTGCATTTTGATTAACCATCATGTCAGGCCAAAAATTGTTGTAGCTCCATTGACGTTCATTTTGAGGAGATAGTATTGATTTCTGCGCTAGTGTTTTTGCCCATAAACATGGCCAATTATTTCATTATGTATCAGATTGCCCAAGTCTGTTATTAATTACCTGACATACAACACTGTATTTTGTTGATGCTCCGTTGGCTCTCATCTTCAGAATGCGGCACGGAGCGAGTTAATTTCTGTTTTGGCAAAAAAGGTGGCCAATATATTGTTTAGAAATGTTGTCAACCAATCGCCACTCAGATTACCGAAGATGCATGACCAACAATTGTTGATGCTCAGTTGACACTCATTTTTGGGATGGGGTAGAGAGCGTGTCTCTCTTTGTATTGGTTTTAAAGGCAGCCAATACATATAGAAAGGATAATGCAGTACTGATGAAAATATTTTGCTATTATCAGTAGGATATCTGAATGCGACCATAAATAGACAAACCTGAAATGCAGAACTGGAGGGTGGAACTGACTGGTATAGCCAAGCCCAGCAAAATGCATGGGTTGACAGGTACGTGTCTCAGTTTGGCCCAGTAAGAAGGTGCGGGTCGGGTTATTCGATGAGTCTCAAATTTAAGTGAATAATTTTTCTGGTCAGGACCAGGACCACTGGCGGGTTACACGGACCCATTGGTAACACCATACACTAAATGCCGATAGTCAAAGGCTACACAATTGCTGTACCTCTAAATGCTTATGTCATTTCATGACAAAAGCTCAATTTCAGAAATGGCAAGAGCAGACCAAGGCAAGTCTGAAAGGTCGGACAACAGTCGAAGGGTAAACGCAAAGGAATACGAACAACAAACGGAGTCAATGACCAACCTTGGTCATAGTGGATTGTGAAAGCAATTCTAAAAACGTGACAAAAGTAAGCAGATCCACATGACAAACCAAGTGACGTCAACCTGGATCAGCCAAAACACAACGAAAGTAGACAGCATCCAAAGTAGATGAAGGCGGCCTAGAGACAAGTTAGTCACCAAATATCACCAAACGTCTACCAAACTTTATAAGTCAACCAAACCACAATGGAAATCAACAACTGTTTTTGGTCTTAGCCGGCAACCGAACAACAAACTTCAAAAACAGGGGATGACTTAGTCAAATTGTGTGCTACTGACAACCCAATAGCCCACTGGGAGGTAGTCAACAGTAACACACACTGAGAAGTCGCCGGAGAATCTGAGTGTGAAGTCGACCTGTGAAGTCCTACTAACCATCCAATAGTCTACTAGGATAAAGTCTGCGAAGATGTCGAGACAAGTCTACCAACAAATCATACAAGAATTTACGGAAACTGCCTATTAACAGCAACTATGAAGTCGAGCGGATGGTCACCAAAGCTGCCTTCCAAAGATGATTACCAGGTCAGACAGCATCTGCTAATCAATGCCAGTCGCCGATGACTACCTTCTGCAAGATCTATTCCTGGAGCATGCCGAGGCCCTGCACAAAAGCTCAATAGAGCTGAGGTGCATTTGACCTTACTAAGTAAAATCAGGTAAGAGAAGCTTACATATTAGTGATCTATGAATAAAATGCAACTCATATATACGGTCGATGTTCCCTGACAGCTTCGACCAATACTGCCAGCGGAGAGGTCCATCAATTGCAAGTCATGGGCGGAAAATTATTACCACCCTGACAGTTCCTACAATGGCCTATGCTGAGAGACAAGCATTGGAAATGGTGGTTATTGGAGCATGGGTTAGGAAGTAGAGATATTAAGGATAAGATTACTTTTAGATATTTTCAAGTTTCCTTGTCTCGTCCGCTCTGCATTGGATCTTGGCCCGGTACAAATGGCTTCACATGGGTCTTTACCACCTACCAATCAAGGTTGAGCTTCCCTATGCACCGGATGTGCTGAGAGGTCGCAATTCAGCTGTAGTAATCAGTAGTGTTACTTATGGTTTCGGCTGCGTACATGCACTACAAGAATATATAATGCTTTCCGTCCTTTTGTTTCCTTTTCTCTTGTATGGTACATGCAGCGAAGGAGGTCTCCAGTTCAAGCGTGTGATACTGTAATGGCGACACCTGACTGTTGCCAGATAAGTGCAATTCAGTCAAGTTGGTTCGCCACAAGACTTAGATCTCAAGTGGAAATCCTGGCAGTACACATATATTTCCCATCTCTCAAGTCAACCGTTGCACCCATATATCAATAATTACGGTACATATGGCAATATGGCTGAATGCTGGCGTAAGTCCCCTTACAAGTACTTGGCAATTACTACATTAGCAATATTCTGGGTAACAATATTGGAAGTGTTCTGTATACCATTGATATAATTCTTAGTGAAATATGAATTGGTATATAAATTTTGCTTTGTAGAATCAGATATAGTATACTTTACAGAATAAGCTGCATTGAGTTTGGAATAGAGTGTATACAGCTTTGAAAATAGTAGATAGATTGAAATGTAAATATGATGAGAATTACATTAGGTATAAGAATAGAGTCCAATTATATCATGAAATGAATATGCAATTGACATTATTGTTGCTGCAGTGTTTGGAGAGCTTGATTCCATATGAAGATACATCTAGCACAGTAGGAATAAACAAATGCGAACTAGTGTTGCGGAATTGTTCAAGGTTATTACCATTGGTGTATAAAACAATAGATATCATCGATAAGTACTATATAAACATTGTAAATATTAAGTTAATAGTAATATCAATAGTATCCTGTTTAGCACATATTCCATTGGATGTAATAGCTGCATCAATTACCCAACTGTCTTCCAATTTATACCATGAACCTGGGTATATATCATTTAACCCTACAATTAATGACCATATTGACTGTATTTTACACCTTTACTCTAAAATCCACCTGTTGGTATATCAACTATCACAAATAAAATCCTCAACTAAGTAAATTGGAATTTCTAGTCTTTATGAATTGTTCCATAGCATGGCTCCCAAACACCCTGAGTCTTGAAATCCACTTACACAGAGATTTGTAATGTTAATTTGATCTATTTATATCGTTAAAAGATATGTATTTCTCCCAAATTGTATACATGTAATAATGTGCAGTGGAAAAATGGCTCTTACTAGCAATGTACATAATACACAATATAGACTCACTGAAATTTACAGTAGTGATAGCAACGGTTCCATTTTCGGACTGTTGCTGATGAAGCAATGCCAAGATAACAAGGAACCGGCTGGTTCTGTCCGGGTTTGTGCCAATCGGTTCCCTCAATTAAGTCCATTACTATGCATCATAAATTTTAGTGTATGGTATATACAATACGCAGCTTCAGACGGCGCATCTTTTGGTAGTCTCCGATTTTTGATATCTTTTAAACTCAGCAAGCTGGTTTGAAATTATTGTAATTTTTAGACCAAAAACGAGGTTTTTGGGCTACCGCTTGCTGAGATTTAAAGATATCTAAAATCGGAGACGCCCAAATGGTGCGCCGCGCAGAGCTGCACATGTTACATACCAAACACTAAACTCTCTAATCAATATTCATGGCCTTAATGTGATGGTTCGCTTAAAAAATCATTGATTTTTAATGGGGTAAGGCTGTTGCCACACAGACCTATAAAACCAGCTGGGTCCAAAACTGGAACTGTTGCTAACAATAATTTACAATTTTTTAAATGTAGATATTCAATTGACATTATCTACAGAGCGAATTTCAATCTCACCGTTAAGGACATGATATGATACAATATTCTCTGTGTAGTTATAATTGATATACCTGTCATTATACTTCAATATTTATTCATGGTCATTGATATTGTTACTCTCCTGTAATATCTCTTTCTTAGTGTTAGCAACAGTTCCAACTCACTAGGATGGTCCAGGTTAGGGGCGGAACTGAAACTGAATTATTACAATGGGTTTTACCACATTAACAACCCGGACCGTTGAAATTGGACCGGTTTTACCACCAACAACCAGCCATTTCAACGAGTCAACATCAACTGCAATAAAGCATTTCAGTTCTGATCGTACCATGAAATGATCTATATGTAGATTGTGCAGTTTCGAGAAGACATTGACTTTCTGCTTTCATATTTGTGATCCAATGAATATTTGTTTAGTCACTTTCAAAAACCACTGAATTTTGCGTGATTTGGTGCATTGTTTAATAGGGACTCAATGACTGTTGCTCCAATTGCAAATTGGAGACGGCAATATGAACAAGCTTCTAAAACGGTAAATTTTTCAAATTCACGATGTTGTGATACGTTGAGAATTCAACAACATAATTCCAGCAAAAGCTGTAGCAACTGCAAAATGAAACTGAGGTCTGGTTCCAACAAAGCCAAAAACACAGGGTTTACAGTGCAGGCAGGGTTAACACCTGGAGCTAGTTTGCTGGTCCAGTTCCTTAGTGGGTCTTGTCCTGGACTGGACTGTCAGGTATAATTCCACCACGGACCGCATCCAGCATGCCTGGATCCATTTGTAACAATACTGTCTCAGTATCAATATATAGGAATTCAGAAATATCAGTGGTAATGTTCCAGCCATAACCCGTGTGGTATTTTGACTGACGTAGAATGCCTACCAGATATTTGTTTTGATACCACACGAAAATGATGTGATATTGAACAGCATTTTAAAGCACATCAATGCAGTGTATCTCTGACAAAGTATCAAACATGATCATGTAAATCATGAATTGTGTTGTGAATAATGACTGCCCATTCAAGGAAATGCTACAGATTTCTCTCATTCAATGGTTACTCACTTTCTCCTGATCCGCAACACACTCTAACCTGTCATTTGTATCTGGATTGAATTGTTTGAGATCAATTTCCACACCTCGGTTGAAGCTTACCTATACCTCTGCATCAGCTTTTCCTTGAACTGCTATTTTGACTTATGAAAGATTAGTTATTATTAACCCACATTGTGTGGTCGACGTATTTCTGAATTTCTGTGAAAGTTGTGTTTCACAATGTAAGAATAATTAATCAAAAAGCTTGTATTTGACAGGTGTCATTGACCTGTTGCAATTGAAGCTCCAATTGGTCTCTTGCCTTCAGTCCATTATGTTCTGATTGATTGGAATGTTTATTATTGGGTGTGAATAGGTGAACTGGATATTTCCGGACATTTTTAACAGTAACAATTACTGCTGAATATGGAAGAAACTTCATTCATATAGAAGTCTGGAAGATCTTTTACCCCAGAGCTCATAATTTTCGGGTGCTTGCCATTCCTCCACTGTAGTCTGCACATACTTCTGTATTGTCAATTTTTGTATCATATCTTTCCTGTACATCTGTCACTTAAAGATATGATCCAGTGTACTGATGGATTAATCCGACTAGTTTTAATGGTAATAAAGTTAACTGAATTCGCGACATGCCTGCATTTCTCCCACTTCCATTTTGAACCGACCTATACTTATAGTTACTTTATATTCCACATAAGAGCAGATAATAGTGTAAATGCAATTCACTACCAGAGTCCTGATCAATCCCCTGATTAGTATTCCTGAGTGATACTGCTTTTGGATAAGTTGAATCATTTGGGCAGAATTGGAGTCCCGAATCTTGCACTGTCAATTAAAATGGATTATTATATTGATATTTGATAATTCCAATCGTTCATTAGTGAAGGAGGCTGTTGAATGAATTCTGAACTAATATTATAAGCAGCTATTGCGATTTATTTGCAGACCGAAACTGAAACATTATGTAGAGAGCCAGATACCTGAACAAGTTGAAGCGAATTCAATTGGCTTTAGTATACAGCCTATCAAAGTTGATGTACTGAATCAGTAGAGAGTCAATATTTTGTGTTCCTGAGTTATGAAGTACTTGCTAGGGGGAGAGTCCCATTCAGACATATTTAGCTTGGTAATATATTGAATAAGTCTGATATTGGATTATAGTAACCAAGACTTGTTTTCATTATGTCCCTACAAAGCTAGCTAACATAGTAACTATTGTCACCAGAATCTCTCTGAAAAGGCTGATTTCAACCCAGCACCAGTAATGTCAACATTCCTTAGTGGGGTAAACAGAATGCAAGTTCTGTTATACTCCAGTGTCTCAGAGTTTGTGGGATGTACTTCTCATTACGGGATCTCCACAATAAGAGTTTGTTAATACAGTCCGAATATATGGTTAATACTCTATGGAATGGTAAATCTTGTGCAATTTAGAGATGAGGCCAGCAGATCACCCGATACATTGGCACATGAGTTATCTCATCAGCACATAAAAATGCTTCTGTCATCACAGTGGCACTTGATTAAACAAGCCTACAGTCATATCAGTATGACATAGGTCTGGTATTGTACATAGGACTATTCATGTGATTTAGAAGATACATCTGTTCAATTTGGAGGTGTGCCTGTAAAGTCAGTTCTATTAAAGGGAACATGGTACATTTGAAAATATCGCAAAAGTGTAATAATTGAAGGATATGTTAATCATCATCAATCTAGTCATCAAAGTCAAGCATAAAATTATCTGTAATAAGTCTGATTGATTAAGCATCAACTACCATTCAAAGATTCTATCTGGATCATTTCTAGTGTTAGCAACGGTTCCGGACCGTCACTTCGGGTCCGGGTCCGGGTCAAAACCGAACCATTCCCAAATTGGTGGTCCGGGTTGTCAACACACCCGAACTGTCAATTCGGGTACGGTTCGATGCAAATGTCCCAACCCGTCTGGATTGGGCGGGTTGTCAGCGGGTTGCCCAGCGGGTCCATCTGTAGATTTATATAATGTTCTTGGTTTTGCAGTTGGATAATTGAACATTATTAAAATTAGGTATTTGACAGCCAATGATCTCTTTTTGGATGTTTTGCAATCTGCGACATTTATTATTTTGGAATACGTGTTTTGCCTTCTACCCGTTGCATTTTTAGCTAGAGAGGTAGTCAATAGTTTTGTTATGGGTGCACCTATGCGGAGAAAGCCTTCATTACCCAATATGCAAGATCAAATATTGTTGACGCTCCGTTGACGCTCAGTTTCATGATGGGGTAACGTACGTGTCATGCGTTATTTCAATTGAAAAGGCTGCCACAACTTCGTCTATGAATTGTTACCACATTGTTAGACTTAGATTACCCAAGATCCAGCACCAATGATCCTTGAAACTCCAATGACGCTCATTTTCAGGATGGGACAATACCTTGTTTATGAATGGCTGCAACCAAACGTCACTTTGTTTTGCCAAGGAAGGCAGCCATTACATCAGTTATGAATAGCAGTGACCAGATCACTCTTCAATTACCGTACTTACAAGACTAAAAATCGTTGACGCTCCGTTGACGCTCATTTTCAGGATGGGGCAGGGAGCCTGATACTATTATTTTTGATTTGGAAGGCAGGCAATACTTCGTTTATGAATGGCTGCAACCAATCGGCAGTTAGGTTACCCAAGATGCACAGCCAAAACTCGTTGACGCTCTGTTGAAGCTCATTTTCAGAAGGGGGCAGTGATCGTGTCCTTTACTCTTTTGCCAAGAAAGGCCGTCAGTATGCACGTTATGGATAGTTCCGACCACGTCACCATTCAATTACCGTACTTGCAAGACTGAACATTGTTGACGCTCCGTTGACGCTCATGTTAATGTACGGTGAAGTCAAGATCTGCTGCAATTAATAATTGCAATCTTAAATATTTGAACTTCATGGATGCCTTTCAGCATGATTAGGACTTGGATCTATGGCAAAGCCGAGCCCAGTTATAGTCCAGCAGTGGTCGCTCTCATCCGGTTAAAATTTATATGTTATGCCAAAGGATGGATATTGCCTGCTACAGGTTTGTTTGTTAACGAATATTCTCTCGCGACTGGTCAACATTCTTCCTTACTAATTCTCTAAATAAAATTCGTAGTCAAACTACATAATGAACTTGGTGATAATACATTGACGCATTCTGTCCTACTTTTTTTTGATCCCCTTATTGCTCCTCGTTTCCATTATATTGACCGTTACTAACGCCTTTTCAACCTTCTTCATTGATTGTCGTATAGGCTGAATCAGTCCAGGAATATTTGGTGCCGCACTCACATTCCGCACCTCCAGGGTTTGTGAAACCTCACTGCCGTTGCCCAGTTCCGTATCTGATTCATTATCCGCCTCCCAGTCATCTTCGCTGTCGTTTGGATTATCCAAGTCCCCATTCCAGTTAAGCCAATTTTCGGTGTGTGAAATGCTTTGCGGTGAGCTACCCTCATCACTTTCGGCAGGATGGCGGTCGATTCGTTTGATTCGGCGGACATTCAATACTTGAGTTCGTCCTCCAGGGAGGTCCTTTGCAGACAAAGCTGGTGGCACAGGTGATTTTTCCGACAATTTCAATGCAGCCGCACCATCATGATGAAAGTTTGACCAGGATGCTTTGACGATCTCTTCGGTATCTGAAATATAACCTACGGCAGTCATTTGTTCGTTTTGAGCGCCAGATTCCTTCTGTGTGGCTCGTAGGGTTTGGCTACCCTGCCACATCTCCAAAAAGTCGTGGACCTTGGCCATTCTGTGCAACTTCTTTTCCTCCTCCTCTCTCTTCATCTCCATGTCGTTATCAGTGCTGTCTGGATCCAATACTGGGTTGTCGCCAGCCAGTAATCCACTATTGGCTCAAGCAAACTGCCTTACTACAAATTTTTCGCGAAGAGTCTCGCCAGTGGTTTTCGACTGCCTCCACCCTATCACATCTCGCCCAAGGGAAAAGCTGGCCTCCACTCCGACACCGTGAGGTATGATAGAGAATATGTCACATGCCACATTGGAGAGATCGGCGTACATTGAGTGCGTTTCTTCTTGCTGCCGCCACCAGTCGGTGATATCCGGTAACCAAAATGTACTACTAATCTCCACTGGGTCGAAGTGGTAATCATTAAGATTCGGATTAATTTGCCCCCAGTTCTGTGGCAATTCAGCAGGTGAATTCAAATAGAGCCTCGCGGCTGTCAATAAAAGTGCTGCACGATCGCTTCGTCCGGGTGTCGTTTCGGCCACATTGGTAGGAATTAAGTATTCGTCGTCATCGCTGGACAAATCATATGGATCATAAGAAGATTGACCAGATCTAGAAGCCATTTCGAAGGAGCTGAGATTGTTGTTCAGTGTGTAAACGGACTTAATGACCGGCAATCGTCTATTTTTCGCGCAGTATTCGTTCTGCACATACTTCAGAAAGGCCTCCTGGTATTGGGTAGTATAAGAAGTCTCATCTTCAGGATTGATATCCATGCCCTTGTCCCACTTCCTAAAAGACCGCAACTTCCGGAAGGGATTAAGGATATTTGCCGTAATGAGGAGCATACCAGTCGTTGGAGTGACTTCAGTATAATATGTAGATAACTTTTGCCGCGCACACTTCACAGCGAAGAATAAGTCTTCCTTCCATTGTGTCTTTTTCTTGGCCAAAGCTCGCATCACGCCATCCATGTGATCAAACATGTCATTGTAGACAGTGATGAC